>OBLV0100000037.1_pt1 | contig 87358 bp, 82 predicted proteins | sample 1520071 | NCBI WGS metagenome assembly OBLV01 (sample SAMEA3888446, study PRJEB22518) | metagenome | reverse complement strand
GCGGATCAGCACCACGAGGAACATCCAAACCACGAACCTCAAACCCATGCCGTATAGACACAAGAATCTCCTTTCTGATGACATTACTCGACTGTGCGCCAGGGTGGACGAGGTGCGCATTAGCTTGTTTACCGTACTAACAGGAATACGGGCCCCTGGTTCAGGAAAGGCGCATCCGTCCAGGTCGAAGCGGGTGCTGTGCAGCCAGCGCCGAGGCGTAGCAGGTCCGCAGGAGGGTGCCGTGGTGGACGATACGAGGCGGCGGGCGTTGTCATCGACGTCGCGTTGCCTATGAGACATCCGGCGGACGTGTGATCCATCAGGCAGTGATAATTCTGTACGCCGCCGAGGTTCCTGATGTAGCTGACGTCGTTGCACAGATTGGGGGCTCGACGGGTCGGGATGTCGGCGCCAGGGGGAGGACCAGCGGTGTGCCGGTGCGCCAACCCTCCGCACCGCTCCACCGCGACGCGCTCCTCGGTCAGCTCCGGCCCGGGTGGCCCGATGGGTAAGGAACACCGCAAACGCATCGGTATCCTCGGCGCAAGCGGAAGGCGGCGAAAAATGTCTCCGGTTCCTACCTGTAGCGGTGCTGGCACTGGATGGGTGGGCCGAGGCGCTGGTAGGGACAGCCGCGCAGGAACTCCTCCGCTGGAGCTGTGGCAGATGGTCGGGAAGTTTGGGGGTGAGGTATCAACGACGGGAGGTTGAGAGTAGCCGTCACGGTAGCTGAAGCGGACGGCTCCCCACCCAGAGCGCTTTGTCGCTGCACCCAAAAATACCTCATATAGGGCTGCCATCATCACCTCCATGGGCTACGCCTCACCTACCCTAAGGGGTACGGTGGGCTAACGACAAGGCAATATGACCGCCCTAATGGGCAAAGAGTCACTCCTTAGCGTGGCTTTCAGGCTAGGTAGCGGCGGCTGCAGCCGCTATAGAACTCCTTCGGCAATCCGGCCGCCGAGACGCCGCTACGTGACCTACGTGGGAGGATGGCTCGTGTCGGTCCGTACCCCGGTCCCCACCGATGGAGCGGCCGACAAATTCTTAGCCGTGGCGCACTTCCCGTTCGTCCACGCAGTACTGCTTTGCCCGAGTGCTCCTATGCTTTCAGCCGCCTCAGCCAAGTGGTCGTTGATCGGTGGGGTGGTTAGGATGATCTCCGGCTCGGCTTCCGCACGGCATGCCGCCACGACCGCGCCACGACCTCAAGGAGCCTCAGCTCCGTGGAATCAGCAAGTAGATGCGAGTAGATGTCAGACCCGCCACAGGTCAGCCGAGCCGGCGGGTGCGTACTCGGGACCGGACCGGGGCGTGGCTGTCGCCTACCAGGTCCGCCCGGCTGGCGATTTGGGCGTAGTAGGTTGCCCGACGGCGGGCGACGCAGCCACCGGGACGCTGCGGCTGCCCTACCAGCTCAGGGTCGAGCTGGGCGTTCATGCCGTCCTTCAGCAGACTCAGCGCCTCGGCGCGAAGCTGCGAGACCCGGGACTCCGACACGCCCAGCTCAGCCGCGATCTCGCTCATCGGCCGCTCGGCCAGGAAGTAGCGGGTAACCACCGTACGCAGCCGGTCCGGTAGCGCGTCTACTGCCAGCCGGAGGTAGTCCAGCCGCTCCCGGTGCAGCAGCAGGTCCTCCGGACCGGGGTCCTTAGCGACGATCATCTCCTCCGCGACGCCGGTGGCAAAGCTCTCTAGGCTAAGCACCGCGGCCCGCTGTACGTCCTCGGTGACGGCGCCCACCTCGGCGACGGAGATGCCGAGTGCTTGGGCGAGTTCGGCCGCGATCGGGGTCCGGCCCAGAGCGGCGGTGAGTTCCTGCTGGGCCTTGTGCAGTTGCCGGGAGCGGGCCCGGACCGAGCGGCTGGCCCAGTCCATCCCACGCAGCTCATCCAGCAGCGCGCCACGGATCCGGGATGCCGCGAACCCGCCGAACGGTGCGCCGCGGCTGGGGTCGAAGGCCCGGGCTGCGGTGACCAGCGCGATCATGCCGGCCGAGGTGAGGTCATCACGCTCAACGTGGGCAGGCACCCGGTAGAGCAGCTCCCGGACTAGGTGGCCGACCAGCGGTAGGTGTTCGCGGATCAGGTCGTCGGGGGTGGTGGCGTCGCTGGTGGCGATGCAGGCCGTTGTATGCGGCGCGGTGGCAGTGAAGGTCACGGTTAGCTCCCTGGCGGTGCCGGTGTAAGCCGGCTATGTGGGCGTCGTGCGCCTCGGTTGATGGGAGCTTTCGGGTCGCCGGGTGCCGGGGCCGGTGCCGGCGCATTGCAAGACGGTTGTCGTACTGAGCGCGCTGGGGCCGGTACGGGGCCGGAAGTACTCAGGACTAGGACCGAGTTGCCGATCCGACCAGATAGGTGCACCGCCCCGGCCACCGATCGGGAAGGGTCAGCGCATGGGTCTCGCGGAACTTGCCAGCGTCTTGTGGCGGGAGCGGGAGATGCTGCAGCTCTTGCTGTTCAAGCTCGACGAGGAGCGGCTCGTACTGGCCGGCGGCCACCTCCGGTGGCTGTACTACGCCGCCCACGAGGTGGATGTTGTGCTGGACCGGCTGCGGCAGACCGAGGTGCTGCGCGCGGTGGAGTCCGACGCGGTAGCGCTCGCCCTGGGGCTGCCGCCCGGCGCCCGACTGGTCGTGCTGACCGAAACCGCTGACGAGCCGTGGGACGGCATGCTTCGGGATCATCGCAACGCGTTTCTCAGCGTCACCGCCGAGATCACCGAGCTAGCCGGAGTGATCCGGGGGCTGCTGACCGCCGGTCACCGGGCTGCCTCGCTGACCACCCAGCAGGCACAGCGGTCCGACCACATCGACCCACCAGCGATAATCGCCGGCCCGGCGCTACGACAGGCGGCCTACCAGGCCGCGTTGGCGGGAATCACTCAGCCAGTCCAGAACTCATTGATCGATTACCTGGGGTGCCAGTGAGAGTCGCAGTCACGGGCAGCAGCAGACGTGCACCGCCCACTCCAGCTCGTGCCACCAGAATTGTTTTCCTACCGCCACCGAGCGCATTGGCTCCCGTATCTGGTTGACGGGGGCCGCCAGCGCCGGTGCGGTATCGCCGGCAAATGGTCGGATCAGCTCCTCGACGGTGTGCAGCCGGCTCCCCACCATCACTTGCCGGACCGCTGCCGCGGCCCGGATATCGGCGAGTGGATCACCGGTCACGAATGCCAGGGTCGGCGAGCTTGCCGGCCTCGACGGTGCCGAGGTCGTCGGTAAGGGCCATCCACCGGGCGGGGTTGCGGGTAGCGGTGGTGAGTGCTTCGTACGGCGTCATGCCGTACCGCACCGCGGCCCGCAAGTTCTGGTGCAGGCTGGTCCGCTCGTCGTCGACTAGCGACCGGTCCTCGACGTACATCGCGGCGGAGTTGAACAGCGTCGGGGTCATCGACATCCCCGATGCGGTGAACATCGAGATCACATTGTGGTACGCCCAGCCGAGCCGGCTGACGGTATGCGAGTAGCCAAGCCGGTTGGTGGCTCCGGTGTGCTCCATGCCGTCCATACCAAAGTGCACCCCGGGTAGAGGTAGTGCGAGGTGAGCGGGTGCCCTTGCGGTGCGCCCGCCGGACGATCACCTGCTGGTAGGCGTTGGGCCGGACGTACGTCTTGATCAGGTCGTAGCCGAGTCCGAAGGCCTGCTGAAGCTCCCGGTCCAGTTGCCGGGCCGACAGCGTGGGCCGCATAAAGTTGTAGTAGATCCGGAGCCGTCGATCGTGGGAGTACGGCTTGACGGCCGCCAGCGCGAGCGTGTCGCCATCGCGGGACCACGTTGTCCGGCCCGGCATGAACATCGCCGGCAGCACATGGCGTACGTCCCTGCTGGTCACCGTCAGCACCCAGGTACCGCCATCCTGGTCGGTGTAGGCGATCCTCGTTCCGTCGCGGGACCGGAAGGCGCAAGCTGCGCGCCGGGCAGCGCGGTTAGCCGCCGCTCGGCACTGGTCGCAAGATCGTGTACCCACAAATCGGCGATGCCGGCCCGGTCACTGGTGTAAGCCAGCAGCCGACCCAAGTCGGCATGGCTTCCTCGGTGCTGGTGGCGGTGCGCTGGGGTGAGTTCACCGGTAGCCAGGTCGAGCACCCAGATCCCGTAGCTGCCGTCCCGGTCGGAGCAGAATGCAATCCGCCGCCCATCCGGAGCGAACCTCGGCTCGCGGTGATCGTACGGCCAGTGGGTGGGCTGGCGCAGCCCGCTGCCATCAAAATTGCTGATCCACAGGTGGTAGTTGCCATCCCGGTAGGACTACACCAGGTGCTGGCCGTCGGGGGAGAAGTGGGGCTGGGTGGGGCGTCCTGCAGGTCGTCGGTCAGCCGGGCGGGCTGCCCACCGCTGCTCGGCATCAGCCAGATCACGGTGTCGAGGTCGATGTCGATCAGCCGACGGTCCGGGCTGACCGCGACGGAGATGTTCGTCCCTCGCTGACCTTGTTCAACGGGCCAGGTTCAACGGGCCAGCGGGCTGATCGGTGGCCGAGGCGGCGCCACCTCAGCGGCCAGTCCCAACTGGTGGCCACGGCCAGTTGACCGCTGCGGCACAGCATCTCACGGCGGGTGAGATCGGACGATGCGGGCGCAGGGCATTCCGAATCGGGCATGCCTACCTCCTGGCGACGGCATCGGACTTAACTAACAAATGTCACCCGACCGCCAATCTCAGCCACCATTGCGGCTCGGCTTAGTCTGGCTCACGTAAGGCCCGGCTGAAGACCCACCGCCCGGTCACCGGCACACCCCGTGCCCTGATCTGGTATGTCAGCGCCGCGCGCGTGGTACTGCCAGCTCCAGCCGTTGGGCGGCGACGTACCGGCGGACGCCGGCCGGTCGGGTCGAGCAGGCCAGAACCGCTCGTGGTCAGCCTCCGGACAGCAGAGATCTCGATGTGGTGCTGGATCAGTACCTGATCGCAACGCCGCCCCGGACCGTGCTGAGTAGTGACGCGAAGTCATGCGGGAAGTATTAGGGCCCGATCGCGCCGAACATCCCGCGTACCGCCACCGACACGGCAAGACTGACTGCGTGGATGGTCGCCGCGGCACGGTGCCGCGGACTGATAGCGAGGGAGACTTTCATGTACCGCGTAGTGCCGAAACCGCAAAGTTTACTGGATTTGCACGAGCCGATGGCCGACCTGTTCGAACTGGTGCGCCATGCGTTCGGCGTGCCGCGGTCCTACCAGCTCTCTTTGGCACACGTCGACGCGGCCGAGGAGGAGATGTACGACACGCTCGCCCTCGCCTCGCTTGCGCTGCGCAAGGTGCAGGCGCTTCGGCACGTGTCGAGACCGGAGGTACGGACGGCAGTACACGTGTTCGTGAGCCTGGTATCCGAACTCGGTACGGCACTCACCGACTTGGCTGGCCGCTGCGTGGACACGCGGACCCGCAACGAGCTGGCCGCGTACCGCGACCGGCTCTACGAAGCCGCCCACAACGCTGCCGCGCTCCAGCAGGAGAACACTATCTTGGTACTGGAATGACGACGGAAGGTCAGGTAGCTCGGCCGGTAGCACCGCCCCGTGCCGCCAGCGGCACAGCACTCGGACTAACCGGACGGGGGATAGCCAACTAGTCAGTCGGTAGGAATCCGCAAGCGCGCCCAAAACGCAGTCATACCGTGCCCCGCCGACTGCTGGACCAACCCCCGGATCTGGTGCTGCGCTATCTCCTCCATCGCTGACACCGACCACTGACCTTAGCCGCAGCAATTGGCGCATCCGCCGCACCCAGAATGCGACAGTATCATGGTCTATGGCGGAATCACAGTGATGCGGGACCAGCATCGACAGGCCGACGAATATCGGATCCAAGATCCGGGACGCCTGCCAGCACATGAAGTAGTTCTGATAGTCGGCCCAGGTGGCGCAGCCAGCCGAAATCAGGGTGTGGAGGTGATTGATATGGGCATGTAGCACCCGGTCCACCGGGGCTGCGTGTACAACGTCGGCCACGGCAGCGCGGTACGCATCGTCGGCTGCCGGGGAACCGTTGCCCTTCATGCCCGTCTCCACCTCGCAAACTGGCTTATTCAGCTGTGGCACTTATTCATATTGTGTTCATATTGTGACGGCCTCAGTGTGCGCCGTGGGCTGCCGTCTCGTCCAGCAGTACCTCAAGGGCTGCGGCCCGTTGAGCGGCGCGATCCGCCTGCTGGACTTTCGAGTTCTTGAAACTCTGGATGACTGTGTCCGAGCCCTCGCGAGCGACGATCCCCTTGGCCACCGCGACAACGCATTTTCGGACGAACCCAGAAAGGGTCTGGCCCTGGTAGAACGCAACCGCCTCCAGCAGGAGCCGCTCGTCCAGCGGCACTCGGAAGCAGACCGGGGAGGTGTTCATCAGTCGCCTCACGTCACGGTAGGAAGTTGAGGATTTTTGTATACAGTACTCGTTAGACCGTCTAAGTCAAGGGTAAATCCGACCGGACGGCTTGCATGGCCACCCATCTCAGCCGATCCCGACCAGCCAGACCGACACCGCGGCGGCAGCCAGGACGGCCAGCACGACCCAGGCCAGCAGCAGCCCGCGGCGACTCCATCGGAGGCGCGGAGGTCGCTCCGGCGCGGCGGTGGGCGCGGTGAGGGTGCCGTGCTGCGCAGCATCGACATACTCTGGGATGGGCAGTGCGGTCCGCGGCTCGCCGCGAACCGCCCACGGGATGGGCGGAGTCTCACCTGGTTCGAACGGCGCCGGTCCGGCCAGGTTGGTTCCCACCTGCTCCAGCGCGTCAGCGGCCTGCGTCAGCGTCTGCCTCGCTCCATCGCGCACCGGCCGCTCGACCGGCCGCAGGTTCGCTTGGTCCGGGCCGAGGACCGCGGGTAGCCCCAAGATGCTGGCGGCCTTCTGTAGCGCTACCGCCACCACCTCTTGCCCCTGGGCGAGCACCTGCTCGCCCTGCTGCAGACTTAGCTCGGCCTCATAGATGGTCGCCTCGGCATCGCGGATCCGGGCCTGCACCTCCCAGGCCAGCTCCTCCTGCCGTGCCCGGCTCTTCGCGGTGACCATCCCGTACTCTTGCAACTCGTCGCCGAGCGCGTTGCCGCGCGACCACCACCAAGCCAACAACACCGGCGCGCCGGCGGTGAACGTGGTAATCAGTGCGGCGGCCAACACCGAGAACAACAGTGATCGGTGCAGGCCGGCGGCCAACCAGAGGATCCGGGTGAACATCACCATCGCGTACACCAGCACCACCACGCCCAGCCACAGGCACCCCATCCACGCGGACCGAGCGGTGGCCCGCACCCGCGCCGGATCCACTAGGCCGAGGATCTGCCGGCCCTCCGTATCGCCGTCCCGACCACGGGTGATCCCGATCGCGGTCAGCTCATGAGCCGCATGTCGCGCCTCCCGGCCCTCCCGAACCGACCAACCGGCCAGCTTGGGCAGTTGCTCGTTCATGATCATGAAAAGCGCGAGCAGGCCGCCGAAGTACAGCTCGCTGCGCCAATCCCCCAAGGAGGCGTTGGTAACCGGCCAGATCAACAGGAATGCCTCCAGCACCGACAGCACCACCACGATGGCCACGCGCACCGGCCAGTCGGGCGCGCCGGCCCGGTGCTCATAGTCACCGGCGGACTCCCGCTGCGCCGCGGCCACCAGCCGCTCCCGGTGTCCGACTTGCACCTGGGCACGGGTCTGGGATGAGCCGTCGGACAGGGTGACGGCCTCAGTGGCCAGCTCCTGCCGCTGGGACACCAAGCTGGTCGCCTGTCGGACCAGCTCCAGCGACTCGCCCGCACGCTCGGCCGCCGCCTCGTCGTACTTACCGGCGGCAGCGAGGTACTTGCGCGTCGTGGCCTGCAGTACCACTGCGCCCGGCGGCCCAGTTAATGCCCGCGACGCCGCCTTCTTGTCGTCGGGATACCCGTGGTCACGGGCCGTCTTGACGAGTACCACCGCTAGGTTGGTGCTCTCCGGATCCTGGTCAAGGTCATGCATCTGCTGAAAGCGCTCCAGCAGCGGGTCGTCCAGCGCGATGCCGGGCACCATGTCGGTCATCGGGTTTTCTCCCTAGGGTAGGCGGTCACGATCACGACCCGGTTGGCCAGATCGGTGGGGCTGGGCGGCAGCGGGCGGTCGAAGCCGAGGCCGGTAGAGACGGCTATCGGGACGCCCTGCCGGCGCAGCAGATCGGCAATCAGGTCGGCCCGCTGCTGGCTGAGCACCAGCGCCGACTCGCGCGGACCGATCCTTGCGGTATGGCCGACGACCTCGACCCGGCCGTACCGGCCGGCCTTCCAGCCGGTGATCACCGGCTGGAGCTGGGCAAGCACCATGTCTGGGCTGCTGGTCAACGCTGCCCTATCGGGCAGGAAGGTCGCCGCAGTGTCCAGTCTGGCAGTAAGCGGCAGTGACGACTGCTGCGGCGGCTGCGGTGTCGGGTTGCGCAGCGGCCGGACCAGGGGGGCGGCTGGCGCGCCTGGCGCCGACGACAACGGGACGCGTACCTCCTCGATGCTGTCGAGGGTGGCACCGGCCTGAGTCAGCATCGCGGCCAGGAAGGCGTATCGCCATTTGTTGGTCAGCTCGTTCAGCGGCGGCTGGGCGCCGGCCGGCGGCAGCAGGACCAAGTGCACCCTGGCACCGGCCAGTCTGGGCACCGAGCCAGCGATTGACGCGACCGCTTGCGCTGGGTCGGCGGCCATCAGGATCCGGGTGTCGGCGGGGTCCACCGTGGGCAAGCCGAAGGTGCGCAGCCAGACCTCGGCCGTCCCGCCGTCGAGCTGGCCGGCCACGGCGTCTAGCAGGCTAAGCAAGTCGCGGCCCGGACCTGGTACCGGCACCGTGGCAGCGCCGGCAAAAGCGTTGTTGACGGCCCTGGTCACCCCGTCCCTGATCGCGGTCGGATCATTCTCGACATCGCCGTGCTCCCGCTCCTGCCGCAGCAGCACGTCCGGCCCGGCCTGCACCGCCCCCGTCCCGCCACCGCGCAGCAGCACCAGCCGGCCGTTGCCGCCCTTGGCCAGCGCCACCGCGCGGTCTACCAACCCGGCCGGTGGCTGCGGGTCGAAACCCTCCTCGGCGGTCACCTGATCAGCCACGATCAGCGTCGGCTGCGGCCCGTGCGGCTGCCTCCTGCGAGCTGCAGCGGTATTAAGCAGGACAACAGAGACGAGTACCGCGACCGCGACGACGACCGCCAGGGTCACACCGAGCGAGTGCCAGTTGCGCCAGCCGGGCCGGCCGTACCGACCTGGGCTCGGCCGGAGCCCGGCGCGGCGCGACTGGTAGCCCCGCCCGGTCGGGCGCCGGCTGGCCGGGTACGACCGAGACCGGCCCAGCCGCGCAGCAGGCCGCCCGCTGCTGCCGTGCCCGGTGTGCCATCCAGACATGATCGCCTCCACGCGTATTGCTGTATACGTATAACAGCATGACATCCTGGAGGCCGTCAATGAGCCCTGGCCACCTCATGATCATGTGGTGGTTTCGAAGGTGAGGATCGCGGCGCAGTACCGTGTTGTGGACAGCAACGGAGTTTGCGGAGAGACCCACACCGGCCGCCCGCAGGGACCGCGACGTAGGTCGTGAAGGGCAACCTCACATTGGTCAGGTCGGACGCATCAGAGCAGGCTCCTGGCATCGCGGCGTCGCGTCCGCAGCGGGCTGCTCTCGCCGCCACCCTCCAGCACGGGTCTGTGTCGTGGATCAACGCCGAGCGTTACCGGCCGCGACCGGTCAGGCAACGCCAGGCGCCAGCATCGCTGCGCTTGGCCACCACGCTGACGCTGGTCGGGGCCAGACCGCCGCGTCCCGTCGGGCTGGGTTTGGCCGATGTGGTGCTGTGGCTGGCGGCTCATCCGGTGGCTACGCGGCTGGCGTCGGCTCGAACCGGTACCCGACGCCGCGTACGGTCCGGACGTACCGCTGGGTTGAGGCTGACTCACCCAGCTTGCGGCGAAGGTTCCCGACATGGACGTCGATCATATGATCATCGCCGAACCAGGTACCGCCCCAGACCTGCTGCAGAAGCTGGGTACGGCTGAACACCCGCCGCGGGGCGCTGCTGAGCCGGTCCAGGATGTCGAACTCGATCTTGGTGAGTTCCACCGGCGACCCGTCCAGCAGCACCTCGCGGGCCTCGGAGTCAACGCTCAGCCGGTCGAAGCTCCGGCGGGTCGGCTGCTGCGGGCCGCGCGGCCGACGCTGCATCGCCTTGATCCGGGCGGCCAGCTCGCGTACCGAGAAGGGCTTGGCGACGTAGTCGTCGGCTCCCATCGACAGGCCGACGACCTTGTCCAGCTCGCTCGTCCGGCCGGAGACCATAATGATGTAGGCATCGCTGAACTCTCGGATCCGCCGGCACACCTCGAAGCCGTCCAGGCCAGGAAGCGCGACGTCCAGCAGTACGACGGCCGGATCCTCGGTACGGGCAAGCTGCACCGCCCGGTCACCCTCCGCAGCCACGCTGACCGCGAAACCTTCCTCTGCGAGTATCCGGCAGCAGATCTCCGCAAACTCTGGCGAGTCCTCCACCAGGAGCGCTTTCATCAAGCCGAGCACAAGACCACCTCACCACTGGGTCAAGAGATGCTGTCGACGATGGCGAGTCTTGGTTTGATCAGGCGGTCCGCGCCGGTTGCACTCCGGTTCCCTCCCCGCCGATCTTGACAAACTTGTCGGAATTCAGCCCAAAATAGCGACGTAAACGTCAAGATCGGCGGGGGTGGGTGAGCGGCGGGGTGGGTGGCCGGGGGGGTGAGCAGCGGGAGGACGGGGGCGGCGGGGTGGGTGGGGTGGTGGGGTAGGGATGGCGGAGCTGGCTGCGGTGCTGGGTGGCATCGACGACTGGCCGGTGCCCACCGCGGCTGCCGCGGTGGTCGATCCGGGCGGTGTGCTCGCCGCGTACGGCCCGACCCGGCAGAGCTTCCGGCTGGCCTCGGTGACCAAGCCGCTGTTCGCGCTGGCCGTACTGGTGGCCGTGGAGGAGGGTGCGGTCGAGCTGGACCAGCCGGCCGGCCCGCCCGGCTGCACCGTACGACACCTGCTCGCGCACGCCTCCGGGTTGGCTACCGACGGCGCCCCTGCCGCCCGCCGGGTGGTTGCCCCGCCCGGCACCCGCCGGGTGTACTCCAACGCCGGTTTTGAGGTGCTCGGCGAGCAGCTTGTCGCAGCCACCGGGATCGAGGTCGCCGAGTACCTGTCCGCCGCGGTCTGCCAGCCACTGGGCTTGGCCAGCACCGTGCTTGCTGGCTCCCCGGCGTACGCGGCCCGCTCCACGGTGGACGACCTGGCCCGCGTCGCCGCTGAGCTGCTGCGGCCCCGGCTGCTGCACCCGAGCACGCTGGCCGGGGCGACCAGCGTGCAGTTCCCCGGGCTGTCCGGCGTGCTGCCCGGGTTCGGCCGGCAGCAGCCGAACGACTGGGGGCTCGGCATCGAGATCCGCAACGGCAAGGCTCCGCATTGGACCGGCATCCGCAACAGCCCCGCCACCTTTGGGCACTTCGGTCAGTCGGGTACTTTCTGCTGGGTGGACCCAGTCGCCGAGCTGGCCTGCGTGGTGCTGACCGACCGCGACTTCGGGCCGTGGGCGGCCGAGCTGTGGCCGCCGCTGTCCGATGCGGTGCTGGCCGCGGTGGGAGGTTGAGCACCGGCGGCACCAGGTAAGAGGTGGCCGGATTCGGTACGCCGGAGTGTCAGCCCGGCCGGCTAGGGTCGCAAGGGTGAACGACGGATTGACGCTGTTCGACGAGGCCGGGGAGCAGGCTGCCCGCCAGGCCGCCCCGCTGGCGGTCCGGCTGCGGCCGCGGACCCTGGCCGAGATCGTCGGCCAGCAGCACCTGCTCGTACCGGGCAGTCCACTGCACCGGCTGGTTGAGGGAGACGCCCCGGTCTCGGTGATCTTGTGGGGCCCACCGGGCACCGGCAAGACGACCATCGCATCCGTGGTCTCGCACGCCACCAAGAGCTTGTTCGTGCCGCTGTCGGCGTTGAACGCCGGAGTCAAGGAGGTCCGGGCGGTCATCGAGCAGGCCCGCCGCGAGCTGGGCCTGTCCGGCCGGCAGACCGTGCTGTTCATTGACGAGGTACACCGGTTCTCCCGGACCCAGCAGGACTCGCTGCTGGGCGCGGTGGAGGACCGGATCGTCACGCTGGTCGCGGCGACCACCGAGAACCCGCACTTCTCGATCGTCGCGCCACTGCTGTCCCGGTCCATCCTGCTCACCCTGCACCCGCTGGCCGAGGGCGATGTACGCGAGCTGGTGCAGCGTGCGCTGACCGACCCGCGCGGGCTGGGCGGGGCGGTCGCGCTGGCTCCCGACGCCGCCGACCACCTGGTCCGGCTGGCCGGCGGGGATGCCCGCAAGGCGCTTACCGCACTGGAGGCGGCCGCCGACTCGGCGCTGGCCGCCGGCCGGGACCGGGTCGAGCTGGCCACCCTGGAGGCGGCGATCGACACCGCCGCGGTCCGCTACGACCGGGCCGGCGATCAGCACTACGACGTGGCCAGCGCGCTGATCAAGTCCATCCGCGGCTCGGACGTGGATGCCGCGCTGCACTACCTGGCCCGGATGCTGGTGGCCGGTGAGGACCCGCGGTTCATCGCCCGCCGGCTGGTCATCCTGGCCTCAGAGGACATCGGGATGGCCGACCCGACCGCACTGCCGACCGCGGTGGCGGCCATGCAGGCAGTGCAGTTCATCGGTATGCCGGAGGGCCAGCTCACGCTGGCTCAGGCGGTGATCCACCTGGCTACCGCGCCAAAGTCGAACTCGGCGACGACCGCCCTCGCCGCCGCGCTGGCCGATGTGCGCGCCGGCTTGGCCGGCTCGGTGCCGGCGCAGCTTCGGGACGCACACTACCCGGGCGCGGCGAGCCTCGGGCACGGCGCGGGCTACACGTACTCCCACGACGTGCCGGGCGGGGTGGCGACCCAGCAGTACGCCCCGGACGGTGTACATGGCCGGGACTACTACCAGCCCAGCTCGTACGGTGCGGAGCGGCCGCTGGCTGAGCGGGTGACCCGGCTGCGCCGCATCCTGCGCGGCAGACCGGCCAGTGATGCTGCGGGCGGACCGGACCGACCAGGGCAGGCGGACCGACCAGGGCAGGAGGTGGCCGAGCTGCCGCCCGACGGATGACCTCGCTAGCACCGCACCGTGGCACGCCAAGCGCTACGCCGGATGGCAACCTCGGCTGGGGCGCCGGGTACGCCCTGGGTCGGCCAGCAGGGCTAGGGGGTAGGGTCACCCGGTACCTAACCTAGCCCTGCGCAAATCCGGGAGTACGCGTGTCCGGTGGACAGATCGCGGCGATCATCGCCGCGGTGGCGTTTGTGTTTCTGGTCGGTTTCCTCGCCGTACCCATCCTCAAGCTCGGCCGGACCCTAGACGAGGCCACCTTGGCGATCCGGAAGGCACACGAAGGTGCCGGCCCGATCCTGTCCAATGCGGTGACCACCGTTGAGCAGGTCAACAGCGAGCTGTCCCGGGTGGCGGGCATCACCGCCAACGCGCAGGCGGTGTCTAGCAACGCGGCGGCGTTGGCCTCGCTGTTCGCCACCACCGTCGGCGGTCCGGTGGTCAAGGTGGCCGCCTTCTCCTACGGCGTACGGCGGGCCGCCGCGCAGCGCCGCAAGGCAGACACCGCCCGGCGGGTCAAGGCGGAGCTGCGGACCGAGCGCCGCGCCCAGCGGGCCAGGAGTGCGTCGTGAAGCGGCTGTTCTGGGTGGTGCTCGGGGCGGCGCTCGGCGTCATCACCGTCCGCCGGGTGACCAAGAATGCGGAGGCGTTCAGCCCCGCCGGTATTGCATCCTCGGTAGGTAGCCTGACGGACTCGGTCCGCGACTTCGCCGCGGACGTCCGCGACGGCATGCATGCCCGCGAGCAGGAGCTACTCGCGGGCACCGGGCTGGACGGCACGCTCGGCGCCAGATCAGAGGATTTCGAGTAATGCGAGGCGACAACGAGTAATGCGGACTGAGGACATTCGCCAGCGCTTCCTGCGGCACTTCCAAGCGGCTGGGCACCTCGTGGTGCCCAGCGCACCGCTGCCCACCGACGACCCGACGCTGCTGTTCGTCAACGCCGGTATGGTGCCGTTCAAGCCGTACTTCCTCGGCCAGCAGACCCCGCCGGCCAAGCGGGTGGTCAGCGTACAAAAGGTGCTGCGCACGATCGACATCGACGAGGTCGGCCGGACCAGCCGGCACTGCTCGTTCTTCCAGATGAACGGCAACTTCAGCTTCGGCGACTACTTCAAGGCCGAGGCCATCCGGTATGCCTGGGATCTGGTGACCAGGCCGGTCGCCGACGGCGGCTACGGGCTGCCGGAGTCCCGGCTGTGGGTGACCGTCTACCTCGACGATGATGAGGCCGTCGAGGTGTGGCTGCGCGACATCGGGTTGCCGACCGACCGGATCCAGCGCCGCGGTAAGGCGGACAACTTCTGGTCGATGGGCGTACCCGGGCCGTGCGGGCCGTGCTCGGAGATCTACTACGACCGTGGCCCGGAGCACGGCGCCGAGGGCGGCCCAGTGGTCGACGAAGACCGGTACATGGAGTTTTGGAACCTGGTCTTCATGCAGTACGAGCGGGGCGCGGGCACCGGCAAGGACGACTACCCGATCCTCGGCGACCTGCCAGCCAAAAACATCGACACTGGCATGGGCCTGGAACGGATGGCCGCCCTGCTGCAGGGCGTGGACAGCGTCTACGACATCGACATCTCCGCCCCGCTGGTCCAGCGGGCCGCCGAGCTGACCGGGCACAAGTACGGTCAGGAGCACCGCACCGACGTCGCGCTGCGGATCATCGCCGACCACCTGAAGTCGGCGACAATGGCCATCGCCGACGGTGTGACGCCAGCCAACGAGGGTAAGGGCTACGTGCTGCGCCGGCTATTGCGCCGGGCGATCCGCAACGTGCGGCTGCTGGGGTATGAGGAGCCGAGCCTGCCGATCCTGCTGCCGGTGGTGCGGACCATGCTCGGCCCCAGCTACCCGGAGCTGGTCACCGATTGGGAGCGGATCATCTCCTACGCCTCGACCGAGGAGGAGTCCTTCCTGACCACGCTGGCCAAGGGCACCACGATCTTCGACGGCGCGGTCCGGGTCACTAGGTCCGCCGGCCGCAACGAGCTGACCGGCCCGCAGGCGTTCGAGCTGCACGACACCTACGGCTTCCCGATCGACCTGACCTTGGAGATGGCGGCCGAGCAGGGCCTGACCGTCGATGAGGACGGCTTCCGCCGGCTGATGGCCGAGCAGAAGGCCCGGGCCAAGGCCGACGCGGCCGCCCGCAAGACCGGGTCCACGGACACCTCGGCGTACACCTCGGTGCTAGAGCAGTACGGCCGGACCGAGTTCACCGGCTACGCCGAGGCCTCCCGCGAGTCGGTGGTCCGCGGCGTGCTCGGCGCTGGCGGCCTGCTGTCCGGGGCCGGGGAGGGCGAGGATGTCGAGGTGGTGCTGGCCACCACCCCGTTCTACGCCGAGGCCGGCGGCCAGCAACCAGACACCGGGCTGATCACCCTGCCACGCGGCGAGCTGGAGGTCTACGACGTGCAGTCGCCGCTACCCGGCCTGGTGGTGCACCGGGCCCGGGTGCTGCGCGGCGAGGTACGCACTGGCGACGAGGCGCACGCCCGGATCGACGTGGCCCGGCGGCGGGCCATCTCCCGGGCGCATACCGCCACCCACTTGATCCACACCGCGATGCGCGGCGCGCTTGGTGAGCACGCCACCCAGGCTGGTTCGTTGAACGCGCCCGGCCGGCTGCGGTTCGACTTCAACACCCCCGGCGCGGTGCCGGCCAGCGTGCTCGGCGACGTCGAGGACGAGGTCAACACGATCCTGCTGGACGACCTGGAAGTACGGGCCTACCTGACCTCGCTGGAACAGGCCCGGCGCAGCGGCGCGATGGCGCTGTTCGGGGAGAAGTACGGCGATGAGGTCCGGGTGGTCGAGGTCGGTGACTACGCCCGCGAGCTGTGTGGGGGTACGCATGTGCCCCGCTCCGGCCAGCTCGGCGTGGTCAAGATCATGTCCGAGGCGTCGATCGGTGCCGGGGTACGCCGGGTTGAAGCGCTGGTCGGGCTGGACGCGTTCCGCTTCCTGGCCCGCGAGCACCTGCTGGTCGGCCAGCTTGCCGAGGTATTCAAGGCCCCGCCAGAGGAGATCCCGGAGCGGGTGTACGGCGTACTGGAGCGGCTGCACACGGCGGAGAAGGAACTGACGAAGCTGCGGGCCGAGGCGGTGCTGGCCAGCGCCGGGCAGCTCGCTGCGACCGCGGCCGACATCCACGGGATACGGCTGGTGGCGGCCGAGGCGCCGGCCGGGACCGGTGGCAACGACCTGCGCCGGCTGGCCTTGGACGTACGCGGTCGGCTCGGACCAGCCGATCCGGCGGTGGTGCTGCTGCTGGCCCGTACCGAGGGTCGGGTGCCGTTCGTGGCGGTGCTCAACGACGCGGCCCGGCAACGGGGGCTGTCGGCCGCCGAAGTGGTCCGGGCCATCGGTCCCGCGGTGGGCGGGCGTGGCGGCGGCAAGAACGACGTCGCCCAAGGTGCTGGCGACAACATCGAGGGGATCGGTGCCGCGTTGCGGTTGGCCGGGAACGCGGTCGGCCAGCAGGGTGCCGGGACGAGATGATGGACGCACCCGCCGGACCGAGACTCGGCGTGGACCCTGGATCGGTCCGGGTCGGGCTGGCGATCAGTGACCCGGCCGGCATCCTGGCCAGCCCGCTGGTCACCCTGCGCCGAGATGCCGCTGACGGGACAGACCTCGACGAGATCGCTGCCCTGGCCCGGGTCCACGGCGTCTGCGAGATCGTGGTCGGGCTGCCGACGTCACTGTCCGGCCGGCCGGGGCCGGCTGCGCGGGAGGCCACCCAGTACGCCCACCAGTTGGCCAGCCGGCTAGCCGCCGCGGGGCTGGGCCAGCTCCCGGTTCGACTTGCCGACGAGCGACTGACTACGGTAATGGCGACACGTACTCTCACCACACGGGGAGTGAAGGGGAAGCGGCAGCGGGCGGTCATCGACCAGGCCGCCGCCGTGCTCATCCTGCAGAGCTGGCTTGACCGGAGGAGGACCGGAACCGAGCCGGAAACGACCCAAGCGGCGGTCCCTCCCGCCGTGCCTGGAGATAACGCGTGAGCGACCTTTCTATCCTCGGCATCCACGACGACGACGATCACGACGGCAACCCGCATCCAACCGGCGGGCGACATTCCGGCAGCCGGCGCCGCTCCAGCCGGCGGGGCAGCATCCTGGCGCTGGCGCTCATCCTCGTGGTGCTGGCCGGGATCGGCTTGGGTGGCTCGGTGCTCTACGACAAGGTGGCCGCCGCCGGTGACTATTCCGGCCCGGGCACCGGCAGCGTGGACATCCAGGTCAAGGACGGTGACACCGCCCGGGACATCGGGGCCACCCTGGTCAGGCAGGGCGTGGTCAAAAGTGAGCGGGCCTTTGCCAACGCGGCGGCCGCAGACGCCCGGTCCCGCTCCATCCAACCCGGCTTCTACCGGCTGCGCGAACAGATGAGCGCGGCGGCGGCCATGGCCATGCTGCTGGACCCGACCGCCAGCCTAGATACTCGGGTGACCATCCCGGAGGGGTACACCTCTCGACAGATCTTCGCCTTACTGCAGAAGAAGACCAGGTTCAACGCGACCCAGTTCGTTGCGGCCGCCCGCAACCCGCAGGCGCTGGGCGTACCGGCCGGGATCCGCAGCGTAGAAGGTTTCCTGTTCCCGGCGACGTACGACTTCGTGCCCAGCACTACGCCGGAGCAAATGCTCCAGCAAATGGTCGCTACCTTCACCGCCCGGGTTGACCTCGACTCGCTGGCTACCGCCGGTCGACCGTACGGCCTGAACTGGTACCAGGTGCTCAACGTTGCCTCGCTGCTGGAGGAGGAGGCCATTACCACCGACTTCGGCCGGGTGGCCCGGGTAGTATACAACCGGCTGCATACCGGCATGCGGCTCGGTCTGGACTCCACCATCAACTATGCGCTTGGCCGGCCCCATATCCGGCTCAGCACGCAGCAAACGCAGCTCCCGACGCCGTACAACACCTACCTGCATTCCGGGCTGCCGCCGACCCCGATCGCCAACCCCGGGCTGGCCGCGATCCAGGCCGCGATGAGCCCCACCCCGGGGAATTGGCTGTACTTCGTGAAGATTGACAAGGCCGGCAACTCGTACTTCACCGCTGACTACAACGACTTCCTGCGGCACAAGCAGCAGGCCCAGTCGAGCGGGGTGTACTAACGTGCCCCGGGCCGCCGTACTGGGTTCGCCGATCGGGCACTCGTTGTCCCCGGTGCTGCACTTGGCTGCCTATGACGCGCTCGGCCTGGCGGACTGGCGCTACCAGGCGGTGGACTGCGACGAGCACCGCCTGCGACCCTTTCTGACCGCGTTGGATGAGGAGTGGGCCGGGCTGTCGCTGACCATGCCGCTGAAACGGCTGGCCCTGGAGCTGGCCGACGAGGTCTCCCCGCTGGCCGCCGCGGTCGGCGCGGCAAACACCTTCGTCCGGGTGGAGGGTCGGTGGTACGCCGACAACACCGATGTCGGCGGCATGGTCGACGCGCTGCGGGAGGTCGGCGTCACCGGTCCGATGCGTACCGTACTGCTCGGCGCTGGCGGCACCGCGCAGGCCGCGCTGGCCGCGCTGCGCGAGCTGGGCGTGACCGAGCCGGTGGTGCTGGTCCGTGACCTGTCCCGGGCCGGCGAGCTGCAGGCGGCGGCCAGCCGCCTGGACGTCCACCCGCAGATCCGGGTCGGGCTGACCGATCCGGTCGCCTACCAGGTCGCTTACCGGGCCGAGCTGCTGATCAGCACGGTGCCCGCCGGTGCCGCCGACCAGCTCGCACTGCATCCACAGTGGACAGACAAGGGGACCCTGCTGGATGTGGTCTACCACCCGTGGCCGACGCCGATCGCGGCCAGTGCGGCCAGGTGCGGCTGGCGGATCGTCAGCGGCATCGACATGCTGCTGTACCAGGCGGCCCGCCAGGTCAGCGCTATGACGCACCGTGGCGCACCGGTCGAGGCGATGCGGGGAGCGCTGCTGTCCGCGGCCACCCGCTGACGCCCGGCTAGCTGACGGCCGACCGAGTGTCACTGACCTGGGCGCTGGCGGCCGGGATCGTCGGCGGCTCGTTGGGACCACTGCTGCGGGCCCGCGTCTTCCGGCACGCCCTACCCGCCGACGAGTTAGCCGCCGAAGACCCGCCCACCGACCAGCCGGTCCGGCAGGACTGCCCAGCCTGCGCGACGAGATTGGTCCGCGGCGGGGTTCCGGGGATCGTCGCCCTGCTGCCGCCGTCGGGCCGCTGCCCGGCCTGCCGGGCCCGGCTCGGACCACCCGCTGGCACGGTCGAAGCCATCGGCGCGGCTGCCTTCGCGCTGCTGGCCGGCCACACCGGCTCCGTACTGCAACTGGCCGCGTGCTGCTGGGTCGCCGCCTTCGGGGTCGCTTTGGGATTCATTGACCTCGCGGTCCACCGGCTGCCGAACCGGCTGACGCTTCCTGCCTACGGGGGTGCACTGCTGCTCTTCGGCCTAGCCGGTCTCGCTGAGCACCGGCTGGACACCCTGCGAACCGCGGTCGGGTGCGGGCTGGCGATGGCCGGCTGCTACCTGGTCTTGACCGTCATCTCCCCGGCCGGGATGGGCTTGGGCGACGGCAAGCTCGCCCTGAGCGTCGGCATCCTGCTCGGCTGGTCCGGCTGGTCGGTCACCGTACTCGGCACCGTCGCCGGCTTCCTGCTTGCCGGCCTGTACGCCGCGGGCCTGCTCATCCTGCGAAAGGCCACCCGCACCGACCACATCCCGCACGGCCCCTTCATGCTGCTCGGCGCCTTGTCCGCCATTGCCCTAACCGGTTGACGCGCTCTGCCTAGCGGCACACTTCTCACTGATTCCGAGTTCGTGTTGGCGGTCGCAGGCTCGTTGGGGGAGATTTCTACGCGGCGGCCGGCTGCCAATTCGGAGGATACTGGAAAGGGCAGGCCACCACCGGTACGGACCTGCGGTGAATTCGGCCAGTAGTGACCGCGCCGAGTCACTGGATGATTACGGGAGGCGACAATGTGGTATCCGAGCCGGAACGACGCCTCCGGTACGGGTGGGTTTGTTGGTGGACCGGTGCTGGCGGCCCGGCTGGCCGGGAGCGGGCCGGCCGGGCCAGGTCGAGCGCGACCAAGCAAAGACGCCGCCGTGACGTGGCCGGTGGCAAGCCTGCTCGGTCGGCTATCCGAATCGGCTCGCCCCGCGCTGCTCGAGCTGGGCACTGCGGTGACGTTCCGTCGCGGCAAGCAGATCCTGCGGCAAGGCGCGTCGGGTACCCACGCGTACCTGCTACTCGCCGGATGTGTCAAGGTGACCGGGAATGATGGCGGCCGGGAACCGCTGCTCGCGGTCCGGGTCGGCGGTGACCTGGTCGGCGAGATGGCCGTACTCTCCGGCAAGACCCGCTCGGCAACGGTGTCAACGTGCGCGGTCACCGCTGTGCGGGTCATTCCAGGTGCCGAGTTGCGCACGTTCTTCCTCAGTTACCCCGACGCGGCGCTGGAGCTGGCGTGCATGATCAGCGAGCGGCTGCGGTGGGCAAACGAGCGACGGGTCGCCTTTGCCGCCCTCGACGCCAGGATGCGGCTGATCCGCGCGCTAGTTGCGGTGGCCGAAACGTATGGCCGGGACACCGCTGAGGGCCGGGACCTCGGCGTGTCGCTCACCCAGGAGGAGATCGCCTCGCTTGCCGGAGTACGGCTGCCTACGGCGGAGAAGATCCTTCGCGCGTTGCAGAGTGCCGGGGCGGTGCAGCTCGGGTACCGCAAAATAGTTGTCACTGACTTGGCCTCGTTGCACGCCGTCGACAATCATTGACGGCAAACCCGTACCGGTAGTGATTTCCGGGGTGATGTTAGCGGGAGCATGTGGTGGCATCAGGCCAACGGGGCTATTCTCGGTCTTCCTGGACGAGGTTTCGCAAGATCACGTTCATCCGACTGCGAAGGGGACGCTGTCATGAGCGGGGACGATTCTTTCGCGCGTTATCTGTGTCTGTCGGTGGACGTACAGGGGTATAGCCGCGGCAACGACCGAGCCCAGTGTGCGGTTCAGGACGAGCTGCTGAGCCTGCTGGCGGCTGCGGCGCACTCAGCCGGGCTGGCCCGCGAGACGTGGATCCGGCAGGGCAGTGGTGATGGGGAGCTGGCGCTGATCCCGGCTGGGGAGTCCGAGGCTGCCGTGGTGGAGGGCTTTGTCGGTGAGCTGGCGGGGTTGCTGTACTCCCGCAACTGCGACCGGTCCTCGGCCGACCGGCTGCGGCTGCGGCTAGCCGTTGACCATGGCCTGGTGAGATCGGCGGCCAACGGGTTTGCCGGCCGGCAGGTGATCGTGGTCAGCCGGCTGGTCAACGCCGCTCCGGCCAAGCAGGCGCTGGTGGCCGCACCAGACGCGAGCCTGGCGGTGGTCTTGTCGCAGCGGGTCTACGCCGACCTAGTGGTCGGCGGCCACACCCGCCTGGATCCTGGCTTGTTCCGCCGGGTGTGGGTGCAGGACAAGGAGTTTGTCGGACACGTTTGGCTGCGGGTGCCCGGCACCGACGTACACCGGCTTGCCCTTACCCCAGATCCGACGGTACGGGCTCGTGGCGGTCAGGGTCCGGAGGCTGCCGCGGCAGCGGGGTCGGACCCCCCAGCCGTACGGGGGGTGACCGCCGAGCACAGCTACGTTGCGATGGGCGATGGCAACGTCGTCGGCACCGGCAATGTGGTGCTGCGATGACTGAGCTGCGGGGGAGCAGTCCAGACGCGGGGCCCGGTTTCGTGATCAGCGGCAGCCAGGTCGCGGTGGGCAACCGGAACGTTGTGGGCTTCGGCAATCTTGTCGCTGACACCATCGTCGTCGAGGGACAGGTGCCGGTTCCCGAGCCTACGACGCGCGAGGAGGCAGCCGAGCTGCTACTGTCGCCGCCGGCTGGACCGGTGGGTGACCTGCTGCCGGGTGGGTGGCTGCGGCCGGCGGCGGGGGTGATCACGCCATGGCGCCGCCCGGAGTTCGATGACCTACTCGCGTGGTGTCTGGACCGGCCGGTCTGGTTGCTCCGGCTGGTGTACGGGGCGGGTGGGCAGGGCAAGACGCAGCTTGCCGGGCAGGTCTGCGCCGAGCTGCGGCAGCGCGGCTGGCTGGCCGGGTTCGTCGAGCTGTCTGCACCGGGCGGTCGGCAGGTCTCGTCGGCCTCAGCTTGGTCCCGTCGGTGCTCGGAAATCGAAGCCGCCGCCCGCGCGCTGCCGAAGCTCGGCGTACCCGCGTTGCTAGTGGTGGACTACGCCGAGAACCACCCCGCCCCGGTGGGTGTGCTGCTGCGGGAGGCGGTCCGGGCCGCGACCGCGCCGACCGCCTCGACTCCGCTGCGGATCCTGCTGCTCAGCCGCGGCGAGGTGAACTGGCTGGATGAGCACCCATGCTGGGACAGGGTGCACCCGGAGCCGGTGCTGCTGGGGCCGCTGCCGGGATCGCTGCGGGAGCCTGGGGACCTCACCGGCGACGACCCGGTAGAGATGGCCACCAAGATCTGGACCAGGGCGGTCACCGAGTTCGCCGGCAGAGCGGTACACGCCGGCCTGCTGCCGGCGGCGCCTGAGCCGGCGGCGCTGGCGGCTGGCTCAGCGTCCAGTTTCCCTACCACGCTGGATTTGTACGCCGAGGCGTTGCTGCGGGTGCTGGACCACGCGCAGCCCGTGACCGAGGTCGGCTATCCCGACCCGATCAGCGGGATCCTGGCGCACGAGCGCCGGGTCGTCGCGACGGCCCTGGCAGCGGCCGGGGTGGAACTCGACGGCTACGAACGGGACCTCGCGGTCTGCGTAGCGTTCCTGCGGCCGGCCGTCGACACTGCCTCCGCCGTAGCTGCGCTGGCCGCCGCGCCGCGGCTGCGGGCCCTGCCTACCAAGCAGCTTAACCAGGTGGTCGACGTACTGGCCAGATTGTTCCCGTCGGCCGACGGCACACATGTGTGGCAGGCCCCTGGGCCGGACCGGCTGACGGACACCCTGCTGCTTCGGGTGGCGCAGCAGGCACGGTCGGACAAGGACTTCTTCGACCACGTGGTAGGGGTCTGCCCAGGTGACGATCCGACGGTCGCCAACCACGCGGCCCGGACTCTGCTGCGGACGATGTCGACCCCGGGCGCGGCTGCCTGGTACCCCGCTGGGCTGCGGCGGGTCGAGGGTTCGATCTCCGCGTTGGCTCGTGCCTACCCCGGCGAGTACGCCCCGGGGCTGACCGCGCTAGCCCCGGCCCAGTTCGAAGCCACGATCCTCGATGCGGTTGAGGATCGGCGTACCCCCGTGGAGTCGGTGGCCGACATCGACGCCGAGCTGCGCCGGATCGGGGTGACCACCTCGCGGCTGCAGATAGCAGTCGCGGTGTCGCAGCGGCTGGTCGCCGCGACCCGTCCGGCCAGCGGCGGCGAGGACCTGGCGGCGGTCGCCCGGCACGCCGATCACCTGGTCGGCCTGAGCCGGCGGCTGGCTGAGGCGGGGTCAGCGGGGGAGGCGGTTGGCCCGGGAGGCTGTCGAGCGGTACCGCCCGCTGTTCGACCGCGATCCCGAGGCGTACCACCAGGGTCTGGCCACGGCGGTGACCAATCTGAGCAACCGGCTGGCCGACGGCGGCGCGCCGGCCGCCGCGCTCGCCGCAGCCGAGGAAGCCGTGGCGTTGCGCCGGGAGCTGGCCGTAGACGGTAGCCGCGAGCATCAGATCGACCTGGCCTCGGCGCTGCACAACCTCGGCCTGCGGCTGTGGGACAACGAGGAGATCGACCGCGCCGTCGCCCCAGCCCAGGAGGCCGTCACGCTGCTGCGCGTGCTGGCGGTGGCCGACCCGGCATGGCAAGCCCGGCTGGCGGTCGCGCTGACCAACCTGGCCCAGATCCTCGCGGTGACCGCAGGGCCGGCCGCGGCGGTACCGGAGGGCCGGGAAGCCGTCGCGATCATGCGGCGGCTGGCCGAGGCCAACCCCGACGGCTACCTCCCCGGGCTGGCCGCAGCGTTGGTGGCGCTGTCCGCGCACCTGGCCCCACCGGCCGGTCGGCCGAGGAGCTCCCGGCCCGTCCGGGAGGCGATCCGGCAGGCCGCCGAAGCCGTCGAGATCTGCCACCAGCTCGCTGCCGCCAACCCCCTCGCCTACGAACCTGACCTTGCCGCTGCCCTGACCAACCTCGGCCTGCGGTACGCCACCGCCGGGCAGACCAGGGAGGGGGTCACCGCGACCGAGCAGGCCGTGGACATCCGCCGCCGCCTCGCCGAAGGTGACCCCCGCCGGCACCGCGCCGACCTGGCAGCCTCGCTGAGCAACCTCGCCCTGCAACACAGCGCAACCCGCCGCCGCGCCGACGCGCTGGCCCCGGCCCATGAGGCGGTCGAGGTCTACCGGCGACTACAAGAAAGCCTCCCCGCGGCGCGCTCCGACCTGGCCGCAGCGCTAACCAACCTCGGCTACCTGCTGGCCGCCACGGGAGCACACGAGGAAGCGATCGCCCCCACCGCCGAAGCCGTCGAGACGTACCAGCAGCTCATCGCAGACCAACCCCAGTCGTCCGTGCATCGCATCCACCTCGCCGAGGCCCAACACAACCTCGGCCTGCACTACACCCAGACCGAGCAGTTCCCAGCAGCAGTCGACGCGCTCACCGCAGCCGTCGACGGCTACTGCCAGGTCGCTGAAACGCACCCGTACGCGGTCCGTACCCTGCTGCGCGCGGCCACCGCAGCACTCGACCATGCCCAAACCGCGACCGACGCCGGCACCACTGGCCACCCGGATCGCGCTTGGACCCGGGTCCGCTACGCCCGCCGCTGGCACGAAGAAGCCATCCGCTACCCGCTGCCTGGCATCGTCATCATCCTCGGCTGGCGGACCGACCTGGCCGCCCGCCAGCCCCGCCAGCGCACCATCCGCGACGACCTCTTGGCGCTGATCTTCGACTGCAACCGCGCCACCGCAGCCGCCGAGACCACCACCACCGAAGACGCCGGAGCCGCCACACCAGCCGTACCGGCAGGCGCAGCCACCGGGATGCTGTCCGGCATCGCCACCCGCGTCTCCCGACTCACCGAGACCCTCTTAGCCCGCATCACCAGCTCACCCCTCCTTTCCCCCTTACTTGTCAATGGCAGCGTCACCCCGCTCGGCAAGCTCGTCGGCCTCGGCACCGCCCTCGTCGCCTTGGCCACCGGCACCGTCGTCATCCTTGCGCCCGCACAACACTCGCCATCTACCGCCATTGACGCGGCCCAACCGACTGTCTCCCCTGGCCAGAGTCAGACTGACGGGCCGACCACATCCAGCCCTCCCCCCAGCAGCACCGCCCCGCCGAGCCCTCCCCCCAGCAGCACCGCCCCGCCGAGCCCCACCTTCAGCAGCAGCCCTTCGCCGAGTGCTACCACCAGCGTCTTCCCACTGCCATCTCCACTCCCGAGCCCCCTCTGTAATACCCCGACGGAAATCCCACCGCCCCCAACCACCGGTCCCCCGACCAGCCCGCCGCCAGCAGGAACAAACCTGTTGCACAACCCGGATTTCAGCCAACCGTCCAAGACCGGACCTGGCCGAACCGTTCCGGGCCTGCATGGCGAAACAGCCGCTGCCGAGTGGGGGCTCTTCAACAACTCAGTGCCAGCCCACTCCTGGTCCGAACTATGTGCAAGCACTGGACCGAACGGCGGGAACATGCTGCACGTCTGCACGGATGGGCCGGACAACGGCCTCACGCAAGTCTTTGACCGAACGGGTAAAGGACTGAACCACGTGACCGCCTCGGTCTGGGTCTACGTGGAACGCGGATTCGTTACCGTCACTACAGGCGACTCTTCCCACGGCGTCCTCGCGAACAGCGCAACGCAGGGACAATGGGAGCTGGTGCAGGTCCCCGACTCGGGCACACCTCCATGGCCTGACTACCAGATCCTCGTCTATTCCGGCCATCTCAGCAGCAGTGGTGCCTGCTTCGATGTCGACTTCGCGTCAGTTCAAGTCAACTCATGACGTGAACAAGCTGACGCAGTGTGGCCGACTACGGTTACGTATTGCGTCGCGGTAAGCGCCGGGCAAACCCGAAATCCGTCCCTGCTTTCCGAAAGGCCGCCATGGCTACCATTGGACCTAGCCGGGGGGACGCGGCGTTGACGAGGATACCGGTATCATGCAGCTCGTCACGATCCAGGGGAGGGCGTTGATGACGGTCTTGGAATTCCGATAGGCGGGCTATCGGAGATCATGTCGAACAGGATCGCCATGGGTATTGAGGTCGACGATCCGGCCGTACTCGGCGGCGCACATCCTCAACATATCGATAATCTCTGCGCTAGATTCGCATACCCGAAAGCGTCGGCTTGAGACCGCGGTCTACTACTACCAACAACTGTGGTGCCTTATAAGTCCAAGGCGGCACGCAAAGCGACGTCGAGCTGGTCAGCGGTGTCTTGGTCGAGTCGGCCGGCGCGGCCAGTGAGCCAAGGACGGTAGAGCTGGGTGACCAGGCCAGCGCGAATCCAACCCTGACCGTCAACGGGTACGGCGAGCAGATCCACTGGGTCACTGGGTTCAATCGGTACCCCGACTACCCAGGAACGAGTGTCGTTGATGCCGTTGTTCGAAACGATCACGACGGTGCGCACACGTGGAGAGTTAGGCGGGCCGTAGGTCCAGACTTCACCCCGTCGCACGCTGGTCTTCCTCGGCCACAAGCAGCTCGGTTTCATAGGCTGCCGCGGCCTCGGCATCGGGCTCGTTGCCCGGTGGGTGGGTGCGGATCGCGTGTTCCCGGGCAGCTCGCGACAGCCACGCCGACGTCGACAGCCCGGCCAGCTCGGCGGCCCGCTGAGCAAACTGCAGCGCGCCAGCGTCCAACGACACAGTTACCTTACGAGCCGCCATACCGATCATCGTACCGCCACCGGGATGGCAGGGGCGAGCCGACCTCGAGGCCGAACTTCCGCGTCAGGTCCCCGCGGCACCGATCCGCTCAGTAGCTGGCCAGCCAGTTCGTTGGCGTTCAGGACATCGACTCCACACTCACCTGGTCGGTCTGACTGCGCGTTGAGCCAGGGTTACCACGGCCACGGTGGGTCGGCAGCCGTGTCAGACTAGTGCGCGTCACCGTCAAGACACGCCGGGCGCCCCATGGATGAGTGGTGAGGAGGGTGAGCGTCGCCACCGGCCACGTCGGGCCGTGAACGATCGCCGATGTGCTCGTCCTGCCCGACGGCGGCACGCACACCCGGCACGAGCTGGTTGACGGACACTGATCGTGTCGCCCGCTCCCAGCTATCCTCATCAGCGCGCCGCCCGGCGCCTTCGCCGAGATCGGCATCCCGACGTTCTGGCGGTTTGAGCTAGCCCCCACCGCAACGCTGGCCGGGTTCTCGCTTAAGGGCGGCACGTACGTCGAGGCCACGACCGTCCGCGCCGGCGAGCGGGCTCAAGTTTCTCACGCCCTACCCCATCACCATCGACATAACGGCCCTACTGATCTCCTGACTGAGCCTAAAGCCACGTTCAGCACCGCGGCCGTGACCAGAACCCCCTGGCGTAGGCCTGCACTGAGGCATGCGGCGACGTGACAGACTTAGCGCCATGTTGCGTTGGATCACCCCGGGGGAGCCGCACGGGCCGGCGCTGGTCGCCGTACTGGAAGGGCAACCGGTCGGGTGTCGATCACCGGAGCGGCCAGTGCCCGGAAGACCTGCGATCCGGCATTCATGCGACCCTAGCCAGGACAAGGAACGGAGGTGTGATGGCGATCAGTAACGCCGCTCATACTGAGCTTCCCGAGCAGCCAGCCGTCGAGGCGCTATTTCAGCATGTCGAGTCCATCCGGTCGGCCGACGGCCTCGCCTGCGAGGGCATCTTCGAGACCGACGCCGAGCTAGACGAGTTTCTCGCGCACGTGGTGACAGCGCGACACTCCGATCTTGCATGAAGCGTATCGTCCTCGACACTGACGTTGCTTCTCTTATTCTTAAAGCGTGTTGGGAAAGTAGTTACGTATTTGCGGACTCTTAACTCGCCCACTCAATCTTAATGGCCTCCCGTCGAGATAGTCATCTACTCCTATGGCGCCAGCGCCAGCTTCGACGTCGTATCAGTTCAGGTCAACCCGTGATATCAACAAGCTGACGCGAGTGTGGCCGAGGACGGTTGGTGGCGTCGCGTCGGTCGTAAGTGCCAAGCGGCACCGAAGTCCGTCCCTGCTTCCGGAAGGTTGCCATGCCTACCACGGAAGGGTGTCGGTCTCGCTGAAGACCTGGCCGGAGGGGCCGTCGGCGGGGAGGGCGGTGAGCCAGAGGAGGCTGGCGGCGGCTTCGGTGGGAGTGCGGGCGGCGGTGCGCGGGCCGATGCGGGTGTGGACCCGGCCGGGGGACGCGGCATTGACAAGAATACCGGTATCACGCACCTCGTCGGCGAGGATGCGGGTCAGGGCGTTGATGGCGGTCTTGGAAATCCGGTAGGCCGGGCTGCCGGAGGTCATGTCAGACAGGATCGCCATGTGGGTGGTGAGGTTAACGATCCGGCCGTACCCAGCAGCGCGCATATGCGGAATGACAGCGGCGCACATGCGCCAAGTGCCGAACAGGTTGGTCTCGAGGGTGTGGTGGGCGACGTCCAGGTCGGGGTCGGCGGCGAGCATGCGGGCGTCGATGGCGATGGCGGCGTTGTTGATGAGGATGTCGATCCGGCCGTGGCGGGAGATGACGGCAGCGACGGCACGGTCGATGGAGACCTGGTCGGTCAGGTCAAGAGCTTCGGGGGAGACGTCTGCTCCCTCCAGGCGGAGCCTGTCCGCGGTTTCCCGAGCGGTCTTGGTGGTACGGGCGGTGGCGACGACCGTGGTTGCAGCAACGGCGAGCTGGCGGGCAATTTCGTAGCCGATCCCGCGGTTGGTGCCGGTGACGATCGCGACCCTCCTTTGGTTCACGTCGCGGCGGCGAGGCGGGTGTCGAGGATGCGGATCTGGGGGTCGGAAAGGTGTGGGGCCAAGCGGGTACGTAGCTCACGGATGCGATAGCCGTTACGGGCCGACGGTGCCTCTACCAGGTGGGGCAGCGCCTGCTGGGCGAGTGCGTGGGCATGTTCCAGGTCGCCGAGGTCGACTTGGACGGCAGCTCGGCGGATCAGGTAGGTAGCTCGGTCGCGGATCCGGGATACCCCACGATCAGGGTCCAGTGCGCGGTCAAACCAGCGGTCTGCCGGTACGGTCGTACCGAGTTCGAAGTAGGTCATGGCGACCTGGGCGGCGTACTCGGCTTCGCTGAAATAGCGCACCCAGTGCGGGTCGTCGTCGTGCAGCCCCCTGCCAAGTTCGGTTTCGGCGGCGGCGAGCGCGCGGTCGCACTGGCGTCTGTCGCCGAGGGCGGCATGGGCGCGGGCCTTGCGGACGGTGAGCATCGCGCGGGTGCGAGGCGTGCTCCCGCGACCAGCGGCGAGGGCGCCATCGGCGACAGCGAGCGCGTCGACGCGCTGGTCGAAGTCGAGGAGCTGAAGGGTCATGAGTTTGAGTACGTTCGCGCCGAGCGCGGGATCGGCGGCGCTATGTGCGGCGTGCATCGCGGCAACCCAGTAGCGCTGGGCAGCGGCGTGGTAGCCGGCATCGCACGAGGCCCATCCGGCGAGCTGCGCCAGCTCGCTGGCTGCGGTGGACAGCCGCCGACCCACGGCCTCTGAGTAGCTGGCCTGGTGCAGCAGGTCGCCGACCAGGCCGAGTTCGGCGTCGATGATGCGGCGGACAGTGGCACCGCTAAGCTGGCTCTCCATCGAACGCAGGACCGGCAGCCGGGACTCGATCTGCGCCAACAGATCCTCACTCACCCGGCGGCCCGCGAGCTGCTCGCCCGCCGGATGCGGCTCGAGGCCGGCCCACGAACCAGCGAGGCTAGCCAGGGTAGGGCCGGTCAGCTTCAGGAACCCGCGGCGGTCCACCAGTGCGTCTCCTACGACATCAGTCAACGCATGCAACGTACCCACCGAAGTCCAGGGGAAATCAACCCGCACGATGTCCCCGGCAGGCAGCCACCGCGGCCACGGAAGGGAGTCGACGGTCTCGGATGAGACACCAAGGGCGGCGGCGAGCGCGAGCTGCGTGACGCGATCCGGAATGACGCCCACTTCTCCCACCGCCATGCCTTCTCCCGCCGGGTGGCCATATTCCCGGTGCCCATCTGCCGGGAGTGGTGGGCGATCTCGTCAACGAGTCTTTGGAGGGACCAACCGTGAGCGTGACGCACATAAGCGAGCGGATGAGCAAAAACGGGTGCTGAGCGGTGCTCGGGCACGGATTTCACGGAACCTCCGTCCTTTGACGAACGCAACCGTAACACCGGGATCTACGGCTCCTCGCCCGCTGGCGACGCTTCGGCTCAAACTGGTGGCGGGAGACAACAGCCGGACAACGGCGCGAGCGCTGTACGCAAGCAATACTCGCGGACACCGGCCGGGCGCCCTGTCGTGGAGCAGCGGATTTCGGAGACGGGTGCAGCGCTATACGTTATGGCGTGAATGCGGGCCGATCGAGATATTGAAGAGCGAGCGCACGATCATGAGCGTAGCGCCGAGGCGCCCAGTGGAGGGCTAGGAGCATGAGTATCGCTATCGGCCACGTCGGACCGTGGATGGCCACCGATGTGCTCGCCCTGCCCGACGACGGCACGCATACCCGGCACGAGCTGGTTGACGGACACTGATCGTGTCGCCCGCTCCCAACTACCCTCATCAGCGCGTCGCCCCGGGTGCTCGGCGGCTAGGAAGCCGGCCGGTCAGTGGTCTAAGGCCACAGCAGGCTCGCCGACAGCGTCCGTCGGGCGCTGAGCCTGGTCAGGCGGGGAGTTGCAGCAGCCAGGGCTTCTGCTGCGCGACCTCGGCGAACACGTGGAGGAGTGGGGGCTGCCAGTGCTCGCGGCTGGCTGCCAGGCGGGCGGACTGTTCGCCGCCGGCCAGCAGCGCGTTGACCGTGGCCTCGCGCAACTGGCGGATTTCGCTGTCCACGGCCTTGATCGCATCGACCATCGACTCGTACATGTCGTCGAGGGCGCGCAGGTTGCTGCCTTCGCCGACCTCGCCCACCCATCCCTGGCCACCGGGCCAGACCCGCCCGGTCACCAACCTGTCGGCGTCGGGCAGATGCTGAACGCCAAGACCGCGTGCGGCGTGTACGAGCTCTGACACGGCGATGGTCTCGGGGGCATCTGCCGGCAGGTTGGTGGGGGTGGAGGTGCCGCTCATGTGGTTCCTCCTGGAGGGTCGCTTCGACCAAGCCCAGGCTCCCAGGCCAGTTCGACGGCTTCAACGGGTCAAATCATGCTGACCGCGAGGACGTTGGCCTGCGCCCGCACCGTCTGAGCCAGCGTGTCTCGGAGTGCGGTACCGGCGGCGCGGGCCAGCAGCCGCAGGTCACTGCCCAGCCGCGCCGACCGCACGTCCCCGGCGAGGGTCAGCGCCGTCCAGGCAGCCGTGTTGGCTTCCGTGGGTGCGCCTTCGAGGTAGAGCAGGGTAGCCAGCCGGGAGGCGGCGATGGCTTTGCTGCGGGCCGGCCGTGGGGGTAGCCGTTGACCGTCTCCGACAGCCGCTCTACCAAATCGGTACGGGCGCGGCTGGTGTTGGGGGTTGTTTCGGCTTGACCGAGCAGCGGGGAGCTGGCGATGAGCAGGTCGAACATCGCGTTGGCCGAATCGCCAGTGAGCTTGGCCGGGGTGAAGAACTGAAGCCACGGCGGGTCGTCGGCGGTGGTCTCAGGCCGGTAGGAGTCGGCGGCGAGTTCTGTGCAGCGTCGACACTGGTCGTTGTCGCCTTTCTTGCCGTAGGCCAGCGCTTTGACGGTATGCAGCATCGACACACCGTTGGGGGTGAGCGTGTCGGCGGCGATGTGGGCGAGCTGCACCAGTTCCAGCGCGCCGTCGGTGTTGCCCAAGTGGATTTCCTGGCGGGCCAGGCCGGTGGCGACATGCGCCCGGATACCCAGGTCGCCGGATTCGCTGGCGGCGTGCAGCCCGAGTAGGAACAGGTCACGCGCCTGGTCGTACCGGCCCGCGTCGAAGGTGGCCCAGGCGGCGAGGTCGGCCAACTGGGCGACAGTGGCCGCAAGCGCGCGGCGTACGTCAGGGGTGCAGGAGCCGTCGAGCAGCCCGGTACCCCAGCGCAATGCACCGAGGATGTGGTGGCGGACCGCGACGCCACCCGCCCGGTGGTCCCAGTCTTCGAGCATCGCGACGGTGGCGCGCAGATCGCGCACGTCACCGGCGCGGACCGTGGCGGGGACCCGTTGGTCGTCGGCTTGAGCGATAATCCGCGCGACGGGTTGATCCAGTGCCGCGCCGAAGGTGATCGCGGCGGCGCTGGTCAGGAGCTGCCGGCGTTTCGTGTCGTCCACCCTTTCCAGCTCGCCAGCATGAGTGTTTGCGCTGGCCGAGGCGGCGGGGAGGCTGGGCGCCTGCTCCGGCGCCCTACTGGTACGCAGCGCCTGCTGCTGCACCTTAGCTTGCCGGTGAAGCTCGACCAGCGCGCCGCCAGCGCCCAGGGCGTTGTCGATCGCGGTGACCAGGTTGGCCGACGGCAGGCCCTTGCGTGGCCGTTCGGCCAGCGAAACATACTGCGGCGAGTACCCGATCATCACTGCTAGGTCGGACTGGCTGAGCCGTTCGGCGGTGCGTCGCCGTCGGATCTCCTGGGCAAGCCGAACTACGGCGAGGTCGGACTCGCCTTCGCCGGTCGGCTTGCCCTCAGTCATGTCTTGGCTCCCGCAGATATCGCAGGGGTCAAACGGGAAGTCAAACAGGGGTCAAATACGTACGGTAGCGGTTTTGACCCGTTCCGTGATGGTAGTGGCGCTGGTCGTCTCATCACAGATCGTTCCACTAGCGACCGAACCAGGAGCGACCCGGTGACCATGATCGCGGACACGCAAGCAGCGCGACCGGAAACGCCGCCCTGCGCGCCGCTCCTGCCGACGCCTATCGCGCCCGGCGGTGACGTTGATCAGGCTCCTGCGGTGCTGGCCGTCCCCGACCGGTCGGTACCGCAGGTCTTGCACCGATCCGCTGTTCCGGTACCTCGGGGGTGCTGGGGGTGCTGCCGATGTCCAGCGCGCAGTGGTTCCGGGGACTGGCCAACCCCCGGCTGTGCGCACCTGCTGGAGACCGAGGACGACGGGTGGCTGCGCCCCCACAGCGACGTCCTGCCGCCGACCGGTGCTGTCGGCACTCAACGTCCTGCACGAGCACGAGTTCATCAGACTGGCACACGACTCGACCCATCCGTGCCGTGCCATCACCGAGCTGGACCCAGGCCGACCCACGATCCGGATACCTGGTTCGGTGAGGAGTCCACCGATGGATGAATACCTGGCTTCAACACTGAAGACGGCGGTCATCGACCGCCTGGACTACCTCGACCGGCTGGTCACCGACGCCGACGAGCTATCCCGCGCTGCCCTGGCGGAGACGGAGATGGCCCGGCTGACCCAGGCGTGGCGTGACCTGCTGGACCAGCACGCCCCCGACGCGCACGGCCGCTGCCCGCAATGCTCCGGGTGGAGACACCCGCGTCGGCACCCGTGCACGGTGTGGACCACCGCCCACCAGCACCTGATCGCCGCCGACGGTCCTCCCGCGACCGGAACTGAAGGCACGCGGCTGCAGCCGGACGGCCGACCATCGCGGGAGCTGGGGCCTCATGAACGGGGACAGCTCGCCGTGGCCCCGAACGCGACGCGTCCCGCGTCCACCGGCATTGCATCGGGCACGCATCCGAGCAAGACACTGTCTGAAAGAGTAATCAGATGAACATAATTCGAGACAAAGTCAATGTCAGCACCACGCCCAGGCAGGCAGATGCCGACGCACTGCGTGCGGCGATGGTCGAGGAGATGCGCGAACAGGGGGACCTGCGCACCGAAGAGGTGACTGCTGCTTTCCAGACGGTGCCGCGGCACTTGTTTGCGCCGGGCGAGCCGCTGGAGGCCGCGTACCGCCGAGACGATGTGGTGATCACCAAGAGGGATGAGCACGCCCCCGCTGTCAGCTCGGTATCCGCGCCACGCATACAGGCCATGATGCTGGAGCAGGGCGGAACTGTGCCCCGGTATGCGGGTGTTGGAGATCGGCTCGGGCGGCTACAACGCAGCGCTTATCGCGACGCTGATCGGCCCAGACGGTCAGATCACCACGGTCGACATCGACGCGGACGTGGTCGACCGTGCCCGACAGTGCCTCGTGGGGACGGGCTACCCGCAGGTCAACGTCGTGCTGGCCGACGCCGAGGGCGGCGTCCCGGAGCATGCCCCCTACGACCGCGTGATCGTGACCGCAGGCGCGTGGGACATCCCCCCAGCCTGGTCTGACCAGCTCGCTGAGGGCGGGATGATCGTCGTCCCACTGCGGATGCGCGGCTTGACCCGGTCGGTCGCGTTCGCCCGCGACGGCGGACGGCTGGTGAGCAGGGGATACCAGTTGTGCGGTTTCGTCCCGATGCAGGGGGCCGGAGCCAACGCTGAGCGCCTGATCCTGCTAGACCGCGAGGACGTGGGGCTGCGGGTCGACGGAGCCCACCAGCTCGACGCCGACCGGCTGCGCGAGGCCCTGCACTCACCGAGGGTGGAACGTGGGTCGGGAGTCGAGGTCGGCGGGTTTGAGCCGTTCGACGAGCTGGACCTGTGGCTGGCCACCGCCGTGGACGACTTCGGCCTGCTCGTGGCGAAGAAGACCGCGATCGACAGCGGGCTAGTCGCCGCATCGGCGCGCATGGGGGCCAAGACGATCGTGACGGGCGGAGCGTTCGCTTACCGCGCCTCGCGGGCGACGTCGGAGGACCGCACGTCGTTCGAGTTCGTTGTGTACGCCCACGGCCCGGACGCCGAGCAGCTCGCCGACCAGTACGTCGAGTTGATCCAGACGTGGGACCGCGACCACCGGTATGGCCCCGGCGCGCGGATCGAGGCGTACCCGGCCGCCACCCCCGACAGCGATCTTCCCGCCGGTCGTGTGATCGACAAGAAGCACAGGAAAGTCCTGTCTCCTGGCCGCTGGCGGAGTCGACCTGACCCTGCGACCAGGCCACCTGAAAGATCACCGACCAGGAAAGGACAAACGCGCATGACAGTCCATATTTATTGACTCGGCAGTCCTGCAGCCCGGGGCGTTGGACGCGGACTTCGACCTAGGTCGCCGGAGCTGGCCCGGCGGTAGGCCGGCTACGGCCGAGGCAACCGGCTAAGCTTCGCGCAAGACGTGGTGGAGCTGACCGGTGGGGACAGCACGAGCAGACTGGGCGTCCCGGTGGCCATCCGGGTCGGCATGGAAGTACGGGCGCCGACGCTCACCTATCCTGGAGCGGCCAGCGCCGGAAGACCTGCGACCCGGCATGCATGCGAAACTAGCCAGGACAGGGAACGGAGGTGTGATGACGATCAGTAACGCCGCTCATACCGCGCTGCCTGAGCAGCCCTCCGTCGAGGAGCTGTTCCAGCACGTCCAGCCCATCCGGTCGGCCGACGACCTCGCCTGCGAGGGCATCTTCGAGACCGACGCCGAGCTGGATGAGTTCCTCGCGCACGTGGTGACAGCGCGACACTCCGATCTTGCATGAAGCGTATCGTCCTCGACACCGATGTTGCTTCTCTTATTCTTAAGCATCGGCTGCCGCCGGGCACAGCGGCTCGCCTCATGGGCTGGCAGCCCAGCGTTACCTTTGTCACTTTGGGCGAGATGACGCAATGGGCGGAGCTACGTCAATGGGGACAACGAAACCGTGAACTCCTCGACCGGTGGCTTTCCGGAGTAGCCGTGCTTCCGTGTACCAGTGAGGTAGCCCGGACCTGGGGACGGATCTCCGCCTCGGCAGTACGGCGCGGCCGGCCCCGCCCACAGAACGACACGTGGATCGCAGCCTGCTGCCTTACCTACGGCTTCCCGTTGGCAACCCTGAACCTGAAGGACTTCGCCGACTTCGCCGACTTCGCCGAACATGAAGGTCTGAGGCTGTTCGGCTGATCCGAGCCGCCAACCTCATCATGACATGACGCGACCATCATGGCCGCTTCCGCTGGCGTCGTCGAGTCGGTGTGTGCCACGAGGCGCAAAGGTGTCGGGGCTGGCGCCTGGCCTGTTCGCCACAGGTGGGGACGGGGCGTGACAGACTCAGCGCCATGCTGCGTTGGATCACCGCGGGGGAGTCGCACGGGCCGGCGTTGATCGCCGTACTAGAAGGGCTGCCGGCCGGGGTGTCGGTCACTACCGGACAGATCGCCGAGGAGCTGGCCCGGCGGCGGGCCGGCTACGGCCGGGGCGCCCGGATGAGCTTCGAGCAAGACGTGGTGGAGCTGACCGGCGGGGTACGGCACGGGCAAACCATGGGCGGCCCGATAGCCATCCGGGTCGGCAACTCCGAGTGGGCCAAGTGGGAGACCGTCATGGCCGCCGACCCGGTGGATGCCGAGGAGCTAGCCAGCCAGGCCCGCAACGCCCCGCTAACCAGGCCCCGGCCGGGCCACGCCGACCTGGTCGGCATGCAGAAGTACGGCGTTACCGATGCCCGGCCGATCCTGGAGCGGGCCAGCGCCCGGGAGACCGCGGCCCGGGTAGCGCTGGCCGCGGTGGTCCGCGCGTTCCTGGCCCAAACGCTGGACGTACAGGTGCTCAGCCACGTGGTCGGCATCGGCTCGGTCAGCGCGCCGGACGGCATCATCCCGCAGCCGGCCGACCGGGCCGCAGTCGAAGCATCGCCGGTGCGCTGCCTGGATGCCAAAGCCTCCCAGCTCATGGTGGAGGAGATCGACGCCACCAAGAAGGCCGGCGACACCCTCGGCGGCGTGGTCGAGGTGGTCGCGTACGGGCTGCCGCCCGGCCTGGGCAGCTTCGTACAGGCCGACCGCCGGCTGGACGCCCGGATCGCCGGCGCGCTGATGGGCATCCAGGCGATCAAGGGGGTGGAGTTCGGCGAGGGGTTCGCGCTGACCCGGGTCCGCGGCTCGCAGGCGCACGACGAGATCGAGAACTCTGAGTCTGGAGTACGCCGCCGCAGCGGGCGGTCCGGCGGCGTCGAGGGCGGGATGAGCACCGGCGAGCGCTTGCGGGTACGGGCCGCGATGAAACCGATCTCTACCGTGCCGCGCGCGCTGGCCACCGTGGACGTGGCCACCGGCGAGCCGGCGGTGGCGATCAACCAGCGCAGCGACGTGTGCGCGGTGCCGGCGGCCGGGGTGGTCGCCGAGGCGATGGTGGCGCTGGTGCTGGCCGCGGCGGCGCTGGAGAAGTTCGGTGGTGACTCAGTGACCGAGACCCGGCGCAACCTGCGCGGCTACCTGGATAACCTGGTGATCCGGTGACAGCCAACTCCTGGGCGCGACACTCGGCTGAACCGCGGGCCGCGTCCACAAGTGACACGCCGGTACGGCCGGTCGTGGTGCTGATCGGTCCGCCCGGTGCTGGCAAGACCACCGTCGGTACGCTGGTCGCCGCCGAGCTGGGCGTACCGTTCCGGGACACCGACGCCGACATCGAGGCCCGCGCCGGTAAACCCATCCCGGAGATCTTCCTCGACGATGGCGAGCCGCACTTCCGGGCGCTGGAGGAGCAGGCCGTGGCAGCCGCGCTGGCCGGCTACCCCGGGGTGCTGGCGCTCGGCGGTGGCGCGGTGCTGGCCGCGGGCACCCAGGCCCGGCTGGCCGGGCACACCGTGGTGTACCTAGCGGTGGGAGCGGCCCAGGCCGCCGCCCGGGTCGGGCTGAACCGGGACCGCCCGCTGCTGCTCGGCAACCCCCGGGCACAGCTTCGCGCGCTGCTGGCGGAGCGAGTGCCGACCTACCGCAAGCTGGCCACCCACACCGTGGACACCGATGGCCGTACCCCGCAGCAGGTCGCGGCCGACCTGCTGGCCGCGCTCGGAGCCGAGCAGTGACCCAACCCACGCCCACCCGGATCGAGGTCGGCGGCGAGGCGCCGTACCAGGTCCTCGTCGGTACCAACCTGATGACCGAACTGCCGGCGCTGCTGGCCGGCGCGCTGCGGGTCGCCGTCGTGCACCAGCCGACGCTGAGCGACATCGCGGCGGCGGTTCGCGACGACCTGGACCGCGCCGGGCACGACGCCTACCTGCTGGAGGTGCCGGACGGGGAGGCCGCGAAGACCGTGGTCGTGGCGGGATCGTGCTGGGAGACGCTGGGCGCGCTGGGGTTCACCCGGTCCGACGCGATCGTCGGGCTCGGCGGGGGAGCGGTCACCGACCTGGCCGGCTTCGTGGCTGCGGCCTGGCTGCGCGGGGTCCGGGTGGTGCAGGTGCCGACCACGCTGCTGGGCATGGTGGACGCCGCGGTCGGCGGCAAGACCGGGGTGAACATCGAGGCCGGCAAGAACCTGGTCGGCGCCTTCCACCCACCGGCCGGGGTGCTGTGCGACCTGGACACCTTAGCCAGCCTGCCCGCGCCCGACTACATCGCTGGCCTGGCCGAGGTGATCAAGTACGGTTTCATCGCCGACCCGGCCATCCTGGACTTGGTCGAGTCGGCGCCGGCGGCCGCCGTACGGCCTGAGGGCGGGCTGGCCCGCGAGCTCATCGAGCGGTCGGTCCGGGTCAAGGCGAGGGTGGTCTCGGCGGACTTGAAGGAGTCCGGCCTGCGGGAGATCCTGAACTACGGGCACACCCTCGGGCACGCGCTTGAGAAAGTGGAGCGGTACCGCTGGCGGCACGGTGCGGCGATCAGCATCGGGCTGGTGTACGCCGCCGCGCTGGGCCGGCTGGCCGGCCGGCTGGACGCCGCCACCGCCGACCGGCACCGCGCCGTGCTGCAGGCGGTCGGGCTGCCTACCGCCTACCGCGCCGGCGCCTGGGCCGAGCTGCACGCTGCGATGGCGGTGGACAAGAAAGCGCGCGGCTCCCGGCTGCGCTTCGTCGTCCTGGACGGGCTGGCCCGACCGTCCACTTTGGACGATCCTGACCCCGGTCTGCTGGCCGCGGCCTACGCGGAGGTGGCTGCGCAGTGATCTACGTACTCAACGGTCCGAACCTCAACCGGCTGGGCACCCGGGAACCGGAGATCTACGGTCGTACGACGTACGCCGACCTGGTCGCGTTGTGTCAGCAGGCCGCCGCCGAGCTGGGTGTCAAGGTCGAGGTACGGCAGACCGACCACGAGGGCGAGCTGATTGGCTGGCTGCACGAGGCGGCCGACGCGGGTGCGGCGGTGGTGCTAAACGCCGGCGCCTGGACGCACACCTCCATCGCGATCCGGGACGCCTGCGCTGCGCTAACCGCACCGCTGGTCGAGGTGCACATCTCCAACGTGCACCAGCGCGAGGAGTTCCGGCAGCACTCCTACGTCTCCGCGGTGGCCAGCGGGGTGATCGTCGGCCTCGGCATCCCAGGCTACGAGCTGGCGATCCGCTGGCTCGCCCAGCAGCGGTAGGTGAGCGTGCCCAAAACGGGACTTGAAGGTTGTCCAAAGCGGGATGATCGCATGGTCTAAGGCGGTGCTGTGGTGTCGTGACCGTCGAGTACACGGCATGTTTTGTTGACCGGATGATCGTCGATCTGCTCGCTGCTTGGGAGCGGTCAAGCGCGCGGTCGATGACGATTCCCGGCCGGGGAAGGTTCGTTCTCACCAGCAGCGTACGAGCCATTCTCGACAGCGAAACCTGGCCTGGCACGGGGCGGCTGGTCCAGGTCGCGATGTACGGGTGGTCGAGGGCCGGCTGGCCGGTACAACGTTTCTCGACCGGCTTTCCACCTGGCTCCGCGACCAGATCGGCGACCGGTTCTCGCCAGCGCGGTCTTGCACACCGGACTCCGCCCGTTCTCATTTGGTGACCGCCTGTTCGCCGTACCGATGACTCCTTCCAGCACCCGGGTCAGTTCGGTGAGCTGCAGCCAAAAGATTGGGTGGCAGGTGGTGGGTGCGGCGGTCACGGCAGTGATTCGGCGCCCATGGTCGCCACGAAGCTCTCGATCCGCTCCTGCAGGTCCTCGGTGGTGGTCGAGCCCTGGTAGGCTGGCGCGGCGAGCTGACCGTTCAGCCGGCGGAGCTGGTCGGGCGAAGAGGTCTACCCGGATGGAAGCCGGCAGGTCGAACCCCGGGACCAGCGCGGCGCCCACTCCGTCGAGCTCACCACCGAGCACCCGGGCGAAGGCGACGTCGGTGTGGGCATACCCCTCGTTGACGGGTTGGCGCTGTCCGGCGGGTTCCTGCTGGTACAGCTCCAGGGCCCAGGTGGCTTCCCGGTCGGCTGCCGCGCCGTCGCCGAGCAGCGCGTACGCGCTAGCCGCATATGCGTGCTGCTTGGCCAGTGACACGCTGAAGATCCCGCCCACATCGTCCAGCGGATCATCGTCAGCCACCGCCTCGCGGGCCTCGCGGGCCTCGCGGGCCGCCGCCAGCGCGGCCTCGGTCTCCGCGCGCTTGCCTAGCCGCGCATACCCGTTGGCGGCCAGGCTCATCAGGCGCACCTTCGCCGTGCCCCAAGAGGCGTACGACTGGGATCATTGAGGTTCGTGCTGTGCTGGCCCAGATGCTCGACCTGTGATGTCCGGTACGCCGAATAGGGTGGCAGGCATGCCACCGACCCACATCAGCCGGCGGGACCGGCTGCGGGAGATCCTGCGCGAGCGCGGGCTGGATGCCGCGCTGGTCACCTGCCTGGTCAACATCCGGTACCTGACCGGCTTCACCGGCAGCAACGCGGCGCTGCTGGTGTACGCCGACGGGCCGCAGTCCGACCCCGGCCTGTTCTGCACCGACGGCCGCTACGACACGCAGGCCGCCGAGGAGTTGCCGGAGCTGCCCCGGCTGATCGAACGAGCCAGCGATCTTGCATTAGCCGCGCGGGCCGCCGCGAACGGTCGGCTGGCTGTCGGGTACGAGTCCCACCAGGTAACCGTGGACGGCTTCGCCGCGCTGCGGATGGCTGCTGAGTCGGTGCGCTTCGACACCCTGCGGTGGGCCGTGGAGGAGCTGCGGCTGACCAAGGACGAGGCGGAGATCGAGGCGCTGCGGCACGCTTGCGCGATTGCCGACACGGCGCTGGCCGGCCTGATCGAGGCCGACGGGCTGCGTACCGGCCGCACCGAGCAGGAGGTCGGCCGCGACCTGGACAACCGGATGCTGGACCTCGGTGCGCACGCGGTCAGCTTCGAGACCATCGTCGCCGCCGGGCCGAACTCGGCGATCCCGCACCACCGGCCGGCCAATCGCGTGCTGGTTACCGGTGACTTCGTCACGCTCGACTTCGGCGCGGAGTGCGACGGGTACCACTCCGACATGACCCGCACCCTGGTGCTCGGCGAGCCGGCCGGCTGGCAGCGCGAGATCTACAACCTGGTGGCCGCCGCCCAGCGGGCTGGCCGGCAGGCGCTGGCCGTCGGCGCGGACGTGGTGGCGGTGGACCGGGCGGCCCGCGCGGTGATCGAGCAGGCTGGGTATGGCGCGGCGTTCAGCCACGGCCTCGGGCACGGTGTCGGGCTGGAGATCCACGAAGCGCCGGCCCTGTCGCCGCGAGGCGCCGGTACACTCGCTGAGTCCTCGCCGGTCACTGTCGAACCGGGGGTATACCTGGCCGGTCGAGGCGGTGTCCGGATCGAGGACACTCTCGTGGTGCGCGCCGGCGGGCCGGAGCTGCTCACCCTCACCAGCAAGGAACTCATCGTCCGGTAGAAGCGGAGAACACCGTGGCCAGCACGCAACGACCTGACCGCGGCCGGCTGAGGTGACCGCCCGCAGCAAGGCGCGCAAGAAAGCCCTGGACATCCTGTACGAGACAGACCTGCGCGGCACCAGCGCGGTGGAGACAGTGACCGAGCGGACCGCCCACGCCGATCCACCGATGCCGCCGTACGCGGTCGTCCTAGTGCAGGGCGTAGCCGACAACCTGGTCCGGATCGACGAAATCATCGCGTCGTACGCCGAAGGCTGGACGTTGGATCGGATGCCCGCGGTGGACCGCAACGTGCTGCGGATCGGGGTGTACGAGCTGCTCTGGCGGGAGGACATCCCGGATGCGGTAGCCATCGACGAGGCGATCGAGCTGGCCAAGGCACTGTCCACGGAGGACTCGCCCCGGTTCGTCAACGGCGTGCTGGCCCGGATCCTGCGCAGCCACCCCCTGCCCCGCCCGACCTGACCGCTCCCCCCGCTCCCCACTTTCCCCGCCCCCTCCGCTCCGCCCCCCTCCTGCCGATCTTGACAAAGATGCTGGAATTTCCGCCTGGATAGCGACATCTTCGTCAAGATCGGCAGGAGGGGCAAGATCGGCAGGAGGGGCAAGATCGGCAGGAGGGGCAAGATCGGCAGGAGGGGGGCAAGATCGGCGGGGAGAGAGAGGTCGGCGGGGAGGGGTGGTCAGGGTGAGGAGTCGGCGCCCAGCCCGCGGGCGTCGGGGGACAGTACGCCCCACTCGATCAGCCGGTCGGTCAGCTCCCCGGGGGACACGTCGTAGATGATCGCCAGCGAGCGCAGGTCCTCGGTCCGGATGGACAGCACCTTGCCGTTGTAGTCGCCACGCTGGCTCTGGATCGCCGCGGCGTAGCGGGCCAGCGGGCCGGCCTGCTCGGTGGGCAACCGGCCGAGGATCTCCAGATCCAGCACGATCCGGGTGGCTGGCTCGCCGCCGGCTGGCTGCCGGCCTTCGGGCAGTAGCTCGCTGACCGGTACCCCGTAGAAGTCGGCCAGCTCAGCCAGCTTCTGCACCGTCACCGCTCGGTCGCCGCGCTCGTACGAGCCGACGACGACCGCCTTCCATCTGCCCTGGGACTTCTTCTCCACGCCGTGGAGGGACAGACCCTGCTGGGTACGGATCGCCCGGAGGCGTGCCCCGAGGGCCTTGGCGTAGTCGCTCGTCATGTGTGTCGCTCCATTGCTGTGGCGGTCCGGCTCGTGGCCGAGTTGACCCTTGGCAGTCACATCGTCCCGGACAAGTGACTACGGAGCGTGACCGTATACGGAGAGTGAACCGAGGTCAAGCCGAAACACCCAACTTGGGTAATGACGCTGAGCGAACAGCCCCCTTGCTACCGTGGTCGCCGCACAGAGACATCCTTTAACCCCGTCCCGCGAGGCGGAGAAGGAGTCACCATATGCCACAGCCGTCAACCGTGCCCAACGAATCCGCCCGGATCCTGCTGCAGGCAGCCGATTTGGCCCGCGTGGTGGACCGCATCGCGCATCAGATCCTAGAGAAGACCGAAGGCGCCCGGGACACGATCCTGCTCGGTATCCCGACCCGCGGAGCGCCACTGGCCCGGCGGCTGGCCAACCGGATCGAGGCGTTCGACAACGTCACGGTGCCAACCGGCTCGCTGGACATCACCCTCTACCGCGACGACCTCAGACTGCGCGGGGTACGGGCGCTGGAGGAGACCTTGGTGCCCCCGGCGGGCTTGGATGGCCGGCTGGTCGTCCTGGTCGACGACGTGCTCTACTCCGGCCGGACCGTACGGGCCGCCTTGGACGCGCTGCGCGACCTGGGCCGGCCGCGTGCCGTACAGCTCGCGGTGCTGGTCGACCGTGGCCACCGCGAGCTGCCCATCCGGGCCGACTATGTAGGCAAGAACATTCCGACCGCCGCAACCGAGCAGGTTTTGGTCCGGCTGGCCGAGGTGGACGGCCACGACGCCGTACTGCTGAGCCCGAAAGGGGAGCCGTGCTCAAGCACCTGCTGTCCGCCGCTGACCTGACCCGCGCGGAGGCCCTGCTCATCCTGGACACCGCAGAGCGGCTGAACCTGGCGCTGGCCGGCCGCGAGGTTAAGAAGCTGCCCACGTTGCGCGGCCGGACCGTGGTGAACTTGTTCTTCGAGGACTCCACCCGGACCCGGACCTCCTTCGAGCTGGCCGCCAAGCGGCTGTCCGCAGATGTGATCAACTTCTCGGCTAGGGGCTCCAGCCTCTCCAAGGGCGAGTCGCTGAAGGACACCGCGATGACCCTGGAGGCGATGGGCGCGGACGCGGTGGTGGTCCGGCATTATGCCTCCGGCGCCCCGCACCGGCTGGCCGGCTGGGTGGCCGGCTCGGTGCTCAACGCCGGGGACGGCACCCACGAGCACCCCACTCAGGCGCTGCTGGACGCCTTCACCATGCGCCGCCGGCTCGGCCGGCTGGACGGCCTGCGGGTGGCCATCGTCGGCGACGTGCTGCACTCCCGGGTGGCCCGCTCCAACGTGCTGCTGCTGGCCACCCTAGGCGCCGAGGTGACCCTGGTCGCACCGCCCACCTTGCTGCCGGTGGGCCTGGACGCCTGGCCGGCCGCGGTGACCTACGACCTGGACCCGGTACTGTCCAAAGTGGACGTGTGCATGATGCTGCGGGTGCAGCGGGAGCGGATGAACGCTTCGTACTTTCCCAGCGCGCGGGAGTACAGCCGGCGGTACGGCTTGGACGCGCACCGGATGGCGGCGCTGCCCGAGCACGCCATCGTGATGCACCCCGGGCCGATGAACCGGGGCATGGAGATCGCCGCGGAGGTCGCCGACCACCCGGCCCGCTCGACGATTGTGGAACAGGTCAGCAACGGAGTCAGCGTCCGGATGGCCGTGCTGTACCTCCTGCTGGCCGGCAACGGGGAGGCAGAGCAATGAACGCTGCAAGCACAGGGGGCGGCTGGCTGGTCCGGGGGGTACGGCCGTACGGCGAGGAACCGGTCGACCTGCTGCTGCGGGACGGAGTGATCGCCGAGGTGGAACCTAGGCTGACCGCGGCCGGTGCGGCAGTGCTGGACGCCAACGGGCTGGTCGGGCTGCCCGGCCTGGTCGACCTGCACACCCACCTGCGCGAGCCGGGCCGGGAGGACGCCGAGACAGTCCAGACCGGCAGCCGGGCCGCCGCGCTGGGCGGGTACACCGCGGTCTTCGCGATGGCCAACACCGATCCGGTGGCCGACACCGCCGGGGTGGTGGAGCAGGTCTGGCGGCTCGGCCGGTCCGCCGGCTGCGCGGACGTACAGCCGGTCGGCGCGGTCACCGTCGGGCTGGCCGGCGCGCGGCTGGCTGAGCTCGGTGCGATGGCGGACTCGGTCGCCCGGGTCCGGATGTTCTCCGATGACGGGCACTGCGTGGCCGACCCGGCCCTGATGCGCCGGGCCCTGGAGTACGTCAAGGCCTTCGACGGGGTGATCGCGCAGCACGCCGAGGAGCCCCGGCTGACCGAGGGCGCGCAAATGAACGAGGGCGTGCGCTCGGCCCAGCTCGGGCTGATCGGCTGGCCGGCCGCCGCCGAGGAGGCGATCATCGCCCGGGACGCGTTGCTGGCCGGGCACGTCGGCTCCCGGCTGCACGTCTGCCACGTCTCCACTGCCGGCAGCGTGCAGATTCTGCGCTGGGCCAGGGCGACGGGCGTCCGGGTCACCGCCGAGGTCACCCCGCACCACCTGCTGCTTACCGACGAGGTGGTGACCAGCTATGACCCGGTGTACAAGGTCAACCCGCCACTGCGTACCGAGGCCGATGTCGCCGCGCTGCGCCAAGCGCTGGCCGAGGGGGTGCTCGACTGCGTGGCTACCGATCACGCGCCGCACGCGATGGAGGACAAGGAGACTGAGTGGGCCGCCGCCCGGCCCGGCATGCTCGGCCTGGAGACCGCGCTGTCGGTGCTGGTTGAGACGATGGTCCGGCCCGGGCTGCTGGACTGGCGCGGCATCGCGGACCGGATGAGCGCCACGCCGGCCCGGATCGGCGGGCTGAGCGGCCACGGCCAACCACTGGTCGAGGGCGCGCCGGCCAACCTGGTGCTGATCGACCCAGCGGCCCGCTGGCGGGTCGAGCCGAGCCAGTTGGCCAGCCGTAGCCGCAACACCCCGTATGCCGGCCGGGAGCTGCCGGCCCGGGTGGTCGCGACCTTCCTGCGCGGCGAGCCGACCGTGCTGGACGGCAAGGCCCAACGGTGAGAGGCACAACAGTGAGCGGGAGCGAGCCGATGAGGCCGGCGGTGCTGGTGCTGGAGGACGGCCGGGCGTTTCGCGGCGAGGCGTACGGCGCGGTCGGCGAGACCTTCGGGGAGGCGGTGTTCGCCACCGGGATGACCGGCTACCAGGAGACGTTGACCGATCCGTCGTACCACCGGCAGGTCGTGGTGGCTACCGCGCCGCACATCGGCAACACCGGGGTCAACGACGAGGACCCGGAGTCGGGCCGGATCTGGGTGGCCGGCTACGTGGTGCGCGACCCAACCCACCGGCCGTCGTCGTGGCGGGCCACCCGGTCGCTGGATGCCGAGCTGGTCGCGCATGGCATCGTGGGCATCAGCGGGGTGGACACCCGGGCGCTGACCCGGCACCTGCGCGAGCGCGGCGCGATGCGTTGCGGAGTGTCCAGTGTGGATGGTGATGTGGCGGCGCTGCGGCAGCGGGTGCTGGCCAGCCCGCCAATGGCCGGCGCCAACCTCACCGCCGAGGTGACCACCGCCCGCCCGTACGTTGTGCCAGCGGGCGGCAAGAAGCGGTTCACGGTGGCCGTGCTCGACCTCGGGATCAAGGCGATGACGCCGTACCGGCTGGCCGAGCGCGGGATCGAGGTGCACGTGCTGCCGGCACATTCCACAGTGGACGATCTGCTCGCGGTCGAGCCGGCCGGGGTGTTCTTCTCCAACGGCCCCGGCGATCCGGGCACCGCCAAGCACGCGGTCACCCTCGCGCAGGCCGTGCTGGCGCGCCGGATCCCGTTCTTCGGCATCTGCTTCGGCAACCAAATCCTCGGCCGGGCGCTCGGCTTCGGTACGTACAAACTGAAGTACGGCCACCGCGGCATCAACCAGCCCGTACAGGACCGGGCGACCGGCAAGGTGGAAATCACCGCGCACAACCACGGCTTCGCGGTTGACGCGCCCGCCGACCGGGCCACCGACACCCCGTACGGCCGGGTCGAGGTCAGCCACCGCTGCCTAAATGACGGGGTGGTCGAGGGCCTGCGCTGCCTGGACCGGCCAGCCTTCTCGGTCCAGTACCATCCCGAGGCAGCGGCCGGTCCGCACGACGCCGGCTACCTCTTCGACCGCTTCGCCGAACTCATGGCGGCCAGCCGATGACCATCCAGATCAGACCCACCCGGCTGCACCAGCTCCGGGTCCGTAACTTCCGGGTCCTGCGCGACATTGACCTGCGGCCGTCGCCGCTCAGCGTCATCCTCGGGCCGAACGGCAGCGGCAAGTCCACGCTGCTCGACGTGTTCGCTTTCCTCCAGGATGCGGCCAGCAGCAATCTAGCGGAAGCGTGGTACCGGGTCGGCCGGATGGCGAACCTGCGGAGCCGTCAGCCGTTCGGACCGGTCGAGATCGACCCCACCTACAGCGACGAGCTGACGGCTGGCAGACCGGTTCGCTATCACCTGGCCATTGACGAGGTTGAGGGTGCTCCGAGGCTCGCCGGGAAACTCCTGCAGTGGTGCTACGACGGCACCACACCCGAGAATGTGCTCGACTTCCAGCACGGTAAAGGCACGGCACTGGATAACGAGACGACGACGCCTCGGCAGGAGGCTCTCTCGGTCGGCGACCCGCTGACGCGGGGCGGGCGACCGCGAGATCGAGCTGAGGCATGAGACTCGAAATTCTGGTCGAAGAGCCGTCCGCAGAACGTGCGCTGTCCGTGCTGGTAGCCCGGATAATCGATCGTTGGCATGACTTCGCGATTCGTTCACTCAGAAGCAAGCGGGAGTTGCTGGCGACCATCACTGGGCGGCTCCTTGGCTACTCGTCATGGGTACGTGCGGCTGACACCAAAGCGGTCGTCCTCGTCGATCGCGACAATGACGACTGCGTCCTGCTTAAGGCCGTCCTTGAGAAAGCGGCTGCCGATGCTGGCCTGCCCACGCTGAGTACCGCCCAGACCGTTGCAGACGTCGCCGTTCTCAATCGCATCGTGATCGAAGAGTTCGAGGCATGGTTCTTCGGTGTCGAGCGCAACCGCGCGAAGAGCTTCCAGGTTTTTCGCGACGGGCTGCGTCGCCTCGTGGGGGAGGAGTCCAATGGCTAGGCGCGACGATATCGGGCACGTCTTGGTGATCGGGTCGGGGCCGATCGTGATCGGGCAGGCGTGTGAGTTCGACTACTCCGGCACCCAGGCTTGCCGGGTGCTGCGCGCCGAAGGGTTCCGGGTCAGCCTGGTCAACTCCAACCCGGCGACGATCATGACCGACCCGGAGTTCGCGGACGCCACCTACATCGAGCCGCTCACCCCGGACTTTGTCGAGCAGGTGATCGCGGCTGAGCGGCCGGATGCGCTGCTGCCCACGCTGGGCGGTCAGACCGCACTGAACATCGCGGTCGCGTTGCACGAGCGGGGCACCCTGGCCCGCTACGGCGTGGAGCTGATCGGCGCCGACATCGAGGCGATCCAGCGCGGTGAGGACCGCCAGCGGTTTAAGGACATCGTCCGCTCGGTCGGCGCCGAGGTGCCCCGCTCGACGGTCTGCCACAACCTCGTGGAGGTGCTGGCCAGCACCGAGGCGCTCGGCTACCCGGTAGTGGTGCGGCCGTCGTACACCATGGGCGGAGCCGGCTCAGGGATGGCCCACGACGAAGCCCAGCTCCGCCGGATCGCCGCCGCCGGGCTGGCCGCCAGCCCCACCCACGAGGTGCTGATCGAGGAAAGCGTGCTCGGCTGGAAGGAGTTCGAGCTGGAGCTGATGCGCGACCGCAGGGACAACGTCGTGGTCGTCTGCTCCATCGAGAACATCGACCCGATGGGTGTGCACACCGGCGACTCGGTCACGGTCGCGCCGGCCATGACGCTGACCGACCGGGAGTACCAGCAGATGCGCAACACCGGGATCGCGGTGCTGCGCGCGGTTGGCGTGGACACCGGCGGCTGCAACATCCAGTTCGCCGTGCATCCCGGCACCGGCCGGCTGGTGGTCATCGAGATGAACCCGCGGGTGTCGCGGTCCTCGGCGCTGGCCAGCAAGGCGACCGGCTTCCCGATCGCCAAGATCGCCGCCAAGCTCGCGGTCGGCTACACCCTGGACGAGATCCGCAACGACATCACCGGCGAGACACCGGCGAGCTTCGAGCCGGCGCTGGACTACGTGGTGGTCAAGGTGCCGCGGTTCGCCTTCGAGAAGTTCCCCGGCGCCGACCCGGAGCTCACCACGCACATGAAGTCGGTCGGCGAGGCGATGGCGCTGGGCCGCAACTTCACCGAGGCGCTGGGCAAGGCGCTGCGCTCGATGGAGACGCCGGCCGCCGGCTTCTGGACCCAGCCTGACCCGCCGGCCGCGACCCGGGAGTCCACAATAGACAGCCTGAGTACGCCGCACGACGGCCGGCTGTACGCGGTGGAGCGGGCGCTGCGGCTGGGCGCGAGCGTCGGGGAGGTCGCCGAGGCATCCGGCATCGACCCCTGGTTCGTAGACCAAATCGGCTCGCTGGTCGAGCTGCGGGCGCGGATCGAGGCCAGCCCGGCGCTGACCCCCGAACTGCTGCGGGTGGCCAAGCGGGCCGGCTGCTCCGACCGGCAGATCGCCGTGCTCCGCCCCGAGCTGGCCGGCGAGGACGGGGTACGGATGTTGCGGCACCGGCTGGACATCCGGCCGGTCTACAAGACGGTGGACACCTGCGCGGCCGAGTTCGCCGCCCGTACGCCGTACCACTACTCCAGCTACGACGAGGAGAGCGAGGTGGTCGCCCGGGAGCAGCCCGCGGTACTGATCCTCGGCTCCGGCCCGAACCGGATCGGGCAAGGCATCGAGTTCGACTACTCCTGCGTGCACGCCGCGATGGCGCTGCGCCAGGCTGGCTTCTGCACAGTGATGGTCAACTGCAACCCGGAGACGGTCTCCACCGACTACGACACCTCCGACCGGCTGTACTTCGAGCCACTGACCGCCGAGGACGTACTGGAGGTGGTGGCCGCCGAGCAGGCCGCCGGGCCGGTGGCCGGGGTGATCGTGCAGCTCGGTGGGCAGACCCCGCTCGGCTTGGCGCAGCGGTTGAAGGACGCTGGGGTGCCGATCGTGGGCACCTCCCCGGAGTCGATCCATCTCGCCGAGGACCGCGGCGCGTTTGGCCGGGTGTTGGCCGCCATCGACTTGCCGGCACCTAAGCACGGCACCGCCACCTCATTCGCCGAGGCCAAGCACATCGCCGACACCATTGGCTACCCGGTCCTGGTGCGGCCTAGCTACGTGCTAGGTGGCCGCGGCATGGAGATCGTCTACGACGAGAAGATGCTCGCGGCGTACATCGGGCGGGCCACCGCGGTCAGTCCGGACCACCCGGTGCTGGTGGACCGGTTCCTGGACGACGCCATCGAGCTGGACGTCGACGCCTTGTACGACGGGACCGAGCTGTACCTCGGCGGGGTCATGGAGCACATTGAGGAGGCCGGCATCCACTCCGGCGACTCGGCCTGCGCGCTGCCGCCGACCACGCTCGGCGCAGCCGATGTGGACCGAGTCCGGCGGACCACCCTGGCCATCGCCGAGGGAGTGGGGGTACGCGGGCTGCTGAACGTCCAGTACGCGCTGAAAGACGACGTGGTGTGGGTCCTGGAGGCCAACCCGCGGGCCTCCCGTACCGTGCCGTTCGTGTCCAAGGCGACCGCGGTGCCGCTGGCCAAGGCGGCCGCCCGGGTCGCGCTGGGCGCCAGCATCGCCGAGCTGCGCGCCGAGGGGCTGCTGCCGGCCTGCGGGGACGGCGGCGACCTGCCGGCCGACGCGCCAATCGCGGTGAAGGAGGCGGTGCTGCCGTTCCACCGGTTCCGGACCGCCGACGGCCATCTGGTCGACAACCTGCTCGGTCCGGAGATGAAGTCCACCGGCGAGGTGATGGGGGTAGACGCCAGCTTCGGCACCGCCTTCGCCAAGTCCCAGGCGGCCGCCTACGGCGCGCTGCCCACCAAGGGCCGGGTGTTCGTCTCGGTGGCAAACCGGGACAAGCGGGCCGTGGTCTTCTGCGTCAAGCGGCTGGCCGACCTCGGCTTTGAGATCCTAGCCACCGCGGGCACCGCGCTGGTGCTGCGCCGGCACGGGGTGACCGCCCGGGTGGTCGGCAAGTACTCCCAGGCAGTGCCGGGCAACGTGGTGGAGCGGATCCGCGGCGGCGAGGTGGACCTGGTGTTCAACACCCCGTTCGGCTCACCGGGCAACTCCGGGCCCCGGCTGGACGGCTACGAGATCCGGACCGCCGCGGTCTCCGCCGGCATCCCGTGCGTGACCACGGTGCAGGGCATGGCCGCCTGCGTTGAAGGCATTGAGGCAATGCTGCGCGGCGACGTCGGCGTGCGCTCGCTGCAGGACCTGCACCGCGCGCTGGCCGCCCACCACGCCCGCCCGCCGGAGGCGTAGGTGCTCTACCAGCGGTTGGTCCGGCCCGCGCTGTTCCGGCTCGGGGCCGGCGATCCGGAGGTCGCGCACGAGCGAACGCTGCGCTGGCTGGCCCGGCTGTCCGCCCGGCCGGCGCTGGCGGCCGGGATCGCCGGCCGGGTGCGGCTGGTGGCGCCGCGCACCGTGTTCGGCGTGCAGTTCGGCAACCCGGTCGGGCTGGCGGCCGGGATGGACAAGGACGGGGTGGCGCTGCGGGCCTGGCCGGCGCTGGGTTTCGGTTTTGTTGAGGTTGGTACGGTCACCAGCCTGGCTCAGCCGGGCAACGACCGGCCCCGGCTGGTCCGGCTGCCGGCCAGCGAGGCGGTGCTCAACCGGCTGGGCTTCAACAACGCTGGCGCGGCGGCGCTGGCCGCCCGGTTGGCGGCGTACGGCCCGCTGCCGGTGCCACTGGGGATCAGCCTGGGCAAGTCCAGGGCCACCCCGCTGTCGGAGGCGGTCGGGGACTACCTGGCCGCGCTGCGGTTGCTGGCGCCGTACGGTGACTATTTCGCGGTCAACATCAGCTCGCCGAACACCCCCGGGCTGCGGTCGCTGCAGGACCGGACCCACCTCGGTACGCTGCTGGCCGCGCTGCGCGGCGCCACCGGCACGCCGATCCTGGTCAAGATCGCGCCGGACCTGACCGAGCCGGCGATCGCCGAGCTGCTGGCGGTCTGCCTGGAGTGCGGCGTGGCAGGGATCATCGCCACCAACACCACGGTACGGCGAAGCGGGCTGGCTGAGCCGGACCGCAGCCAGGCCAACCAGCCCGGCGGGCTGTCCGGGCGGCCGCTGGCCGAGCGGACCCGGCAGGTAGTGCGGTTCGTCCACACCGAGACCGGCGGCCGGCTGCCGATCATCGGGGTGGGCGGCATCCTGACCGCCGATGACGCAGTCCGGCTGGCCGACGCGGGCGCGAGCCTGGTCCAGCTTTACACCGGGCTGATTTACCGGGGGCCCGGGTTGGTCCGGCAAGTCAGCCGGGCACTTACGGGTAGTCCGCCAGCGGCGGCCGGCGGGTGCTCGGGTACACGCTCAGGTCGATCTGCAGATGCCAGCCGTAACCGTACGGACACTTGAATGCGAGCACGCCGTCCTTGCTCGCCTTGGCCAGGGTGCTGGCCTGCCGATCGGACAATACCGCCTTGAACGAGCACTCCGGACAGCGTGGCGCGTCTGAGTAGCCAGGACTGGTCACGTTCCGCCCTTATCCGGCGCCCTCAGCCGGCGTCATCGCGCGGGTGGCAGGGCACCTTGTGATGTTCCATACTGCCCCTCTCGCGGTCTGTTGTCGCGGCTGGCGTACGCCGTCTAGGGGTGAGAATGGGACCGGGAGGGCGGCGATGACCGAACCGTTCGGGGTCCGGCTGCGGGCCGCGCTGGCCGATCGTGGCCCGCTGTGTGTCGGTATCGACCCGCATCCAGCGTTGCTGTCGGCGTGGGGGCTGACCGACGACCCGACCGGGCTGGACCGCTTCACCGGCGTGGTGCTGGATGCTCTCGCCGACCGGGTTGCGGTGTTCAAGCCGCAGTCGGCGTTCTTTGAGCGGCTCGGCGCGGCGGGGGTGGCGGTGCTGGAGCGGGTGGTCGCCCGAGCCCGCGCGGCCGGCGCGTTGGTCCTGCTGGACGTCAAACGGGGCGACATCGGCAGCACCATGGCCGCCTACGCGCACGCCTACCTGGACCCGGCCAGCCCGCTCGGCGCGGATGCAGTCACCGCCAGCCCGTACCTCGGGGTCGGTGCATTGCAGCCGATGGTCGAGACCGCACTCGCAACCGGCGGTGGGGTCTTCGTACTGGCGCTGACCTCCAACCCGGAGGGCGCCAGCGTGCAGCGGGCGGTCAGCACCGGCGGCCGCAGCGTGGCGCAGTCCATTGTGGACAGTGTGGCCGCGCTGAATGCGGCTACCGGGCCGCCCGGCTCGATCGGCGTGGTGGTCGGGGCGACCATCGGCACGGTCGGGTTGGACCTGACCGCGCTGGGGGGGCCGGTGCTGGTGCCCGGGCTCGGTGCGCAGGGCGGTACCGCCGCCGACCTCCGCCGGTTGTTCGGGCCGGGCTCGGTGCTGCTGCCCAGCATGTCGCGGGAGATCCTGCGGTACGGCCCGGCGCCGGCCGCGTTGCGGGCCGCGGCCGAGCGCGCCAGCCAGGAAGTACGCGAAGCGCTCGGTTGACTACGTATTTCGGGTATGATCTGCCCGCCTGGGAGTCAACTGAGGAGTCAACATCGTACCGTTCGCCCCAGGTACAGCTTGATGATCGACACTGGCGTCGACAGTTGCACACGTGCTGCTGATTGCCGTCACCTGGCGGAGTCGCTAGGTTTTTCGCACGATGCGAGGTCAACCGGCCCCGCGATTCGATCCCGACGAGCAAGCCGAGGTGACTGGCGTGGCGCTGCCGCCCCTGACTCCGGAGCAGCGAGCGGCTGCCCTCGAGAAGGCCGCTGCCGCCCGCAAGGCGCGGGCCGAGCTGAAGGAACGGCTGAAGCGTAATGGCGCGTCGCTGGCCGATGTGCTGGCCGCCAGCGACGCCGATGACGTGATCGGCAAGATGCGGGTATCGGCGGTGTTGGAGTCGCTGCCCGGGGTAGGCAAGGCCCGTGCGGCGAAGATCATGGAGAGGCTGGACATCTCGCCCTCCCGCCGAATCCGCGGTCTCGGCGCTAAGCAACGCAGCGCCTTGGTCCAAGAGTTCGGGGCCGGTGACAGCGCTGGCCGCTGAGCAGACCGGGCCCGCGCGGCTCACGGTATTGTCCGGGCCATCCGGCGTCGGCAAGGGCACCGTGATGGCGGCGATTCGACGCCGGTACCCCGACGTGTGGGTATCGGTGTCGGTCACCACCCGGCCACCGCGGCCAGGTGAGATCGAAGGCGTGCAGTACCACTTCGCCGACCAGGCCGAGTTCAACCGGATGGTGGCGGACGCGGAGTTTCTGGAATGGGCATGGTACACCGGCAGCCGGTACGGCACGCCCAGACGGCCGGTGCTGCAGCGGCTGGCGGCCAGCGAGCCGGCCGTACTGGAAATCGAGCTGCAGGGCGCCCGGCAAGTACGGCAGGTCATGCCCGAAGCGCAGTTCGTGTTCCTTGCGCCACCCTCCTGGACCGAGCTGGAACGCCGGCTAATCGGCCGCGGCACCGAGTCGATTGACGTACGCTGGGCCCGGCTGGACCAGGCCAAGGCCGAGCTGGCCGCGGAGCGTGAGTTCGACGTAGTGATCGTCAATGACGATGTCGGTCGGGCCGCGGAGGAGTTGGTAAGGTTGATCCGATCCCCGAAGCCACCTCGAGAAGGTTGACCTGCGTGTCTGGTACCACCGCCACCCCTGAGGGCATCACCAACCCGCCAATTGACGAACTGTTGGCCAAGACCAACTCCAAGTACGGCTTGGTCATCTACGCGGCCAAGCGGGCGCGCCAGATCAACGCCTACTACAGCCAGCTCGGCGAGGGCCTGCTGGAGTACGTCGGTCCGCTGGTGGAGACCTCCCCGCAGGAGAAGCCACTGTCCATCTCGCTGCGCGAGATCAACGATGGCATGCTGACCTGCGAGTCGACCGAAGGCTGAGCCGGTTGCCGCAGATCCTGCTGGGTGTCGCCGGGGGGATTGCGGCCTACAAGTCCGCCGAGCTGCTGCGGCTGCTCACCGAGGGCGGGCACGACGTCACGGTGGTACCTACCGCCGCCGCGTTGCGGTTCGTCGGTGCTGCCACCTTCGAGGCGCTGTCCGGCCACCCGGCCACCGACGAGGTGTGGACCGGGGTGGCCGAGGTACGGCACGTCCGGCTCGGCCAAGCCGCCGACTTGGTAGTGGTCGCGCCGGCCACCGCGGATCTGCTGGCCCGGGCCGCGGCCGGACGGGCCGACGACCTGCTCACCGCCTCGTTGCTGGTAGCCCGCTGCCCGGTGCTGTACGCGCCGGCAATGCACACCGAGATGTGGCAGCACCCGGCCACGGTGGCGAACGTGGCCACCCTGCGGTCCCGCGGCTGCCTGGTGCTGGAGCCGGCGGTCGGTCGGTTGACCGGGCCGGACACCGGCAAGGGCCGACTGCCCGAGCCAGCCGAGATCTTCGCGGTGGCACAGCGGCTGCTGCGCCGGCCGCCGACTGCCCGCCAAACCGCCGGCCGGATAGCCGACCAGACCGCCGGCCAGGCTGCCGATCTGGCCGGCCGGCACGTCGTGGTCACCGCCGGCGGCACCCGCGAGCATCTGGACCCGGTGCGGTTCCTCGGCAACGCCTCCTCCGGCAAGCAGGGGTACGCCTTCGCCCGTACCGCCGTGGCCCGCGGCGCCCGGGTGACGCTGGTCGCCGCAAACACCGCGCTGCCTGACCCGGCCGGGGTGGCCGTGGTCCGGGTGGTGAGCACCGAGGAGATGCGCACCGCCGTACTGGCGGCCGCAACCGAGGCCGACGCGGTCGTGATGGCCGCCGCGCCGGCCGACTTCCGGCCGACCAGCTACTCGCCACAAAAGATCAAGAAATCCGCTGGTGGATCCACCGAGGGAGCCGCCGGGGAACCGCTGCTGGTCTCGCTGTCGCCTACCCCGGACATCGCCGCCGAGCTGGGCAAGCGCAAGCGGCCCGGCCAGCTCCTCATCGCCTTCGCCGCCGAGACCGACAACGCGGTGGCTAACGGGCGGGCCAAGCTGGCCCGCAAGAACGCCGACCTGATCGTGGTCAACGACGTCTCCGGTGGGCGCACCTTCGGCGCGGAGGTGAACTCCGCCACGGTACTGTCGGTTACCGGCGAGACCACCGACATCCCGGAGTGCAGCAAGGAGGATCTTGCCGACCGGGTCTGGGACCTGGTAGTTCAGCGGTTCACTAGCTGAGCCGGTTACACTCCGGCGAATCGTCCCTATACCTCGAACCCAGGAGTGTCGTGCCTCGGCGACTGTTTACCTCCGAGTCTGTGACGGAGGGTCACCCAGACAAGATCGCTGACCAGATCAGCGACTCGGTTCTCGACGCGCTGCTCACCCAGGACCCGACCAGCCGGGTCGCGGTTGAGACGTTGATCACTACCGGCCAGGTCCACGTGGCCGGTGAGGTGACCACCGAGGCGTACGCCGACATCCCGACCATCGTGCGGGACCGGATCCTGAGCATCGGCTACGACTCCTCCAAGAAGGGCTTCGACGGCGCCTCCTGCGGAGTCAGCGTGTCGATCGGCGCGCAGTCGCCCGACATCGCCCAAGGCGTGGACGCCGCTTATGAGTCGCGGGTGGAAGGCTCCGCAGATGCCATCGCCCGGCAGGGCGCCGGCGACCAGGGGATGATGTTCGGCTTCGCCTGCGACGAGACCCCTGAGCTGATGCCGCTGCCGATCGCGCTGGCCCACCGGCTGGCCCACCGGCTAGCCACGGTCCGCAAGGACGGCACCATCCCGTACTTGCGCCCGGACGGCAAGACCCAGGTCACCATCGAGTACGCCGAGGGCAGGCCGGTCCGGCTGGACACCGTGGTGATCTCCAGCCAGCACGCCGACGACATCTCGCTAGATACCTTGCTGGCCCCGGACGTGGCCGAGCACGTGATCCAACCCGAGCTGGCCGGGCTCGGTATCGACACCACGGGCTTCCGGCTGCTGGTCAACCCGACCGGCAAGTTCGTGATCGGCGGCCCGATGGGCGACGCTGGGCTGACCGGTCGCAAGATCATCGTGGACACCTACGGCGGGTATGCCCGGCACGGCGGTGGCGCGTTCTCCGGCAAGGACCCGTCCAAGGTGGACCGCTCCGCGGCGTACGCAATGCGCTGGGTGGCCAAGAACGTGGTGGCTAGCGGATTGGCCAGTCGGTGTGAGGTGCAGGTTGCCTACGCGATCGGTAAGGCCGAGCCGGTGGGGCTGTTCGTGGAGACTTTCGGCACCGAGGTCGCGGCGATGGAGAAGATCGAGACCGCGGTCACCGAGGTGTTCGACCTTCGACCGGCCGCAATCATCCGGGACCTGGACCTGCTGCGCCCGATTTACGCCCAGACCGCGGCGTACGGCCATTTCGGCCGCGAGCTACCCGACCTCACCTGGGAACGCACCGATCGCGCTGAGCAACTGAAAAAGCTGGTGCTCGGCTAGCGGCAATCCCGGCGTCGGCACCGGCAGACAATGCGTGTTCCCATAGTTGGGTGACACTTGGTTAGTCCATATACGCCTCCTGTAGGGCGGGATAGGGTTCAGCGTCAGCACCGCCGGCATCGGGGGGCCTTGGTCTGGTGCCTGCCCGGCTACTGCCATCCGCTCGCCCGGATTCTCGGCGGTCGTCGAAATCTCGCAGGAGGTTTGACCATGGCGTTCCCAGTAAGTCCCTACCTTCCACCGATCGGTCTGGAGATCCCGTGTAGCTGCTACGCGGTGAACGTCCCGCTGCGGATTAACGTTCTCGGGGTGATCACCTTGGACTTCAAGGGCGGCATCCGGATCAGGATCGAGGCGAACGTCAGCAGCGGTCTCGGCGGGGTACGGCTGCGGGTCATCGGGCACGAAGTGTTTGCCGACAGCCCCGCCCTGGGCACGGTCACGATCAGCCAATCCGACATCGACACGACCCCGTTGAGCTTGTTGGAGATCATCGGCAACTCGCCGGTCTTCCGGCAGACAATGTTCTTGGATTTCACTGTCACGGTCGAGAAACCACCCGCCGGTGAGGGGCCGCTGGTGCTGTCGACGACAAAGACCGCGAAGCTGCTCAATCCCCGGCTCACTAATTTCCCGCCGCAGGGTGACGTGTACCAGCTCCAGGAACCCATCGACCTGGCACCGGCCGGCGCGCCGGACCAGGTCGTCGCCACGTTGTTGCAGTTCCCGGTCACGGTCAGCCACTCGCCCTAGGTAGGGGTTAATCCCGGACGTCTGAGCCTGTGCACCTGACCCTGCACACCTGATCACGAACGGCGTCGGCGGCATCTGGTAGACCGGTGCGGTGACGTCACCCGGTCGAGCCCGCCGCCGGCGCCGTCCTGAGCAGCGCGAGCCGGCGACCGAGCTGCCGGTCGCCCGGGTTTGCGTGGACCTGTCGCTGCCCCACCTGGACCGGCCGTTCGACTACCTGGTGCCGTCCACTGTGGACGATCAGGTCGGACCGGGGTCGCGGGTGCGGGTACGGTTCGCCGGGCAGCTCGTCGACGCGATCGTGCTCGACCGGGTGGCTTCGTCGGACCATACCGGCACGCTGTCGTACCTGGAGCGGCCGGTCTCGGCCGAGCCGGTGCTGTCGGCGGAGGTCGGCCGGCTGGCCCGGGCGGTGGCCGACCGGTGGGCCGGCTCGCTGGCTGACGTGCTGCGGCTGGCCCTGCCGCCCCGGCACGCCCGTACTGAAGCGCGGCCGGCCGGCGAACCCGCACCAGCGCCAGCACCGCCCGATCCGACCGACCTAGCCGATCCGACCGGCTGGGCCCGCTACCCGGCCGGTCCAGCGTTCGTCCGGGCAGTCAGCCGGACGAACGGCCAGACGGTCGGCCGGGGCCAGGCGGCCCGCGCGGTCTGGCAGGCGCTGCCCGGCGAGGACTGGCCGGCCCGGCTGGCCGAGGCAGCCCGGGCTGCGCTGGCCGCCGGCCGCGGGGTGGTGGTGGTGGTGCCGGACCACCGCGACCTGGCCCGGGTGGATGCCGCGTTCAGCACCGCGCTGGGCGCCGGGCGGCACGTGGCGCTGTCCGCCGACCTCGGCCCGGCCGAGCGGTATCGGCGCTGGCTGGCAGCCCGCCGCGGCGAGGTGTGGGCCGTGGTGGGCACCCGCTCCGCTGCATTCGCTCCGGTCGCCAACCTCGGCCTGCTGGCCATCTGGGACGACGGCGATAATCTGTACGCCGAGCCACGCGCCCCCTACCCGCACACCCGGGACGTACTGGTGCTACGCGCGCATTTGGCCGCCGCCGCGCTGCTGGTCGGCGGCTTCGCCCGGACCGCCGAGGCCGCGCTGCTGGTCGAGTCCGGCTGGGCGCGGCAGATCGAGGCCGACCGGGCCGAGGTCCGCCGGGCGGCGGCGCGGGTCAGCCCGGTTGGCGATGATGACGAGCTGGCCCGCGACCCGGTCGCGGCGGCGGCCCGGTTGCCGGCACTGGCCTTTGCGGCGGCTCGGCAAGCGCTGGCGGCCGGCGCGCCGGTGCTGGTACAGGTGCCGCGCCGGGGCTACCTGCCGGCACTGGCCTGCGCCCGGTGCCGGGCTCCGGCCCGCTGCGGGCAGTGCGCCGGGCCGCTGGCGGCCAGCTCCGGGCATGCCATCCCGGCCTGCCGGTGGTGCGGCCGGCCGGCCGGCGGCTGGTGCTGCCCGAGCTGCGACGGGGTGCGGTTCCGGGCCGTACTGGTCGGCGCGAGCCGGACCGCGGAGGAGCTCGGCCGGGCCTTCCCGGGCGTCCCGCTGCGTACCTCCGCTGGCGACCGGGTGCTGGACCGGGTGCCAGCCGGACCGGCCCTGGTGGTGGCTACCCCGGGTGCCGAGCCGGTCGCCGATGGCGGGTACGGCGCCGCGCTGCTGCTGGACGGCTGGGCGCTGCTGTCCCGGCCGGACCTGCGGGCCGCCGAGGAGACACTGCGGCGGTGGTACGCCGCGGCGGCGCTGGTCCGGCCGGCGGCCGGCGGCGGGCGGGTGGTGGTTGGCGCGGACGCCAGCCTGGCTGCGGTGCAGGCGCTGATCCGGTGGGACCCGGCCGGGCACGCCGCCCGGGAGCTGGCCGAGCGGACCGAGCTGGGATTCCCGCCGGCGGTCCGGATGGCCGCGCTGACCGGGTCGGCGGCGGCGGTCGCGGAGCTGGTCGCCGCGGCCCGGCTGCCGGCCGGCGCAGAGCTGCTCGGCCCAGTGCCGGTCAACTCCCAGCATGAAAACGCAGGCGCTGGTCACGCGGGCGCCAGTCCTGCGGGCGCCGGTCACGCGAGCGCCGGGGCTGGGGCCGAGCGGCTGCTGATCCGGGTGTCCCGGGCCGAGGGGGCAGCACTAGCGGCCGCACTGCATCAGGCGGCAGCGGTCCGATCGGCCCGCAAGGCCACCGGCACGGTTCGAATCCAGCTCGACTCAGTAGAGTTCAACTAAGCAGGACATCCGCTGATAACAACTAGACACCCACCGGTAAACCACTTAGAACGGTCAGTAGTCATCAGTGCTGATGACACCCCGCCCGCAGCACGGCGTGGCTTTTACTTGATCGGATGGTGGATATGGTTTTGCAAACAACACGGTTCCGGCCACTCGCGGCTGGCCTGCTTAGCGCCGGTATGGTCGTACTGGCGGGTTGCAGCAGCACGGGGCAGCCTGCCGCATCCCCCACCGGCAGCCAGACCAGCAACGTACCCGCCAACAGCGCACCCGCCAGCGCACCCGCCAGCAGCGCGTCGGCGACTAATGCCGCCGCTATGAACGGCGGCCCCCGCCGCTGCCACACCAGCGAGCTGTCCGGCAAGTTGGTCGAAGGATCACCCGGAGCCGGCCAGCGGTACGCGCAGATCGTGCTGACCAACAAGTCCGGCAGGACCTGCACGCTGTACGGCTACGGCGGCATGGTGCTGCTGGATTCCCACCGGCACGAGCTGCCGACCCACGTAGTCCGCGACCCATCAACGCCGCCGAAGCTGATCACACTGAAACCGGGCGGCAAGGCGCACTCGCAGCTCCACTGGACCGTGATACCTGGCCCGGGCGAGCCGGAGACCGGGCAGTGCGAGCCCACTCCAGCCTACCTGCAGGTGACCCCGCCGGACGAGCGGACCCGGCTGACCCTCCCCTGGAACTTTGGCCCGGTCTGCCTGCACGGCCGGATCGACCAGGGCGCGTACCGAGCCGGCGGTGCCACCCAGTAGGGCCACTGAGTAGCCCACCACTGGTTGCGGCGACACCGCGACGCTGGTCAGCCTGCGCCGCCAGCCTGCGATGCCAGCACGGACCACTAGACTGGGCACCACCCCGATCCCGGTGCTGTTGAAGGAGACCTGCCCGTGGCCGTCCAGCCGATCCGCCTGTTCGGCGATCCGGTGCTTCGCACACCCGCCGAGCCGGTGCTCGACTTCGACAAGGAGCTGCGGCGGTTGGTCCAGGACCTGTTCGAGACCATGCTCGACGCACCTGGCTCGGGTCTGGCTGCGCCGCAGATCGGGGTGGGTCTGCGGGTATTCACCTACCACCTAGACGACGATCAGAGCGGTCACTTGATCAACCCGGAGCTGAGCTTCCCCGACGCGGAGGAGCAGGACGGTCAGGAAGGCTGCCTGTCCATGCCCGGGCTGTACTATGACTGCCGGCGCCGGCTGAACGTGGTTGCCAAGGGCTTCACCATGCACGGCGACCCGGTCCAGGTCGTCGGCACCCAGGTGCTGGCTCGCTGCCTCCAGCACGAGACCGATCATCTGGACGGCATCCTGTTTATCGACCGGATGGACCCGGAGACCAGGAAGTTGGCGATGAAGGCGATCCGCGAGGCGGACTGGTCCGGCGACCCGGTGCCCGTGGTCCGGACCAGCCCGCACCGGTTGTTCGGGCGGGCGCTCTGAAGCTCGTCTTTGCCGGTACCCCGCAGGCCGCGGTCCCCGCCCTGGCCGCTCTGCTGGCCTCCCGGCACGAGGTGGTCGCGGTGCTGACCCGACCGGACGCACCGGCCGGTCGGGGCCGGCGGCTGGTGTCTTCCCCGGTCACCGAGCTGGCCCGTGACCACGGCCTGCCGGTGCTGACCCCGCTGCATCCACGCGAGCCGGCATTTTTGGCCACGCTGGCCGAGATCGGCCCGGACTGCTGCCCAGTGGTCGCGTACGGGGCACTGCTGCCCAGAACCGCACTGAACATTCCGCAGCATGGTTGGGTAAACCTGCACTTCAGCTTGCTGCCGGCCTACCGGGGTGCCGCGCCCGTGCAGGCGGCGCTGTGGCACGGCGAGGAGATTACCGGGGCGAGCACCTTCGAGATCGCCGAGGGGCTGGACTCCGGTCCGGTGTACGGGGTGGTGACCGAGCCGATCCGGCCCACCGACACCACCGGAGACCTGCTGGACCGGCTGGCCACCTCCGGCGCCGACCTGCTGCTGGCCACCATGGACGGCATCGAGGCGGGCACCCTGGTGCCTCGCCCGCAGCCGGCCGAGGGGGTGTCGGTCGCGCCGAAGCTGACCGTCGAGGGCGCCCGGGTGGACTGGAGTCTGCCGGCCTTCGCGGTGGACCGCCGGATCCGGGCCTGCACCCCGAGCCCGGGTGCCTGGACGGAGTACCGCGGCCAGCGGCTCAAGCTCGGCCCGGTCCAGCCGGCGACCGAGCTGGACAGCCTCAAGCCGGGAGCGCTGCTGGTACAGCGGCAGCGGGTGCTGGTCGGTACCGGCACCGGCGCGGTGGCGCTGGGTGAGGTGCAACCGCCGGGCAAGCGGCGGATGGCCGGCACTGACTGGGCCCGCGGGGTACGGCCGGAACCGGGGGAGCGGGTTGGCTGAAGACGTGGCCCGCCGGGCGGCGGCGGACGCGCTGGAGGCGGTGCGCGAGCGGGGGGCGTACGCCAACCTGCTGCTGCCGCGGCTGCTGGCCGAGCGCCGGGTGGGCGGCCGGGACGCCGAGTTCGCCACCGAGCTGAGCTACGGCACGCTGCGGGTGCAGGGCACCCTGGATGAGATCATCGGTGCCTGCCTCGACCGCCCACTGTCTACTGTGGACCCTCCGGTGCTGGACCTGCTGCGGCTGGGCAGCTACCAGCTTTTGTACCTGCGTACGCCGGACTACGCCGCGGTCTCGGCCACTGTGAACGATGCCAAGCGGCGGGTCGGCCCCCGGGTCGGCGGGTTCGTCAATGCCGTGCTGCGTCGGGTCGCCGGCGCCGACCTGGCCGGCTGGGTGACCAAACTCGGCCCGAGCTACGACACCGACCCGGTCGGACACCTGGCGATGCGGCACGCCCACCCGGAGTGGGTGGTGGCTGCGTTCCGGGATGCGCTGGCCGGCGACTTGGCCGAGACCGCGGCGGCGGTGGCAGCGGACAACGAGCGGCCGGCGGTCGTGCTGGCCGCCCGGCCGGGCCGGATCGATCAGGCCGCCCTGGTCAGCCAGGTCTCCGGCGGGACTGCCGGGTCGTGGTCGCGGTACGCGGTACGGATGGCCGGCGGCGACCCCGGCCGGTTGCCGGCGGTGGCCGACGGCCGGGCGCAGGTGCAGGACGAGGGCAGCCAGCTCGTGGCGCTGGCGTTGGCCGAGGTGCCGCTGGCTGCGCGGGCGGGCGAGGTCTGGCTGGACCTGTGCGCCGGCCCTGGTGGGAAGGCGGCGTTACTCGGTGGGTTGGCTGCCGAACGCGGCGCGCGGGTGCTGGCGGTGGAGCGCAACCCGCGCCGAGCCACGATGGTGGCCGGTGCGGTGTGTGGGATGCCGGTGCTGACAGTGGCGGCGGATGGGCTGACCGGCGTGGTCCGGCCGGGCTCGGTGGACCGGGTGCTGGTCGACGCGCCGTGCACTGGGCTGGGCGCGCTGCGCCGCCGGCCGGAGGCGCGCTGGCGGCGGCAGCCCTCGGACATCCCGGAGCTGACCCGGCTGCAGCGTGGCCTGCTCACCGCGGCGCTGGCCGCAGTCCGGCCGGGTGGGGTAGTCGGTTACGCCACTTGCTCGCCGCACGTCGCGGAGACCCTCGGCGTGATCGCGGAAGTGACGTACCGGACCGGTGCCCGTCAGCTCGATGCCCGGCCGTACCTGCCGGACATGCCCGACCTTGGCCCCGGCCCGCACGTCCAGCTCTGGCCGCACCGGCACGGCACCGACGCGATGTTCCTCGCGCTGCTCCAACTGCCCTAAACCCTCGCATGGTGCCGCTGGCTGTGCCGGTCGTCGGCTTTCACCGTGGCAGGGTGGTGAGGCCGACGACCGGCGCATCCCAACGCTTCCGGTGTATTCATCTGTATTCACCGGTGTAGTCAGAACGGTGGTGGTTCGTCGTTTGGTGCCGGGCCTAGTGTGGGGTCTGGTGGTGGGTTGGGGGGTTCGGGGCCTTTGGTGTAGGTGCGGCTGGTGGGCTGGTCCAGGTGAAGATGCCGTCGTTGGACTGGGTGAGTTGCCAGTCGGATTCGTGTTTGAGGCGGTGGTGGTGTCGGCACAGTGCCCCGAGGTTGCTGCGGTCGGTGGCGCCTTTGGGGTGGGGGGTGGTGTGGTCAAGGTCGCAGTGGGTGGCGGGTTGCCGGCAGGAGGGGAACCGGCAGGTGATGTCGCGGGCGCGGATGAAGTCGGCTAGGTCGGTGGGGGGCCGGTAGGTGCTGCGGCCGTAGTCCAGTAGGGCCCCGGTGGTTGGGTCGGTGACCAGCCGTCGCCACACCCCGTCGGCGGCAGCCTCGCGGGCCATGCCTGCCGGGATGGGGCCGTAGCTGGCTAGGTCACCAGGTTCCTCCTCGGCGCCGGATAGGGTGCTGGCTGGGACGGTGATGTGGACCCGGGTCACCGGCTGACTGGCCGGGCCGGCTGTTCGGCCAGCAGGAGGTCGACTAGGGCGTCGGCGCGGCGCCGCCGAGCTGTACTGGACTAGACGAGCCGACGCCGACGCCTCGGTCATGACAAAAGAAGATCGGCCGCAGAGCGGACCGGCAGGACGGTCACGAGGGTAAGACGCTGCGGCAGGTGATGACCCGGACCGTGCGGTGGTACCTGAGCCAGGCTGCTGCGCCGGCTGCCAGCGATCGCTGGCCGGCTCACAGGTGGTCGGCTTCGATGAGTTCGAGTTACATGCAGCCGGCAAGCTATCCCGGGTGCACTCCTGGCCCGGAGGTCCAACTCTGGGCGTACCGGCACGGCACCGACGCGATGTTCCTCGCCCTGCTCCAACTGGGCTGACCTGGGCTGACCCAGCCGGCCGGGCGTGCTCACCCCGGATGGCGAGTGACAAACCGGCTAAGCGCCCACACGACCAGTGAGCGTCAACTACCTCAAGGAGGGGGCGGGGGAGACTCCCGCACGACGATCCGAGTCGAGTGCTGCGGCGGCTGCGCAAGACCCGCGTGGTGGCCGCCGGCCACCACGCCGACATCAAAAGCACCGCGAATAGCGCGACCATGCCGTCGAGCACGGCCTGGAGAAGGCGCTGGATGTGGGCCTGGCGCCACGGTGGCTGATCGATCCGCTTCACAAACGAGTAACTAACTGTGTATAACCCGTTACGGTGGAATGGAGATCAGGCTGGCCGCCTGATCCGGACAGGTTCACGCCGGAGAAAGGGACTGACGATGAACGACGCCGAGCAGACCAGCATCAACAGCCCGGAGCCGTATGAGCTACCGGAGCTGACCGTGGTGGGTGAGTTTGGTGAGGTGACCAAGGGCAACTACAGCAGGCCGTACTCCGACGACGGTGATGCCGGCGGCTACTGGTCGCCGTGAACGGTGATCACGATAGCTCACGGTGGGCGAGGCGGTGTCCGGTGGTGGTGCGTGCTGCCCGATCTGGACGCCGCCGGACCGGCTGCACACCTGCTGGCCACAGAGGCCGACACCGTGGTGGCGCATGACTCCGGTAGGCCTTGGTTGTTCGGGCATGGCACCATGGGCGCGCTCCGCACGGTCGTGGTCGGCCGGACGCGGGTCGCGGTGATCGGCACCTGTCTGGCGGACGATGCCGAGTTGAGGACGCACGTCGAGTATGCGGTCCAGCGGAACGACTACGATGCGCTCGCCGCGTTGCGCGGCAGTTATCACTTTGCCGTGACGAATCCGGACGGGATGCTGGTGTTCGGTGATGTGGCCGGGTTCCGGCGTGTCTTCACCAGTCAGGCCAGCTTGATCACGGTGACGTCTAGCCACGCGGACGTGCTGCGCCGCTTGGTCGGTGCGCCGGTGAGCCGCACGTGGCTGGCTGCCCGGTTGGCCAGTCCGGAGATGCCCAGCCCATTGCGGCAATCGCTGAGCCCGTTCGACGGCATCCATGCGATCCCTGCTGGGCATTGCCTGACCCTGCGCCAGGGTGTTACTCGGCACAGACCGTACTGGACACCACCGCAGGCGACCAAGCCACTGGCGGACGGTGCCCCCGTCTTTGCAGAGGCGCTCACCAGTGCCGTCGCCGGCCGCGTACGCGCGGCGGGTGGACCGGTGAGTGTTCAACTATCCGGTGGTTTGGATTCCACTGCCGTGTCCTGCCTGATAGCAGGTAACCTCCAAGATCGATCAGTGCTGCTGTTGGTGACGACAGCATCGGTCTCGTCCGGCAACGATGATCTTGTCTGGGCGCGTCAGGTCGCCGAGCACCTCGCCCCGGCCGAGCACATGGTGATCGACGCCCAAGAACTTCCCCGGTTTTTCGATGATCTGCCGAATGTGGCGAGCGGGATGGATGAGCCCGCGCCGTTCACGGCCGCATCAGCGCGTGTGCACTACGTCGCGGGTCTTCTAGCGGCCCATGGCGTCCGAGTGCATTTCAACGGTCAAGGTGGCGATGAGGTGCTGCTGGCTCCCTTGACCTACCTCCGCGATGTATTGCGCGCCCGTCCTCGGCTCGGGTGGCGGCACCTGCGCGGCCAAGCCGCGCTGCGTGACATGCACCTACCGCGTCTGGCACGGGCCGTCCTGGCCGAGCCCTCGTATCCGCAATGGCTGCGGTGGGCCGCGCAGGTCCTGCGAACCGAAGCCCCGGCCGAAGCCGACGCCGTGGGATGGGAAGCCCAGCCCCTGCAGCCGCAGTGGGCCAGCCGCGATGCCGAACAGCTTGTTCGTGTCGCGATCCTCGGCGCCCCACCGACTGCGGTGGGGCCGCGCAACACTCATGCCGCCCTCGTGCGGATCCGCTCCACGGCCTACCGCGCAGCCCTGTACCGGGATGCGGTAGCCGGTCACGGCGTGCCCGCGGAATTCCCTTTCTTCGACCGCGCCGTACTGGAAGCCGCTCTTGCGGTCCGTCCGTGGGAACGCACCGACCCGTGGCAGCCCAAACCCTTGCTTCGGGCTGCTCTGGTGGATACTGTGCCCGCCCGGCTACTCGCGCGGCGCACCAAAGCCCACTACAACGACGACATCTACCGTGGCTGGACAGCCAACCGGCATCGGGTGGCCGAACTCCTGGACGACTCGCGGCTAGCCGAGCTCGGCCTGATCGACACCGGTGTGCTGCGGCACTGTCTGCGCTCGTTCGGGCGGTCCGGTCTCGCATCTGCGTTTGTCACCGACACCATCGCGTGCGAGGTCTGGCTACGTAGCCTGGCCCCACCGTTCGCCCACCATCGGGGAGGCCGATGATGCCTGCACCCAGCCCCAGCATGTCCCTGGCTCAGGGAATATCGAGCACGTTGGTGACCGACGGTCTGACGCTGCTGAATGAAAGCCACGGCGTGATCTACTACCTCAACCAGACTGGTGCCGCCGTCCTGTCGGCGCTGCTCGATGGTGGAGGCGAGGCCGCCGTGGCCGTGCTGTGCGCTCGGTACGCCATTACCGCTGAGACCGCGCGACGCGACGTCACCCAATTCCTCGACGCGTTGCTCGCCCATCGCCTGGTGGTCACCTCGTGAGCGCGCCGATCGCCCTGTATCCACCGCGCGTCCTGTCCGTCGGTGAACGGTGCACCGGGCTGCTGGCGGTGGTGGCAACCACGCTGCTGCTAGTGCTCATCCGAGCACGACCGCAACGGATTCGCCGCATCCTGGGTGTACTGCACCGCGGCAGCCACGTAGCAGACCTCCGCCAAGCCGAACGAGCCTACGCCATCGTCACCACCGTCAGCCTGCGCTGCGCCAGCGGGTACGGCTGCCTGCACCGGTCGCTGGCGATCATCTTGCTGTGCCGGCTCTGGGGTCTCCGCGCTACCTGGCGGGTCGGGTTCCGCTCACCACCGCCGCAGTCCCATGCGTGGGTCGAAGCGGCCGATGAACCCGTCTGCGAGACCGTAGACCCCCGCACGATCTACACACCGATGATCACTGTCTGAGGGGACTGCGGCAGTGCCCGAGACCTTTGAGACCCGGCTCGCTGAGTTTGCTGCCTCGCTGCGCGATGCCGGCGCCATCCGGTCGGAGACCATCGAACACGCCTTCGCCAGCGTGGCCCGGCACCACTGCGTGCCCCAGTTCCGCTACGGCCCCAAGACGATCACCGTGCCCCAGGACCAACAACCCAGCAGCGAGGTCTTGGATATCATCTACTCCCACCAGTCACTGCTGACCAGTACCGGCCAAGACGGCGGCCCACCATCGTCGTCCTCAGCACCCACACTGATGGCTCGGATGCTCGAAGCCCTCGATCTACACCCCGGCATGCGGGTGCTCGAAATCGGCGCCGGGACCGGCTACAACGCCGCGCTGATCACTACCATCACCAAAGCGCCTGTAGTCACCGTCGACGCCGGGGCCAACACCGCCGATAGCGCGACCAAGTCGATCCGCCGACTCGGACTTGACCACCAGGTCACCGTCGAACACGGCGACGGCTACCTCGGCGAGCTGTCCGGCGCCCCGTACGACCGCATCATTGTCACCTGCGGTGTAGCCGGCATCTCTCCACACTGGCTCGACCAGCTCGTTCCGGGCGGCCTCATCCTCGCTCCGGTCGCACACGGCGGCGTGCACCCCCTCCTGGCCGCCGGGCACAACGGCACGCTGAACGCGAAAGCCGCGTTGTGGGCCGATTTCATGCCGGCCACCGGCTTCCTGCGTCCAGCGGAACTGGTCGGTCACGATCCCGCCGACTACATCCCGCCCGCCCCGGTGACGCGAATCCCCGACGCCAGTCCGGCCCGCACCACGGCCGCCTACAACGACCTCTGGTTCTACCTCGCCACCCGAGACTCGCGAATCACCCGTGCCTACCTAGACGACGACACCGTCGACATCACCAAAGGCGCCTGCGCACTACACGCGCCCCAACGCGGAACGGCATGGGTGCAAACCGACGGCAGCATCGCCGCAGCAGGCGAGTCCACCGTGGCCGAAGAACTTCGTTCCCTTATCCACGAGTGGACAGCCAACGGTCAGGCAACGCTCACCCAGTTCACCGCCAGCTTCGACTCTACCGACACATCCGACAAGCCGCTGTGGACTCCCAGCCAATGGACCCTGGCCGCCATTGATACCGCTGCTCATGCCATCAAGTAGCCGCCGGATCCTGCGGGTGAGTCGCAAGGGCCCGGAATGGATTAACTAGGGCTACCTCGGCGACTTTTCTGCAAATCACAGGCTTGTAGGGCTTCGTAAGATGAATTAGTTAATTCTTTCCGCGCCCCAACAATGATCCCGAAGTGTCGCCGACATCCACCGTGCGGGAACATTGTGGAAGTTCCGCCATTGAGGCAATTTCTGCCTTCATCGGCGGCGGGTCAGTGTGGTGGCTGCCATGCGGGCCAGTACCGTGGGGCTGGCCAGTGGCGCTGGGCCGCGCAGCATGTGCCAGGTCTGGGCGAACGTCTTATACACGCCGGGGTTGGTGGGGATCGTCTCCAGCAGCCGGGAGAAGTACTTCTGGCCGAGCCGGATCTGGGTGGGCAGCGGCCCATCGGCCCAGCCTAGGTCCGCGGTCGTGCCCATCAACCAGGGCAGCCGTACGTCACGGGCGAGCTGCCGGAGAAACCGGGGCGCCAGCCAGGTGAGGTCGGTTGAGTCGGGATGGCTGCGGAGCATCTCTCGCAGTCTCAACGCCTCAATCCCGGCAACTGTCATGCCCTGCCCGTAAATCGGGTTAAACGAGCACACGGATTCGCCAACGGCGAGCAGGCACTGCGGGTAGTGGGCCATCCGGTGATAGTCGAGCAGGCGGCTGGTGATGCGTACGTATCGGTGAATCGGGGTCAGCGGTTCCGCCCGGCGGATCGCCGCAGCAATGTCCTGGTTGCTCAGTCCGGCGACGAAGTCCAAGAAGCCTTCGTCGGTGTTAGGTGGGTGGTCGCCGGATAGGCCGAACATGCTGACCATCCAGCGGCCCCCTTCCACCAGGCTCATCGCGACGCCGCGGGCTGGCAGGTGCGGAGCGTAGGGGAGCTGGGCAGTCATGACGACATCGAGGGGTTCGTCGGGCGGTGCGGCATACAGCCTGGAGGCGTAGGTCAGGCCGACGTCCACGACGTGGGCCTGCGGGCGTGGAAAACCACTGTCGACCAACCAGTCCGGTAGCCGGGAGGTCCGGCCGCTGGCGTCGACCACGAGGTCTGCCTCGGCACTCAGCTCGGTGTGTTCGGTACGGTCGTTAACGTTGTCGGTCACCACCCCGACCACCCGCCGGCCGGTGGAGTCCAGCCGCAACCCGGTCACCCCTATCCCGGTGCGGAGCTGTACGCCGGGCAGCCGGGTGACCCGGCGGCGGATGTGGGCCTCCAGGGTGGGCCGAGTGCAGGACTGCAACGGGATGCCCAGGCTGCCCCACGGCGCCCACCCGGTGGGCAGCATCAGCCGCATTTCACCGTGGTCGTACCGCGGCGCGCCGACATCGGTCAGCTCCGCGCGCAGCCCAGGAAAGAGTTCCTCCAAGATCGAGCTGCCGCGGGCCAGCATGACGTGCAGATGCCACGCCTGGGGCGTGCCACTACGAACCTCCCGGTCACTGTCGCGGTCACGTTCCAGCACCGTCACTCGCTGGAAAAAATCGGCAAGCACCCGGGCGATGAGTAGCCCGGCGATACCGGCACCGATCACAATGGCGTGACCCCACGGGCGGCCATCACCTTCGGATCCGCGCCCCGGCCAGTCCGAATCCACCGCGCTGCCTCCTAGTCCACACCCCGGTGCCCGAGTACGTACGCTGGGTTCAACCAGCCCTCGCGGGACGAACTGTCACCCCTCGCGTACCCCCAGACTCGGACCGCAGAACCACATCATCGTGTCGAGGTAGGCGTCACAGCGACGGGAATCGTCTTGATGACTAAGCATGCCGAGTCCTGGCTGTTGCAGCTCGATCCCACCTGCTGGCCGGGTTGCAGATTTTTACGCAGGACGACTCTGGCCGCAATGACGACGCCGTCGATGGTGATCCCGGCGGGGAGCGAGCTAACCGTGACGGTCATCTGCTGCTTAGCCTTCCCGGTGGCATCTGGTCCGGTCGAGCCCGAGTACAGGTAGGGGTTTGCCCCGTTGGGATTATTGCCGATGACGTCGATCTGCAGGCCGTCGCTCTTGGCGAGGCTGTCGGCTTCCGCAGTCACCCTCAGACCCATCCCACTGCCGATGGGTGTCCACTCCGCGCTGATCACCGGTCGAGCCGTCGTGCCCTGCAGCATGACCTGGCTGTACAGGACTAAGCCCAGCGCGGCGACCAGCAACGCAGCGCTGCCGGCGAAGACCCACATCCGGATCCGCCACGACCGGTTCCGGTCTGCCTCGTCGCTGGGCCACACCGTGATGCCCGTGGCAACGGTCGCAGCCAGCACTCCCAGCGAGAGCGCAGCGATCATTGGTGAAGTCTGGTTGCGCAGCAGGAGGGCAAAGCCCCCGGTAACCGCACCCAGCACACCGCCAGCGGTGACAACCGTGGCGACAGCACCGGTGAGTAACTTGCCGATGCTATTGAAGCCAGTGACCTCGTTGCCCAACACAGCTACCCTTCGCCACCCAGGTAGGGACCCATAAAGCTGTCACCGTAACAACTATTAGCGTAGCTTCGGAAGTTGTTACGCCGGTGCAGGGCCAGGTGTCGCCACAGCGTAACCGCACAGCGGAATACGGCATCGGTCCTGGCCACCGCGCCGGGTGGTGTTTGTGGTACAAAACCGTGGCTTAACGCACCCACACCGTGGGATGTCTGGGCCCGCGACCCGCGTGCCGCCCATGCGGCTGCCCCGCTCCGATCCGGCGCTCCGCTGCCCTTTCCGGGGACACCGGTTGCGCGAGGTACGTTGGTTTGGTCGGACAATGATTCGTTGATAAACGGAGTGACGCAGGCGTGGCCGACCCGGTGACTGCCTTTCTCGCCTCCACTGTGGGGCAGATCTTCCAACAGATCGTCGCTGACCTGGTGGTCCGCGGGCCGTGGCGGCAGGGCCCACGTGACGCCGGTGGCGGCTGGACGCGACGGCTGGACGCGGCGGTCCAGGACCTGGCCGGACAGCTCGCCCACTGGCGGCGGGCAGAGCTGACCGACCTCCCCGAGCACGAGTGGCTGGCCACGGTGCAGGCGGTGCAGGACACCCTGCAGGCAGCCGCCCCGCTGGATGTGGCGACGGTGGTCGCCACCGACGCCGATCCCGACCGGCTCCTCCGGTTGGTCCAGCATCGTGGGGCGGCGGTCCGGCGCTCGGCCGCCCTCGGTGCCGCTGGCGAGGGCGGGTACGACCGGCTGCTGGCGGCCACCTGCGAGCAGATCGTGCTGATCCTTCGAGGGCTCCCGTCGTTCGGCGCCGAGGCACAGGTTCGCCTGCTGAGCGAGGTGCGCCAGCTCGGCCAAGCCGTGACCGCGCTGCCCGATCGGCTGGACCCCAACGACACCGCCGCCCACGAGGAGTTCACCGCCCGCTACCTGGACCAGGTGACCGGTTCGCTCGGGACGGTGGAGGTGTTCGGTCTGACCCGTGGCCGCGCGCCGGCCTGGCACCCGCTGGACGCCGCCTACGTGCCGCAGGCCGTCGCTCGGGCGGCCCCGGACGACGAGGACGACGCGGAGCTGACCGGCGCCGGCACCGGCGTACTCAACGCACTGGCTGACGTTCGGCGGGCGCTGGTACGCGGCGGTGCGGGCGTGGGCAAGACGACGCTACTGCGCTGGCTGGCGCTGCAGGCCGCCCGCGGCCGGCTGGACGACGACGGCGAAACTCGCGAAGGCGTCCCGTTCCTGGTGCCGCTGCGCCGGTTCCCCGACGCCGAGCTGCCGCCACCCGAACGGCTGCCGCACGTGCTCGCGGCCGTGATCGCCGCCGAGGCGCCGCAGCGGTGGGTGTCCCACCATCTGCGCTCCGGCCGCGCCTGGATCCTCATCGACGGGGTGGACGAGCTGGCGCCCGACCGCCGGATCGGCGTTGCGCAGTGGGTCGAGCAGCTCGTCCGCGCGTACCCGATGGCCCGGTACGTGGTCACCACGCGGCCATCCGCGGTGGATGAGGACTGGCTGGCCGGCAGCGGTTTCGTACCGTTCGACCTGCTGCCGATGAGCGTGAACAGCACCCGCGAGTTCCTCCGCTGCTGGCATGACGCGGCACGGGTGGACTGCGGCCCGGACGAGGTGTCCCGGTGTTGGCTGGACCGCTGCGAGGCCGGTCTCGCTGAGGTACTGGCGGCCCGGCCGGAGCTGCGCCGGCTGGCCGGCGTCCCGCTGCTGTGCGGGCTGCTCTGCGCGTTGTACCAGGACGGGAACATGCACCTGCCCCGGGACCGCAAGGGGCTGTACGAGGCAGCGCTGGACCTGCTGCTGGTCCGCTGGGACGAGCAACGGCACGTCCAAACCGACGGGCCTGGCCTCAGCAAGGAGGAGCAGACCGTACTGCTGCAGCGGTTCGCGTACTCGCTGATCAAGAACACCGAGGTACAGGTGAGCCGGGCGGTGGCGGTGCAACGGATCGGGCACGCGATGCAGGGGTTGCGGTCGTACCGGGCCGATCCCGCGCCGATCGTCCAGTACATGCTCGAACGCACTGGCCTGCTGCGGGAGCCGCACCCGGACATGGTGCAGTTCGTGCACCGCACCTTCCGCGACTACCTCGCCGCGAAGGAGGTCGTCGACTCCGGCGACCTCGCGCACCTCATCGAGCACGCCCACCTGGACTCCTGGCACGACGTGGTGGTGATGGCTGTCGCGCACGCTCGGCCGGTCGAGCGGGAGCTGCTGCTGCGCAAGCTGCTGGCCGGGAACACCGAGGCGCGACGCAACCGGCTGGTTGCCGACCGCCTGCACTTGGTGGCCGCCGCCTGCCTGGAGCAGGCCGACGTGACCGCGACCGGCGAGGTACGGACCCTGGTGGAGCGTGCCGCCGCGCGGCTCATCCCGCCCGACAACTCCGAGGACGCCGAGCTGCTAGCCAAGGCCGGCCGGTTCGTACTGGAGCTGCTCCCGGACGCCGCTGGCCTGACCGACTCCCAGGCCGCCGCAGTGGTACGGACGGTCGCGCTGATCGGTGGCGAGGAGGCGCGGGTCAAGATCGCCCAGTTCGCCAACCTGGACGAGGCGGTGGTCATTGACGAACTGCTGCGCGCCTGGCGGCAGGCCGACGACCCGGAGGAGTACGCCCGAGTCGTGCTGGCCGAGGTGAACTTCGGCGAGCGGCGCCTGGACGTGCGCGGCTGGCACCGCGTGCAGCACCTGCGGCACCTCACCCGGCTCACGAACGTCCGCTGCCTCGGTGATTTGCGGCCGATCGACCCGCTGGCGGCGATACCCAATCTGAAAACCCTGGAACTGCTGCAGAACGAGGTCTTGCGAGACCTCTCGCCGCTCACCAGCAGCCGGCAGTTGCGCGAGCTGCGGTTGACCCACTGCCGCCTGGTCCGCGACCTGTCCTCGCTGGCTCGTACGACGGTGGAACGGCTCGAGCTGCACTTCGTCCCAGCGGATCTGGCCAGCCTGGCCGGCGCCGCGCTGCGCAAGCTGACCATCCGGGATGCCAGCCTCACCGCTGGCCTAGGCGCACTCCCGGCTGACCTGCCGTTGACCGAGCTGACCATCGACAACGCCGAACGGGACCGGAACCTACTCGACATCGAGCGCTGGCCAACCCTCGAACACGTCACCGTCACCGGTGTCCCCAGCGCTGCAGAAATTGCCGCCCTCGGCCGCCTCCCTCGGCTCCGCTGCCTCACCTTCCGCCGCCCTCAACCGACCGACCTCGCCCGTCTCAACGCTCTGGCCGCCCCCTGCCAGGTTCACCTAGAAGATCTCGGTACCATCCGGATCGACACTCTCCTCGCCGCCCTGCCATCGCGTCCCGACCTCGACATCCACATCGACGGCCACCCACTCTCCACCGCCCGCTACATCGACTCCGCCAGCTAGGCGGCGGTGAGTGTTTGGTGGAGCTGGGTGCGTAGCTCGCGTACGTCGGTGACGTCGTCGTACGGGGCGGAGTCGGCCAGCAGCTCCCGCAGCCGCCCGACTACCCGGGTCGATGCGGTGATCTGGGTAGCCAGCTCGATAGCGGTCGTACCGTCCAGGCAGGCTTGCTCCGGCTCGCCCATGAGGAACCGGGCCTGGGCCAGGCCAATCTGGTCGAACGCCCGAGAGCGAGCGAAGCCGGCCTCGCGGGTGGCAACAGCGCGCAGCGTGTGCGTCTCGGCGTCGGTACCGAACCGGCGCTGCACGCGGGCCAGGTCCAGGTAGGATTCCGCAGCTTCCCCGGGCAGCTCGGCATTACTGGCGTAGTACGGCCAGTACTCGGCGACGACCGGGTCGGTGTCCTCGTCGGCGGCGACGGCGCGCAAGTCGAAGGCGAGGTTGATGCCGTTTCGGACCTCAGGCCCATAAGACGCGCCCATGCTGGCGAAAATCCGTGCCTTCAAACCCCAAACACCCGCTCTGATCACGTTCAGCCGGTGCCGGTCCGGCGGCAGGCGTTCAAGCGCGACATCCACCAGCCGCAAGCCAGTATCCGGGTGCCCGGCCGAGCGCATTTGGCGAGCCATGCGGCAAAGAGTGCCGACCGAATGCAGACCAGCCCGCTCGTCGTCGGCTTCCTGAGCTGCCTGCAAGGCGTACGCGAAGTAACGCTGCGCCGGGCCCTCCATACCGACGTCGTGGCACATCCAACCCAACCGTCCAGCCAGGTCCGCGATCGCAACCAGCAGCCGCTTGCCCACCGGCTCGCTGAACCGGCCGTGAGTCATCAGGTCAACCGCATACTTCAGTTGACCCACGGCAGCCTCACGGCAGACCCCACCACCCAACGCCGCATCAGAAGACTCAAGCTGGCGGGTAGCCAGCTCGATGGCCTGGATAGTCGACATGTCGATCCGCGCGCCGGTCCGCTCAACCCGAAGCTGCGGCCCCGCAGGCACAGCAGACCGCGCCTGCAGCCAGCGGACCACAGGGTCGCTGAGCTGGGCACCCACCGCAAGCTCCACAGCATCGGTCAGCAGCTCACGCCTGGTCAGCATGTCGCTCCTCAGGAAGGCCCCCAACCCCTCCAGCGTACGACCAGGCACCCAGGCTTGCAGATGAGCCGGCACCGGAGCACCACCCTCACGCTGCGCAGGCCAGATCACACTCACCGGCACCGGGATCCCCCACGCAACGCTGAGCACGTCAGCCACCACATCGGGATACTGACAAGTGCTACCAGTCAGCCACCGCTTCACCCGGACATGATCGTAGTACAGCTTGATCCCATGCATCTGCCAACCCCGCACGTTCACCGCCTCCGCGAACCGCTCCAACGACGAGAACCCAGCCCCGTCAATCAGCACCGCCAAGCACTGGTTCGTCACCCCCGCAGGCATCCTCATGCCAACCCTCCTCAGCTCATCAGGTAGGCGGAGCCTAATCCCGCAGGAGCCAGCGGTGATCACCACTGACCAACCCAGAATGCACCACGCACGCCTCGCGCACCCCCCGCACTCGGCCCTCGGTCCCTGTGCCGGTGGCGCGGGCGTCCGGTTGGCTGAGACCACGCCGAGGACGAAGAAGAAATGGCATGGCTATCCCGGACAGAAAGGAGAAAATTCTTTTCCTCGTGCGTTGCCGGCGAGGGCGCTCAGATGCCCGGTACCGGTCCGCCCACCAGACCTCGGACGCGGTAGGGGTGGCGCGGCGCAGAGGGTCCGCCGCCAAGTCCGCCACCTCCGAGGGACCGTTCCGGTCCGGCTCCGTGGGGCGCCGCATCTGCCCGTAGCCGGACCGGGACGGGTTGGTCGGGTGGCTGACCCAACTGGCCGCCGCCTCCAGCGTGAGGCGGCAGGTTCAGCCACCCGGCCACGGTCCGGGACGGCGCGGCGTACGCACACCACATAGGCACGTCGCGCCGTCCCGGCACTGGATGTCCACAACTCGCAGGCAGGAGGTAGTAAGGGTGTTCTGGCCCATGCTGGTGCTGGTGGCCGTCGCGCTCGCGGCAGCTCTCGGGATGGCGCCCCATGCTGCCCGAGCCCGCACCTCGCCAGTCCACGGCGCGACCAGGCTGCACCGGGCCGGGGTAGGCCGGCACCGCATTGGGGGCTCGCTGTCCGTGGCTCGGTTGCGGGCACGTGAGTACGTCGACCGCCTGCCTGTGGATCTCGACGGTCGGGGTACCAGATCGTGACCTTGCTCGGGCCGTACCCGCTGTTGCGGTTCAGCCGGCGGGCGACGCTGCGTGCGGCGCTGTCCTATGTGGACGCTGGTTGGCCGATCGTACCCGGCGCGACACCATGCACCCCGCCCGACCGGACCCGAGGACGGATGCTCTCAGGTGGCCGGTCGGCGTCGGTTGCCTGCTCGTGCCGCTCGGCGAACTGCCTCACCCCAGCCGCGCACCCGCTCAGCCCGGACTGGCCAGACCAGCACGTCACGACCGAACAAGCAGCCCGCTTCTGGTGGGGCCGGGACAGCGGGCCGCTGTCAAACATCGTGCTGTGCTGCGGTGAGACCTTCGATGCCTGGAGCGTGCCCGCCGCGGTCGGCACGTACGCGCTGGACCTCATCGACGCCGGCGCCGCACCGTTCACCCCGGTGGCCATCACCCCGCTCTGGCGCTGGCACTTCTTCACCGCCCCCACCCTGTCCAGCCACGGCGTGCAGGTGCCGCACGGTCTAGACGTGCTCCACCTCGGCACCGGACAGTTCGTCCCCGCACCACCCTCCACCCGCGGACCGATAGGTCGTGACCGGTGGCTGATCGAACCCCGCCACCGCCGTCTCCCTCCGGGACGGGCCGTCGCCGCCGCCCTCGCCCTTGCCGCCACACGGCTCACAGCCGAACAGCCCTCGTGACTCTTCCAGCCGCTCTGAAGGCCGGTCGCTGTTGCCGTAGTCGCGACGATCGACGCCATGTTCGCGTTGTTGCGATCCTCGGCCGGTCCCGGAGGACGGCCGCTGCGCGTGCGCCGAACCCGCGTCTCCTCGCAGTCCTGGTTGCGATCCTCGGCCGTCCCGGAGGACGGCCGCTGCTGGTGATCGGATCGGGCGTCCCAGCTCCCGCGCAGTTCCAGTTGCGATCCTCGGCCGTCCCGGAGGACGGCCGCTGCTGCCGGCGTGGGATGAGGCGCAGCTCGTGGCCGACACCGTTGCGATCCTCGGCCGTCCCGGAGGACGGCCGCTGCGCGTTACCCGCTCAGCGGTGGCTACGTAACACACTGGTTGCGATCCTCGGCCGTCCCGGAGGACGGCCGCTGCAGTACGTCTGCCAACTCATAGATTAGCGGCAACCGGAGTTGCGATCCTCGGCCGTCCCGGAGGACGGCCGCTGCGTTTTGCACTCCCGAGGCCGATTTCTTCGATCCCGTTGCGATCCTCGGCCGTCCCGGAGGACGGCCGCTGCTCAGGCACGGACGTAATTTACTCAGAGATTAGGAGACGTTGCGATCCTCGGCCGTCCCGGAGGACGGCCGCTGCGACCAGGATGTCCCGGTAGATGCTTCTGCAGGAGAGTTGCGATCCTCGGCCGTCCCGGAGGACGGCCGCTGCTGGCCGAGGGGAACTCGTGCCAGATCTCCCCGTCGAGTTGCGATCCTCGGCCGTCCCGGAGGACGGCCGCTGCCTAGGCGTTACGATGCTGGCGCTGTCACGATTCGTGTTGCGATCCTCGGCCGTCCCGGAGGACGGCCGCTGCTCCACCGGCAAGGCACATCAACACAATGGCGTAAAGTTGCGATCCTCGGCCGTCCCGAAGGACGGCCGCTGCACGTTTCCCCGTAGCGGGTGGTCCATCAACAAGGCCATGTTGCGATCCTCGGCCGTCCCGAAGGACGGCCGCTGCTGGGCAGCGGGCCATGACGTCCCACACACGCGCGATGTTGCGATCCTCGGCCGTCCCGAAGGACGGCCGCTGCGAAACCTAGGATGTACGAAGGAACGAAATCACGAAAGTTGCGATCCTCGGCCGTCCCGAAGGACGGCCGCTGCATGGGCACTGGGCAACCCACCGGGCGTGGTTGACCTGTTGCGATCCTCGGCCGTCCCGAAGGACGGCCGCTGCCTGTAGGTGCGGGGAAAGTAACGGGTAACAGATGTGGTTGCGATCCTCGGCCGTCCCGAAGGACGGCCGCTGCGAGGGTCTGCGGTTGCTACGTAAGTTGTCATGAGGTTGCGATCCTCGGCCGTCCCGAAGGACGGCCGCTGCCAGTGAGTACCGGACTTGAAAACCTCACCCCCGACGTTGCGATCCTCGGCCGTCCCGAAGGACGGCCGCTGCCCGGCTGCCCGGCTGGCGGTGGCGGCGGCTATGGGGTTGCGATCCTCGGCCGTCCCGAAGGACGGCCGCTGCCTCCCGAAACGCACGTGGGCTCCGAGCCAGACCAGTTGCGATCCTCGGCCGTCCCGAAGGACGGCCGCTGCGGCCCATCTGGAGGCCGACCGCCGCCGGTTTTTCCTGTTGCGATCCTCGGCCGTCCCGAAGGACGGCCGCTGCCGGGACGGGTTGGCGAGGGCGCGGAGGAGTATTTGAGTTGCGATCCTCGGCCGTCCCGAAGGACGGCCGCTGCCTGCCAGGTAGGCATCGAGCGCGGCCTTGGTGATCCTGTTGCGATCCTCGGCCGTCCCGAAGGACGGCCGCTGCGCGGATGCGTAATACGCCCGTCATTCGACCGATGTTGGTTGCGATCCTCGGCCGTCCCGAAGGACGGCCGCTGCCCGACCCTTCTTTTCGGGGCCGACGGTCCCTGATGCGGTTGCGATCCTCGGCCGTCCCGAAGGACGGCCGCTGCCCTCAAGCTGGGCCCGAATCCCAGTCCCTCCATCGTTGTTGCGATCCTCGGCCGTCCCGAAGGACGGCCGCTGCCCGTCAAAGCTATCGGCGTTGCCACCGATGCGGCCTTTGTTGCGATCCTCGGCCGTCCCGAAGGACGGCCGCTGCCCCCCGGAAGGTACCTGGTGGTGCCGGGTGGCACGGTTGCGATCCTCGGCCGTCCCGAAGGACGGCCGCTGCCCCCCGGAAGGTACCTGGTGGTGCCGGGTGGCACGGTTGCGATCCTCGGCCGTCCCGAAGGACGGCCGCTGCCCCCCGGAAGGTACCTGGTGGTGCCGGGTGGCACGGTTGCGATCCTCGGCCGTCCCGAAGGACGGCCGCTGCTCGCACCAGCAGCTCAACCTGCGGGCTTTGTGGGGAGTTGCGATCCTCGGCCGTCCCGAAGGACGGCCGCTGCCCTTGACAACAACACCGCGGTTACTTCCACCAACCTCGTTGCGATCCTCGGCCGTCCCGAAGGACGGCCGCTGCCATCCACCGAGTACGCCCAGCGGATGATCATCGTGGAGTTGCGATCCTCGGCCGTCCCGAAGGACGGCCGCTGCGTCATCGGATGACCCCCTCGACGCAAGCAAGGACGAGGTTGCGATCCTCGGCCGTCCCGAAGGACGGCCGCTGCGTGTCAACCCTCGGCTGGGTGGGGTGCGCCGAATCGGAGTTGCGATCCTCGGCCGTCCCGAAGGACGGCCGCTGCGGCTACTCCGCCAACGCGCTGGCGGACCTCATGATGGTTGCGATCCTCGGCCGTCCCGAAGGACGGCCGCTGCCCCCCAATTCGCGAAAACGTTCCACCGCGTAACGGTGTTGCGATCCTCGGCCGTCCCGAAGGACGGCCGCTGCCTCAAGGAGCGTTGATATGGACAACCAGCACCTTGCCGTTGCGATCCTCGGCCGTCCCGAAGGACGGCCGCTGCTGCCGCGCGGGGGGAACCAACCAAAAGGAGTCAGAGAGTTGCGATCCTCGGCCGTCCCGAAGGACGGCCGCTGCCTACCCAACGCCCCGGTCGCTACGGGACAGCCTCGCGTTGCGATCCTCGGCCGTCCCGAAGGACGGCCGCTGCCTGGCTGCCCCCGCCGACCCCGCTGTGCTCGCGGTTGCGATCCTCGGCCGTCCCGAAGGACGGCCGCTGCGGTCATCGAGGCGCCGGATCGTCATTTGTTGGTACGCGTTGCGATCCTCGGCCGTCCCGAAGGACGGCCGCTGCCTCAAGGAGCGTTGATATGGACAACCAGCACCTTGCCGTTGCGATCCTCGGCCGTCCCGAAGGACGGCCGCTGCCACCCACGTTGCCCTGCCCATCATCAAACTGATAGTCGGTTGCGATCCTCGGCCGTCCCGAAGGACGGCCGCTGCTTTCCCTGTCCACACACGTAACCGTTTGGTAGCGGTTGCGATCCTCGGCCGTCCCGAAGGACGGCCGCTGCGTCCACCCTGTACGCCGGCGCCAGGGCTTTATGGGGTTGCGATCCTCGGCCGTCCCGAAGGACGGCCGCTGCTTCCGGGTTTTCTGCGTAGGTGACTCTGACCCGGTGTTGCGATCCTCGGCCGTCCCGAAGGACGGCCGCTGCCGGTGTGGGACCGGCCACTGCGACTGCTGTGCACGGTTGCGATCCTCGGCCGTCCCGAAGGACGGCCGCTGCGGGCACGTCGGGACGTGTGGGTCGATCGACCACTCGTTGCGATCCTCGGCCGTCCCGAAGGACGGCCGCTGCCCGGCGGGCCAGCGTCGGCCCGATACCGAAGATCAGGTTGCGATCCTCGGCCGTCCCGAAGGACGGCCGCTGCACATGGGGCCGGTCGTCGGCACGCTTTGGCGCGAGGAGTTGCGATCCTCGGCCGTCCCGAAGGACGGCCGCTGCCACGCTCACCGCTGCCGCCATTCGCCCATCGGCCGGTTGCGATCCTCGGCCGTCCCGAAGGACGGCCGCTGCGGAACTGAGGCCGGATCTGTGCTAGGACGGAATCCGGTTGCGATCCTCGGCCGTCCCGAAGGACGGCCGCTGCCTTGCGCGACCTGCAGGATACTGCTATTGCTGCAGAGAGGCTCAAGATCATTTGTGATATATGATGCGACACGCCGAGGGTGGAGTGCGGGACCTTGAGGCGTGTCGGGCGACGTATGGGGTTCCGAAGTCGTCAGAGGGTAGGCCGTGGTGGCTGGCCTCGGCAGTACGCAACCGGTACTTGGCGGCCAGTGCCGTAGCCTCGTCGGGAGCGCCGTGGCGTAGCAGCATACGGAGCACTTCTGACGGCAGGGGAGCGAGCCACGCCAAGGGAGTCTCCGGCTCTGCCGCCGCGAGTCGCACGCTTTACCAGTGGGTCACCTGTCTTACCGTCTGCCGCCTGAAGTGATCCTAAAGTCGGACGCTCTATGGGGCGCCGCTGGGGTTGAGTGGCAGGGCGAGGGGGTCGGTGATGCCACCGGGGCAGGCGTAGCGGTCGATGTCCCAGCCGGCGCGGCGGGCACCCGCCTGGTAGGCGGCTTTGTAGAACTCCAGCACTGCCGAGCGGGGATCGGCAGCCGCCCGCGCGTCGTCGTAGCGCAGTACGGCCAGGTGGCTGCCACGCTGCGGTGCCCACTGGGCCGGCGGTGGCAGCGGGTCATCGACCAGGCCAGCCGGTTCGGGGGCGGTGTAGGAGTAGAAGGCGGGGTGCGGGAAGTTGCTGTCGCCGAACCAGAACCCGAAACTGACGACCTCCCGAGAGTAAGCTTCCCGGGTCACCGAGTCAGCTTCGGGAGGCTGCGGGATCACGCGGTCGGCGAAGCGGGTGGTGGCGATATCAAAGGTGTGCCAGAAATGGTGCACCGGGCTTGCCTTGCCGGAGTAACCGGCGGCGAAGTCCTCCAGCACCAGGTTGACCTGGCTGAGGACCTGCCAGTAACGGGTAACCCAGCCGGGGTCGTAGCTGGTGTGTTCGGTGTCGTCAGCGAACGCCCGGTCGGCATCCGGCAGATCAAACGGGTACGGCTTTGCCACCCGTACCTCAACCCCGAGGCTGTCCAGCGCCGCCAGCGTAGCGGTGTAGAACGAGGCGACCGACTGTCCAGCCAGCGGGAATGACACGCTCCGCCCGTCGAGCGCGTGCACGAGCAGCCGGTGAGCAACGAAGTCGAAGTCGATGGTGAAGATCGGGTTGCCGTCCACCAACCCCATCGGACGACTGGTGATACCGCGCCCGGTGAGGTGGAAGGCAATGTTCCACCAGTGGTTGCGCCGGACGCTGGCCGCCAACCGGATCTTGCCCACGACCTGCAGGAAGCGGTGCAAGGTCTCCTTGGTATCGACCCAACTGGCCAACGGCATGGCGGGAAACGTCTCCATGCGCCGACCTTAGGACCCGCGGGCGCCGGACGGCGCAGCGAACGCGCGGCCGGCGCCTAGCCGCGGGCCGGTTCAGAACCAAGTGCTGCACCACGGCGTGACCGCCGAGCGGAACATGGCATCCGCTCTAGCCACGGCGCCAGGGGAGTGTTCGTCGAGCAGGCCGGCAGCGGCGAGCGTACGGACGCCGTAACCGCCCAGGTAAGCCGAACCGAGCACCCCGACATCAAGGGTGAGATCCGCCGAGGCGGTAGTCGGCACGCAACTAGCGCCGCCGGGCCCGCCGTCCAGCGCGAACCGGCCCCCGGCCAGACCAGTGGCATCCACGACCTCCAAGACGAGGCAGCCGGGCACCAGGTAAGACCGGGCCGCCAGTATCCCGGCCACATCCAGCGGGCGGACCCACAGGAAGTCGCACCGGTCGCTAGGCCGGGCATGCCGAGCGTCGGTCAGCAGCCAGGGCACCAGCTCGTCCGCCGAGCGGTCTTCCACCCGCACGCTGGCCACCAAGTCCAGGCTAAGCAAGTGGTGCCACAGCAGCGCCTCGGCGGCCGGCTCGCCGGTCACCAGAAGCTGGACCGTGGCTTGGCCTTGGGGCTGGTAGTACTCCCACTTCTCCTCGACCTCGTACCGCGCCATACCGATCAACGACCCAGCCGGATCTCGGGCGACGACGTAGAAGCCGGGCTTGGGCTCCGGCCGGCTCGGGTAGCACAGGATCCCGAGGTCAATGTCCCAGAACCGCGCCGGCCGGGAAATCTCACCGGGATGGCTCAACCGGTGCTGCTCGTAAACCTGGGGGACCAGCGCCCGGGCGGTGTCCCGGTCGACGTACTCCACCGTCCCTTGTGGACAGTGCCGGACCCGGCCGGCCAGCGCGTCCACGGTCCAGGTCTGATGCTCGGTCGCCGCGCCGTACCCGAACCGCCCGTAGATCTCCCAGGCTCCCGCGATCAGGATGCTCACTTGCTCGCCCCGCTCCACCGACGCGGCCAGGTCGCTGGCCACCAGCCGGGAGGCCAGACCGCGGCGCCGGTACGTGGAGGTGGTCGTCACTGCGGTCACGGCCGACGCCGCCAGCACACCGCCGCCGGGCACCGTCAGCTCGGCCGGGAAGCTGCGCAGCGTCGCCACCACCCGGTCCCCGTCGAGACCGGCCCAGGTACGGTCTAGGTCCAGCCCTCCCTGGCGCGCCTCGGAGTCCACATCGCCAGCCGGGTTGAGGAACCCGGTGTTCAGCGCTCCGCACCAAGCCGGCACCTCATCCTCGGTGATCGTGCGTACGTCAATCTGCATGGACCGCAGGCTCCCAGGCGAGCGGTACGCCGGGCCACCGAGAATCGGCGTCCAGACGCCGGCGCGAGGTCGGTCGGCGATCTAGGCGGCTGCGACAGCCTGCTGGAGCTGGTCGCGAAACTCCGGTACGCCGGTGACACCCTCGTACGGCGCGGAGTCGGCCAGTAGCTCCCGCAGCCGCCCGGCGACCCGGGTGGAGAAGGTGACCTGGGTGGCCATCGCGATCGCCGCCGTGCCATCCACGCAGGCTTGCTCTGGCTCGCGCAGGAGGAACCGATCTTGGGCGAGGCCGATCTGATCGAAGGCCCTCGACCGCGCGAAGTCCTTGCCGCGTACGGCAAGCGCACGCAATGTGTGAGCCTCGGCATTGGTGGCAAACCGCCGCTCCGCGCGCGCCAAGTCCCGGAAGCCTTCTGCGGCTTCCCCCGCCAACTCAGCACCCCCAAAGTACGGAAAGTACTCGGAAACGATCGGTTCTTCGTCTTCGTCCGCCGCGACCGCGTGCAACTCAAAGGCGAGGTTAATGCCGTTACGTACCTCCGGAGCGTAGGAAGGCCCCATGCTAGCGAGCATCCGCGCCTTCAAACCCCACAAACCAGCCCTGATGGTGCTCAACCGGTACCGGTCAGCCGGGAGCCGGTCCAAGGCGAGATCAACGAACCGCAGCCCGGTGTCCGGGTGGCCGGCGGAGCGCATCTGGCGCGCCATGCTGCACAGGGTGCCGACCGAACGCAGGGTGGCGCGCTCGTTATCTGCCTCCCGAGCCGCTTGCAAGGCGTACACGAAGTAGCGCTGCGCCGGACCCTCCATACCGACGTCGTAGCTCATCCAGCCGACATGGAACGCGAGGTCCGCAATCGCAGTCAGCAGCCGCTTACCCACCGGTTCACTGAACCGAGCATGGGTCATCAGATCGACCGCGTACTTCAGGCGACCAACTGCGGCTTCACGGCCCAAGCCGCCACCCAGCGCCGCATCTGACCACCAGAACTGGTGGGTGGTGCGCTCTAAGGCGTAGACGGTCGACATGTCGATCCGCTCACCGGTGCGATCGGTACCGGGGAGCAAAGACCCCGCAGCCGGCTCACCCAGCCACCGCGCGATCGGATCGCTCAGCGAGACACCCGCAGCAAGACCGACGGCATCGGTCAACACCTCTCGTCTGGTCAGCATGTCGCTCCTCAGGAAGACCCACAGATCCTCCAGGGTACGAGCAGGCACCCAGGCTTGCAGGTGAGCCGGCACCGGAGCACCACCGGCACGCAGGTCAGGCCACAAGATGCTGACCGGGATCGGGATCCCCCAGGCCGTACTGAGCACATCGGCGACCACCTCCGGATACTGGCAGACACTGCCACCCAGCCACCGCTTCACCCGAACATGGTCGTAATAGACCTTGACCCCATGCATCGCCCAAGCCCGCACGTTCACCGCCTCAGCGAACCGCTCCAACGACGGAAACCCACCCCCAGCAATCAACGCCGCCAAACACGGATTCGCCACCCCCGCCGGCAACCTCATACCCACCCTCCTCGACTCATCAAGTGAGCAGAACCTAATCCCGCCGAAGCAGATAGTAATCGCCACCGACCGACCAGGAATGCGTCGCGCACGCCTCGCGCACCCCCCACACGCAGACCACCATCACTGTTTGCGGCTATGGCGTCGCGATCGGGTTGTTGTCGGGCGGCGCAGCGCGCGAGAACCTGAGCACGATTTGCGCGGATGCTTCGGCTGAGCCGGAGAACATCGTCACGGTTGCCTCGCCGGTGAGCTGGACCCCGAAACTGACCTCGATCTCCTCGACCTCCCAGCTCGGGTTCGGGAGCCCGAGCTGGGCACGGTGGGCGCGCCGGTCGCCTTGCCGTTGCTCCAGCGCGGCCATCATCCGCTCGGCCACCGTGTCAACCTCGGCGGCGATGGCTTCTGAGGCGGAGGTGAGCGCCTCTTGGCCAGCCGTCACAGTGCGCCGCCACAGCCCGGTCCGGGGCCGGGCGTGCCGCGGCGAGGCCGGCTGCATCCGGTCCGCTGAGCCGCCGTCCGGCTGCTCCGGCGGGCCCGGCTCCTCGACCCAGCGGACTACCTCGACCCGGTTGATCTCTGCCTCGGGCACGCTCACCTTCCGTGGGTGCGGCCGACTCTGCGCGGGTCGGACCTAGAGGACTAGAGGATGGGTTGGTGGTGCGGCAGGTGCTGGATGCTCCGGTCGTACGGGTCAAGCTCGCCCACCTCGAACCGGCACAGCTTGACCGCCCACCACAGGACCTCCCTGACGTCGCCGTGTGACTTGTACGAACGCCCGTCGGGCAGCACGGCGGCCCACCCGCCGTCGCGTGAGGCAACTAGGGTGGCGACCGGCGTGGCATCGACCTCTGGAACATTGACCTCAGGACCGGGGGGTTCGGTGGGTGACGCCGCGGCACGCCGGCAGACTCGCCGCTTCCCCGCGCCGGTGCCGCCAGCCGCCCGCAGGGCGGGTAGGGTTCGGCGCGAGCCGCGGGCGGTCAGCAGCCATAGCCGCACGGTGCGGTCGTCGCCGCCGGAGGCCAGTACAGTACGCCCATCGGGCAACGGCACCGCAGCCACCGATAACACTCGGCCGGTGTGGCCGGTCAGCGGCTGACCCAGGGCAGCACCGATAACCGGATCCCACAACCGCACCAAGCCGTCGTCGCCGGCGGAGGCCAGCAGGGTGCGCCCGTCGGGTAGCGGCACCGCGGCCACCGACCGCAGCCCGCCGGTGTGGCCGG
>OBLV0100000036.1_pt1 | contig 89766 bp, 79 predicted proteins | sample 1520071 | NCBI WGS metagenome assembly OBLV01 (sample SAMEA3888446, study PRJEB22518) | metagenome | reverse complement strand
TACACGCAGGTCTACCGGATCCGAACCCTCGACGCGGCGTCCGTCGCGGATCTTCTCCGGCGGAGTTTCCGCGAGATCGACGTCACCGTCGACGCCGGAATCAACGCGATCGCCGTATCTGCGACATCCGCGCAGCACCAGCGAATCGCGGACGCGCTCACTCAGCTGGACCCGGCGCCCGGTGCTGCTCAAAGTGCGATGGGAGGCGGCGGCTCGCCCGGCAACGGGACGACCGACGTCGTCACTCTCAAGTCGTTCGTCCCCGGCCAGTCGCAGGGCGGCGTCGACGCCGTGGCCTCGATCACCCAGGCTCTGCAGGTCGTCACTCCCGACGTGCGCGTCGTCCAGTTGCCGACGCCCGGACAGATCGCGCTGGTCGGTCCACCGATGAGCTTGCGGACCGCGCACGACTTCATCGACAAGGTCGACGTCGTCGCCCCGCTGGTCGTCCTCGACACCGAAGTCCTCGAGCTCGACGAAAGCGTCGCCAAGAACCTCGGCCTTCAGCTCGGTACGGCGGCGATCAGCACGACGTTTAGCGAGGTGCAGCCGCCGCCGAACGCGGACGGCACTCCGGGCCGCATCGGCGCGTTTCAGGCACTGACCCGCACGCCGATCACGTTCACGGCCCAACTCAACCTGCTCGTGCAGAACGGCAAGGGTCGCGTCCTCGCCGACCCGCGCATCACGACGCTCTCCGGCCGCACAGCTTCGATTCGTGCCGGTGATACGATCTCGATCCTCACGACCACCGCAGGCAACGCCGGAACGATCGCGACGACGCAGGTCCAGAGCTTCCAGACCGGCGTGAACCTCGATATCACGCCGTCGGTGACGCCGGACGGAGGAATCACCGTCGCGCTGCACCCGGTCGTGAACAGTTTGATCGGCACGAACGCCGGGGTGCCGGAGATCAGCACGCGCGACACGCAGACGACCGTACACCTGCAGGACGACCAGACGCTCGTGATCGGTGGTCTTATTCAAGAAAACGACACCCGAACGACCACGAAGCTCCCGCTTCTCGGCGATCTGCCGCTCATCGGGGGAGCGTTTCGCAGTGACAGCGTGCAGAATCAGCGTAACGAGTTGATCATCGTCGTCACGCCGCACGTCGTCAGACCCGACAAGTCTGGGTTCCCGGGTCCGGCGCTCGGAGAGCTCCCGACGCCGGCCCCGTTGCCGACGCTCCCGCCGGACACGCACTTGCCGCCGCCTTCGGGGCGACTGCCCGCGTCCGACGGCGTCGTCCGCGGGCCACAGGTAACACCGACCCCGAGCCCACAGATCACGGCCGCTTCTCATACGCCGGCTCCGGTTCCCAGCGCGTTCGCGCAGACCAACGTGTTCACGTTCGGCGCGCCTCCGCAAAGCAACTTCGCGAAGCCGTCCGACTCGGTGCAGATCTTCTATGCAACGCTGTCGCCGACCGTCGTATCGAACGGCACGCAAGTCCACCTCGCCGTGATCACGACCTCGAACGCGAATGCCGTCAAGCTTCAGGCGGGCAGTATGACGATCGGCCTGAGCCAAACGGCACCAGGTCAATGGCAGGGTACGTTCCCATTCCCTGCCGGAGCCGCTCCAGTCGGCCAAAGGACGATAATGCTCTCCCTCGTGGCAAGCCGAGCCGACGGTACGTCGGCAACAATCCCGATTTCGGTCAGCCTATCGTCCCCCTAGGAACTGTGAGCGACATGATTGTCTCCGGCGGCCGAGAGCTTCATTTAGGACCTTCTTCGCGCCATCGTCGTGACATCCAACATCACCTGGTCGGTTAACAGCGCCGCGCGCTACAGCGCTACCAAAGCGTCCTCTCCGGTGATCGTTCGACCAGCCGACTGGATCGCCGCGATCCTGGCGCTAGGCGCAGGCTGGTATCACAACGACTACCCTCCCCGTTCAGCGCGCGCCACGGGCTGCGCTGGTTCGGGTTCGACATCAGCTAACTCGCCATTAAAGTGCTCGCCTGGATGAAGCTCGCCCGCGGCGTCAACCCGCCGACGCCGCAGATGCTCCCGCGCTATGCCTCCGGCGCGTGTACGGCACGCACGAGCTTAGACAACGCGCAGCCGCAACCAAGGCGCTGTGGCCCATTTCGGAGTCGCCTAGTCGGGTTCGAGCAGGTTCATTGACGCGGCCACGATCGTGGAAACAGCAAGCCCGTTTTCCAGGGCGTCAGAATGCGCTTCGCGTTGGCGGCGAGGTTTCTCGGCGCGGGCATTTCGCGAAGGCCTTCGAGCATTTCGATCGCTCGGGCTTCGTCCGTCAACAGAAACACCTCGGCGGCTTGCAACCTGACATACGGATCCTCACTTCCGAGGAGGATCTCGATCTGCCGTTGCTCGCCCTTGGCGACGAGCCAGGCGTAGGCTGCCTCGAGATTCCGCCGCAACAGCGAGACTTCGGCGCGGTCTCCGTCATTGACGGCGAGAAAGCGGCCGATACGTGCGGCAGCGTCCTCAAAGCGGCCGAGAATCGTTCGCGTGTCGGCGTCTTCAGCCATGCCTAGTTCGATGCGGAAGCTGCCTTCGCCATTGAAATGCAACCGTCACGCGGGTTGGTACGTCAGCCGCACTGCGTCGTCGCCGACGCGGTCGACGGCAACGAGATTTAGCGCGGGTCGAGCGCTTGCGAAGTACGGCTTCCCGCTGCCGAGCACGGCAGGGCGGAAGTAGAGGCGATACTCGTCGATGAGGCCTGCCGCGGTGAGGCTCGCCGCCAGCTCAGGCCCGGCGACGCCGATGTCGCCGTGAATCTTCGATTTCAGGTTGCGAACGAATGCTTCGACGTCGCCACCGACGAGCGTGGCGTTAGGGCCGACCGACTTCAGCGAACGAGACACGACCCATTTCGGATGCACGCGCCACGCTGTCGCGAAGGTGTGCTCGATCGCGGTCCATTGGGATTGGTCTTCCTCCCAGTAGCGCATGATCTCGTAAATGCGACGGCCGTAGACGACGCCCGCCAAGCTGCTTTCGAACTCGGTGAAGTGCCGAAAGAGCGCGTCGTCGGGGAGAGGAAACGCGTCGAGCGAACCGTCCGCCGCCCCGACGTAACCGTCGAGGGACTGCGTCATCGCGAAGATCAGTCTGGCCATACTCTCTCCATTCGGCGCCGCCAGGCAAGACGTCTCGTTCACGGCGAAGATCGCCCCCGGATGAGTGACCGCTTCGACTTGACCGATCATGCACGGCGGAACCGCGCCCATTGGGACGCGGAGAGCGACGACTACGAGACGCGACACACGGCGCAGCTCGAACGCTCGCCATGCGCATGGGGCGTCTGGTCGATCCCCGAATCTGAGCTCAACGTTCTCGGCGATCTCCGTAACAAGGACGTCCTCGAGTTGGGCTGCGGCGCGGCGCGCTGGTCGATCGCGCTGACACAGACCGGCGCACGCTGCGTCGGCCTCGACAACTCCGCGCGCCAGCTGGAGCACGCACGGAGGCTGATGGCCGAAGCCAGGGTGGACGTTCCGCTCGTCCACGCCAGCGCCGAGGCGATTCCGCTGCCGGACGCGTCATTCGATGTCGTCTTCTGCGACCACGGTGCGATGTCGTTCGCCGATCCGCTGCGGACCGTCCCCGAGGTCGCGCGCATCTTGCGCCCGGGAGGCCTGTTCGCGTTCAGTGCCGAGTCGCCGCTGCACTTCATCTGTTGGGACGACGCGACGGACGCCGTCACGGAACAGCTGCGATCGAACTACTTCGAGCGCACGAGCGCCGATGACGGTGAATCCATTTCCTTCTCGCTTCCCTACGGCGAGTGGATCGCACTCTTCCGCCGCAACGGATTCGTCATCGAAGACCTCATCGAGTTGCGCGCGCCGATCGGCGCCGATTCGACGTACACCGACTACGTGCCGCACGCGTGGGCCCGGCAGTGGCCCGCCGAACAGATTTGGCGCGTTCGCAAGCACGCCTGACCGCCAGGTTCACGCGGCCATCGACGACTTTTGCTCACTTACGCATGCGGTTCCAGTATTGATATGCCGCGACGCCGAGCAAGAGTGTTCCGAACGCGAGATCCTCGGGAACAGAGTATCTGTACCTGTAACTACTGACTGGGAAGATATGGAACCAACTCAAACCGGCGAGGGCGAAGAGCACCAAGGCAACGACAATGGTGGTGATTGGGGAGTAGCGCATTATCGACTCCGATCGACTAAGAGGAGTGCGGTGCGTCGGCCATGAGTCGCGTTCCCGGCCACGGGACAGTAAAGAATCGGACATTGTCGCGGCTTGGGTGGGCCGAATGCGCGGCATTTTCTGCACCAAACTTGACGTACGCTTCGCGGTGGAGAGTAGGCGGGCGTCGAAGGCCGCGGTGGTGGAGGAACGCCGGAAGGATCAGCGCCGCAAGCTTTACGGTCGCCAGTATCTCGCCATGCTCGTGGGCGTCATGCCCGAGGACAGGCGCAAGGGTGACCGGCGTCGGCAGCCCGAGGTCCCGTTGAACGCCGAGCCCGCACCAAACGAGGACGGCGGGCTCGACGACCGCGCGGCGGCCAGCTAGCCGCCCGCGGCGGCCGCCGGCACACGCACATCGCGCCCCGGGTGGGGCTCACCGGCGCGGTGAACCTTTCGGCATGATCGCAAGGCTTTCGCTCGTCGCCGGAATCGCCGCGTGCGCGCTGCTCGCCGGCGTTCCGCACCGTGCCGACGCGGCGAACTTCGCCGGCCGCTGGTACCTGCACGGATCAATCGGGATCCTCCCGGCGAACGGCACGTGTACCTTTCGCCAGTCCGGCACGACGCTAGCCGGATCGTGTGTCAGTCTCGGCAGCCGTGCCGTCGCGAGCGGCGCTGTCGACGGCAGTCACGTCTTCTGGCGGGTCCGCAACCGCACGTCGCACGGCGCGTTCGACGGCCGCCTCGTCGGTCCAGGGACGATTCGCGGAACCTGGACCACGACGCTCGCACCGGGGATCGGCAGCTTCACCGCCACGCGCAGCTGACGCTGCGCGCGGCGGCGCTCGTGGCGGGAGGGTGTCGGAATCGAACCGACCAGCCGCCTTGCGACGGCCTCACCGGTTTTGAAGACCGGGCGAGCCACCAGACCCGTACGCTCCCACGCGCCGCGTAGGCTACAACGTTGCCGCGCGAGGGCCTTTTGCGCAGCGAGAATGATTCGCGAGCCGGCGGCGAAAGGTGGTCGCGCGATGAGGCGGCTGCTGCCGGTAGCGATCGGGTTCGCGTTCCTCTCGATTCCGCTGTACCCGGCGTTCATCACCTTGACGGGCGTGCGTGTGCCGGGCGTGTCGCTCGTTCCGGTGCCGCTCACGTTCGCGCTGCTCGGCGTGGCCGCGCTGGCCGTGGCCCTCGTCGGCGCTGTGCTCGTCGCGACGGCAGGACCGCCCGTCCCGACCGCGGTCGCCTTCGCCGCGCTGCCTGTGGCCGGCGTATTGGCGGCGGTCCTCGGCTTCGATCCGACCGCCGGGGCGGTGTTCATCGCGATCGGGATCTTCGGCGTCATCTTCCATGCGGCGATCGTGCGGTTCTTCCGCGAGCCGCACGTCGAGGACACGATCTGGGCGTGCTACCTCGCCTCGGGCGCGGTCGCCGCGCTGCTCGCGATCGTCATGGCGCTGGCGCGCACACCAGCCGACCTCTACACCGTCGGCCACGGCCGCGCGATCGGGACGTTCATCCTGCCGGGCGAACTGGCCGGGTATCTCGTCATGTTCGTCCCGGTCGCGTACGCGCTGGCGCGGGCCGGCGCGCGCCGCGACGTGCGCGTCGTCGCAACGATCGCCGTCTTCGCCGGCGCGATCGCGTTCATCCTCACCTTCTCGCGCGCCGGCTGGATCGGTATGGCGGCGGCCGTCGCGTTCTTCACCTACACGCAGCGCGAACGGCGCCGGCTGCGGGTCGCGATCCTGATCGTCTGCGCGGCGATCGTCGCGACGGGGCTGGTGTTCAACACGCATCACGACCCGTCGGAGAACTTCACCCGGCTGTCGATCTGGCGCGCGGCCTCCGACATGATCGCGCGCTTCCCGTTCACCGGCGTCGGGCCGTTCGACTTCGCCTCGATCTACCGTTGGGTTCGGCTGCCGGACGGCGAGCCGATCGCGTTTCACGCGCACAGCTTCCTGCTGTCGGTCACTGCCGAGCTGGGCCTGGTCGGGCTCGCCGCGGTCGCGTTCGGCTGGTGGCGGTTCGTACGTGCGCTCCGCGGCCGGCTGCGCGACGCATCCGGCCCACAGACGCTCGCCCTCGCGATCGCGGCCGGACTCGTCGGGACGTGGGTGCAGAGCCTGATCGACACCGTCAGCTTGGTCGTGTTCGCGATCTGGCCACTATTCACGGCGCTCGCGCTCGTCACCGTGCGCACACCGTCGACCGTGAAAACGGGGCCGGCGAGCGTGGAAGCGCCCCCTGCGGCCTTGCCGGTGCGACGACGCATGCCGCGCGCCGTCATCGGCGCTGCAGCGATCGTGCTCGCGGCGTGCGCCTTCATCCAGCTCGCGTCCGACGCCGTGTTCGCGCGCGCCGGCGATCCCGCGTCGCTGCCGGGCCGGCTCCAACCGGACATCGGCACCGCGCTGTATCGCGGGATCGAACGCATCGCGCCGTTGCCGTTCGTCGAGGCGACGCTGGCCGGCGCGGCCCTGCGCAACGGCAACCTCGACGCCGCGTCGGCACACGCGTACCGACTGCCCGACGGATCGGTGCGCAGCGATTTGCTGGCGCGCGTTGCCGAAGCACGCGGCGACACGCCGGCCGCGATGGAGCTGTTCCTCGACGCCGGCGACGACCTGGCGCTGCAGCGTTACGTCGATGGCCTGAGCGCGCGGTCACGCTACGTCGCGGCGTACGACTTCGAGGCGCGCATCCGCGACCGTCTCGAAGCCGCGCCGACGCGGCCGAACGCCGCCGCCGACAGTTGGTGGCGGCTCGGCCGACTCGCCGTACGCCTGCACCGCCCTGCCGAAGCGAAGCTCGACTTCGCGCGCGCCGACGCGGTCGCGCCGCTGAACACGAAATACCTGATCGACGCCGGCATTCTGGCGCTCGAGGAACGCGACGCGGCGACCGCCGCGGCGCTGTTCGCGAAGACCCGCCAGATCGACCCCGCCAGCGCCGAGGCGACCGCCGGTCTCGGGCTCGCGTCGCTACAGCGCGGCGACGTCACCCAGGCGCACCGACTCTGCGACGCTGCCGACGCGATCGATCCGCACGCGCCCCTCGCGGCGCGGCTCAAGCACCACCTCGCGGCAACGACGATTCAGTGATCGTTCACGACGATTTTGAAGTAATCCGGTGCCACGCGATCGCCGCCTTCAGGGCGAATGTGGTGGTAATCGTCCGGCTTCCGTACGATATGATGCGTGTCGGCCCGCTCGTTACGCGCCCGACTTCCATTCGTATGAAGCTGCAACTCGGCAGGCTTCCGTCGCCGCCGGCTTCCCGGTTCAAGTACGCCAGGGCGCGCGAGGCATACGCCACATCCGGCCGCGACGACGGAGCGGCTGACTGCGCGGCCGCTAGACCGAGCAACGCCAGAGCCGTATCCATGGCATTGCTCGCCGAGCCCGAACCCCATCCGCCGTCAACGTTTTGACTCCGCCGGAGAAAGCCCGCGGCCTTCTCGATCGAATCGCCGGCAAACGTAACCTCGCCCAGAAGCCGCAAACACGCATATGTCCCATAATACGGACCGTGGTACCACGTGCTCGCCCAGAATCCGTCGGGGGACTGCTTGTTCATCAGGTATCGCGCACCGCGCGCGATCTCGTCGGCGTAGCGCGCGCGATCCAGGAGTGCCAGCGCGTACAGCAGGTTGGCCATCACCTCAGGATCCGCTCCGGCTCCCCACATCCGGTCCACGAAATCCAATTGCCGCATTTCCGCCGGCGTGCGATCGGAGCTCGGTATGACCCACGTTTCAAAAGAACCGTCCGCGCGCGCCCCGTCCAGGACGACCGATAGAGGCTCCAGGCAGTATTTCGTGATCTCGCCCCGATGGCCCGAAGACCAAAGGACTTGCATCACCTCCGCGAGATCGTCCGCGTCCGGCGGCAGCTCCGGCAGATCGGGGAAATAGGCCCAGCCTCCCGCGCCGGTGCTTTTCCGGCTTACGAGGTAGCGCACCTCACTGTCCACGATGACGCGCAACGCGTCGTCGAGCTCTCTGTTCGCATCGCAGAAGGCGTCGGCGATGAGCGCGCGCTGAAACGTGTCGCCACGTTGGAACTGAGGACCGCTGAGGCCCAGTTCGGGAGGAAACTCCATGACGTGGCGTGTTTCGCCAAACCCATGTCTCCATTGCTCGACGATGTACCGCAGTGATGACCACGCCAGCGCTTGCCACGCATCCTTCGGCGGCGGCAGGACGACGTCAACCGGTTCCTGCTCCACCAACCGCTGCACGTTCTCGACGACGATGCGCTGGAGGTCGGCCAGCAAGAGCGCACACTCCTCTCGCAACTCCTTGTGCGCCGTGAGCCAAGCAAGGTTCGGCCATCGTTCCAGGGCGCGTTCGGCCTCATCGAGTTCGGCGAGGGCAAGGTTCAGGACGTACGCGGCATGACCGTCGTAGAAGAGCCGCAGACCGACCTCCGAGGCGACGTTCTCGAACTCTTCACCGGACGTCCACGAGGGCTTCTCGCCGGCGGCTCGCGCCAGGACCAGCGACGGCGTTCCGTACCGCAGATCCTCCTTCCAGTCGCGCAAGTCATCGAGCATCTGGCTCGCCGCATTGAACCCGTCGAGCGCCGTGACGAGCGCCGGAAGAGGGCTGCGCGTCCCGCTCATCGAGGCCAAGCCCGCGAGTGTCGCGCGCGCTACGCCGTTCTTCGCGCGGGCGATGTCGAGAGCAACTCCTTCCGAGAGGTCGCGCCAGCTCCGATCGCCCACGACGAATCGCTGCTCTTCAGCGCAAGCCCGGGCGAATTCGATCAGGTATCCGCGAAAGTCGCTCCAAAATACCGAGTCTGCCGGAAAGAGCTCGTGCAAGAGGTGATACGCCTCGTATTGCAGGGCCAACACGCGCGCGGCGTTGATCGGTAGCGCCCGCGCGACCGCAGCTTGCGAGTCCTCGTCGTAGAGCTTGTCGTGCAGAAAGATCGAAGTCGCGTACAGTCGCGACGCGATCGAAAACGTCTCGAGCTGAGTTGCCGGGATGGACGGGAAAGCCGCCGCGAACAAGTGCGGAAAGGCGTCGTAAAAAGATGCGACCGTGCCGCCGAGCACGATCGCATCCGGCCAAATCGACTGAAGCTGTCGAATTCCTCTAGCGGTTCTCCGGGCTTTCCGGTTGAGGGCCGATACCTGAGCCGTCACCAGAGGGAGCTCCGATCAGAACTTGTTGACCCCGTCGATAACGACGGTCCACTTCGTTTCCGATCGCTTCATCTCGCTCGGTGCGCCCGTAAGGCGCGCTTGTAACTCGTGCAAGTCGGGCCTGCTGCCCACGAGCGACGGCAGGTCGATCTTCCTGGGATCCATCCCTGCTCGCTTCAGCGAGCTCAGCAGCTTCTGGCCGTCCACGTGAGTCATTTCAGCTTCGGTCTCGGCGCTCGCACTGGACGGTCGGCCCGCTATGCCGAATGCGAGCGCTCCTGATGCAAGTGACGCTATCGCCGCTGTACGTGTCGGACGGCCTGAGTCGCCCTTCGGCTCGCCCCCGGCGGGCAGGCTCTGCTCTGAGTTCTCGTTCATCATCGCCTCCAGACGATCGCCGTGACCGACCACGATTTTGGTCCTCACGGCGGCCGACGACGCTTGCCTTGGTAATATGACCGAGAATCCCCTCTATTGGGCCTTCTGGGACCCTAGCTGCTCTCGCCTCGGCAAAGCGCCATGACTCGACGCCGCGGGACCCGCCTCGCCCTCGTACCGCTCGCGCTGCTGTTCGCGTCCTGCGCGCCTGCGGGTGACGGTCACGCTGCGGCGCGCGTGTTCACCGTCGCGCAGCAGCGCGAGCCCGGCTCGCTGAACCCGGCGCTCGAGAACGGGACGTCGTCGACCGAGTGGGGCGAGCTGCTGTTCCAGTATCTGGTCAAGTTCGACGACCGTGGCCGGCTGATCGGCGACGCCGCGACGGAAGCGCCGACGCTGCGCAACGGCGGGATCAGCCGCGACGGGCTCACGATCACCTATCACCTGCGCCGCGGGCTGCGCTTCGCCGACGGCGCGCCGCTGACGGCGCGCGATTGCGCGTACTCGGTCGACGCGATCAACGATCCGAACAACTCGCCGCAGTCGCGCTACGGCTACGACGTCGTGCGCCGCGCCGAGGCGCGCGGCGACGACACGCTGGTGCTGCACCTGCGCCGGCCGTTCGCGCCGCTGCTCACCGTCGTACTGGCGCCGGCCGGCTTCCCGATCCTCCCGCGCCACCTGCTCGCGCGGTACCACGACTTCAACCACCTTCCGTTCGACGCGCTACCGGTCGGCTCGGGACCGTATGCGGTCATCCGTTGGATTCACGGCGATCGCGTCGAGCTGCGCGCGAACCCGTACTACGTGGGCGGGCCGCCCGCGATCGCACGGCTCGACGTGCGCTTCGTTCCCGACCCGAACACCGCCATCAACTTGCTGCGCACGAAGGAGGTCGACGGCTATTTCTCCGACCTCGACTACGGCAACTACCCGATCCTGCGCGCGATCGACGGCGTCGGGGTGACCAAGACGCCGACGAACGCGGTCGGCGCGCTGATCTTCAACACCCGGGACCCGGTCACGCGCGACTCACGCGTGCGGCGCGCGCTCGCGCTCGCACTCGATATCCCGTCGATGATGCGCAAGACGTACCGCGGCGCGATCTCAGCGACCGGCGCCGGGCGCGGCCTGTTCATCTGGGCCTACGACCGGCGCGCGTATCCCGACTCGCCGTACGATCCCGCCGCCGCGCGCGCGTTGTTCGACGCCGCCGGATGGAAGCTCGCACCGGACGGCGTCCGGCGCAAGGATGGCAAGGCGCTCGACGTCCTCTTCATCCTGCAGGCCGCGACGCCGGGCGACGCGATCATCGGCGACGCGGTGGCGCAGTACGAGAAGGCCGTCGGCGTGCAGGTGACGCTCAAGGCGTTCAACGTGACGCAGTTCGTGGCGCCGGCCGGCGCCGGCGGCCCGGTCTACGGCGGCACGTTCCAGATCGCGCTCTACCCGTTCGTCAACGGCGACGACCCGGACACGACCGATCAGTTCGCCTGCAAAAACCTGCCGCCGCGCGGCTACAACAAGTCACGCTTCTGCGACCCGCGCGTCGACGAGCTCCTGGCGCGCGGGCAGAGCACGTACGATCCGGCGCAGCGCACGGCGATCTACGCGCAGGTCCAGGCGCGGCTGCACGCCGAGCTGCCGATCGTGCTGCTCTACCAGCGCCCCGAGGTCGACACGTTCACCGACCGGCTGCGCGGTCGCACGACCTCGCTCTCGACGACCTGGTGGAACGTCGCGGCGTGGACGCTCGCGCGCTGAGGCCCGCGGCGGTCAGCTCTCCTCGTCTTCGTGCTCGGGCGGATCCTCGAGGGTGAGCGGCCCGTCGAACACCTCGAGCACCTCGCTGCCGGCGATGACGACCGCGTCGCGCTCCTTGTCGACGATCGCCTCGTTCGCCTCGATCCAGGCGATCGGTCCGTCGTCCTCGTCGTCTTCCGACGGCGCCAGGTAGGCGAACTCGAGCAGCCCGGTGGCGGCGAACGCGTCGACGATCGCGGCGGCCGGGCCGAGCGCCTCGGCCCGCGCCGACTCGTCGCCGTCGTCGATGCGGCGCAGAATTGCGCGCAGCTGTTCGGAGAGGTGCGCCGCGACGTCGGGATGATCGAGCGCGCTGGTCTGCGTTTGCGAGTCGTCGTGATCCACCACCGCCGCTTCGACGAGGTGCGGACCATCCCCGCGGCGAGCACCCGCTCGGCCTGCCGTTGTGCAGCCGCGCGAAAACGTCTACGATCGCCTCAGGTTCCGCGCGGAACGCGCGGACGGATTCACGCGTTGTCCTCGCAGGTGTTCACGATGATGCTCGCCCGTCAACCGCGCGCGCTACTGGCTGCGCTCGGGGCGGTTGCGATCGCGGTGTGCGCGGTCGTCCCCGCCGCTCCGGCCGACTCGGCGACGCCGAGCACGAAGAAGCCGGTCACGAAGGTCGCATCCGTCAAGAAGCACCCGGCGAAAAAAGCGGCGCCCCGCAAGCAGACCGGCTACCATCCCCACACCGGGCCGGCGCCGGCCGACGAGTACTTCGGGCGGCTCGGCATGAGCGTGCTGGGCGTGCGCAGCAAGGTGAAGGACCTCGGCCTCGACGCCGACCTGCATCCCGAGCACGATCCGGCGATCCTCAACAACGCGCTGTGGGTCGAAGACGCGATGCGCGATTGGGCCAAGAAATACCCGTTCGACCGCTGGCTGCCGCGCTATGCGTACGCGCTCGAGCAGATGTACGAAGAGATTCCGGGTGACGTGGCCCACAAGCGCGCGGTCAAGCAGATCAGCTACATCACGGCGTATTTTCCGCAGACGCTCTATGCCAAGATCGGTCGAGCGAAGCTCGCCCAGGGGATCCCCGAGCCCGACGCTTCGGAGCCACCGATCGTCTTGAGCGAGCTCGACCGGCTGGCCCTGATCGACGGAAAGGTCGTCCCGACCATGCCGCCGGCACCGGGACCCGTCGCGGCCGCGACAGCCGCCCCGACCCCCGTCCCCGAAGAGACGCCCGGTCCGACGTCCGCCGTCGCCCCCTGACCGGCGAGAGGTGTATCTTTGCGGGACAGAGTATTGTCTCGCACCTGCCCGCATCGGAGCTCACGTGGACGTCACCCGCGCCATCGCCGACCTCGACGAAGTCCGCACCCGCTTGGCCTCGGTTCAACGCTTCCGCGGCCTGTCGGGCCAGGCGGCGCTGGCCAGCGGGATCGCGGCCGTGTTCGCGGGCTTGGCGCAGTACGCGGTCGCCCCGGCCCCGCGCGACGCCGACGGCATCTCGCACTACGTCGCGATCTGGATCGTCTGCCTGGTCTTCGCGCTGCTGGTGAACTACGGCGCCGTCGCGGTGTGGCTGGCCAAGAACTGGTCGTCGCGAACGCGCACCGAACTGCAGACCGCGGCGATCGCGATCGTGCCGGCGATCGTCGCCGGCGGCGCGTTCACCGCCGCGCTCGTGGCGCGCAACCAGATCGGCATGCTGCCCGGCACGTGGTCGCTGTGCTACAGCCTCGGACTGCTCGCGGCGCGCTCGATGCTGCCGCGGGCCGTGTTCCCGGTCGCGCTCGGCTTCGCCGTGATCGGCGCAGCGCTGCTGTTCGCGCCCGGCACCAACGCGCTGGCGTGGTGGGCGATGCCGCTGACGTTCGGGATCGGCCAAACACTGATCGGCCTGCTGCTGATCCGCGACGAGAACGCGGGTCGCGACGTGGTGACGGCGCGATGAACAGCGACGCCCCGTTCGCTTTCGCCGGGCTCGAACGGATCTTTCACGAGCGCGGGCGGCTCGCCGTGTGCGCCTGCCTCATCGCCAACCCCGACGGCATGCGCTTCACAGACTTGCAGGAGTCGTGCGGGCTGACGGACGGCAACCTCAACCGTCACCTGCACGCGCTGGCCGAGGTCGGCGTCGTGAGCAGCGAGCGCGTCCGCGGCCACGGCCGGCCGACGACGATCGTGCGGATCACCGGCAGCGGCCGGCGCCGCTTCCTGGCCTACGTCGACGAGCTCGAGAGCGTCGTGCGCGGCGTGCAGGCGCGCGCCACGTCGTCGCCGGGTCGACTGGCGGCGCAGTCATGATCGAACGCGCCCTTCTCACCACCGGGACGCCGCGCCACGTCGCGATCATCATGGACGGCAACCGGCGCTGGGCTCGCGCGCGCGGCCTGTCGGCACTCGAAGGTCACCGCCGCGGAATGGCCGCGCTCGAGCGCACGATCGACGCTGCGCTGCGCAACGGGATCGACCTGCTGACCGTCTACGCGTTCAGCGAGGAGAACTGGACGCGCGAGCGGCGCGAGGTGATCGCGCTGTTCGGCTTGGCCGAGGCGTTCGCGCGCGACCGAGCCGCGTCGCTGGCGGCGCGCGGCGTGCGCGTCCGCGTCATCGGACGCCGCGACCGTCTGCCGCGGAGCTTGGGCGAAGCGTTTCGGATCCTCGAAGAGCGGACCGCGGCGGGCAGCGCGCTGCTGTTGACGATCGCGGTCGACTACAGTGCGCGCACCGAGCTGCGCAACGCCTGCCGCGCCCTCGCGCGCGACGTCGCCGCGGGCCGTCTGACGCCCGACGACATCGACGAGGACGCGATCGCGGCGAACCTGTGCACGGCGGGGCTGCCCGACCCCGATCTCGTCGTGCGCACCGGCGGCGAGCTGCGGCTGTCGAACTTCTTGCTCTACCAGTCCGCGTATTCCGAGCTGTGGGCGACCAGCGCACCGTGGCCGGACTTCGACGACGCCGCGCTCGGTCGCGCCGTCAGCGCCTTCGCCGCGCGCGAACGCCGTTTCGGCCGCTGACGCCCTGACGTGATCGAGCGCGTCGACGTCGCCGTCGTCGGCGGCGGGCCGGCCGGAACGATGGCGGCGCGCGTCGTCGCCGCGGCGGGCTCGAGCGTGGCGGTGTTCGAGCGCGAGCCGGAGCTCGGCACGCCGGTCCACACCAGCGGCGCGCTGGCGATCGAGGTGATGCGCCGGTTCGCCGTGCCGGCCGAGCTCTACCACCCGCTCGCGCGGCTGCGGCTGCGCAGCCCGAACGAGACGGCCGCCTTCGACTTCGCGGCGCCGGTCGGCTGCGTGATCGATGTGCGCGGCGTGTACCGGCACCTCGGACGCGAGGCCGAGCGCGCGGGCGCGCGGGTCGAGACCGGCGCCGCGGTGCTGCACCCGATCGTCGGCGACGGCGTCGTGCGCGGCTGTCGCGTTCACAGCGGCGGCGTCGAGCGCGACGTCGCGGCGACGATCGTCGTCGATGCGAGCGGCTACCGTGCCGAACCGTCGCGCGCAGCCGGACTGCATCCGGGCTTCGGCCGGTTCGGCGTCGGCGCCGAGCACGAGCTGATTGCGCCGCACTGCCGGCAGGACGAGGCGCTGCTGCTGGTCGGCAACCGCTACGCGCCCGCCGGCTACGCCTGGGTGTTGCCGTGGGGCCACGGCCGCGTGCGCGTCGGCGTCGGCGTGCTCCACTCCGACACGCGGGCCGACGCGCGCAAGCTGCTCGCCGCCTTCATGGCCGACCTGGCACGGTTCGACGTCGACGTCGCGGGTCACGAGGTCGTCGAGACGCACTTCGGCCTGATCCCGGCGACCGGGCTCGCGCGACGGCTGGCCGGCGACGGAATCGTCGCGGCGGGCGACGCCGGCGGCGTCGCGTCGCTCGTCGTCGGCGAGGGGATCCGGCTGAGCATGATCAGCGGCGAGATGGCCGGGCGCGCGGCGGTCGAGGCGCTCGCGCGCGGACGCTCCGATGCCGCGGCGCTGCGGCCGTACGAGCGCGCGTTCCGAGCGAAGTTCGCCCGCGATCTGCGGATCGGCGCGTCGATCAACCGGCGCATCGCCGGTTGGAACGACGCGCGCTGGGACGCTGCGGTGCGCTCGGTTCGCGACGTGCCGCCGGCAGCGCTCGCGGCGTTGTTGCAGTCGGAGTTCTCGCTCAGAGACGTCGGTGCATGGCTGCTCGCGCGTCCCGGCAACTGGCCGCGGCTCGCGCGCTGGACGGCGGCCGCCGCCTACGACTACGCGCGCGAGCTCGTCGCCGGATAAGACGAGCGCGCCCGGCGGAAAAACCGCCGGGCGCGTCGCCGGGACCAAGGACTTCCGTGTGTTACCGGGCCACGAAACCGAAGCTGCCGGTATTCCCGTTGCTGTCCGTCGCTGTCAGGATGTCTCCGCCGGCGGCCAGCGTCGCGACTGCGAACTCGTCGATCACCGTCGTGGGCGTGACGAGGGCATCACCGGCGACGACCGTCATGCGGTACGGACCGGAGTAGCCGGATTCGGTCGGCGAGAAGACCAGCGCGTTGGCGCCGACCGCGACGTACCCGGTGTAGCCGTTCTGATCGCCGATGATGCTGAAGTGGATCGGCGACTCGCCACCGGCGGATACGGTGACCGGGATCGTCACTTGGTTACCGAGGTTGTCGATGAACCGCACGGCACCCGAACCTACCCGGTTTCCGACGACGGAGAACGTTCCGTTCGAGTTCTCTGCCGCCACGGCGACGAGCGGGTTCTGCGTCTCGACCGTGTACGAGGTGCCGCCGGCGCGGTTGGTCACCGTCACCGTCGAGATCTTGTTGAGGCCGACGGTGACGCTCGACGGTGAAGCCGAGAGTGCGGCCGGCGTCGCGGTCGGCGCGGCGGTCGGCGCGGTGGTCGGCGCGGTGGTCGGCGCGGTGGTCGGCGTGCTGGTGGGCACGCTGGTCGGCGTGGCGGTCGGGACCGGCGACGAGCCGCCGGAGCCGCTCGCCGCGGTCAACGTGACCGCTTCGTGGTTGCCGCGTGCGTCGGCGACCGTGATCGCTGCGGTCCCCGGCGAGACGCCGGTCAGCGTGAACGGCCCCGCGCCCGAACCCGGCGCGACCGAGATGACGCCCGGTGCCGACGAGGTGACGGTGAACGACGACGTGCCGGGTTCCGTCGGCGTGAACTGACGCGTCGCGCCGACCGCGAGCGGCGCGGTCGAGAGCGAGCCGAAGTTGATCGCGCCGACCGACAGCGGCACCGAGCTGCTGTGACCGTTCGCGTCCGAGATGCTGATGGTCGCGTTGCCCGGCGCCATGCCGGTCAGCGTGAACGGGCCGCCGCCCGAGGCGGGGCTCGCCGAGACGACGCCGGGCGCCGACGACGACACGGTGAACGAGCCGCCGTAGCCGGATTCGGTCGGCGTGAACTGCCGTGTTTCGCCGACGGCCAGCGGCGCGGTCGAAAGGCCGCTCGCGCTCGGCGACGACGAGCCGCCGGAATTGCCGTTGTTGTTGCCGCCGCCGCCCGCAGGCACGACGCCGGTGCTTCCGCCGCCGCCACCGCAGCCGGCGAAGAGCAATGCAGCGATCCCCCCGATCGCTACGGTCCTTAGCCAAGTCCTAGTCATCCGTGGGTTCCCTCGTCCAGGTCAAGAGTGTGTCAAGCGTCCCAGTTGTCGCCAAATCATTGGGACTTTTGACGCAGGGCGCGGCGATTTCGAGCGTTTGTGAGACGCCACGCACTTGACCCGGCGGCGGTTTGAGAAATCGATTGAACGCTTTGATCGGAAAGCCCATGCTTGCTGCGCGCCTCCGACGGCGACGTTGACGGCAGACGGGTTTCCTACGTTCGTGTTACGATAGGCACTTATGGCCCACGTCCGCACGCGGCCCGACATCCGCAACGTCGCGATCATCGCCCACGTCGACCACGGCAAGACGACGCTGGTCGATGCGATGTTTCGTCAGAGCGGGATCTACCGCGAAGGCCAGCAGACCGAAGCGCGCGCGATGGACAGCAACCCGCTCGAGCGCGAACGTGGGATCACGATCCTGGCCAAGAACACCGCGATCGAGCACGACGGAATCAAGTTCAACATCGTCGATACGCCCGGTCACGCCGATTTCGGCGGCGAGGTCGAGCGCGTTCTGCAGATGGTGCAGGGCGTGGTGCTGCTGGTCGACGCCGCCGAGGGCGTGATGCCGCAGACGCGCTTCGTGCTGCGCAAGGCGCTCGAGCTCGACCTGCGCGCGATCTGCGTGATCAACAAGATCGACCGCCGCGACGCCCGGCCGGTCGAGGTCGTCGATGAAGTGTTCGACCTCTTCATCGAGCTGGGAGCGTCGGACGAGCAAGCCGATTTCCCGGTCGTCTACGCCAACGGCAAGGCCGGGATCGCCAAGCACGAGCTGGCCGACGAGAGCACGAACCTCGATCCGCTCTTCCAGACGATCGTGAACCACGTCCCCGAAGCGCCGGCCGAGGACGGAGGCTTTCAGATGCTCGTTTCGGCGATCGATCACAACCGGTATGTCGGACGAATCGGGATCGGCCGGATCTTCCGCGGTTCGGCGAAGGTCAACGCGCCGATCGCGAAGGTCGCGCGCGACGGTTCGGTGACGGCCGGCCTGCGGCTCACCAAGATGCTCGCCTTCCACGGGCTCGAGCGGCTCGAGATCGCCGAGGCGTCGGCGGGTGACATCATCTGCGTGTCGGGGATCGAGGGACTCAACATCGGCGACACGATCGCCGACGCGGCGCTCCCCGAGGGGATCGCTGCAACGGCGGTCGACGAGCCGACCGTGTCGATGTACTTCATGGTCAACGCGTCGCCGTTCGCGGGTCGCGAGGGCAAGTACCTGACCTCGCGGCAGATTCGCGACCGCCTCATGCGGGAGCTCGAGTCGAACGTCGCGCTGCGGGTCGACGACACCGACTCGGCCGACACGTTCGAAGTCCGCGGGCGCGGCGAGCTCCACCTGTCGATCCTGATCGAGACGATGCGGCGCGAAGGCTACGAGATCGCGGTCAGCAAGCCGCGCGTGATCATCATCGAGCGCGACGGCATCAAGCTGGAGCCGGTCGAGTACGTCGTGATCGACGTGCGCGAAGAGTACGCCGGCGCCGTGATCGAGTCGGTCGGGCGACGCCGCGCCCAGATGTCGAACATGGTGACGGTCGGCGAGACGCGCCGGCTCGAGTACACGATGCCGACCCGCGCGATCTTCGGGCTGCGCGGCGAGCTGCTCACGCTCTCGCGGGGCACCGCGGTCATGTCGCACGTCTACTACACCCACGAGCCGGTCGCCGGTGACATCCCGGGGCGCTCGGTCGGCGCGCTGGTCGCCAGCGAGACCGGCACGGTGACGGCCTACGCCCTGATGGGACTCGAACAGCGGGGGCGCTTCTTCGTCGACCCCGGCACCGAGGTCTACGAAGGGATGATCGTGGGTCGCGCCAACGACGACAAGGATGTGGCGCTCAACGTCGTGCGCGCAAAGAAGCTGACCAACATGCGCGCCGCGGGGACCGACGAGAACTTCAAGATGCCCCCGGCCGAAGAGATGTCGCTCGAGCGGGCGATCGAGTTCATCGACGACGACGAGTTGGTCGAGGTGACGCCGCAGTCGATCCGGCTCCGCAAACGCCTGCTCAACGAAGGCGACCGGATCAAGCTCCGCAAGCGCGAAAAAGCCTTCGCTGGATGAAACCGGTCGCGGCGTTCGCCCTTAGCCTGCTGGTCGCCGCGGCGGCCTGCACCAAGGTCGAGACGACCGCGGGCTCCGGCGGACGCCACCCGTGGACCATACCGGGCGTGCTGCGCATCGCGAGCATCAACGATCCCGACACGCTCAGCCCGCTGATCGGGACGTACCAGGTCGACACCGACCTCTCGATGTTCTGGGCCGGCTATCTCTTCAACTACAGCGACCGCAACGAGCTCGTCCCCGAGCTGGCGACGACCGTCCCGACCCTCGCCAACGGCGGAATCTCGCGCGACGGCCGCACGATCACCTATCACCTGCGCAAGGGCGTGACCTGGCAGGACGGCGCGCCGTTCGACGCCGGCGACGTCGTCTTCACCTGGCACTCGGTGATGAACCCCAACAACAACGTCGGCAGCCGGGTCGGCTACGACGACGTCACCCGGATCGACACCCCGGACCCCTACACCGCCGTCGTCCACCTTCGGCAGCCGTTCGGACCGTTCGTCGGCACGTTCTTCACCATGGCGGCGACCGCGTATCCGGTCTACCCGCGCCATCTGCTCGCTCAGTATCACGATGTCAACCGCGTCGCGTACAACAGCGCACCGGTCGGGACCGGGCCGTTCATGGTGCAGGAGTGGCACCGCGGTCAGGTGTTGCGAATGGTCGCCAACCCGCACTACTGGCGCGGTCCGCCCAAGCTCAAGGAAGTCGACTACACGGTCATCCCCGACGACAACACGATGCTGACGCAGATGCAGTCGCACGCGGTCGACCTGTGGTACCTTGCACCGTCGACGCTGTACCACGACGAGACGACCATCTCGGGCGCCCGGGTCGTCCTCACCCCGTTCACGCAGTACTCGCGCATCGGTTTCAACGTGTCGCACCCGAACCTGGCCGACGTCGCCGTGCGGCGTGCGATCGCGATGGCGACCGACCGCAAGCGCTTGATCGACACCGTCACGTACGGCGTCAACCTGCTCGGCGAGGGCGATCAGCCGAAGTTTTTGTGGGCCTACGATCCGAGCTTGCGGTCGTGGCCCTACGATCCGGCCAGGGCCAACGCGCTGCTCGACAGTGACGGCTGGAAGCGCGGCGCCGACGGGATCAGGGTCAAGGACGGGCGCCGGCTGCGGCTCGAGATCGCCAACATCGCCGGCAGCGCGACCGGTGCGCGAATGGCCCTGTTGATGCAGGCCGCCTGGCGCCAGATCGGCATCGAAGCCGAGATCAAGAACTACGCGTCGTCACTGATGCTGGCCGGCTACAATGCCGGCGGTATCCTGCAAACCGGCAAGTTCGACGTCGAGTTCTCGTCATGGGTCAACGGGATCGATCCCGACGACTCGACCAACGTCATGTGCAACCAGATGCCGCCGGCCGGCCAGAACACCTACCGCTTCTGCAACCGGACCGTCGACGCGCAGGAACGGATCGCGCTGAGCTCCTACGACCAGGCGACGCGCAAGCGCGCCTACGCGAAGATCCAGGAGATCCTGGTCGACCAGGTGCCGTTCGTGACGACCTGGTTTTGGCAGCGGATCGACGTCGTCAGCGACGACCTGCACGGCTACAAGCCGGCCCACGCCGTCACGACGTTCTGGAACACCTGGGAGTACTCGATCTAGTGGATTCGCGCTAACGCGCGAACCCTAGAACTCTCTGGCGCCGGTGCCGTCGGAGACGAGAATCGTACTGGCCAAAGCTGGGGCGAACAGACCCGTTGCGACGACGCCGTGGATCGAACGCAGGCCGGCGTCGAACGCGACCGCGTCGGGGATCGTCCCGAACGCGCAGTCGAGGACCGCGTTGCCGTTGTCGGTGACGTACGGCGCGTCGCCGCCGCGGCGGCGCACCTGCACGCCGGGGTACGCGGCTTCGATCGCGGCCGTCACGACGCGCAGGCTGAAGGGAACGACTTCGACGGGCGTCGCAAATGCTCCGAGCGCATGAACGAGCTTTTCGGGCGTGACGATCACGACGAATCGGCGCGCCGCCAGCGCGACCGCCTTCTCGCGAAACATCGCACCGCCGCCGCCTTTGGTCAGCGACCGGTCGGCGGCAACCTCGTCGGCGCCGTCGATCGCGACGTCGATGTCGCACGCGCCCAGCTCGCGCAGGGGGATGCCATGCTCACGACACATCGCTTCGGTCGCGCAGGACGTCGGCACGACCGTGATCCGCTCGCCGGCCGCGACGCGCGCGGCGACGCGGTCGATCGCCCAGTACGCCGTCGTCCCGGTGCCGAGACCGATGCAGGTTCCGTCCCGCACGAAGCGGTCGACGGCCGCGTAGCCGACCGCGCGTTTGCCGTCCACGTCCGCCATGAGCGCGCTCTTTCGCGCGCCGGCCTCCGGTTACTCCGCGCGGTCGGGGCGCTCGGCTCCGCGCTGGCGCTCGGCGCGGCGCTCGCCGCATGCGGCGGCGGCGGCTCTTCGTCGCCTGCGCCCAGCGGTCCGGCGCCGACCGCGACGCCGACGCCGGGCTCGCAGACCGTCGTCAACGGCTCGGCGGCGCCGATCACGCTCGACGAGGATCCGAGCCTGGTGGTCGGCGACACGTCCGAGTTCGGCACGATCGTCGGCGCGCCGGGAACGGCGACGATCGACGGACTGGCATGCGGCGGCAACACCGTGCTCACGCACTACCACGTGCACATGGACATCTTCGTCAACGGCCACCAGTACGCGATCCCGGCCGGCACCGGGATATTCCAACCCACCGTCGTCGAAGCGCCGTACTTCGTGGAAGCCTCGGCCAACGGGTGCACGTATCCGAACCACGTCCACGCGCTGATGGGGATGATCCACATCGAGTCGCCGCTCGCGAACGCGGTGCTGACGGTCGGCGACTTCCTGGACGTCTGGAACGAACATCTGAGCACGACCGGGTTCGGGCCGTTCACCGGCGCGACGCGCTGGTTCGACACCGACGAAACGACCGGGAGCGCGGGCAGTCATCCGGTCACCGAGCTGACCGGCAGCGATCCGCACAACGTCAACATGACCGACCACCACGACTACACGATCGAGGTCGGGCCGGGATGGGTGAACACGCCGAACTACACTTGGTCCTCGAGCTACCCGTAGACCGCGCCCACGTCGCGCCACGACGGTAGGAACGAGCGAAGCCCCACCGAGGTGGGGCTTCTTCGTGGTCCGCGGGGACCGAGCGGCGGTCAGCGGTTGGGGGCGCAGTGGCCGGCTTTCCAGTGACCCCACCGGTCGCGATGGCCGGCGACCCAGTGCATGTGGCGCCCGCAACGGGCGTGATGCATCGGCTGCGCCGAAGCCGGCACGGCGGCGAACGTGAGGCTCGTCGCGAGGAAGCCGAGGGCCATGATCAGGCTGAGTTTACGCAAGGAGAGAACCTCCGGAACGAGTGCGAGATGAATCGCGAGGCTGTCGACCTGTAGGCAGCGCCTACGATGCCCCGCGTACCCTGGCAACGCGCTCCCCACGCCGGCGAGTTCCTGGCGGCGCCTGCCGGACGAGGCGGGCGAGGTCCTAGCGGAAGGCGGGCAGGTCGGGGAGCGGCTCGACGACCTTGAAGGTCAGCTCGCCGCGATCCGGCTCGAACCCGATCCGGACGGCGTCGCCGTCGCGGACTTCGCCGGCCAGAATCTTGCGTCCGAGCGGCGTCTCGACTTCGCGCTGGATCGCGCGCTTGAGCGGCCGCGCGCCGTAGGCCGGCTCGTATCCCGTTCGCACCAAGTGCGTCTTGGCGTCGTCGCCGATCTCGAGCGTGATCCGGCGATCCCGCAGCCGCGCGCGCACGCGGTCGAGCTGGATCTCGACGATGTCCTTGAGCTGTTCCTCGCTGAGCTTGTGGAACACCACGATCTCGTCGATCCGGTTGAGGAACTCGGGACGGAACCGCTGGCGCAGCTCGTCGAGCACCGTCGCGCGCATCACCGCGAACTCGGCGCCGCTCATCTCGCCGCTGACGTCGAGGATGCGATGCGAGCCGATGTTCGAGGTCATGATCACGATCGTGTTCTTGAAGTCGACCGTGCGACCCTGACCGTCGGTCAGCCGGCCGTCGTCGAGGATCTGCAGGAACACGTTGAACACGTCGGCGTGCGCCTTCTCGATCTCGTCGAACAGCAGCACCGCGAACGGGCGGCGGCGGACGGCTTCGGTCAGCTGCCCGCCTTCATCGTAGCCGACGTAGCCGGGTGGTGCGCCGAGCAGCCGCGCGACGCTGTGCTTCTCGCCGTACTCCGACATGTCGATGCGCACCATCGCGCGCTCGTCGTCGAACAGGAAGCCGGCCAGCGCGCGCGCCAGCTCGGTCTTGCCGACGCCGGTCGGACCGAGGAACAGGAACGAGCCCAGCGGGCGGTTCGGATCGCCGAGGCCCGAACGCGCGCGCACGATCGCTTCGGCGACCGCCGTCACCGCCTCGTCCTGGCCGATGACGCGCTTGTGCAGCTCTTCCTCGAGGTGCAGCAGCTTCTGGATCTCGCCTTCGAGCAGCTTGCTGACCGGAATCCCGGTCCAGCGGCTGACGATGGCGGCGATGTCCTCCTCGTCGACCTCTTCCTTGAGCATGCGCGCATGACCGCCGGTCAGCGCCGATTCCTTGGCGTGGAGCTGACGCTCGAGCTCGGGCAGCTTGCCGTACTTCAGCTCGCCGGCGCGGCCGAGGTCGTAGCTCTGCGACGCGCGGTCGATCTCGGCTTTGGTTGCCTCGATTTGCTCGCGCAGCTCGCGCGTCTGCACGACCGCGTCCTTCTCGGACTGCCAGCGGGCGCGCAAACCGTCGGTCTGCTCGCGCAGCTCGCTGAGCTCGTGGTCGAGCTTCTCGAGCCGGGCTTTGGACGCGTCGTCGGTCTCCTTGAGCAGCGCCTGCTTCTCGATCTCGAGCTGCATCATGCGGCGTGACGCCTCGTCGAGCTCGGTCGGCATCGAGTCGATCTCGGTGCGCAGCTTGGCGGCGGCCTCGTCGATCAGGTCGATCGCCTTGTCGGGCAGGAAGCGGTCGGCGATGTAGCGGTTCGACAGCACGGCCGCCGCAACGAGCGCGGCATCTTTGATGCGCACGCCGTGGTGCACTTCGTAGCGCTCGCGCAGACCGCGCAGGATCGAGATCGTGTCCTCGACCGACGGCTGGTCGACGAAGACCGGCTGGAAGCGGCGTTCGAGCGCTGCGTCCTTCTCGATGTAGCGCCGGTACTCGTCGAGCGTCGTCGCGCCGATCATGTGCAGCTCGCCGCGCGCGAGCAGCGGCTTGAGCAAGTTGCCGGCGTCCATCGAGCCTTCGGTCTTGCCGGCGCCGACGACGGTGTGCAGCTCGTCGACGAACAGCAGCACGCGGCCTTCGGCGCTCTGCACGTCCTTGAGGACGGCCTTGAGCCGCTCCTCGAACTCGCCGCGGTACTTCGCGCCGGCGATCAGCGCGCCCATGTCGAGCGAGATCAGTTTCTTGTCCTTGAGGCCCTCGGGGACGTCGCCGCGCACGATGCGCTGCGCGAGTCCCTCCGCGATCGCGGTCTTGCCGACACCGGGCTCACCGATGAGCACAGGGTTGTTCTTGGTTCGGCGTGACAGCACTTGGACGACGCGCCGGATCTCTTCGTCGCGCCCGATGACCGGATCGAGCTGACCGGCCTGCGCCGCTTTGGTGAGGTCGCGGCCGTAGCGCTCGAGCGACTGGTACGTACCTTCGGGGTTCTGGGTCGTGACGCGCTGGTTGCCGCGCACCTCGCGCAACGCCGCGAGCAGCTTCTCGCGCGACAGCCCGCGCTCGCGGAACAGCCGCCCGACCGCGCCGGAGTCGGCGGTCATCGCCAGCAGCAAATGCTCGACCGAGACGTAGTCGTCGTTGAGGGACTTAGCCTCGGTGTCGGCGGCGGCGAGCAGCCGCGACAAACCCGGCGACACGGTCACCTGGCTCTGGTCGGCGGAGGCGCCCTGCAGGCGCGGCAGTGCCGCGATCAGCCGGCCTACCTGCTGGTCGAGGTCGCGCGGGTCGAGCCCGGCTTTCTCCAGGATCGGCGCTGCGACGCCGTCGGTCTGGTCGAGGACGGCCGCCAGCAGATGCTCGGGCGTCGTCTGCGTGTTGTGCTCCGAGAGCGCCCGAGTGTACGCCGCATTTAGCGCCTCCCCGACGCGCTGGGTCATGCGTTCAGCGTTCATTTTCGCACTCTACAACCCCGAGTGCTAACACCCAGGTTGCGGGGAGATCGCTTGCCAGGGGCTCCAAGAGCGGCTGGGACCCTTAGGGGCCCCCGGCCGAATGAGGCGAGCACTTGCGCCACGGCCCGGGCGACCCCCTTTCCAGCCGGCGGTCGCGGTGGGAACCGTCACATGCAACCGCAACGTTTCTGGCCTGGTCCTTGGAGGACCGGCGACACGCGAAGACAACCTCTCAGCGATTCGCCGGCCCCTTCCCCCGCGCTGTGCGTCAGACGGCTGCTTGCCGATCACCAGGAAACGAGCGGGAAAAGGATGACCCTGCGCTATGAAAGAGCATCGGATGAGGTCCAGCACCGAAAAGAACATCGCACGCGACGTCCAGCAGGACCTTGCGCGAGTCGAGGAATCGCTCGGCGTCCCTGCAGATCAGCGCGAGCGTGTCTCGGAGAAGACCGTCCGCTCTATCCTTAAGGTCATCGAAGACAACGACGCGGCGCTGCGTTTTCTCGCAACGCGCTAGCCGCAGGGGTGCGGTACCTAACCGCTCGGTACGTTTACACGATCCACCTGACCCTGCGCCGAGCCTACACGCGGCTTGGCCAGGGTCAGACTTTTAATCCCGTCTTCCCCGATGACGAAGTGTTCGCGCGACTCGACGCGGCGGTGGCACGACCGCGCTCAGAGTTCTCGGGCTTTGCCGTTCATAAGACTCTTTTCCAGAAGACAGCAGCCTTAGGGCTTGGCATCGCTCAGGGACATGTCTTCGGTAACGGCAATAAGCGGACGGCTCTCAGTGCGATGATCGTCGCTCTAGAAGCAAATGGTTGGCGGCTCTACATGCCGCCCGGAATCGCATCACTCATGATGCTTCGACTCGCAAGCGCCGAGAGCCGAATGACACTCAACGAAGCGGCGATCCTCCTTGGCGCATTCTCCGGCTATTCACTTTCGATTAACCACGCTACAAGAAAGCTTCTCATAAGTATGGCAGCTTCGGGAAGCGTTATAGTCGATGAGCCGGACGAGATTCCGTCGCCGCCACCGAACGACGCATCCAGGGAACACTACGTTGAGGAAGCGCAGAAGATTACTGAGCGTCACTTGGGGTTACTGACGGACGAGGAACGCGAACATCTCGAGAGTAGCTTTAAGTGGCCTGATGCGATGCGGCAAACGCTCCAAGGGTGGGGGCACGTTCAGCAGCATAAGATTATCCTGAAAAGGCGACGACGGACGCGCTATAAGAGGTGTGGTTGCAGGAAGCGACCTCATCTTGGTGGGCGTACCGTGCCCAAGGTCTGCCCCCCGATAACGGACGCAAAACTCAGAATACGCCGGGCGCCACCACCGAGTGCCGCCGCCTAAGCTGCGCTCGATAGCTGGCGCGCTTCCGCGTGGAGAACATCTCCGCCAGCACAGCATTGCGAAGTCGCTGTCGCCCCGACATCTTCGAAGTGTAGGCTGGTCGTCGGAGGTGCTGCTGCGGGCTAGCGCACTTCGAACTCTTACGGTTCGTCATTGATACTGCTACTCGGCACGAAAACGGTCGTCGGCGTCGATGCGGCGAACGGCGGCTCCGATGATATTGTCGAGTTCCGTCGCCGAACCACATGCGCAGGCCTGAACCGTGCATCTTGGAATCACCGCGCGTTCGGCTGGAGCCGATGACGCTCAAGCATGCGGAGTCGCTGGAGGCGGCTTCGCGTGACGGCGAGCTGTGGAAGCTGCGCGTGACATACGCGCCGGGACCGGATGAGGGTGAGGCGTACGTCGCGAGCGCGCTACAGGGATACCGCGACGGGCGCATGCTGCCGTTCGTCGTACGCGACCTCGAGAGCGGGACGATCATCGGCAGCACGCGGTATCACGACATCGTGCCGGAGGTCGAACGGCTCGAGATCGGCTATACGTGGTACGGCAAGCGCTGGCAGCGGACGCACGTCAACACGACCTGCAAGCTGCTGCTCGCTACCCACGCGTTCGAGGTGCTCGGCGCGCAGCTGCTCGGCTGGCGCACCGACGGCGAGAACTACGCGAGCCAGCGCGCCATCGAACGGCTCGGCGCGCACAAGGACGGTGTGCTGCGGCATCACGCGCTTCGCCGAGACGGCACGGTTCGCGACACTGTGATGTATAGCCTCACCGCCGCGGAATGGCCGGCAGTGAAGGAAAGACTCTCCAAGTTCTTACAACGCGCTTGACACAACTACAATATCGAAGTCGGGGCGATTTGTAAGGGCCCGCAGGCGATCATCCGGAAAGCCGCCTGCGCCATGCTCATCTCTCGATTATTCGTAATCTCGTTAGGCGAATCATCAGTGCTTGCAGACTGACTCGATATCTCTTCGCGATCCCTCGAAGTAGCGAGTCATCGTTAATTTGAAGGTCGCTTAGGTTTTGAAAGTCAGACTCTATTAGCCAACTTGGTATGAGCAGCATTCCGGCGAACATGTTTGCATCGCGCTCCTCTCGGTCTTTGCCGCTACTCGCGACTTCATCGCGTAGCTTGAACAGAAAGTCGCCTTCGTCAATATGAATACCTGGTCTATTGTGCAATAGAAAGTGACCGAGTTCATGAGCCATGGTGAATCTCTGCCTGACCGGCGCATGAAATGTGTTCACACCGATGGTTGCCTGAGACCCGTCGCGGAGAATAAAGCCCGACACACCGTCTTCGAGCGAGCGTGCCACTATTCTGATACCTTGTGCTCGAACGATGCGCTCGATAGGGACCGGGGGTCTCGAAACATTATTCTCTTGTAGCAGTCGCTCTACGACCCTCCCGATTTCGCGCCTGCGAGAACTCACTTTGAACTCCGGAGCTTGGGCTGTCGAAGCGCGGTCAGTATAAAGTCTCGAGTCTGCTCGGACAGATCCTCCGGAATCGCAATGTCCCCCCGCGTAGCTTCGTCGACTTGCGGTAGTAGGTCCATTGGCTCAACGCCGAGAGCAAACGCAAAGTCGAACAACGTGTGGAGCAGAAGCTTCTGGCGACCCTGCTCAATATTTACGACCGACGTCCGCGTCAAGCCCACGGCTGAACTCAATTCCGCTTGCGTGAGTCCCTTGCTGAGCCGAGCCTCTCGGATAAGCCCTCCAACGCGCCTGTAAACGAACTCGGTGGGTGGGCTGGGCGCCATCACACCGACGGTACCACGCGGGGTCTCGTCACGTCAACAGCGCAAACTGTTATTATTGCTGACTCTTTTATGGATGCCCCTTTCACTTGACTTCTCTCGGCGAAGCGCTGTAGGATTCAAGTCGTAAGCGATTCACCGGCTGGAGGGCCGCCGACCATGCAACACAGTCACCCCCCAACAAAGACGGAAACGATGGAGAAGCATCGCGTTGAGATCTTCATCGACAACGAGTCGCACATCTCGCCGCATCACACAACCGGCTCGGCGCTTTACACCCTCGGAAAAGTGCGCACAAACTACGAGTTGCTCGCAGAACGGAAGCGCGGCGACGACGTGCCGGTTCCGAACAGCACCGCGCCGGTCTCTGTTAGGGAACACGAGCGCTTTCACAGTGTTCCGATCGACCTGAACCCGGGCGCCCACTAGACCCATAGACGCAATGCCACTGCGGTCGATCGATGCCGGCGAGCTCTCCGAACTTGAACTCGGCTACTCGACCTTCGACGAAGGAGGCGCAACCTACGTCGAGCTGGCCGCATTCGCTCTACCGCAAATGTACACGCCGCGGAGCGTTACGCTCCTTGTCAGGTTACCCGCCGGGTTTCCGAACGCAGTTCCCGACATGTTCTGGACCCTCGAGCGGGTTCGGCTTTCAAATGGGGCCGAGCCGATTGCGACGAGCGTGACAGAAACGTACGGTGGAAGGCAGTGGCAGCGTTGGTCGCGGCACCTTAGCCCCGGGACATGGCGTCCCGCATGTGACACACTAAGAACATACATAACGATAGTGCGCCGAGAACTAGCGAAGGGTCGCTGATGCGCTACACCCTGAGCATTCTCGAAGACGACTTTGAACGGCTACGCCAGCATCTATTTGCTGGCCACGTCGTTGAACGCGCTGGATACTTGCTGTGCCGGCTGAGTAGCACTGCTCGCGAAACGCGGCTCCTCGTTCGAGAGTTCTTTCCTGTGGCCGACCTCCATGTGAAGCGCGCTACAGCCGGCGAGATGCTTATCGATCGACGATCTTACGTCGAAGCTATGCAGCGCGCCGACAGAGACCAAAGCGGCTTGGTCTTCGTACACTCCCACCCCCTGGGGCCCTCCGGACATTCGAGTCGAGACGACCTAGAGCTCCCTAAGCTTTTCGAAGCATGTCGAGTGCGAATTCGCCACGACGTGCTTCATGCAAGCTTCGTGTTTTCGGACGAAGATAGCTTTGACGCTCGAGCTTGGTTGCCAGATGGTACATTTGCCCCGATTGACCTCGTGCGTGTCATCGGCTCTCGATTCCGCTTCTTCTTTCGCGATCTCTCCGAGCAACAGGTCTCCCTTACCTTTGATCGGCAGATTAGGGCCTTCGGCGAAGAGACTCAGCGCATTCTGTCGCGATTACATATAGGTATTGTCGGCTACGGTGGCACTGGTTCGAGCGTCGCGGAACAGCTTTTGCGGCTTGGCATACGCGAAGTCACCGTTTGCGACCGCGATAAAGTGACCAACACAAACCTGACTCGGATCTACGGTTCAGAGGGAGACGACGAAGAAAGGCCCAAAATCCATATTGCATCGCGCCTGGCAGCAAGAATAGGCTTCGGAGCAATAGTCCGTGAGATCGAGCTCCCTGTGACCTTCGAATCAGCAGCTGCCGAACTGCGCGATTGCGATGTTATCTTCTGCTGTACGGACGACCAATGGGGGCGTTCGATCCTTGCTAAGCTAGCAAGCTACTATCTTGTGCCAGTGATCGACATGGGCGTCAAAATTCCATCCGTCGACGGAGCAATTGGCAATGTTACGGGTCGCGTCAGCGTCATGAAGCCGGGTTCTGCATGTGTCTTCTGTAGTGGACGAGTGACCCCCGCGGGGATCGCAGCCGAAGTCGATTTTGTACTGGATCCAATCATCGCCGACGCCAGGCGCAACGAGGGCTACGCACCGGAGCTTGGTGAGCCGGATCCATCGGTGATTTTTCTCACGACGGCGATTGCGGCGAGCGCTGTAACTGAGTTTTTTGCACGCCTCACTGGATTCGCGGGAGTGGATAGACCGGACGAGATTCTTCATCGATTCACAACAACCAGAGTTAGCACTGTTTCACGCGTCGCTGCTGCGGACTGCTTCTGCGGTGATCGGCGATTTTGGGCCAAGGGTGATGTTTCGCCAATGCTTGACCTCACGTGGCGAGCTCCTCAGTGACTGCATCTGTTACGCCGCTAACGCTAAGAAAGCGTCGTAGGAAGCGATATACAGCTAATCTTGTCTGGGTCAGCTCCTTAAGTGCGCTTCCCTCGCGCAGACTGCGCAACTCGATCTATCTGATAGGCTCCCCCAACAGGCTTAAATGGGTTTCGTTATCCTGCCCATGTCGGTGTGGCGATGATATTCTCGTCAGCTTGATGCGGTCACGCACACCGAGATGGCGCGCGGAGATCGTTCGCGGAAAGCTCACGCTGAGTCCCAGCTTGTGGAGATCATCGGGCACCTGTGGCAGCCATTTTTTCGTCCGTGCGAACGAAGTTCTTTGGACGGATGAGCTAGCCCTAAAGCGGCGAGGAAGAAAGCTCCCCACGAGATCTATGCCTTCCCATGAGTAGTGCGCGTTACGGTAGTCCGCCCAACTCGTATTGGTGACTTGACCGGTCGAGTTCAATCTTGCCGTTTACCATTTCCGTGACGTCTCGAAACGTGCACGTTCGAAGACCTGGCCGTAGAGGTCGCGGTCGTCGACGACGCGGCGCGCTTTGAAGTCGGTGCGCTCGTAGGTTCCCGGCGGGACGGGCTCGACTTCGGCGCCGACGCCGAGGACTTTGCGCAGCTGGTCGGCGAGCTGACGGCGGAACGCGGCGACCGCGGCGTCGCCACCGGTACCGACGGCGGCAGTGTATTCGGCGCGCACCACCAGCTCGTCCATCGTTCGTTCGCGGGTGATGTGGATTCGGTGCTCGCCGCCGTAGCCGGCGATCGCGTTGCAGACGTTGTCGATCTCGGACGGGTAGACGTTCTCACCGCGGATCTGGAACATGTCGTCGATCCGCCCGTAGACGCCCTTCGGGAAGCGCGGATAGGTGCGCCCACACGGGTTCTCGTCCATCGTCCAGTGCGTCAGATCGCCCGACAGGAGCCGGATCATTGGTTGCGACGTGCGTTCGAGGTGCGTGTAGACCGGCGTCCCTTGTGCGCCGTACGGCACGCGGCGCAACGTGTCGGGATCGCAGACTTCATGATAGACCATGTCCTGGAAGAGCATCATCCCTTCGGGTGTCTCTTTCGTCCCGGCCGCCGACATGAAGGGCGTCATCTCCGCCATCGTCCCGCAGTCGAGCACGCGGCAGCCGAACTCGTCCTCGATGCGGTCGCGCACCGACGGGATCGACGCGCCGGGTTCGCCCGAAAAGAACATCGTTTTCAGCCCGAACGCGCGCGGATCGTAGCCTTCCTCGCGGGCGACCTCTGCGAGACGCAGCGCGTACGACGGCGTGCCGTAGAAGCCGGCCGGCTTGACGATGTCGAGCCACTGCGCCGCGCGCGCGGTCATGCCCGCCGCGCCGGCACCGAACGGAAACGCGCGGCAGCCGAGCCGTTCGGCGCCCACCATCGCGCCCCACGAACCGAGATACAAGCTAAAGATCGCGCCGAAGAAGATCGTGTCGCCGGGGCGGAAGCCCATCGCCCACAGAATGCGCGCGTGGTTTTCGGCGATCGTCTCCCAGTCGTCGCGGCCGATCCCGAACGCCGTCGGCTTGCCGGTCGTCCCCGACGTCCCGTGAATGTGGAAGATGTCGCGCTCCGGGATGCACAAGTAATCGCCATACGGCGGGTGCGCCGCCTGGGACGCGCGCAGCTCGGCCTTGGTGACGACCGGCACGCGCTCGAAATCCTCGAGCGTACGGATCGACTCGGGATCGATGCCCGCGTCGTCCCACTTGCGACGGTAGAACGGCGAAGTTGCGTATGCGTAGCGCATCACCTCGCCGATCCGCACCGCGATCGCAGCGTCGCGCTCGGCCGGCGGCATCGTCTCGCGGACCGGGTTCCAGTAGCGCGCGTCGTTCGGCGGCCGGTACGACGCGTCGTAGCGCGGCGGGAACGACCACGACTCCATCCGCTGCGCGATCGTGGTCGCGTTCATTCCGCCACCTCGGCTCCGCGCCGGCGGCGCTCGGCCAGATCCCACACGCTGAGCGGCTGATAGGTCGGCACGTAACCGAGCCCCTTGCCGCCGTCCGACGAGACGGCGTCGCGCGTCACCTTGACGTCGAGCAGCGCCGGCGCGTTGTCGAGCGCGCGGCGCAGCGCGGCTTCGAGCTGGTCGGGATCGCTGACGGTCTCGGCATGCGCGCCGAGCGCGCGCGCCATTCCGGCGTAGTCGCTGTCGCGCAGTTCGGTGCCGACCACGCGGCCGTCGTAGTTCACCAGCTGGTCGTAGCGCTCGATGTTCCAGGCCGCGTTGTTGGCGACGATGAACACCGCGCGCGCACCGTGGCGCACCGCAGTGTCGATCTCGATCGCGTTGAAACCGAACGCGCCGTCGCCGTTGACCGAGACCACCGTGCGACCCGGCTGCGCCAGTGCCGCCGCGATCGCGAACGGAACCCCGACGCCCAGGCAGCCGAACGTTCCCGAGTCGAGGTACGTGCGCTGCGTCAGGCCGAGGCGAGCGAAGCTGAGGATGTCGCCGCCGTCGGCGATCGCGACGGCGTCGTCGGGGACGACGGCGCGAATCGCCGCAAAGATCCGGTTGGGGTGCATCCGCCCGTCGGCGCCGTTCGGGGCCGAGGCGAGCTTCGCGCCGTAGGCGTCGGCGCGCTGGACGTGCGCCGCGCGCAGGCCGGTGCACCAGGCACGGTCGGTTGCCGGCGCGCGACCGCGCGCCGCGCGAACGATCGCGTCGAGCGCGAGCGCCGGCGTCGCGCGCAGCTCCGGATTGCCCCGGCGGTTGTCGGCAAGCTCGGCCGCATTCTCGCCGATCCGCACGAACGTAGCGTGCGGGAAGACCGCCGGCGACCCGTAGCCGAGCTGGTAGTCGAGCTTGCGTCCGACGGTCAGCACGACGTCGGCCTGCGACATCACCACGCCGCGCATCGCGCCGACTCCCGACGCGTGATCGTCGGGGACGAGCCCGCGGCTCTCCTGCGTGTCGAGATAGACTGCGCCGAGCGCGTCGAGCAGCGCGATCAGTTCGCGCTCGGCACCGCGCGCGCCGCGACCGCTCACGACGACCGGCCGCTGCGCCGACCATAGCTTTTCGACAGCGGCCGCGACGGCGTCGGGATCGGGCGCGACTCGGCGCGGCGCGCGAGCGGCACTGAACTCTTCGAGCACTAACTGCGCCGGCACTTCGGCGCGCAGCACGTCGGTCGGAAATTCGAGATAGCTCGCGCCGCGCTCGCCGGCTTCGCCGTTTGCCGCCGCGAACGCGGCGTCGAGGTCGCGCACGGCGTGCTCGGGCAAGCGGGCCGTCCGCGCGAAACGGGTGATCGGCACCATGATCTCGACCTGCCGCAAGCCCTGCAGCGGTCCCATGTGCTCTTGTGGCGTCGGCGGACAGCCGCCGATAACGACGACCGGGACGCCGGAGATCGTCGCGTTCGCAACCGCGGTGACGGTGTTGGTGACGCCGGGTCCGGCGGTCACCATCGCGACGCCGGTTTCGCCGGTCAGCTCGGCGTGCGCGTGCGCCATGTGCACGGCCGCGCGCTCGTCGCGCACGTCGACGATCGCGATCCCCAGCCGCGCGGCGTGATCCCACAGCGGCTGCACGTGGCCGCCTTCGAGCCCGAAGATTCGTTTGACGCCGCGTGCCTGCAGTGCGTGTGCAAGGTGCTCGGCCGCGCTGGCCGTCACGATCTGCGGTTGCGCGACCGCCGTCACGGCGCGGCGGTCTGCGCAGCGGCCCGGCGCGAACGCTCCCGCCCGAACTCGGCGACGATTCGCTCGATGCCGTCGATCAGCTCCTGCGTCGACGCTTCGGCGTTGAAGACGTCGCGCACGCCGAGCGCCTTGAGCTTAGGAACGTCGTCTTCTTGGATCACGCCTCCGCCGACGACGCAGATGTCGTCGACGCCCTGCTCGGACAGCAGCGCCATGACCTTCGGAAAGATCGTCATGTGCGCGCCCGACAGGATGCTGATCCCAACCACGTCGACGTCTTCCTGAACGGCGGCGTTGACGATCATCTCCGGCGTCTGGTGCAGGCCGGTATAGACGACCTCCATCCCGGCATCGCGCAACGCGCGCGCGACGATCTTCGCCCCGCGGTCGTGCCCGTCGAGCCCGGGCTTGGCAACCAGCACTTTAATAGGCATGAACGGGTCCTTCCAGGAGCGCGAGCAACGCGTCGACCGCGTCGTTGCGAGTGATGGCGCGGGCGCGCAAACGTTCGAGCACGCCGCTGCCGTCCGCAGAATCGAGTTGCGCCAGCGCGGCGATCACCGCCCGGTCGCGCGCGCGGCGCACGACCTCGAACCGGACCGCGCGGACGGCGTTCGAGTCGTCGCCGTGACGGCGCGCCGCGATCGCCTCGAGCAGCGCCGGCACGCCGGTTCCTTCCTGCGCGATCGTCTGCAGCACGGGGATGTCTCGATGACCTTCACGCACCATCTGCCGCAAGTCGAGCGCGGTACGATTGGCGCCCGGCCGGTCGGCCATGTTGACGACGAAGATGTCGGCGATCTCGGTGAGTCCGGCCTTGATCGTCTGCACGCTGTCGCCGAGCGCGGGGACCGTCACGACGACGACCAGGTCGGCGACCGCGACGACCTCGAGCTCGACCTGGCCGACGCCGACCGTCTCGACGATGACGACGTCGAAGCCGGCCGCTTCGGCGAGGCGCACCGCGTCGTGCGTCGCCGGCGCGAGCCCGCCGCCGCCCTCGCGCGACGCCATGCTGCGGATGAACACTCCACGGTCGTGGGCGTGCCGCTGCATCCGGACGCGGTCGCCGAGCACGGCGCCTTGGGTGAACGGCGACGACGGATCGACGGCGATCACGGCGACCGTCTCGCCGGCCGCGCGCAAGCCTTCGATCAGCCGGTCGACCAGCGTCGACTTACCGGCGCCGGGCGGACCGGTGACGCCGATGACGTCGGCGTGTCCGGCCGCGGCGTGATGGCCGTTGGCGGCGAGCTGCGCGAACGCGGCCGGCAGGTCGCAGATGTGGTTCTCGACCGCCGAGATCGCGCGCGCCAGGTCGCGGTGAACGTTCGCGGCGATCAAAAGACCGGTGTCTCCACGTACGTCCCGAACACGGGCCGCAGCGCATTGACGATCTCGCCGCCGGTCGCGCGCACCTTCACCGCCGCGATCGTCGCCGGCATGATGTTCTCGTCGGTTGTGGCGACGCGAACCAGCTCGTCGAGCGCTCTGCGGACGGCGTCACCGTCGCGGTTCGCCCGAGTCTTGGCCAGCCGGTCGAGCTGGCGCTGCGCGGCGGCTTCGTCGACGTGATGCAGCTCGACCTTCGGGTTCGGGCTGTCGTCGCGGTACTTGGTCACGCCGACGATCTGCCGCTCGCCGGCGTCCTTGCGGCGGTGGAGGTCGTAGGCCGCCTCGGCCAGCTCGAGCTGGAAGAAGTTGTCCTCGATGCAGGCGATCACGCCGCCGCGCTTGTCGACCTCGGCGAAGTAGTCGAAACAGGCCTGCTCGATGTCGGACGTCAGCCGTTCGAGCGCGTACGACCCGCCCAGCGGGTCGATCGTGCCGGCGACGCCGACCTCGTCGGCGATGATCTGCTGCGTGCGCAGCGCGATCTTCATCGCCGCCTCGCTCGGGATCGAGAGCGCCTCGTCGTAGCCGTTGGTGTGCAGCGACTGCGCGCCGCCGCAGACCGCCGCCAGCGCTTCGATCGCGGTGCGCGCGATGTTGTTGAGCGGCTCGCGTGCGGTGCACGAGACGCCGGCAGTCTGGCAGTGGAAACGCAGGCGCATCGACTCGGGCTTCTTGGCGCCGAAGCGCTCCTTCATCACCCGCGCCCAGACGCGGCGGGCGGCGCGGAACTTGGCGACCTCTTCCAAGAAGTCGATCTGCGAGACGAAGAAGAAAGACAGCCGCGGCGCGAACTCGTCGACGTCGATCCCGGCCTTGACGACCTCCTCGACGTACGCGATCCCGGCCGCGAGCGTGAACGCGACCTCCTGGATCGCCGTGCTGCCGGCTTCGCGCGTGTGGTACCCGCTGACGTTGACCGGATTGTAGCGCGGCAGATGCTGCGCCGAGTAGGTGATGGTGTCGCGCACGATCCGCATCGCGGGCTTGGGCGGATACACCCACTCCTTCTGCGCGACGTACTCCTTGATGATGTCGTTCTGGATCGTACCCGAGAGCTTCTTGCGGTCGAACCCGCGCTCTTCGGCGACGACCAGATACATCGCGAACAGGATGAACGCCGACGGATTGATCGTCATCGAGACGCTGATCTGCTCGAGGTCGATCCCCGCGTAGAGATCGAGCATGTCGTCGGCGCTATCGATCGCGACGCCCTCGCGTCCCACTTCCCCTTCGCTGCGCACGTCGTCCGAGTCGTAACCCATGAGCGTCGGCATGTCGAAGTCGGTCGAGATACCGGTCTGCCCCTGCGCGATGAGGTACCGGAAGCGAGCGTTGGTGTCGTCGGCGGTGCCGAAGCCGGCGATCTGGCGCATCGTCCACGGCTGCGCGCGGTACATCGTCGGGTACGGTCCACGCGTGTACGGGAACTGACCCGGAAAGCCGAGGTCACGCCCGTAGTCGACGTCGCCGATGTGGGCCGGCGTGTAGATGCGCTCCAGCACCGCGCCGCCCTGGGTCCGGAACGCCTCCCGCGCCTCCGGACGGCGCTCGGTGAACGGCAGCAGGGTCAGCTGCTCCCACTCCCGTTGCTGGTCGGCGATCGGCGAATCGGTGGTCTGCACGGTTACGCTCCTCGGGCTAGGATTGTATACAATCTAATCGCGACGAAGGTCACGCCTTCCCTGCCGGGTGTATACAATTTCGTATGACCATCGGACTGGCCGGCTCGGAACCGCGCTCGGAGAGCCTCCTCGAAGATCTCCGCGAGGCGATCCTGACGGGCCGGTACGCTCCCGGCGCTCACCTCGTCCAGGACGACCTCGCCGAAGCCTTCGGGGTCAGCCGGATCCCGCTCCGTGAGGCGCTGCGCCGACTCGAAGGCGAGGGGCTGGTCGTGATCAGTCCCAATCGCGGTGCGGTCGTCCGTGCGCTGGCCCCCAAGGACGTCGTCGATTTGTACGACCTTCGGATCACGCTCGAGTCGCTGGCAGCGCGCCGCGCCGCCGAACGCTACGCCGATCTGCGCGAGACGACGAAGCTGCGCCACGCGCAAGCGCGCCAAGCGATCGCGGCCCGCAACGTCTCCGCGCTCTACCGGCTCGACCGCGACTTCCACGCCGACATCGCCGCCGCGTCCGACAACCGCCAGCTCGTCGAGCTGCTCGGCACGCTCTGGTCGCAGATCATGCGCATGATGCACGCCTACTTCCGCGCCGGCGACTACCCCGTCGACACCTGGGACGACCACGAATCGATCGCCGCCGCGATCGCGCACGGCGACGCCGACCGCGCCGTCGAGCGCCTCTCCTCGCACCTCAGCGGCAGCCGCGACATCATCCTGACTAGCTTGCGGGCGAAATCCGGCGGGTGACGCCCGACGCCTCGCGCGAACCTTACTCGGGAAGTCAGCCCGGATCGCCCGCGTCGCGCTTCGGTCGCTCTGGAACTCGTTCGGAGGACTCTTCCTTCGGCAACGTTTCGATGTCATAGCACCGCGTCGTCGTGCCACCGCCGATCTGTTCGTCGGGTTCGACCTGTTCCGGCTTGGGGTTTCTACCGCTCTTGTCTTTGCCGTCACGTGCAGACATGTCACACCTCCAGATTTAGTGGGGCCGGGCGGGAACCGCCGCCGGCGAGGCGGGCGGCTCGGTCGCGGTAATGACGCGCAGCGTTGGCGTCAGCGCACCTGGAGACTTCGCGGTCATGAAGTTCACGCCCAACGCCAAGAGACCCAAGCCCAGTAGGATCGTCGCTGTGATGAGGAACAGCGCCTTATCGCGAGCGACGTCGACGTTACGCGCGCCCGCCCGGAGCAATGGCTCGATGAGATCGAACTTGATCCTGGGCTCGTTGGACGGATCCCCGAGGGTATCGCGCAGAGCGTACAGGCTCAAATTCGGAACGTCGATCTTGCGTGGATATAACGAAGCTAGCGCGAATGCGAAGGCGAGTGCGAGCGCGGTGAGCGCTGCGATGACGGGGGGACTCTTTGAGAGGACCTTCGTTGGGTCGCCGATGAGGGTGATGAAGCCGAAACCGGTCGTCACGATCCCGATTAGCGTCCCGGCTTTGCCCTCGAGCACCCTGATTCGCTCGGTACCGGCGGCATACGCTTCCTTTGCCTCGCCGTATAAAAAGTCGACAGCTGCCGCGTTTTCGGTACCAAGGGCGTTGTATGCGCGTTCGATTCGTAATCGTACGCCGTAGCGTTCCGGGGGAGGCATCACCGCGGGAGGCGACCGCATAGGCGCTAATTCGGCTCGTTTGCCTCGGCCGCCTACGCCGGCGCGCGGCCGCACGTCAATCCAATCGGCCTTTGAGCACGGCGCGGGCGTGGGCGCCGCCGTCGGGGCAGCGCGTGACGGCGAACTCTTCGGCGATGGTGGAGACGATGTACAATCCGCGGCCGCTTTCGGCGAGCGCGTCGGCGGGGAGGCGCGCGTTGTGCTGGAAACCGGCGCCGCGGTCGACGACGTGCAGCACACCCGTCTCGCCGCTGAGATCGAGGGCGACGTCGACGGTACCGGGAGCATAGCGCTTGGCGTTGCCGACCAGCTCGGCGTAGACGAGCTCGGACGTCTCGCGGTCGGCGCGATTCACTCCGCGCCGTTCGAGCGCGGCGGCGAGCTCGCGGCGGGCGTCGCCGGCCTCGCGGCCGTTGCCGGCGTCGAACGCCCAGCGCAGCGCGCAGTGTACGCCGCCGATCTCGAGCAGCGAGCGGCGAAATGCGACGACCAGCATCGCGACGTCGTCGCTGGCAGCTTCGCCGTGCAGCACCGCGTCGTGGATCGCCTGCGCCGGCGCGGCTGCCAGGTCGGCCTCGCGGAGCGCGTGCACCAGCGCCGCCTCGCCGGCGATCACGTCGCGGTCGGCTTCGACCAAGCCGTCGGTGTACAGCAGCACCGTCGCGTCGTCGGCGAGGTCGGCGTGACGCGTGACGTCCTGGCCGCGCTCGCGCAGCCCGAGCGGCAGTCCGGCGGCGTCGATGCGGGTGACGCGCAGATCGCGTCCGCGCAGCAGCGGTGACGGATGTCCCGCGCCGGCATATGCCAGCGTCGCCCAGACCGGGTCGATCACGCCGACCCAGGCGGTGACGAAGCGTTCCGGCGCTTGCGAGCGCAGCACGCGGTCGGCGGCGTCGAGCATCACCGATGGATCGGGATTGATCGCGGCCGCGCCGCGCAGGCTCTGGCGAATCGCGGCCATCGTCGCGGCCGCGTCGAGACCGCTGCCCGCGACGTCGCCGACCGAGACGACGACCCGGCCGTCGGGGACGCGGAACGCGTCGTACCAGTCTCCGCCGATCAGCGCCTCGCTGCGGCCCGCTTCGTACAGCGCGTCGAACGACATGCCGGGGATCCGCGGCAGATCTGTTGTCAGCGCCGCAGCCTGGAACGTATGCGCGACGCGCCGTTCGCGCTCGTACGCTTCGGCGTTGGCGATCGCCGGCGCGATCCGGCGCGCGACCTCGGTGGCGAACCGCAGGTCGCCCTGATCGTAGTGCCGGTTCGATGTCGGGTCGTACATGATCGCGAGCGTTCCGCGCACCGATCCGCCGTACGCGAGCGGAACGATCGCCGCCGAGACGACGCCGAGCTCGCGCATCGTTTCGCGGTACGGCGGCGAGACGCCGGATAGCGCGTTGCCGGGCAGCGTCGCGTACACCGCCGGCTTCTTGGTGCGAACGACCGCCGGCGACCCGAGCGGCGCGTCGGGCAGAAAGTACCGCTCGTCGATCAGCGAGTTGGCGCGCGCCGCCAGCTGGGGATCGCGGTGATGCGACGCCGCCAGGTACAGCTCGTGGTTCTCGTCGATCAGGTTGACCGTCGCCCAGTCGGCGAACAGCGGGACCAGTAGGCGCGTCGCCGCCTGGAGCGTCTCGCGCAGATCGAGCGTCTCGGCCAGCGACTCGCCGAGCCGCGCGTAGAACGCTTCGCTGGCCGCGATGCGGCGCTGCGCGTCGGCCGCGTCGCGCGCCTCGCGGAACAGCCGCGCGTTCTCCAGCGCGGCGCCGATCCGGCGCGCCAAGTTCTCGGCGGTGGCGAGATCGGCGTCGCCGTAGTTCGGCGACGCGCCGATCCGGCAGAACGTCAGCGCGCCGTAGCGCCGGCCGCGCGCCGTCATCAGCACGGTGAGCAGCGACGATAAGGCTTCGTCGTGCATCCGCGCATAGTGCGCGTCGTCGGCCGCGGCCCGCCGCCACCAGGTCTCGTCGATCCGCGGCACGATCACGCTCTCGCCGCTGCGCCAGGCGACGGCGATCGGATGCACCGGATGCGCGATCGGCGGCGTCTGCCCGATCGAGCGTTCGAACGGCTCGCGGTGGGCCGGGTTGCGGTGGGCGACCGCGAAGCGGCGCAGCGACCCGTCCTCGTCGGTGAGGTCGAACAGCGCGTAGTCGGCGAACGACTCGACCGCTGCCGCAACGACGCCGCGCACGATCGCTTCGGGATCGAGCTCGGCCGCGAACAGCTCGTCGGCGCGCGCCAGGAACGCGTCGCGCGCCGCGCTGCCGTGCAACTCGTTGATGTCGACCGAGCTGCCGTACCAGTGCGCGACCGCGCCGTCCCCGTTGCGCAGCGGCGTCGCGCGCATCAGGAACCAGCGCGCGAGGCCGTCACGGTCGCCGATCCGGCACTGGAGGTCGAACGGGGTCACGTCGCGCACCGCCGCGTCCCATGCCGCGACCACGCGCGCGCGGTCGTCGTCGTGGACGGCGCGCAGCCACGCGTGGCCGAGCGACGCACCGGCGCTCAGCCCGGTGAACTCGTACCAGCGGCCGCTGAAAAAGTCGACCTCGCCGTCCGGCCCGGCGCGCCAGACGATCTGCGACAAGGTCTCGACGAACGCGCGCAGCTCACCGTCGACGATCTTCGGATCCATCAGTGTTGCCGCAGGCTCCGCAGGTCGCCGTCGCGCACGGTCACGCCGGTCGCGTCGAACCATTCCATGAGCGGAACCGCGTGCTTGCGCGTCGTTCCGACCGCGTCGCGAAAGCGCGCCATCGTGATCGGGCCGTCGCGGCGGATCGAGATCTCGAGCCGGCGGCGGATCTCGTCGATCTGCGTTCCGCGATAGACGTCGCCACCGACTTTCACTAGCGCGCCGGTCGCGAGCAGCGTGTCGAACGCCTGCGGCAAGCCGGTGATCTTTGCCGGCCGCAGCTCGGTCAGCAGCGCGTCGAGCGCGGCCGGGACGAGCGGCTGCTCCGGATCGACCACGACTTTGCGTTCGAAGAAATCGCGCTGCTCGGCGGTCAGCCGCGCCTGGTGCGCGAGCGTCGCGTAGTACCCGGCGCGCGCCGCCAGCCGGCCGTCCTCGACCTCGCCGGCGAGGAAGCGGATCAAGAACGGCTCGTCGACGGCGAGCTCGCGCGCGAGCGCGAGCGAGGTGGTGCCGAGCATCCAGGGCGCTTCGCCTTCGCGCCGCGCCAGCACCGCCGCGATCCGCGCCGACAGCGCGTCGGCCGCCGATCCGTCGAGGAAGGCCGCGGGCTTGCGCAGCGCGCGCGCCGCGCCGCGCGCGCTCAGCGCGTCGGCGATCTCGGCCGCGCGCTCCTCGCGCACGTTCGCCTCGACGGCGAGCTCGGCAGCCGTTCGCGGCGATGGTGCGGCCGTCGCGAGCGCGCGCGCGACCGCCGCGATGTCGGGCTCGTCGCCGTCGGCCGTCCCCGCATCGGCGAGCGCGCCGACCGTGCCGCCGCCCAGCAGCACCTTCGGCGAGACGGCGCGCACGACGAACGCTTCGCCGGCGTATGCGATCGCCGGCCGCCGAAGATGCAGGCTCGCATCGACCGGCGCGAGCTCGGCCGGCGGGCCGCCGTCGAACACCAGCGTGCCGAGGACCTCGGCCGCGCCGAGGTAGGCGCGCACCGGCGTGCGGCGGCGCAGCCACGGCTGCGCTTCGCGCAACGGGCGAAAACGAACGCGCAGCGATCCACTCGGTGCGAACGACGGATCGGCCGCGACCGCGCCGCGGTGTACGTCGTTCGCCTCGACGTTCGGCACGTTCGCCGCGACGCGCGCGCCGCCCGACACGGCGCTGCGCGCCGCGCCGAAAACCTGCAGCGAGCGCACGCGCACTTCGCGCCCGGGCGGATCGAGCCGCAGCACGTCGCCGGCGCGCAGCGTGCCTTGCATCAGCGTCCCGGTGACGATCGTGCCGTGCCCCGGCAGCGCGAACACACGATCGACCGGCAGGAACACCGGCGCGTCGTGCGCGCGCGGCGGCAGCGCGACGAGCGCGTCGTGGATCGCGTCGCGCAAGGCGTCCAATCCTTCGCCGGTCACGGTCGACACCGCGAACGCCGGCGCGTTCTCGGCGAACGTGCCGCGCGTGGCGGAGCCGATCTCGCGCTCGGTCTGGGCCAGCTCGGCGGCGTCGACGAGATCGCGCTTGGTGATCGCGACGAGGGTGCGGCGCACGTTGAGGAAGTCGAGGATCGCGAGGTGCTCGAGCGTCTGCGGCCGCACGCCTTCGTTCGCAGAGACGACCAGCAGCAGCAGCTCCATCCCGGCCGCACCGGCCAGCATGTTGTGCAGGAAGCGCTCGTGGCCGGGAACGTCGACGATCCCCGCTTCGACGCCGTCGTCGAAGCGCAGGTGCGCGAAGCCGAGGTCGAGCGTCATCCCGCGCAGCTTCTCTTCGATCCAGCGATCGGGGTCGGTCCCGGTCAGCGCGCGGACCAATGCCGACTTCCCGTGATCGACGTGCCCCGCGGTCCCGACGACGTGCATCAGCGCGCGGCTTCGAGCGCTGCCGTCAGGTCTCCGTCGCGTTCGGGCGGGATCGTGCGCAAGTCGATCAGCACACGGTCGCCGTCGACGCGCGCGACAACCGCCGGCGTGCCATGCCGCAGGCGAGCGGCCGCCGCATCGACGCCCCCGCGCGGCGCGTGCCACGCCAGCGCGACCGACGCGAGCGGCGCGGTCGGCAGTGCGCCGGCGCCGACGAAACCGTCGACCCGTTCGGCGCGCAGGTCGAGTCCGTCGAGGCGCGCCGCCAGCGTTTCGGCCCGCATCTGCAGCGCATCGAGCGACGCGCCGAGCATCCGGTAGAACGGGATCCGGTCGCGGCTGTCGGGATCGAGGTGCAGGCGCAGCGTTGCGGCAAGCGCGGCCAGCGTGACGCCGCCGACGCGCAGCGCTCGCAGCAGCGGGTTCGCGCGCAGGCGCGCGACCAGTGCGGCACGGCCCACGACGATCCCGGCCTGCGGGCCACCGAGCAGCTTATCGCCCGAGAACGCGATCAAATCGATGCCGTCGCCGACCGCCTCCTGCACCGTGCGCTCGTGCGGCAGCCCGTAGGCGCGCAGGTCGACCAGTGCGCCGCCGCCGAGGTCTTCGACGACCGGAACGCCGGCGCGCGCGCCGATCGCGGCCAGCTCGGCGCCCGATACGCCGGCGGTGAAGCCGTCGATGCGATAGTTCGACGGGTGCGCGCGCAGCAGCAGTGCGGTCCGCGGCGTCAGCGCGCGCGCGTAGTCGGCGGCGTAGACTTTGTTGGTGGCGCCGACTTCGACCATTCGTGCGCCGCTGCGCGCGAGTACGTCGGGTAAGCGAAAACCACCGCCGATCTCGATCTGTTGCCCGCGCGCGACGATCACCTCGCGCGACGTACCGTCGGGGGCGCGCGCGAACGTGTCGAGCACCAGCAGCACGGCGGCCGCGCAGTTGTTCACCACCAGCGCATCCTCGGCGCGGGTCGCGGCGCGGAGCAACGCACCGAGCCGGTCGTACCGCGAACCGCGACGGCCCGACGACAGATCGTACTCGAGGTTCGACGCGCCGCCGGCGACGTCGTCGATCGCGGTCACCGCTTCGCGCGCCAGCGGCGCGCGGCCGAGGTTGGTGTGCAGCAGGATCCCGCTGCCGTTGAGCACGCCGGACAAGCCGGCGCGCGCCGCGGCGGCAAGGCGCGTCAGCACGTCGTCGACGACTGCGTCCGCGCCCGGCGTCGTCGCGGCGCGCCGCGCCTCGCTCAGCGCGACATCGATCCGTTCTTTGACGGCGGCGGCGCCGAGAAGCGCGACGAACCGCGCAACGCGCGGTTCGTCGAGGATGCAATGGACCGCCGGAAGGCGGCTCAGCTCACGCGTCAGGCGGCGGGCGCGAGATGCTTGTCGAGCATCTGGCGAATGTGCGCTTCGGGGACGAAACCCACGATCCGGTCGACCGCTTTGCCGCCCTTGAACAGGATCAGGCACGGGATCCCGGAGACTTGATAGTCGCCGGCGATCTGCGGGTTCTCGTCGGTGTTCAGCTTGACGAAGCTGACCCGGTCGCCCAGCACGCCGGCGACCTTCTCGACGACCGGCGACAGCATGCGGCACGGGCCGCACCACGGGGCCCAGAAATCGACCAGCACGGGCTTATCGGCCCCCAGCACCTGGGTCGAAAAGGTGCTCTGCGTGACGTCGGCGAGTGCGCTCATAGTCTGGTGTTCGTTCCTCCAGCCGTTACGACCCCGCCGCCGGAGCGGCGGTTTCGGGCCGGCCCTGGCGAGACGTGCGCCCGGTCTCTCGGAACGGGCGCCGCGCCTGCCACGATCATGCCTTGCCGGGCTCCTCGCCGGTGATGTCGGCGACGCGTTTCGACTGCTGGCCGAGGTTCGCGATCGCGATCACCTCGTCGCCCTCGTCGAGCCGCTGCAGCCGCACGCCCTTGGTCGAGCGCCCGGCGCGCCGGATCTGCGCCACCGGGATGCGGATCACCTGATTGCCCGAGGTGATCATCAGCAGCTCGTCCTCCGGTGAGACGAGGATCTGGTCGACGACGTACCCGATCTCTTTCTCCTTGGCGAACGCCTTGACGCCCTTGCCGCCGCGCGTGATGTGGCGGTACTCCGCGATCGGGGTGCGCTTGCCGAACGCCTTCGAGGTGACGATCAGCACCTCGTTGCGGTCATCCTCCATCACGTCCATCGCGACGACCTCGTCACCTTTGGCGAGCGTCATCGCCTTGACGCCGCGCGCCGGCCGGCCCATCGGACGAACGTCGCGCTCGTTGAAGTGGATCGCCATCCCGTCGTGCGTCGCCAGGATGATGTCGCGGTCGCCGCTGCTCAGGTCGACGGCGAGCAGCTCGTCGCCGTCGTCGAGCCCGATCGCGATCAGCCCGTTGCGGCGGACGTTCTCGAAATCGGCGAGCTTGGTCTTCTTGATGATCCCGCGGCGGGTCACCATCACGAGATATTCGTCGGTATCGAACTGGCGCACCGGGAACACTGCGGTGACCAGCTCGCCCGGCGGCAGCTGCAGCAGGTTGACCAGCGCGGTCCCGCGCGCTTGGCGCGTCGAGTCCGGGATCTCGTAGGCGCGCAGCCGGAACGCGCGGCCCTTGTTGGTGAAGAACAGGATGTACTGGTGCGTCGACGCGACGAAGAAATTGCGGACGACGTCTTCCTTCTTGAGGTTGGAGATTCCGATCACGCCGCGACCGCCGCGGTTCTGGGCGCGGAACGTGTCGACCGACACGCGCTTGATGTAGCCGCCGACGGTCGCCGTCACGACGACCTCGGTGTCGTCGATGATGTCCTCGATCGACAACTCGCCTTCGAGCGCTTCGACCGGCGTGCGCCGCGCGTCGCCGAGGCGGCCTTTGAGCTCCGCCGTCTCGGTGCGGACGACGCCCAGGATGCGCGCGGGCGTGGCCAGCAGATCGCGCTTGTCGGCGATCTCGGCCTGCAGCTCGGCGTACTCGTTCTGGATCTTCTGGCGCTCGAGGCCGACCAGCGTGCGCAGCCGCATGTCGACGATCGCGGCCGCCTGCTGGGTCGAAAGCTGAAAGTCGCGGGCGACGTCGTCGCCGGCCATCCGCCGGAACGCGTCCGACAGCACGAACGGCTCCTCGATCAGGCTGGCGCGCGCGGCTTCGACCGTCTCGCTCTCGCGGATGATCGCGATCACCCGGTCGATGTTGTCGAGCGCGACCAGGAAGCCGAGCAGCAAGTGCGCCCGCTCGAGCGCCTTGTTGAGCTCGTAGCGCGAGCGGCGCTCCACCACGTTGCGGCGGTGCGCGATGAAATGGCCGAGCATGTCGCGCAGGCTCAGCACTTGCGGTTCGAGCGGCGACGTCGCGCCGGTCGCATGCTCTCCGCTGCGCCGTACCGGCACGAGGGCCAGCATGTTGAACGCGAAGCTCGACTGCAAGGGCGTCTGTTGGTACAGCTGGTTGAGCACCACCTGCGGCGTCGCGCTGCGCGCGAGCTCGACGACGATCCGCATGCCCTTGCGGTTCGACTCGTCGTCGAGCCGCTGGATTCCGACGATGCGCTTCTCTTGATACGCCTCGACGATGGCCTCGACGACGCGCGTCGTGGAGACCTGGTACGGAATCTCGCTGATGACGATCTTGTAGCGGCCCTTCTCCTCGACGATCTCCGCTTTGCCGCGCAGCGTCACCGAGCCGCGACCCGTCTTGTACGCTTGTCGAATCGCCTCGCGCCCGAGCAGGATGCCGCCGGTCGGGAAGTCCGGACCGCGCACGATCTCCGCCAGCCCGTTGTCGACCTCGTCGACCGTCAGGTTCTCACCGTTGACCTCGTTGGCGATCAGGTACTCGATCGCGGAACAAATCTCGCCGAGGTTGTGCGGCGGGATGTTCGTCGCCATCCCGACCGCGATCCCCGAGCTGCCGTTGACCAGCAGCTGCGGCAAGCGCGCGGGAAGCACCACCGGCTCTTCGGTTTGATTGTCGAAGTTGGGCATGAAATCGACGGTCTCTTTGTCGATGTCCGCCAGCATGTCCAAGGCCGGTCGCGCCAAACGCGCTTCGGTATACCGGTAGGCGGCGGGCCGGTCGGGCGCCGGCGAGCCGAAGTTGCCGTGACCGTCGACGAGCGGATACCGCAGCGTGAAGTCCTGCGCCATGCGGACCAGCGCGTCGTACACCGAGCTGTCGCCGTGCGGGTGGAAGCTCTTGAGCACCTCGCCGATGACGCCGGCACACTTGCGGTGCTGCTTCGACGGGTCGAGCCCCATCTCGCGCATCGCGTACAAGATGCGGCGCTGCACGGGCTTGAGGCCGTCGCGCACGTCGGGCAGCGCCCGCGACGCGATGACCGACATCGCATAGGAGAGGTAGCTCTCCGACATCTCGTCTTCGACGGCGATGGTGGAGAGCCGGGAGTCGTTGTTCACTGATGCTTTCTCGTCAAATCGGGGTTTGGTCGCCGTGCGCTTCGCCCGGCGGTGCGCCGGTCAGCGCTTCAGCCTCGCGCTTCGCCGCGGCTTGGAGCTCGGCGGCGTTCTTGCGCAGCGCGGCCAGGTGCGTCTCGTAGCGTGCCTCCAGCTCGGCCAGATGGCGGGCCGTCCCGGGATCCGTGGTACCCGGCTCGCGTTCGGGCGAGTCGTTCACGGATGGGTCGCCGGATCGCGCTGCTTGAACAGCGCGCCGACCAGGAAGCCCACGATCCCGCCCAGGATCGCGCCGAAGAGCGCGATGATCAGCAGCTTGCTGCCCAGCCCGCCGCCGACGTGACCCAGCGTGAAGAAGCGCAGCGTCAGAATCGAGGCCTCGAAGGCCGCCGCGAACACCGAACAGACGGCTCCGGCGACGATACCGACGAGGACGTCACTGAGGCGCAGACGCACCAAACACTATTCTGACTTCTAAGGATGACGTCCTCGACGACCGGGCCGCGTTCGAGGCGTTCGCGGCGGCGCTCGGGCGCACGCTGCGCGCGGGCGACGTGGTGGCGCTGCGCGGCCCCCTCGGGGCGGGCAAGACGACCTTCGTGCGAGCGGTCGTGCGCTCGCTGCACGGCGCGGACGACGCGGTCAGCAGCCCGACCTTCGTCTTTCGCCAGCGTTACGATGGGTCGCCGCCGGTCGAGCATCTCGACCTGTACCGGATCGAGGATCCGGCCGCCGAGCTGCCCGAGCTGGGGCTCGACGACGCCTTCGCTGCCGACCGGGTCGTGCTCGTCGAGTGGCCCGAGAATGCCGGCGGCCTGCTCCCGGCCGCGCGGATCGAGGTCGAGATCGACGGCCTCGGTGACGGCCCCCGGCGGGTGCGGATCAGCCGCGTCGCCGGATGAAGATCCTCGCGCTCGACGCGGCGCTGCATGGTTTCTCCGCCGCGCTCGACCTCGACGGGACGCTCACCTCCGTCGCCACGGGCCGCCAGGACGCGCTCGAAGCCGGGCTCGCCCGTGTCGGCGCGCTGCTCGATGCCGGCGGCGTGCGGCCGGCGGCGCTGGACCGGATCGCGGTCGGCATCGGGCCCGGCTCGTTCACCGGCGTGCGGATCGCGGTGTCGTACGCCAAGGCCCTGGCCTACGGCGCGTCGCTGCCGCTGGTCGGCGTCTCGTCGTACGACGCGCTCGAGCCGCCCGATCCGCCTCTGCCGGTGCTGGTCGCGGTGCGCGGGCGGCGCGGCGTCGTCTGCGCGCGCCTGCGCGATGGCGGCGTGCCGGCGACCGCGTGCGGTCCGACGGACGAGGTGCTCGACCGCTTGCTGACCGGCTCGCCGCGCGCCATCGCTGTGGCCGGGGATACGGAGGACGTGCTCTCGCAGATCGCCGAACGCGGCTGGACCGTGCGAGCCTTGTCGGCCCGGTCCAGCGTGCCCGCCGTCGCGATCGCCCAGCTCGCCCGCACCGCAGCGCCGAGCGCGTCACCGCACGCCGTCGCGCCGGACTACGGCGAAGCGCCGGCCGTCACGCAGCGCAGCGCGCCGTGAAAGCCGAGCTGTTTCCGCCCGATGCGGATTCGCCGCGCGGGATGCGCATCGACGTGATGGTGCCGGGCGACCTGCCCGCCGTGCTGCGCATCGAAGGGTTGTCGTTCAGCACGTCGTGGCCGATGAACGCCTTCGCCAACGAGATCCGCGACAACAAACTCGCGCATTACTTCGTCGGCCGGCTCGGCGACGAGATCGTCGCCTACGGCGGGATCTGGGTGATCCTCGAGGATTCGCATATCACGACGATCGCGGTCCATCCCGACTACCGGCGGCTCAAGCTCGGCGAGGAGATGCTGCTCAAGCTGCTCGACCGCGCGATCGCGCAAGGTGCGTCGTGGATCACGCTCGAGGTGCGCGAGTCCAACGACGCCGCGCAGAAGCTGTACCGCAAGTACGGCTTCACCACCGTCTCGACGCGGCGCGGCTACTACAGCGACAACGGAGAAAACGCGTTGGTGATGTGGGCCGGCAACCTCAAGGGCGAGTTGTACGCCGCGCGGATGCGCGTGCTGCGCGCTGCGCTTCGCGACGAGATCGCCCGCCGGCCGGCCGGCGACGACTGATGCAGCCTCCGGCTGCCGACCTGCTGCACCGCCCGCTCGCCGCGCTGGTGCGCGCGTACGGCGCGCCGACGTCGGTTGCGAGCCGCGACGACGGCCAACACGTCGTCTTCGCCGCCGGCGGTGCGAGCGTCACCGCGATCGTCGACGACGATGCGACGATCCACGCGGTCGACCTCGCCTTTCCGCGCGGTACGATCTACGCGCTCGACGTCGACGGCGCCACCTATCGGTTCACCTTCGGGGCGACGACCTCGCTCGCCGCGCGCGACGAGCTGGCCGCCGACGCCGAGACCGAAGGCGCGAACTTCCGCGTCTTCCGCCGCGGCGAAGACGAAGCGTTCGTGCTGTCGTTCGACGCGGCGACGTCCACGCTCGCGCACGTGCTGGTCGGCGACCGCGCGACGCTGCTGCGGCTGGGCTACGTGCGCGACCCGGTTCCGAATCAGCCGCGCTTTCCGTTCGTCGCGCCGGTCTTGCGGCACAGCGCGGTCGCCGACGGCAGCGGCCCGAACGCGACGGTGCTGCGGCTCGACCTCGACCGCGGCGGCATCGTGCGCAACGTCAGCGTGCTCGTCGCCAGCAGCGATCCCGCCTACGACCGGCAGCTCGCCGACAAGGTCGGCCACGACGACTACGCGCCGGCGAAGCTCGGCGGCCGCCCCATCGGCGCCAGCGTGTTCCGCGAGGTGCGCCACTGAGCGCTCGCGGCGCGGCGGCGTTCGCCGGCGACGGCGTCGCGTTCGTGCGCGCCGCACGCGCGGTTCGCGCCGAGCTCGACCAGCGCCACCGCTACGCGCACGTGCTGCGCGTCGCGCGCATGGCCGCGCAGCTGGCGGCCGCGCACGGTGTCGATCCGCTGCGCGCGCGGGTGGCCGGACTGCTGCACGATCTGGCGCGGCTCTATCCGGTCGAGCGCGTGCTGCGTGAATGCGAGACGCGCGGGATGGCGATCGGCGCGTTCGAACGCGCCAACCCGATCGTGCTGCACGCGCGGCTGGGCGCCGAGCTCGCGCGCGAGCGGTTCGGCATCGACGATCCCGGGATTTTGTCGGCGATCCGCAAACACACGGTCGCCGCCGGGGTCATGAGCCCGTTGGACGCGGTGGTATACTTGGCCGACGGCCTCGAGCCCGGACGGGGGTTTCCGGAGCGGGCCGCGCTCGCCGCCCTGGCGTACGACGACCTCGACGGCGCCATGCGCGCGGTGCTGCGCTCGTCGATCGACTATCTCGCGGCGCGCGGCCTGACGGTCGCGCCCGAAACGCTGGATGCCGCACGGACGTACGGCGTCTCCCTGCCGACGGAGGAACGAAGCCCTGCCTGAGACCGATCTGGTCGCGCTCGTGCGCGACGCCGCCGAGGAGAAGAAAGCCGAAGACGTCGCCGTGCTCGACCTCACCGGGCGCACGATCGTCGCCGACGCGTTCGTGATCGCGACCGGCCGCTCGACGATTCAGACCCGCTCGATCGCCGACGCCATCGTCGAGAAGGCCGAGGAGGCCGGGCTGCGCCCGCGGCTCGAGGGACACGCCGACGGCGGCTGGATCTTGATCGACCTCGGGCACGTCGTCGCGCACGTGTTCACGCCGGAGCAGCGCCAGTTCTACAACCTCGAACGGCTGTGGGGCCGCGTCGCCGAAGTCCGGGCCGAAGCACAGTGAGACCCAAGCCCTACCGCCGCTCGCGGGGCCGCGGAAAGATCTTCGTCAAGGCCTTCGTCTGGGTCGTCTTGGGCATCTTCGTGCTGACCTCGGTCGGGGTCGCGCTGGTCGTCGTTTCGCCTCATTAGGGTCGCGGCCACGGGCCGTCGCCCGAGCAACTTCCCGGCCGGGGCCGGGTACTTCGGCTTCGGAGGACTCCTAGCGATGAAACGCCCGGCAGCGCTGGCTGCCTTTGCCGCCCTTGCCGTCGCGCTCGCCGCGGCGGTCGCTCCCGCCTCGGCGGCGCGCAGCAGTTACGTGATCGACGACGCGCACTTGCTGTCGGCGGCTGCCGTCTCGCAGATCGACGGCCAAGTCGGGACGCTCGTCTCGCAGACCGGCAAGGAAGTGCTGGTCGTGACCACGGCGTCGCTCAACGGCGTCGCCGCCGATACCGCGATCGAGAAGAGCTTCTCGCAGCAAGCCGTCAACGGCGTCGAGATCTACATCGCGAAGGACGATCACGTCATTCGCATCGCCGGCGACCGCGCGTCGTCGCAGTTCTTCCCGTCCGGCTCGTATCAGACGATCGCGCAGTCGATGCGCGCGTCGTTCCGCGCCGGCGACTACGACGGCGGCGTCGAGAACGCGGTGTCGGAGATCGTCAACACGTATCGCGGTCACGAGTCGTCGCTGGGCAGCAACGCGCGCCGCCCGGTACCGACGACCTACGCGCGACGCTCCTATGGAGGACCGAGCTTGGGCTGGATCTGGTGGCTCATCATCCTCGCGGTGATCTTCTTCATCATCCGCGGCATCTTCCGTGCGCTCGCCGGGCCGCGGATGTACGGCCCGGGTCCGGGCTACGGCGGACCTGGCTATGGCGGTCCCGGCTACGGCGGACCGGGCTACGGGTACGGCGGCGGCGGCGGCGGTTTCTGGAGCGGATTGCTGGGCGGCCTCGGCGGCGCCTGGCTCGGCAACGAGCTGTTCGGCAACCGCGGCGGCTTCGGCGGCGGCTACGTCGACCCAGGGTCCGGCCCGGTCGACGGCGGCAACGCGGCCGACGCCGGCGGCTGGCAGAGCGACGCCGGCCAGATCGACAGCTCGAACATCGGCGGCGCATCGTGGGGCGACTCCGGCGGCGGCTGGGGCGGCGGTGACTCCGGCGGCGGCGGCTGGGGCGGCGGCGACTCGGGCGGCGGCGGCGGAAGCGACTCCGGCGGCGGCTGGTAGCTCCTAGCCGGCGCGAGCCGCTACGAACGCGGCTTCGGCTTGGCCGAGGCCGCCGGTGAGACGGTCGGCGCGGCGGGTGCCGCGCTCGCCGTTGCCGGCGGTATGCTCGGCACCATCGGTGGCGCGCTCGGCAACGTCGGTGGCAAACTCGGCGCCGTCGGCGGTGAGCTCGGCGTCATCGGCGACGCACCGGGGAACGCGGCCGACGCGGGCGTCGGCGATGGTCGCGGACCGTACGGGCTCGGCGTCGGGGAGACAGCCGGCTCGTCGTGCAAGGGCGGAAAGCCCTGCTGCAACCGCAGCCGCGCGAGATGCGCCTGCGACGAGTTCGGGAAGTTGGTCGCCAGGTATTGGTACATCGCGCGCGCGTGGTTGCGCGCCTCGTTGGTCTGCACGTCCTGGTAGAGCTGCGCCAGGTGGAACGCCGTCGGCGCCAGCCAGTGATCCTTCGGATAGCGTTGCGCCCAGACGCGCAGCGACGACTCGAGCATCAGCGCATCGTGCACGATCGAGGCGTCGTCTTCCCAGCGCTCGTTGTAGGCGCGCGCGAGCGCGTCGATCTTCGTCCGCACCGAGATCGCGCTGTACTTGAAGGGCCCGAAATACTCGTCGGCCGGCGCCTGATCGGAGATCAAGGCCGAGACCGCGGTCGGCGTGAGCAGGATCAGGGCGACGAGCAGGACGCGAAGCATCGTCAGCTTCCCTACCCGGGAAGACACCAAGCCTCTCCCCGCCGACGTGGGCCGAATGCACCTGTTTGAACTCGCGTCAGCGTGCGACGACGTAGGGGAGCATCGCTTCGAGGCGGCGGTCGGTGATGCCGGAGACGTCGAGCAGCTCCTCGACCGTCGCGAACGGTCCGTTTGCGGCGCGAAATGCGACGATGCGTTCGGCCAGACCAGCGCCGATCCCGGGCACGGTCGCCAGCATCGCAGCGTCGGCGGTGTTGACGTCGACCTGACCGGTCGGCGGAACGCCGTCGTCGCTCGCGCGCGCCGCATTCGGGCGCGAACGTTTGTGACGCTTTGACCGCGGGTGGGAATCGCGACGCGCCGCGCGTTCGTCGCTTCGGACGGCATCGCCGTAGCTCGCGGCGCGCCGGCGCCGGGCGGATCTCGGCGTAGCCTCGCCTTTGGCCGGGACGACGACCTCGTCGCCGTCGGCAAGGTGCGCGGCGAGGTTGACCGCAACGAGATCGGCATCGGGCCGCGGGCCGCCGGCTACTGCCAGCGCATCAGCAACGCGCGCTTGCGCACCGATGGGATACAACCCGGGACGCGCCACCTCACCCGTGACGTAGACGAGCGCCCGTGCCGCGCTCGCTATCTCGCCTCGCCCGGGAGCACGCGAACTGCGGCCGGGGCGCCGTTTCGTGCTGACCGCGACCGGCCTGAGGTCACCTACGCCGGCGTCCTGCTCAGCGTTGCCGGGCGTCGTCCAGCTAGGCGTCGAGGCGCCGGGATGCGGAGTCGGATGCAGGAGGGCCAGTCCGACGACGGCCGCCAGCGCCAGTCCCACGAACATGGGTTTCACGCCAGCCTATCACGTCGTGGCGCACGACTCGCTAGGTGGGCCACGCCATCACACGTATCCAACCGCATGCTCGTACGCGAAGCGGAGAACCAATGGATCTACGTATGTCGCGCGATCGAAGAGCCCCCGCGACGGACGGAGGCTCCTCGAACGGTCGATTTACGTAGCCGCTCCCTTACCGAGGCAAGCTGTCGAAAATACTCAAGACACCGGTCGCGACTGCGACGACCCCCGCGGCAAGGACGATCTCGGGAGCGGCTACGACGATGGCCACGACGCCCGCCGCGACGCCGACACCGGCTGCGATGGCGCCCGCCGTGCTCTGCGTCATACGCCGTGACGACGAGGTCGCCGTGCTCGGCAAACTGGCCGTCGCAGCTACGCCGTTGAGGAGCACCGTCACAGAATCGCCGTCATCGGAGATCTGATAACTTCCGGTATTTGCACCGACAGCGAAATCCCCCGCGAGGGTCGAACGCGGGACGATGGTTCCGCCGAAGGCGGCGAGCGGTGCCATCGGATCGATCGAAAGCGGGTCGAACGTCAACGCATCAAGACCGAAGGGTTGTACGGTGAACGACGACCCGTCGTTCGAGAGCGAAACGGTCAATACCGGGCCGGATGCATCTGACGCGGCGCGAGCGCTCGACGATTTTGCGGAAGCGTAGGTCGCCGTCATCTCTCGCGAGGAAGATCCTGCCCGCGCGAGGACCGAAAGCGTTCCACGCGATCCCGTCACTGACGTCGCGTAGAAAACGCCGGAACTGGTGTCTTGGCCGGAGCCAGCGCTTTTCGTACCGCTCACAATTGGCGCGAGGGCCGAACCGCCGCCACAGCCCGCAACGGTAATGCCGATTCCTGCGACCGATAGTTGCGCTAGGAACGCGCGACGACCGGTCGTCGTCGGTTTTGTCATGGAAACACACCCTTCTGATAGATGATTAGGTTGACTTAGGAACGCCCTGCGATGCCGAATGCTCGGAGAAAGAGTCCGATAGCGAACAGCGTTGCGAACGCGACGGACGTTGCTATGCGCAACGCGGCCGAACCATGGAATATGAAGGTCGACAGAAAGACGATCGCAACCACCGCACCAAGCAAGAACGCGATCTTTCCCCAGCGATCACGGACGCCGTGCGAAGTAGGCATGACACCCCGTTTTCCATGAATCGAAGCCGTCGCTCGTAGCATCGAGGACAGCATCATACATTAGCGATTTGTGACAAGAGTCCTGTTCGTTTGAACTCATGAGTTTCGTTCGCGTCGATCGAGCAGGCGCGCCACCGGAAGAAACGTCCACCAGCGTAAGCTCGTTGGCAGCAAGGAACCGATGCAAAGCGCGTTACGCGTCGCACGGTGTGCAGTATCTAAGTCAACGAGCGGCGCGCCGGCGGCTATGCGCGTTGTTGCGCACAGACAGGCGCAGCGATGTCGCGATCCACGCGCCTCAGTTTTCTGGCCGTTGCGTTCCCCGAGGCTGACCGTCTTGCGACCTCGTCGTCGGCGCCGGACGTACGCGAGCCTAGGATTCGAGGCGGAGCAACCGGGCGTCGAAACTTCTAGGAGTAAGGTACGAAAACACCAGAGCGACCAACGCCCTACGACGTCCAAGCCCCGGAGCGCGTTCACGACGGTCCACCACGGCCGCCCTCAGTTAGGATGAGGGGCAGCAGGGTGGATCGGGCCTGAAGGGCCTCGAAGCCTGTCCCGTGCTCAGCGTGTCCTGAGCCTGACGACGGGCCGAAGGGCGAGCGACGGCATCGGCCGACACACTAGGGGCCGCGTCGGACATGGTGTAGACTGTGGACTCATGCCCGAGGAGAGAACGTACGATTTCCGCGCGGTCGAGCGCGCGTGGCAGGAGCGCTGGGAGCGCGACGGCATCTACGTCGCGCGCGCCGACGATCCGCGGCCGAAATACTACGTGCTCGCGATGCTGCCGTATCCGTCGGGCGATCTGCACGTCGGGCATGCCAAGAACTACACGCTGGGTGACGCGATCGCGCGCATCCACCGCATGCTCGGCCACAACGTCGTGCACCCGATGGGCTGGGACGCGTTCGGTCTGCCGGCCGAGAACGCCGCGATCCAGCGCGGAATCCATCCCGAGACCTGGACGCGCTCGAACATCGACAACATGCGCCGCCAGATGCGGCTGATCGGAACCAGCTACGACTGGACCCGCGAGCTCGCGGCCTGCGATCCCGGCTACTACCGCTGGAACCAGTGGTTCTTCATCCGCATGTTCGAGCGCGGCCTCGCCTACAAGCGCGAGGCGCCGGTGAACTGGTGCCCGGTCGACCGCACCGTGCTCGCCAACGAGCAGGTCGAGAACGGCAAGTGCTGGCGCTGCGGGGCGGACGTGGAGCGCCGCAACCTGTCGCAGTGGTTCTTCAAGATCACCGACTACGTCGAGCGGCTGCTGGCCGGACTCGACCGGCTGGAGGGCTGGCCCGAGCGCATCCGCACGATGCAGCGCAACTGGATCGGCAAGAGCGAAGGCGTGACCTTCGCCTTCGACGTGGAGAACGTCGAGGCGCAGATCGAGGTCTTCACCACCCGCGTCGACACCGTCTTCGGCGCGACGTTCCTGGCCGTCGCTCCGGAGCACCCGGTCGTCGCGAAGATCCTCGAGAAGCTGCCGAAGTCGCGCCGGCGGGTCGACGAGTTCGCGGATTCGCTGCGCAACAAGAGCGAGCTCGAGCGCACGCAACTGATGGAGAAGACCGGCGTCCCGACCGGCGCCTACGCGATCAACCCCCTTTCGCGCGAACGGATCCCGATCTGGGTGACCAACTACGTGCTCGCCGAGTACGGCACCGGCGCGGTGATGGGCGTGCCGGCCCACGACGAGCGCGACTTCGACTTCGCCCGCAAGCACGCGCTGCCGGTCGCGCAGGTGATCACCACGCCCGACGGCTCGCTACGCGCGCCGCTGAGCGAAGCGTACGTCGAGGACGGCAAGCTGATCGCGTCGGGCGAGTACATCGGGATGAAGTCGGCCACGGCGCGGCGCGCGATCGGCGCGCGGCTCGAAGCGATGGGCCGCGGCAAGGTCACGACCAACTACCGCATCCGCGACTGGCTGCTGTCGCGCCAGCGCTACTGGGGAACGCCGATTCCGATCGTGTACTGCGAGAAGGACGGCGCGGTTCCGGTCCCCGACGACCAGCTGCCGGTGCTGCTGCCGAAAGACGTGCAGTTCACCGGGCAGGGTTCGCCGCTGGCCAACGACGCCGCATTCATGACGACGACGTGCCCGCGCTGTGGCGGCCCGGCCACTCGAGACCCCGACACGATGGACACCTTCGTCGACTCGTCGTGGTACTACGTGCGCTATCTCGACGCGCATAACGACCGGGCACCGTTCGACACCGCGGTCGTCTCGCCGTGGCTGCCGGTCGATCAGTACATCGGCGGCGCGGAGCACGCGGTGCTGCACCTGCTGTACGCGCGGTTCTTCTACAAGTTCATGGTCGACGCGGGCTACATCACCGGCGACGACGAGCCGTTCACCCGGCTGTTCAACCAGGGGACGCTACTCTACGACGGCGAGAAGATGTCGAAGTCGCACGGCAATGTCGTCGGGATCGACGACACGGTCGAGCGCTACGGGATCGACGCGATGCGGCTGTTCCTGCTCAAGGCCGCGCCGCCGGAAGACGTCGTCAACTGGACCGACGACGGGATCGTCGGACGCGTCCGGTTCGTGCAGCGCGTGTGGCGCGCGATCGAGCCGCTGGCGCCGAGCGTGCGCGACGCCGCGCTCGACCGGCTGCCCGAGATGCGCGGGGATGCGCAGCGCGAGTTGGTGCGCGCGCTCCACGTCGCGCTCGAGTCGGGCAAGAGCGAGACCGAGACGCACCGGTTCCACTACAACGTCACCACCGCGAAGCTCGACGAGCTGATCAACCTGCTGACGGCGGCGCTGCGCGAGCCGGACGGGGCGACCGATCCGGCGGTGCGCTACGTCGTGCACGCGCTGCCGATCGTGCTGGCGCCGTTCGCGCCGCACCTCGCCGACGAGCTGTGGTCGAAGATGGGCTACGAGCGCAGCGTCCACACCGAGCGCTGGATCGAGCCCGATCCGGCCGCGCTGTCGGTCGACGAGATCACCGTCGTGGTGCAGGTGAACGGGAAGGTCCGCGCGCGCGTCCAAGCGGCTCCGGGGATCGGCGAGGACGAGGTCTTCGAGCTGGCGATGCGCGAGCCGACCGTCGCCGCCCAGATCGACGGCAAACAGATCCGCAAGCGAATCTTCGTCCCCGACAAGCTCCTCAACATCGTCGCCGCCTGAGTTCTGTGAGGACCATCGACTCATGACGTACGCGATCCGACCCGATGACGCGCTGGTCGTCGTCGACGTGCAGCACGACTTTCTGCCGGGCGGCGCGCTGGCGGTGGCGGAGGGCGACCGCATCTTCGGGCCGATCGACGCGCTCGCGCCGCGCTTCGCGCGCGTGTACGCGACCCGCGACTGGCATCCGCCGGACCACTCGTCGTTCGCGGCGCAGGGCGGTCCGTGGCCGGTGCACTGCGTGGTGAACTCGCACGGCGCCGCGTTCGATCCGCGGCTCGACCTCGGCAAGATCGACGTCGTCGTCGACAAAGGCACCGCGGTGGAGACCGACGGCTACAGCGGCTTCGCCGCGACGACGCTGGCCGGCGACCTGCGCGAGCACGGCGTCAAGCGCGTGTTCGTGTGCGGGCTCGCGACCGACTACTGTGTGAAGGCGACCGCGCTCGACGCCGTGCACGACGGGTTCGACGCCGTCGTGATCGACGACGCGTCGGCGGCGGTCAACATCGACCCGCACGACGAAGCGCGCGCGCTCGACGAACTGCGCGCCGCGGGCGTCGGGATCGCGCACAGCACGGACCTGCAGGGCGCTGTCGAGCACGTACGGCGCTAGCGTCGTCGCGGTCGAGCCCCACGGGCTCGACGCGATCGGCGCCGCCGAACGCCACGGCCGGCCGAGCGATCTGTTCCGGCTCTGGTTCGCCGCCAACGCCGAGACGGCGACCTTTGCCGTCGGCATCCTGACCACGGCGCTGTTCGGCACGTCGTTCGCCGGCGCGGCGCTCGGGATCGTGGCCGGCAATGTGCTGGCGTACGCGATCGTCGGACTGCTGTCGCGCGGCGGACCGCGGTTCGGCGTGCCGCAGATGGTCATCTCGCGCCGCGCGTTCGGCCGCGACGGCAACGTCGTGCCGGCGGTGCTGGCGTTCTTGGCCGGCGTCGGCTGGTTCGCGATCGACAGCGTCTTCGGCGCGCAGGCGTTAGGCGCGCTCGCGCACCTCGGCTACCCGCTCGCGCTCGCGCTCGTGCTCGCGGGCCAGATCCTGCTCGCCGTGTACGGCTACAATGCGATCCACGCGTTCGAGCGCTATGCGGGGTTCGTGCTCGCGGTCGGGTTCGCGGTGATCGCCGCCGGGACACTGGCGCGCGCACACCTCGGCGCGCTGTTCGATCCGCACGCACCGGCGGCGGCCGGCGGCGAGGTGGCCGGGATCGTCTTCTCGGCCGCGCTGGCGTTCTCGTACGCGGTCGGGTGGGGGCCGGCGGCATCCGACTACGCGCGCTACCTCCCGGCCGGCAGCCCGCCGCGCGCGGTCAGCGCGTGGGCCGCGATCGGCGGCTTCCTCCCGTCGACGCTGCTCGAGCTGCTCGGCGCCGCCGCGGTCACCGCCGTGCGCGCGCCGGGGATCGCCGCCGCGACGCCCGCCGGGACGATCGTGCTGCTGTTCGGCGCCGGGCCGCTCGCCGCGGTCGGCCTGGTGACCGTGCTGGTCGGCACGCTCAGCGCGAATTGCCTCAACCTGTACTCAGGCGCGCTGTCGGCGCTGGTCGCCTGGGACGCGCGCCGGCGGCCCTGGTTCGCCGGCGCGGTGGGCGCGCTGATCGCGCTGCTCGCCGCCGTCGTGCTGGCGGCGGCGCGCGCGAACGACCCGACGGCGGCGTTCGGCCCTTGGACGGTCGTCATTACCGCGCTCGCTGTCGGCGCGCTGGCCGCGGCGGCGGTTCGCTGGACGCTGCTGCGCTGGCAGTCGGCGCTGGCCGTCGGCCTGCTCGGCGGGGCGCTGGCGGTCGCCGGCAGCGATCCGAGCGCGAGCGCGCACCTGTACACGAACTTCCTGTCGCTGCTGTCGATCTGGGCCGCGCCCTGGGCCGCCGTGCTGCTGGCGACGCGCGGCGCGACGACGTCGGCCGTAAACCCGCGCGCCATCCTCGCCTGGATGGCCGGGATCGCCGCCTCGCTGCCGTTCTGGCAGCAGTCGTGGTTCACCGGACCGGTCGCCGCCGCGCACCCGCAACTCGGTGACGTGAGCTACTTCGTGGCGTTCGGGGTCGCGTTCGTCCTCGCGTCGGCCGGGGCGAAGGGAAGCAGCCGGCCGGCCCCGCAGACGGCGGCATGAAGCACAGCGCTCTTCGCACCGCAGCCGTCGCCGCGCTCGCGTTCGCAACGGGCTTGACGGTCGCACACTTCCCGCAGCGCGCGAACGCGCAGCCGGCACCCCTGCAGCCCGCCGTGATCGACTTGTTGGCGATGGGACCGGACGATCTCCCGCCACCCAGCGCGGCGACGCCGACGCTGCGGAGCAAGACGCTCGTCGTCACGCCCGGACTGACCGCCGCGTACCAGATCGGGACCGTGTTCAAGCACTACCACGCCGACGCGAACGAGATCCAGATCGTGATCGGCGGAAGCGGGACCGAGTGGTTGGGCGACAAGCAAGTTCCGCTGCGCCCCGGCCTGATGCTGGTGATCCCGGCCGGGACGGCGCACGCCGGAACGACCGACCCGAATCTGAAGATCCTCTCATTCAAGACGCCGCCGCAAGCCCCGACCGACATCCACCCCGTCCCGTAGGATCACTTGAGCTCGTCAAGAGCATCCTTCAGCCCAATCACATACGCAGTGACGTCCACGTCATCGAAGTCCTTTTTGGTCTCCAGGTAGACTTGATCTCCCTTCGTTTTGACAAAAACGTGCCAATACGATGGGCGATCGACGGACTGCGTCTGACTCAGCTGGGAAAGGTGAGCCCTAAGTACGGGCGCAGGCAGCGCGACAGCTAAATTGATCCCTTCGCAAGCGAAGATAGCGGAGCCACGACTCACGCCCTCCACAAAATTTGCTTGCGTTGGGTGGTAGGCATACCAAAATGAAGCATTCGCCGCGGAGCCATAGTTCTTCGATATTGCCAACGAAAACCTGACGGAAGCATCAAGTGATTCATAGAGCGACCTGCGCACCTTCTTGAACCGCTTCTGCTCCCGGTTTTGCATTGCTCGGACAACAGCTTGCCGCAACTGCTCCTTGACGATCGCGGATTCGGTTGCGTCAATGACCGAGAAGGCTGCAGCAGGTTTCGATTCGGTCGGCTTCGGGTCATTGCGCTCGTCATCTCCTGCTGCCAACGCCGTCTCGAAAACGACCTCGAGGAGACCGTCTACCCTCGTGTACTCGCTTGGCCGAAGGATAGCACGCATTTTGTCAAGGACGCTCTCCTGCTCGACGCTGTCTCGATGGAGAAAGGCCAACTTGAAAAGCGCCTCGACTCCGACTAACCGGATGTCCCACGCGTGTTTGCTTCCTCGGACCTGCGCCTCTAGTTCTCCGGTGTCTTGCCGTCCGACGACGATAAGCACGGAGGTCTCCTCAAGCGCAAGATCCTTACTTCTGACGGTCGCGACGCGATATACAGCGAGTCGGTCAAGAGAAATGCGATAGGCGTCGGTAGTCTTGACTTCGACTATGAACGTCCATTCGGGAGATCGCCAAATCCCGTCGGGAGCAGGACTGGCGGAACTGCCCTGGTATCGCCCGAACTCCACCGCAAATCCAAGTCTGCTGCCGAGTTCGTTTACCACGTCTTGCAGAAATTGGCCACTGTAGTTAAATCCAGACTCAAGACATTCGCGAGCAAATCGCTCGAGGTCCTCAAGATTTACTGCTTTTAGCAGGCCTCGGAGGTCGTGGCTTGTGCGCGACGTGTGGATATTGCCGTCGCCTGCCAGGCCAATAAGCTGCTTTGAGTGCTTGTCGGCTAGGGCACCGACGAGCCACATTTCCTCAAGCGATGCCACCGAAGCCGTACACCTCGTGCCTTCGAAAGCGAGGAAGCCATTTAGCGCGCACCCCGGTTGAGGCAGACAACCGGCCGCCACGGCTCAACCAACCGCTCGCGCTAGTGGGTTCAGACGACCCCAAACCTAGAGACTCCTGCACTTGGCTCCGGGGTCACGCCGTGAGCGTCGCGCCTATTTGACGGGGATCGTCAGCTTCTCGCGGTCGCGGAAGTAGTCATAGGTCTTGCGCATCCCGTCGATGAGCGAGACCTGCGCGTCCCAGTCGAGCTCGCGCTTGGCCTTGGCCGGGTTGAAGTAGACTTCGCGCGCGTCGCCCGGGCGGCGTGGCGCGCGTTCGATCGGCGCTTCGAAGCCGGTGACTTCGACGATCGCTTGATAGACCTGATTCACCGACGTCTTGCGGCCGGTGCCGATCACGTACGTCTCGCCCGAGCCCTTGTCGAGCGCCGCGACGTTGGCGCGCACGACGTCGCCGACGTAGACGTAGTCGCGCGTCTGCTCGCCGTCCCAGTCGATTCGCACGCCCTGCTTGGCCAAGAACTTGCCGAGGAAGATCGCGATCACGCCGGCTTCGCCGTTGGGATCCTGGCGCGGACCGAAGACGTTGCCGTAGCGCAGCACGGTGAAGTCGAGGTCGTGGTCGGCCTTGAAGAACCGCAGGTAGTGCTCGGTCACCATCTTGGTGATGCCGTACGGTGAGACGGGCCGCTGCGGCGAACTCTCGTCGACCGGCATCGCGTCGACGTCGCCGTAGGTCGCCGCGCTCGAGGCGAAGATCACCTTGCGCGTCCCGGCCTTGACCGCGGCGTCGAGCACGTTGAGCATCCCGATCACGTTGACGTTCGCGTCGAGCTTCGGATCGCGCGCGCCGATCGCGACGGAGTGCTGCGCGGCGTGGTGGCACACGATCTCGGGCTTGAACTCGCTGAAGATCCGGCCGATCCCGTCGTCGCGAATGTCCATGTGGACGAACGAGACGCCCTCGGGGATGTTCTCGCGACGCCCGCCGCCGTGCGACCACAGGCTGTCGACGACGACGACCTCGTGACCTTCGTCACAAAATGCATCGACGATGTGAGAGCCGATAAAGCCGGCGCCACCGGTGACGACGATTCGCATGCGAGCAAGCCACGTTCGGGCTCCTCCGGCGCTTCCCCCCACGTCGACGGTAAAGAACCGCTCGCACGCACGTCGACAGCGTACACAAAGATGAACGTTTTGTGAGAACTGCGACTTCGGTCGGGCCCGCCCGGCACGAAGTCCCGCGCTCCGCCGGATACCGCCGATCAGCCGCCGCGGACGAGCGGGTCCTCCGCACCGCCGAAATTTCCATCGCTGCAGCGCGTGCCGCGACCGTGGTCGGCGCCTGACCGCGCCGTCGGCGTGTCCGCTGAAATCGCCGCGGCCTTCAGGCAGCCCCAGCAGAGTGCAACACAAGACTCGAGCAGCATCGCGTGGCGCCCAATATCATGTACGGCAACGAAAGCCGCGGCTCGTTCGAAACGTCTCCAGTGGCGGTCTACCCTAACGCGCAGCAGGGAAGCGCACGTCGCGACCGATGACGGCGGATCGTTTAGTCCTACACCAACATGGCCTGATGAAGAGCGCCGGCTGTCCCGCGCGTTTCAGAGCGCCTGATGCAGGTTTATCAGTCCGCGTCCGTGAGGAGGTCCCACGACCGCGAGCACCCGATTCCGGTCGCGCTCCGTGGAGATCGTAGGCAGCTGATAAGACTTCCGACCTGCGCCGTAATACGAGCGTCCCTCACACTGCATCGCCCCGAGACTCGGCGTTGACGCAAACAGCGCTTCCGGGTACGATGTCTATAGTACCGGGCTGGGTGAGGCGGGTAGCACAGTGGCAGGGTTATACGCGGGGCATTACTCTCAATTTTGGTTCATTGACATCGCTTGGACGTTGATGGGCCTGTGGTGCGGGTTTAGGCCAGCCAGCTTAATCTCTGGAACGGTGTTACTCAGCTCGACACGTTCTGCGAGCCGACTCGTGCGAATCGGCGCCGCGACTGCGGCACTCGCCGGGCTGTACGGCTTGTTCTTCGGTGTTGATCCGGCAATCATCAGCGCGATCGCCGCGACAGCGTTCGCGTGGAGCTGTACGATCGCAAGCACTCGGAGCGCCGATAACGGTCGTTTGGCCGTATCCGGCACGCCGGCGGACCAGCGCGGTGCGGTCCGCGAAGCGCCGCGGCCGATGGTAATGCTGCTCGGCGTCGCTCCGCTGGTGGTTTGCAGCTTGGCGGTCGCGTCTCTCCGCTCGCCGTCCTCGCTCGCGGTGGCGGCAGCCGGCATCCTGGGGACGGTCGCACTGTGGATGTCGATGCGCGCGAGCGACGCATCAGGCACTCCGCGCGATGACGTGTCGCTTGCCGCCGTCGTCCTAGCGGTCTCGGCACTTCCGTTGACGATTTGGAGCGTGACGGCTATTGCGGCGTCCGGCGCGGATCCCATCACACCGTACGTAGCATGCGTATGGGTACTCGCCAACGTACCGATCTTGCTGCAAGGCATATTGTTCATCGGTCCGGCAAGAGACGCGTTTGATCGCGAGCGGCGCGATCGCAAACTGCGCCGCGATGTTGAGTCGCCGGCGAAGTCGCAAAGCTCAATCTGACCGCGGCGGGCAGCTGCGCGCGTCCCTTCGTTGTGAGCCGATGATCGTTCTCGCCACCGTCTCGGCGACGAATCAAATCGCCGTCGTGCTGGATCTCGAGTCGGGTGAGCAACGTGTGCTCGCGTCGCGGCCGGAATTCTACGATCCGGCCGTCGTAGGGCGTCCAGGATGCCGGCCGTTCGGCATCACATGGAATTCGGAGCACCTGTTCATCGTGAACAACCGGCAGCTGCTCACCTTCGACCGAACGCTTCGATATGTGGGGCTGCAGTCCGATTCGCTTCAGATCAACACGCACCAAATTGCATTCAACGCCGGGACCGTCTGGGTCACCAGCCCATGGACCAACAGCCTGATCGGCAGCAGCGTCGACGGCCGTCCCAACGTCGAGTTCGACTTCATGAGCCAGAGGATGCGCCCCTACGAGCGGCGCGATACGAATGAGGCGAACGATGCGACGCACGTAAACTCAATTTTATGGACGGCCCGCAATCTGATCATCGGTATTCATAACAACGGCAAGTCGAGCTTTATTCTGCGCTATGGCGCGTCGTCGATGCGTCTCGAAGCGATGATCAATGATGCCGGCGTCGCGACCCACGGCTTGGCCTTGGACGGACACGGGCTTCACTGGATCAGCACAGGAACGCAGCAGATCCGTTCGGATCAAGGCGACAGGCTGGACTTGAAAAGGGTCGGATTCGCTCGTGGCTTAGCCGTGACGGAACACTATTTCGTCGTTGCGCTCTCGCAAGCGAAGCCACGGGCCGAGCGAGCGACCGGAGACGCGTGGATTCAGGTCATCGATCGCCGCACGAGAGACGTCGTAGCCGAACGTCAGCTCGAGGGGACGGGAGAAGTCAACGACTTGCGCCTGCTCGACGTATTCGACTATGCGCATCACGTCCAGCCGTTTTGGCCGGCCGGGACCATCCTCACGACTTTGGCGGCAACCGACGTCGCCTCGTGATCGGGAACGTCATCCGGCGGCCACCAAAGCCGCTTCATCGTTTTTGCGCCAATATTTTTGCAGACTTTCGCCGATGAGGGTCCCGTATTTATGAAGCCCGGAGAGGAGAGCGACTTCTTCTTCGTCGAGATCGGGATGCCATAGGTCGACGATGAGCACGATGCGCTCTTCATCGCTGGAGTTCCAGACGCTGTGGGTGAAGGAATCGTCGAAGACGATGCACCGGCCCTCAGTCCACGTTCTGGTGTCGTTGTCAACGGAGATATGGCAATCCGGCGGAATCTTGATGCCGAGGTGACAGCGTAGCCTCATGTTCGTCGGCCCGCGGTGAGGCGTGACGACCGAACCTGGTGCCAGCCGCGAAAAATAGACCAGGCCGGCTTGCGTGCGAAGCGTCGAATGGCTTTCGATGATGCTGCTCGTTAGCGGTACGAGGGCACAGCGGTCTTCGCGCTTCTTGCCGCGCTCGTACAAGAGGAAGACGTCCCATGCGCCACCGCGATAGATCCGCTCGCTTTCTCGATGGAACGTGCGCGGGTCAAGAGCAGCGAACTCCGCCGCGATCTCCGCGGCTGACGCCTCAAGCGCTTGGACGGTAGCGAACTGCTCGGGGTCCCACCATGGCTGGTCGCGCAGGCCGGGATAGAACCCCAACGCGCGGTGCGGTTCATCGTCAAGCAAACCGTCAAGGAATTCGGCAAAGCGATCGGGGATCAGTTTGTCGTCGCCTTCCGAGAACGGGCTGTCCTCCCCGTCGTCCGGTTCCGGCGTGGCGTCCGCGGTTGGAGTTGGAAGCAGCTCGAGAGCCGATAGCCGAACGAACAACTGCTCCGGCGTCGTATTGCGCTGAAGCGCTTCGCGGACCGCTCCCGCGAAGAATGCCGTAAGGTTGGCCGGCGCGCTCTCAACCTGCTCGACGAAAGCTGCGATCGCGATCCAACTCGTCGCCGGCAGTCGCGCATCCCATGCGGTACCGAGCGCGACGAGCCGCCGTCGTCCTTCTTGCGCTTGCGCGAGAGCCTCCTGTGGTTGCCCCAACACGAGCGAGCCGAGCGCAAGAAGAATGTGCGGCTCGCCCACCTGGCACATCGCGTCCGTTGCGGTCGTCATCCGTGCTCTTCGCTCGGCGCTCAACGGCGCCTCAAGCAACGCCTCGTACGCCGAGAGCAGCTCCCGTTCGCTCGATGCGAGCGACGCCTCTGAGAATGACGCGAGGAACGGCGCCGCCGGGCGCGCGAGACGGCTCCATCGAGCCGCCCACGCGAACCAGGGCTTCGGAGAAGAGTGCGCGGTCCCCATGCGGTCCGCGCTGCGGGCGAGGTGGATCGCTACTGCGGCGCTCAGCGCATCGGGTGTGACGTCCGGGAAGGCGGGAACATCCCCGTCCGCGAGCGCGTCGACGCCGGCTTGGCCCTGCGGCGCATCCAATGCGCCCGACCGTTCGATTCTCGAAAACGCGTCGACGATGCGGGCGGCCCGGTCTCCGATGAGGGCGCCAACGGATACGCGGTCGCCTTCTCGGAAGAGTTCCGGCGCCAAATGCGCGGCGTGAAGCAATCCAGCGAGGCAGGTATCTTCGTCGGCGCCCCAGCCCTCGAGGATCGCATGCACGGCCACCAGCCGGTCAAACCGGGATCGTGAGCCGTCTAGTTGTACCGCCGCGCCGCGCCGCCGCAGCTCTTCCGTGATCGCGTCGAACGACGGCCTTTCGGTCTCATGAGGTGCAATCAAATCCTTCCCTCGGGCAATCGTTCAGAACGTAGGCCGCCCATGCAGCCGCGATGCCGGTCGTCGCGCCGATCGAACGCAGGGTTGCGCCTGTGCAACTAGGGCCGCCTTTCGTGCCGATGCACGCGAGCGCAAACGCTACATAGTTGCCGCCGGTGTTGGCAGCCGCACCCAGTACGAGGGCGGCGAGACCCGCGCACCTCATCGACGCCTTACCGACGATCGTGTTGAACGGCAGTCCGTTGGCCGTAGCTGCCGCGATTTCGGCATCGCAATCACCGGAATCACCGAAATCCGCGAAGTCTCCGGAAATCAGGTCGCCGAACGACTGCGCATCCGCACCGATGTCCGCGAAATCGGCCAGATCGCCAAAATCTCCGTCGCCCGTTGGGTTCGGGTTGACGAACATCGCAGACCGGCTCGCCATCGCGGCGCGCCCGGCGCTGCGCTTCTTCTTGCGCGTGCGCGCCATCTTCACGTCGCCGCTGCCTTGAATCGACGATTCCTTGCCGAGGAAGTCTTCGTCGCCTCTCCACGACCCGTGCGAATCGACAAACGACTCGAATGCCGCGAGCGCCTCCGGGTTCGGAACCGTCTTGCTGCTCAACACGCGTATTGGGTCGAATCCCAACGATTGCTTCAGGACGTTTCCGTGGCCGTCGCGAACATAAATCGTCCCCGCCTCATCAACATGGAACAGCACGCGATGCGACTCGGGCGTCACGACGAGAATGCCCCACCTCCCGGACTTGAACTTCTTCGGCTTAAAGCGTACGCCGTTCGAAATTCGAACCCATCGCTTGCCATGACTGAAGTATGCCGACGTAAGAGGAATCGAGATCGTTGCTGTGTCGTTCGTGAAGCGCATGAACTTCTGGCCGACCACCATGCTGGACACGAAGGCGCCGGTCGCGTCGTGCACCGCAAACGCTCGGCGATCCGGGCTTGAGCTGATGGTGACCGGATCGGCAAGCGCAGCCCGCTTCGCCGCGGTGCTCTTCTCGGCTCCTCCGCGCGGAAGGACGCTCGCAGCCGAGCAGGCGGCTAACAGCGCACTGCCGCCCGCGATGAACTGGACGCGCAAAAGACTGCGACGATTCACACCCACCTCCACGAATCAAGACGACCCCGTGCGTTACCTGACTGGGCTAGTAATGAAGACGCTAACACAGTGCGCTGAAACACGTCAACTATTGCACGCCGAAAAAAACGACCAAGTGCGAACGAAAGGGCCACCGGAAATTCCTGTCCGCCAATTGATGGGGTCTTTCTCGGGAGCTTGAGCGCTGTTTGCAGAGCCACCGACTAGCGTTCTGGCGAGATTCGCGTGAAGGAAGGGCGTGGCGCGCTCTCCGCTCGTGCCGATCGCCGCGGCATTCGTCGGCGCCGTTCTCGCCGACGCGCACGAGCTCGCGCTCGGGGCGCTCCCAGCAGCGCTCGTCGCGCTCGGTTGGCGCGCGATACAACCGGCCGCGTTCGCGGCATTGGCCGGCTTGGCGATCGCCGCGTGGTTCGGTCATCCAGCAGTCCTGACCGAGGAGTCACGAACGGGACGCTTCGCGGGCACGATCGTCGGCGACGTCCGGCTGACCGATGCCGGGACGACCTTCGCGTTCGCGCTGCGCGACGGGCTCGTCGTCGAGGCGCATTCCTACGGTCGCAGGTCTACAAACGAGCACAGTGCGGCATTCGGTGCGGGCGAGCGGCTCGAGGTGCGCGGGCGGCTCGTTCCGTTCGACGAAGCGCGCAACCCCGGTGAACCGTCGCGGCGCGCGCTCGCGCTCGCCGAAGGACTGGCCGGCGAGTTGATCGTCGACCACGTCCTCGCGCGCGCGCCGCCCGATCCGCGCGACGTGCGCACCTGGCCGGCGCGAGCGCGCGAGGCGCTGTCGGCGCGACTGCGCGCGACGATGCGCGAGCCCGAGGCGACGGTCGTCGCGGGCGCGCTGTGGGGCGAGCGCGGAGCGCTGCCCGCCGAGCTGCGCGACGAGTTCCAGGCGACCGGCACCGTTCACGTGCTCGTGACGGCGGGTCTGCACCTCGGCGCGATCGCGGCGCTGGCGTTCGGCGCGTTCCGGCTGGTCGGGCTGCGGCGCGCGGCGGCGACGTTCGCGACGATACCGGTTGCGATCGCGTACGCTTGGCTGACCGGGGCACATCTGCCGTCGCAGCGCGCGGCCACGATGGTGGTCGTCGCGCTCCTGGCCCGCGGTTGCGGCGCGCGAGCGGCGTCGTGGAACGCACTGGCGCTGGCGGCGCTGGTGGTGGCGGCCCTCTGGCCGGCTTCGGTATCGTCGGTGTCGTTCGCGCTGTCGTTCTCGTGCGTCGCCGCGATTTTGCTGTTCGCCGAACCGGTCGCGCAGGCGCTCGAACGCTGGGCGCTGCCGGAGCGGGTCCGGGAAGCGTTGTCGCTGACGATCGCGACGCAGATCGGCGTGTGGCCGCTGAGCGCCGCGACGTTCGGCCTCGTCGCTCCGTACGCGATCGTCGCGAACGCGATCGTCGTGCCCGCGACGCTGCTCGCGCTGCCGGCCGGCATCGCGGTGCTGGCCTGCGCGCACGTCGCGGTGCTCGATCGCCTCAGCGCAACGCTCGCGACGTGGATCGTCGACGTCATCCTGCGGACCGTCGCGACGGTCGCCGCGCTGCCGGGCGCGCACGTTCGCGTCGCGCCGCCTCCGGCGGTCGCGATCGTCGCGTACGACGTCGCCGCCGTCGTGGCTGCGCGCTTCGTCCACGCCCGGCCCCGGCTCGCCGCGGTGATTCTCGCGAGCGCGACCGCGGGCGTGTTCGCGACGACGCTGCGCCTGCCCGACGGACGCCTGACGATCGCAATGCTCGACGTCGGCCAGGGCGACGGCATCGTCATCCGCACGCCGCGCGGCCACACGATCCTCATCGACAGCGGCGGCCGGCTGGAGCGCGGCCCGAGCATCGGAGGGAAGTCGCCGGCCGAGCTCGTCGGCGAACGCATCGTCTTGGCCTACCTTCAGCGCTCCGGCATCAACCGCGTCGACCTGCTCGTCAACACCCACCCGCACGGCGATCACGTCGGGGGATTCGCACCGATCGTCGACGCGATGCCGGTCGGTGCGATCGCCGACAGCGGCCAATCGTACGGCGGCCGCGCGTTCAACGACGGTGTGCGCGAGGCGCACCGGCGGCGCATACCGATTCGGATTGCCCGCTGCGGCGATCGTTGGACGAGCGGCGACGGCGTCACGCTCGACGTCCTATCGCCGTGCGGTGCCCTGCTGGCCGACGGCAAGAACGACGTCAACGAAAATTCGATCGTCCTTCGCTTGAGCTACCGGTGCGCGGCGTGCTCGTCAGCGTTTCGAATGCTGTTCACGGGCGACGCCGGATTCGAGACCGAGGGCCGGTTGCTGGCCCGTGGCGTCGACGTACGCGCGGACGCTCTCAAAGTCGGCCACCACGGGTCGGCCTACGCGACGAGCTCCACGTTTCTGGCGGCGGTGCATCCGCGGCTAGCGCTCATCAGCGTCGGGCGGCACAATCTGTTCGGGCATCCGGCCGCAACGACGCTGCGCACGCTCAGCCAGGCCGACACCATCGTCTACCGCACCGATCGCTGCGGCGCGATTCGGATCGACGTCGACCGTTTTGCCGTCACGCCCATGCTGCCCACGTCGTGCCGCGTCCGGCCTGCTACGGAGACAGCAGCAGCCCGGCCGGAGCGCTGAGGCCGTTACTGATCGTGATCGGCGCGCCTGTCTACGGAGGCGTATAGTCCGTCACATCGGCCGCGCCGTGATTCGCGACGAAGAGGTCACCGCCACTGTCCACCGCGACCGCCAAGGGCGTGACGATACCGCTCTACACGGTCGTTGGGGACGCCGTATACGGCGGGGCACAGATTCGTCACCGTCTTGTTCGCATTGGCGACGTAGACGTTGTCGGCGCCGTCGACGACGATCGCGAGCGGGCCGTTCACGCCGGCAGAGATCGTGGGGAGGAGCGTTTCTTCCGGTCCATACTCCGTCACGTTTTGGTTGACCAAGCTCGCGGCGAAGATGTCGCCGGCGGCGTCGAAGACCATGGCGTTTGGTCCGCGCCCGGGAATCGACTTAAGCTCGGCAAGATTGGCTAGAATGACCTGGGCAATGTCGAAGTACGTCATCCGGAATTCTCTCGTGTGAAAACACGAGGGCAGTCGCTACGCCGGGCACGCAACCTGATCGACCGCCAACGCGAACGGGCCGCCGCGTTCATGGCGAGGCGCCATAGGACTGGAGAACGTCAACGTCCGTGACCACGATCTGGCGACGTTGTCGTACTGAAAAGTAGCCGATGTTTCGATGGCTTGCGACGTGGCCTAGAGCGGACCGCCGCGCATTCCGCGGCTCAGTTGCGCGAACGTCTTCTTAGGTTTTTCCAACGACAACTGCGCGGCCTCGGTCGCCTGGGGCTGTTCCAGGAACTTCGTCAGCAATCTGCGCTCTCCGAGCGTCATGTCGCGCGTGACGGGCATGAATCGAAACGATTCGAAGTTCTTCGGATCCGTCAGTCGCTTGATTATGGCGGCAAAACGGCTGATTTGCGCGGGATCGTCGAGCATCACCCAGTTGTCCATGCACGGCGCCATCGCGTTCCAATTGGCCAGCACTTTTTGATACACGTTGTCCCACGTCGGCGGCAACATTGCGGTGCTTTCGTCGCCCGGCAAAACGCGGACGTACATGTAGGTGTAGGTCTGCGGGTCGATGCCGCCTTGCGGAGCAGGCGGTACGCCCGCAACTGACGGGACGTAGGCGAAGATTCCGCCGCTCGACGCGGTGATGGGCACCTTCAACGTTCCTTCGCCATCGGTCTTGGCCGTCGTCGTCAGCTCGATGGTTCCGCCGTCCGCGGACATCTTGTACATTGTAACGTCGGTCTTAGCGGAAACCGGAACGCCGTGTTTGTAGAGCCGAAACACGGCTCCGGTCGTTTCCCCTTCGTTCATGTACAGATTCGGCGTTTCGGGCAACGTTCGAAGCGGCATCTCCGTCGCAAGCGCCGCTGCCGTCGAGTCCCGCAGCTCGAGGTAGCGGTCGCTGACATCAGGAGCCCCTGGCGGCAAAGGCAGCGTTACGATACCGGCGGACGCCTCGTAGGCGGCGCGATCATACCTTTCGAAGGGGAATGAAGCGAGTTCCGTCGCGTTGCCCGCGTCGTCGACGGCGACAAGGGCAAGCGTCCCGAGATTCAACTTGTCGAGATCGTCGCTAACCTCCGGAATGCTGTTGGAAAGATCAAGCGTTGCCGTTCCGGCGGCGACGAGTGCGAACGCGGTTGCCATTTTGCCTTGATCAGCCGACACGAGGACGCGGTCGCCGGGCTCATGTGCAGGTTCCCCGCGTCGCCAGAGCGCGATGACGCCGACGTGCAGGCTACGCGCCGGGTTTGGTTGGAAGCCGCCTACCCGAAGCTTGTCCTGAAGAGCCTGCATCGCTTGCGAATAGAGCTCTTTGTCGCCTTTGATGTCAGGTTCGTTGAAATAGATGGTCCGGTAGGTGTTGAACCGCACAGTCAAGCCCAGAACGTCGTCTGCGGCCAACGCTTCAGAAAGGCGCCCGAGGATCTTCGAATCGAACGCGTCCACGCGCAGACCGTCAGCCTTCGCGAACGACGTCTGCCACACGACGGAGGCGACGCCGGCGATCATCTTGTTGACCCGGTTTCGCGCGAAGTTGATGTGGCGTGCGGTGACGCGTGACGAGCGCGGCGTGAAGATACGATAACCGCCTTCGACACCGAACGACATCTCGTCGAAGAACAGCTGCGACGTGAATCCGCCGAACGGTTCGAGGTCGACGAGCATTCCGGTGAAGTTCGCGGCGGCGGATACGAAGGGGTCCGTGATGCTCGCGCCTCCGCCGTCGTCGAATCCGCAAATAGCCGAGTCGAAGAAGGTCCCGCGGTGGGTCCCGTGCGGGTTCCAGTTGCCGCCGTCGACACTCACCGCGTCGATCGCCTTCGTGCGGAACGCCTTCACCGCGTCCGCGACGGCGGGCAACACGGCCTGGCCAGCGTTCTCGTCGTAATCGCGGGAGTCGTTGTTCGTGACGATCGGATCCCACGAGACCGATCCCCTGAAGTAGATTCGTGGAGTCTCGAGGACGCTCATCGCACGGTCCTTTCCGAGATCACGGCTTGAAGCGGAACGCCGGACCCGCGACCCGCGCCGGGTCGGCGAGGGGCGTGGTGAAGGCTTGTAAGGCAGCGGATCGCAACACGAACATCGCGCCGACCGCCTGTCCGAGCGCACCGCTGACGCCGGTGACGGCCTCAGCGAGTTGTCTTACGAGCGTCGTGTAGGCGTCGTCGCAGGCCTGCTGCGCCGCCTGTGCAGCGACGGGCTCTTTCGAGAAGTCGTGCGAGGCCGGGTCCGCGATAGCCGGATAGACGGCCGACCAGTCGACGCCCAGGGTCTCCGGGCCCCAAGCATATCCGAGGACGTTGGCGTCCTTCGTTAGGACCTCGTCGCGGAGAATCTCCTCGAAGCGATAGTAATGCGCCGGCTCGTCCTGAAAGTCGAGCGGACTTTTCGGGGTCCCCTCCCCTTCAGAGACGATTTGGCCGATGGCTTTGTGGGCATCGGCATAGCTGTTGACCGGATACACCTGACCGGCGAAAAACTGGTCGTCTCGGATTTGATGACGGTTTTGCGTCCATGCGCTCGCGGGCAGCGTCGAGAGAAACGCGTCCAATGCCGCGTAGTACTGCCCGATGGTGACGGTCTTCGGGCCGACCGCCACTTCCAGCAGCAGTTGGTGAACGGGAAAGTCCGGCGGGTCCTCCGGCTGCTCAATCGCCGTCGCCTGCTCCATCGCTTCCTTGGAGAACGGGAAGCAGTGGATCACGAGCGGCGTGCCGTCAGCTCCGATGCCACCAGGCAGCGGTCCTGGATAGCTGGGCGGCGTCAGGACCGGATCGCCGCCGAGCGCGTTGAGGATGTTGCAGCCGAGGCACATGTGGATCATCTCTTGCAACGCGATCGATCTTATCCGCGTCACCGCTCCGGCGTTCGTACCGTCGCGTATGGAATAGAGCGCATACAGGTACGGCGGCAGCGTTCCGAACTCGATCCCGATTGCGGTCTGCAGCATCGCTTTCGCGTCGGCGACGTCGTTCGGTTGACTGAGCTGCAGGCGGATCATGCGTGCGCCGCTCCTGCGGCGCGACGCGCAGCGCTACGTCGGAACTGCGCCGGCGGCGCGTCCATCTCGGCGCCGAACGTCCGCGACGTCTCGGGAGCCGGTGTAGCTGGGAGCAGTAACCAGACGACGCCCATCTCGACACCTTCAAGAGAGCTACGAGGGCGTACGTCGGGCGAGCGCTCGATTCCTCCGGGTTGAATATACTCCTGGCTATTTTCGTCTGCTACTTGCGTAACGAAAGTTACTATGCTAGACTCGGCTCCGACCTACCATCTCGCTGCATCTGGAGGTGTCCCGTGGGCGTCCCTCACGCGAATCCCCCTCGCCGTTCGTTCATGGGAACATCTGTCGCGGCGGTCGCGGCCCTGATCGGAGCCGGCGCTCGTCCAGCCATTGCGGAACCACCCGCCGGATACGCCGTCATCCTGGACCGCTATGTGGCGGCGTTCAACGCGCACGATCTCGATGCGTTCGCGACCGTCATCGCCGACGATTTCGTCGAGCACAATGGCCGCGGCGGTCAAGGCTTGACCGGCCTGCAGGCGACGTTCCGCAGCAACTTCCAAACCTGGCCGGATTTCCACTCGGAGGTGCAAGACCGCATCTTCGCCGGCGACCGAGTCGTATCTCGGAACCTGATGACCGCCATTCACTCGCAACCGGTGCAGTTGCCCGGCACGCCGGTCTATCCACCGACCGGTAAACGACTGTCATGGCTCGCCATCAACATTTGGCGCGTCGCCGACGGCAAGTTCGTCGAGCACTGGGACGTGAACGACTTCGTCGTCCTGATCAACCAGCTGCGGTCGGAGTAACGTTCGAACACGCATGCCGGCAAAGCCCGATTTCGGCCAGATGCAGTGCTCGATCGCGCGCGCCCTCGACATCGTCGGCGAAGGCTGGAGCATGCTCGTTCTCCGCGACGTCCTGCAGGGCTTGCGGCGGTTCGACGAGATCCAACAAAGCCTCGGAGTCGCGACCAACGTCCTTTCCGCGCGTTTGAAGCGCCTTACGGATGAGGGATTGCTGGAACAGCGCCGCTACCAGCAGCACCCTCCCCGCTACGAGTACGTCCCGACTCAAAAGGCGCGGGATCTCGGGCCGGTTCTGGTGGGGCTGGTGCAGTGGGGGAACACGTATCTCGCCGGCTCCAAGGAGCCGCCGCAAGCGCTGGTCCACGACGACTGCGCGCACGTGATGACGCCGAAGCTCGTGTGCTCGCATTGCGGTACGTCCATCGCGAAACGCGGCCTCAGCATCGTTCCGAGCGCCAAGGTGAAGGCGTTCACCGATGCGCTCCGCCGCAACCGAAAGCGAGAATCGAAGCCGGCTGCCACGTAGGTGACGAGTCGTGCCTTCGGGTGCCGGAAGTCTCCGGCACCGTGGCGTACCTCGACCTACGAGATGGATCGAGCGCAGGCGGCATGAAACGCGGATCGTTCGTTCGGAGTGCCGGCGCCGCGTTCGCCGCTACGGCGCTCGTCGGCCGGCCGCCGCGCGCCGGTGCCGCCGGCGAAACGGCGCGAGCGCTCGTTCCGGTGGAGGTTTCGCTCGACCGGGTGACGCGAACGACCGTCGGACTGCGGCCGTACCGGCGCAGCGGCTTCGTGCTGCGGGCCGAGGGGCACGACGCGAAGACCGTCATCCACGACTACGGCCACGGCGGCGGCGGGATGTCGCTGTCGTGGGGAACGGCGCTGCTCGCGTCCGAGCTCGCGCTGCAGACCGAGAAACGGCGCGCGGCGGTCATCGGCTGCGGCGTGATCGGCCTCTCGACCGCGCGCGTGCTGCAGGACGCCGGCTTCGACGTCACGATCTACGCGCGCGATATCCCGCCGGACACGACGTCGAACATGTCGGGGGCGCAGTGGACGCCGACCTCGGTCTTCGACGAGGATCGCATCGACGCGGCGTTTCGCGCGCAGTACGTTCGCGCCGCGGGGTTGGCTTACGAGCGGTATCAAACGCTGCTCGGCGACGACTACGGCGTTCGCTGGATCGAGAACTACGACTGCCGCGACGAGCTAGGGCATGGGTTCCTCGACTCGGCGGCGAGGCAGTTGCTGTTGAAGTTCTATCCCGAGGTCCACACCTACGGTCCGGGCGAGCACCCGTTTCCAACGCGCTATGCGACGCGCTTGCTCACGATGCTGATCGAGCCCAACCGGTATTTGCGCGCGCTCCAGCGCGACTATCTGCTGCGCGGCGGACGGATCGTCGTCCGTACGTTTTCCTCGCTGAGCGAGCTGCTCGCGCTCGACGAACCGCTGGTGATGAACCGTACCGGCCTGGGCGCGAAGACGCTCACCGGCGACGACGAGCTCGAGCCGGTGCGCGGCCAGCTCTCCGTGCTCGCGCCGCAGCCGGCGATCGACTACATCACGTTGCACGAGGACCGTTACATGTTTCCGCGCAGCGACGGTATCGTGCTCGGCGGAACGTTCCAGCACCGCAACGATCACCTCGAGCCCGACGATGCGACGGTCCGGACGATCGTCGCCGACCACGCCGCGTTCTTTACCGCGATGCACGCGCCGCAGGCTGCGCCGGTGCGGCGCAGGGCGCTTTGATCGCGATGCGGCCAAGGAGACCCGCATGATCGTTCACGTGGTCGACGGCACGTACGAGCTGTTTCGGCACTACTTCGCGCTGCCGTCATCGCGCGACGCGGAAGGGCGCGAGATCGCCGCGGTCCGCGGCGTGCTCGCCTCGATTCGCTCGTTGCTGCAGGGCGGCGCGACCCACGTCGGGGTGGCGACCGATCACATCATCGAGTCGTTCCGGAACGCCCTGTGGCCGGGATACAAGAACGGCGAAGGCATCGACCCACCGCTGCTCGCGCAGTTTCCGCTGCTCGAAGAGGCGCTGGTTGCGGCGGGGATCGTCGTGTGGCCGATGGTCGAGTTCGAGGCAGACGACGCCCTCGCGTCCGCAGCGGCAGCCGCTGCGGCCGACCCGCGCGTCGAGCGCGTGGTCATCTGCACCCCCGACAAGGATCTCGCGCAGTGCGTGCGCGGGAACCGCGTCGTCCAGCTGAACCGCCGAACGCGCACGTTCTTCGACGAAGCCGGCATCACGGCTAAGTTCGGCGTGCCGCCGGCGAGCATCCCGGATTACTTGGCGCTCGTCGGCGACGCGGCCGACGGCTTTCCGGGCCTACCCGGCTGGGGCGCGAAATCCGCCGCGGCCGTGCTCGCGAGGTACCGACACCTCGAAGCGATCCCCGCCGATCCGCGGGCCTGGAACGTCAACGTCGCGAGCGCCGCGAGGCTGGGGCAAACGCTCGAGCGCGAGCGCGAGGCGGCGCTGCTGTTTCGAACCCTCGCGACGCTGCGCGCCGACATTCCCCTGTTCGCCGACGTCGACGAGCTGCGTTGGAACGGCACCGTCGACGCGCTGCCGGACTTCCCGCGCGACGCCGCTCCGAGCCTCGACGGTTAGCGGCGTCCGCCGCCGTGACGACCGCGACGGTGAGCCGACAGTCTACAGTCCCAACTCTACTGCTTCCGGAGCGCTGACCCCGTTGGTGATCGTCACCGGCGTGCCGGTGTACGGTGGCGCGTAGACGGTGACGCTGTTCCCGTTCGCGACGAACAGGTCGCCGGCGTCGTCGAAGGCGATGGCCTGCGGCTGGCTCACGCCGTTCGAGATCGCCGTCGCGACGGCGGTGTACGGCGACACGTACCGGTCGACCCGATTGGTTCCGGATTGTCCCACGAACAGGGCGTTGCCGGGGCCGGTTCCGATCGCCGAGGCGGAGCTCACGCCGGCCGTGATCGTCGTCGGCGACCCCGAATATGGCGGGGCGAACGCGTACACCGCCGAGCCGCTGACGGGCAGCACGAACAGGTCGCCGGCACCGTCGACGGCGATCTGCAACGGGTTGCTGACGCCGCCCGCCGTCGCCGCCGGTGCGCTGGTGTACGGCGGCGCGTATTCCGTGACGTTGCCGCCCCGGAAGTTCGAGACGAAGAGGTCGCCGTTGGCATCCATCGCGAGCATGTCGGGGCCGTTGACGCCGCTCGTTATCGTAAACGCCGGCGAGCGGGACGTGTATGGTGGCGCGTAGGCGTCGACGGCGTTGGACGTGAAGCTGGCGACAAAGACAATCCCGTCCGGCGCGATGACGACGCCGATCGGATCGCTGATCGACCCGCCCCCGACCGAGATCGGCGCGCCGGTATAGGGCGGCGTGTACTCGTCCAGGTCATGGCCGGCGTTGTCGCTGACGAACAGGTCACCGGCGGAATCGAATGCGCCGACCCCGGCCAAGCCCGCCGTTCCGGAATATCCGCTCAACGTGACGGGCGTGCCCGTGTACGGCGGCGCGTACACCTTGATGTTCGTGTCGTTCTCGACCATCAGCGGCTGCAGATGGGTGGTGGCGTTGAAGCTCAGCGTGCAAACGGCACCGGTCTGGGAACACGTCGCGTCGGAATACGACGCCGTCAGCGTGAAGCTCCCGGCCGTCGCCGAGCTCGCCGGCGTCAACGTGAACGTGTTCGGCGAGGTGGTGGTCGGGTTCGCGATCGTGTACGTCGTCCCGCTCGTGTGCGACACGGTGAAGGCCGGCGATCCCGGGCCAACGATGATGTTTCCGTCGGCGTCGAGCGCGATCGCCAGCAGATGCGCGGCGAAGATGCCGTAGAGAACGACGTCCGTCGTGTCGGTCGCATGTGCCGCTGCATCTTGCGGTGACACCAGGAGCGTATGCGGAATGCCGTTGAGGGTCAGCGAGATCATGTTCGCCTGACCGGCGACGACCGCGAAGTTCACCGCTTGGCCGGCCGAAAGCACCGACCCGGTGCCGTTCACGCCGTCGTACGTGCTCACGGTCGCGGTGTACGTTCCCGGGGCCAGCGACAGCGAGAGCGTGCAGGTCGTCGTCGCCAAGGTCGACGTGCACCCGCTCGAGGTCGGCGTCAGGTTGGCCGTCACCGTCTGCGTGGCCGATCCCGTGATCGCGACCGTGATGCTCTGGGTCGCCGGCGAGACGTAGGCCGGCCGCCGCTGCGCTCCGGCCGTCGTCCGGGCGGGGACCTTGATGACCAGCTGCACGCTCTGACGCTGCGCACCGTTCGGCGACGAGACCGCTGCGGTCGTGGGGGGAACGGCGCTCGTCCGGCCCGCGCAACCCGTCGCGACGGCCGCGGCGAGCGCGGAGAGGACGATGGTGCGCGCCCGCGGGTCGGAAGTGAAAGACAACATAGTAAATACTCGGGTGGCTATGGTGCGAATCCGACCCCGCGGGTGACGTTGCGCGTTCGGGCCTGTCCTACCTGCTCTTTTGGACGCCATCGAACAATTGCGCGACCGCGGCCGCGACCGCTGAGGGTCTAGGCGATCGGAGCGCGCGGCAGCTCGGCCACGCCGGGCTCCATCACGTAGGTGTAGTCGAGCGCGTACCATGGCGCCGTGACATCGGGCGCGTCCGGATGCGGCTCGTCGTGGCGGACGAAGTCGCCGATCAAGGCGCGCGTGACACCGAACTGCACGTCGGTGTCGAGGTGCGGATCGCGCGGGTCGTAGACCTGCGAGATCAGCGTCTTGTACCCGTCCTTGAAGATCAGCGTGTGAAGGTGCGCCGGGCGAAACGGATGACGGTTCTGCGCGCGGAGCAATCGCCCGACCACGCCGTCGGTCGGCACCGGATAGCCGACCATCTTGACCGTCCTGAACCCGAACCGCCCGTCCTCGCCGGTGACGAGCTTGCCGCGCAGGTTCATCTCGGCTTGTTCCGGATCTTGGTGCTCGTACAAGCCGACCGGAGACGCGTGCCAGACGTCGACTTCCGCGCCGGCGATGGGGCGGCCGTCACGGTCGACGACCCGGCCGGTGACGATCAGCGGCTCGCCGGGCGTTGCCGAGCGCACGATGCTCCCGCCGTTGGGCACGCGCGGAGAACGCAGACGCCAGAACGGGCCCAACAGCGACTGCGAGGTCTCGGTCTGCCCGCCGTCTCCGTTGTTGAGCAGGCACACCAGTGACGACACGCCCAGCGAGCCCGCCATCAACACCGTCTCGTTGTGCGCGGCGCCGCTGCGCTGTCCGAGCTCGTTGATGACGGCGGTCGCTTCGCGGAACTCGGCCTCCGTCAGTTGGACCTCGCGCACGAACGCGTGCAGGTGACGCACGAGCGCGACCATGATCTCGCGCAGCCGCGGATCGACCGTCCGTTCCATCACCGCCAACGCAGCGGTCGTCACGTCTTCCTGGCGTTCGATCATCGTGGTACCGGCGGGGTCTTCGGTCACCCGCCGCCTTTCGACGACGTGCGGAGCCGGCCCTGACAAGCACCCGCGCGGGCCGCGGCGAAGCTGCGCGAGCGGAGGTCTTCGATGCTGCTTCGAGACGCGCTCCTCGCCTATGCGCACTTCCTGTGCATTTTCACCCTCGCCGCGCTGCTGGTCGCGGAGCTGGTGATCCTGCGGCCGACGCTCCCGGCCGATCTCGCTCGCCGCTTGCTGCTCGTCGATCGGTGGTATGGGATCGTCGCCGGACTCGTCATCCTGACCGGGCTCGGGCGCCTGTACCTCGGCCTCAAAGGGGCGCAGTTCTACGCCGGCAATCCGGTCTTCTGGACGAAGATGGCGCTCTTCGTCGTGGTCGCGCTGCTGTCGATCGCGCCGACGGTCGCCTACATTCGCTGGAGCGGTCGTACGACCGCCGACGGATCGGTGGTCCTCGCCGCCCAGGAGCTCGGCCGGCTGCGCGGCTTCCTGTGGGCGGAGGTGATCGTGTTCCTGTTCATCCCGCTCTGCGCCGCGCTGATGGCACGCGGGCTGTAACGAAAAAGAGGCCCTCCCGCGGCGTCGCCGCGAGAGGGCCTGTCGTTGCGCCTTCGCCGAGCCTTAGCGCGGGGGCTTCTTGTCGTCGCGCGACTGCGGCGCCTGACGCGGCGGCGGAGCCTGGCGCGCCGGCGCTTGTCGCACCGGAGCCGCGCGCGGCGGCGTGTACGACCGCGTGTACGTGCGCGGCGCGGTGTAGGTCGACCGCGGTGCCGTGTAGGTCGTCCGCGGCGTGGTGCGCGGCGCCGTGTAGGTGTGCGCGTACGACCGGGTCACCGGGGCGGCGTGCGTCGTCGTTCGAGGCGCCGTGTAGGTGTGGGCGTACGAGCGCGTCGCCGGAGCGGCGTGCGTCGTCGTGCGCGGCGCCGTGTACGTATGCGCCGTCGTGCGAGGAGCGCTGCGCGCCGTCACGTGCGCCGTGGTGGCATGCGTCACGGTGTGCGCGGTCGTCGTGTGCGCCGTCGTCACGTGCGCGGTCGTGCGGTGCGCCGCCGTGTTCACGTGCGCGGTCGTGCGGTGCGCGGCCGTGTTCACGTGCGCCGTCGTCGCGTGCCCGGTCGTCGTATGCGCCGTCCCGTGGGCGACGTTGCGCGGTCCGGCCGTGACGCCGCGCTGGTTGCCGAAGCGCTGCCACGCGCTGGTGGTGGTCGTCCGGGTGTGCCCGGTGTTCCGGTTCGTCGTGTGTGCGACGTTCCGGTTCGCCGGCCGTGCCGTGTTGCGATTCGTCGTGTGCGCGACGTTGGCGCGGGTGACCGTGCCGCCGTTATGCGGGTTGGTCGTGTGCGCCGCCGCCAGCCTCGCCGCTGCGGCGTGGACCGCCGCCGGCGTCGTCGGCGTGGTGAAGTGCGCCGCGACCGTCTGCACGCGAGCGTGCCGGATTCCGGTCGCCATCGCGGTTCGCGTCCGGTTGAACGGCGTGCGGCGCGCGACCGGCGCGTTGCCGGCGTAGCGCATCCGCGCGACGTTCGGCCGAACGGCGAGATTCCGCGGGGCGTTCCGACCCGAATAGCGCAGATTGGCCGCGGTCGGATCGATGGGCACCGCGCCGCGGAAGCCGCGAGCGTTGCGGATCGCGTTGGCGGCGTAGCGGCGCGGGTGGCCGAACTGGCCGGCCGCGAACTGTTGCCCGCTCACGGCCATCACGCCGTAGCGGTAGTTGCGGTACGCACCGGGGTTGTTGATGATCGTGACTTGATTGATCACGGTCGGGCCGCCGTATCCGTACCACGGGTAGTACGGCTCGAACGGCGCGAGCGGGATCCAGCCGACGTCGTAGCCCGGACCGGCGAGGTTCAGGCCGATCGAGATGCCGCTGCCGCCGCCGAAGCCGATCCAGGCGACGAGCGCGGGCTGCCACACCGGGGCGACGATCGCCGGACCCGGTGGATACCACGCCCAGCCCTGCAGACTGCGGTACCACGAACCGTAATGATAGGGCGCCCAGCCCCACGGCTCCGCGGCAACCCAAGTCCAGCCGTAGCCGTCTTCCCACACCCAGCGGCCGGTCGAGTACGGCGACCAGCTCGCCGGCTCGTTGTTCGGGATCCAGACTTGGCCGTAGGACGGGTCGTCCCACCAGTGGCCGTACTGCTGCAGGTCGTCGACGCCGACGACGTCCGGACTCACGTACGGGTCGGACGGCGCGGCGGCTTGCCAGTACTGATCGCGCTGACCGTTCCAGGTGTCGAACGGATCGGCGGCGACGGCGCCTTGCGTCGAGATCGACGGATCGTTGGCGCTGCCGGAGGCGATCAGCGTCGAGCCCGGGCCGATCGTGCGCGTGCCCTGCGGCGTGACGACGTCGACGGCACCCGAACGGACGTCGACCTGCGTGCGCCCGTCGGGCGTCACGTTGACGCGGTAACTGCCGGCTTCATGCGGGCGAACCGAGATCGACGGCGTGTCGATCTGCGTGCCGAGGTCGTTGCCGCGGAAAACGCGCAGGTCGACCGGACCTTGCGCGACCTGCATGCGGCGGTTGCCGGGATCCAGATCGCTGAAGCGCATCTGGACGTTGGAACCCAACCGGACCTGCGATGCGCCGTCGAGATCGATCTCGGCGCGCGAGTTGTCACCGGTGGTGACGTAGTCCGCGCCGAGCACCGGCGCGTTGACGGTCGCTTCGACCGGCGTGTTCGTGTCGCCGCGCTGCACCGCGACCGAACCCTGCATGTCGCTGATGCGTGCGACGCCGGGCTCGGCCGACGCACGTTGCGGCAGGCCGAAACACAGAGATATGCCGAGCGCCGCGGCGAGCGGCACTGCGGATGTACGGATGAGTGCGGACAACATGGTGAGGTCGAAACGTATTCCCAAAACCGAACGATGCGCCTCATTCTCAGCCAAAACGCAAGTTTGCGCAGGCGCAAGCGAGCGCACGATCCAAGCACCCGTTGCATGGATGAAGAACGCTTCAATCAGTCCGTCCGCAAGCTCCTCAAAGAGGCGGGCGTGACGTCACAGCGCGAGATCGAGAAGGCCGTGCGCGACGCGCAGGCCGCCGGTCGCCTGCCTGACGCCGCCGTCGCGGCGACGATGACGCTGCGCGTCGAGGGGCTGGGCATCACCCACGTCGTCGACGGTCGCATCGACCTGAGCTGATCGCGTGACGCAGGCGCAGGCGCTGGTGCGCGCCCTCAACGCGGTCGGCAAGTCGAGCCCGATCACCAACGCCAAAGCGCGCGCGACCGCGCGTCAGGATCCCAACGTCGACTGGCCGCGCACGAAGGAGCGCAACGCCGACTTCAATGCCGAGGTCGACGGTTGCGAGTCGTTCGTGATGCGCGACGGCAGCGTCTGCGCCTGGCTGCCCGGCCGCTTCACCTACGCCGCGCAATAGCGCGAAAAGACGACGCCGCCGGCCGCGCTGGACCGCGCGCGACCGGCGGCGACGAGTCGACCGCCCTGAGATTCGCCGGCTACGGCCGGCGAACGAGTTCCCTAGCGCCCGAAGCGCAGCCAGGCGGGCGAGATCACGTCGATCTCGTCGGCGGCGAACGCGCCGTCGGCGGCGACATGACCGTAGACGCGAACCGGCATCCCGTTCTGCAGATTCGTTCCGGTCGGGTGGATGACGGTGCCGGGATGCAGGACGATCGCCGGCCCGGTGTCGAGCCGCAAGTGCCACGGCCGGAACTCGATGACGCGGCCGACGTAGTGCTGCTCGTTGGCGCGGTAGCCGTCCGGCGGCTGCGCGTTCGCCGCGAGCGGCATCGCCGTCAGGGGCATCGCGAACACGGCCAGCGCCGCGGCGGTGAGGATCAAGGATCGCATCGTCGTCCTCCTAGTGCCGCTCGTGACCGCTGCCGCTGCCGCTGCTCTGCGGACGCGGCGACGCCGAACGGCTGTTGCTTTGCGGCTGGCGATACGAGCTCGAGCCCCTGTTGTACGAGCCGGCGTTGGACGAGCGCTGGTACGACCCTTGGTTGTACGAGCGCTGGTACGTCGAGCCTTGGTTGTACGACGGACGCTGATACGCGTTCGAACCTTGGTTGTACGACGGCCGCTGGTACGCGTTCGAACCCTGGCTGTACGACGGACGCTGGTACGTCGAACCTTGGTTGTACGACGGACGCTGGTACGCGTTCGAACCCTGGTTGTACGACGGACGCTGGTACGCGTTCGAACCCTGGCTGTACGACGGGCGCTGGTACGCGTTCGAACCCTGACTGTACGACGGGCGCTGGTACGCGTTCGAACCCTGACTGTACGACGGGCGCTGGTACGCGTTCGAACCCTGACTGTACGACGGGCGCTGGTACGCGTTCGAACCCTGACTGTACGTCGGACGTTCGGCGTTGGCGCTCGGACGCTGATACGCGTTCGAACCCTGGTTGTACGTCGGACGTTCGGCGTTGTACGTCGGACGTTCGGAGCTGTAGCTGGGGCGCGCGGTAGAGAAGCGCGACCACGCACCGCCCTGCGACGAGACGTTCGGACGGGCGCCGGTCCCTTCGCTGAAGCCTGTGCGCTGCTGTTCGAACGGCGCGCGCTGCACGACGGTCGAGCGGCCGGCGAACGAGCGCGACGTGAACGCGGACGAGCGGACCGCAAGGTTCGCGGGCGCGGGGCGATCGTTGAAGCGCAGGTTCGCGCGCGTCGGCGCAATCGGCGACCCGTGTACGACCTCACCGCTGCGCACCTGCGCGAGCGTCATCGGCGACGCGTGGTCGAAGCGTCCTTGAAGGAAACGCTCGTGGCTCACGTAGGTCGCGCCGTTATAGAGCGCATTGCGGTAGACGCCGGTGCGGCCGAAGTTGAACGCCAGGTTGACCGAGACGCCGCCGCGGCCCCACCAGGGGTTGAACGGCTCGTACGGCGCGAGCGGCACCCAGCCGATGTTGCCGAAGCCGAGCGCGACGCTGCCGCCGCCAAAGCCGACGAAGGCGACGAGTGCCGGCGACCACGCGGCGCGTGCACCCGGATACCAGGCCCAGCCGTAGGCCGCGCTGTGGTACCAGCGACCGTAGTGGTACGGCGCCCAGCCCCATGGCTCGTAGCCGATCCAGGTCCAGCCGTAGGAGCCTTCCCAGGTCCAGCTACCGTCGCGATACGGCGCCCAGTCGGCGCCGACGTTCGAGGGCACCCAGACCTGGCCGTACGCCGGATCTTGCTGCCACTGACCGTTGGCGTCGAGATCGGCGATCCCGGAGATGTTGGGATCGACGTTCGGCGGCGCCGACGCAAGGGCGCTCGACTCGTGCTGATCGCAATCTTGGTTGAACTGGTCGAAGCCGTCCATCGCGACCGCCTCGACGTTTTGAATCTGCGGGCTCGACGCCGGGCCTTGCGCCAGCACCGCGGCACCGGCGCCGATCGTCTGATTGCCCTGCGGCGTGATCAGCTCGGCCGAGCCGGCGCGAATCGAGATCATCGTGCGGCCGTCGTTGTCGACCGTCACGCGGTACGCGCCCGTGTCGAGCGGATGGAGCGAGACCGACGGCGTGTCGATCACGTTCTCGCCGTCCGCACCTTGCAGCAGCCGCAGCTCGACCGTGCCCTGCGCGAGTTGCAGCTGACGGTTGCCGGGATCGATGCGCGTGAAGCGCATCTGCACGTTGTCGCCCAAGCGAAGCATCGACGTTCCGTCGAACTGCACTTCGGCGTGCGACGCGTCACCGGTCGTCACGTAGTCGGCGGCGAGCACCGGCGCGTTGACCGCGGCGTCGATCGGTGCCGAAGAGTCGCCGCGCTGCACGGCGACCGATCCGTCGATGAGGCTGATGCGCGCGACGCCGACCTGACTCTGGTCGTCGTCCGCGCGCGCGGCGAGCGGCGCCGCGAGGGGAAGGACGAGGACGGCGGCCGCTACGAGTAGCGCAGGCCGGCGCCAAGGAAAGAATAAGTGCATGGACGCTCCCGGGTTCGTATCGTCACCCGCCGGACAAGTCCGACAGGCTCGTGGGCTGAGTGTAGAACGCCGGAAGCCCGGACGGAAGTTCTTCCACCGGTCGACTTAGCGTACTTTAATCCGCGCCCAATCAACCTATCATACGTGGCTGACGATACTCTGAGGCGAGGAGGCATTTCATGACCCTTCGTCTCGCCGTATTCGCGGCTGCTTTTGTGCTGTCGGGTGTTCCCGTTTGCGCGCAGGATCTCTCGTCGAAGGCTCCGGCCGACGAGTACTTCGGTCACTACCGGTTGAGCGTGCTCGGGATCGCGAACTCGATCCGAGACTCCGGCCACCGCATCGAAGAGGGCAACGCCGGCCCAACGATCGACGGCCCGCTTACGTTCGTTACCGACGCGATCCGCGCGTGGGAGCGAGCGTATCCCCGCGACCCGTGGATCGCGCGCGACCTGTTCGCGCTCCAGGTCTGCTACCTGCGCGTGCATTCGCAGCGCGGCCTCGAGCTGGCGCGCAAGACCGAGTCGTGGCTGGTGGCGGACTATCCGAACGCTCCCGAAGCCGCCGAGGCGCAGATCGCGATGGCCGACGCCGAGAACGGTGATACGTTCCGGCCGACCGGCTACGCGGTGCTGCGCGACAGCGGCGGCGGCGACGCGTGGGAGCGCTTCGCCGCCCTCCGCGCTCCGCTACCGCCGCATTAGACCACTCCTTTAGGCGGATCGGCCGAAGGCCGAACGCGAGTGTGGCTCGGGCGAAGCCCGAACACACACTAGCGTTCGAGGACGTAGGTTCCGGGCGCGTCGGCCAGCGCCGCGTAGCGTTCGCTACCGGTTCCGGCCGGCGCGTCCACTTGCTCCGGCGAGCGCTGCGCGAGCCACGCCGTCCAGTCGGGCCACCATGACCCGTCGTGCTTGGGCGCGTCCGCCAGCCAGGCATCGGGATCGGGCGGGTTGACCGCGCCCGGCGCGCCGCCCCACCACACCGCCTTCTTCTTACTGGGCGGGCTGATGATCCCGGCGATGTGCCCGGACGCCCCGAGCCGGAAGGTGGTCTCGCCGCCGAACAGGCGCGTCATCGCGTAGACCGACCGCCACGGCGCGATGTGGTCCTCCTGCGTCGCGACGCAGTACGTGTCGAGCGCGATCCGGCCGAGGTCGATCGGAACGCCGTCGACCTCGAGCGCGTCCGGCTTGGCCAGCGCGTTCTCGACGTACATCCGGCGCAGGTAGTACGAGTGGGTGGCGCGCGGGATCCTCGTCGCGTCGCTGTTCCAGTACAGCAGGTCGAACGCCGGCGCGTCCTTGCCGAGCAGGTAGCGGTTCACCGCCACGCCCCAGATCAGGTCGTTGGCGCGCAGCATGTTGAACGTGTCGGCCATCTCGCGGCCGCTGAGCACGCCCTGCTCGTTCATCTTCTCTTCGATCGTCGCCAGCGCTTCTTCCGACAGGAACGCCATGACCTCACCCGGGTCGCTGAAGTCGACCAGCGCGGCGAAGAACGTCGCGCTGTTGACGAGCGAGCTGCCGGTGCGCGATAGGTACGCGAGCGCGGTCGACAGCAGCGTCCCGCCGATGCAGTAGCCGATCGCGTCGACGTCGCTGCTGCCCGCGATCTCGGCCGCGACGGTCGCCGCCGCGATCGGTCCGAGCTTCACGTAGTCGGCCCAGGTCAGGTCGGCCAGCGACGCGTCCGGGTTGCGCCACGACACGACGAACGTGTTGCGCCCCGCGTCGGTCGCGTACTTGACGAAGCTGTTCGCCGGCTGCAAGTCGAGGATGTAGAACTTGTTGATCCAGGGCGGCACGACGATCAGCGGCCGCGCGTACACCTTCGGCTGCGTCGGCGCGTACTGGATCAGCTCGATGAGCGCGTTGCGGTAGACGACCGAGCCGGCGGTCGTCGCGACGTTCGTGCCGACCTGGAACGCCTTCTCGTCGACGAGCGCCGGCCGCCCGGCGTTGTCGCGCGCGTCCTCGAGCACGTTGTCCATCCCGCGCCGGAAGTTGGCGCCGCCGCTGCGCAGCGTCTCCTCGAGCACGTCGGGATTGAACCACGGCACGTTGGTCGGGCTCATCGCGTCGGTGAACTGCTTGGCGAAGAACTTGACCCGGCGGCGCGTCGCGTCGTCGATCCCTTCGGCCTGGTCGATCGACTCGAGCAGCGCCTTGGTCGACAGCAGATACGCCTGTTTGAGGGCCGAGAAGTACGGGTTCGTGCTCCAGGCGGCGTTCCCGAACCGCCGGTCACCCGCCGCGGGCTCGATCACCGACGCTTCGGGCGTGTCGCTCGCGAGCGAGGTCGCGCCGCCGGCGGCCAGCTCCCCGAACGATGTGGCCAGCTCGGCCTGCGCCTCGAGCAGCGCGCCCGGCGACGTCATCATCGCGCGCCAGACGTCCATCGACATCGCGCCGACGCCGAACGGATCGAACGGATTCTTGCTGCTCATCGGGATGGGCTCGTTTCGACGCGCGGACGAAGCTGCCCCCGAAGCTCTCCGTAGTTCTACCGACGCGGCGGACCGTCGCCGTTCGCTACCGTAAGCCCATGGAACGCAGCGATCGGTACGCGACCGCCGGCGGCGAGAGCGCCGACGAACCGGCGACCTACGCGCGCAACGTCGAGAACTTCGCGGGAACCGTGCGGGTCCCGGTCGGGCTCGCCGGGCCGCTGCGGATCGACGGCGGCGCCGCTAGATCGGAAGAGCACACGTCTGAACTCCAGTCACATCACG
>OBLV0100000035.1_pt1 | contig 95698 bp, 90 predicted proteins | sample 1520071 | NCBI WGS metagenome assembly OBLV01 (sample SAMEA3888446, study PRJEB22518) | metagenome | reverse complement strand
CCGGCCACCGGTCATTGCGTACGGCCGCACCAGCGGTCCTGGGTCGTCAGCGGAACTTGTCATCCTGCCCCCTTACCACATCATCTGGGCAGTGCCGCCTGTAGCTCGGCCCGCAGCGCCGGGGTCAGCACGTCGCCCACCCGGGAGACCAGCAGCGCCATCTCGTAGCCGACGAGACCCACATCGCAGTCCTTGGCAGCCAGTACGGCCAGGCAGGAACCGTCGCTGATTGCCATCACGAACAGGAAGCCCTTCCCCATCTCGATCACGGTCTGGTTCACGCCGCCGGCCTCGAACACCCGAGCCGCGCCCAGGGTCAGGCTGGACAGGCCCGAGGCCACTGCCGCCAACTGATCGGCGCGGTCCCTGGGCAGGCCGTGCGAGGCGGCTAGGAGCAGACCGTCGGCCGAGACCACAATGGCGTGCGCGATGCCGGGCACCTTGTGGACAAAGTTCGAGATCAGCCAGTTGAGGTTCTGAGCGTTGGGACTGAGCTGGGTCACGCCTGCTCCTGGTTCGCGTACGGCGACTCATCGTGGTCAGGTTGGCGGCGATGCCGCCCGGCTTCCCGGCCCTGCCGCAGACCGCGCTGGAAGTTGGTCAGCATGCCGCGTACGGCGTCCGGTGAACGAGGCGGCCCGGCGGGTGGGGCTGGTTGGTCTGGTATCGAGGTGGTAGGGGTGGGTTGAGGTGCTGGTATGGCGCCTGGCACGAAGTGTGCCATGGGGACGCGGATCGGTAGACCCGCACTTGTAGTGCTAGGGATGCCGCCGGTATCCGCCGGGCCGGCTAGCCGCTGGGCGGCTTGCCAGCCGGCATCGGCCGGCGAGACCCACGGTGTCGACTCGGCGGGTACCTGCTGCCTGGTCGAGTCAGCACCGGTCGAGTCAGCAGTGGTGGATGCCGCCGCAGCGTGACCGGTGTCCGGCTGCTCCGCCAGGCTGTGCTGTGCGGCCGGTTGCTCGCCATTCGCACCGGTCACCGATGGTTCAGGTTGTTCCGGCGTCGGCGTCGGCTCGGTCTCGGCCGGCGACATACCCCACTGCTTCAGTGGCAGACTGGGTGGCGGCGGCAACAGCGGCTCTGCGTCACGGCGCAGGAACCAGCGGGACTCCAACTCGGCGAAGATCGGCAGATCCTCGTCCTTGTCGTGCGGAACGATCGTCTCGTCGAGGTCGAAGCTCGGCCCCACCTCGGGGTCGGTCTCCGGCACCGGAGCCGGGGCGCACTCGGCCGGCTCAGATGGCTCAGCCGCCTCAGCCGCCTCAGCCGCCTCAGCCGGCTCGGCTAGGACGATGGCCGGCTGCGGAGCGGTCGTCGCTTCCATGACCTGCCCGTTCGGTTGCGGCACCGGCACGGTCTCGGTGGGGTTATCGGCTGGGCTAACGTCTGGACCGTCGGCTGGGCTATCGGCTGGGCCGCCCGAACTGGCCTCGGCAGGCTCGGACAGCCCTGAATCGGCGATGCCCGGGCCGCCGTCCCCGCCAGGGGCCCGGCGGGGTAGCGGCGGCGGGCCAGCGGCTGGCACGCCGGTGGGCTGGCTGTCCGGAGCCTGCGGGTCGGAGCCCAGCGCATCGGGCTGGTCTGCGTCCGCTCTGCCCTGCTCCAGGGTCTGCACCGACGACGGTCGCACCGGCCGGCCGCTGGCAGCCAACCCGTGTGCCGGGTCCGCGAGGATCGGGGTCTGACCGGCCGGCGAGATCGCCTCCGGCGTCACCTCCGGCGGTTCCCCCTCGGTGTGCGTCATCGGGTCGACGACCACCTCTGGTGGAACCTGGATCAGCGCGGTGACCCCACCAGCGGACGCGGTCCGTAGCTGCACCCGGATCCCATGCCGGGCCGCCAGCCGGCCGACCACGTACAGCCCCATGATTCGGGATGCCTGCGGCTCGAACTCGGCGTTCGGGGCCAACCGCGCGTTTGCGGTGGTCAGATCCGCGGCCGACATGCCGATTCCATGGTCCTCGATCTCGACAATCACGCCGGTGCTACCGGACATCGAGCGGGCACTGACGACGACGTGGGTCTCTGGCGGCGAGAACTCGCTAGCGTTTTCCAGCAGCTCGGCCACCAAGTGGACGATGTCGCCGACCGCCCGGCCTTCGATCTCCCGGCCGATGACAAAGGTGTGCACCACCCGCTGGTACTGCTCCACCTCGGCAGCGGCCGCGCGCAGCACGTCGATCAGCGCAACCGGGTGGTTCCATCGCCGACCGGGGTCCGAGCCGGCGAGCACCAGGAGGTTCTCGGCGTTGCGCCGCATCCTGGTAGCCAGGTGATCGAGCTGGAACAGGTTCTCCAGGCTGTCCGGGTCTTGCTCGGTGCCTTCCAGGTGGTCGATCAGTCGAAGCTGTCGCTCTACCAGGCTCTGGGTACGACGGGAGAGGTTGACGAACATGATGCTGATGTTCTGCCGCAGTTGAGTCTGCTCAGCGGCGTGCCGTACCGCCTCGCGGTGCACGGTGTCAAAGGCATCCGCGACCTCGCCAACCTCATCCCGGGAGGTGATGCCCAGCCCGATTGGCGCGGCCCGGCCGGCATCGGTCTGGTGGGTGTCGCGCATCCGGGCAACCGCATGGGGCAGGTCGGTGTAGGCCACCTCCAGCGCCCGGGCCCGCAGCCGGCGCAGCGGGCGGACCAGTGACCGTACGGTCAACAACGCAAGCAGGATGGTCAGCAACAGCACAGCCAGCACAACCGTGACGTTGATGATCGCTTGCCGGCGAGCCTGGTCACCAAGTTGCTGGGCCCGGCTGACCACCTGACTGGTGACGGTGTCTTGGACCGCGGCCAGCGCCGTCAGCAGCCTGCCGGTAGTGCTGTACCAAGTGCCGACATCTAGCGAGATTGGTTGGTCGCCGGTACTGGACAGGATCTTATTGTTCAGCAACTGGTCGACCGCGCTGATCATCGGCCCGGTGACCTTTTGGTCGAGGACCGCGCCCTGGGCAGGGGTCAGCGTGGTGTCAACCGTGCTCTTGGCGACCGTCGCCTCGGCGACGTGACGGAAGATATCCGTACGCGCGGACGAACTCACCGTGCCGGCCGCCAGCGCGTACCCGATGTCGCCCCGCTCGACCTCCAGCGCCTTGACGTACTGCGAGATCGCGGCCAAGCCTCGTACCCCGGCGTTGAGGTCGGGGTCATCGCTGCCCTGGGTGATGTCGGACTGCAGCCCCAGCAGATCGTCGATGAAGCTCCGGTACTGTGCGTCCACCGCGAACCAAGAGTTGTCGGTGTCCACGCCCTGCCGCAGGCTGCTCAGGGTGTCAGCGTGCCGGCGTACCGCACCGAGTCGGTCGGTGACCTGTGCACCGAGGTCGGTACGGGACAGACCACCGTCCACCGAGATCAACCCGGCCAGCAGCCGGTCAGTTTGGTCCCGGGCCGACTTCAGGGCATCCATCGCATCAAGTCGGTTGCTGCCAATGAACCATGCGGACTGATCCCGCTCCGTCGCCAGCGCCCGGGCCAGCGGTACGACCCGCTGGTTCAGCCGGGCCATCTCTGCTGCGCGGTGCGCTTGCTGGGCCGAGTCGAGGACGTCGCGTACCCGCAGCCCGGCAAAGCCAAGCAACACCAGCAGCGGGATCAGCAAGATCGCCAGTAGCTTGGAGCGCACTCGCCAGTTGCGCAACGCCAGCGATGGCCGCCGGTCGCGGCGCGGCGCGGCGACCGGCGAATCCTCGGCGGCGGACTGGACGCCAAGGCTCACCGCGGGTTGCGGCACCCCGGTCTCGTCCGTCTCGCCCTCGGCAGACTGGTGCCTACCGGGTGTCATGGCCAGACCCCCTGCCTCCACGCTCTGCTCGCCGGTCACGAAGGCTTACGTCAAGTGCCGTTCGCCGCAACGGCCGAGGCCCGTGGGCCACTTTGGCCGCATGCTAGACCACTGCTGTTGGTCACCGCACAGCCCGGGGAGACGGACTTATCGTTTTTGCCCTGCCACCGGGTAGGTATCCCATCCCGCGGCCTAGGGACAGATCCAGTGCTCCTAGGCCGAACGGATCTTTCCGGCTAACCCGAACAGCCGTATCCGTACAGGGCATAACGCGGTTACGCCCCTTACACCCCTTCCATCCCTTGCACCGCCCGCTCCGCCCGTCCCCCTCCCTACTCCTCCGCCGATCTTGACGAAGTTGTTGGAATTCCTGCCTCGCAGACGACAACTTCGTCAAGATCGGCGCAGAGTAGGGCGGGCACGGGCTGGCTGCGTCAGAGGCTTGAGCGGAATTCCCAGAGTTCGGGGTAGAACCGGACCGCCAGCCGCCCGCGCAAGTACGGCGCCCCGGTCGACCCGCCGGTACCGGACTTGGTGCCGATCTGCCGCTCGACCATCAGTACGTGCCGCTGCCGCCACTGCGCACACAGTGCGTCGTGCTCGATCAGCGCCTCGGCGAGGTCCCATAGCGGACCATACCGGCTGCGGTCCCCGGACAGCGCGACCAGCGCGATCCGCCGCTGGTCTCGGGTGGACACCTCGAAGCCGGCGCGGGCCAGCAGCGCGAGGAAACCATCCCACAGCGTCGGCTCGGCCAACCGGCGGGTCAGCCGTTCCCGCTCCCCGTCGGTCGCGTGGCTGAGCCGGTCTAGGTAGCGTGGGTCCGGCAGGCCGGACAGGAACTCCAGCTCGCGGAACTGTACGGACTGGAAACCACTGGCCGGCGCCAGCAGCGACCGGAAGGCCAGGAAGTCCTGCGGGGTCATCGTCTCAAGCACGTTGATCTGCTCGATCAGCACCCGCTCGACCAAGTGCGCCCGCTGCAGCCGCAACCGCGGCAGGTAGGTCTCCCCGGCCAGCATCCGGTCCCGGGCATCGTCCAGCTCGTGCAGCAGCAGCTTGAACCACAGCTCGTACACCTGGTGGACCGTGATAAACAGCAGCTCGTCGTGCGCTGGCGGGTGGGACTTCAGGACCTGCTGGGCGAGTAACGCCGGCAGCCGCAGGTACCTGCCGTAGGAGAGCTGGCCGCCCTCCTCGCCGAACCGCCGGTCCGACCACCCCGCTGTGCCGTCGATCACCCACTCCCCTTCTCTCCCCGCCGCCGCCGATCCCACCCGCTCCCCCGCCGATCTTGACGAAGATGTCGCTTCCGCGCCGGAAATGACGACGTTTTCGTCAAGATCGGCGCGGAGGGGGCGGGTCAGGCTTGGTGGGGGTAGCGGTGGTCGGTCGGCGGTACGAAGGTCTCTTTGAGCGTGCGGGGGGACAGCCAGCGCAGCAGATTCCACGGCGAGCCGGACTTGTCGTTGGTACCGCTGGCCCGGCCGCCGCCGAACGGCTGCTGGCCAACCACTGCCCCGGTCGGCTTATCGTTGAGGTAGAAGTTGCCCGCCGCGAACCGCAGCCGGCGCTGCGCGGTCTCCAGCGCGACCCGGTCGGTGCCGAAGACCGCGCCGGTCAGCGCGTAAGGGGTTGAGCTGTCGACCAGCTCCAGCACGTCCTCCCACTGCCCGTCGTCGTACACGTACACCGACAGGATCGGCCCGAAGAACTCGGTCGTGAACACCTCGTGATGCGGGTCGTCGCCGACCAGTACGGTCGGCTGGACGAAATACCCCACCCGGTCATCGACCACCCCGCCGACCAAGATCCCCACGGCCCCCTCGTTGCGTACTTGCTCGAACAGCTCGCTGTGCCGGCCAAACGCCCGAGCATCGATCACCGCGCCGCCAAAACAGGAAAAATCAGTCACGTCGCCGTAGCGCAGCGACTGGGTGGTCTCGGCCAGCGACTCGCGCAGCCCGCCGTCCCACAGCGACCGCGGCAGGTAGGCCCGAGACGCCGCCGAGCACTTCTGCCCCTGGTAGTCAAACGCGCCACGGATCAGTGCGGTCAGCAGCGCCACCGGATCGGCTGACGGATGGGCCAGCACGAAGTCCTTCCCTCCGGTCTCGCCGACTAGCCGGGGGTAGCTGCGGTAGGAGCCAATGTTCGCCCCGACCGTCCGCCAAATCTGCTGGAAGGTACGGGTGGAGCCGGTGAAGTGCACCCCGGCCAGGTCCCGGTCGGCCAGCGCCACCGCAGAAACCGCCGCCCCGTCGCCGGTGACCAGGTTGACGACGCCCGGCGGCAGGCCGGCCGCCTCGAACAGCCGCATCGTGTAATGCGCGGCCAGCGACTGGGTGGGCGAAGGCTTCCACACCACGGTGTTGCCCACCAGCGCGGGCGCCATCGGCAAGTTGGCCGCGATCGAGGTGAAGTTAAACGGCGTGATCGCGGTGACGAAGCCCTCCAGCGGGCGGTAGTCCATCCGGTTCCAGGCGCCGGCCGCAGATACCGGCTGCTCGGCCTGGATCTGCCGGCCGAAGTGCACGTTGTAACGCAGGAAGTCGATCAGCTCGCAGGCCGCGTCGATCTCGGCCTGCACCATGCTCTTGGACTGGCCGAGCATGGTGGCCGCGTTGATGGTGTCCCGCCATGGTCCGGCCAGCAGGTCCGCAGCCCGTAGCAGCACCGCGGCCCGCTGGTCGTACGGCAGCTCCCGCCAGCCCGGGGCAGCCGCTTTGGCGGCGGCTACCGCCTCGACCACGTCGGTCGCGGTGGCCTGCGCGGTGGTACCCAGCATGGCAGCGTGCCGGTGCGGTTGCCGTACCGGGATCAACTCTCCGCCGGCCATCCGGCGCCGACCGCCGACGGTCATGGTCAGCTCGACCCGATCGGCGGCCAAGTCCTTCAGCTTGGCCTCCAGGCTGGCCCGCTCCGGGCTACCCGGCTGGTAGTTCCGGATCGGCTCGTTGACCGGGACCGGCGTGCTCGTGACAGCGTCCATGACCCTTCATCTCCCGTGCTGCATCTCCCGCACCGCGGCGGTCAACCGCGGGCTGCGGCCAAAAGCGCAATAGAGCTATCGGTACGGCCATCTTCGCACCGCGTGCTGACACCTCGAGGTGAGCTGACGATCAGAGCAGCTCCAGCAGCGGCCCGATCTCCTGGCTGGCGTACCAGGCCAGCTCGTAGCCCTCTGCCTCGGCCAACAAGAACTGCGCGTCATCGCTGCCAAGGTCGGCCGCCAGCGCGGCCTCCGCCGCAGCCCCCACCGCCTGCTCCGCCTCCGGGCCGTCCACGTGCACCGCAGCCACCAGCCGGATCGGCACCGGGGTAGCCACCTCGACCGCAGCCCGGTCCACGTCCGGTCGCCACCGCACCGCCTCGTCCGGCGGGTCCGCCGCGATCACCACCCGCCGGCGGGCCACCTTCGGGTCGATGTCGAGCAGCCGCAGCGACACCCGAGCGGCCTCGATCAGTGCGGCGTACTCCAGTTCCTCCCGGTCGTCATCGACGTACCACTCGCGCAGCGTGGGGGTCACGGCGTACGCCCGTAGCGGTGCCGGTCCGAGCTCACCGGCTTCCACCAGCGCATGCAGCACCTGAACCGTGCCTGGCAGGTACACCCTCATCGCCGGCCCTTCATCGCGGAGAAGCCGCGGGGTGCTGCCGCAGCGCCGCCTCGCTGGTACGCAGCGAGGTCTCTAACACCTGGATCCGACGGTTCGGGTCCATCAAGTTGACCCCGATCGCCGCCAGGTCCTCGGGGCCGGGGCCGAGTAATGTCACGTGGGTGCCCGCAGCCTGCAGTTTGGCCGCCTCGCGGACCATCCGGCGGGTCCATGCCCGGCGCCAGCGTCGTTCCAGCCGGGCGGCCGCCGACCGCGGCTGGTCATAGGCGAAGGAGGCCATCGGAGCCAGCACGTACACCTCGTCCAAGCCACCAATGGCCAGCAGGTCCACCGAGGTCGCCGAGCAGGTACCGCCGTCCACGTACCGCCGGCCGTCGATCACCACCGGCGGGTACCAGCCCGGGATCGAGCAGGACGCGGTGACTGCCTCGGCCAGACCGGCGGCCGGTGCACCGGCCCGACCAAAGGCCACCCGGCGGCCAGTGTCGTAGTCCATCGCTACGATCCACGGCACCGGCTGCTGGGGCCACGACCGGCCGTCAGACAGCGCGGCGACCAGCCGGGTCACCGAGTCGAGGCTGCCCCGGCCCTGCGGCAGCATCGCGCTCATCGCGGCGGTGGGCGGGAACCGGTGCGGCCGGCGGGCCACCTCCCAGGCCAGCCGCGGCGAGCCGACCCGCAGCTTCGGCCGGGGTGGCAGGTTGCTGCCGCCGTTGCTGGAGTAGTCCCACTCGATCATCGGCTCATCCGGGCCGACCGGCTCGCCACGCTGGTGGGCGAGCATCCGGGCGACGCTGACTCGGCAGCCGAGCATGGCCGCGGACACCGAGCCGGCCGAGGTCCCGACACACACCTCGACCTCGCGTGGATCAAACCCCTCGACCTGCTCTAGGGCGACCAGCGCGCCCACCGTCCAGGCAACGCCAAGCACCCCACCGGCGCCCAACACCAGCCCACGGCGGATCATCGGACCGTCTCCAGCAACTCGCCCAGCGACTCCTCGATCAGGCTGGCCAGTACGTCGACGTCGCTCATCGCGTCCCGGTCTGCGGTCAGCCCGTAAAAGACATCGCCGTTGTAGGAGGTCAGCCCAATCGAGACTGCCATATTTCGGGCCAGCGGCACCACCGGATAGACCGCCAGCAGTTGCGCGCCGTTGGCGTACAACGGGAACTGCGGGCCGGGTACGTTGGTGATCACTACGTTGAACAACCGGCGGGTGGCCCGGTTGGCCACCCGGGCACTGAGCGCGTGCAGGGTCGGCGGGGCGAACCCGCCCAACGCGATGAGCGCATCGGCGCCGACCGACTGGCCGGCGTCCTTCAGACCCTTCATCGCATAGCTGATCCGAGCCAGCCGGACCACCGGGCTGAGCTCGCCGACCGGCAGGTCCACGAAGTACGACGAGACCCGGTTGCCACCCGCGCCGTGCGCCCCGGCGGTACGCACGCTGACTGGCACCATCGCGCGGACCGTGGTCGCCGGGACCACCGGCTCGCCGCGGGAGAGCAACCAGGCCCGCAGCGCACCCGTACAGGTGGCAAGCACTACGTCGTTGACGGTGCCGCCGTGCGCCTTGCGTACCTTTTTGTAGTCATCCAGCACGGTGCTGGCGGTGGCGAACCGGCGCTGCTCGCCGATCGGGACGTTCAACGGACTGCTCGGCGCCCGTCTGGCCATCACCTGGGCCGCCGAGGCCAGGCCGGCGAGCACGCCCACCGTCCGGCCGGACACCGTCCGGACGTCGTTCACGCTGCGCCGGATCAGGTCCAGCACCGCGGTCGGCCGGCTGACCGCCTCCCGGACCGCGCTGGCCACCAGGTCCAGCCCGGACGGCTCCCGGTCCGGCACCCACAGATCCTCCGGGGTCCGCCGGGGGGTCGGCGAGACGTCGAGCAGCACCTGGCCCAGGTCGACCGCGCTGATCCCATCCACCATCGCGTGGTGGGTCTTGCTGATCACCGCGACCCGGCCGCCGGCCAGCCCCTCGACCAGGTACAGCTCCCACAGCGGTCGGCTGCGGTCCAACGGCCGGGAGATCAGCCGGGCGGCCAGCTCCCGAAGCTGCTGGTCTGAGCCAGGCTTGGGCAGCGCGCTGCGCCGGACGTGGTAGGCCAGGTCAAAGTCCGGATCATCCACCCAAACCGGGTTGGCCAACCGGCCAGGCACCCACCGGACCTTCTGCCGGAACCGCGGCACCAGAGCCAGCCGACCCTCGATCAGCCCGGTCAGGCCGTCGTAGTCGAACCCGTCCGGGTCTGGCCGGAAGACAAGGACGCCGCCGACGTGCATCGGCGTGGTCGGCTCCTCCAGGTAGAGAAACGACACGTCAAGCGCGCTCAACCGGTCCATGCTTCACCCTTTCCCCGTTTAGCTGCACAGTGTCAGGGGTCTCAGTCTCAGGGTCGCACCGGCCATGATTCCACGGCGAACGGGCTGGTCGGCAGCAAGGCCGAAACCGCTACTTTCGGGGTAGGAGGAGTAGAGCAGGGGGCTCGGGCCGGCTCTCTGACATACCATGAAAAAATTGTACGAAATAGGCTGTACCATTTCTGCTGTGGTGTAGGGGTGCGCTGGGTCGCCGGGACGGGTTACTGAAGCGGGATCCCGAACGGCGCTTCCCCCTTCCCTTTGTACCGTCCCGATCCGACGATCCGTACCCAAAGCAGCGGGTACGCCAGCGGAACCCCAGATTCGAGTCCGGCGTCGTACCGGCCATCCGTCGCCGACCAGGGAGCCCGCCGCATGCCAGCCCGCGCCTCCTCTGCCTGCCCTGCCCCGGGCGACCTGCGGTTGCGACCGGTGCCGGATACCGAGCCGCCGTATGACGAGGAGGTCCAGCCCCGGCATCTGGCCTTGGTGCCGCCGGTACGCCCGGCCGCCGAGCCGCTGCCGTTCGACGGGCCCGGCCCGCGGCTGGGTGAGGACCCGGTCGACCTCTTCAATCCGCAGCCCACTCCCCGGGCCGTCCTGCCCGAGCCCCGCGGCTGGCTGGTCCGGCTGATCCGGGTGGTACTGGAGTGCTTGGAGGGCTGGCGGCCGCCCGGCCAGCTCTGTCCGTACGCCACCGACGAGGCAGTCGCCGAGGTCGCCGCCAAGCGCAAACGGGTGCCCCAGACCTCCTCGGCGCCGCAGGTGCGGTCGTTGCACGTGACCGAGCCGGTGACCGGCGTCGTGGAGGCCTGCGCGGTGGTCTGCCGCGATGGGCGGTACCAAGCGATCGCGCTGCGGCTGGAGGGGCTGGACGGCCGCTGGCGGTGCGTCGCATTGCACGTCGTGGCGCCGACCGGCGGCTGCCCATATGCGGGGCCGCCATGAGGGTCGCAATGAGTGTCGCAAGCGCCGGGTGCTGCAGTGGGCCGGTCCGAGCGGACGGTCCAGAACTGTCCGAGGCGGCCAGTAGGGTCCGCGCTGCGGGTCGGCAGAAGGGGTGGTTCGGGTGCGGCAGCAGGTCCAGCTCATCACGCTGGGGGTCCGCGATCTCGCGGTGTCCCGGCGCTTCTACCTGGTGAGGCTAGGCTGGCAGCCCGCCCTGGACCTGCCGGAGGTCATCTTCCTGCAAGTTGGGTACGGCCTGCTGCTCGCGCTGTTCCCGGCCGAGGAGCTGGCCGCCGATGTACGGCCGGGCCTGCGGCTTGCGCCCCCCGGGCCGGGCCAGTTCTCGCTGGCGCACACCGTGGCCAGCCCGGCGGAGGTGGACCAAGCGGTGGCTCGCGCCGTGGCCGCCGGCGGCACCCTGGTCAAGCCTCCGCAGCGGGCCGCCTTCGGTGGGTACCACGCCTACCTGGCCGACCCGGACGGGTGGCTGTGGGAGATCGCCCACAACCCGGGCCTGCGGGTAGCACCGGACGGCCGGGTCACCATCGAGCCGATCGGATGAATCCCATGGTCTGGGTCGGACCAGCGCGCGGTTCAGGTGTTCACCGGCGCGCCGTGGCAGCGCTTGTACTTCTTGCCCGAACCGCACGGGCACGGTGCGTTGCGGCCCGGCTGGCCGCCGCCGGTCACCGTCTTGGTACCGGCCGTCGGCCGCTCCGGCTCGTCGGAGTCCAAGCTCGGCGCGGAGTACTGCAGGTTGGTCGGGCGCGGAGGCTGGTCCAACCCCTTAGCGGAAAGTTGCGGATGGCCGCCGGCCGGCTCGGCTGCCGGCGCTCCGGAGGGCACCGGCCCGGGGCTGGCCCCATTGCCCCCCGCTCCGGGTGCTCCCGCTCCTGGTATCCCCGCTCCGTGGACCCCGATCCCGACGGGGTCTGCCGCTGCAGGCGCGCCCGGCGCTGGCTCGGCCACCTGCACCTCGACGTTGAACAGGAAGCCGACCGACTCCTCCTTGATCCCCTCCAGCATGGCGGCGAACATCTCGTAACCTTCCCGCTTGTACTCGATCAGCGGGTCCCGCTGGGCCATCGCGCGCAGCCCGATGCCCTCCTGCAGGTAGTCCATCTCGTACAGGTGCTCGCGCCACCGACGATCCAGGACCGACAGCAGCACCCGGCGCTCCAGCTCGCGTACCACCTCCGGCCCGAGTTCCTGCTCGCGCCGGTCGTAGGCGGCCTGCGCGTCCTCGCGTACCTTCACGGCCAGCAACTCCCCGGCCAGGTCGGTAAGCTCCCCACCGGCCTCCTCGATCGCCTCGGCCACCGTGAACGAGATCGGGTAGAGCGTCTTCAGTGCAGTCCACAGCGTGTCCAGGTCCCAGTCCTCGGGGTAGCCGCTGGCGGTGGCCCCCTCGACGTAGGCGGAGGTCACGTCGTCGAGCATGTGCCGTACCTGCTCGTGCAGGTCGGCTCCTTCCAGGATCTTGCGCCGCTCGGCGTAGATGACCTCGCGCTGCTTGTTCATCACCTCGTCGTACTTCAGTACGTTCTTGCGGATCTCGAAGTTCTGCTGCTCGACCTGGGTCTGCGCCGAGCGAATCGCCCGGGTGACCATCTTGGACTCGATCGGCTCATCCTCCGGGATGTTCAGCCGGGTCATGATCCCCTCGACTGCGGCGGCGTTGAACCGCTTCATCAGGTCATCGGTCAGCGACAGGTAGAACCGGGACTCACCGGGGTCGCCCTGCCGGCCGGACCGGCCGCGGAGCTGGTTGTCGATCCGCCGCGACTCGTGCCGCTCGGTGCCCAGCACGTACAGCCCGCCGACCTCGCAGACTTCCTCGCCCTCTGCGCTGGAGACCTTCTTCGCCGCCTCCACGGCGGCCAGCCAAGCCTCCTCGTACTCCTCCGGGGTGTCCACCGGCGACAGGCTGCGGGCCCGCAGCTCGGCATCGGCGAGGAACTCCACGTGACCACCGAGGATGATGTCGGTGCCGCGACCGGCCATGTTCGTCGAGACCGTGACTGCGCCCTTCCGGCCGGCCAACGCGACGATCGAGGCCTCCTTCTCGTGGTACTTGGCGTTCAGCACCTCGTGCGGGATGCCGCGGCGCAGCAGCAGCGCGGACAGCAGTTCGGACTTCTCCACGCTGGCCGTACCGACCAAGATCGGCTGGCCCCGTCCGTTGCGTTCGGCGATGTCGTCCACGACCGCGGTAAACTTCGCTTCCTCGCTTTTGTAAATAACATCGGGGTGGTCGGCCCGGATCATTGGTCGGTTGGTCGGGATGGTCACCACACCGAGCTTGTAGATTTGATGCAGCTCGGCCGCCTCGGTCTGCGCGGTGCCGGTCATTCCGGCCAGTTTTTCGTACAGCCGGAAGTAGTTCTGCAGGGTGATGGTCGCGAGCGTCTGGTTTTCCTGCTTGATTTCGACCTTTTCCTTGGCCTCGATCGCCTGGTGCAGACCTTCGTTGTACCGACGGCCGTGCAGCACCCGGCCGGTGTGCTCGTCGACGATAAGCACCTCGCCGTTGACGACAATGTAGTCCTTGTCGCGCTTGAACAGCTCCTTGGCCTTCAGCGCATTGTTCAGGTAGCCGACCAGCGGGGTGTTGACCGCCTCGTAGAGGTTGTCAATGCCAATTTGATCCTCGACCAGGCCAACACCGTCCTCGGTCACCCCGACGGTGCGCTTGCCCTCGTCGACCTCGTAGTGCGTGTCGCGCTTGAGCAACGGCACGATCCGGGCAAACTCCGAGTACCAGCGAGCGCTCTGCTCGGCCGGTCCGGAGATGATCAGCGGGGTACGCGCCTCGTCGATCAGGATCGAGTCGACCTCGTCCACGATGGCGAAGTGGTGTCCACGCTGCACGCACTCATCCAGCGACCAGGACATATTGTCGCGCAAGTAGTCAAAGCCGAACTCGTTGTTGGTCCCGTAGGTGATGTCGGCGTGGTACATCTTCTGCCGCTCGGCCGGCCGCATCTGGGACAGGATGACGCCGACGTCCAGGCCGAGGAAGTGGTAGACCCGGCCCATCCACTCAGAGTGGAACTTGGCCAGGTAGTCGTTGACCGTCACGATGTGTACGCCCTGGCCGGACAGCGCGTTGAGGTACGCCGGGCCGGTGGCCACCAGGGTCTTGCCCTCGCCGGTCTTCATCTCCGCGACGTTGCCCAGGTGCAGCGCGGCGCCGCCCATGAGCTGCACCGGGTACTGCCGTTGGCCGAGGGTGCGCTTGCCCGCTTCCCGTACGGTGGCGAACGCCTCGGGCAGGACCTCCTCCAGCGTGTGACCGTCGGTCAGGCGCTTGCGGAACTCATCCGTCCTGGCCCGCAGCTCGGCATCGGTCAGGTCGGCGAAGTCCGGCTCGATCGCGTCGATGTGATCAGCGATAGCCTTCAGCCGGCGGACGATCTTGCCTTCACCGGCACGTAGAATCTTGGCAAGTACCACGGCGTACGTTCAGCTCCTCAGCAACGGCGGCTGCCGTCATCGTAGGCACGGACCGCACCACCGCGGAAAACGTGCGGCGGGCTCCCACCGTGCCCATCATGGCCTGCCTGACCGCTCGGTGTCGCGGCGTACCGTGGTGTGATGACTGACTGGTGGTCTATCGAGGTGATGGATGGGAGTTCCTCCGCGACGCTGTGGTGGGAGGCCCACCGCGACTCGCTGATCCAAGGCGCCGTCGCGTTCGGCGTCAAGGACTGGGAGTTCCACCCGCATCGGTGGGGTGTGTTACTTGAACTGTGCTTCGCCGATGAGGTGCAGTGGGAAGCGTTCTACCAGCTTCCGGCGGTGCAGGCAGCGCTGGACGCAGTACCCGACCCGGTAGCCGGGCTGCTGGTACATCGAGGCCGCGGCGGCTCCTCGGGTGGCCGGTCACCGCGCCGCCCCCGCCCGCTGGCCGGTGCTGGAGCGGCCGCCTTGCCGGAGCCGGCCGAGCCGGCGTATGCCGACCTGCGTACGGCCGAAACCACCCTGGCTGGCCCGCAGGGCTGACCCGGGCGGGCCCGACCCGCGCGACGCTGTCTGCAGCACCGCGATGACCAGCACGAGCAGCACCGCGATGCCGTAGGAGACCGCTCGGGTCTCGTTGGTGGGCAGGTGTAGCGCGCCGACCAGGTACGCCGGCCAACCGGCCGCAGCTACCACCAGCCAGCGGGCCCGGTCGGCCAGTGCGGCCAGCGCAATGAGCAGCAGCGCGTACCACGGATACTCCGGGGCCAGCACACAGAACGTCACACCGGCCATCAGCGCCGCCGACCGGGCCGGCTGGTCCGGGTCAGACCGCCACCACACCAGCGCCGCCGTACCGGCAATGACGACCGCCGCCAGCATCGGCGTCCAAGCCGACGGCACCAGCAAGCCGAGCAGCGGGTAGCGGCTGGCACCGTTGAAGCGCTCCTCGCCAAGGTAACCGGGCAGGAACCCGAATACCCGTGGCCCCACCGCCAGCAAGTGCGGCAGGTAGGTCAGTGCGAGCAGCCCGCCGGCCCCGGCCGCCAGCAGCCAGCGCCGCCGGTGCCGGGCCAGCGCCGGCGCCACCAGCCCCGGCAGGAACTTCACCCCGACCGCAGCGCCCAACAGCGCCCCGGCGGCCAGCGCCCGGCGTGCCGTAGTCGCCGCACCGGGGCGGCCGGCCAGCACCAGCAGCCCGGCCACCACGAAGAAGGCGCCGAGTACGTCCACGTGCGCGTCGTTGCCAGCCTCCAGCGCGACACTCGGGCACCAGGCCCACAACGCGACCGCCCGCGGGTCGGTACCGAAGCGACGCAGCGCGACCACCAGCAGCAGTGAGGTACCCACCGCGAGCAGTCCGGCGGCCACCTGCAGCGGGTGCGCACGGTCACCCGGCGCAAAGTGCACCAGCAGGAAGTACACCTGCGCGACTGGCGGGTAAATCGTCGGCGCGTGCGGGTGGTTGAGCACGGTGTGCCCGCCCGGGAACAGCCACGAGTCGCGCAGCCCGGCCAGTGCCGGGTCCACCGGCGCGTACCGGTACGGATCGATGCCGTGCGCCTGCACCCGGCCGTCCCATGCGTACCGAAAGAAGTCGTCGGTGGTACGCGGTGGCCAGAGCACCGCCAGAAGCTGAAGCAGCGCGCCACCGGCCACGATCCAGCGCACCGCCCGCTCAGCCGGCACCCGGCGGACCACCAGCACGGCCAACCCGAACGCCGACCACTGCACCAGGTACGCCGCAACCAGCCGCCAGCGGGCGAGGTCCTGCGGGCCCAACCACCACCCAACCACCAGCGCGCCAGCCAGCGCGGCAAAGGCCACCGCAGCGGTGACCGTCCAGCGACGACTGTTCGGCACGGGCTCCACCCTGGCACGGCCCGCTCGCGCCGACCTCCCGGGGCGGCCCAGGGCGACCCGCCGTCCGCGATCCGTAATCCCTTCCGCCGATCTTGACGAAAATGTCGTTATCAGGGCCGGAATTCCAGCAACAACGTCAAGATCGGCGGGGAATCGGCGGGGAGGGATATCCCGGGCTCAACGCTCGAGCGCAGCGAAGTTCCGACCGTCCTGGTGCCACTGGGCGGTGACAGCCAAGCCGACCACAATGGCATACCGGTGTAGCGCCGGCAGCCCGACCCGGGCCCACTGCCAAGGTGCGCCGCAGCGGCCATCCGGGTGACATAGCCGTACCTGCACTACCTCGTCCACAGTAGCCGCGTCCACCTCAACCAGCGCCTGCCCGCGACACCCGAGCAGGGCCCGGACCCGGCGCAACAAGGCTATCGGGTCGCCACCGATGCCGATGTTGCCATCGGCCAGCAGTACGCGGTGCCAGCGACCCTCGCCCGGCAGCCGGTCGAAGATGCTCCGGTGCAACGCCGTCCCGCCACGGTTCAGCGCGCTGCGGACCGCCGCCAGGCTGCAGTCCACCCCGAGTACGGGTACGCCCTGCCCGGCCAGCGCGCTGACCAGCCGGCCCGGCCCGCAGCCGACATCCAGGGTTGGGCCGGCGCACCGGGCCAGCAAGGTGCGGTCGGCGTGATCCAGCGGCGCGGCCCACCGACTGACCGGAAACGGCCAGCACCGGCCATCCGCGGCCCGCAGCAGCAGATCCGGCGGACGCTCGTGCCGCAGCGCCTCGTCGTACAGCATCCAGCCGCTCACCGAGTCACCAGGTTATCGGGTGGCCGGGTAATCGCCAGCCGGTCCAGCCCAGCCAGCGCCCTGGCGAACCGGCTGTTCGGTACTGTCGCAGCCACCGCCCGGGCATCGGCCACGGTGTCTACGTCGCGCAGCGCCGGCAGCATCGCCACCCGCAACCCAGCAGCCCGCAGCCGGTCAAGCTGGACCTGCCCAGTGTCCACAGTAGACATCGGTACGCCGTCCAGCAGCCGGCTAGCCAGCGCCGGGTTGGGCTGGCGCAGGCCAAGGCACCAGAACCCGCCGTCGGTCGCTGGACCAAAGACCGCGTCCACCCGGTGCCAGCGCACCGCCAGCAGCGCCGGGGTCAGTTGTGGAGTGTCCATCCCGACCAGCAGGCTCGGTCCGGTGCAACCAGCCAGGGCGGCCGCGATCCGCCGGTCCAACCCGCCGTCGACCTGCGGCTGGACCTCGAAGCCGGGCGGCAGCCAGCGACCGGGCCGGCCAGCCAGCACCAGCACCCGCCGGTCGGCCGGGGTACGGGCCACCACCGCCAGCGTGTCGGCCAGCGCCGCCTCGGCCAGCGCGGCTGCCTCAACCGGTCCGAAGTGCGGCTGCAGCCGAGTCTTGACCTGGCCAGGCAAGGGTTGCTTGGCCAGCACCAGCAGGGTCGTCACGACCGCAGCACCCGGTCCATGTCGGCCACCGCCTGGGCGGTGCCGCGCAACGTGCCGGTCACTTTCGAGCGGCCGGTTCGGGGCCGGTACGCGACCGGCACCTCCACCACCCGCCAGCCGGCCTCGGCTGCTCGCAACACCATCTCCAGTGGATACCCCGATCGCCGGTCGGTAAGCCCGAGCCCGAGCAGCGGCTCGCGGCGGCCGCACCGCAGCGGACCGAGGTCGGACAGCACCAACCCGGTCCGGCGGCCCAGCCGGTGGGCCACCACTCGGTTACCAAGCCGGGCGTGCAGCGGCCAGGCGGCCCGGCTCACCGGCACTCGCCGACCCAGCATCAGGTCCGCCGTACCGGCCAGCACCGGGCCGGTGACCGCCGGCAGCTCGACCGGGTCCAGCGAGGCATCAGCGTCGCAAAACGCCACCACCGGCGCCGTCGCGGCCAGCAGCCCGGTGTGGCAGGCCGACCCGAAGCCGCGCTGCGGCTCGGTGACGACCAGCGCGCCGAGCCCGGCGGCCAGCTCGGCCGAGCCGTCAGTGCTGCCGTTGTCGACCACGATCGGCCGGACCCCCGGGGGGATCCGACCGAGCACCCAGGGCAACGCTGCCGCCTCGTTCAGACAGGGCAGGATCAGGTCCACTGTGGACATAGCCTCGAACTCTACGGCCTCGGCCGCGGCAATGACCCTTACCGTTCATGAACGGCAACGGCTGCCGGGGCACGCAGCGGCGCGGTGGCGAACTCCGCCACGCCCGCAGTGAAGGGGACGGCCGGTGCCCAGCCCAGTTCGGCCCGGATCCGGCGACAATCAGCAGTCACGTGTCGTACATCACCGAGCCGGTACTGCCCGGTAACCACCGGCGGCGGCCCACCGAACGCGGCAGCCAGCGCGACGGCCAGCTCGCCGACCGTACGAGGCGTGCCGGTGCCGACGTTGAAGGCCCGGCTGGTGCCTGGTTCACTGCCCCCGTCCGGGGCGGTCCAGTCCAGGCTGGCAAGGTTGGCCGCCGCGACGTCCCGGACGTGGACGAAGTCCCGGCGCTGCCCGCCGTCCTCGTACACCCGGGCCGGCTCGCCACGCTCGGCAGCGCTGCGGAACAGCGCGGCCACCCCGGCGTACGGGGTGTCCCGCGGCATCCGCGGCCCGTACACGTTGTGGTAGCGCAGTGCGGCCACCGTGCCGCCGGTGGCCCGCGCCCAGGCCGCAGCCAGGTGCTCTTGAGCCAGCTTTGTCGCAGCGTAGGCGTTGCGTGGGTCAGCCGCGGCATGCTCCGGTACGAACCCCGGGGCCAGCGCCCGGCCGCAGTCCGGACACAATGGCTCGAACTGGCCGGCAGCCAGCTCAGCGGGCCGGCGTGGACCCGGGCTGACCACGCCGTGCTCGGCGCACCGGTACCGACCCTCGCCGTAGATCACCATCGAGCTGGCCAGCACCAGCCGGTACACCTCGGCCTCGGCCATCGCGGCCAGCAGCACCGCGGTGCCCAGGTCGTTGCAGCCGACATAGTGCGGCAGGTCAGCCACATCAACGCCCAGCCCGACCATTGCGGCCTGGTGGCATACCGCGTCCACCCCGACCAGCACGCGCCGGATGACGGCTTGGTCCCGTACGTCGCCGTGGACCAGCCGGACCCCGACCGGCAGCTCGGGCGGGCCAGGCGGATGGACCGCCGGCAGCAACGCGTCCAGCACCACCACCTCATCGCCCCGACCGGCCAGCGCCTGCACCACGTGCGATCCGATGAATCCCACCCCGCCGGTCACCAATACCCGCATTCGGGCAGGGTAGGTCGGTACGGACGGCAGCGCGCCGGCAGGGCCGGAAAATGGCCAGCGAGTGGTAAGGGCCTGCGGCAGGATGACCGGATGGATGCTGTCGAGATCAGTGCCGGTCGGCTGCATCTGCGGCCGTTCCGCCCCTCCGATGCGGATGGGGTGTACCGCGCCTGCCAAGACCCCGAGATCCAGCGCTGGACCTCGGTACCCTCCCCGTACCGGCGCGAGCACGCGGTGGACTACGTCACCCGGATGGCGCCGGCAGCCTGGGGGAATGGCAGTGGCGCCGGGTTCGCAGTACTAGACAGCACCAGTGCCATCCTGCTCGCCGCGATCGGGCTGACCAAGCTCGATCCGGCCACCGAGTCCGCCGCGCTGGGCTACTGGTGTGCGCCGTGGGCCCGTAGCCAGGGGGTGACCACCCAGGCTGCGGCAGCGGTGTGCCGGTGGGGCTTCGGCGCGCTCGACATCGGGCTGATCGAGTGGGCAGCCGAGGTCGGCAACGTGGCCTCCCGGCGGGTCGCGGAGAAAGTCGGCTTCATCATCGAGGCCACACTGCGGCAGCGACTGGTCCACCAGGGCCAGCGGGTGGACGCCTGGGTCGGCTCGCTGCTCCCCACCGAGGTAGCCGGCTGAGCTTCCGGTGAAGTTCACCGAGGGTCCACCTCGGCGAGGCATAAAGGTACGCATGGATGCGACGACGCTGAGCTTAGTCGGGCTGATCGCGATGGCGCTGCTGTTCGACTACACCAACGGCTTCCACGACTCGGCGAACGCGATCGCCACGGTGGTGGCGACCCGGGTGCTCCGGCCGCGGTGGGCGGTGGCGTGGGCAGCGCTGTTCAACTTCATCGCATTCGCGGTGGTGGGTACGGCGGTGGCAAACACCGTCGGGCAGACCGTCAAAGCGCAGTACTTCAGTCTGGCAGTGGTCTTCGCCGCGCTGCTGGGCGCGATTTGCTGGAACTACCTGTCGTGGCACCTGGGACTGCCGACCTCTTCGTCGCACGCGTTGGTCGGTGGCCTGGTGGGGGCGGCGCTGGCCAAAGGTGGGTTCGACGCCGTCAATGCGTCGAGCGTGCAGAAGACGGCGCTGTTCATCGTGATCAGCCCGGTTGCTGGTCTGATCCTCGGCGGGACGATCATGGCCGGGCTACGGGCCGTACTGGCGCGGGCGGACGTAGCCAGGACCGAACGGAGGTTCAGGCGAGCGCAGTTAGTGTCCTCGGCAGCGGTATCGCTCGCCCACGGCGGCAATGACGCACAAAAGACAATGGGTGTGATTGCGGCGCTGCTGGTGAGCACCGGTCACCTGTCGGCAAGCGGTAGCAAGTTGCCGATCCCCTATTGGGTGGTGTTAATCGCGGAAACGGCGATCGCACTCGGTACGCTGTCCGGCGGCTGGCGGATCGTACGTACGATGGGTACCCGGATCACCCAGCTCCGACCGGTCAGCGGGTTCGCGGCCGAGACCGGTGCGGCGATCGCATTGTTCGGCTCGACCGCACTCGGCGCGCCGGTGTCCACCACCCATACCGTAGCTGGTTCGATCACCGGCGTTGGTACAACCAACCGGGCCACCACAGTGAACTGGTCGGTCTTCGGTCGGGTCGCGTTAGCCTGGCTGGTCACCTTGCCATTCGCCGGGGTGGTGGCGGCGATCGCGTACGCGCTGACCACGCGGCCTAACCACATCACCGCTGCGGCCGTCATGTCGGCGATCATGCTGGCTCTGGTGATCCTGCTTGGCGTGGCACTGCGCCAGGCCCCGAAGGCGGCCGATGTCGCTCCAGCCACCGCCGGCGAGGTCGAGGTGCCGTTGCGCGCCGGTACCGGCACGCTGATCGAGCAGGGCACGGTCCCGGCCAGCGACGAGGTCACCGCGCAGGGGTCGGATCCGCGGACCGCCGCGAACCGCGAGCCGCTATAACCGCGGCCGCCATACCCCTACGGGCCAGGCGGCGCGGTGAGTACCGACCCACCCAGTCATGTCTTGCATGTCTTGCATGTCTTGCCAAACCGTGCTGAGAGCCAGCACTTCCGCTTAAAGCGGTTGGCGATAGAGACCGCTTTCAGCCGGCGGACGGGTAGGGCGGGTGTCCCCGCATCGACCGGCCTGGATCGTCGCTCAAGACCGATGACCATCTCGTCGGCGGCCATCATACTGCGCGATCTGCTGGGCGAGCCCGAATTCTGCTCGGTCGTTGAAGCGACGGTAGGTCGTACGGTCGCAGCAGCCCTGGTGACGATCCGCTCGTACCCTGACCCGTGCACCAGACTGACCTACCCATGAGAGCATCGATGACGTGCCCGGAGACTACCCAGGCAGCCACGCGGCAGTGGCCGCCCAGCGGGTGACCGGGGTGGAACTGTGGCGACTGTCCGCCATGGTGCTCGTTGAGTAGGGCGAAGAACTCGACCTAGATCGCTAGAGCAGGCATCATGGCACAGCAGGCATGGACACCTCGATGATCACAGACTGTAGAGGGTTGTGAACTTCTCCTTCCGTGCCTGCAGCCATGACGACACGCCGAACCACCCCCGGTTGCCAGACGCCGGCGCATTGGTAGAGGGGTGGCCTGATGTCCGTGTTGATCCTGGGCAGGTGAACGGTTGTTCGAGAGGATGGATGTCATGGCGGACCGGTCACCGATTGAGTGGACACAAGCTACCTGGAACCCCACCACCGGTTGCGACCGCGTCTCCGCCGGCTGCGATAACTGCCTTGATCCAGCCACGTTGGTACTCATGGGGGACATGAGCTGGCGACCGATCGGGAAGATCGCGGCAGGCGACGAGGTCGTTGGGTTCACCGAGAACCCTGGCCTCGATCAGAACCGGCGGTACGAACAGGCCACGGTCCTCCACGCCTGGCGGACGGTGGCAGAAGCAGTCGAGATCACTGTTGGCGGTCGCTTGATCGTGGCCAGCACGGATCACCGCTTCCTCGTTCATGCCCGACCGTACTGGCGAAAGGCCGAGCGGTTGACCCTGCAGACCGGGCTAGTCGACATCGGAATGCCAACGTGGCTTCCTAGCACGGATTCCGAGCCTTACCTGGCGGGCTACCTGGCGGGCATTATCGGGAGCAGCGGAACCTTCCGCATCGCCGGCGCAGGGAAGTCCTACTTGCGCATTTCCATGCTGGCCACCGACCGGCCAGTCCTCGACCGAGTCGTTCGAGCGTTCATGGCACTCGGCTGCATGGAGTTCGCGGTTCGTGATTTCTCCGGTGGCTCGTCCCCTTCCCTGCTGGGCGCAGGCGAACGGGCGGCTAGGTTGACGGTCGAGACGCGCTGGATGACCAGCCTTATAACGGTCCGTGACCAATGTCTCCCCGAGCGGGATGACCCGAACTGGAAAGCTGGGTTCCTCGCCGGGTTCTTCGACACTGACGGCTGTTACAGCGGTATGAACCTCCGGTTCACCCAGCCGAAGGCCAACGACCTTCTCGATGTGACGCACCGGTATATCGGTGAGTTCGGGTTCCGTTCCGTGCGCGAGGATTTCCGTGGCACCTCCTGCTGGAGTGAGCGGCTGATCGGCGATCTTGGAGAGAGGATCAGTTTCCTTTCGACCATCCAACCGGCGCTAATGAGAAAGGTCGCCGACTTCTATGGGCGCCGGTTCCCGGAGAAGCAGGCTGCGAAGGTCGATGGGATCCGGCTTATCGGCCTTCGTGAGCTGGTCGACATTCAGACGACGTCCGGCACCTTCATCGCGGCCGGAATCGCAACACACAACTGCTACGCGCTGGCCTTGGCCGCCCGTCTGAAGGTGATGGGCTCGGCTAAGTACCAACGCGACGGCGACTCGCGCACGTCAGGTCCCGGATTCGGCCTGACAGTCCACCCGGCCACGCTAGACATTCCCCGCCGGTGGTGTACCCCACGAATGATTTTCGTCAACTCGATGTCGGACCTATTCCATGCGAAGGTGCCGCTCGGGTTCGTGCGGGAGGTGTTTGCGGTGATGGCCGACACCCCGCAACACACTTATCAGATGCTCACCAAGCGGGCGCACCGGCTGCGCCGAGTAGCAAACCGCCTAGAGTGGCCAGCGAATCTGTGGATGGGTGTCAGCGTCGAGAACGCCGAGGTGCTGGACCGAGTCGATGACCTGCGACACGTCCCCGCGACAGTACGGTTCCTATCCTGCGAGCCGCTACTTGGGCCGTTGGACGGGATCGACTTGACCGGCATTCACTGGGTCATTGCTGGCGGCGAAAGCGGCGCCGACGCCCGGCGGCCGGACCCGGCGTGGATCCGGCATCTGCGTGATATCTGCATTAGCTTCGGGGTGCCGTTCTTCTTCAAGCAGTGGGGCGGTCGCACCGCCAAGTCCGGCGGTCGCATACTCGACGGCGCAGTATGGGAACAGTACCCCGAGCCTATCGCGGCCAGCAACTAAACTCTTCCAGCCAGACGTGCATCCTAAGATAGCGTGAAGGGCTCACGGGCCGGTTCCGGCGTGTACACCTGGTCGAGCTGAAGGTCGAGGTCTCGTGGGTTGGCGCCGCTAAGCAGCCCGTTCTCGGAGTCTTCGAACAGGCTGAATTGTCCTGCCCTTTCGTTGCGCTCGCGCGCTCGCTGGATACGACGCCGGGCCAGCGCCTGTCGGCGCATTGCCTCGTGCTCCTGTAGGGCTTGGCCATATAGGTACCGCATGATCTTGTCTCCGGTGGGGTGATCCGAGACGTAGACCATGTCGTAAATTTCTTGGCCCCGGTGTTTCTCATGGTAAAAGCATGCGACCAGCGGTAGCCGAGGTCGTGCTCAAGTCTCCACCTCAGGAGGTTGGTGAACTCATCGTACGCCTGCCGAGGGGTCAAGCGGCGTTGGCGAGCGCCCTCAACGATCGGCATCCACGCCGCCGTGCCGTACCTCTCACTCAGCGTTTCCCCGTACCTGGCATTCATCGTCTCCTTGCGTAGTTCAAGTCCGCGACGGTAGAAGCTCGGCCCGATGAGGATCCACATCTCGGTCTTTGTTTTCTCTTGCGGAACCGAGCCAGCTTCTCAAGGGTCACCCACTTAATCTCATTGTCGTGCTGATCCACGAACGCAAAGGTCGGCGCCCACCGCACACTGGCCAGGTCTGCCATCGCCTGGGAGATCGTATCGTTGCAGTCTCCCGGGTAGACCTTGATATCGCGCCGACGCGGGTACTGTGCCCGCAGCGCCTGTTCAAGCTGCTTGGCCTTGGCCGGCAATTCGAATAGCGCGATCCGAGTGAATGGCGGCTCAGTGTTCAGCGCTCGGTGGACAGATCCCAAAATCTCTCGCCCGGTCTCTTTACTGATGTTCTCCGCCTGGCCAGCAAACAAGTCAAGGTAGATCCTCTCCGGGACCTTCATCGACGCCTTCGCGAACGCCTGCAAGTACTTCTGGAGGATCTGCAGCTTGTGCTCGGTCCACCATCTCCACGGTCTTGGCGCCACTGCTCGATCACCTCGCACCTACCGCTACGTCATATACCAAATATCCAGCTTAGCCGCCGAACTTCGGCTGCGCACCATGCGACCAGGTGCCTTCTTAGCCGACCAAGGGGATGGCGCCGAGACCAACCCTAAGCCAGATATTCGGCTCTACTGCCGAACGTGGGGGTGCGTAGGCGGCCCGAGTGCGCCGCCCCCCATCGCCCCATCGCCGACCCAGCAAGTGGGCACCTGTTGTCCCCACCAAGCAGCCACAGGTGACCACTTGCCCCACCCGACCAAGATCCAACCCAGCAAGTGGGCACCTGTTGCCCCTACCAAGCAGCCACAGGTGACCAGTTGCGCTAGGCGGCTGTACCGGGTCCGGCCGAGACGCCATGATCGCGACGATCCTGGCGGTCATGGACCCGGCTGGACGCCGAGGTGCCCCAAGGTCGCCTAGATCACCCCAAAAGTCGCCTGGATCACATAGTGGGAGATCATGAACTGTCCGGTGGCCGCGAACCGCGGCGCGGCACAGCCCAGCCGCGCAGCACGTCGGTGACGGGACCGTGGTTCCGATCTTCCCGCAGCAGACTCGATCTATCCTGCCAGCCGAAGATTAGCAATGGATTACCGACTGCGCTGACCGACAGTAATCGCTTGTCGGCCGTTCTAGGGTGCAGGAAGGCGACCGCGTACTTATGGTGATCGACAGTCCGCCACTGGCCGAGGGGACGAACATGGCACAAACCCGCTCGCAATCGCCCGCTCCCGAACATCCCGGAGCGTCCGCTGCGGGTGAACAAAGCCCCCGGTACGGGTTTCCCGCGGCATTGTGGCGGACGCTGGAGCGACACCGGCCACCCGGTATGGGCAGTTCCCGGCTGTGGCGCAGCCCGTTGCGCGGACCTTGGCTGACCTCAGTATTCGGCGCGGTGCTGCTGGTGACGCTGCCACTGGTCATCATCACCGGGCTGCTGGACTACATCGCCTACGGTCCGCAGTTTGGGCAGGCGAACCCGAGTAACGTCGGCTGGCTGCACCTGCCGGTGTTCGACTGGCCCACCCGACCGACCTGGCTGTTCCAGCTCACCGAGGGGCTGCACGTCGGGCTCGGCCTAGTGCTGATCCCGGTGGTGCTGGCCAAGCTGTGGTCGGTGGTACCCAAACTGTTCAGTTGGCCGCCGGCCCGCTCCATCGCCCAGCTCCTGGAACGCCTGTCGCTGCTCCTACTCGTCGGCGGGATCCTGTTCGAAATTATCACCGGTGTGCTGAACATTCAGTACGACTACGTGTTCGGGTTCAGCTTCTACACCGGCCACTACTACGGCGCCTGGGTGTTTATCGGCGCATTCGTCGTACACGTGGCGTTCAAACTCCCCCGTATGATCCGGTCCCTGCGGTCCCGATCGCTGCGGGCCGAGCTGCGTACCTCCCGCGCTGATACCCGCCCCGAACCCATCGACCCGGACGGATTGGTCGCCACCAATCCGGCTGCGCCAACGCTGTCCCGCCGCGGCGCCCTGGCGCTGGTCGGCGGCGGCTCGCTGCTGATCGCCGTGCTCACCGCGGGACAGACCATTGGCGGCATCGCGCGTGGCGCCGCCCTGCTGCTGCCGCGCGGACGTTCCTATGGCAACGGCCCCAACGACTTCCAAATCAACCGCACCGCCGACGCCGCGGCCATCAACGCCAGCGATACCGCGAGCAGTTGGCGGCTGTCCCTGCGCGGCGGCAGCAAGCCGGTGACCCTGGACCGAGCCACCCTGGCCGCGATGCCCCAACACACCACCGAACTGCCCATCGCGTGCGTGGAAGGTTGGTCCACCACCCAAACCTGGAGCGGTGTCCGGCTCCGCGACCTCACCGCGCTCGCGGGCGTGCCGAACCCCTACTCCGCGCACGTACGATCGTTGGAACGCTCCGGCGCATTCAACCAAGCCACCCTGCAGGCTAACCAAGTCCTCGATCCCGACGCGCTACTCGCGCTCCGCGTCAACGGCGCCGAACTCTCCCTCGACCACGGCTACCCGGCCCGCATCATCGTCCCCGCGCTGCCCGGCGTACACAACACCAAATGGGTACAGTCCATCGAATTCCGGAGTGCCGACAATGCGTAATGCCCTGGGCCGCCTCACCAGCTTCTACGGGGCCAACCCACTGCACTTGCTGGCGCTACTTGGCTGCTTCGCGCTGGCCGGTTACGCCGCCTTGCAAATCGTTTCTGACCCGTCCCTACCCCGCATCATCATGTGGTTTGCCGCCGCGATCGTGGCGCACGACCTGATCCTGTTTCCCCTTTACGCGCTGGCCGACCGGTCCCTGTCCGGCCTGCTACGTCGGGAGCGCCGATCCCGCGCCGAGACGATCGCCCCACCGCTGGTCAATTACATCCGGATGCCTGTCCTGAGCAGTGGGCTACTGCTGCTGGTGTTCCTTCCTGGCATCATCCAGCAAGGACAGTCAACGTACCTGGCCGCCACCGGTCTGACTCAACAGCCCTACCTGGCCCGCTGGCTGCTGCTCACCGCCGCGTTGTTCGGCCTATCCGCCGTCCTCTACGCAGCCCGCCTCGGCCGCGCCTACCGCCACCACCCGGGACACCGCAGTACGCCCGCCGAGCCGCCCCCCTAACAGTCATCTGAGCACAGGGCGCCAGAATGGGGGACCGGCATCGCACCGACCGTAGCCGGCAAACATTCAGCCCCTCGCGGGATCGTGCCTGGTGTGCCGGTCGCGGTCCTCGGAAGTTCGGGCGTGTCGGTTGTGGCTTGAGCTTGATCCCGTAGCACGGACCCCCGACCTGAGGTGGTCCTGGCCGCCAGGGTGGATGTCTTCATGCCTGCACCTGATCCGCCTGGGTTCCGCTGTCGAGGGGTGGAGGTGGCTGGTGTGGGGGGCCAACCGGTCGCTTTGGTGGCAAAGCATCTGTAGATCTGTCAGGCGTGTCTGCGTCGGTGGTTGGAGCAGGCCGACACGGATGAGAAGGGCAGCGACTGTCATCTGATGAGCGCGCAGCGTTTCCGCTCGCGGGCGGTTAGCCGCGGCGCCGGCCAGGTACCCCTCGAACATGGCGGGTCCCAGCCAACGACGAGGTCGCCGCGCAGGCCCCGGCTTCACGAGCTGATCCGGACCAGAAGCCGCGTTAATCACCTCAACGGTTGTCACGGGTGCCGCTGCGGTCGCGCCGGGGTGGGGTTCACAGGTGATCCGCTGCTGCCGGACGGTATGGGTTCTGGGCGGTCTGTTCGGATCCCGTACAGCCAGACTGTGGCGAAGACCGGCAGGATCAGGGGCAGGTAGCCGTACCCGGAGCCGTAGCCAGACCACACCGTCGCGTCCGGGAAGCGACCGGGTGACAGGAGTGCCAGCGTGCCAGTGCACAACACACCGCCGAACGCCAGCCCACACCACGCGACCGCGATCCGTCGGGCCCGCACCGAGCGGTCCGCACCGGCGAGGAGCAGCAGCCCGCCGAGGTAGATCACCGCCGCGACCGCCGACAGCGTGTAGGCCAGCAACGCCCGGTGGGGGTGGGTGGCGAGCTGCCACGCGCTGCGTCCGGTGCCGGCCAACGCACACACCGCACACGCCGCCAAGGCGACCTGCCGGGGCCCGACCCGCCGGCCGTCAGGCACGACCGGGCCGCCAGGTGGTCTGCATCCGCACCACGACCACCGCGATCATCAGTGCCGCCCCCGCGCACAGCAGCGTGGCCCACCGGCCGCGGTCGCTCCGCACCGCCGCCAGGGTCAGCGGAACGACCAGCACAGAGAAGACCAGGTACGCCAGGTGCACGGCGGGTTCGCCCGGCCGGTGACCCCTGACGAGCGTGGCGACATCACCGACCGCTTGGACGACGACCGCGACTCCGAGCCCACCGAAGGCGATGTCGATGAGTCGGGGACGAGTCGGACGGATAGTAGCGATCAGGGTGGCGAGCGCCAACCCGAACGCATAAAGCGTCACGGCTGCGGCAAGTGTGTCAATCATGATGGTGCCGACGTACCGACAGAGGTGATTGCTGAGCTGTCCGCTCGTGCTGCCGCCCGGTTCCGCTTCGAACGGCGGCGGATCAGCCAGGTCGACACGCCGGTAGTAGCCAGCAGCAGCGGCGCGAGCCCGAAAATAGCCCACCCGATTCGCCACCAGCCGTTCACCAGCCAGCCGAAATGGCTCGGCTCGAGCAGCTTGTCGTACACCGTATTCGACACCGCCTCCTTGCCCCCTCCGGCGGCGACCTTGACGTGACTGGCGTCATGGCCGTCGATGTAGACGTAGCCGTCGCCACTGAACTGCTCGTAGCGGTAGGGGTCGTACGATCGCTGGATCGAAAGCGCGTAATACGGCGTATCGGCGGTGGGAAGCACAGCTAAGGTGACGGTGCCTGGCACTCGCGCCAACGCGATCCTGGAAGCCTGCTCCAATGTCAGCTCCGGTGCGCCGCGGGGGGCGTGGTTCGCCTCGAAGTCATACTGGTGCGGGTCGGGTGCCGTCCCGCCAGTCAAGGCCAGCCAGACCCGTTCCACGACCGGGAACTCGAACGATGCGCCGGTCACCCCCCACATCAGCAGGAACACCACCGCGACAGCGCCCACCGCGCGGTGCAGGTCATAGTCACGGGCGAACCGCCCACGCCCTGTACGCACCCGGAAGCCGTGGGACAACCGGCGGAACCCTGGCCACCAAGTCACGATCCCGGTGACCGCGAGGAACACCAGCAGCAGGCCGAGAGCGCCGAGCAATATTCCTGCCCAAGTTAGGCCAGTCAGCCAACTGATCCCCAACGTCGGCACGGTCTTGGCCAGGAAGGGCGCGTAGCCCGGATAGCCCTCGCAACTGAACGCGCACTCGTGCAGGTTCTCCAGGAACCCGTACACGCCGTCATTGCGGTGCGCCAACCCGGTGATGTCGCCCGTGCCGGGGTTCACGCCGTACATCACGTTATAGGTGGCATCCCCGACCTCGAAGATTCCGTGGTCTTTGTTCACCCAGGAGATCGCGAAGTCCGGATGCGCTTGGTGCACAATCCCGACTGCCTGAGTGGCCGTCACCGGGTGTGCCGAGTCGGTGTGCTGGTAAAAGGTACCGTGCGTCGCCCGGAAGTACTCCGGCTGGAACAGCAGGAGGGCACCGGACGTGGTCATCACCAGCAGCAGTGCGCCGAGTACAAGAGCAGCCCAACGATGGGAGACCTCCATTGCCCGCCGGACTAGCCGGCGACCACGGCGCCGGCGCACCCGTAACCCCATGCCTACCGCGGGGGCTCTCTCGTCAGGGCTGTCAGACGCGTGGTCACGCCCGGTGGTAAGCGACATGCCACCCCCAGCAGGTTAGGTAAGGCTTACCTACATTAACCCCTCTTTCAACGTTTGTAAATACTCCGATTTAGAAAAATAAGGATACTTTGACCATTTTAAGCGCTTTAGATGTTTATAAGTGCTTAAATGCTGCTATTCCACTCAAGATAGACCTCGGTGGCAAAAATGATATTAAGCGGCTCAACCACCCTTGAGGGCGTTTAGCCGGCCGACCAGCTATCAGCACGAGCTGGTGCGCCGAAGCTGGAGACTTAGGTGATCTCCAGCAGCTTCTCGCGTACCGCGTACACCACCGCCTCCATCCGGGAGTGGAGCTGAAGCTTCTCCAGGATGTTGCGGATGTGGTTTTTTACGGTGTTCTCGCTGATGAACAGCTCTTTGGCGATCTCCCGGTTGTTCAGGCCCCGGGCCACCGCGCGCAGCACCTCCATCTCGCGGCCGGTCAACCGCGGCATCGGCACCGCCTGCGGGGACTCGCCACGCCGGCTCATCGTGGCGAACTCGGTCAGCAACTTGGAGGCCAGCGATGGGTTGATTAGCGAATGGCCGCCGGCCACCGCCCGGATCGAGCTGGCCAGCTCCTCCACCGGCATCTCCTTGAGCAGGTAGCCTGCCGCGCCGGCCTTAACCGCCTCATACAGGTCGGCTTCCTCGTCGCTAACGGTCAACATCACGATCCGGGCGCTCGGCACTGCCTGCTTGATCGCGGTACACGCCTCGATGCCACTGCGCCGCGGCATCCGAACATCCATCAGTACGACATCCGGCAGCAGCTCGGCCGCCCGAGCCAGCGCCTCGCTGCCATCACCGGCCTCACCGACGACGGCGATGTCCGGCTCAAGCTGGAGGGTCGCCTCCAAGCCACGCCGGAACAGCGCATGGTCATCGACGATCAGCACCCGAATCGCCTCGTCAGTCCGTTCAGCCATGCCGACCTCCCCCTGTTGCTCCCCAAGTCGGGCGGTCCAACCGGACCCAGGCACCGCCACAGGAGCCTAGCCTGCTACCACCGAAGCACTAAGCGCAGCAGACAGAAACTGCCGAACTATAGCATCACCGGCAGACACAAGCGTCCCGCGCGGTGGGTTCCGGCGGGACGCCTGCGACAAGATCCCCGGCGGTCTACGAGACCAGCCGGATTACGCCGTAGTCATAGCCCTTGCGCCGGTACACCACGCTCGGGCGACCACTGTCGGCGTCGGCGAACAGGTAGAAGTCATGGCCCACTAGTTCCATTTCGAACAGAGCCTGATCAAGTGTCATCGGTTTGGCTGGATGTTCCTTCTCCCGGACTATCTGGCCGGGCAGATGCTCCCGTACGTCAAGATCGACTTCGCCATCAACGCTGGTGCCGACGTCGAGGGTGGCGGTGGCCAGGCCAGGCTCAGGGCTGGCGACACCGTTGCTGAGGTACAGCTCCCCGGTGACGCTGGCCACCGAGACCGGGGTACGGCTGCCGTAATGAACCCGGCGCCGATCATGGTACCTACGTAGCCGGTTCTCCAGCTTCTCGACGGCCACATCGAGGGCACTGTAGAAGTCGGCTGTGCACGCTTCGGACCGGATCACTGGTCCGCGCGACTTGCAGGTGATCTCTACTCGCTGACAAGAGTTGGACTGGCGGGGATTCCGCTCGTGGTGGAGTTCCACGTCCACCCGGATGACCTTCTGGTCGTAACGTTCGATACGGAGAAGCTTGGCCGAGACGTGCTGCCGGTAATGCTCCGGCACCTCGACGTTGCGTCCCCTCACGACAATATCCATGCGACCTCCAGCGTGGTGATGGGTGTCACCGGCCGGCCCCGACTCGACCACCCCTACTCGACCTACCGGGTAGCGCCGACCGCAACGCCTCCTCTCCCTGGGTTCCTTTGACGCTAGCCGAGCAAACCGGATCAGCACAGTACCCGAAGGCACCCGAAATGGTGACGTTGAGTAGCCGCCAGGACAGCGACGCCCGTGACCGGTGCACTCCAACGGCCTAGCGCCACGGCCGCCTCGACCGCTGTCGCACCGGTTGTCACCAGGTCATCGACGACCAGAAGTGGCCACCGCCAGGCAACTCGGGCGGCCAGCCACTCTGAATACGCTGCGTGTACGGTGAACGCGCCGGCCCGACTGGCCCACCGATCCGTCGCCGACAACCCGGCGGCGTCGGCCAGCCCAGGCCCCGGACGTAGCGCGGGACAGACCAGCGCCGGCCGGTCCAGTTGAGCCACCACCGCGGCGGCCAGCCGCCGGACGTGGTCCCCGCCGCGCCGCCGCGCCGAGCGCCGCCGGGAGGGCACCGGCACCAGCAGCACCGGGCGGTCACTACCGCCGGCCGGCAGGTCGGCCAACGCGGCCCGTACCGCGACGGCCAGCCCACCGGCCAGCACTCCGGTCAGGTCCCGCCGGTTGCGCTCCTTGTAGCCGATCAAGGCGGTCCGCACCGACCCGTCGTAGTGGGCGGTGGCCCACACCGGGGGCAGCCCGGCCGGGCAGGGGTCGGGTGCGTGCCGGCGGGCCGGGCCGAGCAGCGGCGCGGCACAGCGCCGGCACAGCGGTCGGTCCGGCTGCCGGCAGGCAACGCAGCTTTGCGGCAGTACGAGGTCCAGCACGGTGGACAACATCCGATCACTGTGCCGCACCCAGACCCTTGGTCGGAACGCGCTGTGGATAACCCCCGGACAGGCTGTGGATAACCATCAGCCCGGGTAAGCCGGTGCGCTGCCCTGGGTCGCGATGGTCCAGTCACTGCCGTGTTGCCAAATGGTGCCACCGGCCACCGACACCAGCGGCTGCATCGAGTACCCGGCTGCGATCGACAGCGGCGGCCCGGGCAGCCCAGCCAGCAGCTCCACATCGTCGGAACCATCGGCTGGCAGCCGCCAGGCGGCGAGCGCACCGGGGCCGGCCCCAGCCAGCACGTCCAGCACGTCGGCGGACTCCCACGCCAGGTCGCGCACGTCAGTCAGGGTGCTACTGACCGGCAGCAGCCCACTGATCCTCGGCTGCCCGGCCGGGTCGGTCCCCACCCGGGCGAGGTACAGCCGCTGCCACCCGGGCGGCCCGAGGGTCAGCGCGGCCCGGGTGCCGTCCCGGGACAACTGCAGCGCGCCCACCGTCCCGCGGCCGGCCGGTACCGCGGTCACGTCGTGCCGCCCGTCCAGGTTGAGCGTGACGGTGCCGGCCCGACCATTCGGGTCGACGCGAACCACCGTACGGCCGTCGACCACCGTCCAGAACGTGGTCGTGGCCCGGTCCCAGCTTGGCCGGCTCAACGTGCGTGCGTGCAGCACCATGCGCAGCGGCCGGTTGATCGAGCCGGCGTACAGCATTTGCCCGGTCGGGGTGAGACTGGTCCCGGCCAGCTCCTGCAGGTCGCTGGAGATCGCGATCGAGTCCAGTCCGTACTGGCCGGATCCGGCCGGCCCGGACGGTCGCCGGCCGCCCAGCACGGCTAGCCCGCCAGCGCGCAGGTAGTACGCCGGGACATGGTTGGGCACGGTGTCTGGATCGAGGTCGGAGAAGTCGGTATCCAGCACCGACCGGTTGTCCTGGGTCTCCGGCAGGTCCACCGGCTTGCCATCGCTGCTGATCCGTACCCCGATCACACCGAGCTGGCTGAGCGTCCAGGCAAGCTGGGCGACCGCCAGCCGGCGGGGCCGCCGGCTCAGCCCGTTCAGCCCGGACAGGTCCACCCGGACCAGCCGATCGGGACCGAGCACCACGTTGGCCAGCGTCACCGGCGGGGTAAGCAGGTTGCTGACCACGGGGGCCAGCCAGTCCGACGGGCCGGTGAGCAGTGCCTGGGTTAGCTCTGAGGGCAGCGCAGCCGGGTCGTAAGGCAGGTACCGTACGTCCGGCACCAGCCGCTGCCCGCTGGGGTCCAGGAAGTACAGCGAGTACGCCCGGTAGACCCGCTCGAAACCGGCCCGGCTGACCACCACGCCGAAGCCGGGCGGCAGCCCACCGATCCGCCACTCGCCATTCACCATCCGCATTGGCAGCTTCCAGGTGACCGGCGCCGAGCCGACCAGCGGGGTGTAGCTGGCATCGGTGTTCAGCCGGGCTACCGGGCGGACCGTCACCGGCACCCGGTGCGCCGCATCCGGTGTGCCGATCGTGGGCGCCTTCGCGGTCACCAGCACCTGTAGGTCGTCCCGCCAGGTGATATCTGGGGCCAGGAACTGCCGCGCTCGGGCGTGCCCGCGCGGCCATACCTCCTGAGCTAGGAAGAAGCCGGCAACCGTCTCGGTCTCGGTGCCGCCGGGCTGCGGTCCTGCCGAGTCGAACCGGATGTCGGGCAGGTCGGCCACCCTGCCCTCCTGGGGCAGCTTGCGCAACGCCTTAGCCGCCGAATGTCCCGGCAGCGACGCGCAGCCGTTGGCGGCCAACGCCAACGCAGCGGCCAACGCCACCAACATCCAGCCGCTCTTGGCCCTCACGGCGCGGGCCCTCACGGTGTGCTCAGCTCCTCGGCCGGATCCGCGCCACTGGCTGGCTGGTGGGTCGGGCCGAGGGCGTGCTGGCTGCAGTCCGGCTGGGAAAAATCACTCGGTACCGCCGGCAGCGGCGAGTCGGTCAGCCGCTGCCCGGGCCGCATCGGCAGGGTGAGCCGGAACTGCGCGCCGGCTCCCGGCCGGCCCCAGGCGTGCAACCAGCCGCCGTGCAGCCGGGCGTCCTCCAGACTGATCGCCAGCCCGAGCCCGGTACCGCCGGTGTGCCGGTTGCGGGACGGGTCAGCCCGCCAGAACCGGTTGAACACCAGCGCCGCCTCACCTGGCCGCAACCCGACCCCGTGGTCCCGAACCGTGATCGCCACTCCGGCGTCGGTACTGGCCAGCGAGACCTCCACCGGCCGGCCCTCGCCGTGCTCGATCGCGTTAACCAGCAGGTTGCGCAAGATGCGCTCCACTCGCCGTGGGTCCACCTCAGCCACCGCCGGCTCGGCCGGCAACCGCAGCCGCAGCGGGCAGCCGCGCTGCTCAGCCAGCACCTTGCCGGACTCGGCGACCCGGCAGACCAGGGCGCCCAAGTCCACCGGCTCGGCCTCTAGCCGGGCAACCCCGGCGTCGTACCGGCTGATCTCCAGCAGGTCGGCGAGCAGCGCCTCAAACCGGCCCAGCTCAGCGTGCAGCAGCTCTGCCGAGCGGGCCACCTCCGGCGGGAAGCTGGTACGCGCGCCGTGCATCAAGTCGGCGGCCATCCGGATTGTGGTCAGCGGCGTACGCAGCTCATGTGAGACGTCGGAGGTGAACCGCCGTTGCAGCCGAGACATCTCCTCTAGCTTGGTGATCTGTTGCTGCAGGCTGTCGGCCATCTCGTTGAACGAGCTGGCCAGCATCGCCAGGTCATCCTCGCCGCGGACCTGCATCCGCTCCTCCAGCCGGCCGGCGGCCAGCCGGTGCGCGGTGAGCGCAGCCAACCGGACCGGGCCGACCACCTGCCGGGTCACCAGCAGCGCGATGATCACCACGAACAGCACCAGCCCGAGACCACCCAGCAGGACGGTACGTTGCACCAGCGCCAGGGTGTTCTCCTCCGCGGTCAGCGGGAACAGGTAGTACACCTCGATGCTGTTGACCTGGGCATGGACCTGGCCGCCAATGATCAACCCGTCAAGCTGGCTGCCGTCTACGTACTTGATCGGGCCGTAGGCATAGGCCAGGTTCTCCTGGCGTACCAGCCGGCGCAGATCGGTCGGGACGCTGGCCAGGGTGGAGGCCTTGGCCGAGGACCAGGTCTGTTCCGGTGGGCCGGCCGCGATCGCACCGACCTCGAACAGCCCGGCCGAGCTGCCGCGCTGGGCAAGCTGGGTGATCACCCGGGTGACCGAGGACTGCAGCACGTCTGGATCAGTGTCGTTGATGACCCGAAGCTGGGAGCGGGCCAGCTCCAGCCCGTTAGCAGCGTCCTGCTGGGCGGTGTTCAGCTTGGTGTCCAGCAAACCACTGGTAATTTGGTGCAGCAAGGTCATCCCCAGCAGCAGCGCCAGCAGGCCGGCCACCAGGGTGGTGGTCGCCGCCACCCGGAGCTGCAGCGACCGCCGCCAACGGTCCCGCACGAAGCAGATGGCTGCCCAGGCCCGGGCGGCTACCCACGACCAGGCGGCTACCCACAACCGGGGGGCTGCATAGCGTCGGGCGGCGCGGACGCCCGACGCTACCCCGACCCCAGCGGCTACCCAGATCCCGGCGGCTCCCCGGATCCCGGCGGCGGGGCGGATGCCGGCGGGGTGGATCCGGACGGCTCGGGCCACTACGGTGGTCCCGCCTTGTAACCGACTCCCCGTACGGTGAGCACGATCTGCGGGTGCTCGGGATCAACCTCGACCTTCGACCGCAATCGCTGGACATGCACGTTCACCAGCCGGGTGTCGGCCGCATGCCGGTACCCCCAGACCTGTTCGAGCAGGACCTCGCGGGTAAACACCTGGCGCGGCTTGCGGGCCAACGCGACCAGCAGATCGAACTCCAGCGGGGTCAGCGAGATCGGTCTGCCGTCCCGGGCTACCTGGTGACCAGGTACGTCGATGGTGACCGCGCCGATGGCCAGTTGCTCGGCCGGTGGCTCCTCGGCCCGCCGCAGCCGTGCCCGCATCCGGGCGATCAGCTCCTTGAGCTTGAACGGCTTGATCACATAGTCGTCAGCGCCGGACTCCAGGCCGAGCACCACGTCCACCGTGTCGCTCTTGGCGGTCAGCATGATCACCGGCGTACCAGCCTCCAACCTGATCGCCCGGCACACGTCGATCCCGCTCATCCCCGGCAACATCAGGTCCAACAGGACGATATCCGGCTTAAGATCCCGGAACGCCTGGACCGCCTTTGCTCCATCGGCGACAAACGCCGGATCGAACCCTTCCCCGCTGAGTACGATACCGAGCATCTCGGCAAGGGCGGGGTCGTCATCAACGACAAGCACCCGTGCCTTCATACCATGTCCTCCATCTGCCCCACGTCCTCCATCTGCTCATCGTGGCACGATGGCGCGATGAGTGACGCCGAGTGGGCCACTCCGGGCGGCCGCCCGGTCGGTCAGCCCGCCGGTCGGGTGCCGGCCGGCTATGGCGGTACGGCCGGCAGCGGTACGGCCGGGCGCGGTACGACCGGTGCCTCCGCCGCTGCTGGCAGCATCCCGCTCCGGCCGCTGTCCACCGGCGACATCCTGGACGGCACCTTCGCCACCATCCGGCGCAACCCGCGGACCGTACTCGGCCTGTCGGTCATCTTCGTCACCGCGCGGGAGATCGTGACCGTGCTGGCTGAAGCGCTGGCCGGGCAACTGCCGACCCCGGTGCTCACCGTCCGGCAGGGCTCCACCGCCGAGCTCGGCGCCACCATCAGCGGGGGCTTCGGCTTCCTGCTGGCCGCGGTCGTGGGCGCGGTACTGACCGGCATGGTCGTGGTGGTGGTGACCGAGGACGTCGTCGGCCGGCAGGTGGGGATGGCGGAGGTCTGGCGACGGGTCCGGAAGGACCGGCGGCTGGGTGCGCTGCTGGTGACCGCGGTGCTGGCCGGGGCGCTGCCGTACCTCGGTCTGGTGCTGCTGGTGGTGCCCGGCATCCTGGCCTGGGGCGGTTGGGCGCTGAGCACCCCGGCGCTGATCGTCGAACGGCTCGGCCCGCTCAGCGCGCTGCGCCGGTCCTGGCGGCTGGTCCAGCCGGACTTCGGTCGGGTGTGGGGCATCCGCGCGCTGTCGGTGCTGATCGGGCTGCTGATGCGGGTGCTGCTGGTGCTGCCGTTCGTGGCCGCCGCGGCGCTGGTGACGACCCTGATGCACACCGGTGCCGACCAGCCCATGCCGTTACCGGCGCTGGTGGTCCTGGTGCTGGGCAATATCGCCGCCGGAACCGTGATCGCGCCGTTCGAGGCCGGCGTGCTGGCCCTGCTCTACGTGGACCGCCGGATGCGGGCCGAGGGGCTGGACATCGGCTGGCAACTGGCGCGGGCCCGGCGCCAGTTGCAGACCCGGGCGGCCTGAGGTGCGGGCGCCAGGGATGTGGACGGTCACCGCCCCGGCCGCTGACCCGATCGACCGCGACTCGGCCGCCGCGGCGGCGGCCCGCGAGCTGTCCAAGGGCAGCTACCACACCGATGACCCGGGCCTGCTGCAGCGCATCCTGGACCGCATCTTCTCCTGGCTGGACCAGCAGCTTTCGCACCTGTCGGCGGCCACCCCAGGCGGGCCGGTCGGCCTGCTGGTGCTGGTCTGCGCGCTGGGGGCACTGGTCTGGTACGTGCTGTGGCGAGTCGGGCCGCTGCGCAGGACCGCCCGGTTCCAGCCGGTCCTGCCTGCTGCGGAGGCCAGCTTGTCCGCGGCGGACCACCGGCGGCGGGCCGAGGAGTTCACGGTGGCCGGCGCGTACCCGGAGGCGATCCGGGAGCGGATGCGGGCGATCGTACGCGAGTTGGAGGCCCGCGGGGTACTGGCACCGCGCCCCGGCCGGACCGCCGACGAGGTGGCCGCAGAGGCCGGCGAGCAGGTGCCGGCGATTGCCGCCCCGTTGCGCGCCGCCGCAACCATCTTCGACGAAGTCTGGTACGGCCGGCGACCAGCGACCGCCGAGCAGGCCGACGCCATCCGCCGCATCGACGAGGAGGTCCGGCGGGCGTCCCTGGCCGTGCCACGGTGAGCCCCGCGCACCCGAGCCAGACCGTCACCGGGGCGCCCAGATGGCGCATACGATCAAGGCACTGCGAAGCGTCGAGTTCAACGGCATGCCGGTCGGACTCAACCGACTGGGCCCGGCACCCGCACCCGTACCCGAGGAGCTGCCGTGCGGCAACCGATCACGAGGATTAAGGCGACAAACTTCCGGTCGCTCGCTGAGGTCGATATCCCGCTCTCGCCGCTGACTGTCCTGATCGGACCGAACGGCTCCGGCAAGACGAACATGCTGAGTGTGCTGCGCTTCCTGGCCACGACGTCCCGCTTCGACCTCACCGACGTACTACGGGAATGGGGCTGCTGGCACGTCCAGCGCCAGGCACCTGGTGTGCGGTCGGTCCGGATCGAGGTCGAAGGGCAGGTCACCCAGCACGCCAGCACCAAGGCGCCTGAGGCCTACCTGCTACAGCTCATCGCCCGGAACAAGGCAGTCAGCCGGACCGAGGAGTTCTCCTTCCCGACCGGCGGGCAGGGTCGATGTATCAAGGTCTCGGGTGCGACCGCCACGGTCGTCGAGGACGACCATCTCTTGATCGCGTGGAAACTGGCCGATAGCCACACCACCGGGCTGGCTACCCTGCCCAAGCTCTCCGACGAGAATGGCGGTCTCGGTATTCGTCGATTCGCCGAGTTCCTTGCCCGAGTTCGCATCCTTGAGCCCGATGTCGCCGCCGTAAGGCAACCAGGCCGCCCATACGACGCGGTACTCGCCGACGACGCGAGCAACTTGGCCGACGCGCTATCGCGGCTCCGCCTGGTCGATGAGGACGCTTGGCATCTGCTGACCGAGGATGTGCGGCGCTGCCTTCCCGGGCTGCTGGAGATCGAACTCGCTCCAGTTGGTGAAGCGGCTGGATCGGTCGAAGTCTGGCTCGTCGAGCATGGCGTTGTCGAGCCAATCGCGGTTGCTGACGCATCGTTCGGGACAGTTCGGCTACTCACCCTACTCACTGCGCTGCACGAACCGCATTCCGTGTCGTTCCTTGCTGTCGAGGAGGTTGATCACGAGCTGCACCCGTACGCCCTCGACGTACTTGTGGACCGGGTTCGGGCAGCCACCTGCAGAACGCAGATTCTGGCGGCGACTCACTCGCCCACGTTGCTCAACCGCCTAGAAGCAAGTGAGATCATGGTGTGCGACCGGGACCCGGACACCTCCGCGTCAATCATTTCCGCGGTATCGGCAAGCCAACTCCGGGCCGCCCTCGCGGCCAGCGAATGGCGGGCCGGTGAGCTGTGGTTCTCAGGCGCCATCCACGGAGTCCCGGCATGACCGGCGGCCGGTCCACGCCGGTGCCCAACAGCCATCCGGTGGTTCCTGTGCAGGCAATCGAGGCATGGTGGTTACTCTTTCCAGACGCCGTCGAGGCAGCCCGCCCGATGACTTGGAAGGGAAGGCTTTCACGCCTGCCCGGAAGTGTCGATACAATTGACCAACCCAAGCAGCAGCCGCGTCGGAAGACCAGGACCAGCCAGGGGCAGGAATACTCAGAGGCTGATTCCGTCGTTATTGCGCGAGCCATTGTCGCGCGAGGATGTCGCCCCGCTGGGGTGAGCCCGTCGTACGACCGGTTCCTCACGCTGGCGAGATCGCTGAGGTGAGCCAGACCGTTGCCGGGCCGTCGGTGCGGCAGGTCGGCCGGGCCGGGTGGTTGCCGTTGCTGCTGGTCGGCGTGTTGCTGCTTGGCGCGCTGCTGATCGGGCTGGTCCGCGTGCACGTGGTACGCGGCGAACTCGACCCGGACGCGGTCGACCCAGCCGGCAGCCGGGCGCTGCGGGCGCTGCTGGAGCAGCGCGGGGTAACCGTCCACCGGGTGTCTACTGTGGAGGATGCGGCGGCCGGGGTGGGCGCTGGCAGCACGATCCTGGTGGTCTTCCCGGACCGGCTGCCGGCCGGCGCGCTAAGTCGGTTGTCGGCCTCGGCGGCCGGCCGGGTGGTGCTGGTCGGCCCAGACGCGATCGCGCTGCGTGAGCTGACCGACAGCATCCTGCCGGTCGGCCAGACCGATGTCACCACCCGCCAGCCGGGCTGCCCGTTCCAGCCGGCCGTGGTGGCCGGCGACGCCGATCTGGGTGGGCTCCGCTACGCCGGACCCGGCGGCACCGAGCTGTGTTACGACCAGACCCTGGCCGTCGGCCGCACCCGCGGCGGCACCGAGCTGGTCGCGCTGGGCAGCGGCGACCCGCTGCGCAACGACCGGCTAGCCGAACACGGCAACGCGGCGCTGTCGCTTGGCCTGCTCGGCGCGGATGGCACCAGCACCGAGCTGCGCTGGCTACTGCCCGGCCCCGGCCCAGCCTCCGGCGGCAACGCCAGCCTGACCGACGTGCTCCCACCGTGGGTACCGGCCGCGGCCGCCCAGTTGTTGCTCGGCGGGCTGCTGGTCGCGCTGTGGCGGGCCCGCCGGCTCGGACCACCGGTGGCCGAGCCGCTGCCGGTAGTGGTCCGGGCGGCCGAGACCGTGCACGGCCGAGCCCGGCTGTACCGGCGGGCGCAGGCCCGAGACCGGGCCGCCGAGGCGCTGCGGGCCGGCGCGCTGGCCCGGCTGGTACCACGGCTGGGACTCGGCATCGCACCCCCGCCGGAGGCGGTGGTGGCAGCGGTAGCCGGCCGGACCGGCCGGCCCGCGATGCCGGTCGGTGCGCTGCTGTACGGCGGTGCGCCAGCCGACGACGTCGCGCTGGTCCGGCTGGCCGACGACCTGGACGAGCTGGCCATGGCAGTACTGGGCGAGAAACGCCGGTAGCCTTGCCGGGCGTGACCACCTGGCAGCCGCAGCCGGCGGACGGCGTACCCGTGCAGCCGCTCGCTGCTGGCCCGGCAACCGAGGCCCGCGACGCGCTGGTCCGGCTGCGCGCAGAGGTCGGCAAGGCCGTTGTCGGCCAGCCGAACTCGATCAGCGGGCTGGTGATCGCGCTGCTGTGCGGTGGCCATGTGCTGCTCGAAGGCGTGCCGGGAGTAGCCAAGACGCTAATGGTCCGGGCGCTGGCCGCGGCCTTGTCGCTGTCCACCAAGCGGGTGCAGTTCACCCCGGACCTGATGCCCGGCGATGTCACCGGCTCGCTGGTGTACGACGCCCGTACCACCCAGTTCCGCTTCCGGGAGGGGCCGGTCTTCACCAACTTGCTGCTGGCCGATGAGATCAACCGCACCCCGCCGAAGACCCAGGCCGCGCTGCTGGAGGCGATGGAGGAGCGGCAGGTCACCGTGGACGGCGAGCCGCGCAGGCTACCCGAGCCGTTCTGCGTGATCGCCACCCAGAATCCGATCGAGTACGAGGGCACCTACCCACTGCCGGAGGCGCAGCTCGACCGGTTCCTGCTCAAGATCGACGTACCGCTACCGCCGCGCGAGGACGAGGTGCGGGTGCTGGCGGCGCACCACGCCGGGTTCGACCCGCGGGACCTGGCGGCGGCCGGGCTGCGGCCGGTGGCCGGGCCGGCCGAGCTGGCCACCGCGCAGGCCGCAGCCCGGGCGGTGCAGGCGGCGCCGGAGGTGCTCGGGTACGTCGTCGACCTGGCCCGGGCCACCCGCGCCTCGCCGTCGCTGTCGCTGGGCGCCTCGCCGCGCGGCGCGACCGCGCTGCTGGCCACCGCGAAGGCGTGGGCCTGGCTGTCCGGCCGCGACTACGTGACCCCTGATGACGTCAAGGCGCTGGCGCATCCCACCCTGCGGCACCGGGTGGCGGTTCGGCCGGAGGCCGAGCTGGAGGGCGTCACCGCCGATGGCGTGCTGGACTCGGTGCTGGCCGCCGTCCCGGTGCCACGATGATCCCCGTAACCCGTGGACGCGACACGCCCGTTAACGGGCGTGTCGCGTCCACGGGTTGACCGGCTATGGCGCTGACCGGGCGCACCGCGCTGGTCGCGCTGCTCGGCGCGGCGCTGGCGCCGTTCAGTGTGGCGCTGCTGTGGGTGCTCGGCGGGGTGCTGCTGGCCGGCGTGCTGGTCGACCTGGCACTGGCCGGCCGGATCGCCGACCTGCGGCTGGCCCGGTCCGGTGCGCGTACCACTCGGCTCGGCGAGACGGTCACCGTAACGCTGAGCGTGACCAACGCCGGCCGGCGCCGGGTCCGCGGGCTGCTGCGGGACGCCTGGGTGCCCTCGGCCGGCGCACGGCCGCGGGTGCACCGGCTGGACGTGCCAGCGGCCGAGCGGCGGCGGTACGACACCGACCTCACCCCGACCCGGCGCGGCGACCGGTCCGCGGCGGCGGTGACAGTACGCGCGTACGGGCCGCTCGGGCTAGCCGCCCGGCAGCGCCGGCACCGGGTGCCATGGGCAGTGCGGGTGCTGCCGCCGTTTGAGTCGCGCAAGTTCCTGCCGGAGAAGCTGGCCCGGCTGCGCGAGCTGGACGGCGCGGTCACCTTGAACCGGCGTGGCCAGGGCAGCGAGTTCGACTCGCTGCGGGAGTACGTGATCGGCGACGACGTCCGGTCCATTGACTGGCGAGCCACCGCCCGGCGTGGCGACGTCGTCGTACGTACCTGGCGACCCGAACGCGACCGGCGGCTGCTGTGCGTGCTCGACACCGGCCGGACCTCGGCCGCCCGGGTCGGCGACATCCCGCGGCTGGACGCGGCGCTGGACGCCTGCCTACTGCTGGCCGCGGTGGCCGCGAAGGCCGGCGACCGGGTTGACCTGCTGGCGGCCGACGACGTGGTCCGCGCCTCGGCCGAGGGGCTGAACCGGGCCGAGGTGCTGCCCCGGCTGGTGCAAGCGATGGCCGGGCTGGAGCCGGCGCTGGTGGAGTCCGACGCCGGGTTGATCGTCTCGGAGGTACTGCGCCGGGAACGCAAGCGGTCGCTGGTGGTGTGGTTCACCGCGCTGGACCCGGCCCCGGTCGAACTCGGCCTGCTGCCGGTGCTGGGAGCCCTGACCACCCGGCACACCGTGCTGGTCGCGGCGGTCGGCGACCCGGCGGTCGCCGAGCTGGCCAGGGCCCGCGGCGACCTGGCGGCGGTGTATGACGCCGCGGCCGCCGAACGCGCGCTGGTCGACCGGCGCCGGGTGACCATGCTGCTGCGCCGCCACGGCGTACTGGTGGTCGACGAGCCGGCCGACGTCTTCCCGTCCCGGGTGACTGATGCGTACCTCAACTTGAAAGCCGCCGGCCGGCTGTAGCCGCCCAGCCGGCTAGCGCTACGCCACCGGGGCGGTGTCGCCGCGCAGGCTGGGGTCCAGGTCACCGGTCACGCCGGCCCGGGCCGCCCGCCGGCCGAAGATCATGATGTAGCTGAGGAACGCCGCCTCGGCCAGCACGCCGATGCCGATCCGGGCCGGTGTGGGCAGCCCGGAGGGCGTCACGAACGCCTCGATCGCCCCGCTGACCGCAAGGACGCCGACCAATCCCAAGGCGACGGTGATCGCCACCCGGCCGGCGTTGGCCAGCGACTGTGCCCGCGGCAGCGGACCCGGGTCGATCCAGGCCCAGCCGAGCTGTAGCCCGGCACCAGCCGCCACGAACACCGCGGTCAGCTCCAGCAGCCCGTGCGGGCTGATTAGCCCGAAGAACACCCCGGTATGGCCGGTGCCGATCATCAAACCGCCGACCACCCCGACGTTGGCGGCGTTGCTTAGCAGCACCCACAGCGCGCCAACTACGGTGATGCCCAGCACTAGCGTGCCGGCCGCTACCACCGCGTTGTTCGTCCACACTTGGGCGGCGAAGGACTGCGCCGGGTGCGCTGAGTAGTAGTCCGCGAAGTCATGCTCGGTCAGCTCCCGGATCTGCTCCGGGCTGGCCAGCCGGGCCCGCAGCTCCGGATGATCGGCCAGGTACGTCATCAGCCCGGCGCTCACCGCACAGAAGCCGACCGCGACCGCGTACCACCACCGCCGAGCCCGGTACACCGCGACCGGGAACACCTCGGTGCAGAACCGGGCCACCGCCTGCCACGACGGCACCGGCGCGCCGACCACCGAGCTGCGCCCGCGGGCCACCAGCGAGGACAGCCAGCCGACCAGCGCCGGGTCCGGGAACCGGGTCCGCACCACCGACAAATGGGTGGCCGCCCGCTGGTACAGCAGCACCATCTCATCGGCCTCCTCGCCGCTCAGCCGGCGACGGCGGACCAGCCGGTCCAGCCGCTGCCACTCGCTGAGGTGGGCGACCACGAAGGCGTCGATGTCCACGAACGTCACCCTACGAGGGAAGCTGGCGCAGACTGGTACGGTGCCCCAGATCGTCACCGGCGAGGCCGTCGCGCTGGAGCTGCGGATCGCCCAACTGCCGTCCCGGGTGGTCGCCGCAGCGATCGACTTCGCGCTGATGGGCGCCGCGTTCGCGGTCCTGCTCGCGGCCGGGGTCGGGCTGGTTGGTCACACTGATGATGCCACGGCCAGCGCGCTGGTGATCGTCGCGATGCTGCTGATCTTCCTCGGCTACCCGCTGACCATGGAGACACTGTTGCGCGGCCGGACCGTGGGCAAGATGACCATGGGGCTGCGGGTGGTCCGGGACGACGCCGGTCCGATCACCTTCCGGCAGGCGTTGGTACGGGCGGTCAGCGGGTTCGCGCTGGAACGGCCCGGGGTGCTGCTGTTCGGCCTCGGCTCGGCGCTCGGGCTGCTGGTGATGCTGTTCTCGGCGACCGGCAAACGGATCGGCGACATGGCCGCCGGCACGGTGGTGATCCAGGAGCGGATCGCGCCGCAGCCGGCGTTTAGGCCGTTCCTGCCCGCACCGCTGACCCAGTGGGCGGCCACGGTTGACCTGACCGCGGTCGACGACGGGCTGGCGTTGGCGATCCGGCAGTTCCTGAGCCGGGCTAACTTCTTCGACGCCAGCGCTCGCGAGCAACTCGGGCAGCAGCTTCTGGACGACGTACTAGCCCGTACCACCCCGCCCCCGCCGCCCGGCGCACCCGGCTGGGCAGTGCTGTCCGCAACGCTGGCCGAACGCCGCCGCCGGGAGGAGCAACGGCTGGCCGCCACCGGCCGCTGAGCTGACCGCTGAGCTGACCGCTGGGCTGGCCGCTGCGCTGAGCGGACCGCCGCCCGATACCGCAAGAGGTGCCCACTTATCCCTTAGTAGGGACAACAGGTGCCCACTTGCTGGGTTAGCCGATACCCGTCAGGCGCAAGTGGTCACCTGTGGCTGCTTCGCAACGACAACAGGTGCCCACTTGCGGCAGCCGGCGGCCGGCAACCGCCGCAGCGCCACAATGGGGGGTGGCGGCACCGCAGAGGACGTCAGGCCCCCAGAATGGCCGGCGCCGTCCCGGATGCGGCCGTGGTCGCCAGCCAGACCACCTGGCGGGAGACCCGGGACTACCTCATGCGCTCAGCCTGAACGCTGGCATCGCCACCGCGGTCGTCATCGACGACGTGGTCTTCGACCGGCTGTTCCGCGACCTGGTGTCGACCAACTCCGAGGGCCGGGTCGTCGCCTCGCTGGACTGCGCCCCCACGCTGCACGGCCTGCCCTTAACCGAGGACACCGTGACTCGGTTCATCTACCACGAGCCGCTGGGCGCTACCAGCGCCGCCTGCCTCGCCCTGGCCTAGCAGCACCGTACGCACTTGCTCGGCGGGTCCGGCTGACGGGAGGCCGCCCGGAGCCCCCCACAGACTGAGCTGACCACCGCTCGATACCGCAAGAGGTGCCCACTTGCTGGGTTCAGCCGGTGGCGGGTGGGGAAGGGGGAGATGCCACTGCGCCGGGTTGCGGCCGCTAGCTGCCAGGGGGGGAGTCCAGTGTGGCGAGTTCTATGCCGTCAGCGGTGACCACCACATCGCCGGCCAGGTAGACCGTGCGCGGCTCGCCGGTGTCCAGCGGTACGACCTGGTACCGGGTGACGACCAGCGGGCCCAGGTCGGTGCGGTGCTCGGCCCGCTCAACGCAGGACCAACGTACGTCGACCGTACGGGTAGCCAGCACCAGGCCGCTGACCAGCACCAGCCGGAGCTGCCGGGACTGGCCAGGCACCAGCCCAAGCAGCCGGGCCACCGCGACCAGAAACCCCGGCGACTCGCCAGCGAAACCGGCCGCCCGAGCAACCGACTCCCGGCCGTCCCGCACCCAGCGCAGCTCGCTGTCGCCGACCAGACCGCCGCGCAGCAGGTGCTCGCCACAGCGCAGCTCGACCCGGCGCTGCCGGCCGGTGGAGTCCATGGTGACATCGGTACCCACCGTGCGATCGGCACCGGCATCGGTGCGGGAGCCGGTGTACCGCCAGCCGGCCGGCCCGGCCGCGCAGTGGAAGTCCTCCGGCTGCCCGCCCACCAGGTACCGACCGCGCGGCACCTTAAGACCCGAACTCCCAGGAGTCCAAGTAGGTCTGCTGCGCTGGCGTCAGCTCGTCGATCTCGATATCCATCGCGGCCAGCTTCAGCCGGGCCACCTCCCGGTCGATGCCGGCCGGTACCTCATGCACTCCGGGCGCAAGCGTGCCGTACTGGTCGCGCAAGTACTCCAAGGTCAGCGCCTGGTCGGCGAAGGACAAGTCCATCACCCCGGCCGGGTGGCCCTCGGCCACGCCCAGGTTGGCCAGCCGGCCCTCGGCGATCAGCATCACCCGGCGACCGTCGGCCAGCCGGTACTCATCCAGGTACGGCCGTACCCCCCGCCGCCGGCCGACCGCATTGCGCTCCAGCCACCGCACGTCGATCTCCACGTCGAAGTGCCCGGAGTTAGCCAGGATCGCGCCGTCCTTCATCACCTCGAAGTGCTCGCCGCGCAGCACGTCCCGGTTGCCGGTGACGGTGACGAAGACGTCGCCAATCCGGGCCGCCTGGGCCATCGGCAGCACCCGGAAGCCGGCCATGCTGGCGTCCAACCCCTTCAGCGGGTCGACCTCGCAGACCACCACGTCCGCCCCCATCCCGCGCAACCGCTCGGTCACCCCCTTACCGCAGAACCCGTACCCGACGACCACCGCGGTCTTGCCGGCCAGCAGCGAGTGGGTGGCCCGGCAAATCGCGTCCACAGTGGACTGCCCGGTGCCGTACCGGTTGTCGAACATCCGCTTGGTGGCGGTGTCGTTGACCGCCACCACCGGGAACCGCAGCGCGCCGGCCCGGGCCATCGCGCGCAGCCGGACCACGCCGGTGGTGGTCTCCTCGCAGCCGGCCCGGATGCCGGACAGCAGCTCGGTCCGGGCCGCGTGCAGGGTGTTCACCAAGTCACAGCCGTCGTCCAGCACGAAGTCCGGCTTGGCATCCAGCACCGAGTTGATGTGCCCGTAGTAACGAGCAAGATCGACACCCTTGCGGGCATAGACGTGTACGCCGTACTCGCTGACCATTGCGGCGGCCGCATCGTCCTGAGTGGACAGTGGGTTGGATGCGGCCAAGTACACGTCTCCCCCGCCAGCCACCAGGGTACGCATCAAGTTCGCGGTCTCGGTAGTGATGTGCATGCAGGCCGCGATCCGCATGCCCGCGAAGGGCCGCTCGGTGCCGAACCGCTCGCGGACCTGGCGGAGCACCGGCATGGCCCGGTCCGCCCACTCGATCCGGATAATGCCCTGCTCGGCCAGGGCCACGTCGGTCACGTCATAGTCGGTCACGTTTCGCACTGCTCCCCGAAAGGGCGGACCGGTACGGCGACCCGCGCCGTACCGGTGTCGCTACCGACTGGGTCAGTACCGGTAGTGATCGGACTTGAACGGCCCGTTTACTGGAACGCCAATGTAGTCGGCCTGCTCGGGGGTCAGCTCGGTCAGCCGGACGCCCAGCGCGGCCAAGTGCAGCCGGGCCACCTTCTCATCCAGGTACTTGGGCAGCGTATACACCCCGACCAGGTAGTCCTCGGACTTGGTGAACAGCTCGATCTGGGCGATCACCTGGTTGGTGAAGCTGTTGCTCATCACGAAGCTCGGGTGCCCGGTGGCGTTGCCCAGGTTCAGCAGCCGGCCCTCGGACAGCACGATGATCGAGTGCCCATCGGCGAAGACCCACTCATCGACCTGCGGCTTGATGGTGATCCGCCGTACGCCCGGGGTCTGCGCCAGCCCAGCCATGTCGATCTCGTTGTCGAAGTGGCCGATGTTGCCGACGATCGCCTGGTGCTTCATCCGGGCCATCTGGGCCGCGGTGATCACGTTGAGGTTGCCGGTGGCGGTGATGAAGATGTCCGCGGTGGCCAGCACATCCTCCAGGGTGGCGACCTGGTAGCCGTCCATCGCGGCCTGCAGCGCGCAGATCGGGTCGATCTCGGTGATCACCACCCGGGCGCCCTGGCCGCGTAGCGACTCCGCGCAGCCCTTGCCCACGTCGCCGTACCCGCAGACCACCGCGACCTTACCGCCGATCAGGACATCGGTGGCCCGCTTGATGCCGTCAATCAGCGAGTGCCGGCAGCCGTACTTGTTGTCGAACTTGGACTTGGTCACCGAGTCGTTGACATTGATCGCCGGAAACAGCAGGGTGCCGGCGCGGGCCATCTCATACAACCGGTGTACGCCGGTGGTGGTCTCCTCGGTCACCCCCCTGATCCCGGCCGCGAGCTGGGTCCACTTGTTCGGGCTGACCGCCATCGAGCCGGCCAGCAGCCGCAGGATCACCGCGAACTCCTCCGAGGTCGCGGTGCCCGGGTCCGGCACCTCGCCGACCTTCTCGTACTCCATCCCCTTGTGGATGAGCAGCGTCGCGTCTCCGCCGTCGTCGAGGACCATGTTCGGGCCCTCACCATCAGGCCAGGACAGCGCCCGCTCGGTGCACCACCAGTACTCCTCCAGGGTCTCGCCCTTCCAGGCGTAGACCGGTACGCCCTGCGGGTCCTCCGGCGTGCCCGCCGGCCCCAGCGCGACCGCGGCGGCGGCGTGGTCCTGGGTCGAGAAGATGTTGCAGCTCGCCCACCGGACCTGCGCGCCCAAGGCCACCAGCGTCTCGATCAGCACCGCGGTCTGCACGGTCATGTGCAGCGACCCGGTGATCCGGGCGCCGCGCAGCGGCTGGGATGCGGCGTACTCCGCGCGGACCGCCATTAGTCCCGGCATCTCGTGCTCGGCCAGCCGGATCTCGTTGCGGCCGAACTCGGCCAGCGACAAGCTGGCCACCTTGAAGTCCGGCTGGCTGGTCAGGGGGGTGGTCACGGGTGTCGTCATCAACTCTCCTGGTCGGGATTGGGACTGTGGTCCCAATGCTGGGGGTCCCAATGCTGGCGGGCACCACGGCGAACCGGGGTGGTCTGGGTCGCGGACCGGCGGGCGGCCTCCGCCAGCAGCTTCTCGTGCTTGTCCTGCTCCCAGCGCAGCCACTCGCTGGCTGGGACGTCCGTCGGGCGGGCCACGGTGGCCTCGAACCACTCCTCCACCGCCCGGCGCAGCGCCTCATCGGTACGCAACCGCGCCGCGAACCCGACATCCTGCAGGCCGATGTCGTAGCGCTGGAGCAGCTCTCGAAGGGTACGCAACCGCTGCAGCTCAGCCGGGCCGTACAACCGGTATCCGGAACTCGACCGGGGAGCGTCGATGAGGCCGATCCGCTCGATGTAGCGGAGCATCCGCGCCGACCAGCCAGTGGTCTGGGCCGCTTCGTGGATCGTGAGGACATCCATCGAAGCGGAAGCTTAGCAGCACAGTGTCAAGGTCGGGATTCCCTGCCGACCTCATCTGAAAGGTGACCGACAACCGCGCCAGCCGGTACCTTTCACCACCAAGTGCGCCGTACCTGACCGGTCCCGGCCCGGTGCGGCGACTCAACCGGAAATGCCGGACGGCCGGTACGATCACGACAGGAGACGGGCGGACACCACCGTGTACGACCAGACCATGCCTGCTCGGCAGGCCGGGAAGATGTCGGACGAGCTTGCCCGCGAGCACGTCGAGACGCTGCTGGCCGCCGCCCATGAGTTGGCCGACGTGTGCATCTTGATCGCCCGGCAGCTCCGTCCCGCCGTCCGGGCCGCACTTCCGCACCCGTACCGGCTGGGCCAGGACCGCTCGCCGGCCAGCCAGGCGGCGGACCTGCTGGAGCAGACTGCCGACTCCACCGGCGAGACCCGCCGGCTGCTGCGCGCGGTGCTGCGAGTGCTGTCCGCCGGGCCGGCGAGCGGACCGGTGCTGCGGGCCGCCCCGGAACCTGAGGCCGGTCCGCCTGGCCAGGCCGCCCTGCCGGCACCGGCGCCGGCCCTTGACAAACCGCCGCCAGCGGTACTCACTGTGCCGATACCGCCTCCGCCGGTGCTCGCCGGGCCGGTCCCAGCCGAGCATCCGTCGCCAACCGAGGAGGACGAACTGCCCAGCGAACCTCACGACGATGCCCTGTTGGTCAAACCCTGGAACCCGCCGTACGGCGGGTCCACGCCTTCCAGCGGCGGCTCGGCCTCGGCGTACCTGGCTGATCGACACGGTGGCCGGCACGCCTTGGACGAGACCGGCGCCTGGCGGTTGAGCGACGTGGCCGGGCCGGCCGGCGGACGGCACGCGACCGCCGACCAACCGGCTGCCGACCACCCGGCCGCGGAAGGTCCGACCATGGTCCCGGCTGCTCCGGCCGATCCGGTTGAGGTGATCGACCCAGCCGCGCTGGCCGTGGCGGTGCGCCAGGTGGAGGCGTCCCGGCGGCACCTGCAGGCCGCGCTGCTGTCGCTGCGGGATGCTCTGCGCGACGGTGACGGGTCGCTACTGGCCCTGGTCGAGCACTCGCTGGCCGTGGTCGCCGAATCGGCCGACTACCTCCGCGATGCGCTGGAACCGGAGCACGCCCAGGCGACGCTGCCCGGCGAGGCGCGGTTCTGCTGCGCGGTGCCCTGGCAGCAGGTGGCGCTGGTCCCGGCGGAGGTGGCCCTGGCCGCAGCCACCGTGCCAGGCGTCACCCAACTGCTGACGGCGCTCGGTTACGACGCACGGCTTGGTTACATGGCAGACGACCAGCCGCAGGTGGTGCTGACCGGGCCGCGCTTCCAGGTCCGGGTGGTGCCCCAGCAGCTCCGGCTGGCCGGCAGCGGCGAGTGGCAGGCGTACCTGGACTGGATCGACCAGAACGGTGAGCGATACTCGGAGGCGGAGACCCTCGGCCCGGCGGAACTCGCCGACGACGAAGTGGCCCGCCGGGTCGACGACGCCTTGCGCCGCCGGCTGTCCTAACTGCTCAGCCTGGTGATCGAGATCCGCCGGCCTGCGCGGAGCACCAGGTCGGTGTAGTCCCGGGTGTCCAGGTCGCCCGCGCTGATGTCCAGCTCGGCCAGCAGCCGGCGGATCGCGCTGAGCGCGGGCTCCTTGTAGGTCACCCGGCAGCGGCGGCCACCGTCACGCTCGATGACCCGTACCCGCAGCTCCCGACCGGTGACCGTCAAACGTCCGGCCCAGGGTGTCGTAGTAGGTGTCGCAGTACGTCGTCGCCTCGCCCAAAGCCCGCTGTTCAAGATGGGCAATGAGGCCGTCCCGGTGGCATACCCGCGCCTTCAGCTCCGCCTCGATCACGCGTTGGCAACTGGTGGTGGACATGGCGTAGGTGTCCCTCCCGTGTGCTGGCCGTGGACGGTACTTGCCCGCGGAGAAGTCCTCGGTGCCTCGGCGTTTGTCAGTTTCGATCCGGGCGCCGAGGCCGAGGGGCGCCGCCTGCTGGCGGGTGTGACACCTCTCCCTGCTCCAAGCCACCATCGTCCTTACGCCTGGGGCGAACGGGTAGCCGCCAAAGGAACCGGGCTTCCGCTGGACGGGTCAGGGGAGCTGGCGGCGGGCGGCGGCCAGCGACCGCTTCGCGGCGTCGAGCAGCGCTGGGTCGCCGTCTTGGCGGAGCTGGACCGCCGCGGCGAAGTGTTCGGCCGCCTCGGCGTAGAGCTGCTGGTCGTAGCAGTTCGTGCCGGCGTGCTGGTGCAGCGCGGCGCGCAGCCCGGCCGGCAGCCCGGCGGCCTCGGCCAGGCACTGCTCGTACAGCGCATCAGAGTCGCCGTACTCGCCGCGCCACTGGTGGACTCGCGCCAGCCGGGCCCGGGCCACCGCGACCAGCGAGGGATCGCCGGTCCGCTGCGCGGCGGCCATCGCCCGCTGGCTGTCAGCGAGCGCGAGGTCCAAGCCGTCCAGCGCCCGGGACAGCACCGCACGCCGGCCGGCCAGCTCGGCGACCCGAGCCGGCTCGGCATCCTCATCGACTCCGGCCAGCTCGTCGGTCAGCTCGGCCCGCAGCGCGGTCAGCTCGGCCGGCGCCCGAACGATCTCACGCAGCGTGTCCGGGTCAACGTCCCAGTCCAGCTCCGCCGTCACCGCATCACCCGAGGTTGGGGAGTAGCCCGGAACAGCACACCCGGACCGGACAGGATGACCTTCGCCTCGCTGGCCGGCAGGTATCCCGACTCGCCCCGGGCCAGCATCACGGCATTACCGTCCACAGTAGACACCTCGACCGAACCCTCGACGCAGAGCATAATCTGCGGTTGACCACCCTCTACTGTGGACGGATCCGAAGCTAGCACCAACCGTGTCAACCGGAACTCCCGGACCGGTGCCGGGTAGAGCTGCTCGCCGTCCGGTGCGGTCCGCCGATCCACCAGCGGCGGCGGGCCGGGAGTGAAGTCCAGCACCTGCAACAGCTCCAGTACGTCGATGTGCTTGCCAGTCAGCCCGCCGCGCAGCACGTTGTCGGAGTTGGCCATGATCTCTACGCCGGTGCCGGCCAGGTAGGCGTGCGGGTTGCCGGCCGGCAGGAACAGCGCCTCGCCGGGCGCCAGCTCCACGTAGTTCAACAGCAGCGCGACCAGCACCCCAGCGTCGCCCGGGTACCGCTCGGCCAGCTCCAGCACAGTTCGCCGCTCAGCAGCGAACTCCCCGCCCTGATGCGCCCGGCAGGCGGCAGCCACCGCGTCCACCGCAGCGGTGCGTTCGGCGGCCGGTGCCAGCAGCATGGCGGTGACCACCTGCCGCAAGCCAGCAGGGCCGGGCTGGTCGCGCAGCATCGCCAGGTACGGCGCCAACGCCTCGACCTCCAGCCCGGCCAGCAGCCGCACGGTCTCCGGCACCGCGCGGAACCCGGCCAGGGCGCGGAACGGGTGCAGCGCGCACAGCAGCTCCGGCTTGTGGCTGGCATCCTTGTAGTTACGGTCCGGGGCATCCAGCGGTACGCCCCGCGCGTCCTCGGCGGCGAAGCCAGCGGCAGCCTGGCTCATCGTCGGGTGTGCCTGGATGGACAGCGGCGCCGCGGCGGCCAGCACCTTGACCAAAAACGGCAGCCGGGGCCCGAACTCGGCCAGCGCCGCCGTACCCAGCTCGCCAGCCGGGTCGGTCGCGATCCGGTCCAGCAGCGAACCACCACCCTCCAGCATGGACGGTCCTGACGGATGCGCGCCCATCCACAGCTCGGCCTGCGGCTGCCCGGTCGGCAGCCGGCCGAGCAGGTCAGGGATCACCGAGGTAGACCCCCACGGGTAGGATCGGACCGGGTTGGCCAGCCGGTAGATCACGGCCCCTCCTCGCTGGCCGTCTGCTCAGTGGCTGTCGCGGGCGCCGGCCGGTACAGGTCCGGCTCCAAATAGATCATCTGCGCCACCGGCTCGGCCTGCCGGATCCGGCGCTCGGCGGCGTTGATCTCGGCGGCAACCTCGGCCACCTCCGGCGTACCGACGAAAGCAATCTTGGCAGCAACCAGCAGCTCATCCGGGCCGAGGTGCATGGTCCGCAGGTGGATGACTCGCTCGACCCCGCCGCCTACCAGCGCGGCCCGGATCCGGATCACCGCCTCCGGGCTGGCTGCCTCCCCGATCAGCAGGCTTTTGGTCTCCATGATCAAGACGATCGCGATTGCCCCCAGTAGCACCCCGATACCGAGGGTGCCAGCACCATCCCAGATCGGGTTGCCGGTGAGAGTGGCCAGCCCCACCCCGAGCATCGCCAGCGTCAGGCCGACCAGCGCCCCAGCGTCTTCCAGCAGCACCACCGGCAGCTCTGGTGCCTTGGCTCGCCGGATGAAGTGCAGCCAGTTCGCCCGGCCGCGGACGCCGTTGGACTCCATGACCGCGGTCCGGAAGGAGTAGCCCTCCAGCCCGGACGCGATCACCAGTACGACGATCGCGATCAGCGGCTGCTCCAAGTCGTGCGGGTGCATCAGCTTTTCCACACCCTCGTACAGCGCGAACAGCGAGCCCAGCGTAAAGATCACCAGCGCGACCACGAAGGCGTAAAAGTAACGGTCCCGGCCGTACCCGAACGGATGTTCCTCGGTGGGCTCCCGGCGGGCTTGCCGGTTCCCCAGCAGCAGCAGCCCCTGGTTGCCGGAGTCGGCCACCGAGTGCACCGACTCGGCGAGCATCGAGGAGGAGCCGGTGAACAGGAAGGCCACAAACTTCGCCACCGCGATACCCAGGTTGGCTGTCAGCGCGGCGATGATCGCCTTGGTACTGCCACCCGTACTCACCTGGTCGCCGCCCCTCTACCAGTCGCCGAACCGCGCGCCGGCCGGATCCAGGCCCGAGGCTAGTCCACAGTAGACAGTCGCGAAGTCGGCGAGCGCGACCAGGGAGGCGAACCGCTCCAGCGGGGCCTCCCCCTCGGCGAGCAGCTCGCTGATCCGCAGCCCGCGTTCGTTGGTCTGCCGGCGGGCCAGCTCGACGCAGCGCCGAGTCAGGGTGTCCTCCGCCGCGCCGTCGCGCAGCAGTACCAGCCGCGCCCGGACCGGGCCACGGTCGTCCATCCGGTCCCGGAAGAAGTCCGCCATGCTGGGGAACCCACCGTCCAGCACCCCACCCAGCTCACGGGCCACCCACGGCAGGGTTCCGTAGCTGGCCACCGCCGCCGCGTTGCCGGCAAGCTGGCCGGCCAGCCGGCGCGCGGCTACCCCGGCCAATGGGCTGCTGCCCCACAGCACCAGCTCGCCATCAGCCAGCTCCACGGCCAGCGACTTGCCAGGGTTGACGAACGTCTCGCTGGTCGGTCGGCAACGCTCCGCGACGGTGTCTAGGGCATCGGCGGCGGCGATCAGGTCAGCGTCGGTGAGCGGGACCAGGCCGGTCCGGGCGGCGGCCAGCAGGATCGGGGTGAGCAGCGCCCACAGCGACCCCCGGCCCGGCTCGCGCAGCGGCAGTCCGATGTACGGCGAGCGGGCCCGGCCCGCCACCGCCTCGGCCAGCGGGGTGTCCCGCGGGCCGGTACCGAGCATGGGTACGCCACGGCGGGCGGCCGCCTCGATCATGCCGAGCAGCACCGCGTCGGTACCGCCATAACCGGCAACCAGCAGCAGGTCGGCCGGGCCTACCCACAACGGCAACTGCCCGCCGTACAGGGCGATCAGCGGGGACGGCGCGTCCGGACCGGCCAGCGCGGCCAGCAGGTCCCCGAGCACCGCGACCGGCCCGTCAGTGATCACCACGGTGGCCCGCGGCGGCACGTCGCCGGCTAGGTCGCCGATCCCGGCCTCATCGGTCAGTTGCCGGCTCTCCCGCACTTGCGGCCCAGCCGTCGCGACCGCACGCAGCATGCCGCTGGTGTCCGCGTCGGTCAGCCGAGCCGGCTCGTCCAGCAGCATCTCGTCAAAGCCCGCGTCACTCATTTACTCGCCTCGCTCGCGTTACTCATTTACTCACGACCCAGGCCGGCGAGCCTCGTCAAGGAGGAGTACGGGGATGTCGTCGCGTACCGGGTAGGCAAGATGGCAGCCGGTGCAGACCAGCTCGCTAGCTGGCTCATCCGGCCGCAGTGGCGCATGGCAGTCCGGGCAAGCCAGGATCTCCAGCAGCGCAGGGTCGACGTTCACGTCCGTACCTCTCCTCTCCAGCCGCATGCGGCCCCATCGTGGTGCCCAGCAGTGCCGGCTCAGCCGCGGACCAAACCGAGCACCTCATCGCGCAGCACCGCCATCGCGGCCGGGTCGGCGGCCTCGACATTGAGCCGCAGCAGCGGCTCGGTGTTTGACGGGCGCAGGTTGAACCAGCCGCCGTCAGCCAGCCGCACGGTCAGCCCGTCCAGATGATCGAGCTGCGCACCCGGCCGGCCGGTGAACGCCTCCTGCACCGCATACAGCCGGTCGGCTTGGTCGTCCACCCGCGAGTTGATCTCTCCGGAGGCAGCGTACCGGGTGTACGCCCGGACCAGCTCGGAGGCCGGCTTGGGCTGCTCGCCTACCGCGGCTAGGACGTGCATCGCGGCCAACATGCCGGTGTCAGCCCGCCAGAAGTCGCGGAAGTAGTAGTGCGCGGAGTGCTCGCCGCCGAAGATCGCGCCGGTCTCGGCCATCCGCTGCTTGATGAACGAATGTCCGACCCGGGTCCGCACCGGCTTGCCGCCGTGCTCGGCGACGATCTCGGCGACCGCGCTGGAGGTGATCAGGTTGTAGATGATCGTCGCGCCCGGCTCCTTGGCCAGCTCGCGGCTGGCCACCAGCGCGGTGATCGTGCTCGGCGGGATCGGTTCACCGCGCTCATCCACCACGAAGCAGCGGTCCGCGTCCCCGTCGAAGGCCAGCCCAAGGTCGGCGCCGTGCTCGCGCACCGCGGCCTGCAGGTCGACGATGTTGTCTGGGTTCAGCGGGTTGGCCTCGTGGTTGGGGAAGGTGCCATCCAGCTCGAAGTACAGCGGCACGACCGTCAGCGGCAGTGGGTCCAGCGCGGCATCCCCGAGCACCGCCGGCACGGTCAAGCCGCCCATCCCGTTGCCGGCGTCCACCACGACGGTCAGCCGCCGGATGCCGGTGAGGTCGACCAAGCCGCGTAGGTAGGTTGCGTACTCGGTGAGCAGGTCGCGCTGGCTGACCGTACCCGGCGGTCCGTCGTACGCCAGCGGCTGCCCCGCCAGTGTCGCCTCGGCCAGCGCCCGGATCTCGGCCAGCCCGCTGTCCTGGCCGACCGGCGCCGCGCCGGCCCGGCACAGCTTGATGCCGTTGTACCGGGCCGGGTTGTGGCTGGCGGTGAACATCGCGCCCGGCATATTCAGGCTCCCGGCGGCGAAGTACAACAGATCGGTGGACCCGAGCCCGGCCTCAATCACGTCGGCGCCCTGGCCAGTGGCGCCGGCCGCGAACGCGGTAGCCAGCGCTGGCGAGCTTGGCCGCATGTCGTGCGCGGTGACGATCGTCGAGGCACCGGTCAGCCGGACGAACGCCGCACCAATTGCGCTGGCGACATCCTCGTCGAACTCGTCCGGCACCACGCCGCGTACGTCGTAGGCCTTGACGATGGACGACAGGTCTGGCATCGCGGTCCTCCCTTCAACTGGCCCCGTCGGCTGGCCCCTCGACTGGCATAGTCGCCGGCAAAAGTCTCGGTACGGCGTCAGCCGAGCCTACCGCCCACCGCCGACACGGCCCGGTCAGTCCGCTGCCGGCAGCGCCCGCAAGTGGCCCCGGCGACCCCGCTCGGGCGGGCCGGTGGGCTCGGCCCGCGGTTCGGTACGGGCCGCCTCGCGGACCGCGTTGGCCAGCGCTTCCAAGTCGTCGGTCGTCGGTGTCGGCAGGGTGAACTCGCCCTCGTGCCGGACGACGTGCCAACCCTTGGGCGCGGTCAACCGGACCGCGTGCACCTCGCACAGGTCGTAGCTGTGTGGTTCGGAGTAGGTAGCCAACGGGCCGACCACCGCGGTGGAGTCCGCGTACACGTAGGTCAGCGTCGCGACCGCGGAGTTTCCGCAACCGGTACGGGAGCAACGCCGGACATGCCTCACGAGGCGTTACGTTAGCCCGGTTCGGCGCGTCATGCCGGCAGCCACACGACGTGTCGCGCCGCAGTAGCCTGCTGATCGTGCACAACCACCCGCCAGCGTTACAGTGCGGGTCATGGGCAGCGCACGAACCCGCCGCAGTGGCTCGGCCCGGGCGCGGAAGCGGGCTGCGCGGGACCGCCGCGGCCGCGGCCTGCGCGGTGCGCTGGTACCGCCCGAGGTACCTCGGGCGCGTAGCCGGGCCGAGCAGTTCGACGATCTGGTGCTGGACGCGGTGGAGCACCTGGAAGGCCGCTGGGGCAGCGAACTTGACGGGGTGGAGTTCGCCGTGGAGGACGTACCGCGGGTGACCCACGCCTCGGCCGAGGAGATGGTCTACGGCACCGACGTGCTGGAGGACGGCAACGTACCGCTGGCCCGGCTGATACCGGCCGGCCGAGACCGGGAGGGGGCGCCCACGCAACCGCGGATCGTGCTGTACCGGCGCCCGCTGGAGCTGCGCGCGCTGGACCGACCGGACCTAGCCGACCTCGTGCATGACGTGGTGGTGGAGCAGGTTGCCAACCTGCTCGGCCTTGACCCCGACGAGGTGGACCCGCCATAGCGGACCGGTCCCCCTTTGCGGATCGGCACAGTGGGCAGCCTTAGCCCACCCGGCGCCGAAGCCGGCGACGCTCCCGCTCCGACATCCCGCCCCAGATGCCGAACCGCTCGTCGTGCGCCAGCGCGTACTCCAGGCACTCAGCCCGGACCTCGCAACCGCCGCAAATCTTCTTCGCCTCCCGGGTCGAGCCGCCCTTCTCGGGGAAGAACGCCTCCGGATCCGTCTGCGCGCACAACGCGCGCTCCTGCCACGTCTGCTCGTCACCACCGTCGAAGAGATCATCAAGATCATCGACTACGGTGTATCGCGCGGGCTCACCCATCGTGGGCCCCTCCTAACCTCGACCCGCCCCGTGAAAACTTCGGTGAGGAATGACACCGCTGTGATTACACACGTGTCGTTCCCACCACGTCAACCTGGGATCTGCTAAAGGCGAGGTTGAGGGAAGCCCCCCTTCCCGCCGATCTTGACGAAAACGTTGTTATTTCGGGCTAGATAGCAGCATTTACGTCAAGATCGGCGGGAAGGGGGCGGGGAGTGGGTGGGCCGAGGCGAGGCGGGGGCGGGGGGTCGCCTGATCGGGGGGCTGTTGTCGCTGACTTTGGTGGAGTATGCGGACCTCGATACCGCCGCTTTTGCCTGATGTGTGGAATCTGACACAGTGGGTAACCGGAACCGGCCCGCAACAGGCGCTGGCGGGAAGGCACGTTGGGGGATCAATCCCGTGTCACGACAGGCGACACACTCGATCCAGGCGGTACCCATGCGGCCCGGCTGTGAGGGCTGCCTGGTGGTCGGTACGGGGCTGGTGCTGGCCGCCGCGGTGACCTGTGCAGTGCTCCCCACTGCCGGCTTGGTCAGCGGCGTGGCTCGCGGCCTCCAGTACGGCTGTGCCGCTGGCCTGACAGTCGCCGCCGCCCTGGTGAGCTGCGCGTACCGGCGGACCCGGACCGAGCTGCTCGACCTGTACACGCAGACCCGGCAGAACCTGGCCGACAAGGCCGCCATCGCCGCGCAGCTCCGCCGGGAACGCGACTTCTCCGCGACCGTACTAGACACCGCCGAGGCGCTGGTCGTCATCTGCGATCGCACCGGCCGGATCGTGAAGGTGAACGAGGCGTGCGAGCGGCTGGCCGGCTTCCGCGAGGCCGAGCTGGTCGGCAGGCCAATCTGGGCTGTCCTGCTCGAGCCGACCGATGCTCACACTATGCAAGCCGCGATCGAGGTGGTGGCGGGTGGCCAGGCATCCGGCCGGCCGGATACCGCCCGACGGATCGAGGTGACCTGGCGGGACCGCAGCGGCAACCAGCACCGGGTGACCTTCACGATCACCGCGCTGCTCACCGCCCTCGGCGAGGTGGAGCACTTGGTGGCCACCGGGATCGACGTCACCGAGCAGCGCCGCAACCACGAGCACCTGCTGCAGTTGGCCACCACCGACCCGCTGACCCGGCTGGTCAACCGGACCACCTTCCACAGCACGCTGGCCGTAGCGCTAAACCCGGACGAGGGCGGCCGAGGCGCGGCCCTGCTGTTCTGCGACCTGGACGGGTTCAAGGGGGTTAACGACACCTTCGGACACGCGGCCGGTGATGTGCTGCTGGTCGCGGTCGGCCAGCGGCTGCGCCGCCAGGTCCGGCTGGGCGACGTGGTGGCGCGGTTGGGTGGCGATGAGTTCGTACTACTCTGTCCTGGTTTAGATGAGATCTCCGCGCACCGGCTCGCCGACAGGATCCGTGGTGCGATCGCAGCGCCGTACGGGCTGAGCGTCGGCACCGTGCGGGTGGGAGTCAGCGTCGGCGTGGCGGTCGCGGCGGCCGGCGACGACCCGGGGTCAGTGCTGGCCGCGGCGGATGCGGACATGTACCGGGCGAAGAAGCGCACCAAGTCAAGCCGGTGGACCTTACCGTCGTCCCGGCAGGCGCCCTCGGTCTGACCTCACCGGTCTGACACGATGGTGGCGTGGCTGTGCTGACGCTCGCCGGGGGGACCGGAGCTGCTCGGTTCCTGCGTGGGCTCAAGGCGGCGCTGGCTGCCGGCCCGGCCACCGAGCAGGCCGCCGAGATCGTCGTCATCGGTAACACCGGCGATGACGTGACGCTGCACGGGCTGCGGATCTGTCCCGATCTGGACACCGTGATGTACACCCTGGGCGGCGGTGCAGACCCCGAGCGGGGCTGGGGCCGGGCCGGCGAGACCTGGCAGGTCAAGACCGAACTAGCCGCGTACGGCGTGGAACCCCGCTGGTTCGGGCTGGGCGATCGTGACCTGGCCACCCACCTGGTCCGGACCCAGATGCTGGACGCCGGGTACCCGCTGTCCGCGGTCACCGAGGCGCTGTGCGCCCGCTGGCAACCGGGGGTACGGCTGCTGCCGATGTCCGACGACCGGGTGGAGACGCACGTCCTCGTCGAGGGATCCGGCGTCGAGGGATCCGGCGACGGCGCGGCCGGCGGTCAGCGGGCCATCCACTTCCAGGAGTGGTGGCTGCGGTACCGCGCAAAGCTGCCGGCCCGCGGGTTCGTACCGGTCGGCGCGGAGGTCGCGAAACCGGGCCCCGGCGTACTGGCGGAAATCGCCGAAGCCGAGCTGATCCTGCTGGCGCCGAGCAACCCGGTAGTGAGCATCGGCTCGATCCTGGCCGTGCCCGGGATCCGGGAGGCGCTGCGGACCGCACCTGGCCCGGTGATTGGCTTGTCCCCGGTCATCGGTGGCGCGCCGGTGCACGGCATGGCAGATGCCTGCCTGACCGCGATCGGCGTACCCACCTCGGCTGAGGCGGTCGGCCGGCATTACGGCGGGCGGGCTGAGGGCGGCCTGCTGGACGGCTGGCTGGTGGATACCGCCGACGCTGGGGCCACCGTGCCGGGGGTGGAGGTGGTCGCCATACCGCTGCTGATGACCGACCTGGCTGCCACCACCGCAATGGCCCAGGCCGCGCTGGACCTGGCCCAGCGGCTCCCCCGGCAGGACGGCCGATGATCGAGATCCGGCCGGTGACCGGGCTGGCCGAGTTCCGGCCCGGCGACGACCTGGCCGGTGCGATCGCGGCCGCTACCCCGTGGCTGGCCGACGGCGACATCGTGGTGGTCACCTCCAAGGTGGTGTCCAAAGTGGAGGGTCGGCTCCGCCCGGCGCCCACGGACCCGGCCGGCCGGGAGGCAGCCCGGCAAGCCGCGGTCGAGGCCGAGACGGTGGGGGTGGTGGCGGCTCGCGGCGCGACCCGGATCGTCCAGACCCGGCACGGCTTGGTGCTGGCCGCCGCGGGGGTCGACGCCTCGAACGTCGGGCCCGGCGAGATCGCGCTCCTGCCGGTCGATCCGGACGGCTCGGCGGCCCGGCTGCGCGAGCAGTTGCGGGCGACCCTGGGCGTCACGGTGGCCGTCGTGGTCAGCGACACCCTGGGCCGGCCATGGCGCGCCGGGCAGACCGACGTGGCGATCGGTGCTGCTGGGGTACGGGTGCTGCGGGACTACCGCGGCGAAAAGGACTCCTTCGGGATCCCGCTCGCGGTCAGCGAGATCGCTGAAGCGGATGAGATCGCCGCTGCCGCGGACCTGGTCAAGGGCAAGCTGGAGGGCATCCCGGTGGCGGTGGTCCGCGGACTGTCCACAGTGGATGATGGCTCGGTGGCCGCCCACCTAGTCCGGCCGGCCGCCGAGGACCTGTTCGCGCTGGGCAGCGCGGAGGCTCGGACCCTCGGCCGGCGGGAGGCGGTGCTGGCCCGGCGCTCGGTCCGGTCCTTCGCCGACATCCCGGTCGATGACGATGCGGTACGCCGCGCGCTGGTTGCCGCGATCACCGCCCCGGCGCCGCACCACAGCACACCGTGGCGGTTTGTCCTGGTACGCGACGCCCGGGACCGGCTGCTGACCGCGATGCGGGCGCAGTGGGAGACTGACCTGGCCGCCGACGGGCTGTCAGCCGACCAGATCGCCCGCCGGCTAGCCCGCGGCGATATCCTGCGCCGGGCGCCGCTGCTGGTCGTACCGTGCCTCGTCGGCGACGGCATGCACCGCTACCCCGACCAGCGGCGGTCGACCGCGGAGTGGACCATGTTCTGCGTGGCGATGGGAGCCGGAGTGGAGAATTTCCTGGTCGCGCTGGCCGCCGAGGGGCTGGGCTCGTGCTGGGTGTCCTCGACGCTGTTCTGCCCCGACCTGGTCTGCCGGGAACTCGACCTGCCGGCCGGCTGGCACCCGATGGGCGCAGTAGCAGTCGGGCACCCGCAGGCAGCAGCACCGGATCGACCACTCCGCGACCCGGCTGACTTTACGCTGCACCGGTGACAGCCACCGTTGATGATCTGCATGCCGACTTGGGCGGCCTGCTGGACCGGTATCAGGACAGCAACGAGTCGCAGCAGTCGCTGCGGGAGGCCATGCTCGCCTTCCTGACCGCCCGGCCGGACGCGGTCCGGCGGTCCTGCCAGCCCGGCCACTTTACCGCTAGCACGCTGGTCATTGACCCGAGCCGGAATGCGGTCCTGCTCACCTTGCACCCCCGGATCGGCCGGTGGCTGCAGCTCGGCGGTCACCTGGAGGACGACCGGTCCGTGGTGGCCGCCGCCCTGCGGGAGGCCACCGAGGAAAGCGGCATCGCCGAGCTGGGGATCGACCCCGAGCCGCTGCACCTGGCCGTGCATCCGATCACCTGCTCACTCGGTCTGCCCACCCGGCACCTGGACATCCGGTTCCTGGCCGTCGCCCCGCCCGGCGCGCAGCCGGTGATCAGCACGGAGTCGCTGGACCTGCGGTGGTTCGATCACCACCGGTTGCCGACGCTGGCCGCACCGGATATCGCCGAACTCGCCCGGCGCGCGTGGCACCGGCTAGCCCTACCCGTCCGGTAGGTCAGCGCCCGGTAGCTCACATCGACCGGTAGTCCCGGGCTGGCAGCCGCGGGCCGTACCGCAGCCGGCGTACCCCGGACAGCTCGATCAGCCGGACCACCCGGTGCCGGTGCGGGATGTAACCGGCTAGTACGGCGAGCATGCCGGCATCGTCAGTCGGCCGGCCCAGCAGCGCCCAGCCGACCAGCCCAGGGATGTGGTAGTCACCGACGCTGACCGCGCGGCGTCACCGAACGACCGCTGCGCCACCTCCGCGGCGGTCCACACCCCGATCCCGGGCACCGTACGCAGCCGCACCTGCCTCCCCTGGCGCCCAGCGTCGCGCGCCACACCCAACGGGGGAGGTGTTCCGGCGGCCCTTCGCAAGCCATGCACCGAGGGGGAAGGACACGACGACCGTGCATTCCGCTGGAGCTACGCACCCGGCTCATGCTGCGCCTGGAAAACAAGATCGACCTGATGGTCGACGGGGCGCACATCAGCGACCGGGTATGGGCCTACGTCGCCCCGTGAGCCCGGCGCGAGCGGTGCGACTGGCTGACGATCGCGGTCGCGTTGGCGATGCACGCTTTGCGGGCGATGGTCCCGTACTCGGCCCGTCGGGGTACGGAGGAGCTGGTGCACAGCGATCTGGTGTATCGGCTCGTGACCGCGCTGGCCGGTGACGACTACGACGCCGACATCGAACCGCAGCAGCCCGCCGAGGCCGGCACCGAACCGGCCCAGCTCCCCGAGGCCATCGGCGAGGCCGCCGGGCCGCCAGATCAGGCACCCGGCAGCGCGCCGGCTACGGACTTCGATATCGAAGCCCGTACCTCTTCCGTCGCCTGATGGACCGGTACACTAAGCCGCCGCCCCCAGCCGCGACGCAGCACCGCCCCGCAACCATCCGTCGAGTACGACGAATGGGAGGCCGCCGAGCTGTACCGTGCGCCGGACAGCCACCGGTTGCACCGGCTGCAACTCGCGACCCGCTGATCGTGCTGGCCCAGATGGTCAGCGACAAGAAGGTCAGCCGGCTGGACGCCGTGTTGATCGCCCGGACTGCCGTGGGCGGATGGACCTACCCGGACGCGTTCGCCGCCATCCGAGCCACCCTGCACGACGTCGCCGGCACCCAGACCGACGACGCGCTTCGCGGGCGTCTCACCCGCGCGCGGCAAGCCGTCGGCAGGGCACTCAACCGCGACGAACAGATCAACGACGTTCCTGGGGCGCACACCAGCCGGCACCCCACACCCCGGACGGGAGCAACTACCACCCCACCATGGCCCCACCAGCCGTCAGCGCGCCAGATTTCCGGACCGGGCGACCAACACCCGATCAGTTCGGCGGTGTGACCGGGGCGTCGGCGGTGCGCTGCTGGGGAACGGCCAGCGCGGCTCGAACGCGATGAGCCGTGGCAGCAACGTCGCCCGCTTGCGCGGCGAACTGCGCATCTTCGTCCTGCCATCGCTGCCAGTCACGATCTTGTTCGTCGGTGAAGCCGCTGTTCTGCCGGGGGAAGATCAACGGGTCGTCACCGAGCAGGCGCAGCAGACGCCGGTCGTTGCTCCGCCCAGCCGACTCGGCCAACGCCCGACAGTTTGGCCCGGCGAAGTTGTCCTCCTGCCGGATGGTGGACAGGTTGTAGATGGATCCGAAGAACCGCCTGTCCCGGTCGCTGGTGTTGCGAGTGCCGGAGTGCAGCAGGTTGTGGTGGATGGCCACGGCGTCTCCGGCGTTTGCCCGTACCAGCACCTCGTCCGGCAACCGGCCGTAGACTTCCTCGGCGGACAACAGCCGCGCTTGCCGGTGCGAGCCTGGCACCACCCGCAGCGGGCCGACTGCTTCGGTCATCTGCTGGAGGTAGGCGAGGAAAACGATGCTGGCGGGCCGAACGTAGGCGTCGGGCGGTACCGATCCGAACCGGTCGCGGTGCCACATGACCGGCTGGTCGCGCTGGTCGCTGTTCACCGGCAGGTCGCCGTTGAGGACCGTGCTGTCGAGCTGGACGAACGGACCCATGACTGCCTCGGCGAAGCCGAGCAGTAGCGGATGAGCCACGGCCGGGAAGATCTCACGCGGGTACCGCTCCAGCAGTCCCGCCACCGCGCCGGGATGCTCGTCTGTGCCGTTGGCGAATTGCCAGTCGGCAACGGCGCGTTCGTAGAGTTCGTGGAACTTCTCTACCTGAGCCGGGGTATAGATGCCGCTGAAATGGACGTAGCCCTGCTCGATGAAGTCCGCGACGTGCTTACGGATCAACGCCGGGTCGGCGACGACGGAAATCATGCCCGCAGCCCACACGCGCGATATGCCTGGGTCAGCTTGTCGGCCGCGATGGTACGTGCCCGGTCGGCTCCCTGAGTGAGCAACTTGTGCAGTTGTGCCTTGTCGTCCACGATCTCGTGGTACCGCTGTTGGATGCCTTCCAAGAGTTCGACAACCACGTCCGCCACGGCGGTTTTCAGCGCCCCGTACTGTGCGCCATCGAAATACTCCCGGCTCTGTTCCCGGCTTGTCTCGGTCAGGCATTCGTAGATCGTGAGGAGGTTGACCACGCCGGGGGCCAGGTCTTCGCCGAAGTCGACGGCTGGCCGGGAGTCGGTCACGGCCCGCATGATCGCCTTGCGCACCTGCTTCGGCGGGTCGAGCAGCGCCACCGCGTGCCCCGGTTGCCGCTCTGCGAGGCTCTTGCTCATCTTGGCCGTCGGGTCGTCAAGTCCCATGATCCGCGCGCCGGACGCACGGATCAGCGCGTCGGGTACCTTGAACGTGTTGCCGAACAAGGTGTTGAACCGCTTGGCGATATCGCGGCTCATTTCTACATGCTGGCGCTGGTCTTCGCCGACTGGCACATAGTCCGCGTCGTATAGGAGGATGTCAGCGGCCTGCAACGACGGGTAGCACAACAGGCCAGCTCCGACCCCGGCATCCACATCGGCGATCTTGCCCTTGGTCTTGAACTGCGTGGAACGCTCCAGCCAGGAGACCGGGGTCGCGCAGGTCATGAGCCAGCCAAGCTCGGCATGCTCACGGACCTCGGATTGAATGAACAGCGTCGAAGCCTCCGGGTCGATGCCGCACGCGATATACAGCGCGAATATCTCCTCAACCCGCGCCCGCAGATTGAACGAACGGATCGCCTCGGGAATGGTCAGCGCGTGAAGGTCGGCGACGAACAGGAAGTTCTCGTACTGATCCTGATTCTCGGCCCAGAGGCTGATCGCGCCGATGTAGTTGCCGATATGGAGCCGCCCCGTCGCGGTAATCCCGCTGAGGACGCGCTTTCTGCCCGGCGATGTCATTGTTCTCCCTTGTCGAATGCCCGGCCAACGCTGCTTGCTTCAATTTCATCGTTACCGAGGGCCGCCGCGACCTGCTCATCCGACGCGCCGTTGGCGTGGGCGAGTTTCAGATACGCGTCAACGCAAGGTTCGCAACCCTCGCGGCGCTTCCGGGCCGCCATCGCCAGTGCATCTCGGACCACCTCGGCCGGGGGCTTCGTACGGAGCCAGTTCCCGGTGGGCTGCCCGCTCACCAGGTCACCTCTCCCGTGTCGCCTGACACCGTAACAACCCCTCCCTCGGCCACCAAGCCGGCAAGCCCATATCCGCCGACCACGCACGGAGCGCCGCAGGCACGGGCTACGGCGGGTGCGTGGCCGAGCGGTCCTCCATGCTCAATGATGAGGGGCACGCTGGCCAGGGCCAGCCACCCCCACGCCGGTCCGGCGTCCGGGACCAGCGCCACGTCACCCGGTTCGAGCCGTTCGAGATCCTTCTGATCCCTAACCGCCTTGAGTGGGTCGTGGCCACGGCCGCTCGCCGCACCAACGCCTTGCCATCGTCGCGTATCGGCGCGAGTACCTGCGGCCCCGCCCAGGGCCGCCAGGCGCGCAGCTGCCTGCGCCGGCAACGTCTCCCGACCACCGGGCGCGGCTGAGGACCGGCGGGGCCGGGGTAACGGCCGCTGCAAGGACCGCAGGTATGTGGCTCGCCGCATGTCGACCTGGTGTCGTCCGGTCGCCGGTTGGTCAAGGTCGGCCAGGCGCAGGTGAAAGAGGTCCGCCGGTGCGTGCACGAAGCCGCGACCGGCAAGCCGCTCACCGTGGGCTGTGATCAGGCGTCGCAGCTCGTGAACGTAGCGCGCATGCATGATCGGGCCGTGGATCTCGGCCAGCGCGGCGCCCGCCTGCGCGGTGGTGAGCAGGGTGGCCAGCTCTCCGCTCAGGCTGGCGGGGCAGGCTCGGGCGAGCCGCGCCAGCGCAGCCTCTTGACGATCTTCAGCCGCCGCACGCATGGATCGCAGCCTGGCTCCGTTGACGCCGAGGCGGCGCAGGAAGCGACGCATCCGGCGCGGGTAGGCGGGATCATCGAGCCAGCCCGGTATGACCAGCCCGTAGCCGTCGCCGTCCGGAGCACCGTCGGCGGCGAGTTCCGTGATCCGGCTGTCGTCCACCGTCTCGGGCACGCTGTCGTCTGCAAGCCGTTCTGCAGCGCGGAACGTCGGGGTGCCGATCAGGGCGACGCACATCAGCGCGGTAAGCCCGCCGTCGTGTCCCCGCGCGGCGTGGACGCCGTTGGTGTGCCAGAAACCCAACAGGTCGGTGATCGCCTGACGAGCGGGCAGCAGCAGGGCATGGTGCAGGGCGATGGATTCGGCGAATAGGCCCCGTGCCTCCGCGAGGGCCAAGTCGGTCGGCTCGTCGGCCAGTTTACCGAACAGCTTGAAATGCTCGGCAAGTCGGGGCAGTACCACCCCGGTCCAGCTTGCCATGGTCGTTTCCAGCAGCGGCGTACGCGCATCCGCGGTGCCTGCCGTGGTCGCGCTGTACAGGTGGCCCCGGTGCCGAGTGACAAGTACGTCGACCGGATGATCGAGGAACGCGGCCAGCGCCCGGCCGAAGCCGGCGGCATAGCCCCTGCCCAGCAGATCGAACTCAAGTTCGCTCATCGGCGCGGCAACGCTGCTACGGGACCAGACGAGTCGGTGCACGGTGGGACTCCCGGCGCGGCTGAGGGGTGGGCGGGAGCCCGCGTCGCGCCCGCGCGGCCTCCCGCCCTGGTGGGGGGATGTGCGGCTGGCTACTTGCTCAGGTCGAACTCGGGCAACGCCTCGGGGGCGTGGATGCCCGCGATGACCGTCGAGTAGATCAGGGACAGCTTCGTCCCCTCGGCTTGCAGGATGTTGATGAACGACTTGCGCACCTGATCCCTCGCGCAGCACGTCCAGTCCGCGCCGGAGTCCTGGGCCAGCGGCCGGTAGCGGCCCTCAACCCGCACCGGGATGCGGGAGCCGTCCGCCGCGAAGAACGCCGACCGGGAGAACGAGCGAACCAGATCGGGCGCGGCCAGTACCATGATCTCGGTGAAGTTCGGCTCGACGGCAACCAGCTCCGGCAAGTCGAGCGTGCCCTGAAGGGCACCCGTGGCACGCATCTGTCCGGTCTCCTGGTCGAGCCGGATCTCGTAGTTGTACTCGTAGGTGCCGTACTCGCCGAAGTCGAACGTGCGGTCACAGCGGTAGCGACCCCTCGTCAGGGTCAGCATGTTGACGCCGCCGTCGCGCTCGATGGCGAACGTGGGGGTCGAGCAGCATGCGGTCCACTGCGACGCGCAGTAGATCGAGAAGCCCGCCGGGATGTGCGAGAACGCGAGGTTGATCGCGAGCGTGCCACGGTCCACCGACCCCCGTCCGGTGCCGGAAGCCGTGACCACCTCGCCGTTGATCATGCCGCTGCAGTTGATGGTGAGTTCGACGTCGTCCATCGACTTACCTCCCCTGGAGAGTTACGTTCCGTATGCGAGAATCTAGCTGTGCGTCGAGATGACGCTCAATGTTTGCATTCCGTGCTGAGCTGTGGTAATTGGCGAGGGAGAATGGACGTTTCGCCGTCGAACGGGGGGCCGCGCGTCACCCGCGCCCGCCGCCGGACCGTGGTGGTCACGGGTCGGGCCGCCGCTCCGGCGCCTCGGCGTACGCGGCCCGCACCGCCGTGGCCCACTTAGCCGACTCGCACGGGAACGGGGCCAGCCGGCCCCACAACCTCAGGCAACCCTAAACACCAACCGCCCAGGTCCGGGGCGTGCTGGCCCAATACGTCGGCAGCCGTCGCGAGAAGCCGCGAGTCACCCTCATTGGCCTCCGGATCGGAGTCCACTGTGATCTCCCGTCCAGTCCACACGCCGGGTCGATGCTGCTCGCGCGGTCCGCATCACCGCACGGGCCACACCGTCCCGCGATGGCACGCGCCCAGCCGATACCACGGCCTCAGGCCACCTGACGCGCGCTGACCAGTTCCGGCCGTGTGGCACCGGGCCGCCGCAACGGAAGCCGCAACGACCGGAAAAGATCACAACCGCGTTCTCACGCTTTCGGAGAGGGGCCAAGTCGCCCACACTCGATAAACCGGCCATTGGCGCTGCTCGTGATATGGGTGTCGAGAATGTGCTGCGCATCGGCGGTCACGGCGTAGTACGTGGTTGCCAGGTGGCCCGGGGGGATCGCACCCTCGGGGCTCCCACGGATCGGAACGTGGCGGTCTCCTGTCATTCGCTCGTCTCATCTGATCCGTTAGAACTCGGTCATCCAAGCCCAGTGAGCGAAGAGGCTAGGCTGTCTTTGTATCAGCCCATTCCACCATCGCCTGGCCTGTTTGAACGACCGCAGCCACTTGAACTTCCGGCGAGCCCAGCGCACCAGGTAGGTGTTGATGCGCCGCAGCAGGCCATCCAGCTCGGTCCGGTAGAACTTGCCATAGTACGTCATCCAGCCACGAATGATTGGATTCATCCGCGGCCGCGATGGCCACTACCCTGACCGAGGCGCTGCAAGCGGCGGGCGACGCCCGCGACGCCGGCGCCCCGCAGCTGGACCCGGCGCAACTGGCCTGGTTGGGGTCGGCCTACGCCGGAGCGATCGCAAGGATGCGGGCCGACAACCAGCCAGGCCGCACCGAGCTGCAGCAGCGCGGCCTAAGGCTGGCTGAGCGGTTCGAGGTCCACCGCGAGATGATCCTGCGGTTCGTCCACGACCTGTCGGTGCCCTTCACGAACAACGCCGCAGAGCGCGAGATCCGTCCCGTAAAGGTCAAACAGCGCACCGCTGGTGGATGCCTGGCGCACCCTGCAAGGACTCGCCGACTTCGCCGTCATCTGGTCCTACCTGTCCACCGCCGCAAAACACGGTGTCGATGCGCTGGATGCGCTGATCCAACTGTTCACCACAGGACCCTGGCTGCCACCCGACCCCGCCCCGACCTGACCGCCCGACCACTCCGACCCCCACCACGCACCACCCCGAACCGCTCACGACGAGCGGTCCGGCCGCCTGCCCACACACCAGTGTGGGCTAGGGTTGGCCTTCGTGATGTGGTGGTGGGGGGCCGGATGACAGACGGCTGGTTCGTTGTGCTAGGGGTTGAGGAGGCGCCCGACGAACTCGGGGGCATGTCGATGACCGCTATGCCGTGGGCCGACGGGTTGGGGGGACCAGTGGCCAGATGCCGGCTTGAGCCTGATGGGGCACCCCTGGCGGCCCCAGGGCTGGCGTTGTTGGAGGTGGACGAGCAGTCCGCGCTGGTCATCAAGTGCTTGCCGGTCCACCCAGTGAGAGTGGCGGCATGGCGGCGCTCACTGACCCTAACAGTCGAGGGTCCTGATCAAGCGAGCTTAGTGCTCGACGCCTCCGAGGTGGATCTGGACGACCCGACAGATGCGGGTGCGCTGACGGATAAGAATGCATTGGGCTGGTTGACAGGACCGATGCCCCGGCACAGTGGGTGTGGCTCCACCCGGGGGGTTCCCAGGCATGGCGGGATGAGCGCGCCGACGAGTTGGCCCGGACAGCCGATCGGCGGCGAAGAGCCCGCCGACGCGTTCTGGTTAAGCAGCGCGAGCGGTACGAGCCGGCTCGGACGCGCGGGGACGGGGTGTTCGTCAATCCGTACACCTTCGTGCCATTGCCGGAACGGGTAAAGCGGGATCTGCCGCGGGGGCATCTGAGTCTGACTGATGGCGGGCTGAGTGGGTGGTTCGATGTCGTGTGGCGGTTCGACAGCGACTACTTGCTGCCGCAGGACGGCACGCCGCCGGGTGAGACGGGTGCGGTGCTGGAGATCCGGGGCTCGACGGTCAAGGGCGCTGTGCGAGCGGTGCACGAGGTGCTCGTTGACGGCTGCCTTCGGGTGTTCGATGACGACGCACTGCCGGTGCATCGGGAGACGGCGGTCCAGCACAGCGCTTGGGCGTTGGCGGTAGTGTCCGAGATCGACCAGGTGACCGGAGCGGTCACCGCTGTGCAGGACTGCGACGCGGTCGTGTGGATCGAGATGGCACAGGTGCACCGAGTCGTCGGCCCGGACGCTCTCCGGTCTGGGGGCCGACTGCGTTTGTTAGCAGGGCTACCGCCTGGCCCGGCGACGTTGTCGCCAGCAGATCCGACATTGACCGAGAAGGATCGGGGCGGGCGGGTCCGGCTGCGCGGCGACGTCGAGCTGGCGATGGACCCGGACGGCGAGGAGTGGGTGTTCCACGTCAGCGACGGCCACGCCAGGCGGAAGGACCGTCCGTACTACGTCGCGGCGGGTCGCAGGTCGCAGCGGGTCCGGCAGGTCGAGCCGGGCGCCTGGGAGGTGTTCCGGCGGGAGTCGAGGGGGTCGGGGGACGGGCCGGCGAAGCAGACCTCGGTCACTAGTCACGGCACGCCGGTCGACCCGACCCACCCGAGCTGGCCATACGCAGATGTCGAGTTCCGCAAGCAGTCGGTGGGTCGGCGGCGGTGCGCGGACGGCTGGCTGGGGGTGGGCGACACGGTGTGGGTGTCGCGAGGCAGCGGCCCTGTGCGGCGGCTGAAGCTGGCGATGCTGTGGCGGGCTCAGGGCAGCCACCCGGCCGCCCGCCGGGTCGGCGCATCAGATGAAGAGGTGGACAAGGGGCCGTCGAGCAGCCCACTGCCATGCGTGGACCCCGAGTGGCTGTGCCCGACCTGCGCGGTGTTCGGGTCGGCGGACACCGGCGGGAAGCGCCGGAAGGCCGAGCAGCGCTCGTACGGCGCGCACGTGCGGTTCGGGGCGTTGCGCAGCGTTGACCCGGACGAGCGCGAGGCCGAGGTGGCGGTCACCTCCACGGAGGTCCCCCTGCCCCCGCTGGGGACGCCACGGCCGTCCAGCGGGATGTTCTACCTCAGCCACGCCGGCATCAATGTGGACTAGTTCGAGGTGGACAACGACCAGCCGCCGCACTCCTACTGGGGATCGGCATTGGATAACGGAACGCCACGGCGGCTGGCCGGCCGGAAGTTCTACTGGCACGGGATAACCCCAGCCGAGCGGTTCCCGCGGCACCGGCGCCGGAAGGGCAACGCCGAGTCGCAGTGCCGCACCGGGCACGTGGTCGCGGCCGGTACGGTCTGCCGGGGCCGGGTCTGGTTCGACAACCTCGACCGGGTCCAGTTGGGCCTGCTGCTGGCCGCGGTCGAGCCGGCGCTGGTGCTGCACGACCTGGACTCCGGCCAGACCGACGAGCGGGGCAGGCCAGTCGTGGCGGGCCGGATCTTCGCCACCCATCTAGGCGGGGGCAAGCCGCTGGGGTACGGCACGGTGGTCCCCACGGTCGTACCGGAGTCGCTGGTCGTGGAGACCGCGCAGTCCCGGTACGGCGCCGCACCGCGGGAGGTCGCGGACGTCGCCGCGCTGGCCGAGGAGGCGCGGCGGGCCAGGTTCGGCGGCCAGCCGGACGAGGCGCACCGGGATGACGCACCGGCCGCGTGGTACGCCCTGGCTTCGGTGCTCACCGAAGGCCGGGTGCCCGCCGACCGGATCTGGTGGTACCCGCCGGCGCGGCCATGGTCGCAGCGGGTCAGCGGCGAGGGCGAGGACGCCACCTTCGAGAAAGAGTTCGACGAGAGCTACACGTTCTTCCAGACCTTCCGCGGTGGCGGCATCGGTGCTAGGCAGCCGATGCAACCGCTGCCTCGGGCCACCGACGCCGACCAGACGCTGCCGATCCCGGAGCAGCGGTGACCGCCCCCACCGCCAGCGCCCCGGCCGCCAGCGCCCCGGATGCCGGGGCCGCCGGGTGCTGCTACCTCGACGTCGCGGCGGTGCGGATCCAGACATACTTGGGCCGGTCCCGGCACCTGTGGGGCCGCCGCGGCGCCTCGGCGGTGCTGGCCGCGGTGTGCCAGCAAGAGGAGGTCAAGGGCCTCGCCGCCGAGCTGTCTGAGCGGCTCGGCACGCCGGTGCGTCCCAACGAGGAGGCACCTGCGGTCGATGGTGTCGTGTCGGTCATCGTCGACGACCCTGGGCGGGTGGCTCAGGTCGCGCGGGCCATCGCGGCCTGGCTGAGCGCGCAGCTTCCGGGCCTGCAGGTGGAGGCTCGGGCGGCGCCAGGCGGCAGCTACCTGGCGGCGCGCGAGGCCGCCGAGGCCGCCTCGCCGGTGCTGGAGTGGCTGCCGGCGCAACTGGAGTACCCGCGAACCGGCTGTGCGAGGAGTGCGGGCAGGACGCAGCGGTGGCCACAGTGCGCATCACCGACGAGGACTGGCGGCTGTGTGCCGACTGCCACGCCCGCCGCACCTGGGCCGAGAAGGATTGGCCGGCGCGGCACGGACCGACCCGCCGACGGGCCGTGGTCACCGGGTCGGCCGGGATGGTGGTGGGCACCTTCACCGTCGAACGCCGGCTGATGGACGCGTTGGGCGTCACGGTCGCCGTGAACGACTTCGGCCACCTGGCCAGCCTTACCCGCCGCGGCCACCCCAACCACCTCGCGACCATCGCCGCCGACGGCAACGCGCTCGGCGCGTTCTTCGCCGGCGCCCGGGCGGCGATCTCCGCCCGCGCCGACCAGGGCGAGGCCACCGGGACCGACCGTACCGCGCTGCGCACGCTGTCCTGCGACGTCGCGGAGACCACCTGGCAGGCGCTGCTGGCGGCCACGACCGAGGTGTACGAGCTGGACGACGAGCACCTGCCGGTGATCCCGCACATCCTCGGCGGCGACGACGTGCTGGTCAGCGTGACCGCCGACCGGGCCTGGCGGTTCGTCCGCCGCCTGCTGGCCGCCTTCGCCGGTGACGCCGTGACCTCGCGGTTGGCCGCAGCCGCCACCCTGCTGGAACTCCAGCCGCCCACCTTGTCGGTCGGGGTGGTGATCAGCCACGCCAGCCTGCCGTTCGGTCAGCAGGTCACCTTGTCGGCGGCACTGCTGGAGCAGGCCAAGCAGGCGGTGGGCGGGCACGGATTCTCGGTGGCCTGGCTGGACACCACGGCGGAGGGTGTGTCCCCGCTGCGGCACCGGCGCCCGCTGACCGAACCGGAGCTGTCGGCATGGGCGCCCGGGCTGGACGCGCTGGCAGGGTTGCTGGCCTCGACTAGGGAGGCGCTGCGCCGGGAGATCGCCACCGGCGACGCCGGGCACGCCCAGCAGCGGCTGAAGGCGCGGCTGCGCCGGCACGAGCCCGAGGTCGCGAAGGCGGTCTCCACCTTCCTCAACGGCACCGGCCCGAACCTGCTGCAGGCGTGGAAAGCGGAGGAGTGCGTACGGGTGCTGTCCGCTGGGCTGTCCCTGGCGAGGTGGTGGTGAGCGACACGCTGAGCTTCACGGTGGTGACGTACACCCCGTTCCGGGTCGCCACCGGCAGCGCGCAGGACGGTGCGGACGCCGCCGTCGACCGGCAGGTGCCGGTCCCGGGCAGCACGGTCAAGGGGCTGATGCGGGACGCCGCCCGCGAGCTGCTGGGCGGTTACCGTCCCGACCACCCGCTGGTCGTCGAGGTGTTCGGGGACGAACAGCGGCCGCACGGCGACGCCGGCTCGCCGTGGCACTGGGAGGATGTCGCGTTCGCTGCGGGCGGGCCGCTGGAGGTGCGGCTGGGCAACCGGATCCGGATCGACGGGCAGACCCGTACCGTGCTGCCGGGGGCGTTGCTGGTCGGTGAGGAGGTGGTCCCCACTGCCGGCACGGTCGAGGTGTGGCGGTCGGGACGGGTGCCGGCCGGCCGGGTCCCTGTGCACCGGGCGCTGCTGCTGGTCAGCGCGGCTCTCGTCGACGGCCTCGGGTCGGACCGGCGAGCCGGCAACGGCTGGGTCAGCCTCACCCCGGCTGATCCCGTGGCCATCCAGGGCTGGGAGCCGCTGGTGGACCTGCTGCTGGCCGAGCGGTCCGGAGCTGAGACGGATCAAGCTGACACGGGTACGGCGGCGGCCCGGTGACCTCGACGGCGGAGCTTTCGATGCTGGAAATCAGCGTGGTGACCAGCCAGCGACTGTCGCTGGGCCGCGGCAGCGGCAAGGCGTTCCACACCGCCACCCACCGGCACCTGCCCGGTGCGGTGCTACGCGGGGCGCTGGCCAAGGCGTGGATCACGCACCGCGGCACCCCGGACGCCGACTTCCGGCGGGTCTTCGACGGGGAGCTGCGGTTCGGGCCGCTGTTCGCCGACGGCAGCGCGGTCCAGCCGTTGTCGGTGCGGGTATGCAAGTACGGGCCGGGGCACTGCGCCCCCTGGCACCACGACGCCGCGTTCCCGGCCGGCGGCGCCGTTCCGCCCGCGGGCTGGGACGACGCCTCGGGGCACTGGACCCGCAGCCGCGGCGATGTCGTCGGGCCAGGCGGCGCCGCGGTGCCGGCCACCGCGGTCTCCTCCACCGCAATCGACCCGGAGCGCCACACCGCGAGCGACGGGCAGTTGTTCAGCCGCGACAGCCTGGCCCCCGGGCTGACCTTCACTGGCGCGGTTGCCGGTGGCGCGGCGGCGTTGGAACTGCTGGCCGGGGTGCTGCCGGAGCTGGAGCGCCTGGAGCTCGGCGGGCGCACGTCGGTGCTGGGCAGCGGCCGGGTCACCCCGACCGGGCTGGTCGCGCCGGCCTTGCCCGACCCAGACGCCGATCTGGTGGTGCTGCGGCTGGCCAGCCCAGCGTTCCTGGTGGACGCCGCGGGCCGGCCGAGCCTGGACCTGGCCAGCGAGCTGTCCGGGCGCAGCGTGCGGGGCGAGGTACGGGTGTGGACCCGGTGCCTGACCGACGGCACCGGCGGGTTCCACTCCGCTAGCCGGCTGCCCAAGCCGGTCGAGGTGGGGCTGGCCGCGGGCACCACGGTCGCGGTCCGGCCCCACGAGGGGGACGCCGACGCGCTGGCCGGCCTGGTCGCCGGCGGGCTCGGGCTGCGCCGTCCGGAAGGCTTCGGGTGGGTCGAGGTCGCCACCGGCCCCTGGCAGCCCGCCATGGTCGCCCCGGCGCCGGCAGCCGCCCGGCCGGCAGGGCAGGAGCCGTCGGAGTTCGGGGCGCTGCGGGACCAGGTCGGTGACGCACGCCTTGCCGGGGAGGCACGGCAGTGGTTCATCGCCCGGCTTCGCGACGTCGGCACGCCGCTCGGGCCGCCACCGGCCGAGGCCCTGGAGCAACCCGGCGCGCTGGAGCTGTCCTGGCGGCAACGGGAGGTCGTCGGAGCGATCCTCACCGACCAGGACGCCGCGGTACGCCGCCAGCTCGCCGACGCGCTGCAGGAGGACTCCCGATGATGGCACCTGCACCCGCGGCCGTTCCTCCGGCCAGCGCGAGGCGGTGCTACGTCCGGGTGGCGCTGGCGGTCGAGGGCCAATGGCGGGTCGGCACCTGGCGGGTCGACGGCGGCGGGGACGGCGCGGAGGACCGCGTGCTCGTCGCCGTCTCGCGCCTCGCCGGGCCAGGCTCTGCGGTGTACCTGCCGGGCTCCGGCCTGAGGGGCTCGTTGCGCGCGCACCTGCGCGAGACACTCGACCCGGCCCGCACCGTGGATGTCTTCGGCCCCGAGCCGCCCGAGGACCGGGCCGCCAGCCAGCAGCTCTCCGCCTCGCCGTGGTGGGTGCTCGGCGCCGTGCTGCCCGACGGGTCCTGGCAGGTACGCGCCCGGGGCCAGAGCGGGATCGACCGGCAGCGGCGCGCCCCGTACCGGCGGACCCTGCGGACCGCAGAGACTGTCGCCCCGGTGGGCGCCGGCCCGCACGTACTGGTGTACCTGCGCTGCGACCCCGGCGACAACCCGGCCCGCGTACACGACGTGCTCGACGCGCTGGCCTCCTGGCGGCCCCGGCTGGGCGCCGGCCGCAGCACCGGCCTCGGCCGCGCCCGAGTGATGGGCATCGCGCACCGCGACATCGACCTGGGTGCGCGCGGCGACCTGCTGGCCCGGCTGGCCGCCGGCGGCGGGCCGGCCGGGCTGGACGCCTTGCTGGCCGGGCCCGACGCCGTCATCCGACCAGTCGACCAGGAGCATCCGGACAACGTGGTCGTCAGCGTCGAGTTCCGGCTCCCCGACGGCTGGCTGCCGGCCCTCGACCCGGCCGCCGAGCCGCGTACGGAGATCGACGGCTCGACTTGGAAGGGCCTGGTGCGCTCCCGGGTGGAGTTCATCGCCCGGTCGGTGGGGTGGCGGGTGTGCGGCGAAACGGTGTCCGGGAACAGCCCTTGGCAGTGCGGGCAGTGCGCGGTGTGTGCGGTCTTCGGCTCGCCGGTGGCCGGCGGCGTGGTGGAGTTCAGCACCACGCCGGTACGTGGCGGCAGCGAGCCGTCGGTCCGGCTGCGCAACGCAATCGACCGGTTCACCGGTGGAGCCCGCGACGGGGCGCTGTTCGCCGAGTCGGTGCAGACCGGCGCCCGGATGCGGCTGGAGATCCGCAGCCCCGGGGATGTTGAGCCGTGGGTGGCCCGGGCCGTGCTGCACGCCGTGCGCGACCTCGCCGAGGGGCTGGTCGGCGTCGGGCCGCGGTCGGGCACTGGGCTGGGGACGCTGGCCGCCGACACCGTCACCGTCGGTCCGGTCTGGCGGCCGCATCTCAGCGGGCCGGCCGCCGCTCAGCCGCCGCCGGCCGAGCCGCTGGTGCTGGGGATGGCCGAGATCGGTGCGATCGCCGTGCTGGAGGGGGCAATGTGACCGGTGACGTGACCCAAGAGCTGACCTGGACGCTGCACGGGTTCGGCTCCGTCGGCTGGCCGCGGGTGCGGGAGCTGTGCGCCGGGCTGACCTGCGCCTGGGCCGACTACACCGGCTTCCAGCAGGGCGAATGCCCCGACCAGCCGCCGCCGTACACCCACCTGTGGGGCTGGTCGGCCAGCCGGCTGGCGCGGGTACGCATTGATGGCGACCAAGGCGTGATCGGCCTGCTCACTCCAGACCCGGCCCCGATCCCTGGCGCGGTGCTGCGCGAGCAGGTCCAGGTGGTGGTCACCCAAGCGATGAACGTCCGCGAGCCGGAAACCACCAGCCTGGTACGGGTGGTCGGCCCGATGCCGCTCACCTTCGTCGCCGGCCCGCCATCCCCGACGACCCGGCCAGCAGGCAACCCGGGCCCGCAATGACCGGTCCGGAGCCGGCGGTGCGGATCATCAACCTCACCCTGCACCCGGTCACTATCGATATCCAGGACGCGGCGGAGACGGCGGGGCCGGCCGCCCGCCGGGTAACCGTGCCACCGGGCGGCCAGCCCGCCCGGGTCACCGAACCGCTGGTCGACCAGCGCCCGCTGCGTACCGAGCACGGGGTGGTCCGCCAGGCCAGGCTGCGGCGCAGCAGGCGGGTGAGCGGTCTGCCCCCCGCGCGGCCGGGGGTGGTGTACCTGGTGCCCCGGCTGACCGCGCTGGCGGCCCGGGGCCGGGGTGACCTGGTGTTTCCCTTCGACGAGCGGCGCGATGAGGACCAGGCCGTCGTCGGGGTCCGGGGAGTGGCGCGGTTCCGGCCGTGGTGGACGGAGCCGGTGCGGTCCTGGACAGCCCGGTTCGTCAGCCGCGTCCTCGGCCACGCTCTGTGGCCGGACTGGACGATTGGTGTGACGTTCGCGGTCACCACCGCGCTGCTGGGCGCGGCGCTCGGGGTGATCCCCGGTGTCTTCGCCGACGGCTGGACCGCGCCGAACGTCTCCGCGACGGCGCTGTTGGGCGGGTTGGGGATCGTGGCCCTGCTCGCCGGTGTCTGGCTGTGGCGCCGCCGCAACCGGCTGCGTGGCGAGCGCGGCACCGCCTATGTCATCGACGAGATCGCCGACGCCTGGACGTATGAGGAGAAGCGCAGCTTCCTCACTACGATGCGGGCGCAGTTCGCCGCCACCCTTATGGTGCCCGGACCCGCCGCGCTCGGCGACGACTGGCGCTGGCCGGTCGGCCCGGGCGCGGAGCGGTGGGATGAGAAGGTCGACGACCTTGTCCGGGGCTTTTGGGCGGTGCACTTCAACGACGACCACGTGACCGCCAACGCCGTGTACGCCTGGGCGGCGTGGCCGGTGGCAGTCGCCTTCGCGGCGCGGGCGGTGGCTGGCCGGCGTGGTCTGGTGTTGCAGGTCCGGCAGCGGCCGAGCTTCGGGCGGATGGGGGTACGCGATGCCATCGACTGGCACCAGCCCGCGCACACCTTCGAACGCCAGCCGGCTGGCCCCGGCACCGGGCCGGGGCTGGAGGTGAGGCAGCGGGAATGGCCCGTGCGGCTGCTGCCGTGTCCGGCCGAGTCGCCAGCGCCGGGCCCGCGGGCCAACCTCAGCGCCACCCACATCCTGCTGGTACGGATGACCACCGGACGGTGGGGCTCGCCCGGCCCCGATCGGTCGCCGGGTGAGCCGGCCGACATCGAAGTATGCGACGCTGCGGGCGTCGGGCTGACCGGACCGACGCCCGCGACCGTGCACGAGTGGGTGTGCCTGCCGCCGGAGGGTGGCCGCCACCCGTGGCGGCAGTTCCCGCACCTGGTCCAGGCCGCAGTGGACTGGGTGGCCACGATGATCTGGCAGCACCCCGCGGAGACCCAGTGGCTGCTGGGCATGCTGGTGCCGCAGGAGGTGGCGCTGGGGATCGGCATCCACGCCGCGCGGTCGGCGCCAAGCGCCTGGCCCACCCACCTGCGGCCCCTGTGGTGGGCGGGAGGAGACGGCAAAGGCCGGTTCGTTATCCCCGGCCTCGACCTCGGCTGGGCCGCCCTGCACCCAGCCAACCGCCGATGAGCCCGCCGCCCGTGCACTGTGGCCCCCACCACACTGCAGGCGCGCCGGTCAAGCCACGTTACAGGATCAGCCACCAAATTGGACATTCAAGACAAGACGGAGGGTGGTTGGCGATCATGTCCGAAGCGCCTCAGGTGTGTATGCCCTCCCACCTGCGCAAACGCTCCCTACCGACCAGTTATCCACAGGGCAACGAGTCCTCCCACGGGCCTGGTGTGCAACGGCCCTGCGTTTCCGCAGGTCGCAGGCCCGCTAGAGGTGGTAGGGTTCCGAACCACGTCACGCCAACAGGCGTATAGAAACATGCCGACGCACGCGCAGGTGCCGCCGCCGAGCTGTTCCGAACCACGTCACGCCAACAGGCGTATAGAAACTCCGGGTTGTGCTGTGTCAGCAGGACACGCCGACGCGTTCCGAACCACGTCACGCCAACAGGCGTATAGAAACGTGCTGTGTCAGCAGGACACGCCGACGCAGACGGGTTCCGAACCACGTCACGCCAACAGGCGTATAGAAACGCGGTAGGCCTTCTTGATCGCCTCAGGTTTGGCGTGTTCCGAACCACGTCACGCCAACAGGCGTATAGAAACCAATGCGGCTACAACATCCGCTTGAGTCATGGTTGAAGGTTCCGAACCACGTCACGCCAACAGGCGTATAGAAACCCCACACCGGTTCCGTTGCCAATACGGGTTGGAGTTCCGAACCACGTCACGCCAACAGGCGTATAGAAACCTCGGTCGATATGCTCGACCACTGCGCTGCGGGTGTTCCGAACCACGTCACGCCAACAGGCGTATAGAAACTCGTACGCCGCTCTTGAGAGTTCGTTGCCGCTTCGTTCCGAACCACGTCACGCCAACAGGCGTATAGAAACGACTACTGCCCAACCGTTGGTGGTTTGGGTTTCGTTTCGTGTTCCGAACCACGTCACGCCAACAGGCGTATAGAAACGGCGGCATGCTTCTACTCCTCCCGCGAGGAGCTGGTGTTCCGAACCACGTCACGCCAACAGGCGTATAGAAACGGCATTTGCACGCCTCCCAGGCGCCCTGGTCTGGTGTTCCGAACCACGTCACGCCAACAGGCGTATAGAAACTCATGGGTGTCGCTGACAATCCTACGAAGCTCCTCGTGTTCCGAACCACGTCACGCCAACAGGCGTATAGAAACTCTTGACGGCCTGGCCAGGACGACCTTGTTCGAGGTTCCGAACCACGTCACGCCAACAGGCGTATAGAAACTCGCCACAGTTCGGCGGACATGCTCGGGCGTCCTTCGAGTTCCGAACCACGTCACGCCAACAGGCGTATAGAAACCAGAGGATGGTTGGCATCCAAAGGTTGCCCAGTGTCGTTCCGAACCACGTCACGCCAACAGGCGTATAGAAACACCCAGAGTGGCCTGAAGTGGGCGTTCACGAGGTTGATGTTCCGAACCACGTCACGCCAACAGGCGTATAGAAACGCACTCTTATACGCAGCTACTATCAGGTACCGCCTGGTTCCGAACCACGTCACGCCAACAGGCGTATAGAAACCGATGACGCGCTTCGTTCGATGGCACTGTGGGCAGGTTCCGAACCACGTCACGCCAACAGGCGTATAGAAACCGAGTGGCACCAGGTATTCCTTGCCGTGCGCATCCAGTTCCGAACCACGTCACGCCAACAGGCGTATAGAAACAAGACAGTGGTGAGGTTTCCGTTCAGCTTGCCGACGGAGTAGTTCAGAACCACGTCACGCCAGCAGACGTATAGAACAGCAAGCAGCAGTGGTGGCTCGGATCGGGCTCCCGATATTCTGTGGCGTCCTTGCATCCGTCGAGTTCGGATGAGCGTGTCGGTCTCGACCGAGTGTGACTGGTGGTTGCGTCGTCGCCCTTCGGCTAAATTGACGCCGGGCGACCCGTCGATGGTCGCGGATAGCGGCTGCGTCCTTCTCTTCCGGTCGTTTTGCCGTGGCGGATGTCAGCCGCGGGTGTCAGAAAACGACGAGTCAGTCATCATCGGTGGCGTAGATGATCCCCGGTGGTCGCCAACGCGGATCAACCACATGCCGGGCAGCCGGTCAGTTGCCGGCATCCGGGCGGGCGGGGGTCGGCTGCCAGGCCGAGGATGATGGCGTGGACGCCGGGCGGCTGGTTTGTTCAGTCCAGTATCCTGTCGTGCCACCTCACCGGAGAACGGCGCCTTCTAAGCCGCCGGTGACGCGAAACGCGCATCGCGCCACCGCCCGCGCCACCGGTGCTCGACTCTTGTCGGTGCCTGACCGGAGACTCGTAGTATGCAAATCAGGGGAGTAGCCACATGGCTGACCTGTCGTTCGTATGGTTGGAGATCACCGGCAGGTGCCAGCTAGAGTGCAATACCACTAAGTTACGAGTGGATCTTATCCACTTGCAAAGCGCTGACCTGCGAGTTTGACAAGATCTGGGCGAACGTGCTTCGGGCTAACTTAGTGGTATTGAGCTAGAGTGCGCACACTGCTACGCCGAGTCCGGGCCGGCCGGCTCGCATGGCGCGATGACGGCCGCCGACTGGCGACGGGTGATCACCCAGGCCGCAGCGCTCGGGGTGACGATGGTGCAGTTCATCGGTGGCGAGCCCACGCTGCATCCGCACCTTTCCGAGCTGATCACGCATGCGCTATCGGTGGGCGTACAGGTGGGGGTCTTCTCCAACCTGGTGCACGTCACGTCCGGACTGTGGGAGGTCTTCGGGCTGCGGGGGTGAGCCTGGCCTGCTCGTACTACTCCGACGACCCCGGCCGAGCATGCCACCATCACGCGACGGGCCGGTAGTCATGCTCGGAGTCGGGCGAATATCGCGGAGGCGGTGCGCCGCTCGGCCCGTTGCGGGTCGGCGTGATCGACGGGGTTGCCGGGCAGCGATACAGCGCGGCGGTGGCCGAGCTGGCCGCCCTCGGGGTCGCCGACGTCGGCGTAGACAACCTGCGGCAGGTCGGCCGCGGCGTTCGCGATGCGGCACCGAGCATGGACCAGTCGTGCGGTAACTGCGCGTCCGGTGTGTTGGCTGTCGCACCGGACGGCACGGTATGGCCGTGCGTCTTCTCCCGCTGGCTGCCAGTCGGTAACGTACGGGACTGCTCGTTGCCGGCTATCCTCGACAGCGCGGCCGTGCTCGAGGTCCGTGGCCGGCTGTCCGCGCACTTTCGCGGCGTGGAGGTACAGGCGATGGCGTGCCGGCCCGAGTGCAAACCCACCTGTACACCGTGCTCGCCGCGGTGCAAGCCCGAGCTGCCACCCCAACTGCGGGCCAGCCTGCAACCCGAACTGCTCACCGCGGTGCAGTCCGTCGTGTGGACCATGTCAGCCATCCAAGCGGTGCTGGCCGGACTACGGCTGAGAAGCTAGCGGCGTGCTGGTCGAACGGATCGCCTGCAAGACCCCGACCCCGGAGGAGGGCCAGGCGTGGCCGTTCGCCCTCGCGCCGGTCGCGCAGCTCGCCCGCGAGGGCATCGAGCTGACCGCGCCGGTGACCTTCCTGGTGGGCGAGAACGGCTCGGGTAAGTCGACCCTGGTCGAGGCCATCGCGGAGGCACACGGCCTGGACGCGCGCGGCGGCCGGGCGGGACGCAAGTACGGCAACGACCGGCCGAAGACCCCGTTGGGTGAGCGGCTGCGGCTGGACTACACCAGCGTCGGCGCCCGGATGGCCGCCGGTCCACGGCGCGGCAAGCGCGGGTACTTCCTGCGGGCGGAGACCGCGTTCGGGCTCATGTACGCGGTCACCGGCCTGCCCGGGTACTGGCAGGACGACGTGACCACGATGAGCCACGGCGAGGGCTTCCTCACAGTGCTGGACGCGATGTTCGCCAACACCGGCCTGTACCTGATGGACGAGCCCGAGGCGGCGCTGTCGTTCTCCTCCTGCCTGAGGCTGGTCGCGCTGATGCGGCGGCTCGCGGGCGGCGGTGGGCAGGTCATCTGCGCCACCCACTCCCCGCTGCTGACCGCCCTGCCCGGCGCGCAGATCCTCGAAATGGGCGAGCACGGCATCCGCGACGTGGCGTGGCAGGAGCTGGCCCTAGTCGAGCACTGGCGCCGCTATCTGACCGACCCCCACGGCTATCTCCGCCACCTGCTTGGGCACGACGATGCCGACCGACGCTGACCGGGCACACCGTCACTGGCTGCGCGGCCACATCGACCGCGCAGCAGCCCAGTTCGGCGTGGCCGTAGTCGGCCAGCCGGTCTATGGCTGGCACAACCGCACCATCGGCGCGCCCGTCACCGCCCACGGTGCCGCGCGGTGGCTGCGGGTCGTCAGCGAGCACCGGCAGTGGGCCGCAGGCGACTTCTGGACCGGCAACCTCGACGCCAACGCCATCACCGGTGTGCACCGCCCCCGCGTACTCGACCATCGGGACTGGATCGACGCGGACCAGGTGCTGCGCGCCGAACTCATGACGCTGGCACCCGGGCAGCCAATCGCCCCGGGGGCGATCCTGCGCATGCCGATCGACCTCGACGACATCTGGTGGATGACCCTTCGCACCACGCTAGGCGCGCTCGCCACCCAACCAACTAGGCGGGTCTGCCTCGACCCGCAGACCGTGAGCCGCAGGACACTCGCGTACTTCGGCGTCCGTACCGATCCGGCAGCAGTCCCGTGGACGACCGCGCACGGCGACCTGCACTGGGGCAACCTCACCGAACCGGACTGCTGGCTGCTCGACTAGGAAGGGTGGGGCACCGCGCCAGCCGGCTACGACGCCGCCCTGCTGTACTGCGCCAGCCTGCTCCAACCCGAGGCGGCCAAGCGCGTCCACGCCACGTTCGCTAACCTGCTCGACTCATCAGCCGGCACCGTCGCCCAGCTCACCGCCGCCGCAAAGCTGCTCCGGCACGTCGAAGCAGGCGACCACCCTGACCTTGCCGTCCCCCTCCACCAGCATGCTCACCAACTCGCTGCCGCCCTAAGTGGTTAGCACCCGGCGGGAGAACAGCCCGTACGCGTCCGCGGGTGACCCAGGTGATCTCGCCAGCGTAGGCAGCCCGGTTGACCGCCTCGGAGAAGCGGTCTCGGGCCTGGTGCACGGGTAGCTCAACAGGTTCGGCAGCCCTGCGCACAGCATCGCGCGAGAGGGCCAAGTGAGCCAGGGTTGGCCTCGAAGGTGGAGTGGCAGCCGGAGGCACGTCGCCTCGACCTGTTACCTTGGCCTGGGCACAACCCACTCGTTCGAGTAGGTGCATATGTGTTCGCACCGCTGTACGGCGAGCTTAGGGCTAAGGTCGGTCAGCGTGATTTGGCAGCGGGGGCGGGTGGCGGATGGCTGGCGCCCCGTCCTGACAGTCGTGGAGAATCCCGGGAGATTAGGGGGCTCCGGCCGGGTCGGCATGCCTGACCCGGAGCTGGGCTTGGCGTCCTTTCCCTCGATCGGGAGCGGGTGAGGGATGCCGTCGCGGTGGCAGCTCACCTTGACCGGGCCGGTTGGCGCGCCGGTGCCGCTGGAAGCGCCGCATGCGGTGGTGTCGCGCTGGCTGGACGTCGATCACAAGGCGAGGGTCAAGCCGTACGCCCTCAGCCCGCCGCGGCCTGCCGGCACCGGGACCGTGCTGGAGGTCCGGCTGCTGGATGACGCGCTCGGGGCGCGGCTGCGGCAGCAGGCCCCGGCCGGCACGCCGGTACGGCTGGGGCGGCAGGTCTACGCCGTGGCTGGCGACCCGGCCGCGGTGGAGGCGGTGGGCTGGCCTGAGCTGGCCGGCCAGCGGGGGATCGGGGCCTGGCGGGTGGAGTTCCACTCGCCGGTGAGCTTCCGCCACGGCGACCGGTCCAGCCCATTACCCGCGCCGGATAGCGTGGTCAGGAGCTTGGCTGAGCGGTGGCGGGCACTTCACCCAGCCACCGCGCCGGGCCTGCCGGCCGCCGGCCTGCAGTCGCTGTGGGTCTCAGACCTGGCCGGGTCCAGCCAGCCGGTGCGGCTCGCCGGCCGGATCGTCTCCGGCTTCGTGGGCCGGGTCCGCTACGTGTGCGACGACCCAGAGGAGGCGGTCGCCGCCGACGCGCTGCTGCGGTTCGCCAGCTATGCGGGCGTCGGGTCGCACACCGCGTTCGGCTTCGGCGTAACGCGGGTGGGGCGGTGAGCAGCCTACTGGCCAGGGCGGCGGCGCCCGCGGCGCTGCGCTCAGCCTGGCTGGACCTGCTCGCTGGCGACCGTGCCGACGGCGTACTCGGGGCGGGAGTCGCCAGGTTTGCCGAGGACGCCGAGGAGAACCTAGCCGAGCTGAGCGAGCAGCTCGCGGCCGGCGGCTACCGGCCGGGTCTGCTGATGCGGGTCGCGCTGCCCCGTCCTGACGGGCCGCCGCGGGTGCTGGCGGTGCCCTCCGTGCGGGACCGGGTCGTCGAGCGCGCGGTGCTGGCCGTGCTGACCCCGCTGGTGGACCCGTGGCTCGGCCCGGCGTCTTATGCCTACCGGCCCGGCCTCGGGGTGGCCGACGCGGTGCAGGCGGTGGCCCGGCTGCGCGATGAGGGGCTCGGTTGGGTGGCCCGCGCCGACGTCGATGACTGCTTCCCGTCGCTGCCGGTCGGGCACCTGCGGCGGATGATCGCCGCGCTCGTGCCGGACCCCGATCTGGTGGCGTTGATCGAGGCGTTCCTGGCCCGTCGCTCGACCGGCGAAGGCGGGCAGCGGGCGGTGCGCGGTCTCCCCCAGGGCTCCCCGCTGTCACCGCTGTGGGCGAACCTGGTCCTCACCGGGTTGGACGAGCGGCTGACCGGGGCCGGGTTCCCCATGGTGCGGTACTCCGACGACCTGCTCACCTTGGCCGCGAGCCGGGACGAGGCATGGGAGGCGATGCGGGTGGCCAGCGAGGCGGTCAGTGCACTGGGCATGCGGCTGGGTGCGGACAAGGCCGCGGTGATGTCCTTCGAGGACGGCTTCTGCTTCCTCGGGGAGGACTTCGGACCGCGCTACCCACCCGTGCTCGACGACCACCGGATGATCGAACCGCCCCGGCGGGTGCTGTACGTCGGGCTGCAGGGCTCGCGAGTCCGTGTCGAGGCCGGCCGAGTTGTCGTGGACTCCTCGCAGGAGCAGGAGCTGCTGGACGTGCCCAACGGTCAGGTAGAGCGGCTGGTGTGCTTTGGTGCGGTCGGCCTCAGCGCCGGGGCACGCTCGTGGGCGTTGGCCAACGGTGTCGATGTGGTCTTCTGCTCTCGTCGGGGCAGCTACCTTGGCCACGCCTGGCCGGCCGCGTCAAAGACCCGCGTTAGCCGGCTGCGGGCTCAGCTCAAGGCCACCGAGGATGGGCCTCGGGTGCTAAGGTTGGCCCGCGCCGTGGTGGAGGCGAAGGTACGCAAGCAGCTTGTGCTCCTGCAACGCCTCACCCGCCGCGACACCGCGGAGAGCACCGCCGCGGCGCTGGCCCAGATGCGGCAACTGCTGGCGATGCTGCCCGAGGCGACTGCGCCGGCCGAACTCATGGGTGTGGAGGGCGCCGCCGCCCGGGCGTACTTCGGCGCCCTGGGCGCCCTCATGCCTGACGGGCTCGGCTTCAAGGGCCGCACCCGCCGCCCGCCTCTGGATGTGGTGAACGCCGCGCTGTCCTACGGTTACGCTTTGCTGCTCGCCGAAGCCGTCTCCGCGCTGTGCGCCGCCGGCCTGGAGCCCGCCATCGGGATGCTGCACGCCGACGACGACACCCGGCCCAGCCTCGCGCTGGACCTCATCGAGGAGTTCCGGCCGCTGGTCGTCGACCAGGTCGTCGTAACCGCCGCCCGGCGTGAGGAGCTACGGCCAGAGCACGGTCGCCGTGAAGAGGGGATCGCCGGGGTGCTGCTCACCCGCGCCGGCCGGGAAGCCGTCATCGGCGGCTACGAGCGGCGGATGCTGCAGATGACCCGCGGCGCCCTGCCCGGCTTCGCCGGCAGTCTGCGCCGGCACCTGTACCGGCAGGCCGAACGTCTCGCGGCCTTCGTACACGACCCTGAGGCGACCTGGAGCGGGCTGTCGTGGCGATGACCGTGGTGGTGGCCTACGACATCAGCGAAGACAACCGCCGCGCCCGGGTCGCCGCCACCCTCCAGCAGTGGGGGGACCGGGTACAACGCAGCGTCTTCGTGTGCATCATCGAGCCGGCCACCTTGCAGGAGATGTTGGAGCGCGTCGGCGGGATCATCGAGCCTGACACCGACTCCGTGTACGCCTTCCACCAGTGCGCGTCGTGCTGGCAAGCTGTGGACGTGCTCGGGCAGGCCACGGTGCGCGACGAGCCACCGTACTGGGCCGTGCTGTGAGAGGGTGGCTGGCGATCATGCTCCGAGGGCCTCAGGTGTGTATGCCCTCTGAGCTGCGCAAACGTGTCCTACCGGCCAGTTATCCACAGGACCGCGAGGCCTCATTCGGGCCAGGTGTGCAACGGCCCTCCGTTTGCGCAGGTCGCAGGCCCGCCAGAGGTGGTAGGGTTCCAGACCACGTCACGCCAACAGGCGTATAGAAACGTGCTGTGTCAGCAGGACACGCCGACGCAGACGGGTTCCAGACCACGTCACGCCAACAGGCGTATAGAAACCAACCCAACCCGATCAGTCCAAGCTCGATCAGCCCGTTCCAGACCACGTCACGCCAACAGGCGTATAGAAACGTGTCGAGCACAGTGCTGTACTGCCGTACCATTGCCTCAAGTTCCAGACCACGTCACGCCAACAGGCGTATAGAAACTCCTAAGGCTTCGGCCAGGACTGTCTCACATTCATCCAGGGTTCCAGACCACGTCACGCCAACAGGCGTATAGAAACACTGACCAGATCATTGAATGTTCCGACTGGATCCCGTTCCAGACCACGTCACGCCAACAGGCGTATAGAAACGGCCGTCGAGGTACTTATCTATCGCATCCCGGTCCGTGTTCCGGACCACGTCACGCCAACAGGCGTATAGAAACCCCACCATTGGTATAGAGCGAGGTTGAAAAACCGGTTCCGGACCACGTAACGCCAACAGGCGTATAGAAACTCCTTGGCAACGCCGAGCAGCTCCATGACCGCTTCGTGTTCCGGACCACGTCACGCCAACAGGCGTATAGAAAAGTTGCCATAAACGGTAGTATCACATCGTGAGCACGTTCCGGACCACGTCACGCCAACAGGCGTATAGAAACTTCTGTGGTTAACCCGACCGTCTTCCAAATTCGTTCCGGACCACGTCACGCCAACAGGCGTATAGAAACTCGTTATGCCACGACAGCGATGTCAGTGGCTGAAGTTCCGGACCACGTCACGCCAACAGGCGTATAGAAACCCGAAGCTCGACGAGATTCAGGTTATTCGTAGCTCCGGTTCCGGACCACGTCACGCCAACAGGCGTATAGAAACCTGCCGAGCAGCCGCCGCCTTGCGGTCGGCTTCCAGTTCCGGACCACGTCACGCCAACAGGCGTATAGAAACCACAGCCCGACAAACGGAGTCAAGGACTTTGCCTGCCCGTTCCGGACCACGTCACGCCAACAGGCGTATAGAAACCTTATAGAAGCGCAGGGCTCGGCACGCTCATCGCCGTCCGTGAGATCACCGGACTGTCCCCCTACCTCCGGAACGCACCCAGCAACCCGGCCACCGCGGTCGAGCTCGCCCACCGCCTGACCACTCTCGAACAGGGCGATATCCACGCAGCCTGGTCACCGCCGGCTAGCTCGTGATCTTGGAAGGGCCGCTCATCCGTGGGCGTTCCACCGAGCCGGATATTTCATGCACACCGCTGCCCTGGCCAGGAGAAGGTCATCCGGATGTGCTGCTTGTCGATGACGTACCTTGAGCTGAGCTGGCCGGATGGTCCGTCTATGGGGTAGGCGGTGATGACAGGCTGGGCAGCGCGATCGTCGTCCCAGGTGCGGATCTGGGCGCACAGGTGCTCGGCGAGCTCCGGGCCGGCGGGTCCGTGACCGGTGGCTCCGAGTTCCCACCGGCTTCCGACAGTGCCGGCGGGGCGGCGCTTGGTGAGGTAGGCCAGGGAGTCGCCGTGGACCACGGCAGGGCTGAGGGACGGGATCATCGGGACGCATACGCCGGTTTGGACGGCTGAGCGGGTGGCGGTGATGCGGCATGTGCCGGGGTGGGCGGTGGTGAGCCGGAGCCATACGCCGTCGACTGGGTCGTAAGGGCCGACCGTGGCGGTCGTCCAGGTAGTGGTCTTGAGGCGCCGGAGGACGCCGCGGAGGGCGTCGGGCTCGACAGGCTGGTCGGGATCCCAGCAGAGGCTGACCTGGCTGTTGGGGTCGAGATGCGCGGTACGTTCGCCGTCCTAACCGACCAGAGGCACGAAGCCGCACACCCGCACCGAGTCCGACCGCAGCCGGGTTCCCTCATTGACAAACGCGACGCTGCGGGTCTGGCCCCGCCAGCGCAGCGGCACGACCAAGCGGCCGCCAGGGGTGAGCTGCTGCCACCAGGAGGGCAGGAGATCCCACGTTCCGGCGGTAAGGACGATGCGGTCGTACGGTGCGCCAGGAGCGTAGCCGGCGGTGCCGTCAGCAGTGACCACCTGCACCTTGTGGTAGCCGGTGGCCGCGAGGGTGGCGCGGGCTCGGGCGGCCACCTCGGGGTCGATGTCGACGGTGATGACGTGTCCGCCGGGGCCGGTGAGGTCGGCGAGGAGTGCAGCGTTGTACCCGGTTCCGGCGCCCAGCTCCAAGATCCGGTCACCGGGCCGGACAGCAAGCTGCGCGAGCATCATCGCGACGATCGCTGGTGCGGAAGCGCAGCTTAGCGCCGCACCGTCCGGGCCGCGCTTAGTGACCACTGCGCCGTCCGCGTAGGCGTCCTCGACCGGGGCGTCGGGGACGAACTCGTGCCGGGGAACGGCCCGCAGCACGTGCTCGACGCGGGCAGGTAGCGGGTAGCCCTGGCCCAGGATGTCGTCGACCATGCGGTCGCGCAGTGTCTCTGCCGGGGTGCTGGTAGCGGAACTCATCATTCTCCTTGCCTGATGCGATGCCCGGATGCTCAGTTTCTGTTGTGACGTGGTAGCTGGCTATCAACCGTCGAGGAGCAGGCAGGCGTCCCAGCGGGTGGGGCGCGCGGCGTCAGCCTCCGTGGTGTGCTGAGCTAGCAGCACGCCCGCCGCACCCTCCAGCAGCCCGTCGGTGGCAGGTAGCCCGTGGCGCTCCAGATGTTGCCCGGTGCGGGCGCGCAACGCCGGGAGGTGGGCGGCGAGCTCTGCGGATGCGCCCGGGGTATGTGCTGCCCGCCAGGTGGTCTGCAGCAGGCCGGCCCAGCCGTGGCAGAGTGAGGCGTCGGTGAGCAGCGCGAGCTGCGTGTCGTCGGCCAGGCATCCGGTCAGGGCGAGGGCGGCGATCTGCTGGGCGCGGGCCAGGCCGGGTGCTCCGTAGCACCATGATGGTCGGCCGGGCCCGGCCTGCTGGCTGACGCCGGAGCACCATTCGGTGCGGCTGACCGCCTCCGGCCACCAGGTCCGGTTTCCGGTGCCGATGCGGCACCGATCCAGCCAGCGGCAGATCCGGCCGATGGCGTCTGCCTGTCCGGGCACGGCGACGCCTTGCCTAGCTGCGGTCGACAGTAGCGTCAGCGGACCGCTGATGCCGTGCGCCATTCCGAGGTTGCCGTGGCCGCCCTGCCAGCGCGGCGACGGTTGGCCTGCCACGGCCACTACGCTCGCGCTCCCTACAGCCGCCGCGGCCTCAGATAGGCCGGCAGTACAGAACGCAAGGGCCGTGCCTGCCACCAAGACCGCGCCAACCGTGACGGCCGCCTCCTCGACGTGCCGTTTGGCGTGCGTCACTCCGTCGGCGTACCGGTCCAAGGCGTCCGCTAGCTGCCGGCAGGCCTGGGCGGAGCCTGGCAGCCAACCGCTGCCACCCGACTTGTACTTCGCCCAGAACCCTACGAAAGCCTCGATCACCGGACCGGCATTGTGCCCGATCACGTCACGCGCGCGGCCCGGTCCGCTTTGCCGCAACCTCCTCGACCGCCGAAGCCATGTGCCGATACGCTGCAGCAGCGCGCAGTTTCTCCTCATCCGCCGCCGGCCACCACATGCTGGTCAACGACCGGACAACCTTGACTACCTCGTCTCCGGTCCCCATTGTCGCGCTACTCCGCCTGTACGATCGAGCCGCGGTTGGCGCTTCCGGTGTTGTCCACCATTGCCCGCAGCCCGTCGTCGATGCTGGAAAGGCCACCCGCCAAGCTGTCGAGACCCTTGAAGAGGTTGTCACGGTTGGCGGTAAAACGGGGCGCCGAACTCGCGGCCTTGGCTGTTACACCCCACGGACCACCAAGCTCCCGCAACCCATCACGCAGGCCTGCAGCGCCTGCCGCAGGTCCTACCCGGCTGACCCGAACATCGGTGCTGCGCTGCGCAGTACCTCGGCGTCGATTGCGACTTCGTCCGACACCAGGCCTCCGCAGTGGTCGGGTTGGAATCAGTTGTCACGGTACGGGACAGAAGACGATAGGCACAGTGATCGTTACGTCGCCCGGAGGAGCTGGCCGGGCTAGATCGATCGGTAGTCCCGGGCCGGCAGCCGCGGGCCGTACCGCGGCCGGCGTACCCCGGACAGCTCGACCAGCCGGACCACCCGGTGCCGATGCGGGGCGTAGGGGGCCAGCGCCGCGAGCATGCCGGCGTCGTCGGTCGGGCAGCCCAGCAGCGCCCAGCCGACCAGGCCGGGCAGGTGAAAGTCACCGATGCTGACCGCGTCGGCGTCACCGAACGACCGCTGCGCCACCTCGGCCGCGGTCCACGGGCCGACCCCGGGCACCACCCGCAGCCGCTGGGCGGCCGCCGCGGCCGGCAACCCGACCGCCTGCTCCAACCGGGCCGACAGCGGGCAGGCCAGCCGGATAGTCCGGCGGCGCTGCGGGCCGACCCCGGCCCGGTGCCAGTCGGCGTCGCTGAGCCCGGCCAGCACCGCAGGCGTCGGCGGCACCCGCATCCCCGCCGGTGCCGGCCCCGGCGCAGGCGTGCCGTACCGCTGACACAACTCCCGCCAGGACCGGCGCGCCTCCACCCCGGTGACCTTCTGCTCCAGCACCGCAGGGACCAACTGGTCCAGCACCAGCCGGGTCCGGGGCACCCGTAGCCCCGGATGCCGCCGCCAAGCCACCCGCAGCAGCGGGTGGTCCGGGGCAAAACCGGTCACGTCGTCGGCCGCACCGAGCAGCTCAGGCAGCCCGGCCAGCATCCAGTCCGCGCCGGGCCCCCACGCCTCGGCCCGTACCGCGCCGTCATGGCGGTGCACGGCCAGCGTCGCGGGACCGTCCGGGGTGTGCGCGGCCCGCCAAAACCGGCCGTCGGCAATCCGGTGCGCCGGGTCACCCGCGCCCCGGACCAGGCAGCCGAGGGTGGCCCGGATGTCCACCGGCCAGTCCGGCCACCAGGTCCGGGCCGGCATGCTCAGCGGTACCGCTCGCCATACGCCCCGGTGACCGCAGCGGCCAGCGCCTTGACCTGCTCGGCGGCGTCCTTGGGGCAGAGCATGGTGACGTCCGCGGTGTGCACCACGATCATGTCCCGCAGCCCGACCGCGGCGATCAGGTGGGCGGGGTCGTCGCTGATCACGATGTTGCCGGCGGAGTCGATGAGTACGGCCGCCGCCTGCGTCGCGTTGCCGGCCGCATCGACCGGCACGGTGGAGGCCAGCGCCGGCCAAGACCCGATGTCCAGCCAACTCACCGGCAGCTCCACCACCAGCACCCGGGCCGCACCCCCGCCAGCCCCGTCCAGGCTGGCCGCCGGCTCCAGCACCGCATAGTCGATGCTGATCTTTGGCAGCGTCGGGTAGGTGGCGGCCAGCACCGCGGCCTGCTCCGGACTGTCCCAGGCCGCCGCGATCCGGGTCAGCCCGGCGTATGAGTCCGGCAGGTGCGCCGCCAGCTCACCCAGTACGGTCGTCGCCCGCCAGACGAACATCCCGGAGTTCCACAGGTGCCGCCCGCTGGCCAGGTAGGACCGCGCGGTGGCCAGGTCCGGCTTCTCCCGGAATGCCGCGACCGCGTACCCAGTCCCCTCCGGCAGCGGCTCGCCGCGCTCGATGTAGCCAAAACCAGTCTGCGGTGCCGTCGGCACGATGCCCAGCGTGACCAGCGCGTCCTTGTTCTCCTCGGCCAGCGTGAACGCCACGGCCAGCTTGTCGGCGAAGATCGTCACCGGCTCGATCACGTGGTCGGCCGAGACGACCGCGGTGACCGCATCCGGGTCCCGGCGGTGCAGCACCGCCGCAGGCAGGCCGACCGCGTTGGCGGTGTCCCGGCCGCATGGCTCGCCGATCAGGTTCGCCGGCGCCAGCTCGGGAAGCTGGGCCAGCACCGGCTCGCGGTGCGCCTCAGCGGTGCAGACCAGGATTTGCTCGACCGGCAGCACCGCACGCAGCCGGTCGAACGCCAACTGCAGCAGGCTGCGCCCGCCGACCACCGCCAGCAACTGCTTGGGCCGGGCCGCCCGGGACATCGGCCACAGCCGGGTGCCCGCACCGCCAGCCATGATCACGCCGTACCGCATCCGCCGCCTTCCCCGTACTCCACCGCCACCGACCACTGCAACCGGACCATTACCGGACCCGCAGCACCCTACCGCCGGAGCGGTACCGTGAAGATGCACGCCGGTCGGCTGAGTTTATTGACTGGACTTACTCACATGTCACTGACTGACTAGCCCTACCGACTGGGGTGCCGACGACGGGGAGGGCGCGATGACTGCGGTGTCGGCTGGCCTGATACCCACCTCGCCGCTGCTGGACCGGATCCGGCGCGGCATCATCGGCGAGGGTGAAATGCTGGCCGGACCGTACGGCGCGCTGCGTACCACCTACGCCGACTACACCGCCTCCGGCCGCTCGCTGGACTTCATCGAGGACTTCATCCGCGAGCAGGTGCTGCCCCGCTACGCCAACACGCATACCGAAAGCTCCGGCACCGGCCGGCAGACCAGCCGGCTGCGGGAGGACGCCCGGCAAATCATCCGGGCCGCGATTGGCGGCACCGAGGACGACCTGGTGATCTTCTGCGGCTCGGGGGCCACCGCGGCGATCAACAAGTTGATCGGCATCTTGGAGCTGCGGCTGCCGGCCGGCCCGGCGCGGCGGTACCGGCTGGCCGAGCGGATCCCGG
>OBLV0100000034.1_pt1 | contig 100227 bp, 90 predicted proteins | sample 1520071 | NCBI WGS metagenome assembly OBLV01 (sample SAMEA3888446, study PRJEB22518) | metagenome | reverse complement strand
CCTCATACCGCTGCAGCCATTTGTCCACCGTCGGCCGCGTGGCGCCCAACATCTTAGAGACCTCGGTCTTCTGGTATCCCTCGTGGTACCAGAGCACGATCTGGGCTCGGGCCGCGATTGAGCCGTCATAGTAGACTGGGATATCGCGCTGTGTTTCGTACTGGCTGATGGCCCTATATTGCTGGCCCCCGTCATGAGTGCCTTGTAGCGCGACTCGGGTGTGAAGCCAAACGGCGGGGTGCAATAACGTCGCCCCAATCATCGTCTGGCTTAAAGAGGAGGCCAAAGTCAATCATGTAGTCGAGCGGGTTGTCCTCATCCCAGTCTTGCTCATCCGCGTACAGCCTCTTGGACTGCAAGAGAGCGACCTTGGATCGGATCAGGCGTCCGCCTTGACGAAACAGCACCAGAAAGCCGATGTCCGCGATCTCCCAACGGCGAGGGAACTCCGGCCAGTCTCCGAAGTGCCGTCCACCGCCGAGAAAGTGAGTGCTGATCTCGACCACCCAGCCCGAGGGGAAGCGGACGGGCGCACCCATACTCGCGAAGTGCTCGATGAACGACATATCGAGCAAGGTTTCATGGGTCGTGGGCACACGGGTCACGACGAACGAGACGCGCTCGTTGTAGGACCTGAACGTGTCGCGAAGCCAGCTCTGAACGCCCTATGGGATCGGAATCGGTGGCGTCAACGAGGCTCCCAAAGGTCTTCGCGAACACGGTTACTCTACGTGAGCGTTGCCGGCGGCAGCGTGGGTAGCCGCACAGGTCCCGTGGGTCCTGTGCTCCCGGATGCCGTTGACGCCTCCCAGTGGCTCAGCCACGATGGTAGCCGAACGGTTCACTAAGTTTCTCGAAACGGGAAGGCAGGCACCATGCGCGCTCACTTCCTCGGCAAAGACCCGAACTCCCAGGAAGGCCAGTCACCGACCCTGTTCGCCACCGACCGGACCGACCGCGTGACCTACATCGCGCAGGGGTGGAAGGTGACCGACCCGCAAGCGCTCGCGGACATCGGCGACGTGCCGGACTACGAGACCCTGATCGAGATCCCGGAGGACGTCATCAAGATGTACGCCCGCCGCTACTTGGAGCAGGGAGAAGAGTTCTGAGCCTGATCATCGGCTCTGAGTTCGGCAAGCTCTTCCGCACCTTCGAGCACACCGCCTTCAGGCTGGAGACGCGCGATCAGTACAAGTCCGCCAACGAGTCGGAAGCGCTGCGTCAGTTCGTCGCGGGTGAGCCGGTTGACCTCGGCTGGTTCCAGAACTGGCTGACCATGATCCGGGACGCCACGTCCGAAGGTCGCCGCTTCGCTCGCGTGCGGGTAGTGAGTATGCCGCTCACCGATTACAGCCGCTTCGGGGTGTTCTGCTCCGAGCACACTAACGCGGCCGGCGAAGACATCCGCTACCTGCGGCGGGGTGATGCTGCCGACCTACCCGACTATGACTACTGGTTGTTCGACTCGCGCAAGCTGGTGCGGATGCACTTCGATGACGACGAGAACTTTCAGGGCGGTGAACTCATCGAAGACCCCGCCGTGATCGTTCAGCACAACTACTGGCGAGATGCCGCTTGGCACCACGCCGTCCGACGGGATGACTTTGCCACCGATTAGAACGACCGGTGTCACCAGCGTGCACGAAGCACGTGATGCGCTGGGCAAACGACTCCGCGAGCTTCGCCAGCAAGCCGACCTGAGCGGCAGGCAGCTCGCGGAGTCTTTGTCATGGCCACCATCGAAGGTCTCGAAGCTGGAAAACGGCCGGCAGACGCCGACCGACGACGACATCCGTAGCTGGACGAGCGCAACCGACAGCGAAGGTGAGGCTGAAGCGCTCCTTGCTTCGTTGCACACCCTTGAAGTCCAACACGCCGAGTGGCAACGGCAGCTCAAGACGGGGCTCAAGCCGCACCAGCAGGAGATTGCCGAGCTTGATGCGCGGACACGGCTCTTCCGGGCGTTCGAGTCAACGTTCATCCCTGGCTTGCTCCAGACGGCCGAGTATGCCCGGTTCCGGTTCGCTCAGAGCATCACCGTGTTCAAGGTGCGCAACGACATCAACGAGGCCGTTGCTGCCCGAGTGCAACGTCAAGACATCCTGTATCGGCCTGACAAGCGGTTCCACTTTGTTCTCACCGAGGCGGCGCTCAGGTACCGGCTGTGTCCGCCCGAGGTGATGATCGGACAGCTCGACCGACTGACCTCGCTCACGTCGCTGCCCAACATGAAGCTCGGGATCATCGGGTTCGAGATGGCGTACGTGGTCGCACCTGCTCATGGCTTCTGGATTCTCGATAGCGACCGGGTGATGGTCGAGACCTTCTCAGCAGAGCTGAACCTTGCGCAGCCGCAAGAGGTCTCGCTGTACAGCGGCATCTTTGAGTCGCTGGCCGGCGTCGCCAGCTATGGTCGATCGGCTCGAACGATCATTAACCGAGTGATCGAAGACCTTGCGCCCGACGAGCCGGACAGTGAGTGATCCGATCAAAGGCGCAGGTGACGCTCGATCAGCGGGATGTCGGCAAGGTCCTTCGGCCTGCCGAAAGGCTCGCTTCCACTTCAGCACATCGACGAGCGGTGGGAACGGCACACCCTCGATCACGTCGGCAGCCTCGATGATCGCTTCTGGTGCCGGGTCGTAGTCGTGGTAGTGCCAGGTGTCATCGGCCTCGTAGATGCCATTCACCAGGTACAAGCCGCCATGTGGACCCTTGAGTTCCGTTTCTTTCCACCCGTCAGCCTTGAGCACTCGGTACAGACTGGGGGTCACGAACAGATCGACGTCGCTGGTGTCACGAATGCCGTGCGCCATGAGGGGACCGCCCCCGAAAACGACGTACTGACCGAGCGGCAGGTTGAGGCGCTTGACCTCGGCGAAGATGTCCACGCGAGCAACCTAGTAAGACTGTCAGCGTCCTTGTACTGGCTAGCTCGTTGTTTCCCCACGTCACACTCGTTCGTGGCGTTGCTAGAAATACAAAGAAACTTTCTGTTCACCGAAGTCTTCCCCTCCTACCCTCTCAAGGGACACCCCTCCAACGTTCTACTTGGGAAGAGGACCAGGTGAGCATCACCGTGCCGCTGCTCAGCCGCGAGCAGATCGATCAACTCCCTGATCGTGCCCGTGAAGTGGTCGAGTACCGCAAGAGCGGCCTGAGCCTGAACCACATCCAGGGTTGCCCCCTGGACTGCGCCTACTGCATCCGGCACACCTACGGCCTCTGGTACGAGCGGCAACCTCGTGCGCTGATGACCGACGCCGAGGCGGTTGAACAGCTCGTCATTCACCGCTACTTCCAGCCGGATGTCACGCCGATTCAGGTCTTCAACCGGGCGACTGACCCGTTCCTCCCTGCGGTGCATCCGCACACCTTCGCCGTACTCGAAGACCTCGATGCGCGGGGGCTCCACAACCACGTGCTCGTCATCACGCGACACGCCATGAAGGTCGAGGACATTCACCGGCTCAACAGGCTGGACAACATCAAGGTCACGCTGCTGTTCACGTACTCCGGCATCGACGACAAGCGCATCGAGCCTTACCCGTCATTCGTCGCGGCTCAGTCGCTGATGCTCATGAGCACGCCCGAGCGCCGGAAGTACCGGACCGTCTTGTACTGGCGTCCGCTGGTTCCCGGACTCAACGACAGTGATGAGCTGCTGGACCGTGCCTACATGTTGAGCAAGTACGCCGACGCGACGGTCTTCACCGGCTTGTTCTACCGCGACCAGATTGCCGAGTACTACAAGGCCAATGGGCTGCCCGAGCCCTACGACGAGACCGCGCGGCGCAAGATCGTGCCCGAGACGCTTGAACAGCGCGTTCTCGCGGCCTTCGCCGACTGCGACTCGTTGTTCCGCAAGACATCGTGCGCCGTGTCCTTCGCACATGGCCTCCCGGACTACAACGGCCACTATGGCATCCAAAAACTCTGTGACATCTGCCCGCTGAACCAGCTCAACCTCTGCGAGCAGGCTCACCGCGTGCCGACCGCCGGCCAACTTCAAGAAGTCGCTGCTCGGTTGCCCGAGGCGAGCGGCCTGGTGGTCGTGGACATCACCGAGCGCGCCGCGATCGTCGCGGGACTTGCCGAGGAACAACCGCGCTACTACATGCAACATGCGCTTGGCTTCCAGGTGCACGACGTTCGGCACCCACACCACGCGAACCGGCATGGCCGCGCGGACATCGGATGGAAGGACAACCAACCAACATGACCGACTGGACAACGCTTCGGTACGCCGTCGTAGATGTCGAAGGCAACGGCCAGCAGCCCCCGGACCTCGTAGAACTGGCCGTCGTCTCGATCGTGGACGGCGCGGTGGGCGAGCCGGTGAGCTGGCTGGTCAAGCCGCCGCGGAACATCAAGTACTACGCCACGCGCATCCACGGTCTGACTGACAAGGATGTCGAGGGTGCTCCGGTGATCGGTGACCTACAAGACCAAGTACGCATCGCGCTTGAGGCCGACGTACTGATCGCCCACAACGCGCACGTTGATGTGGGCGTTCTTCAGCGTCACCTGGGCGACTGGGAGTGCCCCGAGGTCTTCGACACGCTCAAGCTCGCCAAGCGGTTCGTACCTGACCAGGTGAGCTACAAGCTCGGCGCACTGGTCGAGGCGTTCAAGCTGGCCGAAGGTCTACCGGAAGGACTCAGCCCTCACCGCGCGACGTATGACGCGCTGGTCGCTGCTCGACTGTTCGTTCACCTGGCGACCCTCCCGGATGGAAGCCCGCGGTTGCTCGAAGAACTGCGCGACCTGAAGCCGGGAGGCGACAGCGATGAAGCTGCGGCCCTTTTCTAGCCACGAGCGAGGCATGTTCGTCAGCGTCGATGGCCCGAGTGGTGCGGGCAAATCCACCATCGTTCAGCATCTCGCACAGCTCCTCGTCGCGGCCGGTGAGCACGTCCACGTGACGTCCGAGCCATCGAGCGGGCCTATCGGGGCACTGTGCCGGGAGTTGACCGAGTCGGTTACGGGTCATGCGCTGGCGTGCTTGTACGCGGCCGACCGGTATCACCACCTCGTACACGAGATCCGTCCGCGCATGGAGGACGGCGAGACTGTCATCACCGACCGGTACATCCCATCTGGTCTGGTGATGCAGCGGTTCGACGGCATCGATCCGGCGTTCCTCTGGCAACTCAACGCCGAGGCTGATCGGCCGGACCTCGCTGTCATCCTCGGAGCCGACCCCGAGGTCATCTACGAGCGGCTGACGGAGCGGGGACCACACAACCGCTTCCAACTCACGCCCGGCAGCAGTCACGCCGAGGTGCACTTCTACCGGCAGGCGACCGAGCGGCTGATCCAGGCCGGATTCGACGTACTGAGAGTGGACTGCAATCACCAGCCTCCTGAGCAGTCCGCAGCCTTTATCCGCGACCGGTTGACGACCTTCTTCGCATCATCGAACGGGTGATGCTGCGGTGGTCGAGACGATCCATGACACCAGCCTGAGCACCCAAATCGAGCAGCTTCTTCGTCGGGCTGCCGAAGTTCTACACCAGCACTGCAACGACAGCGGCCGATGCGCCACCTGCGGCTGTGCGTTTCCCTGTGATCTCGCCGTACTGGCTGAGCACAATCTCGCGCTCTGACGCGCACACCCCTGATCCGGCAGGGCCGGCAACGGTGCCCGCATCCCGTGGTCGGCCCTGCCTTCCAAACCTGTAGGTCCCCAGCGAGGGGAGTGACATCGATGACAGCGACGCAGGAACAGCGTGCGAAGAGGACTCAGACCATGACCAGCAAGAGGCCGAAGACTGTTAGTGGTCTGACACTCGCCGCTGTGCCCACGGCCGTCAGTTGTGCTCGGCTACTCGCTCGCTGGACCTTCAAGCAGTGGGGTCTCAGTCGCATGGTCGATGACGCTGAACTCGTCGTGAGCGAGCTGGCGACCAACGCGGTGAAGGCGACCGGCGTGATGGACCCCAAGCCCCGCTGGACCGGGCTGCGCGACCTCGCGCTGATCCGGGTGGGCTTCCTGCTGTTCGAGGACAGCGTGATCGTGGAGGTCTGGGACCGCGATAAAACGCCGCCCATCGTCAACGACGTGACGCTCGACCTGGAGAACGGCCGAGGGCTGTTCATCGTCACCGAGCTGTGCGCGCGGTGGAACTACTACCTCCCGACCACAGGTGGCAAGGTGGTGTGGGGACGGCTGGATATACCGCCGTTCGACTACACGGAGCACGGACTACCGAAGCGTCCCCGTGGACCATGGTCGCCACCAAGCGCCACGGCGGGTGTCACAAGTGATCCGGACGTGCTTCGTCGGGTGGCTGACGGTCTGCGAGACCTGTAAGCGCCAATATGGGGAAGATTATAGTGATTCCGGTGCTGGCGGAGCGGGCAGGGCGTTGAGGGATCTCACTCCACTGACAGGCTTTCTAAACCTAGAGTAATATAGGTTGATGATGTCAGTAGAGAATAAGCCTGATGACCGATAACGGATCGTACGCGGTTAAGCTGATCCTTGTAGTCCCATGTTCAACATGCAGGGAGCCCCGAAGCGTCAACGCAACTGGGACCTGTGCGGTCTGCGGTAATCCGCTCCCGTCAGAACTCGTCGCAACTGTGAGGGTGGCTGTGAAGAATCGGCGTCAAGCCTTCAAGAGACGGCTCTCGAAGCTTGAACAGCGGATGCAGCACATCACCGGCATGCGCACGGTGCGGGACTTCGCCGTGGCCGGCTTGGGGGTCACGACGCGGTGGTGGCCGATGAGTCCGGGTAGGAGAAGAGGTGTATGGGCGGGACCGGCGGCTGCCGGCCCTGGTGTGAGGACCGCGGGGTAGGTTACGTCCTCGGCGTGCGTGCTCGTTTCGGATCACGCTGCCCTCCGGCGCCCGGCTAGGCGCCGATACCGCGACCAGGCTCGTGCCGGCCACCGCGTGGACCCCGGGCTCCTGCGATTCTGGGCTGATCCCGTACACCGTCGCGGAGACCAAACGCCTCCTTGAACCTCCTCCAGCCCACCACAGCCTCCGCCACTACCTGCGCTGATGATGGTGGCGAGGCCGGCACCAAGCCCGAGCCCGCTGGTTCCACCACCGAGCCCGACTCCAACGACAAACCACCGCAGCATGACCCTAGGTAACGAAGTACGGCTGCCGTACCAGGAATATCCGGGATCGCCGAAGCTCTGCGCCAGAGAACTGAAGGTTCGGGACAGGCGGGGCACACTTACACCGTGGCAGCTCCGTTTCCGCTGAGTGCTACAGCGCTGGTAATGTCGGCTGCCCGGCACTTTGGAGGTTGGTGTGCTCGTCTTCATCCTTGCCCTTCTTATTATTTGGGTTATATTGGCAATTATCGGGTTTGTCGCCAAAGGTTTGATATGGCTTGCGATTATCGGAATTGTCTTGTTCGCTGCGACGTCGGTAATCGGGTTTATCCGACGCAAGGCACTCCGCCGCTAGCTCGCCGGCACCAGGCGGGGATCGCACGCTGGCCGCGAGCCGACACGCCGTACCCCGCGGACCCTACCTCGGTGTCGTTGCCGGCTGGCACGTCGTAGTCCACGACGTGCACCAGGTCAGGGTCGATCTGCTCACCGTTGCGGACGCCCGGAGGGACCATCTTCCTCCGGGCGCCACGGATCTTCGCTCACCTGACGACTGAGTCGGGGGCCGTCCTGCCGTGTCGGCTAGCGATCAGCGATCCGGCGCTCAGTCCGGCTGACCGCGGGTACGGCGCATCCGCATGATCGAACGGACGGTCAACAGGGCGACTACCGCGACTATCTGCCCCCCGAGCACCGCTCGGTTGACGTCGACGGCTGGTAGCCAGCGCACCTTGCCGTCTTGCACGGCGAACACCCCGGTGGGGTGGATCCGCAGCCCGAAGCCGCCGCCAGCGCCATCGGTGTCCTCATCACCAGCTCCGCCGCGGCTCTTGCCCCCACCGCCACCGCCAGCGACGGACGCAACCGGGATGATGATCGTGCCGTCGTGCTGGATCGGCTCGCCGAACGACCGGCGTATCGCGGCGGCGTCCTGCAAGCGGCTCAACAACTGATAGGCCTCACCCCTGGGAACCTCCCTGTTTCAGCCTTGACGATACGGCGGGGCGGACGCCAAGTTAGAGGCGAATAACTCGACTACGCCGTCGGGTCTTGAGGCCGTCGGTCTTGAGCGGAGGCGCCCCTGAGGGGTGCCGGTCGGTTGCGTGCAGCCGTCGCAACCTGGCTCGCCGACCGTGTAACGCCAGCGTTATGCCTTGCCGGCCAGGGCGGCGCCATGACCATTACCTACCTCCGCAACAGGTTCTAAGACGGTGCTGCCGATCCGCCGATGTTCGCGATGCCGGTATCCAAGATGTCCAGTGCTCGAGCGACCGTGTCGGTCAGGATGGCGGCGATCTGCTCCGGCGACTGGCCCGCGCCCCGCAGCCGTGTCACCTCGTCGATCATGGCGGCGACAGTGGTCAAGATGAAGGCAGCGATCGCCCGCGCCGCAATGGTCCCCAGGTGTGCGGGCACCCGGTCGGAGAGGATCGCCGCCAAGTCCTCCTGGTAATGGGTCCCGCGCAGCCTCAATGCATCCTGCAGCGCGGGGCTGTTCTGGATGATGGTGCCGACGCCTGCGAGTCGATCGTCGACCGCGGTCCGCGGATCGCCGCCGTTCGGTGCCTCCGGCACCTCCGGTAGGCGGGCGAACAGGCGCGGCAGCTCGTCCTTGAGGAACTCCGGCAAGGAGGTACCCAACGGGAGCTGGTCGATCATGTCGATCAGATCCGCCTCGACTGGGCGGTGCCAGGCGAAGAGGAGGTCCTCCTTGGCGGGGAAGTGGTTGACAACGGTCTGTTTCGCGACGTCCGCAGCTTCGGCGATGTTGGCGATGGTCACGGCGTCGTAGCCCCGCTCTCTGAACAGGGCCAATGCGTTGTGGGCGATTCGGTCCCTGGTCTGCCGTCGCCGCCGTTCGTGCCGGGACTGCGTGGTCTCCTCCTGCGGCTGTGACTGGCCGGTGCCGCCTGCGCTAGAACTCATGTGAGTACCATACCATAGTTAGCTCCATGCTAGTTATAGTTCAATACCAATCATGGTACGAGGCTATCACCCGAGGGGCGCGATGAGTGTGGTCACCGGCAACCCTGACGACCGCGCTCAGCGAACGATCTACAGCGGACACCACCGCCATCGTTCTGAAACAGCCTCTAGGGCCTCCGGCGGCCCTCGGCTTGGGGAAACATTCCCAGTGGCGTGACACTGCCGCCGCTCGTCTCGGAGGCGGTCCGGGCCAGTGCCACGCCGAACGGCCCGGCCGGGATAGGTGTCCTGCAAGCTCATGTACGCCAGCGAGCTGGCCGCCAGAGCTGACTCCTCGGCTTGGTGGGCGGCATAGATGCGGCGTTGAAGCACCGCCGAGCGGCACCATGCCGGCTGCCGTCAAGAGCCAACCAACTGAGCCAGCGAACCGAAGGCGACCGTGCTGTCGTCCCTGTCTTCGCCTACCGCGCGCGCTAGGCAGTTGACGAACAGGCCGAGGGGCGCGCAGAGCGTGTCGCCGCCGAGCTGGTTGTCGAGGTCCAAGAAGAGCGCGAGCAGCGGTTTGAGATCTTTGGCGACTTCAACCCCGATGAGTACGCCGAGGAGGTGGAGCACTCGCAGCGCCGCACCGCCTCCTACCCTAAGGAAGACTGGCAGCGGATCAGGGCCGCCGACGCCGACATCGGGCAGCGCATGGTCGCGGCCATGCAGGCCAACCCGCGGTTCACCGTGACCTACGAGGGCCCCGGCTTGGCGCAGTGGGTACACGACCCCGTAATGGCCAACGCCGACCGGCAGGAGTAGCCAACGCGTGGACCCGACACGCCGCTTAACGGGCGTGTCGCGTCCACGCGTTGCCGGGCCGCCGCCGGCGACAGCTCCTCAAACCGGATCGGCCGGGCCACCGCCGAGCTGATCACCTGCAACCGCTGCGCCACCGTCAGCGACTCCGGGCCGGCCAGCAGGTAGCTGACCCGTGGTACCCGGGCCGCAGCAACGCGGTAGCAGCCACCGCACTGATATCCCACCCATCCACCGGAGCCGCGGTGGACTCGCCGTAGGGGCCCGGACCACACCCTCGTGCGCACCGGACGAGCTGGCCGCGGTGTCCGGGCAATCCTCCCGATCCGCGCACTGACCGACACAATGCCCGATGCCGGCCGGGACCTCACCATGCTAAGCCGGGCCAGTACCGAGGCTGACCTGGCGCTGCGCCATGAGCTGGTGTCGTTGGCCGGCGCTGGCCGGATAACGCCGCACTACCTGCTCGGCCGGCGGGGCCGGTCCTGGCCGCCGCCGCTATTCGGGCAGCGGATACGCGAGCTGGTGTCCGACCTGGTCAACCTAGCCGCCGAGGCGGTCGAGGCGGTACGGCCGGAGATCGCCACGCGTGGCCTGCGGCTGTGCACCGACCTACAGCCGGCGCCGGTGCGCGGCCTGCTCCCCGCGGCTGTCGAGCCGTTCCACCGCGGTGACCGCACCAGGCTGGGCGGTGCAGCGCCGGGCTCGAGCTGTCTATCGTGCGGTCGGTCGCCGTGGCACACGGCGCAGGCACCGCGAGTCCCCGTCCCGATGGCGGCCTACAGGCCATCCAGACCCTGCCCGCGACCCAGTGTTGACGTAGTGGGCGGCCCGCTGCTGTGGTGGCGAGGATGCCGCCAAGCTCGGGACCACAGGTGCCCACTTGCGGCGTAGGGGGGACCTCCTGAGCGACCCTTGCCAAGCGACAAATCGTCGAGCCGTCTGGTTCACGAGTGCTGTAACGGCATCCGGCTCCTGGCTGGGGTTGCCCACCGCTCGCCCGCGCTGGTCCGGTTAACCTGGGGGAAGGGGCTCGGTTCGATCCCGATTTCGTGCATCCGGTCCACATACGTCTCGTACCGTCGGCGTGCCTGGCCATACCGGCCCGCGTCGAGCAGTAGGCGAATAAAATCCAGGTGGGCATTCTCGTCGTAGCGGTCCTGCTCTAGCAACCGCAGCGCGTAGCGCTCAGCCCGGTCGATTTCACCGGACTCGCCTAGCCGGCGGACGAGGATACGAAGGACCGCAATGTAACTGCTCCGAGCTTCGTCCCGGAGTGAATCCGCCCATGACTCGTACGGATCGTCTTCGAGGAAGTCTCCGCTGTACTGGGTCTCGGCCACGATCAGCAAGGTGGTGGCATCCTTTTGTCCTTGCTCGTGGGAGTCAATGCCACTTTGGGCCGCTACCAGGAAGTGCTCGACGTCCACCTCCACCTGCTCTAGGTCGAGGTGCACCGCGCTGCGGTCGGTGACGATCGGCGAGGTATCCATGCCCTGCCGGTCGGGATCGACGACACTGCGTACGGTGGACAGCAGAACCGACAGCCGGTTTGCCGCCTTAACGGGATCCTCGTCCGGCCACAGCAGCTCCATAAGCTGTTCTCGAGGCACCGGCCGGCCGCGTCGGGCAACCAGGATCTTCAGCAGGTCGCGGGCCTTTTTCGACTGCCAGGCGGTGGGGGAGATGGGCTGGCCATCCCGGTAGACCCGGAAGACACCAAGGCTGCGGATCGCGGTCGTGGGCGCGGTTCGCGGCAGCATGGCCAGCGGTCCAGCGGCTCGCTCCGAGCCCGGGTGCACGCCATGCTCACGCAGTGTCTGTTTGGCGCGTTCTGCCAGCACCCACCCGCCGGCTCCAGCGAGGTGGGCGGCAACCAGACTGGTCTGTGCCTCGCCGAGCGGACTACCGACCTCGCGCCAGAGCCGGATCGCCTCACCCAGCAAGCCAGAGTTTTCAGCCGGCGCTGGTGATGCGAGCACGGCGAGCACCAGAGCCTCCGCGAGGCCCGGCTGGTCCCGGCGCGACCGAGCGGCCGCTGCGGCGCGCTCCGCGTCCTGTTCGGCGGCTTGCCGATCGCCGGCCCGCAGCGCCACCCAGCCGCGGGTGAGCAGTGCCTGTACTTGTCGCAGCCCCTCACCCAGCGCAACCGCCCGCTCCGCCAGTTCTCTGGCAGTCGCTAGGTCGTCGGCGGCGTGCACCCGGGCAAGCCCCTGCAGTGCGGAGCTGAGACCGATCACCTCGTGGGTCGGTTCGGCCAGCGCGAGCGCTTCCTCGAAAGCCGCCCGCGCACACGCCAGATCACCTCGTACGCAGTACACGGTGCCAAGCCCGCACAGCGGCCAGGCAACGAAGCGGGAGCCGAGACTCTGGAACATATCACGGGCGGTACCGAAGTCATCGCATGCCTCGGCAAGCTGGCCGCGGGCCGCCAGTGAGCCACCGCGGATGGTCAACGCGATGGCGCGAAGTACGGTATAGCCGCAGGCTTCGCTGAGTTCCAATGCCTCATCCGCCGCTTCCGCCGCTAGCTGGGGCAATCCGCGTTCAAGCAAGTGCGAGGCGCGGTTCACCCGAATCCGAAGGATGTGCAGGAGGTCATCACTGACCGTGGCCGCATCAAGGGCGCTGACGCTAAACATCTCCGCGCCGCATGGGTCGCCCTCGGCGGCGGCAAGGATAGCGAGCACAGTGTACGCGGCGCACCGGGCGGTGGAACTGTCGCACCGTTCAGCCGCGGCCATCGCACGAGTCACCAACTCGCGGCAGCGACCGTAGTCACCGACCATCCGGTACGTGGTCGCCATATACGACAACAGTAGCGACTCATCGACGGTGTCCTCATCGGCGAGGTCCGCCCGACCTAAGATGGCGAGCGCTTCGTTGAATTCCGCCCGGGCATACTCCATCAGGGCCATACTCCAAGCGAGCGCCGGCGGCAGTTTGTCGGTGTCACGGCTGACCCGGTTAAAGCACTCAAGGGCGCCCGCCCACTGCCCTTTGACTTGCCGCGCATGTCCAAGGATCCGCTGGATCCTTGGTTCTCTCAGATACGCTAACGGCAACTCCGCCGCTACGTCGAGGACTGTGTCCACTCCGCCAGCGTCAACCAGAATCATGCCGCGCTCGCGCAGCAGTGCCGCTACCGCCGGATAGTCTTGGGCTGCCACCAGATGCCGGAGGGCCTTACTGTGAGCACTGCGGTCAACGAAAAACCGCGCCGCATTGCCGTGCAGTTCGGTCCGTATGGTGCTCAGGGCCGGATCTTCCTGGATGAAGTCCAGTACCGGTCGGATGGGTGACCAGGAGTCTTCCGGTCCTGGGCTGAACTGGACCAGTCCTCGGCGGGTCAGGTCGGAGAGCAGGGCCGCTGGATCCTCAAACCCCAAAGCCTGGTAGAGGGCAAAATCTGCATCTGCCTGCCTCAGGACGGCCAGGGTGCGCAGGAATGACTGGGCACTCGCGGGCTCGCGGGCGAACAGCTCTTCGGCCAGGTACCTGAACAAACGTCCCCCACGCCGGCTCAGCCGGTCAAGGGCGGCAGGCCGCTGGGTGGGTGCGACACCGCGCAGCCCGTCCGCCGCAAACCGTACGGCCGCCGGCCACCCTCCAGTCAGCTCACGCACTTGGGTGGCCAGCTCCGGTGCATCCTCCCCGAGGGTGGCGTTCAGCACTGCCGCCACCTCGGTGACGTCGAATGCCAGGCGAGGGGCGTCAATCTCGGATATCAGTCCTTGACCCCGCAACCGCTCCAATGAGAATGGCGGATCGGTCCGGGACGCCAGGACAAGGTGCAGCCGATCAGGAATGTGCCGGCATAGTAACTCGACAAAACGCGCCGCACTTTCGTGCTGAGCGATCTCCTGAAGATCATCGATCACCAGGATCAAGTCGTCAGCGAGCACTGAGTCCAGTGACTTGTACACGGACAGCCAGGCTCGCTCATCGATGCCGTAGGGCAGGTTGGCTTGGGAGAGCACGGGTACCTGCGCTGCGAGGGCTTTCACTAAGTCGCGACCGAGCTGCGGCGGGCCATCCTGCGGGTCAGGGGTCCACCAGACGGCGCGCCGCTGAGCCGTCCACGCCGTGAGCAGGGTCGTCTTCCCCCAGCCGGCGGCGCCGAGTACCAAGCAAATCCGGCCTGCCGTGGCGGCATCCAGGAGCTTGTTCAGCGCCGGCCGTTCGAGGTACGAGGACGTAGGGGACAGGCTGGCGGTTCGTGAAGAGGTGGGAAGCACGGCCTACCTTCCTTGGCTCGCCTCGTGACTTGAAATCTTCCCGCTCTGCGGTGGGTCCGGCGGTTCTAGCACCGGCGCGCTGCGGTCGTACCGCCGGCAGCCGGACGGTGCGGTCATCGCCGCCTGGGCGTACGCCTCGCCGCCCTTGACCGCACGCTGCGGCGCGTCAGATAAGACCAGATGAACCTGACTTGAGGTGGTCGATGACACGGAGAGGTAGTACCCAGTAGACGCTGTGTTCATCCCTGACAGGTGGCTTCCAGCCTCGCGTCGATGATCGTTGAGCGCTTGGTGACCGATTCGCGTGACCCGGTCAGCCCAGCGGGACCCACGGCTGCTGCGGCCGGCGAGGGCCCAGGGTGTGCCGCCAGCACCTCATGCCGCACCGCGCTAGCATCAAATTTTGCGGTTAAGCTGCCTTGTCTGTGCATGTGAGTAGGGTTTGCGGATAGGCCATTGTGGCCGCGTGAGGAGGAGCCTGGCATGCACATTCCGGATGGTTACCTGAGCCCGCAGACGTGTGCTGTTGGCTACGCCGTGGCGTTGCCGTTCTGGACGACGGCGGCGCGCAAGGTCTCGAAGGTGGTCAAGACGCGTAACGTGCCGCTGTTAGCGATCTTGTCCGCGGTCAGCTTCCTGGTGATGATGTTCAACGTGCCGATCCCGGACGGCACCACCGCGCATGCGGTCGGCGGGACGATCATCGCGATCGTGTTAGGGCCGTGGGCCGCGGTCATCGCGGTCTCGGTGGCGCTGCTGTTCCAGGCGCTGTTGTTCGGTGACGGCGGGGTGCTGTCCTACGGCGCCAACGTGCTCAACATGGCGGTGATCTTGCCGTTTGTTGGGTACGGGGTGTACCGGCTGCTGGCGGGCCGGGTGCCGTTGACCTCTGGGCGGCGGGTGGTCGCTGCTGCGGTGGGTGGCTACATCGGGATCAACACCGCGGCGTTCGCTGCGGCGGTGGAGTTCGGCATCCAGCCAGATTTGTTCCATACCGCGTCCGGGGCGCCGCTGTACTCCCCGTACCACTTGTCGCAGTCGATCCCAGCGATGATGCTGGCGCACCTGACGGCGGCCGGAGCCGCGGAGGCGATCTTGACCGGCGGGGTGCTGGCCTACTTGGCTCGCGCCGACGTGCGGCGGCTGGTCGCCAACCATCCGGGTGTGCCGCTGACCGCTGCTGACGCCGCACCGGTGCCGGCGCGGCGGTGGACCCCGATCCGGGTCGCGGTCGGGTTTGTGGTGGTGATGGTGCTGCTGACCCCGCTGGGCCTGCTGGCGCCCGGTGGGGCGTTCGGTGAGGATGCGCCGGCCAATCTCGACCTGAGCAAGTTCGGGCTGCACGCGGTGCCCAGCGGGCTGGCGAAGTACAACGGCTTCTGGAGCCACGCGCTGCTCAACGGCTACGGCTTTTCCAGCGGCCAGCATCCCAACCTCGGCTACATCCTGTCCGCTGTGGTCGGCATCGCGGTCGTCGGCGTGGTCATCTTCGGGATCGGTAAGCTGGTCGAACTGCTGGTACGGCAGCGCCAACAAGATCACCCGCGGGCCGACACCGGCGAACCGAGCCGGGCATGAGCGCCCACCCTGACCAGGCCGCCGCGGGCACGCCGAGCTGGCTGCTGCGCGGTGAGGTCGCGATGTGCCCGTGCGGGTGCATTGGCGTACGCAAGAAAGGCTCGTTCGTCGAGAAGACCATGACCAACGCGGCCGATGTGCTGCGCCAGGCGATGTTCAGCGAGGACACCGCGGCCATGCCGGGGCTGCTGCAGCGCGTGGACCCGCGGGTCAAGCTGGTCGGGCTGCTGGTGCTGCTGGTGTCGGTTGGCCTGCTGCACCACATCCCGGTGCTGATAGCGGCGTACGCGCTGACCCTGCTGCTGGCCGTGGCCGCTCGGCTGCCGCTGGGGTTCTTTATCAAGCGGGTGTGGTTGTTCGTACCAATCTTCACCGGCATCGTGGTGCTGCCCGCCACCTTCTCGATCGTGACGCCCGGGCAGGTGGTGCTGACGTTGTGGCACTGGCATGGCGCGCCGGAAGGGCTGACCGCTCAAGGTCTGACCACCGCGGCGCTGGTGGTGCTGCGGGTGGCCACCTCGATCTCGCTGGTGGTGCTGCTGACCCTGACCACGCCGTGGGTGCGGGTGCTGGCCGCGCTGCGCGCGCTGGGCGTACCACGGATCTTCGTGTTGATCATCGGGATGGCTTACCGGTACATCTTCCTGCTGCTGGGCACGGTCACCGATATGTACGCCGCGCGCAAGGCCCGCACCCTGGGCAGCCAGAAACACGACCGCACCGCCCGCCAGTTCGTCTCGGCCACCGCCGGGGCGCTGTTCGGTAAGGCTCACCAGCTCTCCGAAGAGGTCCACCAAGCTATGGTGGCCCGCGGCTACCGCGGCAACGCCCACACCATGCAGGCCTTCCACCTGCGGGCGATTGACGCGGTTGCCGCGGTGACCGTGGTCGCCGCTGCGGTGAGCATCTACCTCGGAGACGTGCTCCTTGGCCACTGACACCCACGCCCCCCACCATGACCACACCGCTGCATCGCAGGACTGGCCGTCCGACATCACCCACGGCGCGGTGCTGGCCTGCCGTGACCTGCACTACGCCTACCTCGACCGGTTCCCTGCCGTGACCGGGGTATCCTTCGACGTCATCGGCGGGGAGAAACTCGCCCTGCTGGGCGCGAACGGCTGCGGGAAGTCCACCCTGCTAAAGATGTTGGATGGGCTGGTCTTCCCCGACCGCGGCAGCGTGTACGCCTTCGGTGAGCAGCTCACCGAGGACCACCTCGAAGACGAGCAGTTCAACCGCGGGTTCCGGTCCCGGGTCGGGTTCGTGTTCCAAAGCTCCGACTCCCAGGTGTTCTCCCCGACCGTACGGGAGGAGGTCGCCTTCGGCTGCCTGCAGCTCGGCTTGGACGCCGAGCAGACGCTGTCGCGAACCAATGACGTGCTGGCCATGCTCGACATCGGCGATCTGGCCGACCGGGCACCATTCCAACTGTCCGGCGGGGAGAAGAAACGGGTCGCCATCGCCTCGGTGCTGGTGATGAACCCCGACGTACTGCTGTTCGACGAGCCCACCGCAGCGCTCGACCCGCGCACCCAACACTGGCTGATCGAGCTGATCGTCGAACTCAACACCGCCGGCAAGACCATCGTGTTGGCCACCCACGACCTCGACGTGCTGCACCGGCTGGCTGACCGCTGCCTGGTCTTTACCGAGGAGCACACCCTGGCCCGTACCGGCTCCCCGGCCGACATCCTCACCGACCGGCAACTACTGACCGACGTCAACCTCATCCACCCCAGCAGCCACCTGCCCGACTGGTAAGCCGACCCGCGGTCAGCCGGCCAGCCCGGCCGCGGCCAGGACGTGGGCGCGCTGCTGGCGATCCAGCCGCTCGACGTACACGATGCCGTCGAGGTGGTCGACCTCGTGCTGCAGGCAGCGGGCCAGCAGCCCGGTGCCAGTGATCCTCACCGGGGCACCGGTATGGTCGATGCCGGTGACGGTGGCGGTGGCTGGGCGGGCCAGCTCGGCGTACGGGCCGGGCACCGACAAGCAGCCCTCCTCCGCGAGGATGAGATCTCGGGGCGGGTCGGGCAGGGTGAGTACGGGGTTAACCACGTGGCCCACCACGTGCATATCGTCGGCGTCTGGGCAGTCCAGGACGAAAACCCGCAGCGGTACGCCGATTTGGTTGGCGGCCAGGCCGACGCCGCCGGCGGCGTGCATACTGGCGAACATCGCGGTGACCAACTCGCCGATACCGTGCAGGTCGGTGACCGGGGTGCAGGGTCGGTGCAGCACCGGCTCGCCGTAGCGCACAATCGGTCGGGACACGCTGTCTTGGCTCATACCTGTCCCACCGTTCCTACCCCGGCTGCTGCATGCACATGGTAGTTGCCATTGTATGGTGACAGTAGCCCAGGCAGAGTTTGACGACCAGGACAGCGTGTGGAGCACCCGATGGCAATGGCACATGGCAGCAGGAGCGGTGGGACAACAGTGGCGGTTCTCAGCGGCTACTATTACCAGGCCCTGACCGCCGGGGAACTGGGCGCGTTGCCCGCCTCGTTGCACCGGCTGTACCGGCGGTGCTACGCCCAGCCACCGTGGTCCCTCACCCAGGAACACCTGGCGGGATTCTCCGACCGGCTTGCCGCTCACCTCGACCAGCCCGGCGCGCACGGCATCGTGGTGACCGATGCCATTGAGCTGGCTGGCGTCATCTACGGCTGGCCGGCACCGGCGTGCCAGCCTGACGACCCGCTGACCACCGCCGCCTACGCCGCCGTCCCACCCGATCAGCAGCACCGCTTGGGGGCGCCGGCCGCGGTGGTCGTCGAGTTCATGGTCGACCCTGACCACCGCGGCCGGGGTCTCGGCCGTGAGCTGCTGCGCCAGTTCACCGCCCAACACCCTGTGGCGTGGCTGTGCACCCACCCCGGCTCCACCACCGAAGCCCTATGCAGCTCCGCCGGCTGGCAACAACTCGCCCGCTTCACCGACCCCGCCGGTAGGCCACAACTGCTTTACGCCTGGCCGGGCCAGGACGAGCGCGAACCGGCGCCGACGGTCACCCCACCGCCCCCGGGCTGACCGAGCCGACCGCTACGCAGGGGCTTGCTGACCGGCCGGTGCCTCGGCTGGGCGGCTGGATCGTTCCACCCGCAGCCACACCCCGAGGCCGTACAGCACGAAGATGGCGTACAGCGCGTACAGAGTGGCCGAGGGGTAGAACCGGAAGTGGATCAGCTCCGGCACGCCGACGGCGTCCACCGCGATCCAGCACAGCCAGAACTCCACCCACCCGCGGGCCATCGCGTAGGTGGCGAGCATCGAGCCGACGAAGATCCAGGCGTCGGCTAGGTAGTACCACCACGGCACCGGGAAGCCGGCGCCGATGGTTGCGAAGGTGGTAAAACAGCCGAGTACGGCGAGCCCGGCAAGTAGCCCGCACCAGGCCCGCTCCCCGGCGGTGGCCCAGCGCGGGGTGACCGCGGCCGGGCCGACACCGGTACGGCGGGCCCCCGACCAGCGCCACCAGCCGTACCCGCTGGCCGCCACGAAGAACACCTGCCGGCCGGCTTGCCCCCACAAGGTGGCGCCTTGCGGGTTGCCGAAGGCTATCCCGACGAACACCGTGAACAGCAGCACGTTGCCGATGATGCCCACCGGCCAGGCCCACACCCGGCGGCGCATCCCGCCCAGCGCGGAAGCGAACCCGAACACGTTGCCGATGATCTCCCGCCACAGGATCGGATGCCCCGCGACGGTGAGCTGAGCGGCGAACAGCCAGTGCAGCACGGCATCCCTTCAGTCCGGACCGGCGCTCACCACGTGCAGCGCGGCCAGCTGCCGGTCCTCGGGAACCGGCCGACCGACCTCAGCGTACGTAACTGGTTACTCCCAGTTTAGGTCGAACCCCAGCAGGGACTTGTACCGCTCGAGGAGTTCCTCGTCGCCCAACTCGGACTCAGGCGTGTGCAGTCCTTTGGGCTCGGGAGCGTAGACCTCCGCTGCCACCTCCAGCTCCTGCTCGAGCTCCCATCCCGTTGGGGTTTGCCAGATTTCGTGAGAGTCGTCGCTCATGACACCTCCTCCGAAGCGGGAACACCGACGTTGAGTCCTCCCTGTTCTCGGGAAGACTTCACCGCTACCGCTTCCTAACTATGGTGCCAGGCACGGCGAGCTTGCACAGCCACCCACGTGTTGACCCATCGCCACCCAGGCAAGTGGGCACCTGTTGCTGCTTCGAAGCGACCACAGGTGACCAGTTGCTGGGGGGTAGGTCGGCCTGATCCCCGTAAGTGGGTACCTGTTGCTGCTTTGAAGCGACCACAGGTGACCAGTTGCTGCGGGGACCCCGCAAGTGGGCACCTGTTGCTCCTAGGTAGCGACTACGGTGTTCCGCGGGCCGTATGGTGAACGACGTTCGAGCTGGTCGGAGAGCGGGTGGCGGCTTGTCCGCGGTTAACCTGGCCCTCATGCGTCCGCCGGTACGGGCACCCGGTGCGGAGAACAGCCGCGCGGCTACGAACGAACTCCTCACCGAACTGCACGCCGGGCACTGGCGACCCGGAGCCTGGGTGCGGTTTCTCGCCCATGCCAGCCACCGATCCGTACAGCAGGCGCTGCTGCACCCGCACGCACTGGCCGAGAGCACCCTGCTGCACGCCGGGTTCCTCCTCGCGGCGCGTCGTCGTCGCCGTCGGTGGGTGGTGGTGAGCTGGGCGTTGGTCACCACCCACCTCGGGATGCTCGGGCCCCGCCGCAGCCTCGGCATCCCGAACGTCCTCACCATGATCCGGGCCAACCTGCCGGCCATCGGGAGCAGACTCGGCCGTTGGCTTGGGGTCGCTGCGCTCGCGACCGATCTGCTCGACGGCAGACTCGCCCGGGCGACTCGTACCGAAACTCACTTCGGCACTTACGCAGACTCGCTGGCCGACGCCACCTTCTGGACCTACTTCGCCGCGCGCCACGAGCCCAACCGGTTTGTGCGCGGCTTGGCGGTCGCGGCCTGGGTTGCGCCCGTCTCCGTGGTGACGGTCGAGAGTTTCCGGCGGGGCCGGATGGTCGAGCATCCGCGCCCTGCCCTGCTGCGTCCAGCCGCTGTGATGCAGGCCGTGCTCGCGGCCCGAGCATTTGCCGGCACACGGGGGCAGGATGGTGTAGTTCGAATCGCTGTCGGTCTTTCCACCGGCCGGGATGCCGATGCGGCGAGGGATGCCGCGTGGCTGGCTCGCGAGTCGTTGATCGTGATGAGTACGACGTTGGTCGTACTCATCACCTCGCCGCACCCGCCGCCCAGGCCAGCCGCGTGCTCGACATCGTCCACCGGATGGGTCCAGCCGGACGCGCTGGTCGGTTGCTGGCCCAGGCCGTGATCGGCAGCCTGGCCCAGCGGCGCCGAGCGGCCCGAGCTGAGCAGGTTGTTCTGCGACGCGGAGGTGTACGCCTCGGGTGCGGTCGGAGTCCGGCTGCCGGGCCTGCGGGCCCGTCCGGTGCTGTCCCAGGGCGTACCGTGATCGACATCGACGACGAGAGCCTGACCGAGGCCGCCCGTGAGCTCGGGACCACCAAGGCGGCCACAGTGAACGAGGCACTCAAACTGGCCGCGGCCCGCCAGCGCACCACGGCCTACCTTGACCTGCTCGCCGAGTTGGATTTGGCCGAGGAGGAGGTGAGTCGGACCCGGGCCTGGCGCAGTGGCTGATGTTGTTCCTGTTGGACAAATCCGCCCACGAGATCGGCCGCCGCGACCGCGACGCACGCCGGGTGTTCGAGACCCTGGCGGTGACCGGGCTGCTGGCGACCTGCGTCATGGTGGAGCTGGAGATCCTGTACTCGGCGCGTCACCAGGCCGATCACGCTCGCCTTAAGGCTTACCTGCGTGAGCAGTGTGTGTGGCTGAAGACCACCGATACCATCCTGCGATACCATCCTGCGTGAGGCGATCGATTTGCAGGAGGCCATGCTCATCGCTGGCATGCACCGCAAACCCCTCCCCAACCTGATCATCGCCAGGGTGGCGCGTCACCATCACGCCGTGCTGGTTCATCACGACCGCGACTTCGACGACATCACCAAGGTCGCCCCCGACGTGACGGCCCGGTGGATCACACCGCCATCGCAGCGGTAACACGCTGACTTGGATCGGGCCGGCTGTGGTTCAACCCTTGTGCCGCTCGAAACTCGTTTCAGGCGTTGCACGTAGTGGCTGCGGGATAGGCCTAGCCGTCCGGCGTGCGCGTCCAGTGCCGCGACCACGTCGTCGGGAACGTCGCGGATCAGTACGTCTGCCATGGTCCCTCCTCGCTATCCCACGACAGCGACGCAGCGATCACCGGCAGGTCCAGGCTGGTTCGGAACGTCGTCAACTTAGAGTTGACGATCTGGTAGTCGTCAACCTATGGTTGACGTGTGACGAATCCAGTACGTATGACGAACCCAGTCAGGCTCGACGACCTGATCGAGGCCATCAAGAAGGTGCACTCCGACGCTCTCGAACAGCTTTCCGACGCGGTCATCGCCGCGGAGCACCTCGGCGATGTGGCTGACCACCTGATCGGCCACTTCGTCGACCAGGCAAGACGCTCGGGGGCGTCCTGGACGGACATCGGCAAGAGCATGGGGGTCACCAAACAAGCAGCTCAAAAGCGTTTCGTTCCGAAGGGGTCCGGCGAATCGGATCTCGATCCCAGCCAGGGATTCAGCCGGTTCACCGAGCGGGCGAGGAACGTCGTGATGGCGGCGCAGAATGAAGCCCACGCCGCAGGCAACGACGAGATCCGCCCCGAACACCTGGTGCTGGGGCTCCTGAGCGAGCCGGACGGACTCGCCGCGAGATCGATCATCGCGCAAGGCGTGCCGCTGGAAACCGTCCGGCAGGCCGTCACCGCAACGCTGCCGCCGGCGGCCGAGGAGGTACCCGCGCTCATCCCGTACGCTCCACGGGCGCGGAAGGCACTGGAACTCACGTTCCGGGAGGCCCTGCGGATGGGCCACAACTACATCGGGACCGAACATATCCTGCTCGCGTTGCTCGAACTCGAAGACGGTACAGGCGTGCTCGCCCGCCTCGGCGTCGATAAGGCGACCGCTGAAGCCAACATCACCGCCGCCTTGGTCGCCTTTCTTGCCGCCCACGAACAGAAGTGACTTGTCGGCCGTACCCAACGAGGTGGTGACGGCGGCCTGCCCAATCTCGGCCCATCGCCAGCCAACCGAATCGCCAGCAACCAGGTCGCCGCAGGCGGCGGGCGAGTGCCTGATGCCGCAGCCGGACCGATGCTGAGCCGGTGGATGCTGCTGAGCTGACGACGGAACTGCTCGCGCGGATGGGCCGTGACCAGCAACTTCGGCTGCGGTTGGGCCGCCAGCCAGTCAACGAGGCGGACTTCGCGGGGTTCAGGCGGTTGATGCCGACAGTACTGAATGGCTGAAAGCGTGCTCGACTGCCACGGTTGGCCCGCCCGCAGCGAGGTAGGCGAGCTGGCCGCGTCGCTGCTGGCTCAGCATGCTGACCATGACCTGGACTTCCAGCGTCGATGCCAGTCGCTACTGGCCGAGGCGGTGCAGCACGGCGAGGCCGATCCCGCGCGGCAGCGGACCGCTGGTGCCGCAGCCGATCAAGGATGCCGCAGATCTCGATTGACGCCGACTCGCTGTTGACCTCGAACCGTTCGCCGAGTACGAGCGGGTGATGCGGCGGCTCGGGGCCGACGACGGCTGACAGTGACCCGAGCCGTCACCGGACTCAGGTGGGTGTCCGTGCTACGGGTCACCCTCAGGCCTGCGGCAGCATGTTGGGGTGAGGTTGTTGGTGCTGGGTGGGTCGTGGTTTGTTGGCCGGGCGTTGGTGGCCGAGGCGGTGGGGCGTGGCTGGGCGGTCACGGTGTTCAACCGGGGGCGGTCTGGCCGGCCGGTGCCGGGGGTGGCCGCGATCCGGGGTGATCGGGAGAACCGTGCCGATCTGCAGCGGCTTGCGTCGGCGGGTGAGTGGGATGCGGTGGTGGACGTTGCCGGGTCGGTGCCGGCGGTGGTGCGTGACAGCGTACGGGCGCTGGCGGGAGTCACCGGCCGGTACGTCTTTGTCTCGACGATCTCGGCGTACCGGGACTGGCCGCATTCCCCGGTGACGGAGCAGTCCGCGGTGTGGGATGGCGACCCGGACTTTGACCCGGGGACCCGGTGCTGGGATCCGGAGGCGTACGGGCCGTTGAAGGTCGGTTGCGAGATCGCCGCCGGGTAGGTTTTCGGTCCGGATCGGCTGCTGGTGGTACGGCCGCAGGTGGTGCTTGGCCCGCAGGAGTACGTGGGGCGATTGCCGTGGTGGTTGTCGCGGATGCGGCGGGGAGGGCGGGTGCTCGTGCCGGCGCCGGATCGCGGTATCCAGCCGGTTGATGTCCGTGATCTTGCGGTGTTCATCGTGGATCAGGTCGCGGCGGGTGCCGACGGGGTGTTCAACGTTGCTGCCCCAGTGGAGCGGGAGAGCTACGGCGGGATGCTGGCGGCCTGCGCTGCGGCGGTGGCGGAGGTGGCCGAGGCTCCGGCGGAGCTGGTGTGGGTCGATGAAGACTGGCTGGTCGACCGGGGCGTGGTGCAGTGGACGGAGTTGCCGTTGTGGCGTCACGCGGCGGCGCCGTGGGCGATGGACGCCAGCCGCGCGCAAGCCGCCGGGTTGGTCTGCCGTCGGCTGGCTGCCACCGTCGCCGATACCTGGGCGTGGCTGCGGGAGGGTGGACGGCCGGTGGAGCACAGGCGGTTCGCCGAGCATGGCATCGATCCACGGCGCGAGGCTGCGCTGCTTACCGAATGGGACGCCCACCAAGCCGGCTAGAACCCCATAGACAAATGCTGGGGCAGGCGTCCCATGCCGACAAGCAGCTTGTCAGCATGGACCGGGGCAATGTGATGCGAGTTGGCGCGGGTGTAGCCGCTGGCGGGACTTAATTGTACGAAACCGTCTGCTGCGGGGCGCTGATCGTCTGCGACTGCTACGCGCGGACCAAGCTCAAGGGGTCGGATGCGGACTGCCACATTGTCCGTGCCTTCCCCGGGATGCGACCAATAGCGGAGACCGCCGCGGATTGCCGTCTTGGCTGTGCACCATCTGGCAGATGTATAAATTTACCCTCAGCCGTAGGTCGGCCCTATTGGTCCTGGCGGGAAAGCTGAGGGACCGCTTCGTGTGGTGTCTTTGCTTGACTGGTCTTCGGGGTATGTTCACGTTCACTGACGTATCTGAATGGGGGCAGCGGTGGGGCAGGTGCCGCGGGAGTTGGTGCCGGGTCGTTCGGTGCATGATCTGTTTGGCGCGGAGCTGCGGTACTGGCGGGAGCAGGTGGGGTTGTCCCAGGTGCGGCTGGGTGCGGTGGTGTGCTACAGCGGGGACGTGATTGGCAAGGTGGAGAAGGCCGAGCGTTGGCCGTCGCGGGGGATGGCTGAGGCGTGCGACGCCGCGCTGGGCACCGGTGGTGCGCTGGGGCGGATGTGGCCGACGGTGGAACAGCAGCGGTGCCAAGAACTCCAAGACTGGCCCGGTTGGCCGATGCGGACAGTGGCACTGCCGGTGGGGGGCCGGTGGGGACGGTGTTGCTGCGGGCCGATGAGCAGGGTCACTTGTGGTCGTCGCTGGGCTGTCAGCTCCTACCCGACGGTGCCGCAGCGGGTTCCCCGCGGGAGCGGCAGGCGGGGTTGCGCCTCGCGCCGCTGCCGGGCGTGGCCTACCGTCAAGGATGCGGCACTGCCGCTGAGGCGGACCGTGCCGGCGACCCGGCCGGGGTACGACATGAGGTGGTCATGACCGCGCACGAGGGCAGCCAGCACGCCGAGAATGCCGAACGGCGCGACATCGGCGAGGCTACCTTGGAGCAGGTCCGGGCTGAGGTGGTGCGGCTGTCGCGGGAGTTCGTGACTGGGGCGCCGTTCCCGGTGTTTCAGCAGATGCGGCAGGTGCGGGCCCGTATCTATGCTGCGTTGGATCGGCGGCTGTGGCCGCGGGATCAGACCGAGCTGTACTTCCTGCTGGGCTGTCTCAGTAACCTGATGGCGGTTGCCGCCAAGTATCTGGGCTGCCCGCAGGCAGCCGAGGAGATGCTGCACGCCGGCTCGGCGTACGCCGTGGCGATTGACCACCGTCCCCTGATGGCGCGGCTGCGCCTGGAGCTGGCCTACCTGGCCTACTGGCAGGACCGGCCCCGGCAGTGCCTCGACCTCGCAACCAGCGGTCTTGAGTACCTCGCCGACGGTCAGGACGGCGCCCAGCTCCACCTGGTGCGTGCCCGGGCGGCGGCACGGTTGGGCGATGTTGATACCGCCCGCGGCGCGGTCACCGCCGCGCACCAGGCGCGCGAACGTGAGCAGCATGATGAGTTGCTGGAGATCGGGGGTGAGTTCGGGCTGTCCCGGGCTAGCCAGCACTTTCTCGCTGGTTCCACCCTGGTGGAGATCCCGGATGCGGCCGCCGAGGCAGTCGTCGAGTTCGAACGCGCCACCAGCCTGTATGCCGCCGGCCCGGAACCTGGCGAGGACCACAGCTATGAGTTCCGGGCGCTGGCCCACATCGATCTAGCCGCCGCTCAGCTTCGCACTGGTACGCTCGATGCCGCGGTTGTCGCCTTGGAGCCCGCCTTGTCCCTGCCCCCTGCCCAGCGGGTTGACTCCATGCTCCAGCGGCTCGGCCGGGTCCGTACCGAACTTGCCCGATCCCGCTATCACGGCGACGCCTCGGTGACCAGCCTGGACGAGCGGATCGAGGACTTCACCCGGCAGAACATCGTCAACGACATCAGCAACCTGCCCAGCCCCCGCTAGACGAGCCCGTTCCGGCTCTCCCACCAGCTCGCGACCGTCTGCACCGTCGGTCGGACCACCAAGGCTCGGGCAGGCTAGACGAACCTGCTACCGGCGGCGGCTAGGCTCGCCGACCGTGGACAGGATCGCGATCATTGGTCGCGGCGGGAGCGGGAAGTCGCACCTGGCTCGGCAGCTCGCTGGAGTCCTCGGCATCCCGGCGCCAGATGCGTCCCCGGGTGCAACGCCTGCTCGCCGAGCACGCCGGTCACGCGCGCATCGTGGTAGTCCGTAGCCGGCGCGCCGCCGCCGACTGGCTGCTTGCCACCACGGCCGCGTCGGAGTGCTGCTGGCCGTGGATGCCTCGGCAGCGCTGCCACCAACTGGCCGGTGGTCTGCTCGGCTCAGTTTCCGGCGGACCGGCAGACCTGACCTGCACGAGACATTTCTTGATGGGTACGGCTATCCCCTTAGCAAGGCCCTGAGCGAAGCTGAACAAGAAGCGGTACGACACCTTGCTGCCCTTGACGCCGTGACCGCGGTCGTCCGCGGCCATCAGCACGGCAACGCCGAACTCATCGCGCCCGGCCGTAGCACCTTCCACCAGCTCAACTCAACCCGGTGACCACCGCGCGACCCGCTGGACGAAGAAGACACTCCGGTCACCGCGGCTGTCCGAAGGTCGTGCATCACTGGCCCATAGCTCTGCGCCATCCGCCCACCAGCAACGGCTGTGCTCGTCCTTTGCAGAAATGTCTGCGGCAGGGAAGACGGCGGCCAGGACAGGCCCGGCGAGCCGAGACGCCGGATGCGAACAATGATGTTTGTTTGAGGTAGTCTGCCGCTGAGATCCGCCGGTCGGAGTAGGCGTCGTGCGCCCATCGTCGCTGTTCACGCCGTTGGCGGAATGACGGTCGGTTAGCTGGCCAAGAACACAGTTTGTCCATATGGACGCGGTACGACACGAACGCCAGCGGGAAACGGAAAGGAGACGTTGGATGGTTTCACGAACGCCCCTCGCTTTCGTGGCATCCGTCGCCTGCGGCATCGACGGGCCAGAGCGGCCTCGGCTGTGGACGGCGGCGCGGTCCGTCCAGTCTCCGGGAGGTGCCGGGTGGCGCAGGCCCCGCGTGAGTTGACGCCGTACGCGTCATTGCGGCATTTCTTCGGTGCTGAGCTGCGGCAGTGGCGGCAGCGGGCGGGGCTGTCGCATGACCGGCTGGGCAAGGAGGTCAACTACTCCGGCGACACGATCGGGAAGGTGGAAAAGGGGGAACGCGCGCCGAGCGCGCAGTTGGTGGAGGCATGCGATCGGGTGCTGCAGGCCGGCGGAGCGCTGTCCCGGTTGTTCGGCTTGGTCGAGCATGCGACGACCAATCCCCGGTTGGCCGGGCGGGCGGTTGCGCCGGGGGTTGGCGCGGCGCCGGTTGCGGGTGGATCGTGGGATGGGTCGCGCGCCGATTCGTGGGCACTGGGGTTGCTCGCGCAGCCGCCGGACGGCTCCGATCTCGGCGGGCGGCCGGCGGCCCGGTCATCGGCGGGAGGAGACGATGAGGTGGATCGGCAGGAGTTCCTGATCGCGATGTTCGGTGCGGGTGCTGGGGCGGTGGCCGGTACGCGGGTGGCTGCCGAGCCGTCCCGGCTGGGAAGCCGCGAGGTGGCGGCCTGGCGGCAGACGGTAGCGCGCCTATACAAGCTGGATGATGAGTACGGCGGCGGGTGCGTCTTGCCGTTGACGGTTCGGTCGCTGCGACGGGTACGCCGTCTGCTGCAGCGGGCCAGCTACGCCTCGGCGACCGGGCAGGCGCTGCAGGCCGTCGCCGGTGAGTTGAGCGAGCATTGCGGTTGGTTGGCGTTTGACGCTGGGCGGCAGGCCGATGCCCGGTACTGGTGGCTGGAGGCGTCGCATAGCGCACGGCTGGCGGAGGACGACCGGGTGCTGGTGGTGGTGTTGGCGTCGATGTCGCTGCAGGCCAGGGATCTGGGTCAGGCCGGGGAGGCGGTTGAGCTGGCTCGGGCCGCGCAGCGGGCAGCCACGTCGTGGGGGACGCCGCGGTTGCGTTCGCTGCTGGCGGCCCGGGAGGCGCAGGGTCACGCCCGAGACGGCAACGAGCAGGCGGCGTGGCAGGCCCTCGGCCAGGCCGGCGCGCTGCTGGAGCAGGGCCGACGCGACGAAGACCCGTCCTGGCTCAACTTTTGGGACGGGGCCGTCCTGGCTGGCTGCGAGCTGCGAGTGGCATGTGACCTCGGAAAGTTGCCGCTGGCAGATCGTGCGGCCGGTCACGCGGTGGCGGCTGTTCGGCCGGCGTACCCCCGTAACCGGGCCCACTTCCTGGCGCAGCACGCCGAGGTATTGGTCAAGCAGCAGCGGGTGGAAGAGGCCGCCTCGACCGCCACGCAGGCCGCGGTGCTGGCCAAGGAGCTCACCTCCGGCCGGGTCGATGCGTATCTTCACCAGGTCCGAGCGGAGCTTGCCCGCTACCCGCGTGAGCCGGGGGTCGCGGAGTTCCTGCACTACACCGCCGACCAGCAGGCGGGGAAGCCGGCCGGGTGGGCACCCCAGGTCTGAGCATCGCCGTTTACCACGCCGACCCGGACGAACGCCTGCTGAGGTCGGTCCTGCCAATTTACGCCGAGGTTTACGCCGAGCCGCCCTACCGTGAAGGTCCCGCCGAGGTGCGGGACTTCGCCGGCTCGTGGCCCAAGCGCGCCAGCCGGCCCGGCTTCCGGCTCGTCTTGGCCACCGCGACCAGCACACCCGTCGGGTTCTCCTTCGGATACCGGCTGCCGGCCGACACCGGCTGGTGGGAGGGTCAGCTCGACCCGCTGCCGCAGCAGGTCACCCGCGAGTACGAGGGCCGGACCTTCGCCGTCATCGAGCTGGCCGTGCTGGCTCCGTACCGGCGGCACGGGATCGGTCGGGCGCTGCACCAGACGCTGCTGGGCGACCGCTCCGAAGAGCGGGTGACCTTGCTGACCCGGCCCGAGCCCGAGGCTCATCCCGCCCAGGCCGCCTATGCCTCCTGGAGTTACCGCCCGCTCGGGCGGCTACGACCTTTCCCCGGCGCCCCCGTCTACCTCGCCATGCTCCGCGACCTTCCCCTGCAGGTGTAACAGCCAGCGACTCAATGCGTACTGCGGGTCAGAGTCCGCTTTCACCGGCTGGACCTTCGCCGCCGTCGTGGCCTGAATGGGTGCACGTTGCGCGGTACCGACCGTGGTGCTGGCACGTATAGCGAAGGGGTGGGGTAGGTGAGCCGGCGGGCGATGTTGCGGGCAGCACTGTCCTATGTGGAGGCTGGGTGGCCGATCGTGCCAGGCGCGGCGCCGAGTGGCGCTACCGCGCTAGGCCGGGTGCGGGCGCTGCTGGGCGCTGGGCCGGTGCCGGTGAGCTGCTGGTGCGGGTCGGGGGACTGCACCGCACCGGCGGCGCATCCGTTGGGCCCCGACTGGGCGGACCAGCACGTCCGCACTGAGCCGGCGGCTCGGTTTTGGTGGGATCACCAGCGGGGTCCGGTGCCGAACATCGTGCTGTGCTGCGGGGAGTTCTTCGAGGTGTTGAGTGTGCCGGCCGAGGTGGGTTCGTACGCGCTGGGTTTGATCGACAGCGGGGCGGCGCCGGTCACGCCGGTCGCGATTACTCCGGAGCGGCGGTGGCATTTCTTCACCGCCCCGGGCCGGGGGCTGGAGCTGCCGCCTGGCCTGGATGTGGTGCGGTTGGGAGCCGGCCGGTACGTCCCCGCGCCACCCTCCACGCGGGGGTCGGCCGGGCGGGACCGGTGGCTGGTCGCGCCGCGCCGACGGCGGCTGCCCGAGGCCCGTACGGTGGCTGCCGCGATGATCTTGGCCGCGGAGCAGCCGGTATGACCGGGGGCGAAGGCCGGCTGGGTAGACCGCCGCGGCGGCTGCCTGATCCAGCGGTGTGGGAGGAGCCGGCAATGCGGGCCGCGTTGGCCGTCCATGATATTGGCGAGGTGTACCGGGCGTTGCAACGCCTGGGGTTTAGCCAGCAGCACATCGCGGCGCTGACCGGGCAGTCCCAGCCGCAAGTCTCCAGCATCTTGAAGGGTCGGCAGGTCATTTCCTACCGGGTGCTCTCGCGGATCGCCGACGGGCTGGGGATCCCTCGCGGTTACCTGGGTCTGTCGTGGTGCGCCTGTCTTGCCGGTACCGAGGCGTTGCCGGTCGATGTGGTCCCGGCGGATGAGGAGCGGGTGGGGTGACCGGCGAGCAGCCTGGTGCGTACCCCCGGCCGGGTCCCGGTACCGGTGGCGGACCGTCTTGGTGGTTGTCGGAGACGACGCAGCCGGTGCTGGGGCCGTGTCAGTGTGGTGGCTGGCAGTCGTGTGCGTGCGAGGTCCCGGTTGCCGAGCTTCGGCTGTTCCTGGCTCAGCTCGCTGACTTGCATGCGCCCGTGCCGCACCAGCGGCACGCACTTGATGTGGCTCGCTGCCGCTCCGGTGAGCCGCTGGTGACCTGCCCGACCTACCGCCGGCTCTCGCGCATCAACGGGCTGCGCTTCGACCGGACAACCACCTGATAAATCCTAATTCGTCCCCGTACGTACCGATAGTGATTTTGTCAGTGTTGGGAGTACGACTGACACGATCGCTGTACCTGGCAGAATCGCCGCAATGTAAGTAATTGCTAGGTCGGTAATCGCTAGGGTGGGGGGCGATCACTATTCGAGCGGGGTCGCCACGCTGGAAGGAAATCAACGCCAGTGCGTGGGAGCACGAGCGGGACGGTCTGCGGCAGGTCCGTGAGCTGCTGCTGGACGCCGACCCGTACTACGCGTGGGCCAACGTCGAGTTCCTCGGCACCGACGGCAGCATCAACGAGGTCGACCTGCTGGTGCTCACCCCGGGCGGGCTGTACCTGCTGGAGCTGAAGCACTGGCAGGGCGAGATCTCGGGGGACGGTATCCAGTGGCAGCGCCGGACGCCCAATGGCAAGACCCGGGTGGTGGACAACCCGCTGCTGCTGGCAAACCGCAAGGCGAAGCGGTTGGCGAGCCTGCTCGCTCACTACGCGGACCGGCCGTCGCATCAGCTCAGGACCCCTTACGTCGGCGCCGCCATCTTCCTGCACGCCTCGAACCTGCGAGTATCGCTGGACTCGGTCGGCCGCCAGCACATTTATGGCCCGCGCAATGCGGCGGGCTCCGGTCTGCCCGGCATTGATGTCCTGCTCAGGGGGGAACGGCCCGGTGTCCGGATGGACCGGGAGCAGGCCAGGGCGATCGTACGGCTGATCGAGGCGGCGGGGGTGCGGCCGGCGGTGGCGGACCGTACGGTCGGTCAGTTAACGCTCGAGCCGCGCCCGTACGCCGAGGGGCCGGGCTGGCAGGACTACCTGGCCCGACACCAGGTGCAGAACGATCAAGTACGCCGGGTCCGCTTCTACCTGGCCACCCAGGCGGCGCCGGCCGAGCGGGACATGATCACGCGGGCCGCCGAGCGGGAGTACCGCATCCTGCAAGACATTCACCACGACGGGATCGTGCACGCCGTGGACATGGTCGAGCACGGTTACGGGCCGGCGGTGATCTTCGAGCACGAGGAGAGTTCGGTCCGGCTTGACCGGTGGATTGACGAACACCGCGCGAGCCTGCCGCCCGACCGGCGGCTGGCCCTGGTCCGCGAGTTCGCCGAGATCATGCGCTATGCGCACTCCAGGCGGCTGGTGCACCGCAACCTCAACCCGAGGTCGATCCTGGTGCAGCGACCGGAGTCGACCCGTCCCCGGCTAGTGGTGATCGACTGGCAGACCGGGGGCCGGTTGCTGGGCAGCAGCCAGCCGACCTTGGGGGGCTCGGATCTGCTGAGCGGTACGATCCACATCGAACAGCTCGCCACGAGGCTGCCCGGGTTTACCAGGCGCCGGAGATCGCCAACCCGGATGCGCCCGGGCCGCTGCTGGACGTGTTCGCGCTGGGCTCGATCGCTACCTGATCTTGACTGGGCGGGCGCCGGCAGTGAACGTGGCCGAGCAGCGGACCCGGCTGGAGGAGGCCGGCGGGCTGGATGTGTCGGCAGCTTCGACGCCGCGCCGCCCAGGCTGGTCGACCTGATCTTCGACGCGACGCTGGGGGTGGCCTCCGGGCGTACCCAGAGCGTGGCCGACTTCCTCGCCCATCTGGAGGCCCTGCGGATGGGCCACAACTACATCGGAACCGAACACATCCTGCTCGCGTTGCTCGAACTCCAAGACGGCACCGGCGTACTCGCCCACCTCGGCATCGACAAAGCCACCGCCGAAGCCAACATCACCGCCGCCTTGGTCGCCCACCAACAGAAGTGACCTTGAGGGAACGTTAGGCAGACGCATCCGGGTGGCGCCCGGCGACTCGAAACTCGACGACCTCGCCGGCCAGGTCATCGAAGCGGATCCGCCCTATGGGTACGCCGTGCCTGGGCAAGGGTCTCGGCTCGTCGGAGCCCAGTCCCGATCCAACCGGGTGGGGCAAGTGGTCACCTGTGGTTGCTTGATAGGGGCAACAGGTGCCCACTTGACTGCAGTGGGCTCGACACCATGGCAGGTCGGAACAACGGGGCCTCTCTAGCCCCGCAGCGTGGTGTACGGCAGCGGTGATGCATTCAGCGGTAGTGCGCTGTTGTGGTCGGTCGTCAGATGATTTGTTGTTCCTCCAGGTCGAGTCGGCGTTGTAATGCCTGCAACGCTTGGTCGCCGATCTCGCCCCGGTTCCACATGCGGATCGACTCGGCGCGCTCTAGGCGTAGCAGCTCTTGTCGGGCTTCGGTGTAGCTGGCTGCGGCAACGATCGCGCCGTCGACGAGGTCGGGGAGGTGCTCGTCGTCGGCGCCGGGTCCGAGGATTGCGTGTGCGCGGCGGGCCCGCTCTTCTAGGTCGTGGCGCAGCCGCTGTTCGACTTCGGCAGGCAGCGCGCTGCGGACCATGATCTGGTCCAGCCGTACCAATGCTAGCCGTGCGGTGGTGTGTTCGGCGGCGGCCTGCTCCAGAATGGACGCGTCGTCCTGCATGCCGGTCACCCGCAGCCGGCGGGCCACCCAGGAGAGGGTCAGCCCTTGGAGTACGAGCGTCGCGACGATCACCGCGAAGGTGAGGAACAGGATCAGATCGCGGTCGGGGAATCCGGTGGCCTTGGCGGTCAATGGAACGGCGAATGCGGCGGCCAGGGATACCACCCCGCGCATACCGGCCCACGAGATGACGGCTGGGGCTTGCCAGGGCGGGTACGGGTCGCGGGCGCGGATGCTGGGGAACAGCAGCCGCGGCAGGTAGGTGGCCGGGAATACCCACACGACGCGGACCAGGGTCACCACTAGAGTGATCATGCCCGCGTACAACGCAAGATCGCCGGGTGGGTAGCCGTGCAGGCTGACCAGGATCTGCCGCAGTTGCAGGCCGATGAGGGCGAACACGATGCCCTGCAGCAGGAACGCGATCATCGCCCAGACCGCCTGGCCCTGCAGCCGGGTAGTGCTGGACACGATCAGTGGCGCCGCCCGGGCCACCACCAGGCCGGCCGCCACCACGGCCAGGACACCCGAGACGTGCAGCGCCTCGGCAGGCAGGTAGGCCGCGAACGGGGTGATCAGCGACACGGTGTTCTCCGTCAGTGGATCGTCCATCCGGCGGCGGACGAACACGACCAGGAACCCGACCCCGAGGCCGATTGCCACGCCCAGCACGCTCACCCAAACGAACTGCAGCGCCGCGTGTCGGTAGGAGAAGGTACCGGTGAGTACGGCGGCGATCGCGATCCGGTACGCGACCAGCGCGGTGGCGTCGTTGACCAGACTCTCACCCTCCAGGATGGCGGTCAGCCGGCGGGGCAGCCCGACCCGGTGCGCGATGGTCGCGGCCGCGACCGCGTCCGGCGGCGCGACGATCGCGCCCAGCACGAACCCGGCCGCCAGCGGCAGCCCAGGGATGAGCAGATGCGCCGCGTACCCGACGGCCAGCGTGGTGGCCAGCACCAGGCCGACGGACAGCAGCGCGATGGGGCGTAGGTTGGCCCGCAGCTCGCGCAGGCTGGTGTTGATCGCTTCGGCGTACAGCAGCGGCGGCAGGAAGCCGACCAGTACCAGCTCGGGATCGAGCTGGTAGCGCGGCAGGCCAGGGATCAGGCTGACGAGGATGCTGGCGACCACCAGCGCGATGGGTGGCGGTACCCCGATCTTGCGGGCCGCCGCCGAGATAATCGTCGCGCCGATCACCAACGCGAGCAGTGGTCCCATCTGCCACCTCCCGGCCGAGCGCGTCATCAGTGTCGCAGCGAGTGGCGCCAGCCACCGGCGGCGGACGGCCACAGACGAGATGAAACGATAGCGACGCAGCACCCATCCACCCGGAGGGCACGTCACCGGCAGTGTCTTGTGGCGAGTTGGTGTGCCGTGAGCAGCTCGCTGTGAGGTGGGTGACTCCTCGACATCCTGTACGACAAGCCGTGGCGCAGATACCAGCGCGCCGTCACCATGATCACTACAGGCCAAGCTCAGCGGATTCCGGGGCGTCGGTAGCGTGTGGACGCGGTTAACAGCAGGTTGCCAGTCGACCCGGGTACCACGACCTCGGTCGGAACCTGGCGGTGATTTGTCCGGTCCTCGCCACGCGGACCTCTCCGGCATCGAATGTACGGGCCGGGTTCCGACGCTACGAACGGCGTGTTATGGGTGCCTGGTCGCATGGCACCGGCGAAACTGCCGGGCCGGGCATCCACCCGGCGGCCGGGTCGGTCCGGCCATCCAGCGCCGGGTGCGTCGGCGATGTACGCCTCGGTCAGCCTCCGGAGCCGCTCGGGGGCCTCGTGACTCGGTTGTCGACTGCGCGCGCGGGCGGTTGTGACGGGACGGCGCCAAATTTAGCCGAACTCGCGCTCGCCGCCGGTAGCCGTCTGCTAGCGTTTCGTACGTCGAGGGTGCAACTTCGTATTTATCGTACGAATACGTGCGTGGGGGCTTGCCGTGGGTGGGGATACCGCAGCAGATTTGGATCAGATTGCCCGGGTCGGTGCCGAAACACTTGTCTCGGCGTTAGCGGACCGTACCTGGAAAACTATCGAACCGTATTTCCGCCCGCTGCTCGAAGGTCACTTGCGGCGGGTCGAGTCGACCCGCGAAACGGTGGACCGGAATTCCGGGAACGAGGCGGTGCGGGAGCAGGAGGTCGCGAGTTGGGCGACCCGGCTCGCTGACGCGGTACGCGACAACCTGGCCCTGCTACCGGCACTACGCGCCGCGGTCGCGGCCGGTCGCGCGGACGCGGTGTCGGCTGCCGCGTCGGCGCCGGCCCGCACTGCGCCCTCCGGTGCGCGGGCGACCGGGCGGCGCTCGGCGAAGGCGGTCAACACCCAGTTCACGGGCGTGCAGGCCCGGGACATCCGCGTCGACCACAGCCGGCGCTTCCACATCGCGCTGCCGTTCGGCTTCATCTTCCGGAGTACCAAGACCGTCACGACCACCGCAGCGGCCCACCCGGTCGCCGCGGCCGCCGTCGCCACGGTTGTCGCTGCTAGCGCCGCGGGCGGGGTGATCGCGACCGCTGGCGGGGCTTCGGGCGGCAAGCCGGCCGGCAGTACCACCCATGTCACGCTCCAGAATGGCTGGCACGTCGTACTCGACGCGAAGCCGCTGAAAGTGAACACCGGGCTGTTCGACCCCGGCGACATCGAGCTGCTCGGCGGCAGTCTTTTCGCCGCCGCCGGCTCCCTTGCGGTGTGGTCGGGTCCGGCGACGCCCACCGGATCAGCTTGCCTCGCCGACGTTCAGGACCATGGCCAGGCGGGTGCCAGCGTGATTAAGGCTGGGCAGAAATACTGCGCGACCAGTGTGGGCGGCGCCGTCGCGTTCGTCGCGATCACTGCTGCGGTGCCGCAGCGGGTCGAAATGGACGTGACCGTCTTTCCCTAACACGGTTGGCAGTGCGGAGACCACCCGCCGCACCGATGTGGGCCGGGCCCGTGGGGGTGGGTGGTCAGGTCATGCAGCGTGGGGTAGTGCCAGATGAGGTGGCCGCGGCCGGGTGCGGGCCGGTCGGGCGGTCACCCGCTAACCGCTACCGTGGCAACACGACCCCAATCCCGGAACCTGCCCCACCCTACGCCTGACGCAGCGAACGTGGAGAGCCAGTGGATGCGGCTGCGGAGCTGGAGCGGTCGCAACCAGGCCGCGTTGGAGGCGTGGTTGTCCGGCTTCGCGCCGGTGGACAGCAGCCGTCAGGCAGCGCAGATCTGGGGCACGCTGTCAGCCGAGGGCAAAGCCGGGCCGCGCCCGGCCGATCAACGACTCCTGGATCGCTGCCTGCTGCCTGGCCGAGGGCCTGCCGCTGGCAACGCTGAACACTAAGGACTACGCCGACTTCGCCGAGCATCACGGCCTCTCGCTTATACGGACCTGTCGCTTCCCCTGTGCTGCGACGTGGACCGGTCTGCGGCAATTCTCAGCCGTGTGCGGGCGGTATGTGGAAGGCTCGTCAGCGTGGCGGATGAGTTGGAACGGATCGCGCTCCTGCTGCATGAGCGGAACGCCATCGACGAGCAGATTGCGGTTATCATCCAGCGGCCGATGACGGCAGGTCACCTCGGTGAATGGATCGCTGCGCAGGTCTTCGGCATCCAACTGGAGCACAGCGCCGTTGCGGCGGGCATCGACGGCCGGTTCACGTCCGGGCCGCTGACCGGTCGGACGGTGAACGTGAAGTGGTACCTCAAGCGCGAGGGACTGCTGGATGTTTCCGAGGCCCCGGTGTTGGACTACTACCTGGTGCTGACCGGCCCGGTCTCCGCAGCGATGTCGTCGCGGGGCGGGGTCAGGCCGTGGTGTATCGCGGCGGTGTACCTGTTCGACGCCCGGCAACTCCTGGCGGAGTTACAGCAGCGCGGTGTCAAGGTGGGCATCGCGTCGAGCGTACGCAACGCCCAGTGGGCGGCGGCCGAGATTTTCCCCCGTCCGACCAATCCCGCACTGCCGCTGGAATCTGACCAGCAACGGCTGCTCGGACTGTTTGCGCCTCATTGACGTCCCGGGATTCAGGGACGTGCCCGGGTACACCTTCGGTCGCTCAGCCTGGATGACCCAGTCCCGGTTAGGGACGCGGTCACCCCGGCAATGTGCATCCCGGCGGGTGCGGTGCTCGACCAAGACAGCACATGGAGGCGCTTAAGCCACACGGTGTCCACGGTGCAGAAGTCGCCCGCGAGGATCCCGCGGGCTTGGGCGGGGCGAAACTGCTTCCACGGCGGGTCTGTTCGGCGGGACGCTGGGTCGAGACCGGCGGCGGTGAGGATGCCCACACGGTGCAGGGCGCGAGTGTGTACCTCAACCGACCAACTTGCCGCGGATCCGGCGGTGCCCCCAGCTCGGATTGTCCGTGGCCAGACCGATCGCAATCACCAGGTGTCTGATCGCGGTCGGTGGCCGCCTAGGTCGTCGGCGTGCGCTGTAGTCCCATGCGGGACACCAGCCGGCGGTGCCACCGCACAGGATCGGCGGTGTCACCGGTGTCACGCCGAAGACCTCCCCCCAGCCACGCCGGGGCAGCAACCGTAACAGGCACGCCAGCCAGGCCCGGTCGGCCGGGTCGTAGCGTACCCGTGCTCCCTGTCGGCGCAGCACAGCATCTTGATGCCGCAGGATCAGCAGCTCAGCCTTCTACGACGCGTCGGGACGCACCAGCAGCACCAGCAGTACCAGCAGCACCAGCAGCACCAGCAGGCCGAGCAGCCGACGGATGATCAGGTAGACCAGCGTGAAGATCACCCGGGGTGATCCCGCCAGACTCTGGCGGCCCGCTGGTGCCGGTCCGGGGCGGTCGTTTGCGGCCGCGGATCATTGTCCGGCTGCGAACGCGTCCGATGCTGCTCTTGATTGATTCCAGAAAATGGGCCAAACTTGGGAGCGTGCCAAGGACATCGGACTTCGAGCGCATGTTGCGCGGGGTTGCTCTGCGTGTGACGCGTCCTCGGGTAGCGGTGCTGTCCGCGGTGCACGACCATCCGCACGCTGACACGGACTCGATCATCGGTGTCGTGCGTGAGGATCTTGGTGGGGTGTCCCACCAGGCCGTCTACGATGTGCTGCGCGCGCTGACTGCCGCGGGTCTGGTGCGGCGTTTCCAGCCGACGGGCTCCTTGGCACGCTACGAGTTGCGGGTCGGGGACAACCATCACCACGTCGTGTGTCGGTCGTGTGGTGCCATTGCCGATGTCGACTGTGCGGTCGGCGAAGCGCCCTGCTTGACCGCGTCCGACGACTACGGCTTTACGATCGACGAGGCCGAGGTCATCTACTGGGGCCGATGCCCCGGGTGCGTCGCGGCAACTTCTGCCGCGTCTGGTGGCTGATCGCAGACGCGCAGCGCTCGATGCAGCAGAGCAACCACAGCCTTGGATCCAGAGCAACCAAACGTCAAGAGCGAGCAGTTACAAGGGAAACAGCGAGAAGGAGAAGGACCGACGTGTCTGAACGCGGCAGCGAAAGCGAGAACCCAGTAATCCCCTCCCCGACTCCTACGGCGACTCGGCCCAGGACGAACCGGGACTGGTGGCCGAATCAGATGGACCTGCAGGTTCTCCACCAGCACTCGCCCCGGTCCAATCCGATGGGCGAGGACTTCAACTACGCAGAAGAGTTCAAGACCCTCGATCTCGATGCGCTGAAGCGGGACATCTTCGAGGTGATGACGACGTCGCAGGACTGGTGGCCGGCCGACTACGGCCACTATGGGCCGCTCCTCATCCGGATGAGTTGGCATGCCGCAGGCACGTACCGTATCGCCGATGGCCGGGGCGGTGGCGGCACCGGCGCTCAGCGCTTTGCCCCCCTCAACAGTTGGCCCGACAACGCGAGTCTCGACAAGGCGCGCCGGTTGCTCTGGCCGGTCAAGCAGAAGTACGGCCGCAGGATCTCCTGGGCCGATCTCTTGGTCTTCGCCGGCAACTGTGCCTATGAGTCAATGGGGTTCAAGACGTTCGGCTTCGGCTTCGGGCGAGAGGATATCTGGGAGCCCGAGGAGATCTTCTGGGGGGCTGAGAACACGTGGCTCGGAGATGAGCGCTACAGCGGCGACAGGGAACTCGCCGGTCCGCTCGGTGCCGTGCAGATGGGCCTGATCTACGTGAATCCGGAGGGGCCCAGTGGCAACCCGGATCCACTGGCTGCCGCCAGGGACATTCGAGAGACCTTCGGTCGGATGGCCATGAATGACGAGGAGACGGTTGCGCTCATCGTCGGCGGCCACACGGTCGGCAAGTGCCATGGTGCAGTCGATCCCCGCTACATCGGTCCGGAACCCGAGGCTGCCCACCTGGAGGAGCAAGGCCTCGGCTGGAAGAACACCTTCGGCAGCGGCAAGGGCGCCGACACGCTCACCAGCGGGTTGGAGGGCGCATGGACCAACGAGCCGACGAAGTGGGACAACGGGTACCTGGACAACCTGTTCAAGTACGACTGGGAGCTGACGACGAGCCCCGCCGGTGCCAAGCAGTGGACGCCTGCGGATCTCTCGGCCCAGGGAACTGTGCCCGATGCTCATGATCCGTCGAAAAGGCACGCCCCCATGATGCTGACGACGGACCTCGCGCTGAAGATGGATCCGATCTACGGGCCGATCGCGAAGCGCTTCCACGAGAATCCGGGCCAGCTCGCGGAAGGGTTCGCCAAGGCGTGGTTCAAGCTGTTGCACCGCGATATGGGACCCGTCTCGCGCTACCTTGGCCCGTGGGTTCCGGAGCCGCAACTGTGGCAGGACCCGGTACCCGAAGTCGATCATGAACTGGTCACGGACGAGGGCATCGCTGACCTCAAGAGCAAGATCCTCGCATCAGGACTGTCCATCTCGCAGCTCGTCTCCACCGCCTGGGCGTCGGCGGCAACCTTCCGCGGCACCGACAAGCGGGGCGGGGCCAACGGGGCGCGGATCCGCCTTGCGCCGCAACGGGACTGGGAGGTCAACAACCCGACCGAACTGGCCAAGGTCCTGCAGACCCTAGAGCAGGTCCAGCAGGACTTCAACCTTTCACAGTCCGGCGGAACGAAGATCTCGCTCGCTGACCTGATCGTCCTGGCCGGGTGCGCGGCCGTCGAGCAAGCGGCGAAGAACGCCGGGCACGACATCACAGCCCCGTTCGTGCCGGGACGCACGGACGCCTCTCAGGAGCAGACCGACGTGGAGTCGTTCGCCGTGCTAGAACCGACCGCAGATGGGTTCCGCAACCACCTCCGAGCCGGCGAGAAGTTGCCGCCGGAGACCCTGCTGTTGGACCGGGCATTCATGTTGACGCTGACCGCTCCCGAGATGACGGTTCTGATCGGCGGCATGCGAGCCCTAATCGCCAACTTCGGGCAATCCCAACACGGCGTCTTCACCGACCGGCCCGAAACGTTGACCAACGACTTCTTCGTGAACCTGCTCGACATGGACACGGAATGGAAGGCATCCGCCTCGGCTGAGAACGTGTACGAGGGTCGGGATCGTGCCACGGGCGAGGTCAAGTGGACCGCCACCGCCGTCGACCTCGTCTTCGGTTCGAATTCCCAGCTCCGAACTATCTCGGAGGTCTACGCGTGCGCCGACGCGAAGGAGAAGTTCGTGCGCGACTTCGTGGCCGCGTGGGACAAGGTCATGAACCTCGATCGGTTCGACCTCGCCTGATCCCGATGTCCAGGTCGGCTGCTGATCGGCCGACCTGGACATCCTTGGTTGGGTCTCACGCTATGCTGCTGCGATCTCCGCCATGCCCTTCATCGGTACCGCTGGGTGAGGTAGCGAAGCCGGTACGGCTCAGAACCGTCCGGGGTGGGAGAGAACAGCCAGGCGTCGCCGGTGGCAGTGCGAGCCAGCGCGGTGCACCGCTCGACCAAGCACTCGTGGTGCTCGGCAAGCTGCTCCCGGGTGGCCAGGACCACCCTGGGGTGGCAGGCGTAGACGATCAGGAGGCGATCCAGTAGTTCACGGTGAACGGTGCCGACGAAACGCTCGGCGATCACGTTCGCCCGCAGGGCCCGCACCGGTGCCTTGATGATCGTCATCCCGACCGTGGTGAACACTGCGTCAAAGGTTCGGGTGGACGGCGTCGCGGTCGCGGAAGAAGTCGCAGGCCACGATGCCCTTGGCCTGGGCGGTGAGGAACTGCGCCCACGTCGGGCCACCGCGCCGCGGCGCGGGATCCCCGCCGGCGCGCTTGAGGATCAACCAGACCGTGTAGGCGCCGAGGCGGTACCCCAGACCGGCCAGCTCGCCGTGCACCCGTCGGTGCCAGCGCAGCACCGTGTCCGGTGTGACCAGCATCCTGACCCGTGATGATGCGGGCAGCCGCCGAACCAGGGCCGCGACCAGTGCCCGCTCAGCCCAGGAGACCTGCGGCCGGCTGACCTGCCGGCCCAGCACCGCGACCTGATGACGCAACACCAAGATCTCCACGTCCTTGGCCGCATCGGAGCGGGACAGTACGACCATCCACCCCAGCAGCCGGCAGGACAGCAGGTGCACCAGACGCAACGCTACAAACCCGATCATGTCTCACCAGAGTCGAAGCCGCAGGTCAACGCCGCGGCCGAGTAACTGGCACCTACACGGTGCGGCTACTGCACACGGCGGAAGGCACTTCCGGGAAGACCGCATCTACTACCGGTGCGCAGCTCGCAGCCTGGTCCCGGGTGCAGCGGCACTGCATGGACATCACAAGAATGTCTACCTGCCGGAAGCGCCCGTACTCGACGCGCTCAACGCCTGGATCGGCGGACCGTTCAACAGGAACAACATCGATCGGACCGTTGCCGCGGTCGTGTCCTGGCAGGACACGAGCCGCGCGCCGGGCGCCGAGAGGCAGCCAAGAAGCGGCTCGCCGGGGTCGAAGCGCGGCTACGGCAATTCCAGGCAGCATCGAGGCCGGCGTCGACCCGGCGACGCTGGTCGAGGCGATCAACGATACGCAAGCGCAGCGGGCCGCCGTGCGGGCGGAGTTGGACGGTGCGCCCGCGCCGGACGCGCTGACCGAGGCCGAGGTGTAGGCGATGGTCGACTCGCTCGGCGACGTGGGCCGGTCTCCGCCAGGCCGATCCGGCTGGAGTGGAGCAGCTCTACGGGGCGTTGCACTGGAGATGATCTACGACGTCCCGACACGGACCGTGGAGGTGGCCGTACAACCGTTTGACGCAGCGGCCCGCGGGATCGCGTCGGCGCAGGTCGGTCCAGCAGACGACGAACAGGCGGCCGGGCGCTGGCCCGACCGCCTGCGGCATGGCGTGGTGGTTAGGTCGGGTTGGTACATCTGGGGATGGCGCCCGACTGCTGCTCGCAGTTGTCGGGGAAGTTGTGCGTGACGGTCGTACCTTGGTCGAGCGTCACTACCTGCTGGGAGCGACCGCCTCCTGGCTCCGACGTCGGATGCTCTTGAATCTCGTTGACGTAGTTGTCGATCCCGCCGCCGTGAGCGATCGCGGCCTGCGCCAGGTTGCCTGTCACCGTACTGGCGTGTAGCCGGAGGAAGGAGCTGCCGGCTGGGTCGCCGGGTCCCCGCTGGTTCTCGACGATCCCGTCCTGGTTGGCGATGCCGGCGCCCCGGACCTCCGAGTTGGTGCCGACGGCTCGGGCCACATTGCCGGCCACGATGGTCCGGGTCAGCTCGGCGCGTCCCGGGAAGGAGTTGACCGGCGGCCTGGGATTGAAGCTGCCGCTGTTGGTCAGGCCGGCTCCCTCGACCACAGGGTGCGGGTTCCCGCTGGCGGTGGCAGTGTTGTGGACGATAGAGCTGTCGGTCATCGTGAGGCTGCTTTGGTTCCAGACTGCGGCCCCGGCGAACGCCGATCCAGTGTTGCAGGCGGTGTGGACCTCTACCTGGCAGGGTGGCGGCCCACCTTGATGAGTAGCAGTGGCGATATTGCCGCTGATGAGGCTGCGCGTGATTGTCGCCGGCCGTTCGAGGTGGAGTCCGGCCCCGATAGCGGTCCAGCCGGACACGGTATTGCCCTGGACGAGGCTATCCTCCATCGCCAGGGTGGCTCCGCCGAGGCTGATTTCTAGCCCGCCGCCGAACGAGCCGTCAAAGACAGTGGGGGCGCCCGCCGCGTGGTTGTTGATGATCTTGCTATGTGTTACGACCAGCGTGCCGTCTTCGCTGGAGATGCCTCCGCCCAGAGCCTCCCCACCCGTGGGCTGACCCGGCACCGTCGTCGTGACGCTGTTCTTGCTCACTGTGCTGTTCAAGATCGTGGCGAGGCCATGATTCTGGAGGCCACCGCCATCGGTGGTGTCGTCTACCTCGGGGATCACGGGACTGTCGATGGCCTCGTTCGCGGTGAGGAAGCTGGAGTCCAGGATGAGCGTTCCGCCGGTATTGTTATAGATGCCGCCGCCATCACCATGGACCCGCCCCCCGGCGATGGTGACACCCCGAAGCGTGAGCTTGCCGCCGGCGGCCACCTCAAGGATGCGGAACAGCGGCGTGCCCACCGCTTGGCTGCGGACGATGGTCCCGCCCACGAGAGTGACGTCACCGGTGATGATTGGCAGACCATCCTGCCCGTGCGCGCTCGGTCCGGCGGTGGTTGCAGGTGTGGTGAGCAGGCAACTGCCACCGAGGTTAATCGTGGTCGGAAGGTCGGTGCTGTTGGCGGTGTCAATGGCGTGGATCAGCGCGGCGTTGGCACCGCAGAAAATATTGATGGGGGCGGCGCCGGCTACCCCGGCGGGTAGGAGCAGTGCCCATAATAAACTGGCACAACCGCCGACGGCAGCGCTCATGGCGAAGCGCATGCGCAGTTGACGAAGCTGTCTCATTGTCTTCCTTTCTTTATCTCATCAGCAGCGGATTTCCGCGCAGTTAATCGAGATGACCGGCCAGGCTGAGCGCGGGCTGAGAACTGATTGAGCGCCGCTCGGAGCACGAACCCAGAGTCGACGGCAGGCACCGCACGACGCCCAAACGTCGCCGACACACGGTCCGTACACAGCAGGTGACGTGCGGTGTTATGGCCACCGGGCCGGCGCCGGCGACACAGAATCAATGCCGCCGGCAGTCTGCCGCCTTTCGCCAGGTTATGCGCCATGCCCTCAACGCCCCCCGTCCTCGTCGCCGCGCATGTGGACCTGCTCGTACCGCCGTCGAGGTAGCCCGCCAGCCACCAGCGCACTCCGGCGGCCGCTGGTCGGAACCTCCAAGACTGCCGCCGGAGAGCCAAGTTACTGCAAGATGAATGCTGTTGCCAGTAGTCTGTAACAACTCGGACGAGCTGTGAGGAGTGGTGACCATGGCGGCCTACCTGCTACCCGAGCTGTCCAGCACGGCGTGGTCGGCGGGTGGTCCGGACCAGGGCGGCGAAGCGCAGTTAGCACGCACAAGCTGATGGCCGGCGTCACCGCGAGCCCGACGGCAGCCACCGCCCCGGCCGAGGTCGTCGACGACCTCGATCGGGCCCGACGGCGGAGGCAGACGCTGGTCTGGGTGGGCGTGCTAGGCGCTGTTTTGGTGGGAACGGTGGTGCTCGGGGTCGGGCTCGGGCCGGTCGCGATTGCGCCGGGAACGGTAGCGAAGATCCTTGGACACCACCTGTTCGGCTTCCCGGCAGTGCCGACCTGGGCGGCAGCCGACGACAACATCATCTGGCTGGTACGCCTACCCCGCGTTCTGCTGGGCGTGATCGTTGGCGCGGCGTTAGCCGCCACCGGCGTCGCCATCCAGGCGCTGGTCCGCAACGTGCTGGCCGACCCGTTCCTGCTCGGTACCGCGTCGGGCGCGTCTACCGGGGCGGCAGCCTCGATCTTGTTCGGGCTCGGCGCAAGCCTGGGGATGGCGGCGGTGGCGGTCAGCGCGTTCGTTGGGGCGCTCGTCGCCACCGCCCTGGTGTTCGCGACGGCGCGTATCGGCGGACGGATGACGTCGATCCGTCTAGTGCTGGCAGGGATCGCAGTGGCGTACGCCCTGTCCGCCCTCACCAGCTTCTTGATCTTCGCCTCGGACAGCCGGGAGGGCATCCGTGCGGTGGTGTTCTACCTGCTCGGCTCGCTCAGCCAAGCGCAGTGGGGCGCCGTACCGATCCCAGCCGCGGTGGTCGGCGGCACGTTGCTGGTGCTGAGCATCGGCGGCCGGCGGCTGGACGCCCTGGCGATCGGTGACGACACCGCACTGACGCTGGGCGTCGACCCGACCCGCTACCGCACCTTTATCTTCGTGGTCGCCGCAGCCGCGATCGGCGCGATCGTCGCGGTGTCGGGAACGATTGGCTTCGTTGGTCTCGTCGTGCCGCACCTCGCCCGCCGCATGATCGGCGGCCAGCACCGTCGCGTGATCGTCGTGGCCGCGCTGCTCGGTGCGATCTTCCTGGTCTGGGCCGATGTCGTCGCGCGTACCGCGTTCCAGCCCGCCGAACTGCCGCTGGGCATCGTCACCGCCCTCGTCGGTACCCCGTTCCTCCTCGTGCTCGTACGCCGCTTCCACCTGGCCAGCACATGACCGATCGAACCTAATAATAAGGAGAACTCATGAGTCGCTTATCCCGGATCTGGGCCGGGCTCATCGCCCTCATGCTGCTGCCGCTCGCCGCTTGCAGCAGTTCCACCACACCCACTCCGACAGTCCAGGGTTCGGCCCCGGCGTTCCCGACGACCGTCCAGAACTGCGGGCAGCAGGTCACCATTGCCAGGCAACCCAAACGGATCGTGACCATCGGCTACGAGTCGGTCGAGATCATCAACGCCGCCGGCGGCGCCAACCGGATCGTGGGTACGTTTGACAACACCAAGGACCCCAACAGCCCGGCCTTCACGGCTGTCTCGCACCCCGAACTCGCTAGCGACAAGGATCCCTCCACCGAGGACGTCATCGCACTGCGCCCGGACCTGGTCGTCAGTTATGGGTTGTTCGACGTCAACCTAGCGAGCTTGCAGCAAGCTGGGGCCGCCTCACTGATCGTTTCCGGGCTGTGTGGGCAACACGGTGGCGGTATCGGTCACGGCGCGACGTTCGACGGCATCTACAACGACATTGAGACCTTTGGCCGGCTGTTCGGCACCCAGCCGCAGGCCCAAGCGGCCGTCGAGCAGCTCAAGCAGCGGGTCGCCGCGGTCAAGAAGGACACCAGCGGCAAGACGGCCGCCCAGGGCTACTTCTACGGCACGACCTTCACCACCAGCGGGAACCAGAGCATGCTGCAGAGCCAGTTCGACGCGCTCGGCCTGAAGAATGTCTTTTCTGACGTGGCCAAGGACTTCATCGAGTCCAACACCGAGGAGCTCATCAAGCGCGACCCCCAGATCATGGTCCTGACCTACTACCTCCCCGACGAGACGTTTGAGCTGGCCAAGGCGAAGTTCCTCGCGCTGCCCGGGGTGAAGGACATGCAGGCCGTCCGCAATAACCAAATCATCGGCCTGCCCTACTCGCAGACCCAACCCACCGTCTCCGCCGTGACCGGTCTGGAGACGATCGCCAAGGGCCTCCAGGCCGCTTCGGGATGACCGGCGCCAGATGATTGAGGCTGCCGACATCCACGTCGGCTACGGTGGAGGGCTGGTACTGACCGGGGTGGGCCTCGTCGCCGGCCCCGGTCAGGTCATCGGTCTGATCGGCCCGAACGGCAGCGGTAAGACCACGTTGCTGAAGACGATGTACCGCAGCATGGCACCGCGCGCCGGGCTCATCACCATCGACGGCAGCCCCGTCGAGGAGCTGACCAACCGCGAGCTGGCGCTGCGGCTCGCGGTTGTCGCCCAGGAGGCGCCGCCGGAGCTGCCGATCACGGTCGCCGAGATGGTCCTACTCGGGCGCTCCCCGCACCGCTCGGCGTTCCAGCGTTACACCGCTGCGGATGACCAGCTCGCCGCGCAGGCGCTCACCCGGGTCGGCGCCCGCCACCTTGCCGAGCGCCCATACACCCGGTTGTCCGGCGGGGAGAAGCAGCGGGTGCTGATCGCCCGGACGCTCGCCCAGCAGGCCGACCACCTGCTGCTGGACGAGCCCACCAACCACCTCGACGTCCGCTACCAGCACGAGATCCTCCAGCTCGTCCGCAGCCTTGGGGTCACCACGGTCGTCGTGCTGCACGACCTCAATCTTGCTGCCCGGTACTGCGATCGGCTGGTGCTGCTCGTGGACGGTACGGTCAGGTGCACCGGCGAGCCAGCGGAGGTGCTGACTGCGCAGGTCCTGGAGCCGGTGTACGGCGTGACCGTCCGAACCGTGTACGACCGGGGCTGCCTCCAGCTCGTGTTCGGCCCGGTGGCGCCTGCCGTTCCCTGACCACCCTTCGCGCGACCGCCACGAGAGGAGTGAGAGATGTCGAGGTCCCGCCAGCAACGCGTCCGCTCGCGGATGGCCGAGCTCGGTGTTGATGCGTTGTTGCTCGCCGCCGGCGCTGACCTGCGGTGGCTGACTGGGTATGCCGCATTGCCGTTCGAGCGCCTCACCATGCTCGTGCTTCCGATCGACGATCACCCCACCCTCGTCGTTCCGCGGCTGGAGGTGCCTAAGGTCGAAGCCCGGCCGGAGCTGTTTACGCTTCGACCTTGGGACGAGGCCGCCGACCCGGTTGCGATCGTCGCCCGGCTCGTCGCCGGTTGCGGTCGGCTGGCCATCTCCGACCGCGCTTGGTGCAGCTTCCTTCTCGCCCTCCAGGCGGAGCTACCCGATGCTCAGTGGCGCCGGGCCTCCGACATCACGGCGGCGTTGCGGGCGGCGAAGGGAGCCGAGGAGGTCGAGGCTCTGAGCGAGGCCGCGGCACAAGCGGATCGGGTGGCCGGCCAACTCGTGAGCGGGCAGATCCCCCTCCTCGGTCGGACCGAGGCGGAGGTCGCCACGGAGATCGAGTCCCGGTTGCGTGCCCAGGGCCACGACCGGGCCTGGGCGATGGTGTGCTCGGGGCCGAACTCCGCCAGCCCACACCACGAGCCGGGTAGCAGGCGGATCCAGGCTGGCGAGCCAGTGCTCTGCGACTTCGGTGGGGCGCATGCCGGCTACTGCTCGGACCTCAGCCGCACGGTCTTCACCGGTGTCCCGCCCGCGGAGTTCACAGAGCTTTACGCCGTCTTGCAGGAAGCGCAGGCCAAAGCGGTTGCGGCCGCGACGATTGGCGCTACGTGCGAGTCGGTGGACGGTGTCGCGCGCCGGATCATCGATGGCCGCGGGTACGGCTCGTACTTCGTCCATCGCACTGGCCACGGCATCGGGCTGGAGACCCACGAGGACCCCTACATCGTCGAGGGCAATACCGAGCCGCTGGTCGAAGGGCACGCGTTCTCTGTCGAGCCCGGCATCTATCTACCGGGCCGGTGGGGAGCCCGGATCGAGGACATCGTGGTGGTCACCTTAACCGGGCCGAAATCCCTCAACCGGGTCCACCGCGACCTTGCCGTGGTCGACAGGTAGCGAGCCACAGCGATCATGGGGTCGAGGACTTGCGCGCGCTGAAGCACATGACCTCGTTGTCCAGGACCGCTCCGCCGTCGGCGAAGAACGGCGCTAGCGCCGCCGCGGCGGCCCGATGGTAGCTCGCGACATCCGCGGGCCCGATCTCGCGCAGCTCGATGCGGCGCGGCGCGAACAACGCCAGCAGCGACTCGATGCTTGGAATGTCGGTCTTGATATGCCGTACCTCCGCGTGGAGGTCCTCGAACCCGAGGGCGGCGAGGAAACGCATGACCTGGCGGAGATCCGCGGGCTCCGCCAGCGGCCCGTACGGGAAGAAGCCGTGCGGGGCGACGGCCAGGGCCTGCTGCAACCGGGCCAGGAAATCAGACGGCTGCGCTGGTCGGTACCTGGCCAGGATCGTGTCGAGGATCTGGAAGAGTTCGCCGCCGCGTGCGGTAATCCCGAACATGACGAAGGTCAGCACCCCGCCAGAGCGCAGCACCCGGTACGCCTCCCGGGCTCCGATCCCTGGCGGGAAGGATCCGTTGATTGCGAAGTGCGATAGGACCCAGTCGAAGGAGTCGGCCGGGAACTGGAGGTCTCCGAGGTCCATGACCTCGAACAGCATGTTGCCGACCGCCGACCGCTGGGCTTCGTCCCGGGCGATCTCGATGAGGGCTGCGGCATTGTCGATCCCGGTGACCCGCCCGGACGGCCCCACCACTCGGGCGGCCTCGATCGCCGTCCCACCGGTGCCGGTCCCCACATCGAGCACCGTCGAACCTGGCGGGATACCCGCGCGGGTCACGAAGCCCCGCTGGACGGCTCGCCATGCGCCATCGCCGTAGGCCTTGGTACGCGCATCCCACGTCGTCCCGTACCACTCCGGCGTGACGGTCAGTGCCTCGCTGATGTGCATGGCGGCCCGCCCGCTATGCATGGGGCAGCGGGTAGATGTTGAGATCGGCCTCGTCCAGCGGCTGCTCCCGCCAGCCCAGCCAGACCCCGGCGTCTTGGAGCCGACGGCCGCCGAGGAAGGGAAACGCGGCCGGGAAGTTAGGCACCAGGCCAGGGACGACGACCCGCAACACGGTCAGCCCGGTCAGCGCCACGTCCGGTGTCGTCAGGTCGACCACGAACACCTCGAACCCGGCCTCCTCAAGGAGGCCCCGGTAGACCTCCGAGGACCGAGCCGCCAGGTGGGGGAGAGTGCCCCAGTCCCGTACCCGTGGTACGTCGAGCGCCGGACGTACCTGGGCGATGGCCCGCGGATCCAGGTAGATCTGCGGCTGGCATTCCAGGTCGCCGACGTCGTGGAAGTCGGGCCGGAAGCTGTCGAGGTAGGCGCGGTCCGCCCGCCACGGCTTGAGGAAGACCCCGCTTTTTTGACCCAACCGGACGGCCTCCCGGAACAGCCCATCCGGCTGAAGCAGGTCCATGCTGTTGACCTGCGCCGTGAGTGCTTCACCCCATGCCTTCCGCGCCGCGCTGACTGGGTCCGAGCGCGCGGCGAACCCGGCGGTCAGGAGCTGCTTGTCGGTGTTTTCTACGAGTCCGGCCAGCACCGGCACGCCGAAAAGGTTGTCGAGGTGGATGAGCCAAGCGCGCAGGTCAGCACTGCCGCCATCCTGCTCCCAGTGGGCGGCGGAGTGCGGTACGAGCGCGGGCAGCACGGGCAGGTTCGCCCACCAGATCATCGTGCTGTCCCGCTCGATCAGCTCCTCCAGTGCCGAGCACAGCGCCATCTCCCAACTCGATCCGCACGCGATCCCCGAGTACAGGGGGTAGTTGACCGGCGGTTCCGGGGCGAACTCTCCGATGTGCCAACTGACGTACGCAAAGCTCGCCGGCACCCATGCCGGCACCCCACGAGAGAGGTTCTCCCCAGGAATCCAGCGCACCGGTAGGTCCCTCCTGAAGGGTACGAAGGGGAAGCCCGCCGCCCGGTACTGACGGTCGGAGTAAAGGACCATGGCCGTCGGGTCCAAGGCGTGCTCGCCACGCCGACACAGTTCGTCGTAGCTTGCCTGGACCAGCCGTTCCGGGCGGATCCAGTTGCCGCAGTAACGCTCGATCGCCTCACCGATCGCCGCTTGGCGCACCTGCGGCTGGATCCCTTCGAGCTGGATCCCGGCGAGCTGGGCGCTCCCGCCGACCAGGTTGGTCGCCCACGGGACGACTCGGCTGGTGTCGCCGACGGTCGCCACGAACACCGTCAGATCCCGGGGGATCGGCGGTCCCGGCTCGAACCTGCGCACCGAGGTGATGATCCCCGCTCGCTCGTCAACCAGCAGATCCAGCCCGCTCCGCAGCGGGTTGCGGTATCCCGCGGCCGGTGTGCTGCCGGGCCAGGGCAGGACGGGGTGCAGCGTCGTCGTCAGGCTGACCGGGTCGGCCTCGATCTCGTTGCCGAGCAGCGCCGATGGGGCACCGGCAAGCCAGCGCTCCAGCTCGACGGCCAGAACTGACAGCATCCAGATGAGTTCGGACCGCGGTGGCCGGTAGCCTGTGCCCGACCAGATAGGCCCGAGGAGAGCGTCAAAGACCTCGGCATCGACTGCGGCGCAGCGCCGTCGTAACAAGACGTCGCGGTAGGAGTTGGAGCCTGGTTCGATGGCTGGCCCGAACCACCCGCGTCCTTCTGCCAGGTGGAACTGGACCCAGCGGAATCCCTCCGCAGCGCAGCGGTCATCGAGTTCCTCGACGACCGTCGTCTCCAAGTGCCCGCAGAGGGCGACGACCACTGCGTCGGCCGGGTTCCCGTGCGTCGCGGCCGGGAACCTGTCCAGCGAGCCGATGATCTGGACTGACGTCGTGGCGGGCAGCAGGTCGTAGCCACGGATGATGCCGAGCAGATCCTCATCGCCCAGCAGGAGAAATCGGGTGCGTGCCATCGCATCAGGCGTGACCGGCTCGACGGCAAACCTCGCCCAGTCTCGCTCACCCTGCCGCGCTGGACCCTCGACCAGGCAACGGCTCGCGCCCAACTGCTCGATGACCTCGACGAACGCCGCCGGCAGGCCAGCCGCGGCGATCACCTCCGGCACCGAATGCGATCCGTCGCACAAGGTCAGGGCGGTCCAGATCTGGTCGACACGGGCCATGACCTGGAAGATCGATCCGGCCGGCGTGACGACCAGCGTGCTCCCGTCCGCGACCGGCCGGAGATCAACTCCTACCAGCCGCGGAAACCGCGGCGCTGTTCTCAGGCGGGACTCCTTGCTCGGTCGGGCTTGGCCGGTGCCTGCGGCGGCGCAAGGTATGGACGCCGCCACAGGCACCTCAGTCAGTTTGCCCCCGCAAGTGATCTCTTGACTGTGTCGAGCCGGTGACTAGCTCCACCGGAATGACGACTGGGGAACCGGGTGGTGATCCGGCGGGAGGAGCCTTGCCTCTGCTGCCGTGGCCACCTCGCTCCACTGGAACGGCGACTGGGGAACCGGGTGGTGATCCGGCGGCAGGAGCCTCGCTCCGGGCGTGCTTGCCTGCTTGATCATAGTTCACCTCCTCCCTGCTCTTCTGTTGCGCGGCACTCGGGTTGTCTGGGGAAGGTCCTTGATCGCCGAGCTGCCTTCTGTCCCAACTCCTGGCAGCAGAGAGAAGATATTGCAATTGCTAGTTACTTGCAACAAGGATATCCAGTGGCTATCGACTGGGTCAACACCAGCGGGCGGGCGAACCGCCAGGTGTCGCTGTACCGGCCGATCGAGTCAGCGTCCGCGTAGTCGCTCGACTACTGGCTGTATGACATCGAGGTTGGGCTCATAAATGACATACCGGGATACGCCGTAAACCTCGCGCCACCGGAGCATCGCTGCGCAGATCTCGTCGACGTCGCCCTCGAACACGAAGGGCGTACCCCTCAGGTGGGCCGACTGCGGGGATAACGTCCCGGCCTCGGAGCCGCCGGAGTCGGACCGGTCGGTGCGGACCACGGCCTTCAGGTAAACGCCGATGGTGATCCCCGGGATGCGGTCACTGCCGCCCTCTCGGAGAGCGGTGATCTTCGCCGCGAACGCAGCGGGGTCGCCGTCGGACCGGTCGAGGTCCCGCCCATCCGAGCGGGCCCTAGTGGTGATGTTCACGACCTGCGCGCGCCGGGCTGCGAGCCTGAGCAGCCGGGGCCCTCCACCGCCGACCATTAGTGGGGGGTGCGGTTGCTGGTACGGCCTAGGCCACAGCGTGAGGTCCTCGACCTGGTAGAACGATCCCCGGTACGAGAATGGTGTTCCCGACCACGCCCCCAACAGCACATCAATTGCCTCGTCAAGTCGGTCGATGCGAGTGCCGGCAGTGTCGAAGGCCAAGCCAAGCTGCTGGTACTCCTCCGCGTACCATCCAGCGCCGAGTCCGACCTCCAGCCGGCCCTCGGACAGCAAGTCGAGTGTCGCCAGCTCCTTGGCAAGGATGAGCGGGTGGCGAAAGCCGGTGCAGAACACCAGCGAGCCGAGCCGCAGCCGGGTCGTCACCATCGCAGCGGCGGTTAGGGCGGTGATCGGACCGAGAAAGCGGCCCATCCAATGGTCGGGCACTTGCACAAGGTCGTAACCACGGTCCTCAAGATGGCGCACCTTGTCGGTCCAGCCGCGGACGTTTGGCTCGGGGATGAGTTCGCCGGCGAACTCAAACGGCCGCCGAGCGTGACCGGCATCGATCACGGCCGTGGGTCCTCGGGCCGCCCGCCGGGTCGAGCGGCCAACCCGCCGAGCACGTCGACTTGGCTGGCGAGGAGTTGGCGGTACGGACCGTCGGTGGCGGCCAGCGACTCGTGACACCCCTCCTGTACGACCCGGCCGCCGTCGAGGACGACGACCCGGTTGGCGCTGCGGATGGTGGACAGCCGGTGCGCGATCACCACGGTCGTCCGCCCGGCCCGGGCCGAGTCCAGGCTCCGCCGCAGGTGGGTCTCGCCTTCGGCATCAACGTTCGAGACCGCCTCGTCGAGTACCAGCACGGTGGCGTCGCGTAGCAGCACCCTCGCCAGCGCAATGCGCTGCCGCTGGCCACCCGACAGGGCCGCACCGCGCTCGCCGACCAGCGTGCCGAGGCCTTCGGGCAGCTCGTCGGCGAACTCCGTCACCAGCGCCCGCTCGGCAACCACGGCGACCTCGGCGTCGGAGGCATCCGGTCGCCCCAGCCGGATGTTGTCGGCGATGGAAGCGTTAAACAAGTACACGTCCTGGGGCACCAGCGCCACCTGCTGCCGGAGGCTCTCCTGGGTGAGGTCCCGGATATCGACACCACCGAGGGTGACCCGCCCTCCTGTCACGTCCCAAAAGCGCAACAGCAGGCTGGCGCATGTCGACTTGCCCGCACCCGATCGGCCGACCAAGGCGACCGTCTCCCCAGGGTGGACGGTGAAGCTGACGCCATGCAGCACGTCGTCTAGTTCGGGGCCGTAGCGGAACCGGACGTCGTCGAAGCGCACCTCGGCGCTGAGCGAGGAGACCGATGAGTTCGCGCCGGGACGGTCGACCACATGTGCCGGGGTATCCACCACGGTGAACACCCGGGATGCGGTGGCCCGCAGCACACCGAGGTTGCGTAGCCCACCGGTGATCTGGGTGATCGGCATCAGCGAGAAGCCGGCCAGGATCACCGCGACCGGGAACCGTGACTCGGGCAGGCTCCCGCCAGCGACGAACGCGGCCCCGATGGCGAGCACGGCGAGCATTGCCGCGGCTACCAGCCCGTCGGTGACACCGTTTTCCACCCCCATCCGGCTGGCGTTGGCGAGCTGCACCCGGTTCAGCCGGCTGCCGGTACGCAGCAGGTGGCGCCGGAACTCCTGGGCCCGACCGAACTGGACCAGCTCCCGCAGCCCGTCGACCCCGTCCACCGCCTCGGCGTGCAGGGCGCCGAGCCTGGTCCGCAACATCGCTCCCTGCCGGTCGCCGAGGCGGATCAGCCAGAACGGTACGGTGATGATCAGTACGGCGAACGGCAGCAGGACCAGCGCGAGCCGACCGTCGACGAACGCCAACACCCCGATCGCGCCGGCCGGGGTGACCACGGTCACCGCGAACTGGGCGACGGTGTGGGCGTAAAACCACTCCAGCGCCTCAACATCGGCCAGTGCGGCAGCCGCAACGTCGCCAGTACGCTTACCCAGCAGCCACCCTGGGGCCAGTCGGGCCAGTCCGTCGAAGATGTCGCCGCGCAGGTAGGCCATGATCCGGTAGCTGAGGTCGTGGGCCACCCACGACTCGGCCCAGTTGAAGGCTCCCTTGGCCACCACTAATACGGCGAGCACGATCAGGCCGGGCACGAGCTGGTCCACCCTTGCTCCGGTGGCTGCCAGACCGGTCAGCCAGGCCGCCAGTCCAGCGGCGGCCAGCCCGGACGCCTGGTTACCCGCGGCCGCGGCGACCGTCAGCGTGAACCGGCCGGGGTGCCGCCGCAGGATGGGTGCCAGCCGCAGGATCGAGCCGATCCGCCCGGTCCTGGCGCTGGGCAGCAGGCCAGCGGACAGATCATCGGCCTCCCGGTCGCCGGTCACGGTCATCGCATGACTCCCGTCTGGGCGGCCACCAAATCGGCGTAGCTGGCGCATCCGGTGAGCAGCTCGTCGTGACTGCCTTCACCGACCAGCCGGCCATCCTCCAGGATCAGGATGCGATCGGCATGGCGTACGGTGTTCAGCCGGTGCGCAATCACCAGCGTGGTCCGCTCGGTCGACAGCCGGTCGAGCGCGGCAACGATCCCCGCCTCGTTCTCCGCGTCCACCGCCGACGTCGCCTCGTCGAGCACCAGGATCGGCGCGTTTCTCAGCAGCGCCCGCGCGATCGACAGGCGCTGGCGTTGACCGCCAGACAGCGTCAGGCCGCGCTCACCAATCATGGTGGCGTAGCCGTCGGGCAGGCAGGCGACGAACTCGTGCGCGTTCGCGGCTCGAGCCGCCGCCACCAGCTCCTCGTCGGTCGCGCCGGCCTTCGCAAGCCGTAGGTTGTCCGCGACGGTGCCACGGAAGAGATAGGTGTCCTGGCTCACCACGGAGACCAGTGACCGCAGCGACTCGCCCTGAACCTGGGTGATGTCCTGACCGCAGACGACCACCCGGCCCCGCTGCGGGACGACGAAGCGCAGCAGCAAGTTCACCAGCGTCGTCTTGCCCGCGCCTGACCGGCCGACAACAGCTACCGTCTCGCCGGCCGCCATGCTGAAGCTCAGGTCCCGTACGGCTGGTTTGGTCCGTCCGTCGTAGGTGAACGTGACCCCGTCGAACGCCACCGACGCGGGCGCGCTGTGGTCTATCGTCCCCGCGCCGGGCCGGTCGGGAGCGCTCGGTACGGCGTCCAGCAGCTTCGCGATGCCCTCAGATGCGGAGACCCCGAAAAAGCCGGCATGCCAGTAAGTGCTCAGCTCACCGAACGGCCGGAAGCACTCGCCGGTCAGGACGAGCAGCACCAACAAGGTGCCCACGTCGAGGTGCCCGGTCGCGAGCCGTACCGCGCCTACCCCGACCGCCAGGGAGACTCCCAACTGGACTCCGAACGCGGCCAGGCCGGTGTCAATAAGCGAGATCGCCATTTGACGCATCGTTGAGCGGAACAAATGAAACGCTTTGGTCGTCAACGTGTGGCGTCGGTCGCTGACCGCGTTCAGCGATTTGAGAGTCGCCATGCCCCGCATCGAGTCTAGGTACTCGCCACCGAGAGCCGCATAGGCCGCCCAGTGCTCCCGTCCCCGTTCGGCGAGCAGCCGGTCCCACAGCCGGGGTGCCAGCGGGACCGCCAACACTCCACAGAGGACGCTGGCACCCACCCACACGTCGCGACCGAACATCCAGACGACCAGCGCCACCGGCCCGGTCAGGCAGACCACGAGCTGCGGCAGGTAGCGGCTGTAGTAAGCCTCCAGCGCCTCCACGCCGTCCACCACGGTGGACTGCACCTCGCCGGTGCGGGTCTTGGTGAGGTAGCCGGGTCCCAATGCGATCAGCTTGCCGTACAGCCGGTCCCGCAGCCGTTCCTTGATCCGCCCCGCGGCCGCCTGGGCGACCACCTCCCGGGCCCACACCAGCACGCTGCGCACCACCACGATCACCGCGAGCAGCACGAGCAGCCCGGCGACACCGGAGAACGGCTGGCCGTTGAAAATCCTGCCAAGCACCACCCCGATCAAGGCCGCCTGGGCCACCCGGGCTGACATCACCACCCAGCCCACCATGACGCCCGCCGCCACCGGGCCTCGTAGGTTGCCGGCCAGCGCGAGCAGCCGCCGATGCACCATCACCGCGCCATCACCCCGGCAAGCCGGAGACCGGCCGAGGCGACGCGTCCCGCGTGCGTGTGTTCAGCCGATTACTCCGTCCTCGCGAGCGGTCGAGGCCAGGCTAGAGTAGCTGCATATTCTTTGCAATAGAGAACAAGATGCGCTCCATGTCGTTCCCGGCTCAGCGGCAGAGCGCACCTTGGAGGAAGGCAAGCTCGAGCAGCAGGCGGGACTCGGCGACGGTCTGGTCATAGAGCACATGGGTGATGCCGGACAGCGGCAGCACGGTATGCGGCCGGCCGGCTGCCACCAGGGCTCGGGACAGCCGGAGCGTGTGCGCGGCCACCACGTTGTCGTCGGGCAGGCCATGAACGAGCAGCAACGGCCGGCGCAGGCCCGCGGCGTCGCCGAGCAGCGAGCTGCGGTCGTACGCGTCGGGATGCTCAGCCGGGTCCCCCAGGTACCGCTCGGTGTAGTGGGTGTAGTACAACCGCCAGTCGGCAACCGGAGCACCCGCCACGGCCGCGTGGAACACCTCAGGTCGCCGTAACACCGCCAGCGCGGCCAGGTAGCCGCCGTAGGACCAGCCGATGATGCCGACCCGGGTGAGGTCCAGCTCCGGATGGGTGGCCGCGACGGCGTGCAACGCATCGACCTGGTCCTGCAGCGGCGCTGAAGCCAGGTCCCCGTGCACCGCGTGCGCCCAACGCGTGCCGCGCCCACACGTACCGCGGCCGTCAACGGCGAGGACGGCGAAGCCCTGGTCGGCCAACCACTGCAGGACGGCGAATGCCTTGGGGTTCTTGACCACGAACTGCACTTGCGGAGCGCCGTAGCTGTAGACGAGCACCGGCCACGGCCTTCCACTGCCACCAGAGGGCAGCAGCAGCGCCGTGTTCAGCCGGCGATGACCCGCCTCAAGAAACACGGGTCGGGGCCGCACGACGGGTGGCTCGTGCATCGAGGTGATCACGCCGACCTGCTCACCACGGTGGTGGACGGTGACCTGCGGACCGTCGTACTCCAGGCCCGTCGATACGACCACGATCGTGGCACCCCCAGCCCAACCGTCGTGCACTCCTGGCGCGCTCGTGAGGCGGGTCAGCGCGCCGCTGGCCGACAGCCGCCACACATGGATTTCTGACTGGTGCTCAGACGCGGTGAACACAACATTTGCCCCAATGGCAGCCACCCGACGGATCTCCAGGCCGGCCGGAGTACTCAGCTCACCGCCGACGAGTAGCCGCCGAGTGTCGGCGTCCTCCACGGTCACGACCAGGCGCCCGTCGGTGAGCCAGCCGGCCGGCAAGCCGCGGACGATCTCCGTCCACTCTGGACTGTGCTCCTCGTGGATCACGGCGGTCGGCCCCGACCCCGCCCCGGCGTCCAGCACCTGCGTCGTACGCTGGTCCCGGGTCTGCGCGAGCAAGGTGAGCGGGCCGTGCGGCTGCCAGCTCACATCCGCCAGGTACGGGAAGGTCGTGACGTCCCAGCGGATCTGCGACCGGCCGCCATCCAGGCCGACCCGCCATAGACTCACGTCCGCGTTTGCGCTGCCGGCCCGCGGGAACGCCACGGACACCGGTACGTTCGTCGGATCCACTGGGTCGCACAGGTGCCAGCGTTCCACCTGCGAGACATCGACCCGGGTCGCCACCAGGGCTGTCCCGTCCGGTGCCCACCAGAACCCCCGCTTGCGGGGCAGCTCTTCGGCGGCCAGGAACTCCGCCTGCCCCCAGGTGATCTCCGGGCCCTCGTCAGCCACCAGCAGCCGATCACACCCCGCCCCGTCGATGACCCGCAGCCCACCGGTCCCGACGTATGCGACAACGTTGCCCGACCAGTCGGGATGAGGGTCAAAGACCGGTCCCGCGGTCGGGAGGTGACGCACCTCACCGGTCACCAGGTCGGCGCGGAACAAATGGCCCTCGATGGTGAATGCCGCGACCCGCGCCCAGGGGTCGCAGCCGAAGCTGACGATGCCGGCGGCGCCCTCCCGCAGCCGCTCCCGCCGGCGTCCCTCCATCACCACGATGGACGCTGCGCCAGGCAGACCGAGGTCACCCGGGTCGGCTACCAGCCGCTCCACCCGATCATCGACGTCGAAGGTCCACAGCGCGGTCACCGGGTCGTCACCGGCTCGCGAGCGCAGGTAAACCACCCGGCGGCCGTCGACCCCGACGGTAAAGGACCGCGGCTCCCCAAGCGTGAACCGGCGGGTACGCGCAAACTGACGCGGGAACGCCCGCTGCTGCTCGGACCACCCGCCCCCGGAGGTCATCGGGACATGCCACCGGCCGGGAACCCGTCGCCATGCGGGCCGTGGTCACCTGGACCTGCCGCCATCTCACCCTCCATCTCACCCGGTGCGACTGACCGCAGATTGTCGCTGACCGCAGATTGTTACCTGACGCCCGGTGCGGATGACCCGGTCACCCGGACCTTCTGCTACCCCACCTTGCGGTCAGGTGTCTGGTGACCTCCGCGCGGAGCTTGGGGCAGTGCACAGCAGGGGTGTCGCGGGGGCAGTTGAGCATGTGGGTGAGGTAGGCGCGAGCGTCAGTGAGCCGGCGGAGCTGTTGGTCAATGGTGTCAATGCGGTGGGTGATGGTCTGGCGCCAGTCGGTGGTCTCGGTGCGGCCGGCCAAGACAGCGGCGATCTCGTCCAGGCTCATCAGGCCGGTGTCCTGCCAGATCTGGATGAGAGCGAGCCGGTGGAGCTGGTCGGGACCGTAGTAGCGGCGTCCGGAGCGGCGCAGGGCGGGGGTGAGGATCCCGCGGCGTTCCCAGTAGTGCAGGGTCGAGACGGCCAGGCCAAAGCGTTCGGTGACCTGACCGGTCGTCAGCAGGTCGCTGCTCATGTCCTTATTTGACCTCAAGCCGGGTTGAGGTCGCATGGTGGGTTGCTGGGCGCTGGGCCAGTCGGTCCAGCGCAGGGCTGCCGACCGGAGGCGGGTGGGTCATGAGGCGAGGCCGCAAGGTCGCCCTGTTGACCGCGCTGTTCGTAGGGACGTTCATGGCGTTGCTGGACATGAGTGTGGTCAACGTGTCATTGCCAGCTATCCAACTGGGGTTGGCCGCGCAGCTTACCCAGGTGCAGTGGGTCGTTGACGCCTACACGCTGGGTCTGTCGGCGTTCATGCTGAACAGCGGATCGCTGGGGGACCGGCTGGGTCGAAAGCGGCTGTTCCTGTCCGGTGTGGCGGCGTTCACCCTGGCCTCGGTGGGGTGCGCGACCGCGCCGACGGCCGGTGTGCTCATTGGTGGACGGCTCGCCCAAGGCATCGCCGCGGCCGCAGTGACGCCGGGCTCGTTGTCGCTACTGACCCAGATCTACCGGGACCCGGCCGGGCGGGCCCGGATCATCGGGGCCTGGGGCACCTGCGGCAGCCTGGCCGTGGTGGCGGGCCCGGTGCTGGGCGGGGTGATCACCGACCGGCTGGGCTGGCCGGCGATCTTCCTCCTCAACGTGCCGCTGGGGGTCATCGTGGTGGTGGCGGGCTGGTGGACGATCCCGGAGTCCGCCGACCCCCAGCACGCGGGCGCTGACCTGGCCGGGCAGGTGCTGGGCGTGGTGTGGCTCGGCGCGCTGACCTACGCGGTCATCGACGCCGGGCGCCGTGGCTGGATCTCGCTACCGGTCCTCGCCCTGCTGGTGGTCGCGGCGGCGGTGCTGTGCGCCTTCGTGCTCGTCGAGCGGCGCAGCGCCGCGGCGATGCTGCCGGTGCACTTGTTCAGCGACCGCGCGTTCGCCGTCGTCAACGTGGCGTCGTTCGTCCTCGGCTTCGGCGCCTACGGCGTGTTCTACCTGCAGTCGCTGTACTTGCAGCAGGTGCAAGGCGCCTCCGCTATCGCGGCCGGGCTGAAGTTCCTGCCCTACACGCTGGCCATCGCCACCTGTAGCGTGCTGGCCGGCCGGGTCACCGCCCGGTACGGGCCGCGCCCACCGTTGCTGGCCGGCTACACCCTGATTGGCACCGGGCTGCTGGCCATGCTCGCCCTCACGCCCCGAAGCAGTTACCTGCTGGTGGCCGTAGTCTTCGCCGTGCTCGGCGCCGGGATGGGCGCATCGATCACACCGACCAACGCCGCCGCCATGGGCGCAGTCGGACGGGAACGTAGCGGCATTGCCGCCGCCACCGTCAACGCTACCCGGCAGACCGGTGCCGCCTTGGGCATCGCGCTGCTGGGATCGATGCTCACCGCCCGGGCCGGCGCGGTCCTGACCGCCCGGTTGAGCGCCGCTGGGGTGCCCGACCCGACCAGCACAATGCTCGCCAAGGCTGTGGTGGCCAACCACGGGCACCCTGACCAACCGCTCGGTGGCCTGTCGCCGGCCACCGTGCAGCGGTGGTTCGCTGAGTCTTTCATCACCGGGCTGCACTTGAGCCTGCTGGTCGCGGCCGTTGCCACGTTCGCCGCCGTGCTGCTGGTCGCCGCGTTGTTCGGGACCCGCCATGCCGGGCCTCCCAACGTTGCCACGCCGCCGACCTGGACCGGCTGGCAGCCCCGCGGTACCTGAGCTGGCTCGGCCGAGCACTACACGGTGACCTGGGGGTGTCGTACCAGACCGGCCAGCCGGTACGTGCCGAGCTGACAATGAAGCCGCCGGATGGTGGCCCGACGACCTGGTACGGCCGGTGTCGCGGTCCCCGACTTCGTCCTGGGTCTGGTCCTGCTCGAGGTGGGGGGCAGTGTCACGTCGGCGTGGTGATCAGCGACGGCTCGCTCGCGCACGTCGGCCTCGCCGCCGGGCAGGTCGACGATCTGCTGCCAAGTCGGGCTCGAGCCGGCCCGCACCCACCAGCGGTCACCAGTGGAGCAGCGGCATGCTGCAACGGGCCACCCTCGCCGCCGCTACCGCCCACCAGCCGGCCCTGGTTGTTCGCCGAAGAGCCGTACTGCGTGCCGCAGTGGCCGAGCCAGCGCTGCTGCTGGCCGACGAGCCGACCAGTGCCCTGGACATGATCGCGGCCGCCGGTCTACTGGCCCTGCTGACCGAACTTACCGCCGCTGGCGTGGCCGCTGGGCTGGTCAGCCACGACGAGGCATTACTTGCCGCCGTCGCCGGCCGGATCCTGAGGCTGCAGGACGGGCAGCTAGTGCCTGCCTCGCCTTCGATGCCCGACGGAGCCAGCCGGCGGAGCGGGGTGGTAGCTCGAAGGCTGAGCCAGCGGCCAAGGCAGGCGCCTCAGTGAGTTACCGGTAGCCCAGCGGTCCATTCAGTGTCCGTGCGCGTGTGCCTCCTCCAAGCCCGCTTCATGGGTGTGGAGATGCCCGTGGACCTCTTCGTCGTGCCCGTGCTCGTGGTCATGCTCGACGTGCGCGTGCTCGTGGAGCCGGTGCGCGTGCTCATGGAGCTGGTCACCGTGACTGTGTTCGTGGCTGTGCACTTGCTCCTCAGCCGTTGGTAGGTCGGTCATGTAGCTTCTCCCCTCGCCAGGGTCTGCGGCACTGTGGGCCACAACACGCGCAAGGTCCAGCACTCGCCTGCCGGATGGACCACGGTGCCGAGGCCAACAGCATGGTTCCCCGCTCAGCAAGCTGTCCCACCACCCTATAACCATTACCGCCATTGACCACCGGAAGCCTTCCGCGGGGACTGTCGCCGCTGGGGCAGTTGGGTGGCCCGCTGGCGACGGGTGTGGCGGTGATGACGGCGCCACGTCACCGGTGCCGGTCACGGCCGGCGCGGTCCGGCCGGTCCGGTTGGGCTAGTCGGCACGATGGGGCGGGCCGGCTGCTGGACCAGTCGGTCGTAGGCCAGCAGCGGCGCGTCGCTGGCCGCGTCGGTCATCACCCAACCATGTACGCCGAACACCTCCCGTAGCAGCTCGGCGGTTAGCACCTGCGCCGACGGGCCGTCCGCGGCGACCCGGCCACCGTCGATGACGACCAGCCGCTGGGCCTCGTCGTCACCGCCGCGGAGCATGCCGATCGGACCGCGGTGCGAGTAGCGGTCCTGCTGGACGAGCTGTCGGACGGTCAGCCCAGGGACCGCGGAGGAGTGCTGGTGTAGCACCGCGAGTTCGCGGGCCACCTCCCGCCGCTTGCGGCCGGCCACGTCCCGGCTATGCAGCAGCACCCGGCCGCGGTGGGGTGGCAACGCTCCGCTGGCCAGCCGCAGCGGGCTGGACTTGCCGCAGCCGTTGACCCCGGCCAGTGCCAGCAGCTCACCGCGCTGCACGCTCAGGTCGGGCCCGGCCAGCACCGGCCGGCCGCCGAAGCCGACCCAGACGCCGTCGAAGATCAGCACCGGGTCACGGTCCACCGGCGATGCGGCGGCCGTCGGGCGGGCCGGTCGGACCCACCTGGCCCGGCGACGCCGTACTCGCTCGGGCAGCCGTTCGCTCTCGCGGCCTACGGGCGGCGGCCGTGAGCGCAAGCAGCACCATGTCGCCGCCCAGGGCGGTGACCGCAGCGACCGGGACGGCGAACTCCCCCCGAGGGTGGGCACCGGCACGTACCGCGTCAGCGCCTGGGCCGGCGCGTCGTCCGCGGCCAGCGTGCCGGCGCCGCCGAGCACCGTCGCCGGTACCGTCCGGTCACCGCCATGACTGCCCCCAGGTCCGAACTTCTTGGAGCGCAGAGCATGGAGGATTATTCAGATTACTGCAATAAGTTCGTATCTACAAAGTAGATGCATATGGTAGGCGCCATGGCCAGCACCGAACCCTACCTGCGCCCCAGCCTGTGGCGGGACCGCAGCTTCCGGCTGTTTTGGGCCGGCGAGGTGACCTCCATCGCGGGCAGCCAAGTCACGCTGGTCGTGCTGCCAATCCTCGTCTTCCAGCTCACCGGCGGCTCGGCCGCCCAGACCTCGTTGCTGCTCACCATCGAAGCGGTGCCCTACCTGGCCTTCGGCCTAGTCGCGGGCGCGGTCGGCGACCGGGTCCGGCGACGGCCGCTGATGGTCGGCTGCGACCTGGCCAGCGCCGTGGCGATGGCCAGCATCCCGACCGCCGCCGCAGTCGGTGTGCTCAGCGTGGCCCAGATCTACACTGCGGGCGCGGTGACCGCTACGGCGTTCGTGTGGCGGGATGCCGGGCTGTTCGGCGCCCTGCCCGCTATCGTCGGCCGGGATCGCGTGGTGAGCGCCTTCGGCGCGCTGATCTCGGCCGAGCAGGCGTTACGGGTGGGCGCGACCGCGCTGGGTGGGGCGTTGGCGGCCGCCGTGGGGCCGGTGACCGCGCTGTGGGTAGACGCGGTCAGTTACCTCGTCGCGGCCACGACCCTGACGCTTATCCCGCGTTCCTTCGGCGGCCGGCAACGCGACGACACCGGTCAGCGGTTGGTCAGCGGGCTGCGGCGGGAGATTGGTACGGGCCTACGCTACCTGCGGCGGCACCCGGTCATCTGGCCGCTGACGGTGGGCGGCTTCGGTTCGAGCTTGACCAGTGGCGCCGTGCTCGGGCTGCTGGTGGTCTACGGCGTGCGCCAGCTCGGCCTGTCCGACCACGACGCCCGGTTGGGCTGGCTGTTCACCGCTGGCGGCGTGGGGGCGGTGTGCGCCGGCCTCGCGCTGCCCCGGCTGTCCCGGCGGGTCAGCCAGCCGCGAATCACCCTGGTCGCCTTCACCGGCATGCTGGCGCTGCTGGTGGGCATCGCGCTGGCGACCAGCCTGCCAGCAGCTCTGCTCCTGCTGGCAGCCCTCGGGGGCACCTCCACCTTGATCATCGCCAACGGCATCGCGTTGCGCCAGCAGCTCACCCCCGACCGCCTGCAGGGCCGGGTCAACGTCACCGCCCGCATGATCGCCTGGGGCGGCCAGCCGATCGGGGCCGCCATCGGCGGCGTGCTAGCCGACCACGCTGGTGTCCGGCTGACCTACCTCGTCATGGCCCTCGGCGCCACGGCCAGCACGCTCTACCTCTGGGCCACCCCGCTACGCCGGATCAATGTCGCCAGCATCACCCGGCTGCGCCAGGACGCCGAGCACGCGAACTGACTCCGGGGTGGTGTCGGCCGGCCAGGCGTAGAGCAGTTGTGGTGCGCCGGTGGGAGAGGTGAACCTGGCGAGGGGTTGCCAGTCGGCGGAGGTGCACCAGGTTGTTGCGGGGCCGTCGGGGTGGGTGCACAGCCAGGCCGCGGGGTGTTGGGCGGTGAACTGGCGCAGCAGCTCGCGGCCGAGACCTCGGCCACGGTGGTGGGGGTCGATCATGAGCTCGGCGACCACCGTGGCCGGTGCGTCCAGGCGGTGCTGCCGATCTGGTGGGACGGCGGCGTAGGCGGCGGTGGTAAGCGGGTCGTCGGGTCGGCGTGCTGGTGCCGGCCACCCGTAGATGACGCCGGTCAGCTCGATGGCGTCGGTCACGACGATGCCGTGCGCGCCGGGCTGCTCGAGGTGGTCGGCGAGCCGGTTGGGGAATGCGGCCAGGTGCTCCTCGCTGGCCCACCAGGGTGGCTCGGCGTAGCAGCGACGGTACAGCCGGTGCAACGAGGCGGGTAACGCGCCCAGCTCCCCGGCGGTCAGGGCCTGATAGTGGTAGCCGCTGGTGGCTGCCACCATTGCCGCGCCGTTCATGCTGTTTGATGCCATCAGGTACTCCACACGCTGTCCTGGTCGGGCTAACGGTCTCCTTGCTATTGTCACCGTGCAATGGCAACTGCAACCAGTATGCAACAACCTCGGATGGGGACGGTGGACCGGTCATGAGCCAACACAGCACGGCGCGACCGATCCTCCGCTATGGCGACCCCCTGCTGCACCGGCCCTGCGCCCAGGTCACCGACCTGCACGGTATCGACGAGCTACTCACCGCGATGTTCGCCAGCATGTACGCTGCCGGCGGTGTCGGGCTGGCCGCCAACCAGATTGGCATACCGCTGCGGGTCTTCGTCCTGAACTGCCCAGACACCAACGGCACGCACCTGGTGGGCCATGTACTCAATCCCGTACTCACCCTGCCCTACCCACCTCCGGACCCCATCCTCGCTGGCGAGGGCTGCTTGTCCGTACCCGGCCCGTACGCCGAGCTGGCCCGACCAGCCACCGCCACCGTCACCGGCATCGACCACACCGGTGTCCCGCTCACCCTCACCGGCACCGGATTCCTGGCCCGCTGCCTGCAACACGAGATCGACCACCTCAACGGAATCGTCTACCTCGACCGGCTGGACCATCAGCAACGCGCCGACATACTGATCCAGGCCGGACTAGCCGGCTAACCACAAGGTGTCCTGCGGCACCCAGGTCCGTGCTGGTGGGCTCGTCGCCACCCCGGCGGTGGCCCGAGACCAGCTAGGGGGCGGTGTGGTTGTGCTTCTGGCTGCCCAGGGTGCAGGCCTTGCGGGCGACCGTGCGGGTAGCCGTTGAGTAACCTCCGTCGGCGGGCTCAGTAACCTCCGGAATATGCCTGCCGCGCTCCTCTAGATTCGCGCTGCCACCCATCGAAGCCCTTCTCGCACAAGGGGGCTCATCTGCAGCCCACGGCAGGAGACACCGCGGGAGCCGGTGCCGGCGTGCGGTGCCATCTACGTGCCGGCGGCAGAGGCAACATCGACACAGGTCTATGGTAGTTGCAAAATAGAGGCAGTAATTGGCGCTGTCATCAGGGCGCTGCGTGTAGGTGGCACGGGCGGCCTGGGTGAGGGAGGACCAGATGGTCGTCGTGGTCGCGGGGCCAGGTTCCTTGCCGGGTACGCTGTCGAGCGAGGCACGGACGGAACGGGCGCTGCGTCAGCTTGCCGCGCTGGGGGTCCGTCGCACGGTGGCGCGTCGGCACGTTCTTGGGTTGTTGGCCGGCGTGCAGGGCCATCTGAGCGCCATGCAGATCCATCACTTGCTGCGCGCCCGCGGTGCCGAAGTGGACTTGTCTACCGTGCATCGTACGATGGTGACCCTGACCGAGCTTGGGCTGGTACATGGTCTGCCTACGGGGACGCTGGCGACCTACGGGATGGCGGACGTACCGCATCAGCATGCGGTCTGCCGGGGTTGTGCTCAGGTGGTTGAGGTGCCTTCGGAGTGTCTTGCTTCGGCGACGGCCAGCGTCGAGGTGGTGACCGGGTTCCGGCTGGGGGCGGCCGATCTGATGATCTTTGGCTGGTGCCCGGCCTGCCGGTAACGCGAGCTTTGGGAGGATAGGCGGGTGCACAAGGTTACTGGTAGCCGGGAGCCTGTGCTGGCTGTGGCTGCCGGATTTGATGACCTGGGGGATCGGGGTCAGGCCAACCGGTCGGTCGCGGTCAGCGCGGCCGGGCTGGCCGCCACCGGGTTGGCCGAGTTGGCGGTGGCGTTGCTGACCGGGTCGGTGGGGTTGCTGGGCGACGCGTTGCACAACCTGTCTGATGTCAGCACCAGCGTTGTGGTGTTCCTTGGGTTCCGGGTCAGCCGCCGTACCGCATCCGAACGCTACCCCTACGGGCTGGAACGCGCTGAGGACCTGGCTGGGTTGGGGGTCGCGTTGGTGGTGTGGGCCAGTGCGGTGTTCGCCGGGGTGGAAAGCGTCCACAAGCTGCTCGGCTCGGCTGGTACCAGCCACCTCGGGGTGGGGATGGTCGCTGCTGGGTTGGGCATCGTCGGCAACCAGATGGTGGCTCGCTACAAGCTGGTCGTCGGTCGGCGGATCCAGTCGGTGACGCTGGTCAGCGATGCTCGACACTCTTGGCTGGACGCCTTGTCCTCCGCTGGCGCGTTGGTTGGTCTGGTCGCGGTCGCGGCCGGTGCCCGTTGGGGTGATCCGGTCGCCGGGTTAGCGGTGACTGGGTTCATTTGCCACGTCGGCTACCAGGTCACCAGGCAGATTGGCCATCACCTCCTGGACGGCGTTGAGGCTGGGGTGCTGGAAAGCGCCGAGGCGGCGGCCTCGGGTGTCGCTGGGGTACGGCACGCGCACGCCCGGGCTCGCTGGACCGGTCGTACCCTGCGGGTGGAGCTTGAGGGTTGGGTCGATCCCACCCTGCCTCTCGCCGACGTCGACATCCTTGCTTCCGCCGTCAGCCAGGCTGTCCACCATGCCGTGCCGGAAGCCCGCGCGGTGACCTTCAGCCCCCGCGCCATGCCGCAACCCTCCTGACCGCGTGCCACCGACTGGCCGCAGCTCCAGGACACCGAAGGCGAGCCCCCAGCGTTATTGCATATATATAGCAACAGCATGGTAGCCTACGGCCCAGCGCGGCTGCTGCAGCGAACCGGAGGTGGGCTCGTGTTGGGTGCATCTCGCTGTGGGCCTGCGGTAGGCCAGCTATCGGGTGTTGACGCCTTGATGTCGCCCCCCAGCCCCGGGTGCCCCGTAACGGTGCGGTTGAGTTCCGCGAGCTTCCCGACTTCGGCGGGATGCTTTGTCGCTACCCGGAGGTGACCCACCACCGTTCGGCGGCCAGCAGTCGACGTATTGCCTGGGCCGTTGTGACCGACGCCTCCGCGAAACGCACAGATCCGTGGCGGGCGGTTCAACGTCTGGCTCCGAAGGGAGCACAGGGTGATCGAATTGCGTAGTGACACGTTCACGCTGCCCACGCCGACCATGTTGCAGTCAGTCGTCGAGGCACCCCTGGGGGATGACGTCTATGGCGAGGACCCCACCGTCTCCCGGTTAGAGATGTTGGCGGCCACCATCATGCAGAAACAGGCCGCCTGCCTGATGCCCAGCGGCACGATGGCCAATCTATCCTCGATCATGGCGCATGCCCCGCGCGGATCGAAGGTGCTGGTGGGAGACCAGTCCGACATCTATCGGTACGAAGCTGGCGGCGCATCGGTATGCGGCGGTGTGGTGTACGAACCAGTACCCAACCAGCCGGATGGTCGGCTGTTGCTGTCCGACCTCGACGCTGCCTTTCCCCTTGACCTCGAGGACCCGCAGTTTGCCCCGCCGCGGTTGGTCTGCCTGGAGAACACCCATAACCGCTGTGGCGGTGCGATCCTGCCGCTCAGCTACTTGGCTGAGGTACGCCAGTTCGCTGACGAACGACGACTCAACATTCATCTCGACGGCGCGCGGGTGTTCAACGCCGCTGTTGGGCTCGGCGTGCCGGTCGCCGAGATCGCCCAGTGTGCGGACTCGATCCAGTTCTGCCTGTCCAAGGGCCTGTCCGCGCCGGTGGGCTCGGTCGTGGTCGGCACCACGGAGTTCATTGGCATGGTTCGCCGAGTGCGCAAGATGCTTGGTGGCGGCATGCGCCAGGCTGGGATCATCGCCGCCCCCGGGGTCCTTGCTATCGAGAACTACAGACGGCTCGCGGTCGATCATCGCAACGCCGCTGTGTTAGCCGAGGGCCTGGCAAAGATCCCGGGTATCGAGATCAAGGCGGACTTGGTGCGTACCAATATCGTGATATTCCGACTGCTGGACGAACGGTTCACCTGGCAGGGTTTCGTCGCCGCGGTGGGCGAACTCGGCTTGGCGGTCGGCGGCTTGGGCCACGGCTGGCTGCGCGCTGTGACACACTCCGGCGTGAACTTTGCTGACATCGAGCAGGCCCTTGCCATTGTCGCGCAGGTTCTCGACCGGGAACCCAGCAGCGTCGCGCCGGTCGCGACCCAGCCCGGCGAGCAAGTGACGACGTGAGAGGTATGGCTAATCCGGCTGGGGACCATGCGGCTGCGGCAACGGTAGCCGGCTCGATGACACTGCCTGAGATCCTCTCGGAGTGGGCGAGACAGCGACCGGACGCCGTCGCCTTCGACTTCGTTGGCTCCGAACTCACTGTGCACGACCGGGTGAGCTTCCAGGAGCTGGAGGGCTCGGCGAAGAGGGTAGCGGCGTTCCTGCAGTCGTCAGTCCGCCCAGGCGACCGGGTGTTGCTGCTGCTCCCGCCGGGAATCGAGTACATCGACGTCTTTCTTGGCTGCTTGTACGCCGGTGTTGTCGCGGTGCCGCTGTACCCTCCGCGGCCGGGGGCCAGCGGGGAGCGGATTTCATCGGTCCTCGGTAGCTGCCGACCCTCTCTAGTGCTGACCATGGACGCGACAGTGAAGCTGCTGCGCGACATGCCCTCGTTCACCGGGCCGAATGCGCTTGTCGTACAGACGATCGACAACGTCCTAGCGGCCGAGCACGGCCCATTCCGCGAGTTCTCATTGACCGGAACGGATCTTGCCTTCCTCCAGTACACGTCGGGTTCGACCGGGCAGCCCAAGGGCGTCATGGTCAGCCATCGCAACCTGGTGGAGAACGAGAAGGCCATTGCAGCCGGCTTCGGGATCCAAGACGGTGACGTCGTGCTGAGCTGGTTGCCGCTCTATCATGATATGGGCTTGATTGGGACGACGCTGCTGCCGTTGTTTCTCGGGCTTCGAACGGTATTGCTCAACACCTTCGAGTTCATCCACGACCCACTTGGTTGGCCGCTGGCGGTGGCCCGGTTCGGCGCGACCTGCTCTGGCGGTCCGCATTTCGCCTACCAGCTCCTCGTCAACCGCTATGACGCCGACCGGTTGGCAGGGGTGGACCTGGGCAAATGGCGGATCGCGTTCAATGGAGCTGAGCCGGTCCACCACCCAACCCTCGAGGAGTTTGCGGTGCGCTACGGGCGGCACGGCTTTAATCGCGACGCCTTCTACCCGTGCTACGGGCTCGCCGAGTCCACCCTCTTCGTCAGCGGTGGCCGTCGCCCGGGAACTGGATACCAAGCCGGTGCCTTCGACCGGCGAGCCATCGAGCAGGGGTGGCTTCGGCCGGCGGCGTGCACCACCGAGTCGATGGTGCTGGTGTCTTCGGGCGCCCCCTGCGATGGCACCTCCGTGGTCATCCGAAACGAGGCAGGTGAGCCGCTGGCAGAAGGCGCCGTCGGCGAGATCTGCGTGCAGGGCCCGAGCGTCGCGCAGGGTTACTGGGACGATCCGGCCGCTACTGCTGAGACGTTCCGCGCCCAGATCCACGGGCGTGGCGGGACCTTCCTGCGTACCGGAGATCTCGGTGCGCTACAGGACGGGCAGCTCTACGTGGTCGGCCGTACCAAGGATCTGATCATCGTTGCTGGACGGAACTTTTACCCGCCAGACCTAGCGGCTGCTGGCTCGCGAGTTGACGCGGACCTACGACACGGCGGTGCGACAGCGTTTGAGCTGCCCGGGAGCGACCCGGCGGTGGTTCTCGTGCTCGAACTGGAGCGCGGGGCCGTGGCGCGGCTCGAGGCCGACCCGGACGCTGTCAGCACGCTGGGTGAGGCGGTACGTCGCGAGGTGGCGGTGGAGTGTGAGCTGGACCTCGCCGAGGTGGTCTTCGTCCGGCCCGGGTCGATCCCTCGGACGTCGAGCGGGAAGATCCGCACCGGGGAGACCAGAGCGCGGTTCCTGCAAGGCGAGCTCATGGTCGTCGGCCGGTTCCGTCCCGGGCAGCCGCTGCACTCCGGTCCGGTTGGCCAGCAGGCGCTGCCCCCGGTGGCGGGGACGAAGCAGCGCAGCGCGGCCGTGCGGGCGGTGCTGGAACAGGCCGTGAGTCAGCGCACCGGGCGGACGTTGGACCGGGCTGATCTGGACCGGCCACTGGCTGCGCTCGGGATGGACTCCCTGATGCTCGTCACCTTGCGCGGAGCCGTCGAGCGGCGGCTGGGACACGAGGTTGACGCCATGCTGTTCTTCGGCGACCGCTCGATCAATGACGTGGCCGACGCCGTCGGCGCCGCGCCTGCCCACCAGACCGCCCCAGCTCCGGCGGCGCCGAGCAGCGGCAGCCAGGTCGTACCCGCCTCCGCGGGTCAGGTCCAGCAGCAGTTCTACGCCGAGCTGTTCCCCAACGACACCGCCAACAACTTGCCGTGGGCGTTGCGCTTCGCAACGCGGCTGGATGAGCAGCGGCTGCGTGCCGTGGTCACGGCCATCGTGGCGAGGCATCCTGCACTCCGTACCACGCTTGGGCCGCTGGGGAGCAACACCCAGATCGTTCATCAGTGGCTGGAACCCGAGTGGCAGGTCTTGGAGGTGGAAAGCGAGGATCCCGCCCAGGTCCGCCAGTTCTTCACCGAGGTGACTTACCGGGCGTTCGACCTGACCCGCGGGCCGCTCGTTCGGGTCGCCGCGGTGCTGGCGCCGAACACCACGATGCTGCTTATTGCCTGCCATCATGCCGTCGTTGATTACTGGTCGCTGGAGATCCTGATGGCTGATCTGGTCACCGGGATCGGGTCGGGTGACCTGCCAGTTGCGGTGGAACCGGACGCGACGGCCGCCGGTTGGGCACAGGAGCAGGCGCGTCGGTGGGCGGCAACCTCGGCGCACGACCGCGTTGCGGCGCTGGCTGCGCGATGGCGTCCGCTACGCAATGAGGTGCTCTTTCCCGCACCGCACCGCGCGACCCGGCGCAACGCCGCTGGCACCGTCGATTTCGAGGTGGGCGGTGCGGCGGTCCGGGCGCTGTATGAGCGGAGTAGCAACCGGGGCTGCACGCCGTTCGTCACGGTGACCGCGGCTTACTTGTCCGCGCTGCATCATGTCACCGGCCGTCGTCGGATTGTCATCGGCACACCCCACCACGGCCGTCCCGATTGGCGTTTCACCCGGACGGTAGGGTACTTCGTCAACCTGCTCCCACTGCTGGGCGAGTTCGGCGACGGGGAGCGAATCGATGCGCTGGAGGAACGCACCTGGCACGAGCTGCGCCGCACGCTGGGCAGCGCTGAGGTGCCGTTTCCCCGGCTGATTAAGGCGCTAGCTCCGGACCGGCATGAGCAGAACCCGCTGTTTCAGGCCACCTTGACGTTTCAGCAGTCCGCGGACGGCCGGTTCAAGGAGGGGTTCGCGATCCCGTGGAGCGGTTGTACGCAGACCGTAGCCGGCCTGCAGCTCGCGAGCCTCGACGTGCCCCCGCACGACGTCGCCTTCGCCCTCAGCCTGTACGGCGCCCGCGATGGTGAGCGGATGGTGTTCCGCCTTGCCTATCAGCGCGACCTCCTCAATGAGGCGGTAGCCCGCCAGGTATGCGAGGAGTTCACGGCGAGCCTCACAGAACTCCTCGCGACGCCCGCATCCCGCCTTGCTGCCCTGAAGACGGCACCGTGAGCTTAGAAGACGGCACCGTGAGCACAACTGCGGCACGGCGGGGTAACGGCATCCGGCCCACCGCGGCTGGTGGGTCGCCGGAAGGAAGGTTGGCATGACAATCCGCGCAGGCGTGTTCCAGGAGATCACTGAAGCCCGGCTGCTGCCCCAGATCGTCCGCTTGGACGAGAACCTCTACGGTGCGGTGTTCAGCTTGATGAAGATGGTGCCGGCCAGGTTTATCCTGCGGCGCGCCATGGCCCGCGGCGAGCTCCAGCCGGACACCGTGATCGTGGAGACCACCTCGGGTACCTTCGGGCTTGCCTTGGCCATGCAGGCTGCGCTGCTGAAGAGAAAGCTCATCCTGGTCAGCGATCCGGTGATTGACCGGAACCTCTACCGCCGACTCGCCGACCTCGGCGCAACCGTGGAGATCGTTGCGCAACCGGAGGAGCAGGGGGGCTACCAGAGCGCGCGGCTGCGCCGGCTAGCCGAGATCCAGGCGGAACGACCGAACAGCTTCTGCCCCGAGCAGTACTCCAACCCCGACAACCCGGCGTCCTACTCGGTGGTGGCCGAGCAGCTCGCCGAGGTGCTCGGGAAGATCGACTGCGTGGTCGGGCCGGTGGGGTCCGGCGGCTCGATGTGTGGCACGGTACGCGCCTTGCGGGAGAGTACGCCGGACACCGTCGCGGTCGGCGTGGACACCCACCGCAGCATGTTATTTGGGCAGCTCGACGGGCACCGGATGCTGCGCGGGCTGGGCAACAGCCTGATGCCGGCCAATCTCGATCACGAGGTCTTCGACGAGGTGCACTGGTGCACCGCCGCCGAGGCCTACGCAGCGACCCGGTGGGCACACCGGCATCATGCGCTGTTTCAGGGTCCAACGAGCGGCGCGGCCTTGCTAGTGGGCCAGTGGTGGGCGGCGCGCCACAAGGACGCGTTGTGCGTGGTGATGCTGCCCGATGACGGCTTCCGCTACCAGGACACGGTGTACGACGACGAGTGGATTGCCGGGCAGGGGTTCACCCTGGCCGCCCTGCCTCGCGAACCGGTAGAGCTGCGCCACCCCATGGCGGAGAGCGCCACGTGGAGCTGGTTTCGCTGGCAACGGCGCGAGCTTCGCAGTGTCCTGCTGGCTGGACAGCCGGCCCCACCGGAGCCGACTGCTCTTGGGATAATCCTATGACCGGGACGGGGCGGCTGCATGACGGGCTGGGGCGGCGTACTCAGCAGATCGTTTTCGGTGGGGTGAGCACCGCTGAGCTTGCCGAGGAGCTGAGCCTGCTCACTGAGATCGATCTCGCCCACGTGGTGATGCTCTTGGAGCAGGGCCTGCTCGACCAGCCGAGCGCTGCAGACCTGCTTCATACCATCCTGGCGCTCCGGGAGGCGCACTTTGAGGAGCTGCAGGGACTGCCGCGCCCGCGCGGGGTATACCTGATGTACGAGCAGCACCTTGTGGAGCGCTTAGGTGCGCATGTTGGTGGCCGGCTGCATACCGGGCGGTCCCGTAACGATCTGTACGCCACGGTAGCCGCGATGCGGCTGCGCTCCTGGCTGTTGGACTTCCGTGGCGAGGCGGTGCGCCTCCAGGCGGTGCTGCTGTCCCGGGCGAGGGCTCATCGGGACACGATCATGCCGATTTATACTCATTTCCAGGCCGCGATGCCGCTCACCTACGGCCACTACCTCCTCGGCGTGGCCCTCGCGCTTGGCAGGGACATCGTCGCGGCGCGGCAGGGCTGCGAGGGGCTGTCCCGCTGCCCGATGGGAGCGGGTGCGGTGGCCGGTTCCGACCTGCCCATCGAGCCTGCGCGTACCGCGGCACTGCTGGGTTTCGGCGGACCGCCGGTGCATGCGGTGGACGCGGTGGCTAGCCGGGACGTCCTGCTGCGGGTGCTCGCCGCGGTGGCCGGGGTCGGCGTGACGCTGAGCCGGCTGGCCACCGATCTCCAACTTTGGAGCACCACCGAGTTCGGCTTTGTCGAGTTCCCCGAGCGCTTGGTCGGCGGCAGCTCGGCCATGCCACAAAAACGCAACGCCTTCCTGCTGGAGCACGTGAAAGCGAAGGCGGGTACCGCGATCGGCGCGTGGACGGCGGCCGCCAGCACGATGAGGTCCACGCCGTTCACCAACACCATCGAGGTGGGCACCGAGGCGGTGCGCAGCGCGTGGTCCGGGCTGCACGCCGTCGCGGACGCCGTTGCGCTCGCGCAGGTGTTGACCAGCGGTGCCCGGCCGGTGCCGGTCCGGATGGCACGGCGTGCCGAGGAGGGCTTCGTTACCGCGACCTTGCTGGCCAACCGGCTGGTGCGAGAAGGAGTGCCGTTCCGGACGGCACATCACGCCGTGGGGGATGCGGTTCGGCGGGCGGTCGAGCGCGGTGAGACGTCCCTCACCAGCGTGGAGCTGCCCAGCGCGGGCGCGCCGGACGTCGCGAGTGGCCCATGCCTGGACGTACCGCTCCTGGATGTCCCCTCCCTGGATGTCCCCTCCCTAGATGTCGCGGTACGGGCGTTGGTACGGGGTGGCGGGCCCGGAGCCTTCGATGATGCGTTCGCGGTGGCTCACCGGGGATGGTCGGAGGAGTTGTTGTGCTGCCGTGCCCAGCGGGAGCAGCTACGCCACGCCAAGCACGAGCTGACCGAGACCGTTGCTCAGCTGCTGGCAGGGGGCGGGCGGTGACCAAGGCAGACCCACCTTGGTTCGCGCTGGTGGAGAGCAACACCACCGGCTCGGGGCGCTTGTTCTGCGCGGCTGCTCGGGCCAGGGACATGCGGCCGGTGGTGCTGACGGCCGACCCGACACGCTACCCGTACCTGGCTGACGACGGCATTGAGGTGCTGGTCGTCGACACCGCAGACGGGTTGGCGATCCGGGCGGCCTGCCGGCGGCTTGCGGCAGACCGGCTGGTCGGGGTCACCTCTAGCTCCGAGTATTTTGCCGCCACGGCCGCAGCGGTAGCCAGCGAGCTGGGGCTTCCCGCCCCGGACCCTGCCGCCGTCGCTGGCTGCCGGCGAAAGGACCAGCAGCGAGCCGCGCTGGCAGCAGCAGGTGTGCCTGGCCCGGCGGTTCGGGTGGCAGCCAGTGGCTGCGCAGCAGTGCAGGCCGCCGAGCAGCTCGGATGGCCGGTCGTGGTCAAGCCGGTCGCCGGCTCGGGGTCGGTCGGGGTACGGCGGTGCGGGTGTGCGGGTGAGGTCGAGTCGTGGGTGGAGGAACTGTTGAGGGGGCGAGCTGGGGGCAACGGTCGGGTGCTTATCGAGCAGTACGTGGCCGGGCCCGAGTTCTCCGTCGAGGTCTTCGACGGGGCGGTGATCGGTGTCGTCGCCAAACACCTCGGTCCGCTGCCCTACTTCGTCGAGACCGGTCACGACTATCCGGCCCCCATCGACGAGCGGGACAGGGCAGCGCTGGCGCGCACCGGCGCCCAAGCCGTCCGCGTCTTGCGGCTGGGCTGGGGAGCGGTGCACGTTGAGATGCGGTTGACCGCCGACGGGCCGAAGATCATCGAGGTCAACCCCCGGCTGGCCGGTGGCATGATCCCTACTGCGGTCGCGCTGAGCGGCGGGGTCGATTTGGTGGCAGCGGTGGTGGCGCGCGCCAGCGGGCAGCCAACCTCACCCGGGGGGGCTGGGCTGGGTCATGCGGCGATCCGGTTCCTGCTGGCCAGCTCAGCGGGTCAAGTCAGGGCGGCCGGGGGGACCGAGGCCGCGCTGGGGGTGCCCGGCGTACGTCTCGCTGTGCTCACCGTGGCTCCCGGCGGCACCGTAGAGATCACCCACTCGTTCCGGGACCGGCTCGGCTACGTGATCGCTACCGGTCCGAGCAGCAGTGCCGCGGCAAGCCGGGCCGAGTACGCGCTGTCTCAGCTCGCGGTCACGGTGGCTCGGCCAGCATACGATTCATCCTGGTCCGCAGTTTGGGCGCCCGCTGCTACCCTGCCGGCTCAGCCCAGCGACGTGCGGTGATGATTGGTTGGAAGTAGCCGCTGTCGCTGGGCTCGTGCCAGTGCAGGTCAGTCAGCCCGGCTGTCGTGAGCACGTCGTTGAGCTGGCTGCGGCTGACAGCCCACAGCCGGGTGATGTAACGGTGTACCACCCAGTCTGCCGCACCGTCCGGCAGGAGCCGGAAGTGCTCCAGGTCATAGTGCTCTCCGTCGGCGTGCCAGCTCCACACCTGAAAAGTGATGGCCCGGCCCTGCTCCATCGACACAACGTACGGGCTGGTCCCGGTGGGGCGGTCTGGCCGCAGCCGGTCGTAGTCCCGGGTGGTGATGACCACCAGGCCGCCGGGTCGTAGCACCCGCCGCATTTCCTCGGCGGCGCGGAGCATGTCGGTTCGGGTCAGCAGGTGGGCCAGCGAGTTGTCGGCGCACAGGACGGCGTCGAAGGTGCGCGGGCGAAATGGCAGCGCCCGCATGTCGGCGACCTCCCACCAGACGCTGGTACGTCGCGCTGCGGCCTCTCGGCCAGCCCGCCGGATGGCCTCAATGGAGAAGTCGGTGCCTATGAGGTCATGACCGTACTCGGCCAGGCCGAGCACCTGGGTGCCGATTCCGCAAGCACAGTCCAGCACCCGCAGCGGGCTATCACCGAGCATATTAGCCAGCAGCCGTTGCAGTACCGGCCCTTCCTCCCCGATGATTGCCGAAAATTTGTCGGCAGTAAGGTGATAGGTCCCGGAGAGCTGGTTGTAGAAGTTCTGCACCGACCAGTCGCCTGCTGCCTCGGAAGGGAGTTCGGAGCCGTGGCTGCGCTCAGTGCTGGAGGAACTCGTCATGGGCTAACCTCCGCTACCCGATCACGGTACGTCACCTGCCGCTACCGAACTTGGCGAGGTGTCTGCACGCGTGTTGTCGAAAGACTTTCCCCACGACTACCCGCCCTCCTCCTGCGGTCCCGGTATCCGGCGTCCAAAGAAAAATTACCCTGAGTTTGGGATCGAACGGCTGAGGGGCGAGCAAGCAAGTGGAGTAACGACCGGTTTAGTTTAGGTGCGTGGCGATGCTGGTGTCAACGACTCGTTGTTGCCTAAGATTGGCAACACTTGCCGACCCGATGACTGGATGGGTCTACGCCGACCGGAGGTGAGCGGTGGTCGGTACATCCCGGTGGCCTACAGACCGGTGCTAGGCTGGACGATCTTCCCGGCCGGAAGATGTCGCCGACTCGCATCGGCATCCCCTTGCCGGTGCGGTGCCGGTGGGCGGCCCGAGCACCGTCACGGCAGGTGGACCGCCCACCTCGTGGTGCCCTGCCTCGTGGGGTCCTGGTTTGGGCCAGCGACTGGCCGAGACCCTGACCAGGACCCTGACCAGGACATCCACATCGCCGGTGTGGCGTGCGGGCAGCCGGCGCGATGACCCGTACGTGCCGGGCGCCGGTGATGGCGAGGCTGCTGGTTACCGGCTCGGGATTCGTGAGCCTCGCGACCTCGATCAGCCTCCCGTTCCTCGCAATTTTCCTCAGGCAGGACCTATCGCTGGAGCCGGCGGCGGTGGGGCTCCTGATCGGCTCCTCGGTGTTTTTCTCGATATTCGGCGGGTTTCTCGCCGGCGCACTTTCCGACATCTTTGGACGCCACCAAGTGCTACTGCTGTCCATGGTTGGGGTGGTGCTCAGCTTCATTAGCCTCTACCTCAGCCACAACGTTGTCCCAGTATTCGCGAGCAGCTCCACCATGGCGCTGTTTGCCAGTGCATTCAATCCCGTTGGCAAGGCTCTACTGAGCGATTTGCTGCCGGCCGGAGAGCGGGTCAGATGGTTCTCCTACCAGTATCTCGGCTATAATCTGGGCTTCGCCGTGGGGCCGGTTTTCGGCGCCGCCCTCGGGCTGGCCGGTGCGCGACTGTCCTTTCTGGTGGCGGCGGCCGTCTACACCTGCTACCTCATTGCAATGGGCTGCGCGGCAGCCCTGTCCGCACCAATTGGTGCGAGCCACGCCAAGCCAGCTCGCCAGCGCCAAGAGGCCCCGCTGCGTAGGATCCGGGACAGCGTACGGGTTGTCGCTACCGACCGTCGCCTGCGCTACGTTCTGATCGCAGCCATCCTGTTGGAGACCGCGTACGGCCGGGTCTCGGTCCTGCTCGCCCAGTATCTCGTGATTAACTACGTAGCTGGCACGGAGATTCTCGCTGCTGTCCTGACCACCAACGCCGTCACCGTCGTCGGCTTTCAGCTCATCGCTTCGCGGGCTATCCGGAAGCGCAGCCCGGTGAGTTCGATCATCGTCGGCAGCCTGCTGTTGTTCGCCGGCATGGTGGCGTTCGCCTTTGCGGATACCGCCGTACAGTTTGTCGCCGCCATGGTGGTGCTCACAGTGGGCGAGACGTTCATCATCCCCGCCGAGTTTGCGATCATCGACCGGATCGCGTTGGAGAACCAGCGCGGGAGCTACTTTGGCGCGCAGTCCTTCGCCCAGCTCGGTGGCTTCCTCGGTCCCTATCTGGGCGGTCTACTGTTGGCTGGCTTTGGAGGGCCGACCGCGTTCTTGGGGCTTGGTTCGTTGCCCTTGGTCAGCGTGGTCATCTACGTGGTCGTCGGTCGGCGGATCCCAGAGCTGTGCCGCCCAGTGACCCGGGCGACTGGTAGAGACCCTGCCGCAACGGTGTGAGTTGCCGGGTCGAGATCGCTGAAGATCTCGCCTCGAGCCACGCCCTCCCGACCCAGCGCCGTCAGGCATCGATCGACTTGGCAGGCGAGGTTGGGCAACCGAGCGTCGAAGATCAAGCCAACCACCGTCCCACTGTGCGCGATTTGCACCCCGACGGCCTGGACCTCGGTGGACAGCGCGATCAGGAAGTCCAGTTCGGGCTTGGGCAGGAAGCGCTGGTTGATCCGCGCGCTGACCGTGGCGACCCGACCGAGCAGCCCAGTGTCCTGAGCGCGGACTGCCCAGCGCAACGCTGCCCGCAGCAGCCGGAAGGTGTCCCTGTCCTGCTCGTCGTACTCGGCCGGCGGGAGCGCGAGGGTGTCGACACCGTCCGCCGGTCCGCTCACACAACCGACGACGACCAGCGGCGGTAGCCGGCAACCCAATACCTCCAGCATGGCGCCGCTGCGGTGGGCGAAGAGCACCACCCGGTCTTCGATCATGATCGAGTCAGAGGCATACTCAGCGAGAACGGCTATCCGCGCAGTTCGCTCCGGCGTAAGCCGGACCCGGTAGCAGTCACTGACCGCCTTGATCGCGGCGATGACGTCGCTGGTCGAGGAGCCCATGCCCCGGCCCATCGGTACGCTGCTGACGATGTCGAGCTGTCCGCCGCTGGCGTGGTCCACCGCACCCTCCCGGACGCACAGTTCGAGGGTCAGCTCGGCTGCCCGCCGCGCCTTCGTCCGGTCAGCCGGAAAGACGCTGACCCCTGACCTGCCGTCGGATCTCGGCGCTGGCCGGAACGAGGCCCACGTGCCGCGAGAGCGCAGCGGAAGCGTCACCAACGCGCGCTGGAGCACCCGGTTCTCGTCGGAGAAGACCCCCTGCAGCAGCTCGCCGTGATGGCTGGCTGCCCAGCCGACCCCCGCCAAGGATGATGAGACGGAGTCCCAGGGGATCGCGGTCATGTGTTGGCCGGTGTTGCTGGGGCGAGCTGTCCGTCATACCTGGCGAAGAACGGCGCCAGCTCGGCAGCCACCAGCCGGGCGTACGGGTGTCGCAACATCCCGTCATGACTGGCGGCGATCTGCCGAGACACCAACGATGCCGGCAGGTAACGCGCCCAGCCTGCTTGCAGCTCGCCAACACGTTCGTGCCGGCCGTCCATGGCTATCAGCAGCAGAGCGGGACAGCCAACCGGATCCGGCTCGGGCCACACCAGGCGCGTAGTACGCAGATAGTGCTCGAACGCCGTCTCCAGGCTGGTCCCGAGCAACGCGGCGCTCCCCGGAGCAATGAGCCGCCCCGCCTCCGCGAAGATCGTCTTTTCGGGAAGCGGTCCGGCTTGGCCGAACAGCTTTCTGGCTCGTTGGCTGGCCGTCGCTGGAAACAAATGGGCCAGGTGGCCAAGGAAGGACTTGAGCAGTTCCTCCCGACCCCGGGTTGGTGGACCGGCCTGTGCGGCAGACGACGGCGGGTCTAGCAGTGCGAGACCGGCGACCCGGACCCCCCGCGCCTGCAGCGGCCCGACGAGGTGGACCCCCAGGCATCCGCCGAAGGAATGGCCAAGCAGGTGAACGGCCCGGCCCTCTGCTGCCTCGGCGATTGTGCGGGCGCAGCCCTCGATCAGGGCGTCCAGGGTCGGCCGCTCGTCACCTGCGTTGAGCAGGTCCCTGGTCTCCAAGGCGTAGAAAGAGCGGTTGGCCAGGTGCCCGGAAAGCTGGGCGAACGCGGAGCCGAAGCCGAGCGCTCCGGGAAGGGCGAACACCGGGGTGGCGCCGCCCGGGCTCCGGCGCAGCGCGAACAGGCCAGGTCCGCTGCGCTGGCCGGTCGGGGTGTCCGTTGCCGGGATGTCGGGGCGCGCCGGCAGCCCGATTTCGGCACCGTGCTCCCGGACCAGCTCGGCCAGCGAACGCGCTGTGGGCGAGCGGAAGAATTGCTGCAGCGGCACGTCTACCCCACAGGCGTCGCGTACGTCAGCCAACAACTGGGTAGCCAGCAAGGAGTGCCCGCCCAGCTCGAAGAAGTCGGCTGTCGGATGCACCGGGCCGGTGAGCAGCAACGTATCGAGGATGCTTAGGATCATGGCCTCCACGCCGTCTCCCGCCTCGATGACCGTGTCGTCGCGAGGCACCGCGGTGGGGTCCGGCAGGGCCCGGCGGTCGATCTTGCCGTTGTGGGTGAGGGGGAGTGCGTCCAGCGGCACCACGACGCTGGGGATCATGTACGCCGGGAGCACCCGCTTCAGCGCACGACGTACCGCGCTCGCCGAGGCATCGCCCGAGCTGCTGGGAACCACGTAGGCGACCAGGCTTTCGCCCAGTTCAGGCAGCTCGCGGACTACCACGGCTGCATTGGCCAGGCAGTCCAGCGCGCGCAGGGCGCCTTCGACCTCGCCGAGTTCGACCCGGAACCCCCGTACCTTGACCTGGTCGTCTCGGCGGCCGTGGTACTCGAACTCGCCGGTGGGGGTGATCAAGGCGAGATCCCCCGATCGGTAGCCGCGTACCCGGTTTCCGGTGCCGTCGGTAAGTTCGATGAACCGCTCACGAGTCAGCTCTGGCCGGGCGAGGTAGCCGCTGGTCACCCCGGGGCCGGTCACCACGATCTCGCCGAGCTGCCCTCGGGGCACCGGTGCCAGATCGTCGTCTACGAGCAGGAAGTCCAGGTCCGGCAATGGATGGCCGATCAGGCTGGTGCGCCGGTCCAGGTCCGCGGTCAGCACCCGCCGGTAGGAGGCGTGCACCGTGGTCTCGGTGATTCCGTACATGTTGATCAGTTCGGGGACGGCGTCGCCGTACTTGGCCATCCAGGGTTTGAGGTCACAAAAGTGCAGCGCCTCGCCGCTGAACATCACTCGTGTGACGGGGAGCTTGTTGTCCCAGCGGGCGTCTTCGGCGATGAGCTGTGCGAATGCCGTGGGGGTCTGGCTCAGCATCGTGACCCGCTCCTCGGCGAGCAGTTGACGGAACGCTGCGGGGTCCTTCGCTGCTTGGCGAGGTACGACAACCACACAGCCGCCGTAGAGCAGCGCGCCCCAGACCTCCCAGACCGAGAAGTCGAAGGCGAAGGAGTGGAATAGCGACCACATGTCCTGGCACCCGAAGCCGAACAACGGCTCGGTCGTGGTGAACAGCCTCAGCACGTTGCCGTGGGTGACCTGCACGCCCTTGGGTCTGCCGGTGGTGCCCGAGGTGAAGATGAGGTAGGCCCGGGTCGAGGATCCCACCGGCCAGGCTGCCGGCGGTGCTGACCCGGCGCCGGTCGGCCCGCTGCCTGCTGGAGCCGCTGGCGGATCAGCTCCGAGCACCGGCAGGTGCTCGGGCAGCATCGGGGCCAGCTCTGCGGAGGTGATGGCCAGCACCGGGGCGGCATCCTGCAGGATCACGTTGATCCGGGCGGCGGGGGTCGCTGGATCCAGGGGTACGTAGGACAGTCCCGCCTTGAGCACGGCCAGCGCAGCTACCACCATCTCGGCCGAGCGTTCCAGCAGGATCGCCACGGGCTGCTCCGGCGTACTCGCCCGAGCTCGCACCGCACCCGCCAACGCGGTCGAAGCCTCGTCGAGTTCGCGGTAGCTCATGCCCTGCCCGCCACATCGCAGCGCGGTGCGGTTGGCATGACGCTGCACCGTGGCGGCGAACCCGTCGACCAGGCTGCTCACCCGGGCCAGACCCGAAGGAGTAGCGGCACTGGAGTGGTGGGCGACCGGATCCGTCGGCTGCGGTGCCGGGCTGGCAACATCCAGCCCGTACTGGCGGGCGACCCGTCGCCGCAGTCTTTCTGCCCGAGCCTCGTTCATGATGTGGTCCTTTGCCAGGAGAGGTGCCCCCACTGCGGTCACAGCGCCATCAGCAGAGCCGGCAGCAGCCCATCCGCCTCGACCCGGTCAAGTAGCGCGGGCCAGTGCGGGGAGCTGAGCAGGACCTCCGCCGTGCGGCCGCCGAAGTCGAGGTGCCAGCCGGTCAGCTCCTGCCAGATTTGCTCCAGCGCAGCACGATCGTCCGCACCGAGCAGCACCGCTGCCCGCAGCGGGCGGTCCGGCTGCGCCAGGAAGAACTCCAGAAGCTGGCTGCAGGCGTCGAGCAGCCGTTGTCCGGTGCTGGCCGTGAACAGCGACGAGTCGTACTGCAGGGTGAGCTGTAGGTCGTCTTTCTCGACGAAATTGAACGTCAGATCGAAGAGGCTGGTGGGGGTGGGCGTGAGTTCGATGTTGATCGTCACGCCGGGAAGGGTGGTCAGGTCCAGCGGGTAGTTATCGACCGTGACGAGCACTTGCAGCAGCGGGGACAGCCCCGGTCTGCGTTCCACCCCCAGTGTCCTGACGATCTCCTGGAACGGAACGTGCTGGTGTTCCAGCGCGGCTAGGGCCGCGCTGGTGGTGGACTGCAGAAGCTGGTTCGGTGTGCTGGCCAGGTCCACGTGGTAGCGCAGGGGCAGGACGTGGGCGAAGAAGCCGATCAGGTTCTCGGTCTCCGGCAGGCTGCGTCCGGCGACCGCCGCGCCAAGCACCACGTCGGACTGCTGGCCGAACTTCGCGACGATGACGCTAGTCACCGCATGGAAGAGCAGGAACGGCGTAGTGTGCCGCTCACCAGTGAACTGCCTGAGCTGGCTAGGGACCGCACCATCCCAGGTCTTGGTCAGGTAGCCTGCGGTCCGGGTCCGGTCGTCGGTTCGCTCCATGTCGATGGCCAGGTCGATCTGACCCGGGTAGCCGTCGAGGTATGCGCTCCAGAAGCGGGCCTCCCGGGCGGCCTCGTCGGAGCGGATGAACTGCTGTTGCCACCGGGCGAAGTCGCCATACTGTACGGGCAGCTCAGGCAGTTGGGGCGCGCGGCCTTGACGGTGGGCCAGATAGGCCTCCCGGATCTCCGCAACGATCACGTTGGTCGACCAGCCGTCGGAGACGATGTGGTGGCTGCTCCAGTCCAGGACGTGTTCGGCCGGCGTGAACCGGTAGAGCCGCACGACCACCAGCGGGCCGTGCTCCAGATTGAAGCGCCCGGCGACCATCCGCTGCCGGACATAAGCGGTCATGTTCTCGGGTCTAGCCGCGAGTCGCGCGCCGTCGGGCACCGTCTCGATCTCAAGCCGGACCCGGGCTGCTGGCCTCGGCGTCTGGAACGGGATACCCCGCCGGCTGCCGAAGCGGGTAGACAGGATCTCATGCCGACTGGTGACGGTGTCGACTGCGAACGAGAATGCCTCGAGGTCCAGCGGGCCGGAGATCCGCAACAGCGTACCGTTCTCGTACGCGCTGTCACTGGAGTCGAGCTGGTTGAGGAACCACAAGCCCGCCTGGTTAAGCGCCAGCGGGAACTCGGTCAGCCCGTTGGGCCGCGCAGGGATCCGGTGTGAAACCCTATGGGTGGGCTGCGGCGTGGACCCTGGGCGCGGGGGCGCTGCCGCGGCAACGCCGTCGATCTGCGCAGCCAGCTCCCGTACGGTGGGGTGCTCGAACAGCATCCGCAGCGGCAGGTTCAGGTCGAGCCGGTCCGCCAGCCGAGCCATCACCTGGGTCGCGTGCAGTGAGTGGCCGCCGATCTCGAAGAAGTGCGTCTGGCGGCCAAGGTGCTCGGTCCGAAGCACAGCTTGCCAGACCTCGAGCACGGCAGTCTCGGTCGCCGTAGCCGGTGCCTCGACGGGGGCGGGCAGCTCCCCTGGGACCAGCGGCTCACCTGGGACCGGCGGCGCGATGGGGCAGTGGTCCCAGCCGGCCAGCATCGTTGTGTCGATCTTGCCGTGCGGTGTGCGCGGGAGCGCGTCGAGCTGGATCAGGAGGTCGGGAATGGCGTAGCCGGGTAGCACCGTGGCCAAGCGGGCCCGAAGGGTGCTTGCCCGCAGCGTCGCGGGCGGGGGCGGCAGGTCGAGCCGCCGCACCGCGCCCGCCGAGGCCGGCGGCCGGTCTTCGGGGCCCGACACCCAGGGGACGACGAAGGCCACGAGCTGTGCGCTGCCGTCGTCTAGTGTGCGCACAACTACAGCACTTTCCTGCACCTCATCCAGGCTGGCGACGGCGCTTTCGACCTCGCCGAGTTCCAGCCGGTGGCCGCGGACCTTGACTTGACGGTCCAGCCGGCCGAGGAACTCAAGCTGCCCGTCAAGGCGGCGGCGACCACGGTCCCCGGTCCGGTACATCACGGCACGGTCCGCGGTGACGAACGGGTCTGGTACGAAGGCCTGTGCGGTCCGGTCTGGGTCGTTGAGGTACCCCGCCCCAACGCACCGGCCGCCGACGTACAGCTCTCCCGGCGTGCCGAGCGGCGCGAGGTCCCGGTTCTCGTCCAGTACGTACACCGCGGTGTTGTGGATGGGTCGCCCGATCGGAACCGACGCGGGCAGCTCGTCGACGTCGCCAAGCAGCTCGTGGTGGGTGCAGTCGTCGGACACCTCGGTGGCGCCCCACATGTTGAGCACGCGCACCTCGGGCAGCAGGCGCCGGAACGCCGCTGCCGCCCTGGGCGTCAGGGTCTCGCCACTGCACAGCAGCCAGCGCAGTGCAAGGGAGGGAAACGCCCCGACCCCGTAGTGGGCGATCTCACCGACCAGCACGTTCAGCACCGACGGTGATACCTCCAGCACGGTGATGCCGTCCGCCGCGACAGCGCGCAGCAGCCGAGGGGGGTCCTGGCTGGTCGGGTCCGGATAAATGACGGTGGTGGCGCCAGCCATGAGCGGTGCCAGCATTTGCCACACCGAGATGTCGAAGGGGGCAGCCGCGTCCTGGGAAACCTGGTCGCCAGGGGTGAGGTCCAGCGTCGCTACCTTGGCCTGCAGGTGGTTGAGCATTCCGTCATGCTGGATCAAGGCGCCTTTCGGCTCTCCGGTGGACCCGGATGTGAAGATCACATAGGCCAGGTCGCTGCCACCGGGTGCCGGAGCTGTGTCGGGCTGCTGGCCGCCGGCTGCGGCAAGGGCGTCAGCCAACTCGACAATCGCGACGCCGCCGATACCGGCAGCAGCGCCGGTGACCATCCGCCGGGTCGCACGGTCGCACAGCACCAGCTCGGCACCGCTGCGAGCCAGCATGCTGGTCACCCGAGCGGTCGGACCTGCCGGCAGCGGCAAGTACACGGCACCGGTCCGCATGATGGCGAGTACCGCGATGAGGAAGTCCACGCCGCGGGCCGCAGCTAGCCCCACTGGCTGGCCAGCTCGCGCACCTGCCTGCCGCAGCCAGGACGCCAGCGAGCCCACCCGCGCCGCGAGATCCGCATAGCTCACCGTGTCGCCGCCGCAGCGGACGGCGACCCGAGCCCCGTACTCGACCGCACTATGCTCGAAGACCGGGAAGAAGCCGTCCGCCGCCAGGGCCGTGGGTGCTGCCGCGGATCCCGCCAGCAGCTCCTGCCACTGCCGCTGGCCTAGCAGGTCCCGCTGGGTGGGAACGGCCTGCCCGTCGGCTGCGATGCTGGTAAGTGCACGCTGGTAAAGCCCGCCGATCCACCGGAGCTGCTCGTCGGCGACCCGTTCTAGGTTGGCCTCGAGGTCGAGGGTCAGCAGCTTGCTGAAAGGGTCCTTGTTGAACTCAACGCGCAGCGTGAAATGCGTTTTGATGTACGCCTTGGCATCCAGCACCCGAAGCTGCACTGCGGCGAGCTGCTGGTAGCTGTGGAAGTGTGTGTAGTTGAAGCTGATGTCAGTCAGCTCCAGCACCCCAATGCGGCGCTGCAGCTCGGCGTAGGGATAGCGGCGCACGGGCAGTAGCTCGTGCTCCTTCGCCCAAGCTGCCGTGATCAGCTCATCCCAGGTCTGCCCCCGGGTCCTTAGCCGGTACGGCACCACGTTAAGGTGCGTGCCGATTACCTCGGTGCCGCCGCTGTCTTCCACCCGACCGTTGGACTCAACTCCGAGGACCACTTCGCTTTGCCCGGTGAGGGTGGCCACCACTCGGGCGTGGACCGCCAACAGCAAATGTTTTGTCGAGACGCGGTGTGCCCGGGCCACCTCGTCCAGCGACTCTGACAGCTCCGGATCGATGTCGACGCTGAGAAAGCCCATGCCGTTTCCGCCGGCGTCCGAGGCCCTCCTGCCGAGCCGCGGCAGCAGGGTAGGGACAACGTCAGCGAGTTCATCCGACCAGAACTGGTGCATCGCCTCGCTGCGCAGTGCCGCTCGTTCCATGGCAATGAAGTCGGCGTAGCGGCGCGCCGGGCGTGGCGTCGCTGGCGGGCGCTGTCCCTGCGTGTGCAGCCAGTAGTCGGTCAGGATCTCAGTGATCAAGGACGACTCGCTCCACCCGTCGAGCAGGGCGTCGTGGAAGCTCATGGCGAGCTGGAACTGCTCCGCGCGCAGGATATGCACGGTGAAGCGGATGAGCGGAGGCCGATCGAAGTCGTAACCGGACACCATCTCCTGCTCACGCCACGCCATGAGCTTTTCTTCCTGCTCGGCCGGTGCGAGCGGTCGCAGCTCGATGACCGTCAGCGGGATCTCGGCCCGGGCATGCATAAGCTGCAAGGGTTCGGAGAACCCGGCGAAGTGGAACGACGAGCGGAGGACGTCGTGCCGGGCGACTGCCCGGTGAAGCGCTTGTGCCATTGCGTGGTGATCGTAGGCCGATTCAAGACGGAACATGAAAATGTCGCAGTATATGCCGCTGCCGGCGTCGTACGCGCTGTGGAACAGCAGGCCAGACTGCAGGGTTCCGATGGGGTAGGCATCCTCGATGCCCTGGTCCGGAAGGGCGGCCCGATCCGCCGCACTGATCATGCTGAATGGAGCGACGGAATCGGCCGCGGGTGCGGCGTTCGTCCTTTTGTTGGCCACCAGTGCCCGGGGCGTCTGCAGCGAGTAGAGATCAGGCAGATCGACAACGATGCCACGCTCCAAGCCAGCGGCCCGCAGCTTGAGCGCGAGGATCGAGTCGCCCCCCACGCTGAAGAAGGAGTCATCCGCGGTCACCCCGTGCACCTCGAGGACCTCCTCGAACAGGGCACATACGGTGCGGATGTCGGCGTCGTCTTGGTCGCTAGGCGAGGTAGCCCGCACGGGCTCGTTGAGACAGTTGGATTTGGTGGGCCGGGGCAGTTGCGTGTGGTCAACCTTTCCGTTGCGGTTCATCGGGATGCTCGGCACGGGCACCACGAATGTCGGGTGCAGGTACGGCGGGAGGTGTTCGCGCAGGTGCCGGAACATGCTCCCGACCTCGAACCCGTCGCCGAGCGCCACGTACGCCACGAGCTGCGGTGTCCTGCCCATTTGCGGGCGGCCCGCACCGCCCCGGACCAGGTCGCGCACCGTGGTGATCTCGGTGGCCACCGCTCGCTGCTTCACCACAGGGCTGCCAGCCGGGCTGGGCCGGTGCACGCAGACCGCCACCTGTACGATGCCGGGCACAGCGGCGAGGACCGACCGGATCTCGCCGAGTTCGACGCGGAAGCCACGGATCTTGACTTGCTCGTCGGTGCGGCCGCGGTACTCGTACTCCCCGGACGGGGTCCGCACCGCCAGGTCACCGGAGCGGTAGCCGCGGACCGGTCGGCCATGCCGGTCCACCAGCTCAACGAACCGCTGCTGGGTCAGCTCGGGCTGCCCGAGGTAGCCGAGGCTGACACCGGGCCCCATCACGACGATCTCGCCGACGTCGCCGGCTGGCACCGGCTTGAGGTTGCCGTCAACCAGCAGGAAGTCCAGGTCCGGCAGCGGGTGGCCGATCAGGCTCTCGTTGTGGTCTAGGTCCGCCCGCAGGACCCTGCGGTAGGAGGCATGCACCGTCGTCTCGGTGATGCCGTACATGTTGACCAGCTCAGGCGTGGTATCCCCGTACTTAGCCACCCAGCGACGCAGATCGGAGAAGTGCAATTCCTCGCCACCGAGCACGACCCGGCGCAGCGGCAGCCGGTCGGCCGAGTGAGCGTCCGCTGCGATGAGCCCGACGAACGCGGTCGGGGTCTGGCTCAGAACCGTCACCCGCTTCTCGTGAAGCAGCCGGTGGAACGCCACCGGATCCCTGGCGACTTCCTGCGGGACGACCACGATCCTTCCCCCGGACAGTAGCGGGCCCCACATTTCCCAGACCGAGAAGTCGAAGGCGAAGGAGTGGACCAGCGTCCACACATCCGTATCGTCGAAGCCCAACAGCGGCTGGGTACTAGCGAACAAGCGCACCACATTGGCGTGGGAGACCTGTACACCTTTCGGTCGGCCGGTCGTCCCGGAGGTGTAGATGACGTATGCGCAGCTCCCCGGCTCGATGCGCGCCGGCACGTACGGCGCCCTCGCAGCGCGATCCGGACCGGTCACGAGCAGGACCGGCACCTCATCAGGCAGCAGGTCGGTCAGCTCCTGGGAGGTGATGACCAGCGACGGTGCGGCGTCGTGAAGGATGAGGTTGAGCCGCGCCGCTGGCGTGGCGGGATCCAGCGGCAAGTAGCACGACCCGGTCGTCACGACGGCCAGTGCGGCCACCACCATGTCGATGGAGCGTTCCAGCAGGATGGCGACAGGTTGTTGCGGTTGGTCGGTCCTGGTCTGGATGGCGGCGGCCAGCGCGGTGGCCGCGCTGGCCAGCTCCCGGTAGCTCATCCGCTGCGCGCCGCAGGTGACGGCGGTGTGATCGGCATGACGGGCCACCGCGGCCATGAAGCCGTCAACCAAGTTCTCCACCTGGTCTGCACCGGCCCGGTCCGAGCCGGAAAAAGCGATTGGCTTCATGAAGACCACGACGGCCCCCTTCCTTGGGTCGTTCGTGCCGGAATCCTCACGTGCGTCCCGCGGTCAGCGTCGCCAACGCCGCCTCGATCCGGTCGAGCACGGCAGCGATGTGCGGGAGGAGGAGCGGGTCGGCGGCGTGCAGGGCTTCCCATCGCTGGTCATCGGTCTCGCCGTACAGCAAGCTCGTGGCGGCGCGGAACCGCAGGGCCTGGTCGTCGTCGCCGAAGTGGTGGCCGCCCAGCACCGCGATACCGTACGTCTCCAGCAGGTGTACTTGCAGCGACGCGGAGTCCCGGCAGGAGCGACTGGCCAGCGCCTCCCGGATCGGCTCGAAGTCTGGATAGACGTAAAAGCCACCGGTCGGTCGTCGGCAGGACGCGCCGGCCGCGCAGACGATCCGGTACACCGCCGCCGCTATCGCGCCGTGCAGTCGGGTGCTAGCGGCGATGTGATCGCGCAGCTCTGGCGGCTCGGAGAAGGTGTACGCCGCGACCTGCTGCATGGGGCCAGCCAGGGTTGACCACACCTCGCTGGCAACGCAGACGACCCCGTCGCGCAAGAGGCGCCCGCGCGCGCCGGTAGGGAAACGGGCCAACCCGATCCGCCAGCCACCGAGCGCGTGGCTCTTGCTCAGCCCCGTCGTGACTACCGTCCGCTCGCCGGCCACCTCGGCTGGGCTGAGCACCGGCATCGCTGGGTCGTGCACGATGTCGCGGTAGATCTCGTCGGAGATGATAAGCAGATCCTCCTGCTCCGCGATCGAGCAGATTTCCCGGACCAGCGACGGCGGTGCGATCGTCCCCGTCGGGTTGTCCGGCAGCGTCAGCACCACGATGCGCGGGTCACCACCGGCAGCTCGGGCGGCCCGGATGGTCTGCCGTAGCGCGGTGGGCTCGGGTACCCCACCGCACCCGGACGGGATCGGTACGCCGAAGGCGCGCTTGCCGGCAAGCCGCGCCTGCGGGCCGTAGGTGACCCAGCAGGGCCGGGGCAGCAGGACATCGCCCGGAGCAGCGGTCAGCACAGCCATCAACAAGGGCTTGCTGCCGGGCGCGATCACCACTTGGTCCGGTTCGGTCGGCATCCGGCGACGGATAAAGTAGCCAGCGGCTGCCTGCCTGGTGCAGGGGTCGCCCGCAACCGGCCCGTAGGCGTTACGGCGCGCGCCCGCGGCGAGCTGTGCCGCCAGGCCGGGGAAGACCGGCAGACCGGATTCGCCGAAGCCCAGATGTATGACCGGCTGCCCGCTCGCCCGGCGCTGCGCCACGAGCTGGTCGAGGGCCAGGTTGGGTGACATCCTCCCCCGGCTCGTCATCGCCGACAGGCCATCGCCTGTTGGCGCGTAACCAGCGACGGCGGGGCTGGCCTGGTGCTGCGCGTTGCTGTTGACGGCAGCCGCGAGATCGGCTGGCACACCGGGCTCAAGCTGGAGTTCGTCGAGCCAGGAGGCGCCGGCGGAGTAGTGGGCGTGAAACGGCCGGCCGACCAGCGACGGCTCGCGCGCCTGCAGGAACCGGAGCTGGAAAAACCGTCCTTGCGACGTCGCCTCCACACCGTCAACGACCACCTTGCCCGACGTCGTGGACATGACCGGGCCGCGTACCGTCCGGGCCAGCCCCGGCAGCGCCTGGTAGGCACCCTGGAAGATCTCTACAGCGCTGGCCAGCGGGACCTTGAAATAGTCGCGCGGGCCGGTGTCGCGGGCGACGAACAAGTAGTACGGCACTGCACCGGCCGCCAGCTCAGCGCGCCACAGCTCAGCCCAGATGCGCGCGCTGTCATTGACGTGCGCGACCAGCGGCGCTTGGCAGTACAGCAAGGCTCCGGTGGCCCGGATGCGGGCCAGCGCGCGGCGAGCGAGGTCGGTCGCGAGTTCGCGGTGATGGCTAAAGTGCATCATTACGGCGAGGTGGCGGCCCGATGCCACCACCTGCTCGAACAGCCGCAAGGCGTCCTCGGCATCACCGTCGGTGACGAAGCGTTGCGGCCAGTAGGCGACCGACTTCGTACCCACCCGGATGGTCCGCACTGTCTCGACGGCCAGCAGCGGCTCCAGGTGCTGGCGGAGCCGCTGTGTGGACATCACCATGGGATCCCCGCCGGTGACCAGGACGTCGCTTACCTCCGGATGCGCGTGGAGGTAGGCAACCAGGTGATCGGGTCTGGGGGTGGCGAAGCGAAGGTCCGGGTCGCCGACAAACTGCGCCCACCGGAAACAGTAAGTGCAATAAGCATGGCAAGTTTGGCCGTGCCCAGGAAAGTAGAGCACTGTTTCGCGGTACTTGTGCTGCACACCGCGCACGACGGTGCCAGCCAGCCGGGGTACGTTGAGTTCCTGCTGACCAGCCGGGTGCGGGTTGAGGCGCGCATGTATGCTCCGTACTGCCGCGTCGAGTTCGTGCTTAGACGCAGCGCGCCGGGACAAGGTCTGCAGGTCACGCTCGTCGTCGGCAGTCAGCATCCCGGGCTGGGGAAACACCAACTGAAAGATAGGATCATTGGGCACCTGCCGCCAGTCGATCAGTTGGGAGAGCACATAGTCGTTCACTCGAAACGGAAAGACTAGCGATAATAACCGCACGGTCTCCCGGATTTCTGGAGACAGCCCGTAGCGGGTGGCCACTTGGTCGAGCTGACGCGGTCCCTGAGCATGGAACCGTGGTGCCTCAATGGTGTGGGAAGGAGACAACAGGGGCATAGGGATACTCCGGTCTCATCGATCGGCGAGAACGGCTGCACCCTGCTGACCCGCGTCGCGTAAGTCACGTCCTAGCGCGCTGGCCGAGAACCGCGCGTTATGCCGGGAGGCCGGCTCGCGCAGGTAGCCAAGATGCTGCAGTTACGGCCCCCGTGTCCGCTCAAACACCAACCCGCACCACGCCCGAAGGAGGCCGCACGGCAACCCCGGGCACCAGCCACCTCCAGATCATCAGGACACTTATCGTGGTGCCGGCTGGTAAACTAACACAGTTGCAATATATTAGCAATAACCAAACAGATGCAGGCTGGTGAGGCCCCGGCCCGGCTGGTGTGATCATCACGGAGGGGTGCAGCGGAGACTGGCACCCGCCCGCCCAGGTCCGCAGGACCGGTCGTGCCCTGCGAGTGGAGCTAGATGGCTGGGGCGGTCCAACCCTGCCGCTCGCCGACGTCTAGGCCCTCGCCTCTGCTGTCAGCCAAGCCGTCCACCATAGCCTTGCCGGAAGCCCGCGCGGCTGACCTTCACTTCCTTCGGCGCCAAGCCGCAACCCCCTCCTGACCCGTCCGACCGCCGCTAGCTATCCAGCCGGTCAGGACATACCCGCGACCGCCGGTGCGGGTATGTCTGGTGGGTTTAGTCGGGGGCGTCGGCAGCTCGGCGTAGGCCGGCGGTCCACTTCTCCTCGATGTGGCCGAAGCGCCAGAGCAAGAGTGCGGCGACCCAGGTGGCGACGAACAGACCAACGATGACAAAACCGAGGATATTCAGATCGAGGCCGGAGACCCAGTCCCAGAAACTGCCAGTAAATCCGAGCTGCGAGGCGAGTAGGCCGAGGAGTTCGACGGTACCGATGATGAGGGCGACCGCGACGGAAAGACCAGTGATGGTGATGTTGTAGTAGACCTTGCGGATGGGTTTGGAGAAGGCCCAGCCGTAGGCGAAGTTCATGAATGAGCCGTCGATAGTGTCGAGCAGGCTCATCCCGGCGGCGAACAGGATTGGCAGGCACAAAATGGCGAACCAGGGCAGCCGGTTAGCCGCCCCGGTACCTGCCAGTACCAGCAGCGCAACCTCGGTGGCGGTATCGAAGCCGAGGCCGAACAAAACGCCGACGGGGTACATTTGCGCTGGCCGGGTGATGGTCTTCGTGATGCCGCCAAACAAGCGGTTCATGAGGCCCCGGTTGTTGAGCTGCTCTTCTAGCGCGGCTTCATCGTAGGTGCCGCGGCGCATGTCCCGGAACACACTGAGGATGCCGAGGAGAATGATCACGTTGATCCCGGCGATGATGTAGAGAAATGTGCCGGACACGGAGGTGCCGATCAGGCTGGTGTAGTGGTGCAGGGCAGAGCTGTCTTCCTCGACCGGCCCCACCAGGGCTCTGACGCCCAGACTGAGCAGGAACGCCAGAGCGAAGACGATGGTGGAGTGGCCGAGGGAAAACCAGAAGCCTACCGACAGCGGTCGCTTACCGTCGCTCATTAGCTTGCGGGTGGTGTTGTCGATGGCGGCGATGTGGTCAGCGTCGAAGGCGTGCCGCATCCCGAGGGTGTATGCGGTCAGACCGATGCCTAAGCCGAAGGTCTTGGTCCCTAAGCTGTAGTGGCTGGGCACCACGAAGGCCAGCAGCGTGAACCAGCCGATGACGTGTAGGGCCAAGATAAAACTGATCATGCCAGCAGCGCGGGCCCATTCCGGTCCGGTCAGGGCGTGTCGGATCCGGTACAGGCGGGTGGGCGCGGTGCTGGGTGTGGGCCTATTCTCCATGGCGATGAGCCACCTCATCCTACGGACTGAGTTGCGGTGAGGGGGTGCTAAGAACGCCGGGGGCAGCGGCAGGTCGATACGATTAGTTAGTAGTTGCTTAGTAGTTGCAACATAGTCGCCGAGGCGGCTGCTGTCACCCCATCGTGCGATATGAGCCCGCGGCGCCTTGTGCTGGCGGTCGGTATAGACCGGTGGTGGCGGCCCCTGCGGCAGGCAGCGGTGCCGGCATGTGTCGGGCAGCCGGCCGCTGCCAGTGGGGGCAGGAGGATGAGGTGACCGAGACTGGGGTGGAGGGGGTTGGGGCCGGGACACCGCCGTGGCGGGTGGTCGAGCCGGTCATGGTGGGGCTGCGCCGGTTGGTATCGGGCCGTCCGGTGGTGTGTGCCGGTTCGCAGCTACTCGGGGAGGGGCTGCTGGGCCAGCTCCGCGAGCTGGGCGCGACCAGGGTGCTGGTGGTTGGGCCGCCGGAACTGGCCGGGCGGGCCGTTGCCGGGGGCGCCGTCTTCCTACCGGTGGACCTTCACGCGCCGGACTCCACAGCCGGTGAGCGCGGTTGGCGGCAGGCGTTAGCTGAGCCATCTGCCAGTCTGCGGGAAGCAGTGGAGGAGCATGACCCGGTTGGGCGGGCGCTGGTGTTGGTGCCGCCCTGGTCGGAGTCGGCCGAGCTGCTGAGCCGGCCGGTGTTCGGGGCGCGCCGGCCGGCCTGGGTGGCCATGGAGGACAAGCTGGTCGCCGAGAGCCTGTGGGACGCGGCCGGGGTCCAGCGGGCGCCCGCGGAGGTGGTGCCCTGTCGGTTGGCCGAGCTGACGGCGGCAGCGGCCCGGTTGGATCGCGGGCTGGGTACGGTGTGGGCCGGCGACGCCAGCCGGGGAGTGCATGGGGGTGCGTCAGCGGTGCGTTGGGTGCGGGACCAGGCCGACGCGGGGGCCGCCGTACAGGCCTTTGCCGGCCGGCACCGGATGGTACGGGTGATGCCATTCTTGGAGGGCCGGCCGTGCGGCATCCACGGCATGGTGTTGCTCGACGGGGTGGTTGTGTTGCGCCCGGTGGAGCATGTGGTGGTCCGTACCCCAGCCGGCGGCCATCTTCGGCAGGCCGGCGTGAGCACCGTGTGGGAGCCGGCCGCGGATGACGGGACAACGATGCGGGAACTGGCCCGGCGGGTCGGCGCGGAGCTGGCTCGCCGGGTCGGGTTTCGCGCCAGCTTCAGCATCGACGGGGTGCTGACCGCCGAGGGGTTCCGGCCGACGGAGTGCAACGCCCGCTGGGGGGCGGCGATGTACCACGCCGTCGTGGCGGCCCCGGAGCTACCGCTGGTGCTGGTCCACCATGCGGTGGCCGACGGCCACCGGCTGGGTGTCACAGCGGCAGCGCTGGAGGACTACCTGCTCGCCGCGACCGCGGCGACTAGGCGGGCCAGTGCGTTCAGCTACCTGCACCGGTTGCTACCGGATCAGGAGTTCGGCTTGCAGCGGACCGCGGCCGGCGGCTGGGTGCGGGCGCCGCTGCCCGGCTGCGATGCGGTGGTCCAGATCTCCCGCGCGTACGGCAACGGCCACGCGGTGGTCCGGTTTGCCGCTGACCGGCTGCCGGCCGGCCGGTCGATCGCAGCGCAGGTGGTCTTGGTGCTTGGCTGGTTGGATGCCCACCTCGACGCCGGCATCGGTCCGATCGAGGCACCACCGGACGACACCTGCTCCGGACCAGGCCACTGACCCTGCCGGCTGGGTGCCGAGGGGCGGGTGGTCACACCTCGTCGCTTGGCGCCGTGGCGATTTGCGGGATGGCCTTGATCAACTCCCGGGTGTAGGGGTGGCGCGGCGTCGAGAAGACTTCCTCGGTCGGGCCGTCCTCACAAATCCGGCCGGCCCGCAGCACCACCGCGCGCCGGCAGATCGTCCGGACCACCGCCAGGTCATGGCTGACGAAGATCACGGTGGTCGCGAAGGTAGCGGTGAGGTTGGCGATCAGCTCCAGGATCGTCGCCTGCACGGACACGTCCAGCGCGGAGGTGACCTCGTCGCAGAGCAGCAGGGCGGGCCGGGCAGCAAAGGCCCGCGCTACGGCCACCCGCTGACGTTGCCCACCGGACAGCTCGTCGGGGTACCGGCGGGCCGTGCTGGCGGGCAGCCCGACCTCCTGCAAGGCCGCAGCAATGGCGTGATCTTCCTGGTGCCGGCTGACCTCGCGGCGGAACAGCCGGATCGGGCGGCTGAGGATTTCCCCGACACTGTGCCGCGGGTTCAGCGAGGAGTCAGGATTTTGGAAGACGAGCTGGATGTCCCGGCGTACGTCGCGGGACCGCTGCCGGGCGGTGGGCGCGAGGTCGCGTCCGGCGAGCCGGACGGTACCGGCCTGTGGCGGGTGCAGCCCCGCGATCGCGCGCAGCAGGGTGGATTTGCCGCTGCCGGACTCTCCGACCACGGCGACCGTGTCGCCGCGGGCGACAGCGAGCCAGACGTCAGCCACTGCTGGCTCGCGCTGGTTGCGGTACTGGCAGCGCAGACCCTCCAGTTCGAGTAGGTGCGCCGGCTCGGGCGCTGCCGGCGGTGCCCACCCCGCGCGTTGCCGGGAGTCCAACTCAAGCTGGTCATGACGTACGCATCTGACCTGGTGCCCGCCGGCGGGTGGCTGCAGGACCGGGTGCCCGGCCACGCACTCGGGCCTGGCGTGAGCGCAGCGGGGGGCGAACGCGCAGGCGTCAGCGATCACCTGGCCCGGCGGCCGGCCGGGCAGCCCGCGTACGGCGCGGTGCTCGTGCGCGCTGGGCAGCGCCGCCAGCAGCGCCCGGGTGTAGGGATGGCGCGGGTCGCGCAGCACATCCCGGGTGGCGCCGGACTCCACGATCTCCCCGGCGTACATCACCAGCAGCCGGTCGGTAACCGTGGCCAGCAGGGCAAGGTCGTGGCTGACGTGCAGGGCAGCGGCGCCGGTCTGCGCAATGATGTCTTGCAGCAGCGCCACCACCCTCGCCTGGGTGGTGACGTCCAGCCCGGTTGTCGGCTCGTCGAGGATCAGCACGCTGGGGTCGCAGGAGATGGCCAACGCCAGGGCGACGCGCTGTTGCTGCCCTCCGGACAGCTCGTGCGGGTAGCGCCGAAGCGCCCGCGCCGGGTCGGCGATGCCGACCCGTTCCAGCAGCTCGGTGGTCCGCTCGCGCAACGGGCGACCGCCCAGACCGAGGTGTACGGCGAGGGGCTGGGCGAGCTGGCGGCCGATCCGCATCGCCGGGTTAAGCGCGCTAGCCGGGTTCTGCGGCAGGTAACCGAGGTGCCGGCCCCATAAGGAGCGCAGCATCCGCGGTGGCGCAGCCAGCAGGTCAACGCCGGCCACGATGACACGGCCGCTGGTGACGCTCCCGCCGCTTGGTCTGGCGCCCAGGCAAGCCTGCGCGAGGGAGGACTTCCCGCAGCCGGACTCGCCAGCGAGCCCAAGGATGCTGCCCGGCTCCAACCGCAGGCTCACCCGCGAGACGACCGTGTCTACTGACCCGTCGGGGCGCCGGTAGGCCACCGAGACCTCTTCGGCCGCCAGGCCGGGGTGACGGGGAGCTGCGGGTTTCACAGGATCGGGTGGTCGTAGCCGGTATGACGTACGACGTGGCGGGTGATCGCGTCGGCGATCAACATGAAGGACACTGACACGGCCGCGATCCCGAGCGCGGGCGCGAGCGTGGCCCACGGGTTGGTGGTGATGAAGCCACCCGAATCCGCCACCATGAGGCCCCAGCTTGAGCTTGGCGGCTGGTCACCGAGGCCAAGGAAGCTCAGCGTCGAGACGAAGACAATGGCGGAGGTCAGGTAGAGGCTGAACGCGCTGATCAGCGGCGCGGCGACGTTGGGCAGGATCTCCCGGCGCAGGATCCACAGCGTGCGCTCGCCCCTCGCGACAGCGGCGTGGACATACTCGCAGGTCACGACCGCCTGCGCCGAGCCGCGCATGACCCGGCCCACCCAGGGAGCAAGCACCAACCCGACCGCGAGGATGAGCACCGGCGGGGCGGACCCAACGCCCACGACGAGGACAAGCACCGTCAGCAGCGGCGGGACGGTAAGCACTAGGTCGAACGCGCGGGAGATGACCTGATCGACCGCGCCGCTGCGGTAAGCCGCGAGCAAACCGAGCGTGCCGCCGAGGAGAAAGGACAAAGTCACCGCCGCGAGCGGTGTGAGGAGAACCGACGTGCCTCCGGTCAGCAACCGGCTCAGCACGTCGCGGCCCAGCGCGTCGGTGCCCAGCAAGTGCGCGCTGGAGGGCGATGCTGCAGGCAGCCCGACACCGATCTTGTCCGCGGGGTACGGAGCGGCGAAGCGGCCCAGCGCAATGACAACCACCATCAGACCGCCCAGCGGGACGCCCACACGACCCTCCAACGTACCGAGGATCGTGCGCCACAGCGGGGACCGGCGGCCGACATCGGCCGGCGAGTCGTCGGAGCGGGGAGCAGCGAGGACGCTCACCGGCCTGCTCCCGCTGGTGTCATGTCGCGCTCCGTAGCCGCGGGTTGAATAGCATCGCGAGCAGATCGGTCGCCAAGGAAATCGCCACGAACAGCGCAGCGGTCACCATGGCGATGGCCTGTACGGCCACCGTGTCGCCGGTTCCCACCGCGCTGACCAGGGCCTGCCCGATCCCCGGGAACCCGAAGACGTTTTCAACCACGATCGTCCCGCTCAGCAGGTGCACCAGCGTGAGTCCCGCTGCGTTCACGATGGGCAATGCAGCGGTACGCATCCCGTAGCCCCACACGACCGTACGGCGGGGCAGCCCGCGGAACGCCGCCGCCCGGGTATGCGCCGCGAGCAAGGTGTCGCGCGCTGCGGCGCGGGTGATCCGTACCATGAACGGCGCCGCGACGAGCACGAGCGTGACCGCTGGCAGGACGTAAGCTTCGGCCGCCTGCCATGGCGTGCCGAACGCGATGCCGGTCCCGCTTTCTGGCGGCAGGACGTTGAGCAGGACGGAGAAGACGGCAATCGCCCCCACGCCGGTCACGAACTCAGGAAATGCGCGCAGTACGGTCAGCCCGCTGGTCGCCGCCACATCGAGCCGGCTGCCCCAGCGCTGTGCCAAGGATGCGCCCAGCGCGATGCTCAGCGGCACGACCACCAGGAACGACGCCGTGACCAGCAGCAGGGTCCGGCCCAGCCGAGGCATGAGGTCGGGCCGGATCGGCCGGTCGGTGCTCACCGAGGTGCCCCAATCGCCCCGTACGAAACCCGACAGCCATCTCGCGTAGCGCTCAGGCAGCGGTGCGTCCAGGCCGTGCGCTTGGACGAATGCGGTGACTTGCTCGGGCGCGGCGCCGCGCCCGAGCGCGCTGTTTGCCACGGCCTGCGGTGACTTGATGCTGGTCGCCAGGTAGGTCACCACCGAGACCGCGAGCAAGGTCAGCAGCGCGACCGCGAGCTGCCGGACCCCGCCGAGGAGGAGCCGGGCCCGCGCCGACCGGGTGGTGCGCGGGCCTGGCACGCCGTCCGGCTTAGCCGGCCAGGTAGGCACGGCGCAGGTCGTAGCGGTAGTACGGCGCGCTGACAATCCCCCGGACGTTCTTTTTGGCCAGCAGCAGCAGGTCCGCCATCACCGGGATGATGTGGCCCATGTTGCGGGCGGCCAAGCCCAAGCCCTCCTTGACGTAGGTCATCTGCTGCGCCGGGTCGGTGGTCGCCAGCGAGATT